>Ga0209543_1000003_pt1 | contig 552136 bp, 441 predicted proteins | sample MesohylFT_FD_187296 | JGI IMG/M metagenome (GOLD analysis project Ga0209543, IMG submission 187296) | Host-associated microbial community of the marine sponge Aplysina aerophoba from Gulf of Piran - sponge mesohyl, lysed by freeze-thaw... | ecosystem: Host-associated > Porifera > Sponge >... | reverse complement strand
ATCTACTATAACAGGACATTTTGAGTTGTAGGAGGGAACTCAGATTCCCGACTATCAGTGAGTTTTGTCGCGATTCGGAGATCGCTCCTACAGAAATGTGTCTCTTTAATTTCAATGTTTACCATAGTTTCGGTTTTTCATGCAATTTTTTACACTTGCTAAATAACCCTGACCCTGCTTAAATTAAACTCCCACAAATTACGAGTATCTGCTATAATAACCACAAAACCTATTTTGGAGCGTGGAGATGGTAATTGCTGTAGATGCAGCGTCCCTTGACAAACGAAACCGAACAGAACGACAACTCTTCACAGTTGTTGAACAGAACACCCCCGATTCAATCAAAACCCCTCTTTTCCCCCAAGACGAACCCGATGCATTCATATTCACACTTGACAAAGAACTAATAGAACGTTTGAACCTGCGGGAATGGTTCCGCAATTATGCTAAGGAAGCACAGGTATCAACCGCTGGAATCCGTGGACCACAAAACATCTTGTATCCGTGGGATACCCGCTTTCCTATCAATCAAGTTGGGATTATCTTGGCGACACTTGGTAAAAGTCTCGTCGCAAAGCAACAATCAGTTGGACAACCTATAGAGAAACTGGCAGGATGCGAGGTGCGCTACAACTCACAAAAATATGTTGAGTTCATCGCTCGAATCCAAGCAGCACAAGGTATACGGACTTATGTGCCGAAAGGGTTTGGAACACTGCCAATTTGGATGGCATCGTTCCTCATTTTTATGCTGGACTTAGACGGTGGTGAGCATGTCACATCAAGCCACTCAGTCAGCACGAAAAACGCAACAAAAGACCTCAACAATCAAGGCAGTCAGTACCTTCCCGAAGAATCCATGAAGTTCGTCAATAAAATTGAGGAGATTCTCAGTACTGCAGAAACAGACGGGTATCCAATTCAGTTCAGTGCAATTGATGACGAACATATCGATTTTGAGAGGTTAGACGAACTCCACGACGGTGTGCAGCTTTATGTCGGCTACTTAAAAAGCGGTGTTGCTACAGACGCGAATCTCAGCCTTATCCGCAAAACGAAACCACCCATCGTAATGGATTGTGTCGGTGGATGTATGTATCGTCCGATGCGTGCTATATTTGAAAGGTTAGGTATTGCCGATTCAGTTCGGTGGTTACATGTTGAGGCGGATCCACTCTATCATAATATTGGAAAACTGGATAAAAATCCAAAAACCGGTGCGGAAGAATTCTATGATCTCGGTTGTGACTTTAGCATACTGGATGTCGTGAAATCTGCAGCGTATAATACAAAACTCAAAAACCAACCCATTGGCACAATCATTGAGGCAACCGACCCCGACGGTGATAGGCTTATTGTTTGTCAGATAGAAGAAGCATCGCGTGCTGAAACACTTCAACGTCTCGGTGTGGATTATCTCCTGCTTGACGACAATCGATTGTTGACGATTTACACGCCAAATCAAGCATTTTTGATGTTGATGGATTTCCATACAAAACAACTAAAAACGGCAGGACTTTGGAATAACCATCCACGCTTTATGATTAAAACAACTCCATCCGCGCTCGCTTGGGATCAATGGGGTGATGCTAACGGAGTAAATGTCATCAATGTACCTGTGGGTTTCAAAGAGATTGCCGCAATTATGAAGAAGATTGAGAAGCAGATAGCGGACTCTCCCAATGTTTCGGTGAGTATCCAAGATGTGTATGGTGAAACCATTACGCTCGGTGTGCAACCACGTCTCATCTTTGCAGGTGAAGAGAGTGGTGGTATGATTACAGGTCCAGAGAAACTTATACAGAGTCAAGGTGGTAGGAAAGCAATTGCGATGCGAGAGAAATCTGCGGGAGAATCGATGGTGTTGGTCACAGCAATTGCTGCGCATTGCCAACAGGAAGATCTACCTTTATCTGACTATCTGGCATCTATTTTTGTCGAGAGTCAGATTACCGCAACGTGTGATGTGAGAGAAGATATAACCTATTACAATGAGTCTGAACCGAATCCTGAAAAACTGCGCGAAGCGAAACGGGAAGGTGAAGCAAAACGCGACAAAAACGACCTGTTTTTCCTTGGAATCGCTATTGCACTGCGTGATGGAAAAATAAATATGGAACAGACGCGGGATATCCTTTCGGATACACTACCCGATCTTGATTTTACGACTCTTGAGAGTGTCCGTTTTGTTGGGGATGGAACCTACTTGAAATTTATGGATATGTTCGTTGAAGTTCGTAAATCTGGGACAGATGCAAAGACAAAAGCTTATACCTCTGGTCCTGATAAAGACGAGTGTCGAAAATACGCTAAAGCTTTCGGTGAAACAAGCGGTGACCTTACAGAACTATATTGCAAGTATATTGGAGAGGATTATTTAAGCGATGTTGAAACACGTGCTCGTGAGATTTATGATGCGTTTCAGTCTACTTAAGACAAACCAATGCAAACATAATAATATGTAAAGTTAATGTAAATCATAAATCGTGTATTTCTCCGCATAAATAAGGGGGTGTTACATAAGGAATGTAACATCACTTCACTTCCAAAATCTTCTAAAAGAGCGCATAGGTATCTGCCCAAAATACCAGTTTCCTTCAACATGAAAGTTTTTTTGCCCATTAATGAATGAAAAGTCCATAATTAGTTTATTTGACTCTGAATACACAGAGTCAATCCACTCATGCAGTAGAAACCACTGTCCTTGAATAGCATAACAATGAAAGCAACCATTAGAAAGATAAGCTTCTTGCATCGTATTAGAGAAACGGCGTTTAATAGGTGCAATTTTATTTTTTGCAAGTTCTGAGTTGCCTACGTGTTGTAAAATGAAGTGGGGAACAGAAATTTCATCATCATGAAAATACCTACATGAGAGATTGATTCCTTCTTTATCATAAATTCCAATCCCTAAAATTACTCTTGTTTTTCTTTTACATCTCCAACACTGATTATAATCAGTTATCAATCTCCCTATAAGTTTCTCGTTCTGTTTCGGTCTCCATCTCAATTTTCCTTCGAACATCCCTCTAACAAACTCATCTATTGACAGATCAAATTGCGGTACGGACATTTCACCAGAATCACTTTTAATTTGAATTCCAAAGGCAGGAAACTCATACACGGTAGGTAGATAATCCTGATTTCGTCTTAGTTTATACAGCCAAGCGGTTCGTACACCAGATGCATTATATTTCATTTGTCTTCTTTTAAATTCTGTTTCTGTTTGAGGCGACCATTGTATTTCAACAGCTATTTTTGCTTTTCCTTTGGTACAGAATACGTCTGCAATCCAACGTTCTCCATCAGGAGTTTCTCCCACCCTTTCTGTCACTACGTTCCATCCGAGCGAAGAAGCACTCTTAGCAATTAGCGTCTTTAAAAAAATGTGCTCAAAAGTTTCTGGACCAGTTGTGCATCCCGATCTACGAGCGTGGGCAAAGAAGTAGTTGTTTAGTTTGCTGATTTTAGGTATAGCCTAATTATCACAACAAGGCATTATTAATGTCTCTTTCTTGTAAGATGCTTTTAACTGACTCCAAGAATTCTCATCAAACTCATAGGCGATAATATCTTTTTCATTGAGTCTTGCTCTTAAAGGCATCTCTATTTCCTTCACATATATCGGAAAAGGGATGGTGTTTTGTGTGGAATCCGCTTCGATAAAGTTGATCAACAGATTCCACAACTTTCAATTTCCTAAATAGCGTCTAAAAATTTACAGATATTCCGACAATAATAATACTAAAACGTACTATCACGGTTGGTAATAGGACACCATCTCGTTGTGTGTAGGTGACGCACCAATGCATCTTTTGCTGCTGGAGTACCAATACGGTAAAGCGCGTGCACGGCATCACCTCGGATATAACGGTTTCCATCAAACAGTAGATTTTCCAAACCCTCAACCGCATCCGCTGCATCCGCCGCATTCTTCCCAATCCGAGACAGCGCAAACACAGCAGTCCGTCTAACACCCTCGTTTGGATCTTTCAATGCCTTTGTCAATCCCGGAACTGCTATTGAACTTGATTGACTTGTTGTACCTAACGCCTCAATCGCGCGCACCCGGACTGATCCGGATTCGTTTTCTATTGTTTCAACCAAATCAGGGACAGCAGGTTCAGCCTTCGTTCCAAGGTCTCCGAGTGCTTCTGCAGCATTCGCGCGAACTTGTTCAGAAGAATCCTTCAAGGCATTACGGAGTGCCCCAATAGCTGGAGTCCCTAACGCATTCAACGCATAACATGCATTACGACGAGTCATATCCGACTCTTCATATAAACACCTCACCAATGGTTTAACAGCTTCTTCACCAAACTTCGGCACATGATACGCAGCCTGCAATCCGGAGGATTCAGTCGTGCCAGTCATCGCACTTATTAAATCCGATAACGATTCACCATTGGGTGAAGCAGAATCCTCAATATCTTTTGAACCAAGATGCCAGTTCCAAAGATGTTTGAACATCTCCTGATGTTCGGCAGGTCCAACTGCTGTGCCATTTTCCCAATCTGTTTCCTTGTTTGCCCACGTCGGTTCTTGCGGCTCTGTCATCCGGGCATAAAGGAACTTCATCATGTAACGTCTCTCCTCAGTTTGATTAGGCATAGCACGGTGCCATAGGTCATAATTCGCAAATGCGACAGTTCCCGCTATTCCACTGACAGGTTTTTCAGGGGATACCTGCGATCCTTCCTGTGTACTGAAGTAGTGGCTTATCGGAACAACGCCGGTCGGTCCACGTTCAACAGGGGTATCTTGTGGGTAATAGAAAACAAGCAACCTCCGTGTATGGTGTGACCACCGTTTACCACCATCTTGATGCATATTTTGTCCCTTGCTACCGGGTGGATTGTAATGCGGATGCCGATGTGGCTGCATATAACAATCCGGTCCCAACAAGCTTGTCAAAGCACCTTTCACGTTTGCATCGTCAAAGACTCTCTGAATCTCTGGTATTCTCGGTAATAGATTATTACCCGGATTGCCTTCTTTATCAAAAACTGCAACCGTTCTTTCAAAAATGTCATCGTGAAACGCTGGCGGCAGCTCAGTGTCAACAGTGACAAACCCATTCACGATAAATTGCCGCATCTGCGCGTCAGTTAAGAGGTTTTCTGCCATTTCCTTTTCCTCCAAAGGTTACGGTATCTATCTAAACCTTCATAAAACTTAAAATTAGTATAGTATGTCATTAATTTCTATGATTTACAACAAAAAATGTTTAGACAAATGTAAATTGTGGTATACTGTCTATCATATTGCGTGGAGGTAAAGCATGGGAAGAACTTTTGAAAAATCGTTGGCGTGGCGGAAAAGGGCAAAAGCTGCGTTAGTTGGCGGCGGACAACCCCATAAACAGAGCAACCCACCGCAACCGATTATGATTGCGGGAGGAAAAGGTTCACATTTTTGGGATGCCGATGGAAACGACTATATTGATTATCTGATGGGATATGGACCAATGATTCTGGGGCATGCCTATCCTACTGTGATAGAAGCCGTTGCGAAGGCACTTGAACGCGGCAATGTCTATAATGTTGGACACACTCTGGAAATAGAACTGGCGGAGAAACTCATTGAGATTATACCGTCTGCTGATCGAGTGGCATACTTTGTCGGCGGTTCCGATGCGACTACTGGCGCGCTTAAATTCGCACGCGCTTATACTGAAAAAGAAAAGGTGATCCGTTGTGGATACCACGGTTGGCACGATTGGTGTCATAACACTCGTGGACACCTACCGAGTAGTGCAGCATCAACACTCAGCGTTCCCTTTAACAATATAGACGCACTTGAAGACCTCTTTAAGGAACATCCTAATGAAATAGCGTGTTTAATTATGGAACCTTCTGGTCACGACTTACCCACAGAAGGATATTTGGAAAACGTCAAGTCCATTGTGAACGCTAACGATGCTTTATTAATTTTTGATGAAGTTAAAACCGGATTCCGATATGCTTTAGGTGGCGCACAGGAATATTTCGGTGTAACACCTGATATGTCCGTCTTTGGGAAGGCGTTGGCAAATGGCTTCGCGACTGCAGTCGTTGTTGGCAGGGAAGATATTATGGACGAAGTTGCTGGCGTATGGGTCGCCGCTACCTTCCACGGAGAGGTATCACTTGTTGCAGCAGCTATTGCTACGATTGCGGAATTAGAAGCGAAGGACGGTGTTGCTTTTATGTGGAAACAGGGCACAAAACTGTTAGATGGCTATCGGGAAATGACAGAACGATTAGGTATTGACCAAGCGCGTATCGGTGGCATTGGACCGATGCCATTCTTCGGTTTGAATGCTGATGGTGAAAAGCAGGGAAAATTCCGCAAAACATTCTATGAAATGACATTAGATGGCGGATTGTATCTGCCTGAAGGACACATCTGGTTCATGTCCATTTCACATACGGATGAAGACATTGCTAAAACATTGAGTGTATCGGAGGATGCGCTCAAACGCGCGAAGGCGATAAATTAAGGAAAAAGATAGGAATTATAATTATGGAACAAGCACAAAATCATACGAAACCTTTTATTGTTGATAAAAACTTAGGTGCAGCACTTGACATAGATAATGCAGCATTACCACAAACTACCTCAGATGGAACGCCTGTAGTCCCACCTACACAGGAACAGAAATATCTGTTTGACATGCGCGGGTGGCTATTAGTACCAGGTGTATTAGTAGGTGATGAACTGGAAGAGATACAAGATTTTAGTTACCGTCTCCGTCATGAACCAGACTCTATTCCAGCACATGAACGTTCTCCTCTCGGTGGACCGATGCAAAAATTAGCCGATCATCCAAATGTTGTCGGTTTTCTAAACGAGTTCCTTGCACATCCAGCATTATCAAGTCCAGAATGTTATGGATTCCGTATGGAATCGTGCAACCTGTTCTACCGGACTGTCGGAGATGGAAACTTTGGACCACACAATGGCAACGGTATGCTCCGTTTCCCCGGAGATTCACATCTCTATCGGTGTATTCCCGGCAGAGGATATAGCGGCTTAACTCGTATTGTATGGGAACTCAACCCAGTCAAATACAGACAGGGCGGTACTCTGTTCGTCACGGGAAGTCATAAGGCAGTTTATACTGCGCCTGATAGTTTACGAACGCCGGATTCTCCGATTTGGGATACCTACGAGTGTCCAGCAGGATCGCTGCTCTTTTTCACTGAAGCGTTGACGCACAGCACTCATCAATGGACAAACGAGGATAACCACAGGATGGCGATTTTCAGTTGCTATAACACTGTCAATAGTAAATGGCACGATTGGAATCCAAATCCGAAGTTGTTAGAAGAAATGCCACCCAAACGACAGACACTATTTAGACCTGTCCGAGCTGCAAATAACTTAATTCAATAAAGTAATTATGTTAAGATGTATCAGACATAGCACAACCAGTGTGTTAGTTGTTTTCATTTTCTCATGCCTTTACCTCGGTTGTGAATGGATTCCGACAGAGATTATAACCACAGAACCTATTGATAAAGTCGCAGTTGCTACCATCTCGGCAATAGACGAAAGTGATGTGACTGGTACAGCAACATTCACAGAAGTAGATAATGGTGTTCATGTCAGGATTGAGATACAGAATGCTTCCCTCGGTTTGCATGCTACGCATCTCCATCTTGGTAGTTGTACGGTCATAGGACCACACTGGCATCCTGTCGGCGTTCCACAAGGAACAGTCGGTGTCCCCGTGGCAGAAGCCACACTCGACAAACCACCTATCGGTGTAGGAGAAATCGGGAACATACCGGTAGGTGAAGACGGCACGGGTATATTAGAATTCACAACACCATTCTGGTCTATTGATGGTAATCCAACCACCGATATTCTCGGAAAACTAATCCTAATCCACGAAACAGGCGATACCTTCCAAACAAATCCGCACGCGCAACATACAGCGATGCCTAACACCGGCACGCATACCCACAATGTCATGCAAATGCCAACGGATTTGGAAACGACACAAGCAACCCATGCTTGCACACTTGCAGTACTTGGTCAGCAAATTGATTTAAACGCGGACCACCACCTACCCGGTGAAGCAATAAGTCCACACAGCCATAACACTCTGGAACTGTTGTTGACATGTTTTTTGAGTCCTGAACAACTTTCTGATCCGAAAATTCTGTTTAACATTCCACTTGTAGGATCACCAGAGCATCAAGCATTCTTGGAAATTGAACCTAAAAGTTTAGCTGCATACCACGAATTTTTTATCTCTATAGGGTTACCCGTAGACGCTGATTTTTTCACAAATCAATATCAACAGACCTTCCGTATTGGCATCCCTAAAGAATCTGAGCAGGAGATGCAGCAACGCTTAACAGACCTCTATATTGCATCAGGAATAGATATTGAAAATCTTACGGATATAGTTGGGTACAACCTACTTCTTACCAATTTCTTGAATGATCGGACGACAGCATGGGTGTTAAGTTACTTTCAAGGGGATGATGTAGCATTCGGAGAGTGGATTATTGAAGTGCTAAAAGCCGTGCAGGTTAGACCGGGTGGTGGTTCTCGTATCGGTTGCGGTGTGATTGAGTTGGTAGAATAAGCTTATTCTTCTATATGAAATGAATATCTTCCAACTCATACCGTTACTATATCTCATCCGCTACTCGTAATGCAAAATCAATGAGTGCCTTGCTCAGACGCATTCCGTTATTCTGCAATTCTATCAAAAGTGGTTCAATGGCATCAACTAAACCATTTTTCTTCGCTTCCAGCAAAATACCAACCGTACCCTTAACAATGAGACCTATATCTTGAGCCACTTGACGTGCCTTTTTCTCATCAATAAAGACAAGGACCGCTTCGTGCTCTTTAGCAAGAGCCAATACCTCTGCTTCACCACCATCAATCCCTTCATAGACCTCCACTTTTTGCTGATCTGCTAAATCTACAGTTATTATCCACGGTGCATTGTTGAGTATCTCTCTATGAATTGTTTCATCAATGGCTAAAAACTCGTTTTCAACTTCTCGTGGAATCCATACTTCGGTGTAGAGATCTCGTAAGAGAGAAAGAGAATTGATCCCTGACAGACCAATAAGCGGACTTGTATTACAGATGATCGGCTTTGTAGACATTCCCTAGTTCCGCTTTCAGATCTTCAACTGTTCCAAATGGTGAAAGTCCGTAATCTCCCATTATCATAATAAATACACCACGTGGTATTCCAGCAAGTCGCGAAGCGAGTCCACTACTGAGTTCTTCATTCTCATAATACTTCATTGCTAGTGCTATACGCGCATCTTCATCAATTTTAAAAGTCTCTGGACTTGAAGTCAGCAGATGTACTATATCTTCCGGTAATTGAACACCCACCTTCTCTTCAAAAGCAGCAATATTTTCATGGTTACTATGGAATTTTTCGGAAATATCAACCTTTTGAAGTATAGCAGCAGTTAAGTCTCTTTTCGCCTCTTCCCACTGCTTTGCGCGTAAGTACACCTCACCGCGTATGTAATAGGATTCAGGTATCTTCGGTTTAAGAATTATCATCTGGGTATAGTCAGCAATAGCATTTTCCAGTTCACCTTTGTCACAATATGCTTCACCTCGATTACAATAAGCTATAACATCATCAGGATTTAATTCTATCGTTTTAGTATAGTCTTTAATAGCTCGGTTAACTTCCCCACTATTATAATAAATCACACCTCGATTGTTGTAGGATCTGGAATCATCAGGACTAAGTTCTATTGCTTTGTTATAGTTTTCTATGGCAAGATCGCACCTATCTATTTTACAATAGACATAACCAAGATTGTAATAGACTTCAACAAAATAGGGATTAAGGTTTTTCGCTTTAATGTAATCGCTGATGGCAAGGTCAACTGCACCTGTGTCATAGTGAACAGTACCGCGATTATAATATGCCACGGAAAAGTTATGATTAAGGGTTATAGCTTTGCTACAGTCCTCAATAGCATTATCAAACTCCTCTATGTCTCCAAATGCTGCCCCACGGTTAGCATAGGCTTCAGTATAATTCGGGTTTAGTTCTATCGCCTTGTTAAAATAGGCGATGGCAAGATCGTAATCACCGTTTTTAGCAAGATTAATGCCTTGATCATTGTATGCCTCGGCACTATCCTGTTTGCAAGATGGTGTATTTTCTGAGTAAATAAAACTGGAGTTGTAAGAGGAATTAACAAGTCCTTGATTTAATCCTTGCATCACTTTTCTCCTACACAATTGGAATTCCTTGAGGATAATGATAACATATTGAGCAACAATTTTCAACTGAACTTCAAAATTCCACATCCAACAAAACACCTTGCCATAAACACCAAAATTACGCTATCATATCAATACCATGAACACACAGAAATACCTTTCAAATATAACACTAAATATCATTTTTCTCCTTCTCTTGTTCGTTGGAAATGTGGAAGCACAAATTCTAATAGACTCTGTGATAGCTGTTGTTGATGGACAAGCAATTACACAGAGTGAACTCATAGACGAATTTCGTATTACAGTTATTACGGATAAACCTCTCTCACGTGAACCGATTGAGATAGAAAAACAGCAGAATTTGAATCTTATCATTAACCGAAAATTGGTATTACAAGGAGCACAAAAAATTGGAATAACTGCTGTTGATCACAAGAAACAGGTTACAGAACGAATCGCAGATATACGCGCCAAATTCCCATCCAATAAGGCATTCCAAAATGTATTGCTGAAACAGGAATTAGAAATCAAAACGTTGGAAAAATGGGTCTATGAACAGGTTATTTACGATGCATATTATAAACGTCAGTTTGTAAATAGAATTGATAACAAAGAGATTGACGAGTTAGCACCACAATATTTTGAGACGAATAAAACACAGTTTATCGCACCCGCAAAGGTTACTATTCGTTCTGTCCTGATATCCGTTTCATCAGACAGTTCAGAAGAAAAGAAGCAAGCTGCCAAACATCTCGCTGAACAAATCAATGAACGCTTACAAAATGGTGAAACTTATGATGCAATTGAACAGAGTTACAAAACAGAAAAGTCTATCAGTTTTTATTCAGAGATCATCACAACAGATACACCGTTAGGTGCGGTTGTTGCGGAATTGGAACCCACTGAACGTAAAGGACCTATTACTGTTCCAGAAGGATATCAGATAGTTGAACTTGTGAAGAAAACACCGGCACGTCAGAAAGAGTATTCAGAAGTTAAAGATGAAATTGCAAAGATGATCCGACACAGTAAAGCAGAATCTGAGTTTAAGAAATGGTTAGCAAGACAAAAAGAAAGAGAACCTTGGTATATCCTTGATGATGCGTTAGAACGAGTTTCCAGAATTAAAATTGACCCCAAACAATAATCTGATGTATTTTACTCAATCCAGAACAGCACTATGTTTATTCCTATTGATACTCACTACTTCTGTTTTCGGTAATGATATGTGGTGGGATGTATCTACATATCCTGCAGAAGTTCGAAAACAGATGAAAAAAGCACAAAACGCATTTAAAGAGGGTGAGTTTGAAGAGGCACTCCGTTTGTATCAGACACTTGCTAAAGATGCACCTAAACTTCCGAATGCACATATCGGACAAGGCGATTCCTCAGCGAAGTTAGGAGATTACCCAAACGCTATTCCAGCATTTCAACGTGCCTTGCAGCTAATTACAGAACTTCCACAGGTTCAACGTATTGCTTTTGGACCGACCGTGCAAGCCAAACTCGCAACTGCCTACCATCGTGATAAGCAACTTGATGAAGCAGATGCGTTGTATCAGGCGGCAGTCAAAGGAACAGGAGAGAAAGCACATGTATCGTGGTATATCGCTTTGGGACAAATTGAAACAGCACGGGGTAACTTGGAGAAGGCACGTCGGTATTACATCGCTGCAGTACAACTGCACCCAGATACAACAGCTGCCTATAACAACCTTGGACATGTCCTGCTAAAACTAAACCGTATAGATGAAGCAGATGCGGTGTTTCGTGAAACACTAACGTTGGATAAGACCCTCGCAAGTGCTGCTTTCGGTAGAGGGCAGGTTGCAGCCAAACGCGGTCAATTCGACGTCGCACGACGCTTTTATGAACAAGCAATTCAAAATAACCCGCATGAACCTATATTTTACAAGGCACTCGCCGATGGTCTTGAACAACTTGGAAACATTGAAGCATCTAAGAAGACTCGTTTGCGCTTCAGACAAACTTTAGCTGAAGTTTATCGTCATCAGGCACAGCAATATATTGAAAAACAGCAAGGAAAACCTGCACTTGAACTTTTACAGAAAGCACTCAATACGGATGAGAATTATATTCCTGCCCTTAAAGATCTTGCATACGTACAGATGCAGATGAACGATTTACAATCTTCCAAACAGACCTATCAACGCGTTCTTAAATTAGAACCTATCTCCCACCAGGCATTGCTACATTTAGGCAGGATTGAAGCAAAACTTGGGAATAGCGTTGAAGCAGAATCACACCTTCTTACCCTCATCACGCATCAACCGGACTTTATGGATACATACTCTCAACTTTCCAATCTCCGTATGACATCGGGAAATCTTGTGGGAGCAGAGACTGCACTTACAATGGGTATTCAACATCAACCCGCATGGGCACCGGGATATTTGTGGCGTGGAAAAATATACCAAAAACGTGGTGAGTCTACCGAAGCAGAAAATGATTTTCGACGTGCAATCAAACTTGCACCAGATGTTCCATTTCCAAAAGATGCATTAGCATCTTTACTCGTAACAGAAAACAGATCACTTGATGAAGCACTCATCCTTGCCGAATCTGCTGTAGCCAGTGACAAACGACCAACACATATTGCAACACTGGCATTGGTCTATTACCGTTTCAAACGCACTTCTGATGCCAAACGTGAAATTAAAAAGGCATATTCACAAACCCCTAAAGATCCGTATATTATAAAGATCCGTTCAGAAATTCTAAAGACTGATGAAAAGTAATGTAATTATTATAATCACCTTAAAAATTTAACGACTTTAGATGTAGGTAGTAACCGTACCTACCGTTATAATTTAGAGTAAAATGCTAAGTATTAAGGACTTTGTATCTCTGACACCGTTTTCACGTTAAATCTTTTCAATTTGGAAATGATTCTTACTCTTGTAATGTTAGAGAATAATTAAATTCTTGATAATTTATTACAATTATAGTATCATTTATAATTAGGTTGTGTAGTACACGTATCTGAAGAGTGACAAACTCGGTTGAACGGACTTTTAGTTTTAAAGCCTAACAATATAGATTTGCAACTCTTCGTCTATTACTTTTGAATAAATTATTATAGGGAAGGAACATAAAATGCTAAAATATCAGATAACCTTAATTTTAATCTTGATCGGGTGTATTGCTTTTGTGGCTTGCGAACGGGCACAAGAGGCATTAATGCCTGTGATGCCAGATCCGGAACCGGAAATGATGGTTGATTACACGTCATGGGAACATGTTGTTCTTGCAGAACCTGCGGGAACTACTGCTCATGATGCGGGAGAACGCACCATCTTTTTCAACGAAGCCGCAGCTATGGCAAACAAAGCAGGAACGGAATATTCCGCCGGTTCTATGATTTACAAGGAAGCCATGAATGCTGACAATACTATGATCACTCAGATCGTATCGATGACAAAAACAGACGATCCGATGTATGCTGATCGTGGCGGCTGGATATACGGTGCAGGTGGAAATCCTCTCAGTATGGAACAAAGTATGGGATGCGATAGTTGCCACGTAAAAGCACCTAATGGAAAGTACGTTTTCGTATCACTCCCTACCGAAGATGACGACTCTGACGACATGGATGATGGCACTGACGACATGGATGATGGTGCTGACGACATGGATGATGGTGCTGACGACATGGATGATGGTGCTGACGACATGGATGATGGTGCTGACGACATGGATGATGGTGCTGACGACATGGATGATGGTGCTGATGACATGGATGATGGCACTGATGACATGGATGATGGCACTGATGACATGGATGATGGCACTGATGACATGGATGATGGTGCTGACGACATGGATGATGGTGCTGACGACACGAACGGTGGTGCTGACGACACGAACGGTGGTGCTGACGACACGAACGGTGGTGCTGACGACACGAACGGTGGTGCTGGAAACGGCAATGGTGCCTAAAACATCTCACATAACTTACAAAAACGGATTGGCAAAACATTTATGTGTTGTCAATCCGTTTTTTTTGATATATGATTCTAACAGGATTAGGGATATGTATAATAAATGATCGTTCTTAAGATAATGTACATTGATATATAAGAAGGACGTATGTTTATATAATACCAATTCTAATATTTATTGTCCCATTACTGGATTCAACCATTGTTATTGATTGGAAATCTTTCTTCTGTAGGAGCGACCCGGGGAATGCCTAAATGGCATTCATACCGTTGATTTCCCGGTCGCGACCAGGAGGTCGCTCCTACAAGTAGTCCTCAGCAAATGGCACTTTATTGATTAGAAATGGTATAAGAAGAACTCTGAGTGTACTAACAATCCTGAATATCCTAAACTCATGCAAATCTTGTTTCAGATAGACTACATAAGCTACTAAGCTACTAATTAAAACAGAAAAGCCGTGTATCAAATACACGGCTTTTACATTCTCATTAATGATATATATTTACGACTATTTATCGCCCCAAGCAGGACCGCGTTTAATCCATAAACGTTGTCCAACACTTAGTCTCGTCCGGTCAAAGATATAATCGTCCTGATTCCCTGCGACTAACCGTGTCCACTTTTCGGCATCGTCATAAATCTCAGGACGTGCAGCGATGTGTTTCAGTGCTGCTTCGCCATTTGCTTCCTCAACATCCTCTTCCCTGACGACATATCTGTCAACTGGCTCAGGACTTGTTACACTAAAGCTAAAAGTATGTGCATTAGCGAGTGTATTCCCTGCCATATCAGTGGCACCAGAGACGGTGACAGTATAGATGCGTCCAGCGCGCATTGGCATATCTGATGTAAACGTTACCGAATCACCACTACCACTCACTGTACCGGATACCGTAGCAGCATCGGGTTCGCTCATAGAATCTTCAGTTTTAGCGACTGCGACCTCAATTGAGACGCTATTTGCATCAACCGCTTCACTGAATGTCACTGAAAGATTATCCCTGACATTCAAAGAGTTTTCATACTCAGAGAGAACTGTGCCATCAGCAGGATCGGTTAAGGTTACTGTCGGTGGTGTAGCATCGATATAGGCGAACTTCTGGGTGAGTGTTACAGGTGCATCAGGTTTTCCGTTATTGGTAATGATAACTTCTACCGATTGTCCTGCGGTACCAGCAGGTGTTACCACAGTAACTTCTGTTTTACTTGTGACAGTTGCATTTTGTCCTTCTTTTCCACCGAAGGTAACGGTCACACCGTTTTTCATGTCAAATTTTTCGCCGGTAATACGGACAGAGGTTCCACCAGTCTCTGGACCTTCAACTGGGGTCATCCCTGACGGTTCCGGTTCCGGATTACATCCTCCGCATCCTACCATCCACACACAGATAAATGCGAAGATAGCATGTATCGCTATATTTCTGTGTTTTTTCATGTATCGTTTCTCCTTATCATCACGAAAGGTTTTTTCAGTCTAAACTAAAAATAATTTTTTGCAACCTGGAACATCGCATTCCGAGTGGTCATTTCAGCTTGAACTATGTCCTAAATTCCTTATTATTAAAATTATACATGCAAACCGCTGTAGTTGTCAACTTTTTTATTATCCGCGCCATGTCGTCCGTTTTAACGGGTCATGCACATCAACGGCTAACGCTGGACCGAAACCTTCTATTGCTAACCGAACCGTATCTCCGTTACCAACCGCTGTGAGTGCTTCATGATGTGTGCCTGTAGAAACAACATCTCCCGGTTCCAGTGTTAGTACATTGGTAACCTCAGCGAGTAATTCTGGAACAAATCGCGCCATTGAATTGGTCGAGAAATCGTGTTGCAAGCCATCGTTAATCCAAAGTTGTACACCGAGCGCGTTGGGATCATCAACTTCATCAGCAGTGATAAGCACCGGTCCCATCGGGGCAAAGGTGTGCCAACTCTTACCTAAAAAGAAACCTCCGGGCAACCCGCGCGCAGAAACATCTATAAATTGTGTGTACCCGAACACACAATCAAGCGCGTTTTCTTCTGTGAGATGCTTCGCTGTTTTCCCTATAACAATTGCTAACTCCGGCTCAAAATGAAATACAGTTACATCTACTTCTGGAAGTTCAACAGTCTCCTTCGTAGAAATAACACCGGTCGGTGATTTGAGAAAGGCATTAAAATCACCACGTGAAGGGCTGTCTGGCTCAATGTAATTTCCCGCAAGGCAAACCAGTTGTCCAGGTCGTGGAAGTGGAGGTTTAAAACTGACTTTGTCTAATGCGATTGGTGTTCCATTTTCAGCTGCCTCTGCTATTGTTTCCTGCAGGTTATCATAATCCTCTATCACCATCTGTATCAGTTCTTGCGGTGTGTGATAGGAAATATCACTCAGTGCATTGCTAATGTCAACGATCTTATTATCCGTTATCACACCGAGTCGGTAATCATCAAAGAATGCAAGTTTCATTCAGTTTATTGCTCCTAAGTTAGTTATTTGGTGTAGTTGCCAAGACAATTTTTTTTATGAATGGATAAGCGGGTGACTCCGTTCATCCAAAGGTAGTTGTACTTTTTTCCCAGTAAAATGAGACACGTAGGTTGCACTTACACACTCAAGAGACGTGAGTGCGTTGCGTCCCCCAAGTTCTGGTTGATTGCCGTTCAGAATTGCGTCTCTCATATTCTTTGCACTCCAGATAGTGTGGCGAGATTTCCACTCCTTACCAGAGATTATAAACGCTGATGTATCAAGTTTTATCTGTTCCCAAACAGGTGTATGTGCGGCAAATGTAACATCAAATGGACAGCACCACATCTCATCTATACCTGTTTTTGGATTCGGCTTTATCATCAATTGTCCTTCGGAACCGAGAAGGTGCGGTCCCATCATCCATCCGTGTGTCTGTTCACGTTTATAAAGTTCCACAATACCGTAAGTACCCCTCGCTCCACCAATATGGATAAGCATCGTATCACCTGCTACGATACCGTTGTCACGTCGATCGGTTTGGCACAATTCACTGCTGTGCATGATGTCTGCGTCTGTCACATCGTGTCCATGATAGGTAATATGTGCTTGAATCCAAGAAATACCATCAAGGAAGAAATCCATTTCATCAAAGTAATGGACACCCATCTCCATGAGTTCAAATCCTGCCTCGCGTCCTTTACCCACTTCGCGGATTGAACGAAGTTCACCAATTTTCCCTGTATCAACTAATGATTTTGCGTGTCGAAACAGCGGAGTGAAGCGGAATTGATGACTCACTGCCAAATAAACATCTGCTTTGTTACATGCCTTCAGCATCTGGTCAGCAGTCTCTAAATCAACTGACAGTGGTTTTTCACATAAAACATGGATACCTGCTTTTGCCGCCGCAATAGTTATCGGTGCATGTAGAGGTGCGTGTGTGCAGACACTAACAATATCGAGCGTTTCATTCTCGAACATCTCCGCATAGTCAGTATATCGGTTTGAAACACCGTATTCATCAGCGCGATTGTTCAGAGTATCGCGATTGATGTCGCACATCGCAACGAGGTTAATATCTTCTAACCCATCATAAGCTGTAGCGTGGCTACGGCTAATTCCACCACAACCGACAATCCCCGCGCGTAAAGACATTGATCCTCTCCGATTCCAACTTTAGAGACGGTTAGTTTACCTCGCTTCTTTTCATCTTCAATAACCCCTGCCACTGTTTCTGATCCACAAGGACACCTTTCTCAAGGCTCTCCTGTCGTATCCGCATCATACCTTCCCCTGGATACCGCACTTTTTCGTTTTCATCTAACGGCACAGCAGTATGAAAATCGTTGATAATCGCCTCAACGGTTTCGTTTAACACCGCTTGTCCCATTATACCAGTAGCATTAATAGAAATGTAGACCTGAGAAACAGCATATTCTGATTTCTGTTTCCCAATCTGATGAGTTGCTTGTCCACCTGAAATAATGGCAGCCATTGTATCAAGCACCAATGCCAATCCGGAACCTTTCCAATATCCAATTGGTAGTGCCCTCTGCGAATCGAGAATCTCTGCGGGGTCAATCGTTAGGTTTCCCTCAGTATCATATCCACCCGGTAAAGGGAGTTGTTTGCCTTGCAGCTTGAGTACTTCTAATTTTCCGTTTGAATACTGACTCATTGCCATATCAAGCAGAATATGTCCATCGTCATGCGGTACTGCAATTGCCAAAGGATTATTGCCTATCTTTTTCTCAACAGAACCCCACGGTGGCATGAGTTTAGTGGTATTTGTCCAACAGATACCGATAAAACCGGCTTCCGCTGCTTGAAGCGCGTAAGCACCACCACGCATCCAGTGGTTCGTGTTTGAAAGACCTACACAACCGATGCTGTGTGTTTCGGCAAGTTCCATTGCGCGTTGCATACAGATATGTGCATTTACAAGACCTACTCCCATCTTGCCATTCCATCGTTCTAATGCCCCGAAACCTTCAATTTTCTCAGGTTCTGCACGGAAGTTAATCTGTTTGCTTGTCAAACCTGAGACAAATCCAGGAAAGCGGTTGAGTCCGTGTGAGTAGACACCATCACGTTGGTTTTCGGCAAATAGTCTGGCACATAATTTTGCTCGATCACCTTCAAAACCAACAGATGTGAGCACACGATAAAATTCATCAGATAATGCTTGAAAAGGCACACGTATCATGCAGTTCTTCCTTTGCGGTCTATTCAGTATTATTATGCCTAATGTCTAACAAGAATGCAAGACTTATTTATCTCGATTAATATGGAGTTTTGACTTGAAGAAAAAAACATACGAAGAGATTAAATTGTTATAGAATACTATCGGGAATCCTATGACAAGGATATCCGATAGTATTCTCTATTTTTGTTGGATTACCACATTTCAAGCCATTCTGCGAGGGTTGTCAAAGGTTGGGTTTCGCTGCGGATAACCCACTTAAAATCTGGGTCCTTCCAATAAATTGAACCAGGACTGTCCCCGTCACGAAGGTAACGGATATCAATTGCCCATCGCACAATTTGGCTTGTTGTGTGCGGTAAGGATCGGTGTAGGGTAAGGTTATGGAACACCAGTGCATCGCCTACTTCCATAGGGCAAGTTACGATACGAGAATCTTCTATCAGTTCGTCCATCACCTCAAGAAACTTGCCCTCCCGATTTTCAGTATGATGGTCAACAACACCTAACCGATGCGAACCTGCTACAACCTGTAAACATCCGTTGGCTTCGTCAACAGGTACGAGTGGGATCCAAGCAGTTGGAATGAGTGACTCTTCACTGACTTTACCGAAATAACCACTGTCTTGGTGCCACGGAACAACGGTTAACTGTTGACCGGGAAGTTTGGGACGGGCATTAAAAACGGGATGTCCAATGACATCAGTTCCTGTGAGTTGACCAATTGCATCTACGAGGTGTGCAGCGTAGTGCAAATCGAAAATTTCTGCAGTTGCGATTTGCCCTCGCCATGACCGACCGAAGCGGTTGGCATGATCTTTAGCAACTTGTGCAAGACGGGTTTCAAACGGCAGTTCTGCTCCTTCATCTTCAACGACGCCTTGTTCTTTCAGTTGCCGAATAATGTCATCTACGACATTCGCAAACCTGTCACGCACGCCATTAATTGTTGCCTTTGGGACAACACCTTTCAGAAGAAGGTAACCATCGTTTTCCCATTGATTCATCTGTTCAGGAGAAAGTGGATTGTGTTGTGCTTTATTGGTTGTCATATTTCTCGCTAATGTATAGATTGTTGGTATGAATTGGTTAAATTGTTTTATTGAATGATGAACATAATAGCATATTCAGCTAAAAACGTCAAATAACCCAAGTTTAGGGTGTGTAAATATTTTGCATCAACTAAACTAGCTTTCATGCTGGACAGGCTTATTTTCTCGATTCTGACAAAAAACCAAAAAACTGAAACATACATGAAACATACATGAAACATATTGTTCCGACCCCCACGTTCCCCTTCCAACCTCCCAAACCACGTGTTATAATACTATCACTATGAAAAACAAAACTACATACAAATCCAACATAACCGTATTCGTAGGTCGGAGCGAGCAAAGCGACCTCCGACATCTTACATTCTGTAGAAGCAACCTCCGACATCTTACATTCTGTAGAAGCAACCTCCGACAAATAGCCAAAAACAAAAGATACAGTTTTTCAAGTTTTTTAAGACACAGTAAACCGGTGAAAACAACCCATAAACCCAGTCTGATAATACAACCAGACCACAACACAGTAAAGATACAGTTATGTAAAAAAAAGCACAAAACTGTATCTTTTTTAAACGGAGGAAAACAACACGATTCGTAGGTCGGAGCGAGCGAAGCGACCTCCGACAGAATATTATACCATTTCTAATATAATGGCTCTTTTTGTAGCGCAAACTGTTAGTTTACGTCTATTCGGACACAATCTAACAGTTTGTGCTACATTATGTAGCAACTTGAGTTATATTAGACAATTCAAAAATAGACAAAAAACAGACAAAAATCAAGCAGAACAAAGGTTACCGTTTTTCTTTTTTTTTACATTCAAAAAAACCGATAAAAACAACCCATAAACCCAGACAGGAACTAAAACCAGTGAAAAATACCAAAAGTTACCGTTATGCAGAAATTAGACACAAAACAGTAACCTTTTTATACGGAAGAAAAATCCAATGAAAATACAAAACAAACAATTCACAGTCAAAATTGATGTCTATGATGTCCGAAGTCTTGTGCATGGTATTTCCATTTCTTTTTTTATGCAAAGAACTTTACACACCCCAAGTTTACATTTTGATGTTCTAAATAATGGCTCTTATACCGTTGACATTTTACATAGAAATTGATACCCTACACATATCAAAGGAGGAAACATCATGGCAACTTTGACGCAAACTGAGAACCGCATTAGACCTCTCTATATTGACGGATACACACATCAACTGAGTTATGCCCCCGGTGAGGAGATAGCGTTTCATGTCTCAACCAGTGCAGGTAGTCATTCTCTGGAAATTGCGCGTATCGGTGCGGAACGTGAGGTCGTATTCAACGAATCTGGACTTCCGGGTAAGGCACAACCGATACCCGTAAATGCCTCATCACACGGATGTGGTTGGGAAACTACCTATACGTTTGAGGTGCCAGAGACGTGGCAAAGCGGGTATTATGAAGGCATTCTCCGCGCATCAGATGGTGGTGGAGACCCTATCTATAGAAATCATCGCATAGCCGAAAGTTCACTATTTTTCATTGTCCGTCCCGAAAAACCCGGAAAGAACACCCCTATTCTCTTCCAACTTTCCACAAACACATATAACGCTTATACCAACTGGGGTGGTTTTAGTCTTTATGGGTATCACGGACAGAATGGAATGCAAGGACGGCGTGTTTCATTTGACCGACCCATTGGGAGCCAGTTCAGGACTTGGGAGTTGCCCTTTGTTGCTTGGGCAGAACAGAACGGATATACACTTGATTATGCAGCGAATAGTGACCTTGAATTCCGTCCTGAAATGTTGGAACATTACAAACTGGTATTGAGCCTTGGACACGACGAATATTGGTCTGCACCGATGCGTGATAATTTGGAGGAATTCATTGCGAAGGGTGGAAACGTTGCCTTCTTAAGCGGAAATGCAGTGTGTTGGCAGGTGCGTTCTGAAGACGATGGACGCGCCCTCGTATGCTGGAAACAGAGTTACAATCAAGATCCTATTTACAAAACCGATGATTACAGCACACTGAGTACTTTGTGGAGCCACTATTTAGTTGAACGTCCTGAAAACCAACTGACCGGTGTCGGGTTTCTACAAGGTGGTTATCACTTGAGCCACGGACAATTTATGGATGGCGATGGTGCGTACACTGCACATCGTCCAGAACATTGGGTGTTTGAAGGCACAGACTTGGCAAGAGATGAAAAGTTTGGTGGGCAAAATACCGTTGTCGGCTACGAATGTGATGGCTGCGAATTCACGCTTGAAGATGGCTTACCGGTTCCAACCTATCAAGATGGCACTCCAGAAGGATTTACCATTCTGGCTACTGCTCCTGTGCGTTGGCATCCAGACGATTGTGAATGGTATGAACGTTGGGAACAAGGATATACAGGTGCTGCAACAATGGGTATCTATACAAAAGGCGGTACTGTCTTTACGGCTGCTACAACGGATTGGTCGCATGGATTGGCTGGTGGTGATGCTGTTGTGGAACAGATTACGCATAATGTTTTGCAACGGCTTGCGGGTAAGTAGGCACAAGGAATAGGTATTAGAAACGCTCTGATATAAAATTGGTGGTTGGTTGACGTACATTGCTTAAATCATATGACAATTAGATACTTTGTCAGCATACAAAGAAGAGACCGTCTTGGGTGGAAATTTATTTATCCTACTTATCCTTGTTATGTCCTCTAACTTTGTTCCATGCCCATCCGTGAGTCTATTTTATTCCGATACTGATGAATGGTAGGTATGCGGTCGCAAAAGTCCTTATAATATTTCCAGCCATATAACGTTATCATAATGCAAAGCAATAACGTTACAGGACAATCGGCTGGTAACGGAAAAGAAGGTTGTGATTCTGGAAGCCAACTGAGACATTTAATTTGGAGTATATTGCCAAATTGCTTCGGACTAAACTGATGAATGAGTTGTGCATGATGGAAGTCGTGAATCCCTGTACCGTCTGGTGTTTCCATACGGAACCCAATCCCATTGAGTTTTGTTTTGTCATTCTCATCAAGAGTAACTAACATGACCCTGAATTTTGCGATACTTTGGTTTCTATTCAGATTGCATGATAGTGAGAAAATTGGCACAAACTCAGCATCATCAGCATCTCTTTTCAAAGGTGGCAAATATAAAACTTTGTTCTCCTTGAAAAAATTCACGTTAGCAGTATCGGAAGATGAAAAAAAACTTTTAATATCCTCAGGTTTTACGGGTTGTAGGAACGGTAACTGTAGTTGGGACACAAATTTGTAAGTTTCTAATGCACATTTAGATGGTTCCCACTTCTTCTCTTTGTCAATCCAGGCAGATTTTTGAATTGTACATAGAGGTGTAAGAATTTGATTAAACGCTGTAATGATTTTTAACATTATATTTTCCGAGAAAAATTCAGAGAGAAAATCTGACTCTGGGTTGATAATTAACTCTATCAAAGTTTCTAACGAACCGTCGCGTGAATGGGGAGGCTATATCGGCAAGGAATTCCTTGCAGTCCGCCTGCTCATGGAAACAAGATGTATCTTCGCAAAATGCCCAATCAGGGATCGCAGTCAACCAAGGTTCTGTTACTTCTTTGATACCTTCACATTCGCGTAGTTTATCCCAAAACCAGACGGGTCGCGAAATCCAATAACTTTTCTTAAATCTAAAGGGTTCTATCGAATCTGTGTCAAGTCCTAAATTGGCATAAGCTACTAATCGCGCTGTTTCGTTCCAAGTTTCAATTTTATCCTCATCATCCTTAATTAAACTTGGATACCTTGAGACTAAGTGTGGGGCATCTACGAGGATGTCCTGTTCCGGTAGGACAAGTTGTTCCAGCCATTTTGATATTCTGGCGGCACAAACTCTCACTAAAACCTGGTCGTTGATACCATTTACTACCTTTTTCTCATCTTTAGATCTTAAGCCATTACCAGATTTAGTTACAAATTCCCGGAATGTCGTTTGAAAAGGTTCTTTTCCTTCATACTGCCCAATGAATTGAACTATTTCACGAGGTAGCAATTGAAACACCTCTGAATCAAAATCAAGCACTTCACAAATGGGTTCATCTAACTTCCTTTGAATCTCTTCAATTCGTTTATCAAAATTGTGTATAGAATCGGCTAAATTAGGCCAATACCAAGGTCTGTACTCATGTTCGGAATCTTTCCAATCACCCATCCAAAGATTAGGGTTACCTAACTGCTGATCCCCCAAATTTAAGTCCGCGAATGAATCCAGACCTCCTCTTAGTGTCAAATCAAAAGGGTTGTTACCATATTGATTTAAACCAATAATCAACTTGCATTTTGAAAAGCAGCGGACAAGATAAGCAATAATTTCACCGGTTAGGGATCCTGTGGGAGATTCCTCTACTTGACTTCCTAATAGATCGTAATCAATGATAAACATTGATGCGTTATCAATATTTTCCGCACCATCTGGGGAATTTGCTTTAGGGTATATATCTTTTATATTCCGAAACTTCATTCGTCTCTGCTCCAACGCTTTTATTGCGTTTTGGAATTCACCATGTTTTAAGGATACAACATTAAAATTTCCGCTTTGATTTGCTTTGTCAAGCCCTTTTTCTAACTTGCACTTAAATTTCCCTGCTCGTTGTCTGTCATCATCGTATATCAGGATTGTTTTTTTACTCATTTGTCTTCCCTCCACTGAATTGAAAACGCAGTTCTAAATCCTTTTTCAGGTTTAACGAATCGGACACGACAACCAATATTATCCGCAACTAATCGAACTATCGTAAGTCCAAGACCAGTGCCACCATAGCCAAGTGCTTTCCTTTCCGGTGAAATCTTTGATTCTCTTTCAAATGGCTCAAAAAGTTTCTCAGCATTCTTAATATTAATCCCATATCCAGTATCCTGAATAAGAATTTCCTCAGTTTTATTATGAGAACGAGAACTGATATGCAACAAACGCATAGAAGAATCAAGCATTGCAGTAAAAGCGTTAATAAACACATTTTGAAAGATCGCACCCCATTCAGCAAATGACCCTTTAGGAAGGTACAATAGCTCATCAAGTTGATTATAAATTATTTTAGTGTCTCTTGCCAAAAAACTTGTCTGGTGGATGATTTCTTCAATTACTGTCTTTGCCCGTAGTCTTTTGTCTCGCATTAGTATATTATCGGCATCAGCGACGTAGTCAAACAGAAGATTCGTTGATTTTGCCCTTTTAAGCCAAACTGCTAAATCCTTGCTTAGTGAGTTGAGATTTGTTTGAAGAGCAGAATCCGTTGTCTTTATCGCTTTGATTTTATTTATAGTGTTTTCAATAAAAGCAAATTGTTTTTGCAGTTCATGTTGATATGATAGGGCTGAAATACCCGCAGTGGCAAGGGGGGCAAGCATCCCCATTTGTCCAAGAACAAACTCCTGATCATCCTTTACTTTCGTTGTTGCCTCATGAACTTCCTTATAAATTTCTTTGTAGACTTCTTTGGGGATTTCAGGTTCGTAATATTCTAATACTTCCTCAACTCGCTCAAATTTCTTTGAAGTAGACTCGGTTGATGTCTCTCGTTTTTTTTCTTCATTCTTTTTCTTTGTAACTTCATTTGCATACCAATCTATTGCATAACGAACCGTAGTTACCAAATCATCATAGGCAATAGTTTTTGTTAAACGGTCACGAGTAATCATGTTTTTGAGATTAGGTTCATCGGAAGTATTGACGTTTACAATCCCAAGAACACGACCAAGAGTAGGTAAATTATGCAATGCTCTTGGTACCTGTGGGATATCTTCGGGAAGAAGTTTAGATACGTTTTTTCTATGTGAATGATCAATTTCCAACCTCAGCCAGTCACTTTCTGGCATACCGTAATAGGGAAGACGAAACCCACCATCATATACGTGTATCCCACCGTGTTTTTCAAAATAATTCCGGGCATCAGCAACTTTGATTCCGAATTTTTGTTTGCCCCGTAAATTGTATATCCGTATTTCAAAACGACATGTATTCAAATTTACTGTTTTGTTGAATTTTCCATTATTGTGGTCAAAATCCATAATATTGTAATTATGGATTATTTTCTCTCCATCTGGAAACTCTAAGGCGAGAACCACTTCTCCATCTCGACACTTACCAACAAGTCGAGCAATCCATATACTTTTTATGGCATTCATTTGGGTTACAAATTCTTTCTCAAAATCATGCCGAGATGATTGAAAGCGGATTTTAAAGCGATCTTTTGGATTTTCCAAAGAAGATGCAGTTGAACCAAAAGGAGGTTGGAGCCACCATATCTCTGAAGCTAAATTACGAATGGCATCACTGTTCCACACATGTTTAAGTCCTTTTAATATAATTGAAGTGCCTTTTTCAAAAGGACTACCTGATGGTTTGGGATTACACTTAACCTCTACTTCAGTAAGAAACTCCTTTAATTCTATAGCCTTTTCCCAATTGATTTTGGCTTTAAGCCATTCCCCACCACCATCCTCCGGTACAGTTTTAATGATTAATTTGTTTGCAAGGAATTGAACTGCTAAACGTCCCACACCCTTTGAACCTGACATTGTTCGTCCAAAGTTTCTTGAAATTTTTTTCTCCATTTTATGGGTTGTACCAATCCGCATCCAGAAGTTTTGAAATTCTTCATAAGTCATGCCATGACCTTTGTCATATATCTCAATAAGGTCATCATTAGGTAAGAACTTAATCGTCACTTCAGTAGCGTCTGCATCGTAACTATTTTTTATCAATTCAGCCAATGCAATGTGAGGTTTGCCAACAAGTCTCTCTCCAAGTTCTCTCAGAAGTTCAGCATCAACTTTAAAATGAAGTGTAGGCATGGTTTTTATCCTTCAAACTCGCTCAAATGAATATAACTTCCGTTCCCTCGATATGTTTCTAATATAACACAAATATGTCCCATATATCAAGAGGTTTCTGTTATCTGATTCTTCTCAGTCGTAGTTTTGAACAGTTCTCTAATCGTAATGGTGTTGTAAATTCTATAATGATATGATATGATATTCAGCATGTACGTTGCGTTTCGTTCTTACTTTCACCCCACTTGTCATGAAGTTTAACAGACCAAAACTGCAAAAATAGTCCAAAGTATTGTAATTACTACTGAATTATCCACTTTAATAAACGTTGAAATACTCGTTTACGTTTCTCAACTTGGAGTCTGAAATGCCTAACGACCAACCAAATATCCTCTTAATAACAACCGACCAACAACGCGGTGACTGTTTAGGTATTGACACTGACGGTCCCGATTGTCTACAGACACCGAATCTTGACTGGATCGGTCGCAGTGGAACACATTTTCGACGCGGATATGCCGAATGTCCGAGTTGTATTCCTGCCCGACGCGGTATAATGACCGGTACCGCACCTGCAGCCAACGGAATGGTTGGATATACAGGAGCACAGTGGAACCCACCTCATACGCTTGCTGGCGAATTATCCGCAGCCGGTTATCAAACCGAGATGATCGGCAAACTTCATCTGTCTCCACCACGCAAGCGATACGGTTTTGATCACCTTCAACTGTCCGATGCTACTCATGGAACTGCCAACAACGACTACGTTGAATGGTTGCAACACTACTACCGACGGAATGACTTTGATCCGGGTATGGCACACGGTGTCTCTGCAAACGGATGGGTTGGTCGTCCGCATCATCTACCTGAAGAACAGATGCATACATTTTGGTGTATTGACCGTGCCCTTAATTTTATCCGAAAACGAGACCCGTCAACCCCGTATTTCCTAAACATTTCCTTTATAGACCCACATCCACCACTGACACCTCCAGCACATTACTATGAACGTTACATCCAACGTGATCTTCCGCAACCAGTGATCGGGGACTGGGCTTCCGAATTTGACGGTCCTCAGAAAGGTCTGAATCCAAATGCGTGGGATATTAGTCTTGACCAATATGATATGCAATGTGCGCGGGCTGCCTATTACGGAATGATTAATTTCATAGATGATCAGATTGGTCGGCTGCTTCAAAACGCTGGTAATTTGAATGACTGTCTCGTTATTTTCACTTCCGACCACGGTGAAATGCTGGGTGATCACAACATGTTCCGCAAAACCTTTCCTTATGAAGCATCAGCACGAGTGCCGTTTCTTATACGAGCACCTCGGAGATGGGGTTATGCACAAGAAACCGTCTGTAATAGTCCTGTGGGTTTGCAGGACATCATGCCAACTATTCTTGACGCAGCAAATATTGAGATTCCAAATACCTGTACCGGCAAAAGTCTACTTCCCATTATGCGAGGTGATACTGATAGGGTAAGGGATTGTCTACACGGGGAACACTCCGGTTGCTATAATAACGACCACGGCAACCACTATGTCACTGATGGAGAACACAAATACATCTGGTATTCCCAAACAGGCAGAGAACACCTTTTTAATCTGCAAGATGATCCACACGAAACAACAGATTTAGCACTTCAGAGCGATGCTGAAACGCTACTAATACCTTGGAGGAATCGTCTGATAGAGTTTCTACGCGACCGTCCGGAAGGATTTACGGATGGTAAGAGTCTCATAGCAGGACAATCCCATAAAGCCTTGTTGCCTGACTATAATCCCGAGGCTACCTATTCTTATTTATAAGGTTTCTTACTGTATGTCGGGATCTCTGTATCCCATAGCTGTCAACTTAAGGGAACGAATCCATTTATTATAGGGTTTCTTCTGTAGGAGCGACCCGGGGAATGCCTTAATGGCATTCATACCGTTGATTTCCCGGTCGCGATATAATCACCTTATTCGCAACCGAGAAATCAACTTATTGCAAATCCACTCATGATATGCTATCCTATTCAGTATGGAAACGGAAAAACGAACCCCTTTAGCAATACATGTCCCCGGTGATGTCCTCTTAATCTCCTGCTACGAACTCGGACACCGACCGATAGGACTTACGCGTCCTCTCCGCGCACTTGAAAATGCGGGATTTTTACCTGATGCTATCGATATTGCAGTGGAAACCTTAGATGCAGAAAAGGTCAAACGCGCTCAATTTATCGGTATCTCCGTTCCGATGCATACCGCTTTACGACTTGGTGTTCACCTACTCCAACGAATTAGAGAACTCAATTCAGATGTTTCAATATGCATGTATGGACTTTACGCGGAACTCAATGCTGACTATCTACTTTCACACGGGGTCGACTTCTGTATCAGTGGCGAAATGTCCACGCAACTCGTTGGGTTAGTGCAATCCTTGGCTGAAAAACAACAGGTATCTCAGGTTACAATCAATAATGGAAGCCTCCCTGCATTAGATAAATATGCGCGCTTTGAGGATAACGGTGAGGTGCGAACCGTTGGCTACACAGAGACAACGCACGGATGCAAGCATCTTTGCACCCACTGTCCTATTCCACCTATTTATAACGGTAAGTTTTTCCCTGTAGAGCGAGAAACAGTATTGACTGAGATTCAGAAACAGGTAGCAGAAGGTGCTACGCATATCACATTCGGTGATCCAGATTTTCTCAACGGACCAATGCACGGACTCCGCATTCTCCGCGCAATGCATGAGATCTACCCCGACCTTACTTATGATTTCACAACGAAAATTGAACACATTCTCAAACACAAGAAACACTTTGGGGAATTTGCAGAACTCGGATGCCGATTTATCATCTCTGCGGTGGAATCTCTCAGTGATACAGTCTTAACAATATTGGAAAAACATCACACCCGCGCCGATGTTGAAACCGCACTTGAGATCGTTCACGGTTCGGGTATTGCACTACGACCAACGTGGGTTCCATTCACACCGTGGACAACCTTAGACGATTATCTTGAAATCCTTGAATTCGTTGACACACACCGACTTGTCTACCATGTTGATCCCGTACAGTTTGCCGTTCGGTTGCTCATTCCGCCCGGTTCATACCTGCTGAACCGACCTGAAACAAAAGCACTTTCACTCACACTTGATCAAACCGCATTTAGTTATATTTGGGAACATCCTGATGTACGGATGGATAAACTTCATAAAACGGTGAATAAACTCGTAGAAAGCGACGCTCGGACCGACGTTGATATGCTTGATACGTTTTATCAGATATGGGAACTCGCCGCTGATATGCCGGGACAGGTTATGCCGAAACAGAGAAAAGAGAAACATCTATCCGCGCCACGGATTACAGAGGCATGGTTCTGCTGAGCGGAACCTACTGAAGGGCAGTTTGCCCCAATTCTTGTTTAATCTGTCATAGCAATTGCTTCAATAAATAGACTGAAACTATGAAGAAATTATTTCTGATGCTAACCCTCTTTTTTATAACGACATTTAGTCTACTAACTGCCTTCGCGCAATTCGAACCCTCTACACAATTAGGTCTACCCGATGGCGCGAAAGCTCGTTTGGGTAAGGGTAGAATAAATGAGATAATGTATTCTCCCGATGGTGAACAGTTTGCTGTCACTACGTCCATCGGTGTTTGGATTTATAATGCACAAACAGGTGAAGAACTTGATCTAATAACAGGAGGACATAAGGACGAAGTTTATGCTGCCGCATATTCACCTGATAGTAAAACAATTGCGACTGTGGGTAAGGACAAAACAGTCAGATTATGGGATGTCCACACAGGACAACTCCTAAAAACGCTCAAAGGACATAAGGACAGAGTTTATGCTGCCGCATATTCACCTGATGGTAATATACTTGCAACTGGAAGCGCAGACAAAACAGTGAGACTTTGGAATGCTCATACCGGCAAAAAAATAAAAACACTCAAAGGACATACGAAAAGTGTCTTATCTATCGCGTTTTCTCCTGATGGTGCTATGTTCGCAACTGCCAGTGATGACAGTCCGGTAAGAATTTGGAATGTGCACAGTAGAAAACTAATCCATAAAATTGCTGGATATAGAAACATGATTTCCTACTCTCCAGATGGCAGGACGCTCTTGGTAGCACACGATCGATATTATAACCCACAACGCAAGGCAAACCATGTAGCGGGGAGGTTATTTGATACAATATATGAAGTGCACATGTTAGATGTTTTTACAGGTCAAGTGGCTAAAACTCTTCCATCTTTGTATGATGTTAATTGCTTTGCGTATTCACCAGATGGAAAAACTATTGCAATTAGTGAGGGAAAAAGGTTTGGACTGTGGGATGCTGTCACTGGAAAACGCGTAATAACCTTGATTGAGGATACAACTGGAGTCGGATTTATTGCGTATTCACCAGATGGAAAAACAATCGCAACAACAAGTTGGGACGGTACAATGCGATGGTGGAATGTACAAACAGGAGAAAACATAAAACCATTCGCACGGTATAAAAAAAATTACGGTCCTATAGGATACTCACCCGATGGTAAAACTATTGCAATTACTGATGGACGTGTTATAAGTCTGTGGCATGCCATATCTGGAAAGTATCTAACTACACTTGAAGGACATAAGGACTATATTTCTGGTTTCACGTTTTCACCAGATGGTAAGACTGTCGCAACTGGCAGTAATGACGGGACAGCGCGGTTATGGAATGCAAATACTGGTGAAAACATAAAAACACTTGTTGGACATAAGAATCATGTCAGTACTCCTATTCATATTGATACTCCTGTGTTTTCTCCAGATGGTAATATGCTCGCCGCTCGCAGTAAGGCTCATCACGATACGGCATGGTTATGGAACGCACACACAGGAGAAATCATAAAAACACTCAATGTAAAGACAAAGACATATTTTTCTAATGGCATTGCGTTTTCTCCAGATAGCAAAATACTGGCAACTAAGTTTAAGTCCAATGAAGTCCAATTGTGGAATACAAACACGGGAAAAAACATAAACACACTCATAGGGAATGTATATTCCTTCAGGTTTTCTCCAGATGGCAAATCAATCGCTACCTATACTTACGATATGGTGAAGTTGTGGGATACAATTGGAGAAAACATCAATACACTTATGGCACCGAATGCATTACACACCACTGTTTTATATCTACATGGTAAACCATTCGCAATTACTATCTACGAGGATAAAACATCGTCCCTATGGGATGTTACCTCGGGACAACTCATAAAAAAATATAAAAGACCTGGTGATAGTTTTTATAAATTTTTTGGATGGCTACCTCGTGAAAGAATATCAATATTTAACTACGAAATCCAGTATTCACCGATCAGTAATACATTTGTGGCTATTGCAGGCCACACACCTGTCCGGTTGTGGAATATCGCTACAGGAAAACTGATAGGAAAACCGATAAAACATCTCAAAGGTGAGGACGGGTCCATCCGCGTTATGTATTCACCAGATGGTAAAACAATTGCAACCATTCCAGTTGGTGATAATTATCAAGGTGGCACGGTGCAGTTGTGGGATGTCACTACAGGTGAACATCTAAAAACACTCAAGGGACATACAAATTCCGATTATGATTCTATAGCGTATTCACCAGATAGCAAAACAATCGCAACAGGTCATAGGGATGGTACAGTCTTACTTTGGGACATACCCGAAAGGTGAGTATTGGACACTTGATTTCATCAAAACTAACAAGGAGAAAAAATGTCAAAACAACTACAAGAATTACTCGATTTGAAAACTGCCCCTATAGCAGTAACCTTTCACGAAACACCACCAGAGGAGGTGCCGCGTGTAGAAAAAGTCGAAGCCTCTGGTTGCACCTATTGGAAGCGCGCATCGGAAGGGAAAACCTTCTATACTGAAGCATCAGACCATTACAACTGCCCGATTGGATGTTATACACATAACGTTGAATTACCCGATGCACAAATGAAGGAGTTGGAAAATACCCTTAACCTGATGGGACAACTCGGATATATTGGTATGGATGAGGTTCCAGGTATCCCGCAACAAGAAAATCCGTTTCAGAATGCGGTCTACGCACCTTTAACAGATATGATGGATCCACCCGATGTTGTTATGGTTTCTGGCACACCGAAACAGATGATGCTCTTGGCTGAAGCTGCAACTGCTGCGGAGGTAGAGGTTGGAAACGGTGCGATGGGTAGACCGACCTGTGCAGTGATACCCGCTGTTATGCAGTCTGGTCAGGGAGCAAGTAGTTTGGGATGCATCGGCAACCGCGTTTATACGGCACTCTCTGACGATGATTTCTACTTCGCATTCCCGGGTGAACATATTGATGCAATTATTGATAAGTTAGCAATGATTGTAAATGCAAACAGTGAGTTGGAAGCATATCATCAGCAACGACAAGAGGAAATTTGAATGAAAGGTGTTGCTGTGATTACAGGTGCTGCAAGTGGCATCGGACGCGGTATGGCGGAACGATTCGCTGCGGAAGGTATGTCGGTTGTTCTCGCAGATATTGAAGAAGAACCTTTAGCCAAACTTGAAGCAAACCTACGGGCTAAAGACGCAACCGTCCTTTCTGTCCGAACTGATGTCTCAAATACTGAAGATGTTGAAAACCTTGCTGCGCAAACGTTAGATGCTTTTGGTGAAGTGCATATCCTGTGCAACAATGCTGGTGTAGTATGTAGTCGTCCTATCTGGGAACATACCGTCACTGATTGGGAATGGGTGTTAGGTGTTAACCTCTGGGGTGTAATTCACGGTATACGTGCGTTTGTCCCACGTATGCTTGCACAAGAAACCGAATGCCATATTGTTAACACCGCTTCTATTCTTGGCTTAGTGCGAGGACCAGGTGAAGGCATCTATAAAGTCAGCAAACACGGTGTCGTTGCGCTATCGGAAACCCTTGCCGATGAGTTAGCACATAAAGGTTCACAAATTCAGGTGCATGTGTTGTGTCCCGGTTGGGTGCGGACAGGTATACTGGATTCAACGCGCAACCGTTCAGGTGTTGAATCGCATCATCACCGTCAACATATCACAGAGTCTCGGAATGTCCGTGCAGAAATGGAGTCGGGAATGTCTCCTGATGAAGTGGCTGAACACGTATACAACGCAATTCAGACCGGCACTTTTTATATCCACACACATCCTGAACACAAAGCGTGGGTTCGCGCTCGGATGGAAGTTATCCTCGGTTAGTATATGTTACTCTATCTGTTCTATACAAACGAATCTGTAAAAAGACATTTATTTCAAAATAAACTAATCCTGGCAATCCTATAGTCCTGAAAATCCAGATTCTAAGAAAAAACAACCGCACATATCCATGTTTCTCTATTGCCGTTGACAAAATAAACTCCAACATTGTATACTATTTTATCAGAGAATTTACTTTTGAGGAAAACTGTAGCATGAAAACGAAAATCATGATTTCCAGTATTGGTATTATTGCATTATTAATAGTCAGTATGTGTATTTCCATGACAGGTTTCGCACAGCAAAAACCTGATGAGAATTCCATAACAAAAGATATTTCGTTGACGCACATTGATGGCAACACAACATTAAACTTAGATCTCTCCAAGCATTTAGGATTAACCTCAACTGAAATAAAGAAACTTGCAGATAATTTATCTTTAGGAATAGCGGAAAAAGCACCTGATTCTATTAAGGGTGTGACGGTTGAGATACTGAAACCTTTAAATGCAACACTTCATCGGAACGCGCTTGTAATTAGCGAAATAAAAACATATCCTGTGAAAGATATGGATGTCCGAGTTAAAATTAAAGAGCGGGAGTGGTTAAACAGCAAAGATTTATCGGATATGGTTGAAGTGGAGTTTGATAAGGACAAAGTCCCAGTTATTACAGAAATCATCGGTCCCAAAAATACTGCATTACTCAAAATCTATAACACCACCAAAAGTCGTATCAATCTAAAGAATTGGCAAATTCGCTTTACTTTCGGAACTATACCAGATACCGCTGCTGATAGGGTAATTGATAGGTTAAGTAATGTGAATGAAAAGGAGTGGAAACGCGAAAATCCACCCAATAAAGTAGAACCACTTCATGATTCATACAGTATTACATTCTCTCGAAAGATTGATTTTGAACTTCTTAATGATCCGACGAAAACACAGGATGAACAATTATCTGCCATCTTCGATGGGACCCATCAAACAAGTTGGGATATAAAGAAATCTCCTAATTTACCTTCATGGATTGAAATTCAAGACCCTAAAGGTGGACTCCTAAATCTTAAAGGTCAGTATATTCTCATCTTACCAAGTGAGAAGGTTAAACAAGAAGATTTACCTGAGGTTGAGACGCGGGTAATCATTAGTCCTCGTAAACCTGCAAACGAAAATCTCCCACCAACTGATGATCGCTAATAATTCAAGAGGAGAGATTCGCGTGTTTCGCTTAAAATTGCAATTACGAGGGACCATACTCGTCTGCATCTGCATATTCACATTGCTTGCATGCGGAACAGGGGAAATCCAAAATTTTGAAGGTATCAGCATTATATCCGAACCGCGTGTTGATCGGATAAACATCACAATTTATCTGACTGATAAACATGGAATCCCACTGATATGGAACCAAAGCATCTTCAGTCCAAGCGTAGGTGTTAGCACAATTTCAGATGCTGATTTTACCACCAACGCTAAAGTCTATTCAATGCGCAACGGTGAGAAAAATATGAAGGTCTACGATGGAAGACTCCTTGACGTGCGATGGGGACAAGAAACGAATAGCCTTGACAGGCTTCTGAAGGCAGAAATACCACGTTCCCTAATTGATGAAGACCCCAACCGAGATACAACTACCGGAGTTATCACCGTTGAAATTAAGACAGATAAACAAGGTCCTTTTATGGATACTATAGAAAAAACTGAAATATATAAGAATTAACAATGCCTATTCACACACAAGATTATCGACATTGGGAAGGCACGCTAAAACCTCGAAACTACACACGGTGGTGGGTGATAGCCAAAGCTGAGTTGAAACTACTCGCAAAACGCAAAATCGTTCGACTAATTATTGCGATCCCACCGGTAATTTACATCGTGGTACACGCTGTAATAATCTATTTAAGTAACCAGTTTGATTACATTGGTTTACCGTTTGAGGTGGACTCAGCATTTTTTCAGCACTTTCTATTTAGAATTGAGTTCATATCCGGTTTTTTTGTTGCCCTAATAGCAATTTTTGGTGGTGCGGGGTTAATTGCGAACGATCTAAAGAGCAACGCACTCTCCCTTTATCTTTCTAAACCAATTTCATGGGTAGATTACCTTATTGGAAAATTTGCGGTAGTCGGTATATTACTTGCATGTATTACATTTGTACCCGGAATGTTGCTATTTTTGGAACAACTGTTGCTATCAGATTTTTCCTTCTTTAAAGAGAATTTCTGGATAATCTTCTCCATCATCGGCTATTCGATAGTAATCACCACCATCACAAGTCTACTGATGTTAGTGTTCTCCGCGTTAACAACAAATTCTCGGTATGCGACTATCGGCTTTTGTGCCGTTTGGTTTGGATTACCTGTCCTCCACGCCATCCTAAGAACAGTTCTGCGAACAAGCAACGTTGCTTTAGTCTCTATATGGGCAAACTATGATCGTCTTGGGTCAGTGCTTTTCGCTTCAGATAACACCTATACTACACACTGGTCCCTCACACTCCTGATATTATGTGCGTTGACTGCTGGCTGTATTCTCGTTCTCCGTCATAGGATACGTGCAGTTGAGATAATTAAATAGTCTCCATTAATTCTATTACTTTAATCTGGCACCATTCGCATCCCACATCTCCTGTTCCGAATATAACTGCGGCGGTGTTATGGGTGTTAATGTTGGTAGCCAATCTGGTCGGAATTGCTGAACCAGTCGCACGGCATTTTGATAGGCAATCCGCTCCTTCGTTTCGTCGTCAAGGTTTGCTGATTCTATTTGTTCTTGGACTAAGCGGAAATCATAATACGGTAGATCGCTACCGAACATCAGTCTCTCACTGCAGAGATGATTTACAAGGTGTACTAAGTCCCAACTTTCATCTCCAGGAGGCTTTTGAGCAACATCATACCAAATATTCTCCTGCGTTGCACAATGTGCAATGGCATCAAGTTGTCCTGCTTTATTCATTGAAACATGCCCGATGATGAAAGTTATTCCCGGAAATCTGTCTGCGTATGCAGCAATATTTTGTGTTGAACCTGCCTGATGCAGTAGACACAATCCGTTGTGCATTCCCACTACTTCAAGGAACGCATGTAATTCACCCCCAAGCGAATGACCCGACAATGCAGGATGACACACAAAGCCAACTAAACCGTCCTCCTGCATGGCCCTATCAAGTTCGTCAACACCTGCTTGTTCATGTCGTACCTCTGCTATACCAAGTCCGATAGGAAAACGTTCTGGATACTTGCGACAAGCATTCGCTATTGTCTTGTTCTGTGTTCGTGTATCTAATACACCGCGCGCCTGCGGTCCACCAGCAGTAGGACACGGAATCGCACCAATTACATCTGCAGATGCCATCCGTGCCAAACATCTACCAACACTTTGTCCAATAACTGGTGCACGAGATACCGTCATACCGATATGACAATGCACATCAAAATAAGGTCGCATAAGTAATCCTCTCTAAATCGTTAATATTCTGGTACAGGTTCATAAGTATTATAGCCATCTGTCCTATCCTCACCTTGCACAAGGTAAATGTTGTGTGTTCGCCTCCAATTCGCACCGTGAAACTGCACATGTGCAGGCATGTAACGCATTGTATAACCGCACCGACGTTTTTGCGAAATATTCGGACTGGAATTATGAATCGTCCATGCATCGTGAAAATGACACTCACCTACCTCAAGTTCAAGATTGACTGCCTTTGTCCCACCTAAGTCTTCCTCCACAACTTTACTGCCAAAGAGGTTATTGTCCCTATCCACCTTCTCATACCGACGATCACGCAAGTTGTGACTACCAGGAATTACACGCATACATCCGTTTTCAACCTTGGATTCATCAACCGATAACCACATCGTGATGACGTGCATCGGTTCTAACATTTTACCCCAGTAAACACCGTCTTGATGCCACGGCACTTCCATACCGTCCTTTTCGCGTTTGCTGATAAAGTGACTTGACCACAGCACAATATCCGGACCGATAAACCGCTCAATGACCTTCAACACGTTTGGATGAGTTAGATATTTGAATAGATATGGATGTTCAAAATGTGGGACATCCATCTGTTCCGGTCGTTTGCCTTCAGGCAAGTTTTCAATCATTGCATCAACATAATCACGAAGTTCGTCTAACTCCGATTCGGTGAATATACGTCCATAAGTGGTATATCCATTTTCCTTGTAAAATTCTACCTGTTCGTCAGAGACTGTTGTTTGCGTTTCCCAACTCATGTGTCACCTATATTCATAATATGATGTATAAATACACTTCAACAAAGTATATCACATCAATGTTTTGCTGACTACAATCTATTTGATAGTGTGGGTAACAGGGTTATTTAGTTTTCGGTTTTTTCGGATATATTTTTCACAATTCAATATTATCTCTTGTCGGTCGGTTAGAGAGAAGCGAAACCTATGTCCGTTAATTTACCGTTACATTGTTTATCTGTATGTGCTAAAAATTGTGACGTTTTGCACGTCACCTGTGACTTAAAGAATTCAGTCAGGATAAGGAATGTGACGCGAATATTGCTTTTTTTTTGAGGCTCCTTTTTGTTCTTTTTCTTATCTTGACCTACTTTAGGTTTCTGATCGTGTCATCATTTTTGCGTAGGATTTGACGGCGAATTGTTTGTGTATGTCATTGAATTTCATCGGAATATTCCTCCTTAAAAGGTTACCGTATGGTAACTTTTTTTGACATAACGGTAACTTTTAATAGAATTGGTCTAATGTTAGTTTCCGTCTGGGTTTGCGGGTTGTTTTCATCGGTTTTTTGTGGTTGAAAAAAAATAATTTTGGTAACTTTTTTGGCTTTTTGTCGGAAGTCGATTCTACAGAATGTAAGATGTCGGAGGTCGCTTTGCTCGCTCCGACCTACGAATACGGTGATGTTGGGTTTGTTGGTTTGTTTTATCATAGTGGTAGTATTATAACACGTGGTTGGGTGGGTTGGAAGGGGAAGGTGGGGGTCGGAACAATATGTTTCATGTATGTTTCAGATTATTGGTTTATTTTTCAGTTTTTAGTTGTATGAACCAGGATTTACGCGGAGGGCGCGGATTTTTGTCTGAACCAGGATTTCAGGATTAGCAGGATAAGAGAAGAGGTTTTTGGTGGGTTGTATGTTTTTGTCTGAATCGCTGAAGGCGCAGAGGACGCAGAAGACGCTGAAGGTAGAGGGATTTTCTGTGGGTTCTGTGGGTTCTGTGCATTCTGGGATTCTGACAAGTACGTTGGACACCTGTCGCCCCGCTGGGGCTTGCTCATTCTATGCATTGGGTACTATACACCTGTCGCCCCGCTGGGGCTGAACGGCACAAACTATAGTTAACATTAAAAATAATAATATAAAGTCCATGTAGGAGCGATCTCCGAATCGCGACAAAACTCACTGATAGTCGGGAATCGGAGTTCCCTCCTACATATCAAAATGTCCCATTAATTCAAAAGTTTACTATAAATTGTGTTTGTCTGAACCAGAATTACAAGATTTTCAGGATAAGAAATCGCGACCCGGAGGGTGCTTCTACAGAAATGTGTCTCTTTAATTTCAATGTTTACCATAAATAACCCTGTGTGTAAAACCTAATCTTGACAAAACGGGTTGCGTATGATAGACTTGCGGTCATGAAAATTGTTGTCGCACCAGATTCATTCAAGGGAAGTGTCACTGCGCTACAAGCCGCGAATGCTATTGAGCAAGGACTCCGACGTGTGTTTCCTGATGCCGTTATAGAAAAAATTCCAATGGCAGATGGTGGTGAGGGTACTGTGCAATCCCTTGTTGATGCCACTGGTGGACATATTCGTACGCAATGCGTGCTTGGACCACTCGGTAACGAGGTTGATGCACAATTCGGTATCCTTGCGGATGAAGAGACTGCAGTAATTGAGATGGCATCTGCATCTGGACTTACGGTTGTTCCACCTGACAAACGAAACCCACTGCTAACTACAACCTACGGCACAGGACAACTCATCCGTGCTGCCTTGGAAGAAGGTTGCCGCAAGTTAATCATCGGTATTGGTGGGAGTGCAACAAATGATGGTGGGGTAGGTATGGCAGAAGCACTCGGTGTCAAATTTCTGAAATCAGATGGGAATCCGATTGCGCGAGGTGGCGGTGGACTGGGTGAGTTAGACTCAGTAGATATTTCAACTATACATCCCGCAATTGCGGAAACGGAAACAATTGTCGCTTGTGATGTCAATAATCCGTTGACGGGACCTGAAGGGGCATCACATGTATATGGTCCGCAGAAGGGGGCTACTGCCGAAATAGTGAAGACGCTTGACGCACATCTGGTACATTATGACAACGTTTTGGCTCGGACACTTGGACAATCCTATAATGACATTCCTGGTGCTGGTGCTGCGGGTGGGTTAGGTGCTGGTCTGATGGCGTTTCTCAAGGCAAAATTGAACCTTGGTGTTGATATTATGATTGATGCTGTTAATCTGAAGGAGCGGATGAAAGGTGCCTCTCTTGTCTTCACTGGTGAGGGACAATTGGATTTTCAAACTGCTTTTGGCAAGACCCCTGTCGGTGTTGCGAAGGTGGCAAAAGCACACAATATCCCGGTTATAGCGATTGCAGGGGGTATTGGTGACGGTGCAGAAGCAGTTTATAATGTTGGGATTGATGCGATGTTAGGCATTGTGCAAACACCGATGTCTCTTGACGATGCAGTTGAAGAGGCACTTCAACTAATTGCGGATACCGCAGAACAAGCTGCGCGATTGATTGCAATTGGTCAACGTGAACCTTATAGACGAAATTTGACTAATTTAAAAGAAAAATGGGAAAGGCAGAAGAAAAGCGATGCTAACCTTCCAACCTCCCATTCTTCCAACAAGCAATAATTGGCTTACAAGGGCAATATAGGCACATCTTTCATAAAGTCATCGGTTTCGGTCTGCCATCTTTTCATTTCAGTAGCCAATGATTTGACACGTTCCGCGTGTTCCAGCTGTTCGGCAAGGTTATTTGTTTCCCAAGGATCCTCCTCTAAATCAAATAACTGGAGGTAATTTGTGCCTTTACCAGTCTCTTCAGAGGCATAATAACGGATAAGTTTCCATTTACCATCACTCACAGTGCGATGAATGTCTTTATACGCAGCGAAAACCGTATCGCGAACTTTATCAACACAACCTTCCATCAATGGAACTAAACTGTAACCTTCCACTGTATCCGGAATATCAACGTTGGTAAGGTCACACACGGTGGGGAATACATCGTAAAGATAGGTCAATGCGTCCACTGATTGTCCTTCGGGAACTCCAGGACCAGCGAATATTGATGGTACACGAATACTGTGGCTATACAAATTCTGTTTACCAAGTAACCCGTGTTGTCCAACAGCGAGTCCGTGGTCAGCAGTGTAGATTACGATAGTGTTATCAAGGTGTCCTTTTGCCTCTAAGGTCTGTAAAACACGACCCATTTCGGCATCTTGGCTGGTAATCATACCGTAGTAATCAGCAATGTGCTGCTGTACGATTTCTGGAGTGCGTGGGAACGGTGCTAACACTTCATCCCGAATCCGCATCTCTCCGTTGTCAAAAGGATGTTCGGCAACGAAGTTCTCTGGAACGGGGACGTCTTCAGGTTTATACATCGTTGCATATTCACCCGGCGGCGTGCGTGGATCGTGCGGTGAAGTAAAGGAGAGATAAACGAAAAATGGATCTGTTTGGTCATAGTTTTCTATAAAATCCACGGCGGAGTCTGTAAACAGTGTTGTAGAGAATTTATCTCCGATATATCTGTTATCTTTCGGATAAGCCCCTGACGGATCAAAATCGAAAATAGGCACTTTATATTGATTGCCCATTCCACCGAAGAAAATAGTAGCACCATCGTCAAAACTATTGGTAAACGTCTGTCTGTCATTATGCCACTTACCACTAAAAAATGTGCGATACCCCGCTTCACGCATGACTTGTGGCCAAACAGCCAAATCTCGGTTAAGTTGGTTACCGCCACTTCGGAATAGGTTAGCACTGGTGAGAACAGCAGCACGACTCGGTACACAGACTGCACCAACAAGAGACCCCATGATATGGGTTTCTCGGAACGTTGTCCCACGTGCCATGAGTGAGTCCATGGTCGGTGTTTTCACCGTTGGGTCCCCATAACCTGCTATGGCATCCCAACGATGGTCATCGGCAATCATAAAGAGTATATTAGGTTGTGAAGGCATGTTTACTCCTATTATGGTTGTTGGTTATTAGTTAATTTGAAAGCGATATAACAAAAACATACAAAGGAAATTTCAATGAAGATCGCAACTATTGAACAATTTTATCCACGTCATCGGATGCGTCTTGTAAAGATTACAACAGACACTGGCATCGTCGGGTGGGGTGAAACTACACTTGAAGGTAAACCGAAAAGCACTTGGTCAGCAGTAGAAGAACTTGCAGAATATTTTATTGGTAAAGACCCGTTACGTATTGAACACCATTGGCAACATGTCTACCGATCCGCTTTTTTTCGAGGTGGCAATATCTTGATGTCTGCTCTATCAGGGATTGATCAAGCACTCTGGGACATTGCTGGCAAATATCACGGTGTGCCTACCTATCAACTTTTAGGTGGCGCAGTTCGTGACCGAATCCGTGTTTATGCACATTGGGGAATCGGTAGTTTAACTGACGCAGGAAAATCCTCTGCAAAAGAACGTCTTGACTTTTTACAACAAAAAGGTGGCTACACAGCGTTTAAAAGCGGACCTGGTGGCAAATGGCGTGGTCATGAGCCTCCCTCGGTGATTGATGCTTTTGTTGAACGTGCCTATTTGATGCGAGAATGGGTCGGTCCCGATGTTGAACTTGCATTTGATTTTCACGGAAAAATGACACCTGCCCTTGCTATTGAAATCTGTCATGAACTCAAAGGTATGCGTCCGATGTTTGTTGAAGAACCTGTCCCACAAGAGAATGTTGATGCGCTGAAATTAGTGTCTGACCATGTGCCGTTCCCAATTGCGACAGGTGAACGTTTGTTGACCCGATGGGGTTTCCGTGAAGTATTTGAGAAACAGGCAGTTGCTTATCTACAACCTGATACTTCCCATGCAGGTGGTATTACAGAACTCAAGAAAATCGCGAACATGGCAGAGGTTTATTATATGCATATCGCACCGCATTGTGCTATTGGACCAGTTGCTTTCTCTGCTTCCTTACATGTTGATGCTGTTGTGCCAAATTTCCTTATCCAAGAACAGATAGATGCCGGTTTAGGTGACGGGTTGTTCACTGAAGATTGGCAAGTTGCAGATGGACACATTGAACTTCCGACAAAACCTGGACTCGGGTTTGACATAAATGAAAAAGAAGCGGAACAGACACTTGACACCTATTCTGAAGAACTCGGTGGCGAATACTACTATGATACTGACGGCAGCGTTGCGGATTGGTAACACAAAAACAGAAAAAACTAACCGCTCAATTTATTGAATTACGACAAAGGTATACTTGCAATCACATTGGAAATATACGCTTAGCCTATTTTATAACCTTTGCTATCTCGTGAATTCTCGCCAACACAAACTCCCATATTTTGGGTAAGATTATCGGATTGACGACAAGAAGCATACTCACTATAAGTGCGATAAATAAATTTTCATTACCATAGAAAGATCCTAAGATGAATCCTAAGATTATGCTTACAAATAACCAAAATAATAGATAAGGTTTAATCTTTTTCATTTACAATTGTGGTCAACAACATAAGATTGCGCGTTATCACAGAAAACAACGCTATTCTACTACAGGTTTGCGGTGTGCAACGTATGGTGGTTCCAGCATCAACTTCTGATCTTCTTCTGTCATCAACTCACGGAGTGCATCGTCATATCTACCTTGTCCCCATGAAGCATGTCCTGGGGAGTATTTGAACAGAATTGAGCGGCGTTGATGTGTTGCAGTCCACGGCAAAGTGCCGTGCGTCAACGCTTCTGTGAAGATAACGGCATCACCCGCCTTCTGATGCACTGGTGCCATACAGGTTTCGTTTTTCACTACAGGACGGAATTGTGGTGGACATGGATAGTTACTCTTATGGCTGCCGGGAATACAACAGAAACCGCCATGCCTTGGAAGCATATCTGTCAATGCCCATGAGACTACGGTTAAACCGTTATACATCCGATCATTACGGAAAACATAATATTGTGATGGATCGTAAGGGGTACCACCACCGTGGAGCGTTCCACCAGGGTTGCCATCAATCATCAAGATACCGTAGACATGATCAAGGCGAAATTTCGGACCGACGATCTCTGCTAAACACGGCATGATACGTGGATGGTTGAGGAGATTCCTAAAAGCGTCATCCTCCCAACTTAGAAAGCCACCGAATCGTTGTGAATGGATGTTATCATCCGCAGGATCAGGGTAATTCTGTGTATCAATCAGCGCGTTGAGTTGGGCAAGTTCATCTTCACCTAAAACACCTTCTAAATTGACATATCCCCACAGATCAAACAGATATTTTTCTTCAGCGTTCATACAGACATCTCCATCTTATCATTGATGAGGCGAAATTGAGGTCGGTTCAAGTCGGGTGACAACGATTTTCGATCTGTCAATGAGTTCACCGACGCGCGCTGAAATCTCGTTGACCCACCGGTCATCTTCGTAAACAGCAGCATAGAGTTGTTCGCGCTGTTCCTCACTTTCGAACCGTCGGATCCAGACGTATAGGTCATCCTCTTCTTCACCGATAAAACTACCGATGACGACCATTCCTTTGGATATCTGGAACGGTATAACCGTTTCTTCCATGTATTTGACCCAGTTTTCGTGTTGTCCGGGTTGGGTTCGATATTGACGTAATTCAAAAAATGCCATAAAATCTCCTTATTAAAAAAATCAATTATAACCGATCATAGCCGTAACCATTACCAGTAATCTCAAAGAGGGCAAATGCAGCAAGAAAATGAATATCTGCGTCTGCATCTTCTAATACTGTTTCCAGAATATGTGTTGAACTTTCGTTTTTTGCATCACCGAGTGCTCTGATGATATCAATACGGAATGCCCGTTCTGTTTGTTCAGTATGCAATTCGGTTAATTTTGTAACGAGTGCAGAAACTGCTTTGTCGTCCGCGATTTTGCCGAGGGCACGCGCAGCATCTCTGCGGATTTCTATATGGTTCTCATCGTTATTCATAATTTCAATAAGTGCGTCAGATGTGGAAACATCTGCGAGTTCACCTAAAGCTTGTGTTGCTAATCGTCGGACATCTTTATTGTTCTCATTTTCTCCATTTGCTACAAGGACAAGGTCTGGTACCAACGCCATAGTTCCAGTTTCACCTATTTTCCGTGCTGTATCTTTTCGGGTATCCACATTTGCATCGGAAAGTGCTTCCCTAAGCTGGGAAAGATCAAGAGACTTGGCACGTGCCAATGCAATGGACGCTGCATTCCTGATTGGATTTCCTTCCCATGTGTCATCCACACGCACCTGCATTTTATCCGCGATGAATTCAGGTAGGTTTAGCTTTTTCGCTGATCTGACAATTCTTTCCCAACTCCAATTTCGTTTTCTATCGTTAAGTGCCAAATTGCGTCTGTTTGCTGCATCTTCAAGTGCAACGATATATTCCGTGTCATCAATGATGCGATTAGCGAGTGCCTCTGTTGCCTCTGTTCCCTCAATTGCACCGAGTGCCACCGCAGCTTTTATGCGAGGAGAGGCATTTGCCAATATGGCTGTGCTTGCATCTAAAGGAATCTGTTTATCCTCCAAAATCGCAATCAAGCGAGGAACGGCATTTGTGCTTTCTAATTTTCCGAGTGCAGTGATGGCATTATTGGAAATATTGCCTATACGAATATCAACTGCACGGAGCAGTAGGTCTTCCGAATTCGCATCACCGATGTTACCGAGTGCGGTAACAGCAGCGGCACGGATAGCATCTGCCTCTAACTGATTTTCTACGATACTGCTAAGTCTTGGAACTGCTTTTGCATCCTTAATACTTCCCAACGCTATAACTGCTTGTAACCGAACAGTACTGTTTTCATCATTGAGTGCATTTCGGAGTGCAGGTGCTGCGCGTTCATCGCGAAGTGCATTTAAAGAGGCAACGGCTGCAGCACGTATAGAGACCGTTTCATCCTGATTATTAAGCACCTCAATCAAAGGTTCCACTGTTTTTCGGTCTTTAAAACCACCCAGACGAGTAACGACCTCTTTCCTTATCACATAACTTGGATTTTCCAACTCGGCAAGCATTGTGTCTAATGCTGAAGCATGATGAATAACCCCAAGCATATAGATAATTGCCCAGTGAGTCCATTCGTCATCAACAGATTTTAGGGCATCAAGCAGAAAATTGGTCGTTGTTTCATTCCCATTTATAAGAAGTGCTCCAATTACCTCGTTTTGAACAGATTGAACTTCATGACCATCCTCAAAACTACCGCGCCCCTTTTTGACGATTTCAACGAGTCCTTTGTCGACAAGTGTAGGGGCAATTTCTCTCAGTGCCTTCGATGCTTCAAGACGCGCTGTTTCATATTTATCATTCCTGATAATATCAAGTAGTGGATCTGCACTTTTTGTCGATTTGATAGTGCCTAAAGCGATTGCTGCTTCTTGTCGCACAACCCCTTGTTTGTCCTTTTTTAGAGCGGTAATCAGAGAATCAACTGCAATATCACCACCTACTCTACCGAGTGCCCATGCAGCACTGCGTCTTACCGTTGCACGTTGATCATCTGCTAATGCGTTAACAAGCGGTTCAACGACGGTATCTCCTTTGAAAATACCGAGTGCACGTGCTGCTTCACTACGAACCAGACTGGGAATAGGTTTGAGTTCACCCCAAATCCGATAATAGGGACGTCGATATTCTGTTGTCCATTCAATATTCAGAGAATCAAGATGTGATCTAAGTGCATCAAGGGTTTTATACTTCCGTTTCATGTGTCGCTGAAAATCGGAAATCTCATCGAATTGCATGGACAAAACCCAAAAAAGGATAGGAAGCGTTTCTGTGTCTTTAATACGGCTTAGAACCTTTACTGCGTTTGCTCGGATAACAGCACTCGTTTCATCGCTAAGTATGAGTAGCAGCATCGGTTGTGTAGCTTCGGCAGGTTTTAGCTGCCACAAGGCATTGATAGCTGCAGATCGAACTGTTTCGCGTCTCAGTTTATCCATCGAAATGGCAATCAATTTCTTAACGTTTTCTTCAGTTATGACATTGATTTTTCCGAGTGCTTCTGCTCCCTGTGTAACTGTCGTATCGTCAAGTTGGAGTGCTGCAGTAAGCGCAGTGACAGCAGCATTGTTAGGACCGCGTGCGCGCATGTTGCCAAGTCCCTTAGCTGCAATGGCTTTCACTTCTTTGTTAACCTCACCAGTCAAGATGTCAATGAAAGGCTGTATTGCGCGTCGATCCCCAATTGTGCTTAAAGCATTTGCAGACTCTAATTGAACAAGGTATTCACCTGTTTGGAGTGCGTCAATAAGTGCTGGCACAGCGGCTCCACGCATTGCAATTAGGGCAGAAAGTGCTGCACCCTTTAAATCTTCGTCTGCTAAAAGCTGAATTATGGGAATAACTGCCTCTTCCGCCCTTATTACTCCGAGAGTACTAATTGCGGCAGATTGTGCTCTCAAACGGTATTTTTTCATCCAAGAATCATCAATATACGCGCTCGCTATATATCGGTATTGCTCCGAAAAACCGTTATCTACATCTGGAATAATATTGCTTGCACGGGTTTGAAGTACAGCTAACAACGGAGCAATGGTAGGTTCACCAATTCTATCCAAAGCAACTATTGCAGTGTCTTTAACATAGCTGTTAGAATCCGCTAAGAGTTTGATTAGATCGTCAACAGCTGCTTCCGCTTGGAGTTTTCCAAGAAGTTTCGCAGCGTGCATCCGAACTTGTGCATTGTTGTTTCTTGTTGCCAGTTGTAGTATTGATACTATCTCGGGATTGGATTGAAATTTAGGCTGGCAGAGTGCTCCTACCGCAACAATCGCGCTATAGGCAGCCTCCGGCTCCTCATCCGTTTTGGATAGAATTGACTTATACGTCGAAATCAGTTCACTGTTTTGTAGCGTTCCTAATTCTCTAATTGCTGCTTTTCTAATCTGAGGGTCTTGGTGTTGCGTAGCGGATTTTAGTAGGATAACGTAATTGGAACCCACACTATCTGTGCCGTTGTTAAGTCGTTGTAATAGATGTGCAACTACAACGTTGACAGCGGGTTGATAGCATTTTTGAGCTTCTAACAGCGCAACTACGACGACAGAATCTGATCTCTTTGCTAATTCCGATAATAATGCTGGCTGTTTTTCAACTGCCATTGCGAGTGAGGTAGCAAGCAAACCTGAAATTGAATTCCGTGATCTGATAAGCCGTTCTTGTCGGTTTAGTTCGTCGGAATCGGGGTCATCCAGTATGGTAATTGCTCGGATATCGCTGTTTAACGTTTCGAGATACGCCAACGTTTGCGCCATGGCTTGATGCCAACTGCTTGCATCCGTGCTGTTTCGTAACTGCAGTAGACGATTGAGATAAATTGCTTCCTGATTCTCTGGATCTTTGTCACGTGATTTTTGTACAGCAGATTCTGCTGCTGTATAATCACCTTGAACAATTGCTTGTCTCGCTGAAAGGATAACTTTGTCTTCTTTTTCACCGCACCCAACGAGAAATGAAATACAGAGAATAAGATAAATACAGATTATAGAGTATTGTTTCATAGTATATTTTCTCAACAACATAAAATAGTGTTATTCTCCTGCAATTACCAATTTCGTCAGGTCAGCTACAGCATAGACAGGTTCTGCTATACGGTTTAGCAATGCCAATCGATTTCTCTGTAGGTCAACATCTTCTGCCATAACAAGCACATCATCAAAAAACTTGTCTATTGTAGGTTGAAGTCCTGCTAACTGAATTAACAGTTCTGAATATGCTCTTTCCTGAATGCTTTTATCTAATACAGGTTTTACCTCGGTGATGTATGCGTTTAGACCTATTTCAGCATCATCTTTTAGTAGTGCAGCATCTACGGATACTGGTGCATTTTCAGGTAAAATTCTTAGTACCCGATTGAGTGCATTATATACTTCCTCAAAGTTGGATGTCAAGCGAAATTCAGCAACGGCACTGGCACGTTTTAGAATATCTACAATGTTAACATCACCGACTGCTAAAACAGCATCAGCAAGGTCGGGAGCGTATTCCTGTGTCTGTAATATGCCGCGAAGGCGTTCTTTGATGAAACTAAGGACACTTGTTTTTGTATCGTCAACTAATTCTACCTCATACAGAGCGATTGCTTTGTCAACAACTTTATCTAAAGAGAGTGATAACTGCCGATCTTGCAGGATACGAATTGTGCCGAGTGCATGCCGTCGTAGTGAGTATGGGTCTTGTGAACCTGTGGGACGTTCTTCTATGCCGAAGTATCCGACAATTGTGTCAAGTTTATCAGCGATAGCGAGGATTGCACCGACTTCGGTTTCGGGTATAGGTGTATCCGCACCGAGTGGTTGATAGTGTTCTGCAATAGCAGTTGCTACCTTATCAGGTTCACTTGAGTTTTTAGCATAGTATCTGCCAGTAATCCCTTGCAGAGACGGAAACTCAATGACCATTTGTGTAGTTAAATCTGCCTTACAAAGCCAGGCTGCACGTTTTGCATGATGGATTGTTTCATCCGCAAACTTCAATTCTGTGCTAATGACCTTCACCAAAGACTTTAACCGTTCTGCTTTATCTAAGAGAGAACCAAGTTTAGCGTGAAAGACAACAGCACCTAAACGTTCAACTTTATCGGCAAGGCTGGTTTTCTGATCCGCATTATAAAAGAACTCAGCATCGTTGAGACGTGCATGTAGCACACGTTCATTCCCGTGCCGAACACCGTCAATATTGCCATCAGTTCCGTTAGAAATGGTTATGAACTTTGGAGCAAGGGTGTTTTCACTTTTCCACATCGGAAAATAGCGTTGATGCTTTTTCATTGCCGTAATCAACACTTCAGGTGGTAATTCCAGATGCGACTCACTGAAATTCCCGACAATCGGTTGTGGATTTTCTACGAGATAGTTCACTGTATCCAGTAACTCTTCATCTATATTTGGAAGACATCCTTCGTTTTCAAAAACGGTTCGCACCTGTTTTTCGATTATATCGCGGCGTTCCTTCGGACAAACAACAACACCCACATTGTGGAGTTCTTGAATGTAACTGTCTAAGTCCGCAGATTCCAATGTTATCGGATCGGGATATAGAGAACGGTGTCCGTAAGTGCTACGTCGTGCATAAGCTGCCCCGTAAGCACAGTTGACAACTTGATTTCCGAGTAGTGCGACTAACCATCGTATAGGTCGTGTGAAACGAGCAAATACTCCCGGTTCATTAGACTTTGTTTCCCACCGCATCGTTTTCGGAAAACGGAGTGTCTCAATCCATTCGGGTAAGAGTGTTTCCAATAGTTCGTGGGTAGACACTCCTTTTTCAAGTTTGGAAGCACAGATATATTCTCCACGTTCGGTTTCAATGATTCGTATATCGGAGAGTTCAACACCTTGTGTTTTTGCGAATCCAATCACTGCCTTTGTCGGTTCACCGTTTTCATCGTAAGCGATACTTTTGGGTGGTCCTATGACTTCCGTCTCCTGACTTTCTTGCATGGTTTTCACACCCTTAATAGCAAGTGTGATACGTCTGGGTGTTCCTAACGTTTGAATTTCTCCAAATGGAATTCTGTGTTCAGACAGAGAATCACCAGCTATCTTACCAAGTTGGTCAAGAGCAGGTGGCATATAGCTTGCGGGAATTTCTTCTGTGCCGATTTCAAAGAGAAAATCGGCAGTTTCAGGGAAGTCTGATGTAGTAGTTTCGGTGCGGTTAGAAACCGCATCTTCTGTAGCAGAGGTTGTTTCCGTGTTAAACCGTCCAATGAGGGGGTGTTCCATCTCCTCTCGTTGCGTTACATAGGCACGTGCGATACGTTGTGCCAACCTACGCACACGTTCAATGTAACTCACACGTTCAGTGACGCTTATAACGCCGCGCGCATCCAGCATGTTGAATGTATGTGAGCATCTCAGAACATAGTCGGTTGCAGGAAGGACTAAACCTGCATCTAAACACGCGTGGGTTTCTTTTTCGTAGGTGCTAAACTGGTCAAAAAGCATGTCAACGTTTGCATGTTCAAAGTTGTAGGTTGAGTATTCCACCTCACTTTGATGGTGGACATCTCCATAATTCAGGTGTTCATTCCAACGAATATCAAAAAAGGTATCAACATCTTGTAAATAGAGAGCGATGCGTTCAAGTCCGTAGGTAATCTCAGCACAAATCGGGGCAAGGTCTATGCTACCCATCTGTTGAAAGTAGGTGAACTGTGTAACTTCTGCGCCGTTCCACCATACTTCCCAACCGAGTCCAGAAGCACCGAGGGTCGGGGATTCCCAATCGTCTTCTACAAAGCGAATATCGTTTTTGCGGGGTGAAATGCCGAGATGGTAAAGGCTTTCAAGGTAGAGTGGTAGCACATTTTCTGGTGCTGGCTTTAGTATGACTTGATATTGGTAGTATGCACCAAGACGGAAGGGATTTTCTGCGTATCTGCCATCGGCGGGTCTGCGGACAGGTTCTACATACGCTACATTCCACGGTTCTGGACCGAGGCATCGTAAAAATGTTGCGGGGTTAAATGTGCCTGCACCAACTTCTATATCACATGGTTGTTGAATAATACATCCTTGATCTGCCCAAAATTTCTCTAATGCTAATATTATTTCTTGTAAGGTCATATCTGTTCGTTTGTTATTTACTCCGTTTTCGTTGGTTGAATATATTGTGAGTTAAGTCAGGAACAAGTGTTATTCTTGAAAATCCTTTGCCACGTTAGTACGGGTGGAGTTCAATAGTTCCTGTTGAGAATAAGATGTTAAGATCAAAGTGTGACAAGAAATTCAAACCTAATACACCATCTATAGTTGATCCAAAATGCAGATCGTGGCATACGACATCAATGTTTTCAACAGTTTCTCCAAGTGGGTTAATTTACGTACGGTTATGATTATTGCAGGTAAAATACCGCTGCCTGTGGTAAGAAGCACTACTTTAAGAGGTAATTCGATTAACCTACGTGAGAGATCAAACTGGATATTACCTATTACAATAAATAACGTACCCCTTCTGGAAGATCACCGGTAAAACGTATCGCTGCACCGCCTTTATAGTGTCCAGATGCTTCATAAATATCATCACGAGATTTGCTAAAGTTCATAAATTATATCGTATTTCAGGGAATAATGTCAATTCATTTCAACAAAGACCAATCAGGTTCGTCTTCGGGGTGGCCGAGGGGACCGTGTGCGTTACGGACAATACGACGTTGTGCGTCATACCAATCCGTATAGCTTGTGGCAGGTTGGAGTTTATCGTTGCGAGCATCCATCTGGTTTAGGAGAGCGTTCTCCATCTCCTCTGCTAATGATTGTGCTTCAGAGTTGTCAATCAGATTGTTCATCTGTAGCGGGTCCGCTTCAATGTCGTATAGCATCCGTTTACCGTTAAGCCAACGTGCGTAACTATTGGTTTTTGTGCGAACACCGCGCCATTCGTTACCATCAACCAAGTAATCGTAGGTTGACCCAAAGTTCATTGTCAGGACAGCATCCTGTTCAAAGGCATCCGTTTCACCGCGCCAAGATGCAGACAGATCATATCCCTCCACTGTGCGCGGTATCTGAATTCCACATAAACCACAAAGCGATGGAAATAGGTCTACAGGTGATGTGAGAGTGTCGCACAACCGATTGCCTTCAAACATACCGGGAAGTCGCATGATGAGCGGCACTTTGATGGATTCCTCGTAGGGTTCTCTCTTTGCCCAGAAGTTGAGACCTTGCGCGCCTCCTTGTGTGCCGTGATCAGAACCAAAGATGAGCAACGTGTTATCCACACGACCCGTTTTTTCAAGATACGCCATCAATTCACCGAGCATATCGTCTACAGCTAAGATCATAGCAAGATAGTGTCTATAAGCATTTAACGATCGTTCTCGCTGATTATCTGACACGTTTTCTGGTAGATGTAGTTCAGCGGGTAGTCGATCATAGTATTCCTGCGGGGCATACTCGTAAGGAGTACCGTGTGCTTGATGTGGAGAGATAAATAGACAAAACGGAGTATCGTTGTGTACATCATCCATAAACTGAAAAGCGTATCGGTTTAGTGCATCGGTTTCATATCCTTCCCATCTTTCGTTCCGCCAATTGTCAAGGTTTACAGTGCCATTGAAATAGTCAGTGTGGAAGTTGTAACCGCGCCAATGTTGGAATCCGATACGGTCGCGCCCTTCAGGGACATAATCGCGTCCACCGATTTCTGGGAATGAACCTGTGTGGAGATGCCATTTTCCGATCCATGCCGTGCGGTAAGAGTTACGGTTGAATACATCACCGAGTCCGATTTCATCGTGTCGGGTTTTGACGAAATTGATAAGATGACCGGTTGTCTGCGGATGTCGTCCTGTAAGTAACATGGAACGGTAAGGTGTGCAGACAGGGACAGTGGCAATTGCGTTTGAAAAGACAGTGCCTTCTTGCGCGAGTCGGTCAATGTGTGGCGTTTCAATCTGGGTTTCGCCATATATTGGCAGAGAACATGCACGGATTTGATCTGAGAGAAGATATACTATGTTGGGTTTGTTTGTCATGTTTCGGTATCCTTGGATCTATTCAGACAAGAGTGAACGCAAAATAATACCATTTCTAATAAATAAAGTGCCATTTGCTGAGAACTACTTGTAGGAGCGACCTCCTAGTCGCGACCGGGAAATCAACGGTATGAATGCCATTTGGCATTCCCCGGGTCGATCCTACAGAAGAAAGATGTCGGAGGTCGCTTTGCTCGCTCCGACCTACGAAGACTGAACCAGGATTTGCAGGATAAGAAATCGCGACCGGGAAATCAAGAAATCAACGGTATGAATGCCATTAAGGCATTCCCCGGGTCGATCCTACAGAAGAAAGATTTCCAATCAATAACAATGGTTGAATCCAGTAATGGGACAATAAATATTAGAATTGGTATTACTTAAAACTTTAGCCCTACACTAACACGGTGTGCATCATTCAGGTATCCAAAATCAGCGAATGCGTAGTCAAGAGATAGCATCGTGGCACCAAAATTTAGGTGTATACCTAAACCGAGTGTTAATCCCTCTTCATCATCGATGTGGTCAGGACCCAAACGGAATTTGTAACCGGCACGGATCGCTGCCATCTTTCTGTACCAGTATTCCATACCGAGGTTTAGACGTTCACTATTATCATTCGGATGGTTTCCATCAAGAGCGATAGTGAGAAGATTACTGTCATCATCAATCAGGTCATAAGCCACCCCAAGACGGAAATTAGACGGTAGCGGATATTCAACGGTATCCAGCTCCGCTTTACGTGTTGGGTTCGTAGTATCTGGATGGGGTGAATATTCTGCAATTTGTTCCTCGCCAGCAACTTCAGTCCCAGCCTCAAGATCAGGTCCGCTGAAACTCATCTCAGGACCAAAGTTTGAAAAGCACATGCCGATACGCAGACTTCGCCAACCTGTGTGGTATAAAGTCCCGATGTCTATTGCAACGCCTTTTGCACTTTCCCGATGAATTTGCTGATGAATATACTTTGCATTGATACCGAAGGAGAGATTAGCCCCGGATTCCTTTCGATAAAGCTGTCTGGAATACGCTAACGAGACAGCAGTATCCCATGCGGAATACCAAAGTCCAGTGCCATCAGGTTTGTCAAGAGTAGTGATTTCCGTATCGGGAACGTTGAGAAATGTGACACTGGCACCTAACGTGCCGACCTTCTCTATCGGTGTAGCAAACGCGAGATAGTTGTAACGGACATCTGCAAGCCATACCGTATGTGTATCTGAGAAACTGGTCTTTTCAAGTTGGCTGAGTCCAGCAGGATTCCAATAGATAGTGGTAACATCGTTAGCAATTGCACCGAATGTGCCACCTAAACTATCAACCCGCGCGCCCGGTCCAATTTTGAGAAATTGTGCACCAGCAGTGCCAACATTTGTTGTTGCGTAACTGGAAACGTTCAATGAAAACATCATAGCAACCATAAGCAAGATTGATAGAAGAGATGTATCAACCTTCTGTCCCTTTGCTATTTTATAGTCTTGTGACTTTTGATACAAAATAGTCTTGTGCATATTTTTCTCCTAAAACGGGGTGCCGTTATCGTATGATTGCGAACCTTCCGATCTTATTCCCGATGACATTATTGCTTCCATCTTGTGCCTCAACATGGTAAATGTAAACACCACTTGCAATTGCCTGTTTGTAGCGGTTGAGGAGATCAAATTCTGCAGTACCACCTTTGTCTCCCTGTGCTAAACGTTCATCTGGGTTGAAAGAGTCTGTACTTTCGTGTTTGATTTCCCGCACTAATTCACCAGTCAATGTATAGATGCGGATAGTACATCGCGGAGGAAGACGCATGAAAAAGATTTTATCTGTACCTTCAGCGATTACCGCTTTGTTCGTGACAAAGTAAGGGTTTGGCACAACACGAATTCTGCTGAGATCTGCTTCAATATTTTCAGGTTCAAGCGACTCACCTTGTGTTGCGATTAGAATCTCGTCATTATCCCGTGGTGCAGCAACGCCCCCCATTTCAACGGTGAATACATCCCCTTCGGATATTTCACCGTTGGGATCCATTATGTATACGTAAGCACCACGAATGTAAATTCGGAAATAGCCTACCGTGTCCTGCGGAACATATTCATCACTCCAACCTGCACCTGTCAAGATAGCATATCCATCAGCACGTTGGTCGTTGAATTCGACTTCCTCACCTGTATCTTCGTCTACCACCTTGACATGCGTATCATCAGTAAATGTGATAGAAAAGGTATGTGGGAGATAATAAGTTGCCCAGAAGATATTGGGCCACGTATTTTCACCAGCACCAGGAGATTCGATAATCACTGACCAGTCTGTGACAGTGCCTGCTGTCAATTTAACGTTGTTAATTGGGTTTTCGTCTGGAGTGTCGTAAGTCACATCAACCCCTGTCATCTTCAAGATGATACCGTCAAACATCGGTGTGCGTGCTTCATACGCCTCATAGTGATTGGCATCATACCAATCGAACGTTGTTTTTTCTACGACCGTCTGATTCATTGTTGTATCAATGATTTCGTAAGCAGGAGGTTGATAACCGGGACCTGTGATATACGCCCCCGGTCCTGTCTGCTTAGCTCCATACCAAACAATCTTATATTGATTGCCCGTAACTTTACTCGGGACTATCACCATAGGTTCAATGGTGACTGCAACAGTTGCGTCCTGTTCTACATCTACGATCGGTTCTCTATAACCTGCGGGATGTGCGCGTGGAACAACATGAACCATCGTTTCAATCTGACTACTTTCCATCGCGGGTAAGGCTTTTTTGGGGTTTCCTGTATCGTAAGAGGTGACAGCATAGGTATACTGAATTCCGTTGGTTAAGCCTGCGTCCGTATAGAAATTCTTGATCCCCGCATCTTCACCGAGTGCTTGTGATGTAGTGGAAACTACTTGAAATATATCTCCAGCCACAGGTGGACCATCAGGACCATCGGTAATTTTAACGTATAACCCACCAAAATATATTTGTTCACCCGATCGATATGTTCCATCAGGATACGGTTCACCTGTATCAGGGTCTTTTACGACAACATATCCACCCCCATCTGATGGGAAATCGGAATTATATGTCATCACTTCCCATAGTGTTGTATTTATCACCTCAAAACTTGTGCTGGAATTGAATTTGATAGCATACGTCGCATTCTTGAAAAAATCAGCAAAAAAGGGTTCATCTCCCATGTTTTCAATGGTAGCATCTGACTGCTTACCGACATGCGCAACCGTAAAGTAGTTTCCAGTAGCACTCGGTCTGTCAAACTCCATCAACAATTTCCAGTCTTCTACAGGTTTTCCAGTGTTTTCATCGTAAGCGGTATCACGTCTATAAACTCTGTACCCTTCAAAGATTTTTTCTGGATCGGTTATATCAACATACTCTTCAATACTTTTTTTGACATCGTTATCAACCCAACGTCCAGCACTTTCCCATACGAGTGACACCTGTCCATCGGCAGGATAAGCAACAACGAGAGGCGAGGGTGGTGGTGCTGGTGCAACATAGACGTCGTCGTATAACTTCTGTGCCCAGTCCGATGATGTCTGCAGACCTGCAAGTCCTTCACCGATTGCCACCGCTATGATGACGTTGAATGTATCTCCAGGGGCAAGCGTTTCAATCGGTCCATAAGACTGGATGAAACGTTGATCGTCGTAGTTGGCGGGAAGCGGTTCAACACCGGGTGTGCTGATAAGTGCGTACATCTCAGCATCCGTTGTAGGGTCTGTGTCAATGGTAATCCGTTTGTGTGCAGTAAATGGGATTTTAGCAATTGCATCTTCCGGATCTTCACCTAAGTATGCATCCAAGACTCGCAGACCAATATACCCTGGTGCAGAGGCGTTAGAGAAACCGTAAGAGAGATATCTGTTTGGATGACCTTCAGGATTGAGACCGTCTGGTGTTTGATCCAACGCAACGAAATCATCCGCTGAGTAACTTGCTGTACCTGTTTCGTTACTGGAAATATCTACATCGTAGCGGAAAGCCATAAATACATCTTCAAGGGTGTCTTCTCCGACGTTTTTGACGTTATATTCAAGAATAAAAAAGTCGTACAGTGGTGCATAACTCCATTGGAAACCGTGAACTTCAAGTTCTAAACCGAGTATCAACCCTTTATTTGCTTCAGGATTTGTGTCGGTACATTTGAAGCGAATTGATTGGTTTGTCGGTGTTCCTTTTGTTGTTACTCCGGGTTTGCGAATATATACTTCGTCTTCACTATTATATATTGTCGGATCGAATTCTTCAGGTGTTATATGGTCAATGGGCCAAATTTCACTTTGTCTTCCATCGGATTCAGCGACACCGATTTCTCCATTCTTTTTAGCTCCGATCCAGATATCTCCTTCAAAGATGTATGAATCGTTTGTACCTGCGGGCCACCATCCTGATGGATTTTGTGAAGGGTTTCTTGGGTACCCTACAACTGCAGTGTTGAATATAGCAGAAGACAGATTTCCAACATCAAGTGCTTTCCAATCTTCCCCCGCATTGACAGATAGTGTGGAAAATGCTAAAACCGTAAATAAAATACTATATCGCAGTATTTTCATATTTCTTACCTCCCTATCGGGTAATGATTAATTGCCCAACAGAAAATGTAGTTGATACTTATATTATACCATTTATTGTCGATTGACACTCCAGTAAATATAATCACTGTGTTTCTGTGATTTCAAAAATCCTATACCTCTGTTTCTTACCGTTGCCTATATCTACCTCGTCTTCAATATACAACGGATATTCATACTCCATTTCTGTTACAGAAAATAGATATGGAATTGCGCCTGCTTGCCGTGCCTCCTTTGCTTTCAGTTCAAGATTGCGTAACTCATCATCGTTAGTAACTTTAATCAGGTATGTTGATCTGTCGGCATAATACATCAGATCAAAATGTGCGCCTGTCCGGGTTTCGTCAAGAAAAAAGCACACATTTTTCGGCATTTCCTGTTGAATCCGTTTACCGCTAACGACATACAAAGGAATTCGTTCATTACGTTGTGTAACCTTGTATGCTGCCTCAACATAACTCACAGTGTAAAAAATGACAATTACGAGTGCTACATAACGAACACTGACCCATACCCACCTTTGCCAATCTCTTTGACGTATGAGATAATATATTCCAATAAATAAACCGAGTAAGACACCAAATCCGATGAGTTGTTCAGTTATCCAGAAATGTTTATGCATAAAAGGTGCGAAACTCTTGATCCAGTCTATTGGAAGAACATTACGAATTTGTATGCGTCCGTTAATTCTTGTTGCTAAAGTAGTGATAATCACAATAGACAGCATTGATGCACCCCAGATTGATGTGTAAAACCAATCTTTTCGTTGCCATGCTTGACTGATAACCACAGCAAGACAGATGAGCAGGGGTGGCACAGCAATCATTGTCGCTGAAGGTGTTTTCGTTTGTGCGAGGGTATGTGGAACAATAACCCCGATTGCCCATGCTAACACGAATAATACAGGTAACTTCCATCTTCTAACCAGCAACACAAGCAGACACAACACAATAGCAAAAAGTGCAGCATAGAAAAACGGATAAAAAAGCGGCATATATTCAAACAGTGGTCTATCCCAACTTGCTTTCCACCCTTCAATATTTGTATTTAGATGTTCAAGAACGCGTCTATGTTCCCATATAAATTCCCGAGGGAATCTTATCAAACAATAGATTGCCCAAGGAGCGACAGTGCCAATACCAACCAGAAGAAGCAAACCAACATCTTTGAGTCGAATTTGCATTTCCTTATCATCTAATACTGCGTCCTCCGACTCTTGCGTCTCAACCGTAGCCATACCATTTGTAGATTTCCTTAATGTTCGGATTCTCTGTTTGCCCCATTTTACAAACCACACAACAAACGCAATACCGAAAGTTATAAGTGCCAGATAACTTTTTGAGAGATAAGCAATGCCCATTGCTACTCCAGATAAGATGTAATTTCTCCTTTTCCCTGTCCGAATTGCACGAAGCAAAAACCAACATGATACTTGAACCCAAAGCAACAAGGCGATGTCAATGTGATCAGAAAACCGATATCCATGAACAGATGCAAAAAGAAATGGGTTAAATGCCTGAAAAAACGCTGCGATGAGACCTGTCCGTTTATCGAACAGATCGGAAGCGATTCTAAATGTCAACCATGCTGATAAAACAAGACTTATAGCAGATGGTAAACGTAGGGCAAAGGCATTGATACCAAATATAAAATGTGAGAGACATATTTTCCACATCGCCACAGGCGGTTTATGTAGCCAAATGTGGTTATTTCCCCAATGTTTGTAATCATATTCAAGCCAAGGTTGATCGTATAGTGTGAATTTGAACGGATGCTTCGTTAAATTTCGTGCGACAATGGCATGAAAACCTTCGTCCCAAAAGTGAATCTTGCTGTGTCCAAGGTTTCGTAATACCAAACTAAAAGATGCAATCAATATGCAACATAAGATAATTTTTATTGATATAGATTCACTTTTTGACTGAGAATTCTCTGAAATCATTAGTTCTGCAATATACCTACCAGAAATGCTTATGCACTTGTAATATTATCACCCGATATTTTGGAATAAAAACACTACCCCAATTCCACCAACAACCATCAACACTCCCGTAACTACAAAGAAAATGCAGGATGTAAGGTTTGCAGCGGCAGACGATATTTGAAAATGCACATTCATTTCCCTAACTATCTCCGCAAGTTGAGCACGTTGTTCGCGTTGTTTAATTTTGATCTGTCCTGCTCCCACCCATGACTGAACGGACACTTGGAGGTATGTATCAAGGGACGTAAGCCTTATAATAGAAAGGGTTTCTTCGTGTGGTAACTGTAACTTATCAAGTGCTGCGAGTAGTGCTTCACGAAACGACATATCGGTTACACCATATGCAACATAACCCTTCAATGCAATAAACATCATTACAAGAACAACGATATATAATGCTGGATTTAACCATCCTAAGAGACCTATGTCAGGTGGGTAAAAAAACAAAGGTTGACAAATTAGTGGTACGAAAACAATCGACATCATCCAAAGCAGCCATTTATTTGACACTAAGAATGGTCGCTTGGTTATAATTCCCCGCATTCCAATTATTAAGAAAAAGGCAGCCATAACACCAAATATAATTGGGAGTACAATCATATACATTGTGATAATATCGAAATCATTGTCCATCTGTTTTCTCCAAATGTTACATGGAAGGTTATCTATGTCACTTTACACCCATCCATCTTCAATCATCAGGGTTAATGGTGATTCCATCTCTTCCATTGGCAACTGAACACGTTGTCTTTTTCGAGATGACTCATAGATTGCCATAAGTAGTTCAAGGGTCGCGTATCCACAATGACCACTTGAGCGATGTTCTCTGTCTTCCTCAATGGCATTAATTAGATCTCGGATAGGAGTAATTCCGGGTGGTAGTTCCGGTGTTTCCCATGCACCACCTGTCTCCTGATTTCGGTAACGGATTCCCGGTCCACCGGGAGCAGCCAGTTCTATTTCACCCTCTGTTCCGTAACAGTAAATATGGTGGTAACCGGGTGCGGTATCGTTGCCTGATTCTATGACGCCGCGAACATTATCCTCAAACTTGAAGTAACCAACTGCGAAATCCTCGGAGTGTAGATCGTATTTTGTCGGTGTGCCGATGCGTTCAATCTGCCCAATAACCCAACTGACAGGAAGGTCATTGTGTAGATAAAGCATAAGGTCAACGGTGTGCGTGGCGTTGTCCTTTAGGTCTCCACCACCACAGATACCGTGAATGCGGAAGATGTCACCGATTGCGCCGTCTATAATCATCTGTCTTGCATGCTGATATGGGGTGCTGAACCGAACTTGATGGTCAATTGCCAATTTTACACCGTTTTGTGCACAGGACTCAAGCATCGTTTTTCCCTGTCCGAGATTTTCTGCCATCGGTTTCTCGGACAGTATACCTTTGACACCGTGTTTTGCAGCCTCAACGACAATCGGTGCATGGTGTTTCGGACGTGTACAGACTGAAACGAGATCGATTTCTTCTGCTTGGAGCATTTCAACGTAATCGGTGTAATGGTTTTCGACCTCATACTTTTCGCCATAAGCACTAAGTCGTCCTTCATCAATATCTGAGATTGCGGTAATCTCTGTTCTTGGTTCATTCACATACCATCCAGCGTGCATGTGGGAAATCCCACCACAACCGATGATTGCAACTTTATATATTTTGTCCATTTAAAATACCTCTTTCATTTGTTGAGAAGTTCAAGAAAATTGTCCCACACTAACCATTCATGTTCGTCGTATCTTGCTCCTAATTTGATGTAAAACCTTCACTTCTGTCTACAAGTCCAACACATTTCTCTTTGGCAACCCATTTTTTGAATGCATCTGCAAAACTTACCATCGTAATTTCAACGATGTCTGAAACATCGTTGAGTGTGGCTTCTGTAATGGTATAATCCATTCATGCCCTTTCAATCTTATACAAAATCCTGCACTATAAACCAGATTCGTCAATTTTATTGTAGATTTCAGTTCCCATATTGACTAATTTTTCTCGAATTTCATCCCAATCTTCTCTGTCGTTTTTCCCTTTGTCAAGGGCAGGGAATTGTACTCTTATTTGTTTCGGAGAATCGTTATAGTCATAAGAATAGTCAGATTCTGGAAATAATCCCATTATACTGTCTCTCCGTTCAAATGGATTATCTCCTTCAAAGTACAACTGAACATAACATCGCTGATTGGTAACAAAAAGACAAACCCCAATATTGTTAATACTTTTTGGTATCCAACTATCATTACTGAGAGGAACAGGTTTACCAGCGAATAGTCCTCCGAATTTACCATCTCGGATTGGCTGCCAAAATTCGCTATACCCAACTTCAGGATGCTTTTCAGTTTGAATATCTATTGCGGGTCGCGCAACGTGATGAAAGGAGAGTTCGTTGTGTGAATTTGCTTGTGCTTGAATCAGATACCAGTTGACTTTACTATCTTCATTGCGTAAATTGCAAGTAACGATCATCAACTCTTCAAAGTCCTCAGCGACAAGGACCGCTACATCAGCTTCCTTCAAGCGTGCATAAGCCTCAAGTCTACCCCAATGATCCCAATTTGCCTTACCAAACTGATTTTCAACTACAAGTGTACCATCTCCACCAGTAGCAACAATATCTGCCTTTCGTGTACCAACGTTGGCTTCTGTCTCAGGATCTTCAAATTTGCCGACATTGAGTGCATCAAGATTATCTGCAAGATCAGCAGAGAAATTTTCTTCTCGGTCATAAATAGATGATAGTGGTTTTGTTTTTTGAAGGTTCATTTAAGTTCCTATTACATATAACAATTATTATTGATTATGATTAATATTGAGATGCTTTCCATCATCCACTACTTTTAACACGTATCGTAAAGCTTCATTTACAGCTTTATCGTTCGGAAAGGCAGCGGCAACATCTGGATCGAGAAGTACAAGGTTTGTACTAGATGCATCTTGCTGTGGTCTTGCACTTATTTCCCAAATATATGTGTCAACGTCTCGGACAGAGAGTCCTAAGCGTTCTGATGATGCTTCCAACAGGTGTAGTGCCTCAATTGCTGAAATATTTCTCTCCAACAACTTAGACACAAACCTGATGATATGGACATCAGGTTTTGTGGTATCCGCTCCAAAAAGCATACGAAGATACTGAAAACCGGCAATCCCAAATCCATGGATGTTTAATATCTGGTATTCTTCAGGTTTGGCATTAATTGCCCATTGTCTCAGAGTCTCTTCTTCTGTAACATCACGTGTTTTCTCTACGATATTACAAACAAATTCCACAACTGATTGAAGTGTATTTGCTTGAGCTTCGTAATTGTAATTGAGTTCTTGTTGCATGAACTCATGTGGCGTCGGAAAACTTGACATAAAACCTGCTAATTCGTTTACTGTACATATATCCGGATGGTTTTCAACGAATGCATCTAACCGAGGCACAACAAATCCATCATATTTTCTGTTCAGCGATAGAACGCAGTCAATCACGAGAACAGCGGGGGACCGAGACCATGCGGGGTCAACGTTCCCGTATCCTTGAACATCAGGCCCGAGTCTTTTGATTCCTTCCACGACAGCATTTATATCTTCCTCTGCAATAGCGAATTCATTCATTTAGGATTACCCTCTTAAAAATCAAGACTCACACCAACCATAACTAATCGCGGGGAACTCCACGAGAATGGGCTGGAATGCTTCTGGGCAGTCAACGGAATACCATAACGGTCATACGTAACAGCGTCAAGCAGATTATTAAGGTTTTTCGTGTTGAAGATGTTGCGAATATCAGCAAAGATGGTATATGTCATCCCGCCAACCCGACTCCGTTTGCTAACGAGGGCATCAACATTGTAAGTGGCAGGGTAACGCTTTGAGTTGATTGCAGGCTTAACCGGTGCTCTCGGATTTGGTGTGTAGGGCAATCCACTGGCATATCTACCGACAAAGTTAACAGCCGAAGTAAAAGGCAATTGGATATCTAATGTTGCAGAAACAATATGACGCTGATCCCATGCTAACGGATGACTTTCAGTAACTTCAGGCTGCTGTCGATAATAGGTGAGATAACCGAGATTACGACTAGAACCTTTGCCTTTAGCGACAGAATACGTATAACTAAGCATACCAGAAACCGGATTTCCACCTGTACGCCACTTACGGATTGAAAGTTCAAATCCTTGAACGCGCCCATAAATGTTGTTGATGAAATAACTATAGTCGTTGGATATATCAACGTGCACGCTATCAACAAGGTTGTTTATATCTTTGGTAAATCCTGTGATATCAACGGTTAAGTCATCAGTAAACTGCTGAGCAATACCAACTTCATAAGCGATAGTTCGTTCGGGATCCATGTCTGGGTTGCCTCTTCTTCGGATTGCACCGCGCATATCAAAACTTAGGTTTTCGTAGAGGTCATCACCGCGTGGTATCTGGTAGTAATGCCCGTAAGTAAAATGCAACTTCGCCCGATCAGTAACCGGGAACGAGATACCGAGACGGGGTGAGACCATGTGCTTCGTAGAAGGTTCAACAGGGTCTTTGATTATCGGTAACCCAACAGGATATTCACTTTTATCCAACTTAATAGTGCCGTCCTCTTCATTCAGTACAAGCGGGTCCAACGGATCTTTGGGAGAAACACCATCCGGGTTATAGATGTCATACCGTAAACCAGCGTTAACAATCATGCCCTCGTATTCCATCTTATCTTGTGCATATAGACTGACGGATGTAGGGGTTACATCATAATACTCCATGTATAGGTTTGAACTCCCGTAGTTTGTTGTACCAAGATTGTAGAGATCATTGGCTGAGAATTCAATTCCTGTCTGGATTTGATGATTTTCAGTAACTTGACTTGCAAAGACACCTTTCAAAATAGAAGTGGTTGAATTGCGTGTGACCCAGAAGTTATTATCTCCCGCGACATCGTAAGTAGTATCGTTATATGCTTGCTGTGCGGGGTTTCTAATTCTTCCTTCTTCTTGATTTTGATCAAAGGGTATTTCAGGGTCGTAAGCGTTTTCCTCAAACGTTTTATTTAACGGATCCCAGACTTTGCCGGGTTGGTGGCTATCATAAGATCGGTAGAATTGTCCAAAAGTCAAAGTATAGAAAGTTCCTGAGTTGATATTATGTGATAGTTGAACGGAAAGACTTCGTCCATCCCTATTATCCACCTCAATTGCATTAGGGACGAAACGCAAACTTCCACCATTATTGTTAAATTCGCGTATGTCATAGATTCCACTTGCAGTAAGTTTGAGTTCAGGTGTTATTTCAAACTTGAGTTTACCCTGAAGTGTGTGCCCACTGCTACCACCATTAGGCAGATAACTTTCATCTCGCCGCAATTGGCTGGCGAAAGAGAACGTCAAACGATTGCCTAATATCGGACCGCTGAGCGCGAATTCACCTATATGACTCGGAGATAACTTATAACTTTTTGTATCGTTGAACTGTCCACTGTACTGTTCCAAATCGACAATGTAGCCGTCTAACAGTGTAACCTGTTTATTCTCATAGTCAATTATCGTGCCATCCGCATCCTTAAAAGGTTGCGGTTCCATAATGACTTCACCGGTCTCTTCGTTCATCATAGGTTCACCAGATTCAGGGTCAATTACTTGTTGTAATGGATTTTCAGTTCTATCCGCATATACCCCAGGGTAAATCTCAGTGAAAATCACCTGGTCATCGCCTTCTCTTTCTGCCAATTCTCCGACTGTAACAGAGTCGCCACGATAAGGCGTTTGATAATCGTAAGGTTTACCGATAAATATACCTCTGAAAGGTTCAAGTGCAACCGGACGAAAGCCGTTATCAGGATCTAACCAAGGTCCGTAATAGGGGTCACCATGATGGTCAGTCCATTGACCGACCCGATATCTGATTCTACCAGTAAATTTATTTGTGCCAGCTTTTGTAATAAGGTTAATCACACCTGATTGCGCGTCACCATGTTCTGCATTGAATCCTCCAGTGATAACTTCCATCTGTTCAAGGGCGTTTGTGCTAATTTGCAACCCCATACCTCTAAAAATAGGGTCATTAACCGGAATACCGTCAATAAGATATTTTATCTCCATTGACCTACCACCGCGTATATGAAGCGAGCCAGATGAATTTAGGACTGACACACCTGCCTGTGTTTGGAGAATACCGTTGACGGTATCGCGTGGCATAGAAGCAATTTCGTCTGCTTCAATAATCCGGGTTGTCTGTGTAACATCCTTCTTAATCAACGGTTTAGTGGCTACAACTGTTACACCCTCAAGTTCAGCGACATCAGCAACTTGCAAAACAAAGTTGATAGTTGTTGTGAGTCCTGCGAATACTTTTGTGGCTTGTACGGTCTTTGAACGGTAGCCAGTGAGTTCAACTTGGACATCATACCCACCTGGGTCAATATTGGTTATGACATAGTAGCCAGAATCATTTGTTGTTGCAGTAGTGCTTGTGCCAACAATTGTTACTGTTGCATTTGCTAAAGGTTGGTTTGTCGCTTCATCTGTAACAATACCGGAAATTTTGCCGATTGTTGCAGCATCAGTACTATAAGTGCCGACTACGGCTAAACATATTACAATGCTCAGAAAAAAGAGCGATATTCTGAAGATATTATCTACTTTCAATTGACGACTCCTTGTTTTCTCTGGCACATGTTGCGAACGTGCCGAGTCATTATACAAACCTTATATTTCTAACACACTCTCAATAAATTTAAGACTTTTTAAACTTCGTTCCGTATGGTATTGGATAAAACTACTCAACATAAGTTTCATTTCAATATGATTCCGTTTGGATGCACGTATCCGATTTAATTTACTCAACTCTGATTTCCGTAATGTTTTTAGCAATTCACAACTTCCGGGTGTTATAGAAAATGCTGAGGTATCTCTATGCTGGCATTTACCACAAAGCAATCCACCGTGTCGCACGCTAAATTGCATTACTAAAGAGGATGTTGGAGTTACATATGATGTTTTTACTGGTACGGGTGTTGGAACTAAACCGCAATGTGCACATTGGGAAAGTTGTGGTGCGTACCCTGTCATATCAAGAAACTTGATTTCAAATACCCTTGCGAGCAAAGGCACATCATCAGTATCCGTTAAAACTTGATATGTATCTCGCAGTAAATCGAAAATCTCAGGGTTCGCGTCACCTTCTGATTCGATAGCATCAACTAATTCTGCCAAGTAACACCCGTAGGTAATTCGGGAAAAATCGTCACGAATGCCATCAAATCCTTCAATAAGGTCAAAACCGGTTAGGCTTTGTAGATCTCGATTTTCGCGATAGTTGAAAAGCAGCATGCCATGATTGAGCAGTTCTAACCTACCGCTCAACTTGCTCTTGGGACTTTTTACGCCGTACGCAACGGCTTTTATTTTTCCAAAATCGGGAGTATAGAAGGTGATGATTTTGTGTGTCTCGCGTAAAGGAAAAGCGCGAATCACAATTGCATGGGTCTTTTGAACAGGCATTTTATGTGTGTATCAGTTTGATCAAGGGCGGGATAAAATCGGGGCGAGAGGATTTGAACCTCCGACCTCCTGCTCCCGAAGCAGGCGCGCTAGCCGGGCTGCGCTACGCCCCGTTTCAAACTTAATTATACCCTTACCTTATTATCGTTGTCAAGTCTTTTTGAAGTCTACCTCATAACATCTGTAGAGCGATGTATCAGTCCGTAGGTCGTTACCACTGGCTCCACCAACACGCGTCGTGTCATGCGCTGCAAGCGAACCAGACCTATGATATGGACTATAATTATTCCTATTCCTCATGATTATTAGCGTTTTTCGGCATCTGAATTTGTATGCGATGTATCCTTCGTTCATCTGCCTCTAAAATCGTGAAATTGATACCTCTATAGGTAAACACTGTATCTATTTCAGGTACTCTTCCGAGGTGGTCAACAACAAAACCGCCAATAGTATCAATACTTTCTGCATCAAGTTCTGTACCAAGTTTTTCGTTCAATTCGACAAGGTTTAATCTTGCATCAACGGAATAGGTATTTTCATCTGTCTGAATGTATACGTCCTGTTCATCCGCTTCATCTTCATCTTGGATTTCACCTACAATTTCTTCAATAATGTTTTCAAGTGTTATTATCCCTGCTGTACCGCCATATTCATCAAGGACAATGGAAATGTGTTGTTTATGCTCCCGTAGTTCACGGAACAATTCAGATATTTTTTTACTCTCTGGTGTGAAAAATGGTGTGCGACCAACGATAAGTTCACTAAGGTTAATTGGTTTATCTTCTGCCCAACAATCCAACATATCTTTTACGTGCAGAATACCTACAATATTGTCAATTGTATCTTCATATATTGGAATGCGAGTATGACGACAAGCGATTGTTGTGTGTAAGACTTCGGCAGCAGATGTTCCGACTTCAAGACACACCATATCCGTTCGCGCTACCATGATTTCTCTTGCTACTTTATCTGGAAGATCCAAAATCCGAGAAATCATTTCACGGTTATCTGGTTCTAAAATCTCCTGGATGTCTGCAACGTTATCCAAGGTTTCTAATACTTCTGGAGATACCAAACTATCCTGTGCTGAAGTGACCTTACCACCACAAATACGTATAATAAGATTTACAATAAAATTCAAAGGGATTAAAATTAAAAAACCACTCCAATAGACGATGCGTAAGGCACGTAATGCATGAATGGTCGTTCCTCTGGGGCTATTTTGGATATAGTTTTTAGGAAACAATTCTGTGAAAACCACAAGGCACAATGCTGCGAGTCCACCGCTCAATACCGAATTTTCCCAAAACGTTGCAAACAATATTACGCTTGCAACCATCAATAGGGTCTTAACTGTGATAATGGTCAACGAGTAACGTCGAGGGTGGCGTAAAAGTGTCGTTAACACTTCATAGCGTTTTCCACCTTCCTCCGCAAATTCTAAGATATCTGCCCGTGTTAACCGCGCGAGCAAAGCCTCTGCTGCTGAAAACAGCGCATTAAAAATTAACAGAATTCCTAAACAAACTAATCTTGTAGCTATATGTAGGTCATCCAAGCCTAAAATCACACCTCCGTTATATCTCTAATTTGTGTTTATGTGAATTAACTACAACTGACTGAATACTTTGACAAAAACTGTTTCTCGTTATGCTAACGTTAATTCAATCCAACCTATGATTACTGCTGTGTCTGTAACAGTTGCAAAATAGTATCTTGTTTCTCAAACATAATAGAGGCATCATTTTGTGATTGATGGTCATATCCGAGCAGGTGAAGCACTCCGTGTATTGTAAGTAAGACAACTTCCGCTTCAAATGTATGGGTCTCATCTCTTGCTTGGCGTTCTGCTGTCTCTAAGGATATAACAACATCTCCGAGGAGATTTGATCTTGTTAATTCGGCATCTTCACCTTCAAGTTGTGCAAATGCTAATACATCTGTTGGAGCATCTATCCCACGATACTCCCAATTAAGTTTCGTTATACGGGTATCATCCGTCAACAAAACACTCACTTCACAATCTTCAGATTGATGAGCATTCAAGGTTGCTAAAACCGCTTGACGAACTTTATCCACATCAAACGTTGTATTACTACTGATATTGGTAACGTCTATCAAACCGTTAGCCTTCAGATTTTTCGGTTTCCACTGATACCTGTTTTACAACTGGGGGTTTTGAACGTTCATAAGCTTCAATGATCCGTTGTACCAATTCATGTCGCACAACATCAATTTTTGTGAAATATATGAATTTAATCCCTTTAATCCCACTAAGTACCTCTTGAGCGTCAGCGAGTCCAGAGACTTTATGTGTTGGCAGATCAGTTTGTGTGATGTCACCCGTAATAACAGCTTTTGAATCAAACCCGAGTCGTGTCAGGAACATCTTCATCTGCTCAATAGTGGCGTTTTGTGCCTCGTCAAGTACAACAAAAGAATTGTTGAGTGTTCTACCGCGCATGAAAGCGATCGGTGCGACTTCAATGATATTCCGTTCAATATAATTATCAAGCGTATCAGGTGGTATCATATCGTACAATGCATCGTATAGAGGTCGTAGATATGGATGTACCTTTGCTGCAATATCACCGGGTAAAAAACCGAGTCGTTCCCCTGCTTCAACAGCAGGTCGTGTTAGTATGATACGACTCACCTGACCATTTTTTAGGGCAGAAACAGCCATCGCCATAGCGAGGTAGGTTTTTCCTGTCCCTGCTGGACCGATACCAAAGACAAGGTCATTGTGTTTAATCGCTTCAACGTATCGTCTTTGCCCAGCAGTTTTCGGACGAATTACCCCTCGTTTTGAGAACACCGGTATGGATTCGGCAGTACTCTGATCTAAAGAACTTGCTTCTTCGGTTTCCGATGCGCGGATGACATAATTAACATCGGTTGCTTGAATTCGTTCTCCTTTTCGGATACGGTGAAGTAAAGATTCTAACACCGTCACTACTCTGTTTACCTCTTTTTGGTTTTCACCAAGGACAGCGATGCTATCGCTTTTCAAAACAACGCGTACATTAAAATCATCTTCAATAATTTTTAAGAAGGCATCACTTTGCCCAAAAAGGGCTTGTACCTCAGCGTTGTTCTGTATAGGAACACCCTTTAATGCTTGTTTTTCCAATCGGGTTTTGATCCTCCAAGAATGTAATGTGCTAAAGTTAACACGGTTTTGTAGATAGAGTCAACAAAATACTTGATGGACGTAATGTAAAACTAATTTCATCAATAAAACTATTAGGGTCTGGTTGCCTTTTGAGTAGTTTTCTATTTTACATTATTGTGAAACAGAATTCAAGTAGATTTTTACAACCTTTCATAAATTTTGACTTCACGAATTTTAGCCCCTTGCAAAGGGGTAACAAATTCATGAGTAAAGTTCGGATCCTCACTTGTGGTGCTTTCACTATTCCCGAGATTTGCAATACCATCTGCAGTAATCCGTAGATATAACACCTTTTGCCTAATATAAAACCTTGCCACCTGTCTTTCTTTAACATTTGTGTATCGCTTATCCTTTACAGGTATAAACGAATTTGCCCATTTTGGTGATTTCTCCTCAGTTGTTAAATCGAGAGTAATCTTTGGAATTTCAGAAACAGAATATATTTCTACATAAGACACGTAAGTTGGTTTATCTAATTTTATGAGTGTTTTTGTTTTGAGGGTGCCGCTATGGGTTGTCACAGAATCCCCAGGTTTAGTGAGAGCCCCTGGCTTCACTTCAATATGATACAATTGTCGAATAGAACCGTTTGCCCAAAATTCCCCTACTGTTTGCAAATCGCCATCCACAAACTCTGGATTTGCCTGACACGTGAGGCGTGCAGGTGTTAATTCCACCACAGAGGTATTTTGAAGTAAAGCACATCCTTGAACAGTAAAAGCTACTATTAATAATCCGATAATGATTGTGTAGTTATTTCTACCTTGCATAAAATTTTACCTCCCGAATTGAAGCTCCCTTTAAGGGAATTTGAATACGTGTATCTTTGTTTTGATCATGTTCTTTGCCTATACCACGAAAAGGATTTTGTTCATCTTTAATCCGCGCAGAATGTTGTTTGTCCTGAATCCCGTCAGCAGTCAACCGTAAATACAGGATTTTTCGATTGATTTGTATTCTAACAGGCTGTTTAGTTTCAATATTTATATGTTGTTTATCAAGCACTACATCAAAGGACGATTCAAACTGTGGTGGGTCTTTCAGTGTTGTTGTTAAAGCTAACCTTGGGATGCGCGACTCGGGATATACCTCAACATAAGTTATAAAGGTCGGTTTATCTAATTTAATCACCGCTTCTGATCGAGGATTGCCTTCAACTTGTGTTATATATCTGAGTTCAGCGGTATCGATTCTGCGATTGCTTTTTTCAAAAACCTGATAGCCTTTCTCAACATGACCTTTTACTATGAAGGTGCTTACCGTCTCCAAATTTCCGTCTACCAGTTCAGGATAACTCTGACTTGAAAGTTGTAGCGGATCCACCTCAATAGTTGGTTGGTTCAGAACGGCACACCCTATAATGCCAATAAGCATAATGGACAAAATGATTGGGTTCTTCATTTGTTTCTCCTGTTGATATGCAAGTATACGGATATTGATGATCAGAATCCAGAGAATTGTGCAATAACTTTAATAGAATAGAGTGGTTGGTATAGTAACATCATAACGTTCGGCTGCTTCGACAAGTCGATTCCATGTTGGGTCTTCTATCGGTATTCCTTCCTTAAGACGTTTTTCACGACTGCGTTGCTCAAAATCGCCTGGGACATAGATTTCGTCAATACCGGGCATCTTTGCGGATGATTTAACCCACTCCACAAGATGTTCAATCTCTTGCTCATAGTCTACTAAGTCAATGAAATCGTCAATTTTTATTGCAAACATTACGATACCGCTTGCCCCTCGTGTGGGTTGTTCGCGGCTACATCCAGCCCAAGAAAGTCCACCTGCAATGGCATCAATCATCACACCAAGTCCAAACCCTTTATGTCCAAACTGGAACCCACCGAGTGGCATTACTGCAGTATCACTTCCTCGTTCACGAAACGCATCTGGGTCGGTTAGCGGGTTACCTTCGGAGTCTATCATCCACCCCTCTGGTATCGGTTCACCGCGTGCAGACTGCACCAGAAACTTTCCCCCTGCAACCACACTAAGCGTCATATCAAGTAGGAGCGGTTCTCCGTTTGCACGTGGCACAGATATCGCAATTGGATTTGGTGGAAGTCTGCGAGAGGTGCCGCCGTGTGGGTGCATAAACCTACCTCCACCATTTAATAAAACGATACCGATCATCCCCGCACGTGCTGCGATTGGTGGATATTCACCCATCCTGCCTGCATGTCCACACCGATGTAAACCGACTGCACCGATGGTACAAGTTTTTGCTTTTTCAACAGCCATCTCCATTGCTTTGCGTGCTGCAACCATACCGAGTGCTCCATTTACGTTTATTACTGTTGCTGCACCACTTTCTCTCACAATCTCCATCTTGTCTGCTGATGGACCGCCTGCCATTCCACCGATGTAGTTTGGTCCGTTGATAACACCGTGTGAATCGTGTCCCGCTAAATTAGAATCAACAACGTGATCGCTAACGATTCGTGCATCTTCTTCGGTGCCGCCTGCACCGCGATATATTTCGTATACAAACTCTCTTAAAACAACATGAGATACAACCGGCATAAATGCCTCCTAAAACAATAACAATTTCTGATTATAGGATAGATCGGTAGTTAACCCTCAAGAAAATCAACACGCCTATAGATGTCTTGTAGTAGTAACTCACATTCAATTGAAGTTAGGAATAGGACATTATCAAGTGAACGGAATTCAGTTGGTTTCCACAACGTTTTTTGCCGAATATAGTGTTCAACGTGCGCTTCGTCTTGAGATACAAGGATGTATTCCTGCAAGGACTCCAGTTGCTGGTAATGTGCGAATTTGTCAACGCGGTCATAGGTTTCCGTTGAAGGTGAAAGCACTTCTACTATGATAATCGGGTTGAGAAGCGTGTCGAAGGTGTTATCTTCAAACTGCGGTTTGTCACACACCACAACAACATCAGGATAGAAGTAGGAATTTGATGAAGTTGCCTTCACACGCATATCATTAGTGTGAACCGTACACGAATTTCCTTTCAATTGTATATAAAGCTCTCCTGATATGTTCATTGTGATGAGGGTATGTCGGTAACTTGCTCCGGACATAGCGACAATTTTGCCGCCTATATATTCACTCTTTGTAATTGCTTTGCGTTCCCAAGTGAGATATTCTTCTGGAGTAAGTTGGGTCTGAATTGCAACCGATGTCATTTGTATCTCCATATAGTGAATTCTAATAGAAGTAGTTTAGTGAGTTGGATTGATTATTTCTAAATTATTGCTTATGGTGGATAGAACGTGTCAACATCCGACCAGCGATATAAACGATAATCCCTATAAAGTCCGCGCTACAACAGCACCTATGCAATTATAGTCTTTACGATTTTATTTTTCAAGGTTAAAATGAAGCATACCGTTGTTTACCGATCCAACGTATAGGGTGTTACCATCAATAGCGAGAGAGGTAATACCATCTGGTAACTCTGAAACGATCTGTTTCCAACTCACATTATCCAAGCGATAGATACCTGACTTTTTGTTCACTCCATAAAGTGTTGTTCCATCAACAGCCAACTGTTCCATAATAAGATTCGTTCCCTCTGAATCGGTGACGGTACGCCAACTTCTCCCGTCATCTGATGTTATGATTCCAGCGTCGGTTGATACATATACTGTGGACCCAACAAATACAATTTCCTTGTATGCTGTAACAGAAAACGGCAGGGCTGGTGTTAAATCAACCCAATTACTGCCTCGATCAAACGATACGACAAAACGTCCATCTCGTTTCCCGACGTAGAAAGTGTCACCCGATGCAGCAAGTATGAGACCTTTCTTTGCAATGTCCAAAGACAATACAGTTTCTTCCTGTTTAATGTCGTACCATTCTTTATCTCCTCGCTCCCATCGAAAGAGTTTGAAGTTATATTCCATATAGATCGTATCACCACTTATAGCAAATGCACCACGTAAACCTAACGACATAAGCCATTTTTGCACCTGAAAATCCTCTTTAACCAACTGACTGAAGAACTCGGCTGCACCAGTAAAATTATCTTGTAAATGTTCAATAGAAGGATCTCTTGACAATGCATTTTTCAACGGTTCAAAATAGTCAGAGTTAAAAATTGGTATATCTTGAATCGGTACAAACGTGCTGTTATCTGTAGAAAGATGATATAGACGCACTTTTTTTCCATTTTCGTCATACTCTACACTTGCATAGATAACACCATCCGATCTGACTATCTGATTTATATGAGGATTTTGTTCTCTATGGGGTTTCACCATTGGTATTTTAACTGGAACATTCATCCAAGACTTACCCTTATCGGTAGTTTTTATTGCCTCTATTCCAAGTCTCCCATAGAGAGTTGAAGGTACATTTTGTCCTTTTTCATCTCCCTTATCCACGATAAGATCATACATACTAACCTTATCCTTGTCCGGAGTGATATTCACCATGTCCCACGATTTACCACTATCAGTGGAACGATAGAGTCCGTCGTTACTTCCGACATAAATAGTATCCGAATTCATGACTACAGCTGAATTTATACTATCCATAGATGGTGTGGTGGCAGCCGATTGTGGTGGTAACCAGGTAATACCACCATCTGTTGAGCGGACCATACCTCTCTCCATTAATAGAAGTGTTTCACCAGCAGCAATGAGTTTGGCTTCAGGGATAAAACCATTCACTGTCCAAGCGTTTATTGGGGTAATATCAAGCCACCTTTCTCCCAGATTACTTGTGCCAAACACTCCCCAACCACGCTCATGTCCTCGGGACACTTTATTAGGATTAAGAGCACCACGACTGAGTTCTGCCAAAACATAGATACGCTTTTGATTCGTCGCGACTGAATACACATCTTTAATTGACTCAGGTAATTCCATGCGTTTCCAACCGTCCTCGTACAAGCGGTAGAGTCCATCGTCTGTTCCAGCAAAAAGTGTGTTTTGGAGCTCTACTAATGATTTTATCCTTTCCGGTAACTTACCGCTAATCTCTTTCCAAGTTTTACCTGAATCCTTAGAGCTAAATATACCATTTTCAAATGCCATATAAAACGCTTGTTCTGTTAAGATTAATTCAATAGAATAATAGTATTTAATGTTATCCCATGAATATAGCAGATCCCATGTTTTACCATCATCTATTGAAGCGAAAAGATCACTTGACTGGGTAAAATACATAGTATTACCCCACTTCGCAATAATTTGATTTGCGAAACCGGAATGATCTAATGTAGAAATATCAGAGATTGCTTCCCATTTTTCCTTGTTAGCAGGCAATTTATATATCTTTCCAGAAGCAGGAATTACAGTATAGAGATCCCCCTCAGGTGTTGCATGAAAGTTACTCACATAACTACCAAACATCGGTTCAGATGGAATCCATTTCTGCTTAGAGACAGAAACATCCTCTACCTCATCCTCTGCAGCAGCTAATAGAACTTCGTTAGGTTCCTGTCCACTATTATCGCTCTCACTAAGTGCATTTGCCTTCCCAATCCGATTTCGAACATCACGTTTAACATCAACAGCCTGAACAACAGGCACGTCAACGAGTTCTACCGTCATCTCAGCTTGCGAATCCAAACTATAAGGTGGCTGAAAACGTGCTAAGTATTGACTGCCTATACCAAGAATCAGTATAATCAATACCGCACTTGATGCAGCAATTGCCCACGGAACTAAGGGTTTGCTGGCGGATGGGGTAGCAGGTTTAAGTTGTGCGACTTCCTGCAAGATATTATCTGTTAGGTTTGGTGAAATCTGAAAATGGTCAAGTGCTTCTCTAATCATCGTTTCCTCCCTTTGTAATCGGTTGCGAGCACGTTGTAGTCGACTCTTAATTGTTCCAGCAGATACACCCAAAAACCTACTTATTTCTTCAACCGTCATCTCACCAAGATAATGCAAGGTCATCACAGTGCGTTCACTCTCTTTCAACTTTGCAAGCAGTTTTTTCACAACATCTCGTTGTTCCTGACCTGCAGTTTTAGTACGTTCTTCTGCGACATGGTGGGAATATGCATCTTTCTGTAGCATCGTTGTCTCAGTGTCCTCCAAAGGTTCAGTTTGAATCCGTTTCTTGCGGAGCCATGTAGCACATAGGCGTGTCGTAATCACATATAACCACCCAGAAAATAGGTTTGGATCTTTTAGAGTATGAAGTCTCTGATACACAATGAGGAAGACATCTTGGGTAATATCCTCTGCTATATGGAAATCCCCAATTTTTCGCCAAGCAAGTGTATGAACCGGTTTTTTATACTTTTCTACAAGTTCAGTGAAGGCAGTATCATCATTAGCGAGAATTCGTCGGATGAGTTGGACATCTTCGTTTTTCATTAGGTGTCTCCAGAAAGTGATAGTTTGATTAATCACATATCAAACTATAATGACGCAAATAATGAGAAAAACGGTTGCATAATTCTGAAAAGAGGAAAATACGGGAAGGAGAAAACACAGATCCAAAAACAGATGTCACATTCAAAGGTGAGCAGACAAAATACAACATTTAACAGAAGAAAGACCTTAAATAAAAGGTGGTAATATTTGGGAATTGAATGGTTCTAAAAAACATGAAAAAAAGTTGACAACTTCTTGGAAATTGTGTATACTATTATTCTATGCAATCGGTCGAGTGGTGGAATCGGTAGACACAATGGACTTAAAATCCATCGCCCCTAACACAGGCGTGAGGGTTCAAGTCCCTCCTCGACCATACTGTTTTCTTTTCACATCTTATCGCAGGGTAGAGCAGTCTGGTAGCTCGTCGGGCTCATAACCCGGAGGACGTGGGTTCAAATCCCACCCCTGCAATCTCTTTTATTCCCACACACATATTCCAATTTGTAAAAAAGTGTATTTGGTTAGTGTAAGACGGTAACGTCATCGGAAGGATGCACAGGATACGGACTGATGTTGTAGTCGCCATCCAACGAAATATCATCAACCATAACGATCTTCTCTGATAGCGCGGATTGGTGCATGGCGAAAATAGTTTGGATGATATGTAGGTTACTGTGACCATCAGTAATAGGTTTTCTGCCTGTTTTCAAGCATTCAATAAAGTGAACCATTGCATTCCCGAAGGCATCAGGAAACCATACCCCATCTATCTCAGGTTTAATATCTCTCGGTTCAGGTTCTGTGAGGTGAACAGTCATATCTGTGCTGTTTCCATAGATTGCACCTTTAGTCCCTTGAATGCGTATTTCCTCGTGCGGATGTTGTAGGTTGTGTCCAGTATTCGCAAGAAATGACCAATTACATGAAAGCAGTCCCTTTATACCGTTACGACATTTGAAAAGTGCAACAGACATAGTTTCTCCCGCTTCAACAGACCGATCATGTCCGTGTGCTTGGCAATAAACACTCTCAAATTCACCGAACCATTTATGCACAAGACTGATGTGATGTACTTGCATTACAGGAATAAGATGTTTGCCGGGATAAGCAGTATAAAAGCCGTTGCAGGTAATGGAAACGTGATAGATTTCACCGAGGCAATCGGTATTGATGTAGGGTTCAATGGCGAGGAATCCTGGAACAAAGCATGAGTTTTGGTTTACCATGAGTTGCACGTTGTGCTTCTCACATAAGTCAACCATCTCAATTGCTTGTTGCATCGTCATTGAAAAAGGTTTTTGGCAAAAGATGTGTTTTCCAACTTGTGCGGTGGCATTCACAATGGGAGCACGTATCCATGGATGGACTGCCATATCCACTATGTCAACATCGGAATCCGCAATCAAGTCAACGATACGGGTGTATCGTTTATTGATACCGAATCTATCTCCTACCTCGTGCAGGCGTGTCTCGTCTTTGTCGCAAATAGCAGCGACTCGTAAGTCTTTGCGTTGATATCCGAGTAGATGTTGTTGCCCGATTCCTAAGCCTATTAACCCGATGCCGAGGTCTTGCAGATTTGTCATGTGGTGTAATTTCTTGTCTAAGCCAAGATTAAAAGGGACGGTTAGGAAGCCGCCCTACTGGATTGAAGATACAATAGACATTACAATATTCTAAATTCCCAACCCATCATCAATTTCACGCTGGTAGGTATTGATGGATTCGTCTAACATCTTGTCCAAGTGTACAATTTGCCCGGTCGCTCCGGATTCAAGCATGGCATAAGAGATTGCAACGGAACGTGTGCCTTGATATGCGTCAACTTCAATGGGTCGGTTGCCTGCGATTGCCTCTGCAAAATCACCATATTCAATTGCTATAATCTTTGCGTCAGTATCGGAGAAAGGGAAATTATATTGCCACAGTCGGTCGCCGCCGAACAGATCTGTTGTAACGGCATCAAGACGAAAATCTGGGACGAGGTCTAATAGTTTCTCATCGTTTATGGTCCCTTGTCCATCAATCTGCAGTGATATAACTCCACCACTCCGGTCACCTGGTAGTGTCATTGACCCTTTCGAACCGTGGATCTGGCGTGCCCAACTTCCTTGTCCCCATGCGCCATGGTCTTCAATATATTGTCCGACCACTCCGCTTTTGAAAGTTAACGTTGCATAGGTTGCATCTTCCGCTGTTGCCTCAAATTCTGCAGGCATTTTACGTTGCCATTCCGTATAGACTCCCGCGGGATTTGACCCAGATTCACCGGTTACAGCTGCAGGGTTGTGTCGTATCGGTTCATAAAGACGCGTCTGTGCATAGACAGTTTCAACCTCTCCGAGCAGATATTCAATCATGTCGGCATAGTGGACACCGACATCAAGCAGGACACCACTCTGATCCTTCTGGTGTCGCCAAACAGAGATAAGCATACGGTTTGACCCGCCAATTGCATGGTGGATGAGAAAACGCGGTTTGCCAATTACCTCAGCATCAAGCAATGCTTTCGCAAGCCGATTGATAGGGTCTCTTCGATAGTTTTCAGCTACGCTTAACACAGCCTCAGATTTTTCAGCAGCCCGACGAATTAAATTACACGCCCGAACAGTTAACCCCATAGGTTTTTCAACCATTGTATGCCAACCGCGTTCAAGCGTCTCTACTGCAACGGTGTGATGGTAAGGTGGTGTTGTTGTGACATCTACGGCATCAATGCCTATTTTTTCCAGTTCTTCAAGGTTGCCAACAACAGCAGGTTTCTTACCAAAACGTTCTTCCGCTTGTTCAGCAAGTGATTCAGCGTTAGCGAGTACAGGATCACAGGCACCAACGAGTTCGAAGCGTTTCCATCCAGCCCGATGCAGTTCCGCTACCCCATACATATGCCGATGTCCCATACCGCCACATCCGATAATTGCCAATCGAATTGTATCCATGTTTTATCCTACTTACTTATTAAGTATTATTTCTAACCTATTCAAATCAGTTTCCAATAGTGCCGCATCTCTACGATACAGATTCTGACGGTCTATTACAGTTTGTGCGTATTTTCTACCTCTACTGATAAGAGGACCTTTTACTCGAACTCTACCCGGACCGACATTGTATGCCCCGAGCGCAAGCGTTATATTATTAAGATATTTCTTGCGAAGTCTGTTGAAATATATTAATCCTGCAATAAGATTTTTTTCAGCATCAAAACGTTCATCAACTATGCCATCAAGGTTTGGTTTAAGTTTATTTGCATACCTCGGCACTTTCAATCCAAGTTCTCTTGCGGTCCCTGGGACCATCTGCATCAAACCTCCAGCACCTGTTCTTGATACAGCTACAGGATTAAACTTTGACTCAACGTAAATCATAGCAAGCATAAGTTCTATAGAAACGTTATGCTTTTTTGCAATTTGGACACTCTTTTTTTTGTTTGATTTTGGTGTAAGTTTTTCAATGGGTTGCGGTGTCTCACTTGAAGTTGAGTTGGTGGATGTAGGTTCACCTTTATCGGTGCTAATTTGATTTGATGATTGCTTGGTTCCACCAAATGTTAATCCAAATGCAAGTAGGTGTTTATAATTTAGGTTGTCTTCATTCAAAAAAGTATAATAGGTTTGCTTACCCCACTTTTTGAATGCGAGTCCTAAACTCCATGATTGGGCAGGAGTATTGGAGCCAAATGAGAAATGCGAACCCACATTTGCAGACAAGGGACCCGTTACGATTTCAAAACTTGTGCCTAAACTTGGTAGCGTGATATTAAAGCACGAATGCCATCGTATAAGTGGATGAGGTGTGAGAGTTGTTCCTACAGCAAATTGAGGATCAAAGGATTGCAATACCGTCCCTTTTGGATCCTGAATGGATACACCGGTGATATCACGAAACTGCATACCGACGGAGACGTGGGACGAAAAATTCATGACTGCCCCAAAGTCATAATTTGGTGCCCAGAGACTGTTCGTATATGGCGCGCGACTATATCCAGTGCTTGCGCCAAGTTGTATTGGACCAATTTTTCTGGCATAAGAGAGTAATGCTTGGTTGTAGCCATACTCAAATGTGCCGATTGGATTGGATGCGTGTTGAACGAGGAAACGGTCAGTTGCGTTGAAATCAAGGAGGTTAAAACCAAAAGTTCCTATAGTATTTATAGGATAAGCAATGGATAATGCTCCTTGTGAGAAATCGTATATTACATTTCCATGCTCAAGGGCAGCAAGACCTGCGGGGTTCCAAATTGGACTTGTTGCATCGTCAGCATTACTTATAAACGCGTTACTTAATCCGATGCCACGCGTTCCGATTGCAGGTCGCAAAACATGTGTATTAGTATTGGACTGGTTTCCGCTTGAATCTGAAAAAGTATATTTTTCAGAGAAAAAAACTATTGATAAAAGGAGAAAGACGGAAATAAAAAACCATCTTTTTTTATGGAAGATCGAGGTGGCGAGCAGGATTTTCACTTTTGCCTTTGTATCTGATTTCAAAATGGAGGTGTGGACCAGTTGAACGTCCGGTATCTCCTGATAACCCGATAACTTGACCTCGTCGGACGACATCACCTTTGGATACGTTTATTCTGGACAAGTGTCCATAAACAGAGATGAAATCATCTTCATGTTGTATTTCAATGACCTTGCCATACCCACCTTTTCTTCCGGAATATTTAACCGTTCCAGTTTTTGAAGCGTAAACTCGTGTTCCAGTAGCCGCCCGAAAATCTATACCATCATGCATACGGTAGTCTCTTGAAATAGGATGGTTCCGCCAACCGAATTCTGAAGTTACAAATAACTTAATTCGTAATGGGTTTGCAAAACCAAGATTCCAATTGCCTGGAATGTACAATTTCTGACCGACTCTGATTCGCTTAGGATTGGAGATACCATTTATTTGTTGAAGTTTTTTCCAATCCTCAATATTATGTTTTCGAGCGATACCGTATAATGAATCACCGGGTTTAACAACATACCAAGTTCCACTTGAATTTTCAGTCGCATTTACTGGTTTATTTCCTATCGGTATAACTAACCTTTCCCCAATTTGTAGGCGGTCTAAAGAAGCAAGACTGTTGGTTTGTGCTATGGACTTCATGGGTACATCATACATTCTGGCAATCCCAGACAACGTCTCCCCTTTTTTGACCTTATGTAGCATTCCAATACATGAAGATGTCCACGATGCAAAAACAGTAGCCATTATTACAATGACTAAAATTAATTGTATATTATTTTTCCTCATTTGTTTCCTAATTTGGTTATGCTTATGAAAACATATCGTATAACTTTTATAATTGTGCCAATATGTTTTGCCTACGGTTTATGAGACGTATGCTATTTTACAAAAACATATAAAATATGTCAACAATATTTTATATTATTCTTTTAAACAGGTTTCAGAACATTTTCTAACTTCTTAATAGAAATGGTCAGAGGTTATACTATGGTTGATTGTTGCCGTTGCATATATGTTTTAGTATTTGACAAAGAAATGATGTATTTTGTGCGGACTAATTTAATTTATAGTCCATTATTCACGAACTACCTGCAGCAATATCTCTTTTGTGTCTGAAAGTATTTGGGTATCAGTTTTTATAACAGAAGCATCTACAGAAATAACCTCGCTGATGACTGTAACAACAAGTTGGATGACTTCAACTTTAGCATTCACTTCACCTAATGTATCAGGTGCTGTCCATGTAACTGCTTCATCGTTAGTAGAAGAAAGTGTTCCATGTCCCGTAATGTTTAACCAATTAAAAACGACGCTGGTTCCTCTAACCCCTTTTACTGAAGCCGTTAATTCCACCTGTTCACCCGGTTTTACAGTTTTTTTCGTAACGGTGATAGATACATCAAGTTCGCCTGCTTCTTCTACGGTACTATCTTCGGCCTCCTCCATCGTATCAGTGTCAGATACAGGATTTTTCATGTTGCTTCCGCCACAGCCTGAAAAACTAAAGACTGATATGATAAGGACAACAGAAATAAATAAACCTGTATATAAAGATGTTCTCATTGTTCCACCTTTCTTGTAGAGTTCAGGATCAGAATGCTTATGTGTCAGCAAACTCGTCCACAGACAACATATTTCCAATTTTATCTGTCTATGCAGCAACACGTATATATTTAGATCTGAATTAATATAAAGACACGTTAAATAATACGCATAAAGCGAAAAGGTGGTTACAAATAAATAGATGAGAACATAAAAAAATTTGGCAGGGACAATTATATAACATCCCTACCAAATTAATATGTTATCTTGCTGTGCTTTCCATTTGATCGCGCAGAAAGGCAAGAATGTCAGCAATATCTTGGTCGCTGAGAATGTCGGAGGCATAGAAAGGCATAAGCGTACCGCCCCCGCGTATTTTAGTTGCCCAGCGGGTCATTGTGCTGTCAATATTACGAGGTGGTCTGCTTCTGACAAGTTGGCTTCCGATACCTGCTTTTTTAGGTGTCGGGTGGCAGACGACGCAAGCATGTCCAAAGAGTTGCCAACCTTTTTTCACATCACCTTGCATAGCAGCAATTTTCTCACCTGCTGCTGCTTTAGCGTCAGCATCCAACATCTCAATTTTAAATTCAGGTCCTTTATTATCACCAGAAACAGCTTCAAAATAAGCCATGAGTGCTTCCGCATGTTCTGCGGGGATCGCAGTAGGATTCACCTTGTCACCGGGGATATTCTGCAAGAAATGCTCATAGCAGAATCCTCCACCGCCGGCTGCCCGTGCGAAATTGGCACCAGAAATCATCCCACCTTTAGCAGAACCGCGTTGCGGGACACCAATGATGCTATGCCCAGCTCGGATTAAACCGTCAGGTTTTGCTTCCTCATCAAAATCCGCGTGGCAATTTGCACAGGAGAGACCCGTTGCCGCTTTCTTTCCAGTTGGATTTAGGGTTCCTCCGGGTGGATTTAAGGTTCCATTAAAAGTTGGATCGCGGAAAAGTTCGCGTCCAAGTTGCGCTTTGTCTGACATTTGCTGTGCCTGAGTAAAATACACTAATCCTGCTATCAGCAGTACGCCAAGTGAAAACGAAACAAACTTACGCATCAATAATCTCCTTCCGTTGTAAAATCATAACATTCTAAGTTTAGCAAATTTAAAAATAAATTGTCAAGAAGAAACTATATAAAGAATAGAGACATTCAGTTTTCCCTAATTCGTAGGTGTTTTTTGCAAGGTCGCGACCGAGAGATCGCTCCTACAGAGGAACTATTTATTTTGAAAACTAAATGGCTCAGATATAAATAACTACATACATAAACGTCAGTGAATATAAAATGTTTACTGTTTTTTACGGCACTGACGGATGCATAACTTTATCTGATGTTGTTTCTAAGATAGCAATGTATGGTAAATTTCGATACATCTGTGCATAATCAAGTCCGTATCCTACAACAAAAACATTCGGAATTTCAAAGCCTGAATAATCAATATTTACAGAAACTTGACGGCGAGAAGGTTTATCAAGAAGTGTGCATATCTTAATTGATTTTGGGTTTAATGTTTGTAGGTGTTGCACGAGAAATGTTAAGGTCTGTCCAGAATCAATAATGTCCTCTACAATAAGAACATCCTTATCTTTTATATACCCGCTTCCTGATCGTATAAATTTTATATTTTTTGATGGTTCTGTGCTATCGTTGTAACTTGAGGTTTGTAGGAACTCAAACCTTAGCGGCAGCGATATTTCACGTGCGAGATCCGCGAAAAACAGTGCAGCACCTCTGAGTACACAAACTAATACCAATTCTTGATTTTCATAATCTTTGGATATCTGCTTGCCAAGTTCCTGGATCTTGTTTCGAATTTGTTCTTCAGAAAGCAGGACAGTTTTAGGACACGATATTATCTCTTGCATAATGTAAATGTAGACACTTTTGTGTTTGTGGATGAACTTTAAACCTTTCATTAGTCGTAAAGCCGATAATCCATAATATTTCATTGCCGCAAACGAGCATTGGAATGCGATCCCGTTCACACAATGGTACTTTGGCATCAATAAAAAAATCTTTTATCTTTTTTGTACCCTGCATTCCATAAGGTTGAAACCTGTCTCCTTCTTGTCGATTGCGTATTATCATAGGTAATTCTATCTTACTATAATCAAACATCGCCTCATAAGTGCCATCAGGTATGGTAACTGTCCCACTTGGTGATTCATTATATATACGATATATACGTGCTGAAATTTCTGCATTTAGTGCCGTTATATTTGTGATACCAGATGGGTTTAAAGGATATTCAAAATCCTCAGTTTTCACAGAATCATTCTCAAAAATAAGTTGCTGATAACAACGTCTAAACCGCAAACCGTGCGGTAAGGCAATTACAGCATTTGGCTTATCTACATTGATGATGTCATGCATGGCTTGGTAATGTTCATAGGAATAATCACTCACTTGTCCAATTATATCGGTGATACAATGTCTTAGTACACGTCTTTGTAGGACAATGTGATGTTTTAGAAATACGTCTCTATCCAATATGATATTTATGGACTGAGTAAATGAAAGTCTACAGGAGTCATATAATGCGAAAGCTATTTCATCAAGGTATTTCGATTCATCTCGTAAGATTTCAGCGGTTTTGCTTAAACCGGTTTTAATATTCGGATTATAGTTCTGTTCAAGCAGTGGTATCAACTCATGTCGAATTCGGTTTCGGAGATAACGTTTATCTGTATTCGTTGAATCCTGTCGTGGAACAATCCCCTTTACTTTTAGGTACGTTTCAATTTCTTCACGAGTGAAGCGACTAAGCGGTCGAATATACTTGCCATCTCTGATGGGTTTAATCCCTTTTAAACCTGTAGTTCCTGAGCCACGAATTAGGTTCATTAGAACTGTTTCGGCAATATCATCTTGTTGATGTCCGAGTGCTACTTTGGTTGCCCCTACCTTTGTGCATACAGATTCATAGAAGTCGTAACGCGCTTTTCTACCTGCAGCTTCTACGGAAAGTTTCCACTGCTTAATTAGAAGAGGTAAATCAACGGCGTGTCCGGTAAAGGATAGTCCTAAACGGATGGCGTGTTCGTGGACGAACTTGGCATCGGAGGCAGAATCAGGTCTAAAACCATGATCAAGGTGAACAACGTGTAGATGACAGTTTAGTTGTGTGTGTAGGGCATGCAACCCGTAAAGCAGGGCAAGGGAATCAGCACCGCCTGAGACTGCAACGAGCACCGTTTCTCCATCCTCAATCATTGTGTGCTGTAAAATGAAGCGATGCATCTCTGGCACAAAACGGGCTTTCATGAGGTATGCCTTTAAAGAACGATGCCGGTGCGGAGAGTCGAACTCCGGACAGCACGATTATGAGTCGTGTGCTCTACCACTGAGCTACACCGGCAGGTTAATCTATTTTTTAAAGTATATCACATGTCTTTCTTTATGTCAAACAATTTTCCATCTAACATTATGTTATCATAAGGATTCAAATGTTGTAGTTGCTTTGCTTGGTCTGACCTACGACATGCTTTTTAAAACGGTGGCTGTATATCTAAAATCTTATAGGTAGCAACTTACGGTTATTCTATGTGTTTTTAAATGTGACCTTTTGCACGTCACTGTGACGTTTTAAATCCAGTCAGGACAAGGAAAGTGACGCGAATTTAGCAATTTTTTTTTGCCCTTTTTTTGTTTGTTTTACTCAACCTAACCAACGCAAATTTTCACACCTGCAACAAGAAGTACAGAACCGATACATGTTTTCATTTTAAACATGTGTTAATTATATAGCATCTTTTTGTATATGTCAAATTAAAAAGCGGAATTTCTTATTGGATATATATTGGTTTTTATTGGATATTTATTATTTTGTATTCTTCACCATAGATATTGCGAATTATGAAAAATCGTGATATAATTCTCTGTATGAATATACATCAATTAAAAGGCAAAACCGTCGGAGCTGCGGTCTCTGGCGGTCTTGATAGCTGCACAATTACCAAATGGTTGGTTGATAAAGGTGTCAATGTCGTTTGTTTTACCGCAGACCTTGGACAACCCGATGAACGTAATGTTGACGAGATTCGGGAACGTATGTTGGCATGTGGTGCTCAAGAAGCGGTAATGGTTGACGCAAAGGATGCGCTTGCTGAAGAAGGAATCCGTCTCATCCAATGTCAGGCAATGTATGAGGGAGGATATTGGAATACGACCGGCATTGCACGGCATGTTACTGTAAAAGCACTTTTACCAGAAATGGAAAGTCGTGGTATCTCTATTTTGACACACGGGGCAACAGGACGTGGCAATGATCAAGTGCGATTCCAACTTGCTACCAACATGCTAAATCCCCAATTTTCTGTTTATGCGCCGTGGAGAGATTCTGAATTCCTCAAGCAGTTCGGTGGCAGAAAAGAGATGATAGATTTCTGCCAAGAACATAACTTACCGATAACCGCAACGCATGAAAAGCCGTACTCTACAGATGCGAATTTGTTGGGATTAACACATGAAGCAGGACGGTTAGAATCACTAAAAACACCTGCGGGATTTATTACGCCAGGGATGGGTGTTCATCCGAAAGACGCACCAGATGATATAGAACATTTTACTGTTACATTTGCACGTGGTATACCTGTTGAAGTCAACGGTAGTCCCTGCACCCCACTAATGAGTTTAATAGAGGCAAACCGAATTGGTGGACGAAATGGAGTTGGAATCGGTATTCATACTGTTGAAAATCGGTTCGTTGGAATTAAAAGTCGTGGTGTCTACGAATCACCCGGTATGGAATTACTGGGAAAGTGTTATGAGTATCTGCTTCAACTGATTTTAGATAGACGTGCGCGAAAACTTTTTGATAGTATCTCCTCGGATGTAGCTGAACAAATTTATCAAGGTTATTGGTTCGATTCCGCAACACAATCTATGTTATCATCTGTTGAGCCATTGACGCATTTGGCAAGTGGAACGATTACGGTTGCTCTTTATAAAGGTAATGTCGCATTCCATGCTGCAGATGGTGTTCCGCATTCGCTTTACTCTGAGGAAACGGCATCCATGGAGGATATCGGAGATTTCGACCATGCGGATTCAGAGGGATTTCTGGCAGTGCTTGGTGTTGGTGCGCGTGCCGCTGCCGTCGCAGGTCAGACTCAAGAATAATATATGCGATTATTGTCTTAAAATGCTGTTGATTTACTACAGAACGTTCATGGAAAAGAGAATAGTAATGATATGAGTAAGTGCTTATTTCCTGATAAAGTTGGAGGTAACGGTTATTATGGAAGGTTTTGGTTTAGGTCTTGCTGTAGGAATGGGATCAGGTCTTGCGATAGGTATAGGATCAAGTGGTACTAATCGGAAGAAACTTGAGAAGCAACTACGAAACGCTTTGGTAGACAAAGAGATTTCTATTTCCAATAAAGACGGTGAACCATTGACGGTAGATAAACTCTTTGAAATCCTTGATCAGAAATACAAAAAAGTATAACAATATGCTGACACCTCTTCTGTAGGAGTGATCTCCGAATCACAACGGAATACTTTGATAGTCGGGAATCCGAGTTCACTCCTACAGAAGCCTCGGTAGAACGTTATTTATGCACCACCCTCAATTAATTGTAAAATCCACTATTTGTTAACATCTCTTCAAAACATCTAACTTTAATTTGTTATCATCATTTCATTCTGATATACTATTGTGATCTGATTCAGATCATCCACTCATCAAATCATATCAATATCTTCAATCCACAGTCCTCCGACATTCACAATAAGGTTGTTTACGACAATGAATCGATTTCAAAAAATATCACTTCTATTGTTAGGTGGAGTAATAATTGCCATATTCACCAGTTGGTTTATTGATACTCCACGTCAATCCTCTCAAGCAGAAAACCCCATAAATCGTAAAGAATATTGGAACAAGAAAAATAATCAGAAACCTTCAATCTCCGTGAACATCCCAATGCCTCTTACATCTAACTTACCGATTGTGATAATTGACACAAAAGGCAGATGGATACCTGATGAACCTAAAATTCCTGCACAGATGAAGATTATTTATGATGAATCTGGTGGTAGAAACTCGATAGATAACCCTAATACCCATTTTGAAGGTAAAATTGGTATTGAGACCAGAGGGCAAACTTCAAGCGGTTTTCCCAAAAAGCAGTACGGTTTTGAATTTCAGGACGAAAATGGTAATGACAAAGATGTATCTATATTCAATTTACCTGCCGAATCAGATTGGGTTTTACATGGTCCCTATTCAGATAAAACATTGATGCGCAACTATTTGGCTTACGAATTCAGCAATCGGATTGGCAGATACGCAAGTAGAACAAAGTTCGTTGAGGTGTTTCTCAACAATACAGGCGATAAGACCGTTCAATCAAAACATTATGTTGGTGTTTATCTGCTAATAGAAAAGATTAAGCGAGGGAAAAATCGAGTAGACATAAAATCATTAAAGCCGACCTACAGTAAATCTCCCGAAATCACTGGAGGATATATCCTAAAAATAGACAAAATGGATCCTAAAGAGACTTTCTTTTCTACTCAAAAGGGAACACATCTTGCACATGTCTATCCGAAAGGACACGAAATGTCTTATATTCAAAGGGACTGGATTCAGAACTATATGAGTATATTTGAATTTGTGTTAGCAGGGAAGAATTATAAGAATCCTAAGAATGGATATGCGAAGTATATTGACGTGGATTCTTTTATCGACCATTTCATCATCAATGAACTTTTTAAAAACATAGATGGATTCCGTAACAGCACATATATGTACAAAGATAGAGGTGGAAAACTTACGATGGGACCTGTTTGGGATTTCAATTGGTCCGCAGGAAATATTAGTTTCAATGATGGTTGGAATACCAATAGTTGGTTAATTTATACAAACCATGTGCCATTCTGGTGGAATAGATTACTCTCAGATGAAAACTTCAAACAGAAACTTGTTAATAAATGGAAAAAACTGCGTAAGAAAGAACTTGCCACATCAGCAATTCTTGACGAAATAGACAAAACTGCTGAATATCTGTCTGAAGCACAAAAACGTAATTTTATCCGATGGCGCGTCCTTGGTCATGGTCACATTGCCAATCGGGACCCGGGAAGCACCACCTATCAAGGAGAAGTGAACACAATAAAAACTTGGCTGCGTGCTCGGTTACAATGGATGGATAAACATATTGAATTGTTACCTCAAAATAATCGGTACTATCAAAGAAAATGATTAAAGATTTAAACTTTTTCAAATTTATGCAACTATTTTACCCCTAATAGGCGTCACTATAAATGAATAGATGATAAATAAATGAAGTGTGCGTTTAAATTAATAAATAATTACATTGTATTTATTGGTGCGGACTCTACCTTGACATACTCCGCTAAGTATGTTAAAATTATTTACTAAATAGTAGGTGGAAACACATGGCTTTTAGTGATTTCATAACAATTGCTGAGGTGTTAGAAAAATTCAGAATCACATACACAGTTAAAGATTTTGTAGAAATCAATGAAAATTCATGTCCACCCTCAAAACATTTTTTGGAAGAATATGAGTTCTGGACACAACATATTGACATATAGTTCCGATAAAAAGTTTTCAGAGATAAACAAACTAACTTCTAATAAAAACTCAGAATCGAATAACGATAACTGACAACCATTAAGGATTCTAATGCAAACACCACAACACATAGACCAAATGGATGCCGATGACGTTGCTGCAATTGACGAACTACGCGATGTCTATGGACAATTAAAAGAATCACTTGCCAAGATCATCATCGGTCAGGAAGAAGTCATAGAAAATTTATCAATCTGTCTCTTTTCCCAAGGGCATGCCCTGTTAATGGGTGTTCCCGGTTTGGCAAAAACGCTCTTAGTTAGGCGGTTCGCTGAAACCATGGCACTGGATTTCAGTCGAATTCAATTTACACCCGACCTCATGCCGATGGATATTACCGGAACTGACATTCTCCAAGAAATTCCGGGGGGTAGGCGCGAGTTTGAGTTCGTAAAAGGACCACTTTTTGCGAACCTTATCCTCGCTGATGAAATTAACCGTGCCCCTTCTAAGACACAAGCAGCGATGCTTGAGGCTATGCAGGAACACAAGATTACTGTCATCGGTAGAACCTACCAGTTAGATCCTCCGTTCTTTGTCTTAGCAACACAAAATCCGATTGAACAGGAAGGGACATACCCATTGCCCGAAGCACAATTAGACCGCTTCATGTTCAGAATTGAGGTAGACTATCCATCGCGTTCGGAAGAAATCGAAATTGCGCGAACGACCACCGGTATGTCACTACCATCGTTGGAACATGTCTTAACGGGAGAACGTGTCATAGCGTTCCAAAATCTTGTTCGGCGTGTCCCGGTTCCTGAACACATCTATGAATTTGCCGTTGATTTAGCCCGTAGTACACGACCCAAAAGTGATGCAGCCCCAGATTGGCTCAAACCGCTTGTCGCTTGGGGAGCTGGACCGCGTGCGGTGCAATACTTAATCCTCGGTGCTAAAGCGCGCGCTGCACTTAGCGGTAGCTACATGGCACGGCTTGAAGATGTGACTGCAGTAGCAAGTCCGGTGTTATCACACCGTGTTATTACCTCCTTCGCTGCCGAATCAGAAAACATCACAAGCCAAGATATCGTTGAACGTCTCGTTGAAGAGCTATCTGAGCAGGGGTAAAACATGGCACTGCAACTCAAACGAGATTACCTCAATCAAAAAGTCTTGGAACGTCTTTCAACGTTGCAATTGCATGCCCGTTTGCCAATGATAGGCAGCGTATCCGGCAAACACCGTAGTCCGATTCGCGGTTCAAGTCTTGAGTTCGCGGAATATCGTAAGTATGTACCAGGCGATGATACGCGCCGGCTTGATTGGCGTGCTTATGCACGAAATGATCGACACTACATAAAAGAATTTGAAGCTGATACTAACTTGCGCCTGTGTTTGATCGTTGATACAAGCGGTTCAATGGGTTTCGCATACAACGGCATGAGCAAACTGGACTATGCCAGACGTATCGGTGGTACATTAGCCTATATCGCCGCACTTCAAGGTGATGCCGTAGGTCTATACTGTGCAGGCACAAAGTTTCACAAAGAGATCCCTCCCAAACGAAGTGCGACACACCTCAGCACCGTCCTTGATGAACTCGGAACGGTTGAACCGTCAGGTGAAACAGGATTAGCTGAAGTGCTCCACGAAACTGCCGAACGTGTACCCCAAAGAGCATTAATTATCATCATTTCAGACCTCTTCATTGACCCTGAAGTGGCGCGAAATTGTTTTGAACATCTACGATTTCGGAAGCATGATATAGCGGTATTCCATCTTATGGAACAGAACGAACTTGATTTTGAATTTGATCGTCCAATGCGGTTCGTTGACATGGAGGGTGGCGAGCCAATATTAGCAGACCCGTTTATTATCGGCGATCAGTACCGTCGTGCCCTTGAAACGTACATTGACAACATCAACGAAGTCATCCGGGACACTGAAATTGACTACCACCGTATCTGTATCAATGAAGATTACGGCGATGTATTAGCAAAATTTCTATTAGGACGCACACCCAAAAAACGGGCGTAATATTATGGTTGTCGGTTATCAGTAGTAAGCAATCAGAGTAGTCTAACTATCAATGCTGGTAATTTCCCGTTTATATCGTATGTCGGGTATAGCATAAACGACACCCGACATATCCTCATAATAATAACATTCGCAATAGATTTCATAAGAAAATACGAAACTAATTTATCCTAATAAAATATCAACATCAATATAAAAAACTTAAAACTGACGGCTGATAGCCGATTGCTGAGATCCAAATATGAATTTCCTACAACCTTTAGCACTCATAGGACTTCCCTTAATATTACTACCGATCATCATTCACCTCATCAATCAACAGCGACACCGAACGGTGCCTTGGGCAGCGATGATGTTTCTGATGGCTGCAAAACGTATGAGTAAAGGCATGGCACGTATCCGTCATATACTTATATTACTTATGCGTACGCTTGCTATTGCTGCGTTAATTTTTGCGATTAGCAGGCCACTATCTGGTGGGTGGTTAGGTAGTATTGGACTTGCAAAACCCGATGTAACTATGGTTCTCCTTGACCGATCCGCGAGTATGGAAGCACAAGACCTACAGGCTGGTGAGTCTAAAAGATCCACTGGATTAAAAAGGCTGTCAAAACTGCTTGAACAAGGTGATTACGGAACACACCTGATACTAATTGACAGTGCCACAGGACAACTCCAGGAAGTCGATTCACCGAAAGCACTATTAAGTCTGCCGATGACCAAATCAAGTGCAACCAGTGCTAATATCCCCAGTATGTATGAATCCGCTTTAACCTATCTTAAGGCAAACAATACTGGACGCGCGGACATTTGGCTCTGTTCTGACCTACATGAAAACGATTGGTCAGTTGATAGTGGACGTTGGGACGTAATACGCGAGGAATTCGAACAGTTAGACGGTGTGCATCATTTCTTACTTGCATATTCTACGCCTCCATCAAATAACCTCTCTGTCCGAGTGAAAAACGTACAACGCTGGCAACGAGGAAACGAGGCGGAACTCATTCTTGATGTAACAGTCCGTACTGAAGGAAACACCACCCCAATCCCAAGTGTGCCGATTGAGTTTGAAGTCAATAACGTTCGTTCTGTCGTGGAAGTTGAACTTGATGTCCGCGGGGCATCTATACAAGGACACCGTATTCCTATTGATGGCGAACTCACTTCAGGCTGGGGATCAGTCGGGTTACCGGGTGATGCGAACCCATTGGACAACCGATTTTACTTTGTATTTTCTGAACCGCCGCTTCGGAAATCTACAATCGTCAGTGATGATGTCAGAATAGGTGAAACGTTTCGACGTGCGCTTGCTATCCCGCCTGATAGTCGTCTGCAACATCAATCTGATGTTTTCCCTGTGAATCGCACTGGAGAAATTGATTGGGAAAATACAGGATTGTTGGTCTGGCAGGCAGCTATGCCAGATGGGTTGGTTGCAGAACAGATTCAAAATTTCGTCAACAGTGGTCGGGTCGTTATCTTTTTCCCACCAAACGGAAATGCTGGTAACGAACTTTATGACTCACGTTGGAACGACTGGCAAAATCCTGAAGATGGTCAACTTCTGAAGGTCTCCTGGTGGCGTAGTGAAACGGACTTGTTAGCACGTTCGGAAAGTGGTGACGCCTTACCGTTGAACGATCTACTCACCTATCGTTACCGTGCCCTTGAAAGTACTGGCACCACTTTAGCAAGGTTTGGTGACAATATCCCGTTGTTGACCCGTATGAATACCGACATCGGTCGCGTATATTTCTGTAGTACACTGCCAACGGCACAGTTCTCTTCTCTTGAACGGGATGGAGTTGTCTTTTATGTTATGCTTCAACGTGCATTGGCTGAAGGATGCCGTGCATTGGCTGAGGCATCTCAACGGGACGCTGCACCTAATGCTCTCGCTGGCAATGACCAATGGAAATCAATTGCTCCTGAAGGGGAAGCAGTATCCCTTTCACAGCGCGGATTACAGGCAGGTGTCTACAGAGACGAGGAATATTGGGTTGCTATAAATCGTAGCCAAGTTGAAGATACGGCAAAAGCATCAGCTACTGAGGCTGTGGATACATTATATAGCGGATTATCATATCGGAGAATAGATGTAGAGGTAGGAGATACCTCCTCCTTAGCAAATGAACTCTGGCGTATCTTCCTCATTGCAATGGCAGTAGCACTTATTGTGGAAGCGGTGCTGAGTTTGCCAAGTAAGAAGGCAGAAACTAATCCGTTGTTAGACCTCGCACCTGCTGATTGAACATTAAAACACACTCGGAGAGAAAAATAAAAAATGCAAGACCAACAAGGTTACCTTGAATTCTTTTCAAACAGTTCCGTCATAATTTTGGGAGCAATTATCATCATTGCAACCGGTGTATTATGTTGGTACGCGTGGTACCGCAGTGGTTACCGCAAGCAAATCGGATGGCTTGAATTACTACGTTTTGTACTTATTTGTCTTGTGATTATCACGCTAAATCAACCTGAATGGTTGGAATCACAACCACCAGAACGACGGTCAACGCTTGCTGTGCTTTGGGACCAATCCAACAGCATGAAAACACAGGATGTTCTTGATGCGCAAGCCACTATTGCCGAACGCAAAAGCCGTGCTGAAACAATCAAACAACTCATGTCTGAAGAAGTTTGGAAATCTGAAGATGATACTGAACTAAATGTTGTATTCGAACCATTCTCTTCACTGTTAGACCCCGCGGAAGAAGCAACAGATATCAACGCTGGACTATCACATATTCTGGAAACCCACGAAAATCTCCGCGGTGTAGTGCTTGTGTCAGATGGAGATTGGAATGTTGGTGAATCACCAGCAAATGATGCAGCACCACGATTTCACATGCAAGAAATACCGATATTCGCTGTGGGTGTGGGTAGTGAAGTTCCGTTACCTGACATTGAGTTAGTTAGCATGGATGCTCCAACTTATGGCGTGACAAAGAAACAACTCCGCATTCCATTTGTAGTCCGTAATACTTTGGGACAAGATAGGGAAGTGAGTCTCACGTTAAGCATCAATAATGAGGCAACGGTTAACAAAGTTATCACCGTTCCGGCTATGGGTAAAGCACAAGATAATATGACGTGGACACCAACAGAAACAGGAGATTACGACCTTACCCTACGGATTGCAAAGGATATGCAGGAATTGATACCTGAAAATAACGAACTTTCTGCACCTATATCCATACGAAAGGAACAGTTGAAAATCCTTGTCATCGAATCCTTTCCACGTTGGGAATACCGATATCTGCGCAATGCCTTGGAACGTGACGCTGGTGTTGATGTAACCTGTCTCCTCTTTCACCCTAAGTTACCACAAGTTGGGGGTGGACGTGGTTATATTAAACAGTTCCCCGATGCCAGAGAACTAAGTAAATTTGACGTAGTATTTCTTGGAGATGTAGGTATAGCACCAGATCAACTATCGGTTGAACAAGCACAAGACCTACGTCAACTCATCAGTGCCCAAGCTGCAGGAATCGTTTTTCTACCGGGACGCGCTGGGGGACAAGACTCGTTGACTACTGGTCCGCTTGCCGACCTATATCCTGTTGTGTTAGACCCTGCACTACCGAATGGAGTCGGTTCAAGTATTCAGGGATATTTCGCACTGACTGAACCCGGTCAGCGAAGTTTATTAACGCGCCTCGGTGATACCGACCTTGACAGTAGTGAAGTGTGGCGAACATTACCGGGCTTTTTCTGGTATGCTGGTGTCAAAAGGGCAAAGGCAGGCACTGAAACTCTGGCTGTTCATGATCAGGCTGCCACAGTTTCCGGAAGGGTGCCGCTCATCGTTACAAAGACCTATGGAACAGGTAAAGTTCTATTTATGGGAACAGATAGTGCATGGCGTTGGCGGCACGGTGTTGAAGACAAATACCACTACCGCTTCTGGAGCCAAGTCGCACGTTGGATGGCATACAGACGGCAGATGGCACAAAGTGAAACAATACGATTGTTCTATTCACCCGACCGACCGCACGTTGATGATGTCTTAACCTTAAATGCTAACGTGATTGATAACTTTGGCGGTCCATTGGATAGAGGCACAGTGATTGTACAAGCGATTGCACCTTCAGGCAAAACGGAGACAATTCGACTGCAACCGGGAACAGAAGATGCTTGGGGTTTGTTCGTTGGAACTTATGTACCAAAAGAAGCGGGCAGCTATCGTCTCGTTGCCAGTAGTAGCGAAACCGGTGCTTCCATTCAAACAGACCTATCAGTACAAGGATTAAATAGAGAACAACAAGGTCGTTTAGCACGTTTTGATGTGTTAGAGGAAATTGCATATATTTCCGGTGGAAAAATGGTGTCAATTGATGAGGTAGGAACACTTTTAGACCATCTGGCAGCATTACCAGAGCCTGAACCAATTGTCAAACGAACACGAATCTGGGCAAACCCGCTTTGGGGAGGATTGATTATTTTCCTTCTTGGGGTATTCTGGGTTGCACGAAAGATGGCAGGTACGATATAAAGTTACGTATAGAAATTCCACAATATTACGCCAATTTAAATCAGAAATAGTGTATAATTAAATAGACTCAGTGAAAACGGAATTCTAATTGAAGTGCTAAAGAGATGCAGAAATTAATCTAACAACCGACAGCACACTAAAGGAGAACCTTAATGAACCAAACACATTCACAAAATAACGGGGTTAACCTACCCCCGCGAACGAAAAAAGCACTGGAACAATACCGAAAACGGGTATGGATCATCAAACTTGCCGAAGGCACGTTAGCAGCACTCTTTGGTCTCATCATTTCGTATCTCATCGTGTTTGGCTTAGACCGACTGTTTGATACACCCACGTTGCTACGCGCACTCATCCTGTTAGTTGGCATGGTTGGTATGGTGATTTTCCTACCACTAAAATACCACAACTGGGTGTGGCGAAATCGACAACTTGAGGGAATTGCAAAGTTATTACAGCATAAGTTCCCTCGTTTTGGCGATCACGTCCTCGGCATTGTAGAACTTGCATCAAATAGATCAGACCAAACCTCAAGTCCTGCACTGGTTGCAGCCGCCATGCGCCAAGTTGACGAAGAAGTGGCAAAACACAACCTCGCAACTGCTGTGCCGAATCCAAGACATCGCCGATGGGCATTGGCTGTCGGATTGCCTTTACTGTTGGTAATTGTAGGGGCACTCGTTATTCCAGCGACGAGTCGTAATGCCTTAGCACGTTGGCTTACTCCATGGAGAAATGTAGAACGATATACATTCGCACAATTAGAAGGTCAATCAGATCGTCGCGTGGTGGCTTATGCTGAACCCTTTGATATGAAAGCACAGTTAAAAGATGAATCCCCATGGAAACCCGAATTAGCTGAAGCACGATACGCGGACCAAGAACCTATAGTCGCAGAACGAGAAGGCGAAGCATACAAATTTCAATTGCCACCGCAAACAGAAGATGGCAATGTAAATCTTCGTGTAGGAGATGCGCGTCGTTCCATTCCGGTTGAACCAAAATTGCGTCCAGCACTGAAAGAACTTATCGCAAACGTCGAACTACCCGATTATTTACAACGCGAAGAACCGAGAATTGATGATGTACGTGGTGGAATAGTTAACTTAGTGAAAGGTAGCACCGCCACTTTAGAAGCAACAACTACACGTGAACTATCAGAAGCGACCTTAAACAATCGTCCTCAAAAGGTAGAGGGTGCGAACGTAATAACGGAACCCATCTCAGTCGATAAGTCAACAGAGATGGAGTTGACATGGCGCGATCGTTTTGGACTCGATGCAAGTGAACCGCAAAAACTGCAAATTGATGTGCAAGATGACAGTGAACCAACGGTCGCTATTACCAAACTAAAGAATAATCAGGTTGTGCTTTCTACAGAAGTACTTACATTTGAAATTCAGGCAGAAGATGACTTCGGTGTGAAGAAGGTCGGTTTGGAATGGGAAGGCATAGAGAATTCTATCCAAAACCCCCAACCAGATGTCGGTGAAAAAATTGTATCGTCAGGAACTCCGGTTTCAGAATCCTTGAATGTTCCAGCGACATTCTCAGTCGAAAGAGAAAATATACAGCCGCAAAGTATACGTGTACGTGCCTATGCTGAAGATTATTTTCCCAACCGTGAACGGACCCGTTCACCACAAATCGTACTTCACATCCTCAATCCGTCAGAACACTACAAATGGCTAATCGGACAGATGCAGCTTTGGGCAGGTGCAGCTAAGGATGTCCACGATAAAGAATTGCAACTACATCAAACCAATCGTGAACTCCAAGACCTCCCCGCTGAAGCACTTGATGACCCAGCACAACGTAAACAACTACAGAAACAAGCCGCAGCAGAACGGTCTAACGCTGCAAAACTTGATAGCCTCATTGATAGTGGTGAAGAATTGCTGCAGGAAGCAGGAAAAAACAGTGAATTTGATGCCGATCAACTAAAATCATGGGCAGAAATGCTTGAAAAGTTAGAGGATATATCAGGCAAGAAGATGCCTACTGTTGCAAATTTGCTTGCACAGGCATCCGAAGCACCCGGACAAACAAGCAATCAGCAATCAAATCCAAGTGATCAACAGTCAAATCCAAGTGATCAGCAGTCAGCAGACAGCAGTCAGCAAAAACAACCTTCACAGAATTCCGATAGCCAACAGCAGACAGCTGAAAACCAATCCGACAGCAAACCTTCTGATCCCTCAGATGAACAAAGTCAAGCATCGTCTGGTAAATCGCAGAAATCCAGTGAGCAACAGAGTGGCAAGAAAGACAATACCAAAAAGTATGGTCCGGAAAACAAGGTGCCAACAGCGGTAACAGATGATGAGACTGAAGACCCTGATGATCAAAACGAAAATGCGGATTCTGTGAACGTGAATCGGAGTAAACCACCAGAAGGTGGCAACAATGCAGGTCCTCCTCCTATTGCGAATCCATTCCCTGGTCTTTCAGACGTTGAATCAGGATTCAACCTATTGGATGACCCACATGCGGGACCAACGTGACAGTCTATCGGAGGAATGGGCATTCCTGATATCACGCTTATGGGAAGCGGTAGAAACAATCAAGACCAAAATGAACAAGAACAAACGGAAACCCCACCAGCAGAACAACTCGTTTCGGAAGCAGTTGAAGTGCAACAAGAATTATTGGACGCATTTGCTGCGCTTTCAGACGAGATGAAAAAGTTACTGGTCGGTTTTGAAAACAGTACTTTCGTGAAACGCTTGAAAGCAGCATCGCGAAAACAAATTGATATTGCAGCGGATCTCAATAAATTGGATAGTTTCGGTCTTTCAGATAGAGGAACCGAAAACAGAGAAACCCGAAAACGTATCGCTGAATTTGAGTCGGTTGAGTCCACAAAAGTTACCTCTATCATACAAGATATGGCGGCTTATGCTGACCGTCGTCCGAATGAAAACTACCTCCGTGTGCTTGCCGAAATGGAAGATGCCTCTGTAGCAAACCAGATGCGGGATCTCGTCCGATCAATCAGTAGGAATTTCGTCGGTCAATCAACCATTGAAGCAGAATACTGGGCAGACACATTAGATCGGTGGGCAGAACAATTGGTAGACCCATTGCCTGAAGGAGGAGGCGGAGGCGGACTCAACGTCCTTCCCAACCTACCACCTGAAATCGTCGTGGAAATATTGCGCCTCATCAATCGCGAAATTCAATTACGCGAAGAAACGCGCGAACTTGAACAAGCAAAAGATGCGCTCAATGCTGACAAGTATTTTGAGAAAAGCTCAACATTAAGCGATACACAATATGAAATCGCTGAGGATACCCGTGAAGTAGCAAGGCAAATAAATCTATTACCTACTGCTGCTGAACCTTTTATCCAAGAGCAACAAGCAAAGGTCTCACGGGCAGCTGAGGTTATGGAAGAAGCAGAATCAATTCTGGCTAAGCCTGATACTGGACCCAAAGCTATCGCTGCTATTTCGGAAGTCATTGAAATCTTGCTTGAAACAAAACGCACGCCAAATTCTCCTGGCGGCGGTGGCGGAGGAGATTCACCGGGTGGTGGCGGTGGTGGTGGTTTAGCATCATTAGTTTCCGCATTAAGACTCATGGGTGGCGGTGATGACTCAGGTACGGCATTCATCGAAAAACGCGCACCTAAACAAGCAGTAGGTAAAACAGGGCGCGTCTTACCTGAAGAATTCCGTCAAGGATTAGATACTTATTTCAACACTTTAGAAGGAAACCAATAGGTACACAGCGTACTGCAAAACAGAGGAGAAACGATGGGAAAAGACGCTATCCCGTTTGATGTATTCGCCAGTTTCAAGCGGATAAAGACAGGGAATCCGATCATTTCCCTTCAACCTCCTCTTTGGGCAGCAGCAACACATGCCATCATCGTTGACGAGACGGTGCACTATATATGGTGTAAACGCGAAATTGATGTCCGTTGGCTAATGATGCACGCCACAGCTCCGATCAGTGCCCTTACCGACATCACACAAGATGCCCGCAATCCTATTCTTGAACCTTCAGAAAACGGGTTTGACAATGCAGCTGTTGAATATCCTTTCCCGTTCCTAAATCCTCATGACGGTAAGTACTACATGTATTACCGAGGTAAAGGAAAGACAACACCTGAACAGACAGGCTTACTTGTAAGCAATAGTGATTTAGGAAAATGGCAACGTGTCCAACAAACACCTGTCATTCCCGCGGATACCGAACACGAACAGCACGGTTCAACGCATCCATCCGTTGCAGTGGATAACGACACAATCCACATCACCTATACAGGGAAGGCAACAAAATCGTTCGGAGAAGGACTGACGATGTGCCATGCAACCGCTCCTACAAGTGCCCCAGCGTTGGTTACAAAAAATCCTGCCAATCCTGTTTTCACAGGTAGCGGAGAAACATGGGACAGTCAATCTGTTCGTGAAACCGAATTATTCAAAGGTCCGCAATACTTCCATATCCTTTATGGTGGGTTTGATGGAGAAGTGTGGCGAATTGGACATGTTCGAACTAAAGATTTCAAATCATTTGAACCGAATCCTTATAATCCCGTTTTCACACCGTCTGACGACCCTGAAGCATTTGATTGCGACGGTGTCTTAACAGGACAAATACTCGAAATCGGTGATACCTATGCCATGATCTACGCAGGCAAGAAAGGCAAAGAATGGCAAACAGGTCTCGCTATTATCCAATAAACGGTTCAAGGTCTGGTAGGTATGGTCTCTAACCGAATTGGATTTATCCGAGGTGCTGGAGGGTTACAATGCAACTCAAAAAAAGAAAACGTTATAGTTATATACTAATAACGGTTGCATGTATCTGCATGTCCACAAGCATAGTATTCTCAGAAGAAAACGCTGCGAACGGTGGAACTATCCAAGGAAAGATAACAGACCAAAACCCACAACAGAGCACAATAGAAGGTGTTAAAGTGAATATTATTGCATCAGACAACAAAAAATACACAGTTACAACTGATACAAACGGTGAGTATAAAATAGAAAATCTTCCTGCAGGTCTGTATACTGTCTTCACTGATAAACAAGGGTATCTGCCAGCGTTTAGAAAATCTGTCGTAGTGGTTGATGCGGAAAAAACATTTGTTGATCTCAAAATGTCCAACTGGATTGATAACGCTAAACAAACCGCTACACATAGAACAGTCCTTTTACTCCATAATATTATTGAAATTATGTCAAAACGTCATAATTTGGACAAAACAGTCGTTGATGCACTTCATCGGTCTATTCGCGAATCAATTGACACCGCAATGAAACATGACACCAAATTATCAAAATTCTTAATTAATTCTTATGAAAGCAATTTGGACATCCTTGAAAGGTTATGGTCACAACCTGAAATTAAAGAGATATTTACCAAACACTTAAGCGACGCACAGCTACAAGATTACAACGATTTTATCAACACCTCGCGCCTTGAAAAACAATCTATAATTAATTTGTTGATAATATTACTTGACCAAGAAGTTTTTTTGACAGCTGACCAACGCAAAAGTATAGCACAATTGCTACACGGTAAAACTGACCAATTACAACTCACTTTAAAATACATAATGACATTAGATTCGCAGGAAGCAATTGAACGTATAAGCCAGAGATTGGTAATCCCGTTAAATGATGTGTTGACGAAAACACAAATGAAACTCTGGCATACTATGGTGGATATGAATCCCAACAATAAAAAAAAACAACATCTCCAAGTGTTCTTCGACAGAACCGAAGCAAATTTGAAAAGAACAGTCAATGCTGGTAGAATGACCGAGAAAGAAGCTGCAGCACAACTTGATACATTAAAAAAACAATTAGGCTTAGAACCAAAATCTGAAAAACTAACACCTCAGGAATACCTAAAACAGTTCCTTGAAACCAAACTTGCAGCCCACATAGAAATGTTAGCCATACAAAATAAGCACGCATCCGAACGTCTAACTTTAGCTACCCAAGGCGTAGTTCAGCAATACTTGGAAACTAAAGATCGTATGGCAATGTACCGCAAGGAAGAAGCGAAAATCTCGGAGGCTTTATGGACTCAAGAAATAACACCAGAACAAGCCGATAAGCAACTTGGTGAACTGACTGAAAAGTTATGGGGAGAAAACATCGAATACGAAGAAACAGGTGAACCCTATGCTGTAGACATTATAAATCATCCGCTCTATCAAAAAGCCATCAAAGATGTCCTTTCCGATGATGCGTATACACAATATATCGCACTCCAAAAAGAAAGAAATTCTTTCCATCAACAAGTTTATCGTGATGCGGCAATAACCTATATAGACACACAACTGATCCTAAACGACATACAGCGGAAGCAAGTACGAACAATAGCATCGAATTTAACTGTCCAAACAACAGGAAAGGATGCTCCCATGGATATGTTTTACCAACTCTACCAACGCATAGACAACGACATGTTAAGTCCTTGGCAGCATAAACAGTTTGAACTAATATTTGGTCCAGGACAGTAAACAATAGTGGATTTTATAATTACTGATGTAGGGGATCTCCGATACCCGAATACCAAGCCGTGTTGTCACGATTCTGAGGTCACTTCTACCTAAGTATAAGAGATGTAAAATATAATGTATCCATCAAAACATTCAATGAAGCAATGTAGAATTATATCTAAACTTTACTATAATTGGAAAATCGTCAGAATTGCGTAAGTCCTAAATTCATATTAGTATTGGTATGATAAAAACAATAAGGCATAGGTGTCAATTTGAAAATATATGCCTTGTTGGAAGAGTTTACTAACCCAATTTTGCCTTTAACTAACTCCAATAGGATAAAAAATAATAAGGAGTTTTATAAAATGAAACGTTTCAGTTGTGTGCTTATAGCAGTTGTGTGTATTGGTCTATGCACTATAAGCACAGACACTACCGAGGCACAAGACCCAACCCTCCGCTACGGCACAGGTGTCCCACCTGCAGTAAGAAGCATCAATGACAGATGTTTGCGATACCTTGCTAACACACAGTTAATAGACGGAAGTTGGCAAGGATCACGAAATGGTTCAGGAATCACTGGAATCTGCGTCATGGCATTTATGGCAAGTGGTGAAGACCCAGATTACGGTCCTTATGCAACAAATATCCGTAAAGCACTCCAACATATGATCATTAGCCAAAGCCCAAAAACAGGATATATGGGTACAAGCGGACATGCATCAATGTATCAACACGGTTTTGCTACGTTAGCACTATCTGAGGCGTATGGTGCTGTCAGTGAAGACCTACTCTGGAAAGACAGTGATGCCCCGATAAACCGTAGACGAACTCTCAGTGAAGCCTTAGAACTTGCAGTCCGATGCGTATTGACCGCACAAGAAAAAAACCCATGGGGGGCATGGAGATACGGTCCACAAGCACGAGATGCCGATACAACCGTTGCTGGAACCGTCCTGATGGGTATACTCGGTGCAAAAAACGCAGGTATTGAAGTACCCAATGAAGCCATCAACAAAGCACTGAACTATTTTCAAACATGCACATCACGAGGTGGAAGTGTCTCTTATACTGCATCAGGCAGCCACGGTGATAGCATCACCCGTTCTGCAATCGCCGCACTTGTTTACTCTATCGGAAAACGAAAAGACACCCCTGAATACAAAGCTACCTCCGAATATATCAAACGAAGAGCAAATTATAATGTAGGAAACAGTTATATGTTTTATACCTTATATTATATGGCACAGGCTCTATTTCAAACCGATTTAGAGACATGGCAAGCTTGGAATCTGCGTACTATAGAACGGCTTCAGAAATTGCAACAATCAGATGGAAGTTTCAACAGTTCCTACGGTAAGGCATACGGCACAGGAATGGCTGTACTCACATTAGCTTTGAACTACCGTCTTCTGCCAATCTATGAAAGGTAAACTACCGCTTCAGTAATTACAGATGAAAACTTTTTGAAATACTTCTTAATATACACTCGCAGTAGGACATTGAATGCCACATCAAGGAGAAACCAATGCGTAAATGTCTAAACATAATAATGGGAATGCTCGTTATCCTCGCGCTGTTATGGCTGTCTGCAACAACAAAAGCAGAGGAAACAGTTTTACGTTGGAAAAATGGAGATTCCCTCACTGGAAAACTGCTGGAAAGTAAATCTGGAAAGATACGTTGGAAGTCTCCATACTTTACAGAGGCACTGGATATCGAAACCAATGTATTGGATTCACTTGATTTCTCAAAGCAAGATGTACCTGTAACCGGGGCATTTCGCGTCGGTACTGTATCTGGTGCCATCTTGACTGCAGATATTATCGGTTCAGATGAAGACTCAATTCTCTTCTTAAGTGATCGTTACGGCACATTTAAAATGAATAGAGAACTGATTTACTCTCTTGAAAATCGTGAGCATGCTAATCTCGTTTTTGACGGTTCGCAACTTGCAGCATGGAAATTAACTGAACAAGATGACAATAAGAAACAAAATCAAATTTCCAATAAACCTACGGGATGGTATGCAGAACGTGGCGGACAACCCCGCACAGATCAGAGCAAAACAAACATTTTTTATCCACTTGAATGGACAACACGCTTTGAGATTGACCTTGAATTAGAATCTACAACAAGTCCACCAGGATTTGTCTTCTCACTCGGAAAAAATCTATATGAAGCACTACGGGTAGAGACATGGGCAAGAGAACTTGTTGTCGTACAAGGCACGCTATTTGAAAAAATACTCACGATCAAACCACAGCATCGGAACTTCCGATTAAGACTCGCATACGACCAAGAAACTCGTGTGTTGAAAGTATTTGATGTAAACGGTAATTTGCTGTTGAAATTGGATGATGTGAATCCAACAACAGAAGTTCCCGGTATTTATATTTATAACCGAGGACATGACCTCACTGTGAAACGGTTGCGAGTTTATAACCAAACCAATGAATCTAAACTCCAGCAAGTCGACTTTTCAAAACCGAGAGTCCACATGGTAAATGGTGAAGTTTTTCACGGTAAACTGTTTGTTGAAAATGGGAAAACTTACGTCCGTAATCTGGATGGCACGCGTTCAGATATCAACTTACTACAGGTTGACCGTGTTGTTCAACCTGGTCGGAAACTGAAATCAGAAGACCAAAACATGGAATTAGCATATATTGATGGTTCTGTTATAAGCGGACAAGTGGTACAAATGTCCCAAGACAACGTGCTAATTCAGACAAGTTTTGCTGAACAGCCTATAACATGTTCACTCAATGGCGCGTCTCTACTTCGTTTTGGTGCTAACACCAACATAAAAACCCCTATAGCATCTTACGACAAAATGTTTTTTCCATCAGGAAGTCTTCGTGGTCAAGTTATATTTCACCCCAACGAAAAATCCAGCATAAAATGGCAACCTGTGGGCACTTCCAAACCAGTCAACATTGCAAACAACCTATCCCCCCGAATTGAACGCCACAACAAACGCTTATCAAGACTACATTCCTTTGATATAAAGATATTCCCGCATCTATTACATCTAAAAAACGGTGAAGTAATCCCATGTCGCATCTTGTTATATGATGGAACCAACATAAACTTCCGATCACCGTTTATTACTGAGACGAACATCAGCACAAAACAAATTAAAGGTATTGAATTCTCAATCGGTAAGACACATACCCGAAAGGAAAACCGAAATCCCATTACCATCACTGGTGGAAACAAACACCGTATCATTTTAGAGGACGGTCGAATTCTGGAGGGACAGATGCGCAGGACAAAAGAAGGGAATCTCGAAATTATAGTGCAAACTGATGTTAAAGACCTAAATATGATAACTAAAGTTATGGTGGCTGGAGATATAGCCAATAACGATGCAGCCGCTCTTAAACAGGCTGTCGAACTCATGTTTGACCCACTTGAAACCCAACCTGAAACTTTAGATGTAAATTTGGAACGCGCACTGACCGTTCCACGGATGAGTCGAGATAATCCTCCGAACCACATTTTGGTGGCAAAAAACGGAGATTTAAAACGTGGAAAATTGATCAGTTTCAACGAGAAAACAATTCAGTTTGAATCCAGACTCAAAACACTTACGGTACCTGTAGAACGTGTGGCTCGGATAGTTGATATAAGTGCTAACGCTACTGACAAACCCATAAAAGAAACAGATGTTACCGCAAAACCGAAGGTACCCCAGCAACCCGATATTCTGCAACCAACTACTCCTTTGTCTCAAGTTCGCTTTGCATTGATCCACAATCCGATCCTTATTTTTGAGCCACATGAGGTTAAAGGAAACAAGCTATTCGGACACTCCGATATCTATGGGGACGTGTCCATTCCAGTGAACAGTATTCAATATATCCATTTTGGAGAAAAAGCAAAGTCCTTCAAATCTGTTTTTAAAAACTGGGTGGCACGTCCGGCAAAAGAACCAGATTTCGGAGCAGATCGGTAACCCGTTTCGACCTATAGTAAATTATAGAATTAAGTTAACATCTTCTTAGGATAACGTGAGTTCCATAAATCAAGATGACCGAAACTCAAAAAGTGTATTTTATAGAATCTGCAGATATTTTGTAGCACAATCTGTTAGATTGTGTCCTATAATGCGCAAACTAAAAGTTTACGCTACAAATACGGAACTCACATTAGGATATGCCGTGTTTGTAGTCGCGCAATTCATTACGCCTCTTACATAATAATCACTGGTAGGTGTGGTTCTAATTCTGCCTGTACACAGTGGTCATTAATGTTAATCAAACACACTAAATTGACACCGATGGTGCGGGGGATACACATCTCCCCCGCTAAGGAGGAATAACAACTCTAATGAATTTGTTATTCAGAAGATATATCTAACAAGCCAAACCAATGGAATGCACATTCTGCATTCCATTCATTTGTCTTGTTTCGCCTCTCCCAGAGCGAGATCTTCACGTCCTAATGTCATGTACTACACAATTTTATTGGATTCGGTGAAGGTGTCTTCTGCAGAAGAGATAGATTCATTACACTTAACAGACTATGGGTATGTGTTGATTGTTTCAACCCAGTAGTATTCTTAACAAATTGTTGATCTCCACATCCTACAAAAAACAAAATTAAATGACATAAAAGAACCGCTAAAACCAAAAACCATATAATCCAAAATTTATTGGGATCAGATAACACTTTCGCTCCCCTTTCGATAGCATTAAAACAACATTTGTGTGTTGGCAAACACATATCTTACCGCAGTTCAAATATAAAATCTTTGCCGTTAAAGTGAATTGATAAAAGCGATAACCACTTGTTGATCAGTTTCAGGTAAATTAAAAAATGCTTCCTTTGTCTTCTGTGCGTCACCACCGTGTGCTCGGATAGCAGCTTGAAGTGTTACCGTACATCCATCATGAAAAACGGTATGCCACCGAGATATTCTCCTACCAACCGAGTTCCCAAAGTGGGCAGTTCGCCATTCTCTACCATTCGTTGAACCATCTGGTCGGTTATCTGCCAACTCTTGCCCCATATCATGAAAAAGACTGAGTTATACCTCAACCAAACAGCAAATTAGAACTAACACTTTTGCGTCAGACTCATCATATTTAAGTGGTAAGATTCACCTTCCTCTATGATAGTAATCATAATATGATAACAAGGTTATGATGTAAAACCTAAACAATTAGTGTTATATTATGACATTATTTATTTTTAAAATTACAGTTCATAAATTAGTCCTAATATGGCTAATTATACTTAATTCTTCATATCATGTCAAATTAATTTCTAATTACATAATAAATATTGTTATGGGTCACGTAACAATTAATGTGAGTTGGTATAACAGAAATGAATGAGATTGTAGGTTGGATTGAGGAACGAAACCCATAAATCAACGCTGTGAATGCACTGTTGGCATTCAGCGGTCAACTTAAGGAAACAAATCCATTTATTGGGTTTCTTCTGTAGGATCGACCCGGGGAATGCCTAAACGGCATTCATATCGTTGATTTCCTGGTCGGGTGTGTAAATATTTTTGCATCAACTAAACCAGCTTTCATGCTGGTATGCTCATTTTCTTGATTCTGACAAAAAACTAAAAACTGAAACATACATGAAACATACATGAAACATATTGTTCCAACCCCCACGTCCCCCTTCCAACCTCCCAAACCACGTGTTATAATACTATCACTATGAAAAACGCAACCACATACAAACCCAACATCACCGTATACGTAGGTCGGAGCGAGCAAAGCGACCTCCGACATCTTACATTCTGTAGAAGCAACCTCCGACAAATAGTCAAAACAAAAGATACAGTTTTTCAAGTTTTTTTTTACACAGTAAACCGGTGAAAACAACCCACAAACCCAGTCTGGTACAACAACAAGACCACAACACAGTAAAGATACAGTCATGTAAAAAAAGGCACAAAACTGTATCTTTTTAAAACGGAGGAAATAACACGTTTCGTAGGTCGGAGCAAACGAAGCGACCTACGACAGAATATTATACCATTTCTAATATAATGTCTCTTTTTGTAGCGTAAACTGTTCGTTTGCGTCTATTCGGACATAATCTAACAGATTGTGCTACATTATGTAGCAACTTGAGTTATATTAGACAATTCAAAAATAGCTAAAAAACAGACAAAAATCAAGCAGAACAAAGGTTACCGTTTTTCTTTTTTTTTACATTCAAAAAAACCGATGAAAACAACCCATAAACCCAGACAGGAACTAAAACCAGTGAAAAATACCAAAAGTTACCGTTATGCAGAAATTAGACACAAAACGGTAACCTTTTTATACGGAAGAAAAATCCAATGAAATTACAAGATAAACACAAACAATTCACAGTCAAATATGATGTCCGAAGTCTTGTGCACGGTGTTTCCATTCCTTTCTTTATACAAAAAGCTTTACACACCCTCCTGGTCGCGACCGTTATCCATTTTCCACATAAATGTGTTATGTCCCGACCGGTAGGTCGATCCTACAATCTGAGTTCAGGCAGATCAACGGTAGAAATCCCATAATAATTGGATTCATTCCCTTAAACCGACATCTATGGAGCACTAAACACAATAACCGAAAAATATACAAAAAGTGAACACAAAGATATTTTATAAAATATCTTTGCAGTTCGAAAAAAATTACTTGATTAAAATTTAATTATTTGGTACACTGTTGATTTAAACCATTTATATAAATATTATTTAACCAAAAAGTGTCATTCTATTTGGAACTGAGATTTACATAATTTTCGTTTTATGCTATGGATTCCTTAAATTATATTTTTCAACGGTGTCACGAACGGCGCAAAAAACCTCTTCTGCAGAGAAAAACAGTGGTAAAACCCGCCCTATATAATAAAGGGTATCCTTACCACTTAACAGTATATTGTGCGTACAAATACCCGTTGCTGCTGGGTGACATGGAAAACGCACAAATCTCATTCATGCCAATAGGACGGGCTCCTGATAATGATACTGGTCCAAGGACCTTAGGAGGAGATCGATTCTTTAAACGCCAAAGGGTACAAGATTGGGGAATGAGACGATGGCACGCGTCATGGGGAATTCAGGTGTATACTGGTATACCTTCCGAATTTGACGGGGCAAGATGGCACGACTTCTATTTCTCATATAAATCAATTTGTGACTTCCCCGATGCAGTACTTACTTGTATCGAAACACTTACAAATGCTGTATCAACACCCCTTCTAACATTGTCAAAATCTGGAGGTATACGCTTTTCATGTAGAATACCAGATTACCTGCATCCAGACACCGAGGACGGTAAACCGTATATCTACAAACACGCACCAACAACCGACAATCCGTATAGTAGGCACATTTATCTCAAGATCCATGGTGAAAAAGGTTACAGTCGATGGGATGCAAGGTATGAAATATTGCTTGGAAACCTATTAGATCCACCTGTCATTGACAAAGAAGTAGTCTTCGCACCTATTGATGCACTACGGGCTGAACTCCATAAACCAGCACCTAAGAAAATAAAAGAAGACAAGGCTATCACAAAAGTTCCTACCTCATTGGGTTCACATAATATTGATCTCGCAAAAGATACTCTTATCCAGCGAGGTTTCTCTTATGTCCGACAGCATAATGAATCATATCTTTGGAGTCCACCTGACAATGTTCCTCGTGACAGATACATCTCATTATGGGAAAACGAAGACACTGTATGGATACGCGCATCGTCAACTGATATAGGACTTCCAACCATACCAACACCAATAACTGATGTATGGGATGACACAGGAATTGTTACGCAACCACTTCTTGTTGGAATGCCTATATCTGACACAATCCTCACAGTCCGGAAAGGTAAACTTAGTCCGTTAGCGATTAAACGACCTTCCCCTCTGTTGCAAAAATCAAAACAGATAAAAATCAACGGCGTTCAGACACAAGATATATTTGACAACACAGATCGTATACTTGGACTAATAGCCGATGTAGGCACAGAAAACAACTATGAAGCCGATCCCTATGTCCATAACGTCGGCGCAACTTGTCTTAATGTACCAACTTACAAATTTGCAGAAGAATTGGAAAACCGCTACCAAAACCAGAATCTGCAATTGTACGAACGCTGAAAACCTCGCATATACCTGTGGGAGCAGGTAAAGAAGATACCTACCGACGTTCGCATGACAACACCCTTCCAGTTGGGTAATGTCTGTGAAGATCCCGAACGATGTGATGCCATTGAAGAAAAAGGTGGTGATGCTCGTGAGAGTATCTGTCCGCAGTGCACGGTCTATAACGCCTGTCAGCAGCGCGGATTTCTATCACAACCCGCCTCATTAAATCGTGCTAAGACACAGATAATGGCACTCCCCGAAATATTTTTCGACCCACAATACGCAGAAATGGCTGAAAATCTCCTAAAACAGATGGATGACACCGAAAGGCTTTGCATCATTGACAGAACACAAGCATTCAAGTTGTTCCCAATATGTGAAATATCCAATAAAATATTGAATGAATGGAGTATCAACTGGCAAGGCGTTGCATTAGGGAACTTTGCAAAGGCATTAATGCATGCAGTAAAAATCAATGATATACCCCATGCAGATGCAGTCAAACGAATTCGGTCAGTAGTAACAGCATTTGAATGGCAAGAAAAAGAACTAATACATCAGATGTGCCGAGTCAACGTACCGGGCAGAATAGTCAAAAAAGGTTTTATTGATGAAGCCACAGGAGAACAATTAGCACGATTTAGCATCAACTTTGATGCAGGCACATCTGCTTACATTCCTCTTGACGATAACGCATCAAAAAAACTCACTGAAAGAAAATTACCCATCCACCCACTACCGTCATTTGCACTTGACGAAAATATCAAAATTGTAATGTCAATGCAACAAGCCATCCAATTAGGGATCTACCGCGTAGGAACCGTCAAAGATATTCAGAGATTGCCAACGATCAGTCCAGACATAAACTGGACGTATTGGCATCAACTCAAATTTTTCTTTTCCCACTATACGCGGGATGCGGACGCACCTATAAGGTGGACAGGTAAAAAGTTAATGTTCTGGATGCCACCGGTACTACATCCATACGTCAAACGACTGATGTTAATGTCAGTTAACCTCTCTGAACAACATCTCCGTAGGGCGTTCCCAGATGAAAAAATTGAGGTGCGTCTTTCCGAACCAACAACATGGGTTAAGGGTAACAAGGTATTTCAGATTCGTACCGGTTTCTATCCACAGAAATCCATATTAGAATACAATGACAACTTAGACTTTATCGGTATTTCTAAAATAGGACAGCGTTTTTTCCACGGTATCTATGCGGAAATTGAACAGGATCCGAACATTAATCATGCAATTATCACATATAAGTCGGTTGCTGCACAGTTATCCTATCTTGATAGAAAGGAAAACGTATCTTTCGTGACGCATTTCCAAGATCTAAAAGGATTGAATACCGCTTTTGAAGAAGCAAATGTCGTATGGATAATTGGCACACCGACTCTACCACAGAAGGTCATTTGGGAACGATCACAGATTCTGTTTGGAAACGATAAAGAACCTCTATCTTATGAAGAAGACACAGAATCCGAACAGTATATAGACCAACGGGTTCAGAGTGTTTATGAACAAAGTGTTACTCCTAAACTTGCGCGCATAGTTCAAAATACTAAATTGGACCAATTACCAAACAAAAAAGTTGTATTACTCTCCAGTATGGCACTGCCACAAATTACCGACAGAAAAGAAACAATCCTTTTTGACTGGGAGGATTTTGAAGTTGCTGGAAGGCTCGATAAACTACCTGAAGTGGTAACAACACGTGAAAAATTCGAAACAGAACGGGACAATTTAACTGTTGAAACCAGCAGAGAAAAAGTGGAATATGTCTTGGGTTGCTCTTCAAGGCAAGCGAACCGTGTCCTACAGAAACTACGAGGGGGGAAACCACTTCGAATACCTTTCCGTGAACAAATCATATCACTCCTTACTGACGGTGAGAAAAGAACTGCCGAACTTATTGAAGCTATTGAAGGACATCCAAAAGCAATAAAAAATGAACTTGGACGTCTCGTGCATACCGGTGATATTGTAAAAGTACGATGGGGTGTTTATACCCTTCCGTAAACTCATGCAATATTAACTTTGATCGAAATTCACAAGTAATTTTCCATCCTATTCTTCCTATCTTTTTCCTTGAAATACTACTTAGAACTCACAATTCCGTAGGTTAGATTATGCTTGTGAAACTCAATAAAATATAGCCACGTTTGGTTGATTGTTATGTTTCTCACACCTTACAACACAACCTATTATACTATATAATGATATGTTTGCATATTACGATATATTAAGATATACTTACCAAAACAAACAAATAGTTAGGATACCAAAAAGTGCGAGTTATTCTATATACAGGCAAAGGCGGTGTTGGTAAAACAACCATCTCTGCAGCAACAGGTTTGAAGTTGGCATCACTTGGACATAAAACAATCGTTATCTCACTCGATGTTGCGCATTCGCTCCGCGATTCTTTTGACAGTGAAGAACACCTCATTGCAAAATCAAACGAAAAACAGATACAAATCAATGACAATCTTTGGATACAAGAAATTAACGTTCAAGAAGCCATTGTTGAATACTGGGACGAAGTCTACAACTACATTCGTTCTTTGCTGAATCGCTCAGGCTTAGAAAGTCTGGTCGCAGAGGAAATTGCAGTTTTTCCGGGTATGGAGGAAATCTGCGCGCTTCTCTATATCAACCAATATGTTCGAGAAAACACTTACGATGTAATTATACTTGACTGTGCACCAACCGGTGAATCGTTGCGGTTCGTCAGTATTCCTACTACGCTTGAATGGTATATGAATCGCATCTTCAAATTAGAACGAAACCTCGCAAAAATTGCAGGACCGTTAATAGAAACTGTCAGTTCTGTCCCAATACCAAAGGATGCTTATTTCCAAAATATCCAGGAACTCTTTACAAAGCTTGAAGGGATTGATACAGTCCTTACAAATCCCAAAATAACAACTGTCCGACTTGTGACAAATCCAGAAAAGATAGTTATCAAGGAAACACAACGAGCATTTATGTACTTTTGCCTTTATGGATTATGTATTGATGCTGTTATTATCAATCGGATCATTCCAGATGGAGTTGAAGAGAAGTTTTTTGAAGTTTGGAAACAGACACAACAGTTATACATTGAGGAAGCTGAAAACTATTTTTCGGATGTACCAATTTGGAAAGTAGACCTTTTCAACAATCAAATATTAGGAGAAACAGGACTACATAAATTGGGGAATATACTCTACTCTGAGATTGATCCCATAGACATTTTTTCAGAAAAGAGTCCGTATCAATTTCGGAAGGTTGGTGAAGTTTACCAACTTGTGATGCAACTTCCTTTTTTGACAAAACAAGAAGTCAATCTCACCAAGCATGGCGATGAACTAATCGTTACCATTGGCGGCTTTAAACGACATGTTGCCCTACCCCGAAGTTTATCAAGCACTAAAGCAACAGGAGCCAAACTTACCGAACAGCAACTGGTCATCACTTTCCAATAAACTATTCGTCCAGTTACACGTCTCAAATTGCGCCATTAAAGAACAAATGAATCTCAAAACAGATAAAGCCGTACTTACTGTAGCCTTAACCACGTTTTTAACGTTCTTATTAGTGTTTTTATTGCCGATCAGGTCGTTAAAGATCCGTGTAATTTGGTTGCTATATCCGAACCTGCTACTTGCAATCGGATGGTTCGTTTATCTCATTCGAACTCATCCAAATATTGCTGAGAATGAATCGGAAGACATACTTTGGCAGAGCGTATTGTTCGGCTTCACTGCAATAGCAACATACCTACCGATGGACTGGTTATTTTCCAAGAAAGTTCGGTTAATTATATACCGCAGTTCAGACTTTTTTGGAAACGTTACGACCCCGATTGGTCTTATTTTGACGTGGGTGCTTCTTGTAACATTAGCCGTTTACTGCTACCACCGACTTCAAATGTTTGGACTCCATCGTTTTGTTGCTTCAGGGATAACAGGAATTACTGCGGCTGTTGGGAGCGTAGTTATTTACGGACTCGGAAAAGAATTATGGGAATGGAATGCTCTGCGTGTAGACCACATTCCAAACATTGCCGCAGTGCCAATCTTTATGCCAATTACCTTTTTGCTTACCTATATTCTATGTCCATACTATTATCATCGTAAACAACCTGCCTTAATCGCAGGGATGAGGTGTGGTCTTTTCATGGGTATAACAATGTTTTTGAGTTTTATTGTCTTTTGGCGGAGTTAACAGGAAAAGCAAGTGTCGGTGATCATTCTGAAACTTGGTATGCATTAATGTAAACTTTTTGCACCTTAACAATCAGACTTAGGAAAGTTACATAATTAGAAATAGACATGTTTGACCTACTTGAAAGGAAGAGAATGCGTTCAACAACAATATTAGCAGTCCGACGAAACGGACATGTTGCAATTGGAGGAGATGGTCAAGTCACTTTAGGAGATACGGCTATCAAACATAGTGCACGCAAAATTCGAAAGATATATCAGGATCGTGTTCTTATTGGGTTCGCGGGCTCTACATCGGATGCCCTGACCCTATATGAGAACTTAGAAAAAAAGTTAGAACAGTACCGTGGCAACCTTCAGAAAGCTGCGGTAGAACTCGCGAGAGATTGGCGTAGTGATCGTATTCTTAGACGGACAGAAGCCTTAATGATTGCTGTTGATGCCAAAGATGGATACCTTATTTCAGGTAATGGGGATCTTATCATTCCTGACGATGATGTACTCGCTATCGGTTCGGGGAGTTCTATTGCGCTTGCTGCTTCCAGAGCATTACTAAAATATGCCTCGTTAAACGCTTCTGAGATTGTCGCTGAAGCGTTGCAAATTACAAGTGATATTTGCATCTATACCAATGCACAAATTGAAATTGAAACTATTGAGACTGAAGAATAGAATAATAATATATAGGATTTCTGTTATCTTGGTTACGGCATTCCATAAGTGTCGACTGCCATTTTAGGAGGTTACTTTGGAGAATAAAACTGATGAAACAAAAGTCTTAGCAGACGCGCTAACCCCGCGGCAGATTGTTGAAGAACTCGATAAATACATTATCGGACAGTTTGAAGCAAAAAGGAGTGTTGCTATTGCGCTCCGCAATCGCGCGCGCCGACAGATGCTTGAGGAGGATATGCAAGATGAAGTCGCACCAAAAAATATCATCATGATCGGTTCAACCGGTGTCGGTAAAACTGAAATAGCGCGCCGACTTGCCCGCCTCGTTGATGCTCCTTTTATCAAGGTTGAAGCTTCAAAGTATACAGAAATTGGTTACGTTGGACGCGATGTGGAATCAATGATCCGAGACCTCACAGAAATCTCAGTCAGTCGTGTAAAATCGGAACAGGCTGTTGCTGTTGAAGAAAAAGCATTAGAAAAAGCCGAAGAACGTCTGTTAGACAACTTATTCCCGATGCCTCGTGCTTTGAAAAACCCGCGCAATAATACACCCAATGATGATCCTGAAGCAGACGAAGATATTGATGAAAATGAAGATATTGATATAGATGAAGATATAATCGAATTGCCATTTGATTTAGATATAACTGAAGAACAAGATGAAGCATTAGAAAAACAGCGGGAACGGCACCTGAAAACACGTGATAAATTACGACAGCGACTGAAAAATGGTGAGTTTGAAGAAAAAGAGGTAGATATCAGCATGAAAACCCGGAGTATGCCATTTGTTGAGATATTTTCTCCGGGTGGCATTGAGGAAATGGATATCAACTTCAAAGATATGTTCAGTAATATTCTTCCTAATCAGACGAAGAAACGTCGGGTGCCTGTCTCTGAAGCACGGCAGATATTGATGCAAGAGGAAGCTGAAAAGTTAATTGATATGGATGCTGTCATCAGTGATGCGATTGAACGGGTTGAAAACTCTGGTATAGTCTTCTTAGACGAAATAGATAAAATTGCAGGTCGCGAATCCCGACAAGGTCCAGATGTTTCACGCGAAGGTGTACAACGCGATATTTTACCTATTATTGAAGGAAGCACGGTCGCTACAAAATACGGATCGGTTCGCACACACCACGTGCTGTTCATTGCTGCTGGTGCTTTTCACGTTTCTAATCCATCTGACCTTATCCCTGAACTCCAAGGTAGATTCCCTATTCGAGTTGAGTTAAAAAGCCTTAACAAAAGCGACTTCAAGTGTATCCTAACAGAACCGAAAAACGCATTAGTGAAACAGTATACGGCATTACTCCATACTGAAGGAATAGAAGCAACTATCACCGATGATGCCATTGACGAAATCGCCGCACTTGCATTTCAAGTAAACGAATCTGTTGAAGATATCGGTGCGCGACGGCTGCATACAATTATGGAAAAACTGTTTGAAAACCTGTTTTTTGATGCCCCCGATCTCGATGAAAAAAGTGCTACTATTGATGCAGATTATGTCAGAGGTGAACTGGTAGAAATCGTTAAAGATCAAGATTTAAGTAGGTATATCCTATAAAATATTATCTTAAAGGTAGATGAACCGTCATTCTTATTTGTTTTCCAAATCCTGAAGCATCTTTATCGTTGCGTACTGTTTTTGAAAGCGAGGTATGCCTTCGGCACGTTTTAGAAAAGTCTCTATATAGCGACGCATCATGAGGTCATCTCCCTGTTTCTGATAGGCAAGCACAAGGCGATAGTATGCCTCTATTTCATCAGCATCCAAAGATACGCCTTTTTCATAGGCTTGGATCGCATTAAGAACTTCGTCGGTTTCTTCATAAGCGAGACCGAGATTAAAGTAGACCGTAGCGTCACCGCCATCCAACTCTATTCCCGCTTTATAATATTGGATAGCATCCACATAAGATTCTTGATTAAGGTAAGCATCCGCAAGGTTGTAATAGGTATCTACAAATGCTGGGTCTGCCTCAATAGCGTTACGATATGCTTCCACTGCCTCATCAAATCTATCGGACAGGTCGTAAGCATATCCGAGGTTGTTGAAGAAAGCGGGGTTATCAGGAACGATTTCAAGGGCAGCTTTAAACATATCTATGGCAAGCAGGAATAGACGCATGTCAACGTAAACTAAACCCAAGTTGTTATATGCATGCTGATGGTTTTCGTCAAGGGATATTGCTGTTTGAAAAGATGCTATTGCTTTCTCATATTCACCCAATTGATGATAGACTTTTCCTAAGGAAATATGTCCTTCTGGATCAATGGGATTGAGTTCTTGTCCCATTTCAAGTTTTGAAGCCTCCCGCTTAAGTTCTTTCTCCCGTTGTTGTTCCTCATCAGGAGTAGAACAACCGTAAAGAAAACTTGTTAGAATTATCACAAACAGCAGCGTTGAAACATTAACACCTATTCTGGTTAAGGTGCTGAAACCTTGCCTTACAATATTAAGGGAGATGCATTGATGATTATTGATACACATACACATTTTTACGACCCAACACGCCCGGAAGGCGTGCCGTGGCCGAACCCCAATGATGAACTGCTTTATCGCACTGTTATGCCAGACGAATACAAGAAACTCACTACGCCTGAAGGTGTTACAGGAACCGTGGTTGTTGAAGCAAGTAGATGGCTTGAAGACAACCAGTGGATTCTTGACCTTGCAGCGGATGAACCGTTTATTGTCGGATTCGTTGGTAATCTAAATCCTAATGATGCGGAATTTGAGAACAACTTAAATCGGTTTGCTGACAATTCGCTATTCCGAGGCATACGTCTCGGTGGTGGTCACCTTCAGTCAGTCGGTGATACAGGCTTTTTAGCAAACATTGAAAAGTTGGCTGAAAAAGAACTCTCCTTAGACCTATTGATTAATCCTGATGCCCTAAGACTCGTACCAACCTTGGTTGAACACATCCCTTCAATACGTGTTGTGATTAATCACGTTGCTGGGGTACGAGTCGACGGTAATCCTCCTGATGCAGCATGGGTTTCTGCTATTGAAGAAACCGCACGTTATCCACATGTCTACTGCAAGGTATCAGGCTTAGTAGAACACACTGGACAAACACCTGCTCCCGATGACATTGCCTATTACACGCCTACCATTGATGTTTTATGGGAGGCATTTGGAGAAGACAGACTTATCTACGGCAGCAACTGGCCTGTATCCGCGCGGTTCGCAGAATATAAAGTTGTGCAGAAGATCGTTGATGACTATTTCACCGCGAAGGGTGATGAAGTCAAAGAGAAGTTCTTCTGGCAAAATGCTAAAGCTGCGTATCAGTTTTAATAGTTGTCAGTAGTCAGAGCGTTCACTACTTCACTTTCAGTAGTCGAAAACCTCCTACTGACATATACACTCTTGTCTGATAACCTATAACCGACAACTACTACGCAACCCAGCGGATAAAATCTGCTGCTGGTTGCCGTTTCGGTTCCTTTATTTCAGCAGGATAACCTGTATAGAAAAAACCGATGATGTATTCTTGCGATGAATCGATCCGAAGCAACTTATAGGTCTGCTCTTCCATCGTAATTCTTCCGGTGCTCCACTGCATGCCGACCCCTACATCCCACGCAGCGAGTTGGACGTTCTGCATTGCACAACAGGCTGCGGCGTAATCTTCACGTTGCCGTTGTTCATCTCCGTCTTGTATGCAGGACACAGCAATTATTGTTGGCTTGGACATGAACTTCTCGTAAGCCAATTCACCGATCTTTGCGAGGTTGACAGCATCAACGTGGTCTGGTGTATCCTCCATCTTGATCTCTCTGTAACGTTGTGCAAGGATCAGTTTCGTTTTTTCACCTATTACGGTGAACCGCCACGGTTCGGTGACGTGGTGATTCGGTGCCCATATCCCGTAACTGAATATTTGTTCGATTACGTCTTTTGGAACGGGTTCTTGTTTGAATTTGAAAATGGATCGTCTTGAAATGATTGCATCTTTTACGTCCATAAAATCCCTCCTCATTGATCATGTAGGTTTTGAAAAATATTGTACTACATACTCTTAATGAATACAACTTAGAATATCTGTGGATAAGGTTATTTATAGTAAACATTGAAATTAAAGAGACACATTTCTGTAGGAGCGATCTCCGAATCGCGACAAAACTCACTGATAGTCGGGAATCGGAGTTCCCTCCTACAACTCAAAATGTCCTGTTAATTCTAAAGTTCACTATAGTTTTCGGTTTTTTTCAGATATATTTTTCACAATTCAATATAATCTCTTGTAGGTCGGATAGAGAGAAGCTAAACCTATATCCGTTAATTTACCGTTACATCGTTTATCAGTATGTGCTATAAATTGTGACTTTTTTGCACGTCACAGTGACGTTAAGAATTCAGTCAGGACAAGGAATGTGACGCGAATTTCGCTTTTTTTATTTTGCTCCTTTTTAGTCTTTTTCTTATCTTGACTTACCTTCACAATTTGCAAGACATGAAACTATGAAACTTAGAAAACCCATATACAGTCCCTTAGGCACAGAAACTACGCACTACACAATAGGTGAATTTGTGTTTATACCTCATTCTAACTTATCTCAACTCGTGTCACCGATATAATCCTATATTCTAAACACTTGTTAATTGTATAGTATCTATTTGTGGGTGTCAAATTAAAAAGTGAAATGTCTTATTGGATATATATTGGTATTTTATTCGTATATTATAGTAGATTTTACAATTACTTGGACAGTTTTAGTCCGTAGGTCTAAGTGTGTAATATCTAATTATTTTCAGAATTCAACAATAACAGATTGATGGTAGGGAATTGGAATTTCCTTTACGATAGTATAATGTAAAGTTATTTGTAAAACCTACTATAGTATATTCATTTTTTTTACAAATTTCTCTGGATTTCTGCTCGTATCATCATTTTTGCGAAGGATTTGACGGCGAATTGTTTATGTATGTCTTGTAATTTCATGGGTTTATCTCCTTTGTAAAAGATACCAATCGGTGTTGTTTTGCGACATCTCTGGTATCTTTTTGGTGTTGTTGGTATGAATTGAGTGTTTGACTGGGTTTGTGGGTTGTTGGAGTCGGTTTTTTTGCGGTTTTTTGGGGTAAAAAATAATTGTTTTTGGTATCTTTTTATGTGCTGGGTTATGGTGGGTTTTTTGGCTATTTGTCGGAGGTCGCTTCTACAGAATGTAAAATGTCGGAGGTCGCTTTGCTCGCTCCGACCTACGTATACGGTGATGTTGGGTTTGTGGGTTGTTTTGTTTTTCATAGTGGTAGTAGTATAACATGGGATTGGATGGGTTGGAAGGGGAAGGTGGGGGTCGGAACAATATGTTTCATGTATGTTTCATGTATGTTTCGGATTTTTGGTTTATTTTTCAGTTTTTAGTTGTCAGAATTGCGGGATTGTCTGAATCGCTGAAGGCGCAGAGGACGCTGAGGGAAGACGGATTGTCTGAATTGTGGGATTGTCAGAATCACTGAAATCGCTGAGGACGCTGAGGGACACTGAAGGAAGAGGCACAAACTAACAGTTTGTGCTACAAAGAGGTGTGGGAATTGTCTGAACCAGGATTTACAGGATTATAGGATTACAGGATAAGAACAGAGGGATTTGTCAGAATTGCGGGATTGTCTGAATCGCTGAAGGCGCAGAGGACGCTGAGGGACACTGAAGGAAGAGGCACAAACTAACAGTTTGTGCTACAAAGAGGTGTGGGAATTGTCTGAACCAGGATTTATAGGATTATAGGATTTACAAATCAAGAAATCAACGGTAAGAATGCCTTGTGGTATTCCCGGGTCGTTCCTGCAGAATGTAAGAGTTGTAATGAATTGCGCGACTACGAATGTATCTCTTCCTTATTAGATATTGAGTTTAGCGTTAATATTTTACACTCCGTATCTGTGGACGGGATATTTCATTTTAAGTATTTTCTGAGGCATGCACTGTGCTTGTTCCGACCTACGTACTGGGATGTGGCTGCTACTGTGTCTAATTCCATCCAGCAAGTTGCAAGTATTTTTCCCAGAGGGGATAACCCCACAGCATAACAACGATTGCTGCACCAGCAAGGAAGGGTCCATAAGGAATCGGACTTTGACGACTTTTTCTGCCAGTTACGATAAGCAGCGTGCCAATAACAGCACCACTAAAGGCAGACAACGCTATAACCATTATAATGCTTTGCCACCAAGTAGGTTCTTGCCACACCCCGAGAAACAGACCTATAATAGCCATGAGTTTAACATCCCCCATTCCCATCGCTTTTTTCCGCATAACTGCACTTCCAATAAACACAACTAACCATATCACTAATCCACCTACTACAAATCCAATAAGTCCTGTTCGTAGGTAGTCAATGCTACCGCGCTGATAAGCGATTGCAGACACAATTCCCAATCCAAGGACCAATCCTGTGAGACTTATAACATTTGGGATAATGTAGTGCTGTGCATCAATAACAGCAATCGGTATAAGTAACGTAACAAAAATGAGTGCATATATCAAATTAAGATCAAATGTTTTCTCAAGGCGATAAAACACCACAAGAAACAGCACTGCCGTAACAAGTTCAACAATTGGATAGAGAGAGGATATTTTCGCGCTGCAATTCCGACACTTTCCTCGTAAAAGCAGATAACTCAATAGCGGGATATTGTCGTAAAATTTTATCGTTTGATTACAGGCAGGACAGAAGGATCTGCGGGGTGAAGAAATTGACATATCTGAACGGGGGATGCGGTAGATACATACATTGAGGAAACTGCCAATTGCTAAACCAAAGATGAATATAAAGACCTGTATCCAGATTTCGTCCACAGATTACCACCAATATTTTTCGCCTTGTTTAGCATCAGCGTGGTATACCTTGCTGATTTCAGCAATTCCACCTAACCGATATTTTGCTGGCACACGCGGGTGATCTTTTTCAATTCCAACTTTATAGGTCTTTGGCATCAAGACATAGTTTCCTCCCCATGGTGTTTTGGGAACAGTTTGCAGATAGGTGCCGCGCCATCCATCTACATCAGGGTCGGTTACTAACTGATCTAAAGTTGTTGGATAGGTCTGTGTGTGCCTATAATATTTTTTTATCGCTGTAGCGAGTATTTCAACATCAATATCTGCTTGGCTGACTTTACGATATTGTGCCCAAGGTGGATAAGAAAGTGCGCCAATTATAATAATCAAGGCAACCAGTATAATGAGTTGAATGCGTGTCATAAATTTTCGGCACGCGAATCGTGCCTACAACCTTTAACTTGCTTCGGGACGCGTAATTTCGTACTTGTTCATCTTTTTGTAGAGATTACTTCTCTCAACTTCTAACACTTCGGCAGTTTTCCGTATGTTCCAATCATTTTCATTTAATGCTGCAAGTATACATTCGGCTTCAGCTGAATCGACCATTTTACTGAGTGGCATATTCGGTTGATAAGCTGCGGCGGCATCCAATATTTGTGTTTGATCCTTTTCGACAGGTAAGATTTCCACAACATCGATTGGGAGAATGATTTCCCTGTTGACCATAATGAGCAATCTTTCGACGATATTTTTTAGTTCACGGATGTTACCGGGCCAGTTGTAAGATTGGAAAACGGCATAAGCTTCTGATGCAAATGTTTTCGGTGCAAAAGCCATATTCTTTTGCAACCGTTCTGCAAAATATTTTACTAACAAAGGGATATCTTCTAATCTTTGACGGAGCGGTGGCACTTCAATAGGAACGATCTTGAGACGATAATATAGGTCTGTCCGAAACTGTTCTCGTGTTATTTCTTCTTGAAGATCCTTGTTAGTTGCAGCTATGATTCGGACATCAACATTTCGAATCTGCTGGCTACCGAGTCGTTCTACCTCTCCATATTCCAGCACGCGTAGTACTTTTGCCTGTGCCTTTAGTGTCATATCCCCGATTTCATCAAGGAAAAGTGTTCCACCGTCAGCCAGTTCAAAGCGTCCTTGTCGCATCGAATCAGCCCCGGTAAATGCGCCGCGTTCATGACCGAAAAGTTCACTTTCAACAAGTTCTTCGGGTAGGGCTGCGCAGTTTAATGGGATAAAGGGTTTGTCAGAACGTTTGCTATATCTATGAATTGCATTTGCTACGAGTTGCTTACCAGTTCCATTTTCCCCAGAGATGAGAACTCCAAGGTTACTTGCAGCGACCTGTCGAATTTCTGCGCGTAACTTGGAAATAGCAGGACTTTCCCCCACCATCTCATCTTCATCTGTAATTTGTGATTTTAGGATTTCATTTTCTTTTGCTAATCGCGAGAGTTCTAAAAACGGCTCAATATTGGATAAGATTTTATCCATACTGACCGGTTTTGTGACATACCGTTTTGCCCCGAGTTCCAGCGTTTTAAGGGCGATCTCAATATCTTGCTGAGCGGACATCATCACTACGTTGAGATCAGACTGTTGTTCAAGCAATTTTATCAAAGTTTCAACTCCATCTATCCCGTTTTCCATCATAATATCCAACAGCACGAGATCAACATCCTGAGATGTACATATTTGTAACGCTTTTTCTCCACTCGCGGCAGTTAAGGTTTTGTAGCCTTTGATGCTTAACCCTTGTGATAGCATTTTCAATATATTTTTTTCGTCATCTACAATGAGAATCGTATTCATATTTTTTCCTCTACATTGGTAACGTTTTATATGTTATCTGTTCAAAAGATCTCTTAATCACCAACATACAGCACCTAATTAATGGGTTCAGATGATGTCAGAACAGGTATCGTTTCGGTTAGGTATGAGGTTTCATTAAAAGTAATCCGTATGGTGGTTCCGATATTCTCTTCCGATGCTACAGCGATCTCTCCACCGTGAACGGTTATTATTCGTCGAACAATTGCCATCCCGAGACCTGTTCCATAAGCTTTTGTGGTATAGTCTGGCGTAAAAAGATGTTTTCGTGTCTCTTCGGACATACCGTGTCCATTATCTTGAACTTCAAGAGAAATAAGGTTGCCATTATTAGATGTAACATAAGTCCGTAGCGTAAGCGTTCCACCATCTGGCATTGCTTCAATTGCGTTCTTGACAAGATTTCCAACTGCGCGCTCCATCTGTTCTCTATCTAAGGAGAGAGAGGGTAATTCACTCGTCTGTTTTTCGACTGTAATGTTTTGTGCTTGAGACAATTTCATATACAATTTTAGAACAGCATCTACGATATCATTCAAATCAGTCAGGTGTCGGTCAGGAGCAGGCAACCGTGCATATTGGTGGAACTCATCTATTAGTTCACGTATACGGTCGACTTCTTCAATAATTGTCTCTGTACACTCTTCAAATATATTCTCAAAGATTTCTGGTCGGTTTTTGGCTGCTTGTAAGTTCTCAACAGAGAGTCGAATTGGAAACAACGGGTTTTTGACTTCATGTGCAAGTTGTCGTGCGACATCGCGCCACACAGCGATTCTCTCAGCTGCTTTATGCTCCTCAAGGCTTAGTTTCAATGCCAGTGCCATCTGATTAAATCCGTCTGCGAGTTCACCGACTTCTCCTTTAGATTGAACGGCAATTTGGTAAGTAAGATTACCTGCCCCGATCTCGCTTACTCCTTGCTGAAGTAGAGCAATTGGACGAGTGATACGTCGACTGACAAGATAACTGATACAGTAGACTATTACTGCACAACCGCCTATGCTCCATAATAGGATAATCCGCATCTGATTTTGCCACTGAATACGATACTGATGCGAATAGGCGATGATTAATTCCACAACAGGAAAAGGTGTGTTCAAGATGTCTGCTCGAACAATAGTAAAGGTAGTGATTTGCTCCTCTACCTCTATTGTATCTGTGTCCTCCGGTTCTTGTAAATCCCTCAAGGTAACCACCAATTTCTCATCAGATTTACCTTCTTCCTGATATATCTGCTTCTGTTTCTCCCACTTCATCTTAATATTCGGTGTTTTGTATGCAGGTCTATTTAATGGGATCCACTCCTCTTGTTCACCCTTTCGTTTAACAAGAAGAATCGGATGTTCAGAGGGTTGGTCCAACATTTTAACACTTAACCATTTTTGAAGGGAACTTCCACCGGTAACAAATCCCCAATCCCACCACCGGGTCACCTCAACTACCAATTGTGGTTCATCATCTGTTTCAATCACGCGTTCTCGAATTGTGCTTTTTCCCTCTTTATATGACGGGTCTGTTGTGACATTTGTAGTTTCAAGCACTCTTTCCCCAATACGATTTTCATCTTCGCGATTACTCAAAACCAATATCCCTTTGGTGTTACCGCATTCAAAGACATCAAAATCGGGTTCAGAAATATATCGACTACCACCACTTTTGGCTTTCTGGACGGCTGTACGAACCCTGCTACTCTCACCTTTTGCTTGAACCTTTGTTTGGATATCTTCAACAAACAAAGCATATTTGCTGGAAATATTTGATTGTATCTCAAACACATCTTTGTCCAGTTGTTCACTAAAAGTGCGGTCAATTAGAATACTTGAAATGCCAAAAATAACAGCAAACATCAGTAGGAAAACCAAACTATACGTGAAGAAGATCTTGTTTTGCAGGCGAATTGCGGATAATTTATTGATAATCTTTTGGGGTAATCTCATACCAACAGTTCCCATTGAACGTGTAAAGAATTGGCTACAACGAATACAGAAAGATATTAAGTATGACTAAGACCTTTTCATTTCGCGTGCAATTTGTTCGGTGCGCTTTTTATATCCTTCAACAGCCGATTGGTGGTAGGTCAATTCTTTTTCAGGCATTGACTCACCATCGGTGAGGTGGAGTTCTTGTAACCTGCCTTTAACCGCAACTGTATCCATAAGAGTTCGCATCAATTGACATAGATTGCTAATATCCCGTTTTGGTAGAGTCAGCGTAACATTTGGGATGTCTTTATCAGTGAAATCCATCTCTGTTCCACGATAGGAGGCAGTTTGACTGTCGTTCATTGAAAGTCCTTCAAACGCTTCTAATCCGTTGCCTTCATTTCCTTTCGGAATTGTTAAGTCATCACCAAGATTTTCCCAATGGATAAAAAGGACTGCCTTATCTTTTGGACCGGCAAGTATACCGTTTAGAATGGAGTGATTGCTTGTGGGTCCTTTCGCTGCAATAACATTTGACCCAATACCGCGTTCCTGAATAGATTCAGTATAGAGTTGAACAAACCACTCACCGAGACGACTGTTATCAGCATAATTATAGAAGACAATACTACCTGCCCCATAATATTTCTCAACAGAGTCAAGCCATAGTGCAAGGTGATATGCGCTGTTATTGGGATGCGCATAGGGTTGTTGAAAGTTCTTATCCGCACGTTGTATACCTTCAACCGCAGCTTGTATCCTATCCTCTGGTGTTTCACCACTACCTGCTGTCATCGCTAAGAAGAATAAGCCGACAGGAGAAAATGCGGAAAAACGACCACCGACACCATTGGGAACTGGTAGTATTCCGTAGAAAGATGATTCTTGATGAAATTGGTAAAGGAGACTATTGTCAGTCAAACCGGTTGTTGCCACAATCTGGTTTCGCCATTCCCCCAATTCCTGTTTGAGTCTCTCCTGAATAATCATTAGTGTTGCGAGGGTTTCACCTGTTTTCCCCGATTTACTGATGACATTGAAAAGCGTTTTGTGTAGCAAATTGCGAGACTTCAGCATATCAAGTAATGCTTTAAGCCGAAGCGGGTCAAACGTATCACCTGTAAAGTATACCTCTGGTGCACCACCCCGTTCGGATGTTGACAGAAGATTATGATATGGATGATTAGCAATTTCGTGAAATACGCGTGCCCCCAAATCGGAACCACCTATCCCGACAGTCACCAAAACCGAAAAATCGTCTTTCGCTTTAGTAGATAGGTCAAGCACTTGTTGAATGTGTTCAGTTTGTAGATGACTACGGGTCCATGCGCGTAGGTTTTGTTCTAATGCCGATAGGGGCGCGCTTACCTCTTCATTAAACAGTGTCTGTATATTTTCCAAACGTTCATTGACCAGTGTATCTACATCTGTCTCTGCACAGATAAGCATTTTCAGTCTCAAGTCTGAATCGCTTCCTAACTCTATCTGTTTTGTCTGTGAACTCATTGATATTGTTCTTATTACCTCCAATGAATTAATTCTACCTAATCTTTATTCTCGCCCAAGTAGTAGCGATTTTGCCTTGTGCATCTACTTCAAGTGAATCTGGTATCAACTTTTTAATCTCCGCTTGACTGAGGACATCAGCATAGATACGTGAATCTTCGATGTGCACGTCAAGATCACCAGGACCTCCACCTAACCCACCGTGACGTTTTCCCCAAATTGCCTCGGCATCGTTGTTTGCAAAAGACACGAATTGACCAAATGTGTAGTCACCGATTTTGTCTCCGTTACGGTATAACCTCACGCGTGCTGTGCCGTTATCATTTTCATACGAAATTGCGATCATAACCAACACCCCGGTTTCCTTTTCCTCAAAACCGGGTTCAGGATCTTCCGTTCGGTGAAACCACCCACTACCTGCCATCCAACGATGATTTTGGCGTTCACCAAATACAATCCCATCAAATGTTTGATCGGAGAGGCGATCAATGGTTAATATTGAACCTTTTTGTACGTCAAGGTTATCCATGATTGCCCACGAGACCAATGTTTTTTCCTCTATATCTGGACCGTCATATCCACTTGCAATTGCCCATTTATTGAGGTCAATATTTAATTGCCCATCCTTAATTTCAGCCCCCATGAGTGTTATATCTACAAAGTTACCTGTTAAATCTTCAAGTTCAACCCCCTTTTCAAATGTCCAATGTCCCACGAGGGTATCCGCTTTCTCTCCTTGTCCAAACCCTGACATGATAAAGTTTAGCAACAGCAGAACAGTACAAATCAATATCCGATAGTTCTTCAGGTAATACATTGTTGTCTCCTCAATTGCCAATTTGGGTTAAGATTTACTATGACAGCGTACCTTTAAGCCCTTCCATATTTATCATTAAGGCGAACAATGTCCTCCTCATCAAAGTGTCCAAAAGCGATCTCCAGTATCCGATAATCTTGTGCTTCTCCAATAAGTTGATGCTTTGCACCTTGCGGAATGAAAACCGGTTCCATCGGATCGGGATGTAATACCTCATCCTCAAGCCGAATGCATGCGCCTTCGTCAAGCGGTATCCATAACTCACTCCGATGGTGATGATATTGATAACTTACCTGCTCTCCTGCATGGATTTCCAAAATTTTGACGGTTACCGGTTGGTTGAGGACGTATTGAATAAAACGTCCCCACGGTTTTTCTGTTGTCAATATCTCTGATAGCACTTTAGATGGGTCTTTTATAGATGACATCTGTTCTGGTTTCTATTCTATTAAGATTAAATTGAAATCCACGATTTTGCTATAGTTTAGCATAACATCTTTAGGTAAGGCAAGAACAAAAGAATTGTACGTTTTGTCTAAGTTCCCTATCAACCATAGTAATTTATGACAATTGTATACCGATGACAACCCTATTGACACCGTGGATAAAATAAGATAGACTTATGATAGATGAATGTCCAAGCAATTTCAACACTCATTGAAGAAAAAATAACCGAACAGATATTCCCCGGTGCTGTTGTCGCAATCCTCAAAAAAGATAAGATTATCTATCACGCAGCGTTCGGAAACCGCATCATAAAACCTGAGCAAGCACCGATGCTCAACGACACGTTGTTTGACCTTGCCTCCTTGACAAAACCGATTGTCATCGGCACACTCGCGATGCAGTTGGTCTCATCCGAAAAGTTGGCATTAGACGCGCCAGCACAGACATATCTACCAGCATTCAAACAACCGCATATAACGTGTCGTCACCTTCTCACACACACATCCGGATTACCCGCTTGGAAGCCGATCTATATTGAAACGGAATCCCCTGAAGATGTGACAGAACACTTGGGAAACATGCCGCTTGAAGCTGCACCCGGTGAAAAGGTAACCTACAGTTGTTTAGGGTATATCCTTTTGGGGAAACTAATCTCAACCGTCATGGAAGAATCGTTAGACAATTTGGCACATGACACGATTTTCAAACCGCTTGGAATGAACCGTACCCTATACAACCCTCCAATTCAGATGCACGATTACTGTGCTGCAACAGAGGACTCAAATAGTTTTGAACGTAGAATGGTAAAATCAGGACAGCACGGTCGTTATTACCGCGGTCATAACTGGCGAGAAGGTGTTATCATCGGGGAAGTACACGATGAAAACGCCAATTTTCTGGGTGGAGTATCTGGTAATGCGGGGTTGTTTTCTAATGCCAGAGACCTCTCCACTTTTTGTCAGATGATACTCCAAGATGGTGGGACGTTTTTATCCTCTGATAGTGTGAAGGCATTTGCTACACCACAGACACCGTCTGATGAGTCCGAACAACGGAGTATCGGTTGGCACATTCTTGCTGATGGGTCAATGTACCATACTGGTTTCACTGGCACCTCAATCCGGATTGACCTTGATAAAGGTTTGGCTGCTATCCTATTGACAAATCGGGTTCATCCGGATGCGCAACGGACTGGTATCATTGAATGTCGGAACCAATTCCATAGGATTGTCTTCGGATGATAAAACTCGGTATCACGCATCTATTGACAGACAAGCAGGAATGGCTTAACAGTAAATCTGTCGGATTGATAACCAATCACACTGGTGTTGACGAAAACTTGACACAGAATATTACGCTGTTAAGCGAATGTGCGAATTTGGTCGCGCTTTTTTCACCTGAGCACGGGTTGTGGGGTGCAGCGCAGGATGGGGTGAAGATAGCAAATTCTAAATACCATGAAAACCAAACATTACAGGTTTATAGTTTATACGGGACGACACCGATTATATGGGATAAAATCCTAAACGACATTGATGTGCTTATTTACGATATACAGGATGTGGGTGCGCGGTATTATACATATCTTGGCACGTTACTGGAAGCGATGAAAGCACTTGATATCGCGATGGAGTCTGGTATGTGTGTTGAGTGCATTGTTGCGGATCGTCCAAATCCAATCGGTGGTATCTGTATAGAGGGACCGATGTTAGAATCCGACTACACGTCCCTCGTGGGACCGTATGCTGTTCCAGTGCGTTACGGACTGACAATCGGTGAGATTGCAAACCTATTCTACACTGAACAAGGTTGTCGTTTTCCGCTCAAGATCGCTCAAATGGAAGGATGGCACCGGGAGATGTGGCATAACGAAACAGGTTTATTCTGGGTGCCACCTTCCCCGAATATGCCGACGCTTGAAACTGCAACACTCTATCCGGGAACTTGTTTATTTGAAGGAACGAATGTAAGCGAAGGACGCGGCACGACAAAGCCTTTCGAATATATTGGTGCACCGTGGATAGATAATCAGAAATTCACAACGCGATTGAATGAACTTCGTTTGTCAGATGTCCTATTCCGTCCGATTACGTTTACGCCCCAATTTTCTAAATATAAAGAGGAAGTGTGTCACGGTGTTTCCATACATATCACCGACCAGAAACAGGCAGCATCTGTTGAAATTGCGGTATGGATGATGCGGTTATTAATTGATGAATACCCCAATAAATTTGAATTTAGAGAGACACATTTTGATAGACTGGCTGGTAACGCGTCTTTGCGTGATGTGTTGTTAGCAGGAACACCTATGGATGAGATTATTGAGTCTTGGTCTGCTGATGTGGAAAGATTCCGTGAACGCCGTGAACCGTATCTGTTATATTAGTCGTCACACGAAGCAATTCTGTATTATCATAAATTTATGAAACCATTTTACGATCTGATACAAAAAGAGAAGAAACTAATTATCGGTTTAATGAGCGGCACCTCTGCCGATGGGATTGATGTTGCCCTTGTTGAAGTTGCCGGGTCAGGAACGACTACTGAAATCTGGCTGAAAGCGTTTGAGACGATTCCATATACATCTGAGATACGATCGCGTATTTTTGACCTTTTTAGTGTTGAAACGGCACGGGTTGATGAAATCTGCACGATGAATTTCATGTTGGGAAAATTATTCGCAGAGAGTGTTTTAACAGTGCTGGATAAGGTCGGTGTACCACCGCCTCAGGTTGATCTCATCGGTTCTCATGGACAAACGATTCACCACATGCCTTCAGCAGAAGTTCCCGCGACACTTCAGATAGGTGAACCTGCGGTGATTGCACATGAGACTGGCATACCAACTATCGCTGATTTCCGTGTAGCAGATGTTGCAGCGGGTGGTGAGGGAGCACCGCTGATCGCTTATATTGATTATCTGCTATTTCATCACGCAACAAAGACAATCGGATTGTTGAACATCGGAGGGATTGCTAATCTGACAGTACTGCCAGCAGGTTGTGGCATAGAAGCAGTCCATGCATCAGACACAGGTCCAGGCAATATGATTTTGGACGCATGCGTTGAAAAGATTACTGACGGTGTAAAGCAATTTGATGAAAACTCAGAACTGGCGCGTCAAGGAACGGTGTGTAAAAACCTGTTAGATATATGGCTTGCACATCCGTTTTTTGAATTAACGCCTCCGAAAACGACAGGACGGGAGATGTTTGGGACGACTTTCGCAGATGTCTGCTTGCAGCAGATTAAAGAACATAGAATATCAGAACATGATGGACTTGCTACGTTAACAGCATTGACAGTCGAAAGTATCTACCGATATTATACGGATTTTGTTGAGGCAGAAACGCCATTGGACATTTTGTATGTCAGTGGTGGTGGTGCACGGAATCCACTGATGATGTGCGGTCTTTCCGATGCCTTTGATCCGATCTCTGTTGTTGATGTTTCGGAAACAGGTGTTTCTGGTGATGCGAAAGAGGCAATTGCTTTTGCTATTCTCGCGAACGAAGCGGTGCATGGAAATTTTAGCAATGTTCCGAATGCGACTGGGGCATCATGTGGGAAGATTTTGGGGAAGTTTGTTTGTCCATAACGGCTGTGGTTATCAGCAATCAACTATTGATGGCTCCTGCTTGGAACAGATCGCTGATTTTTAGTTTCAATTTGTCAAACCTAACCTATAAACTACTAAAATAGAATACGGAGAGAGAGACGGTTGCTGATGCCTAAATCGGGTTGTCGTTGGTAAGCATAGTCAACGTGAAACGCGGCACCGGTGACGAATCGGAGTTGGAGTCCAGCACCCGCAGTGAAAAACATTGCACGTGAAGTTCCGTTTCGACCATCAAACCCGCAACGCAATGCCAACAGTTCAAATAGAACATATTCCGCACCTGTATGAAATTCGTAGTCGTTCCGAGTGTCGACATCGGCAGCTAATGTGAGTTTACTGTCGAAAATAGAGAGTTTTTGATGGTAAGCCACCCCAATTTTGATACGTGGTAATAGTGTCTCTGTGTGAGGGGATTCACCCTCGTTTTCTGGTGGTGTGTTCCAATAGAGTTTGGTAGTGAGAAAATCACTCGCAACGATTCCGATGGAAAATGCAGCTGGTTTTTCCTGATTGGTTTGGGCAAGAAGACCGAGATCGCTTCCACCACCTATAGCATTGGCATTAAGATATGTATCAATATAGATCAATTTTAGGTTGGCACCGAGATGGATAGATACATCACGCGGTAATGTTTTGAGATGATGTGCACCACTAAGTAGTATTGCATTGCTTGTATTGCTAAAGGTGTTAACAATATAAGGGCGGTTGTCAGGACCAATTGCTCTGCTGGTAACAGGGACACCTGTTACTGGTATATCGTCAACGCCGACACGTAACCAACTGATTCCGAAAACCATCTTTTGTGAAAACGGGTATATATAACTGACGACATCATAAGCAGCAAGACCGACAAGTGTTGAATGCATAAAATTGACTTCATGATGCGACAACTGTGAAATACCAGCCGGATTATAATAGGTTGTGCTCGCTTCATCTGCAATTGCGGTAAATGCGCTTCCCATACCTAATGGACGCGCACCAGTGCCTAATGTGAGAAAATCTGCTGTATACGGTTGTTCAGCTACGGCAGTTAGTGTTATATATATAAATAGAGCAAATATGAGAAGTAATTTTTTCATGTTTTTTATACAGCAATCAGTTATTAGCCATCAATGGTCAGTTTAATGTCAGAGTCGTCACATGCAATAATCATTTGAAGTAACTGACTGCTGACCGTCGCCAGCTGTTATTTCAATTTCATCATCTTCAGAATGTGTGTCTGATCATCTTCATCATCAAAACTTTTTACAATAAATTTACCGTAATAAACCCCGTTAGCAACTTCGTTACCATCGTCATCCCTTCCATCCCACTTAAATTGTATAAACCCAGATGGTGCTTCCCTTTTTATTTGCCTGATAAGCCGTCCGGTAAGAGTATAGATTTTGACAGTGAGTGACTCCGCTGGTCGCGTCAATTCACATGTCAATGTTGTTTCTCGTGCAAAAGGATTTGGATAATTCAGAGGTTCTACTAATTGAAGTGTGCGATGTATCTGAAAGTTTATTTCACTTTCACCCATGTTTCCATCAAGATCGCTGGCAGTAAGTCGGAGTTGATACTCACGAGGTTCAAGTTCAGGTGAACTATATGTCAATACCAGCTGCGTTGAACCTGGATGCTGCGTAAGTTTATAATCAGTATCAGCAATAGGTTCAAACTCTCCAAAATGCCCCAATTCAAGTTGAACAGGACGCGTGATATAGTCAATACCGCGTGCATCGGTGAGCGTGGCTTGTATAAGAGGTGCGGAGTCAACTGAGGCACCAGAAACAAAGTGGTCCTGATTGCCAATCGTTATTTGAATGTCAGGGGGTAGCGTATCTTCACTCCGCAAGCAAGTCATCGTCCCTAAATACGTCGTGGTAGCCTGAATTGTTCCCACCGTATTCGTGTCAAATAAGAACCTGTCACCAACCTCAAAAGGATCGGGTCCTTGTGTTATCAGTAGACTCAAGCCGTAATCGCTATATTCAAAAGGTTCACCGACTGTTCCATAGATTGGTTCTCCATTTCTCATCAAGACCCCGTTATTTTTTCCCTCAATCTTATACTGTGTTGGCGTAACAAATATGATGAGCCAAGTGTCTTGTGGCATTGTTGTATCAGGTATTAAGTCAAGATATTGTATCGAACCGTTACCTCTGTTTCTGTTAATAAAAGAGGAAGAATAATATTGCGTTTCTCCTTCCCCCGGAACCGTAAGTGGTGAGATTTTAAAACGTAGTACATCACCGAATTGAAAAGGGGTATCTCCATACTCAATGTCAATAGTAAATCCAAGATTGGTCTCAGATAGAGTTGTGCCCAGATTATTGAAAGGAAAAGTGGAAATGCCTCTTTGGATTTCTTCTAATTGAGGTCCCGTCGTATTATCATTTACTCCACTTTCTTCATCGGATGTATTAGGTGAATATAAAAGACGGTATGTCCTCGCCGACTCGAAAAGCACCATCCAAACACCTGTGTCAGGATTCTCAGAAGAAATATCAATGTCGTTAAGTATCCCATCACCTATATTTTCAGATCGAATTTTTGCCACTCGTGTAGATGTATTGATCTCACCATTTGGACGTTTTTTGATTTCAGAATCGAGACGGACCCAGTTGGCTAAGGCATTGAGCCAGAGATATGCCTTGATGTTTTTTGCTCTTGTTGCTACAGCAGTGTTCAGACCTTCCTCCATGTTTGGTGTAACAATTGATAAATCTGTCTCACTCCCATAAATCTCACGCATTACTTCCTGTCTGAGTTTATTCCAATCAAAATCAAGCTCAACGGTCACTGGTGCTTGTAACTTAAAGGAGTTCCATTCATCTATAGAAATGGATTCACCTAAATGAAGCGTATACCCAAGTAGGGATGAGTGAGTTGGCAATGCTATGGAGAAAAGCATTTCGGTCGTGGCGTTGTCTTTTCCTTCATTTCCACTAATAGGAAAAGGGGTTGCAGGAGCATCATTTCTCACCTTTCCTGTTCCGTTAATAAAGTATGCGTAAGTATCGTCCGTAGTGTCTGAAACAATCGGACGCACAGACAATGCCGAAGTTTTATTTTGAATTGCCCCTGCGGGGGCAATTATCCGTAATCCGCCATCAACACTATTAAGGTGAGTCGGTATTTCTCCAACGATGCTACCGGAAACAGTGATCTGCCTATAACCGATATTATCTCGTTCATTATTTTCAAGTAATTTTCCGGGTTCATCCTCTTCACCAAAAATTGGGTCAACACAGATAAACACATCATGTATGCCGTTACGTAAGGCTACTGGAATTGCGACAGTCGCAATAGGATTGATGTTCAATGGGTCGGGTGTATAAGCGTTAGACCGTTGATGTAATGGATTCCGAACAACCCAATCGTCCGGTTTTATTTCTGTGCTCCCAAGTATATTGGCATCAACATCTATGACACCATTATCGTCTATATCAGGATTTCCAATAAAAAATGCGACTTCCACCTCAACATCAGAAACCCCTAACGTCTGAAGCAGATCACCTTCAGAAGCAACAGATACAAGCGTATTAGCGTTGCCTGTAACTTCAATATCAGCGGACAAAAACTGTCCATTCAACTTGTCATCTTCTCCAACGAAATTATAATGGATCTCTCCAATGTTAGTAGAACGTCTTGTAACCACAGCAAGATTCGGATATATATACGGATAGAATCTGAGATAATCGGAGAGGATAACAAAACCGTCTGCATCAGTCACCTCAATATCATAGCGAAAAGCGGAACCGTCAGTTGGTGCCGGTAAAGGTGCGGGTAGTTTCCACCATCTTGCTGTGGATACTGCTGGAGCGTTAGGGTCCAAATCGCTTTCAGTAGGGATCATTGAGACCTTTTCTCTATGAGAAGTTTCGTGATTCCTCCATTCTAAAACGACAGCTACCACTTGCTTATCATTATCAGAAACGCGCACGGAAACATCAATCATGTCCTCACCAGATTCCGTGGTAACCAGTTGTGGTTTTATGTCGAGTATTTTTGGTATTTCAACAGTGAATCCATCGCCACCGACAGCGATCTCGTTTGCATTTTCAGCGTAATACTCCACATGTGCGTCTCCCGCTGAGATGTTTTCCGGCACTTTAATTTCTACAGCAGGGAATCTACCTTGCTGTACTTGAAACGTCTCCGTTACAATTACATCACCAGAATAGAATTCCCTCGGTGCTCCGGTTTTGTCGACACCGTCAGCTTGCTGTCCCGGGAAAATTGCTTTGACTGTGAGTTCACCATTAAAACTGGTATTTCGTGTAAAATGTTTTTTTCTTGACACTGGATCATATTGTGCTGCCTGAATATATCCTTGTGCGATCTTGAGTATATCACCTGCTTTTACAGTTTTCGTCTCAATAGTGGGCAGGATTTCATAATCTGCCATAGCGATATGCATTGCGGGATCACCAAAGAGTGTGTACTCAAGCATAATATCGAGCTGCGATGTACCTTCAGTCAGGAGATATTCAAGTTTCGAATCAAAGCTAATAGGACCAAGTTGCCGAACATCCCGTTGGAAAAGCATATTAAAAATGATTCTGTTAAGGTCTTCGTTGCCGCTGCCGTAAGTGAGTCTGGTAGCACTGAGCATTCCAATGATACCACCTCTTTCTTTCCGTAGCAGTTTTTCTGCCATACTCGGTTCGCCTGGGGAATCAAAATAGCCGTTATAGCAGCTCAGAACCAACATAAACGGTAGATGCTTGGTTTCTTCAATTTTATCAATGGAAGCGTTATCGAAAATGGCTTCGTGTGCCCACACGATACGACCACCATGTCCAGCATATTGTGCAACGACCGCTCCCTCACCTAAGGATTCAATAATTCTGCTCTTTGCCACATGACGTGGGAAAACACCCGGAAAGTCGTCTGGATTCGCCTCAACTTCGTCAATGACATCTTCAAGATATATTTCAACAGTTTCATATCCGAGTCGGGTATGGTCTTTGGCAATTTCGTTAAGACTCTTTTTAAAGATATGATCCCCAGAATTGCTTACCTCATCATCAGCTACAGAGATAATTCGTCGTCTCCAAGCACCGTTGGGTCGTTGTGATTCATAATCGATAATTTTGCTTACGACACCTTCAGCCTCATCTACTGTTTCCACGCTCAATCTGCCGAGATAAAAATCTACAAATTCATCGTGTCCGGAGACAGTACCATACCAATGGTCTGCGGAGGTTCTGCCGAAGGAATCCGTTGTAATGTAATGGGTAGGTATATATCCTGCCAGTTCTGGTGGTTCAAGATGGATGTCTTTATCTAAACCCCTAAAGTCGAATGTGCCATCCCCTAAGATTACCAGATATGAGAGTGCTGGCTGTGTCCAATTTTGATATGCATAGGTCAGAAAATCCTTTATCCATTTCGGATGAACTTTTCCATCGCCAAAAGTGTTGTAAACATCCATTATGTCAACAACTTTTGTGCGGTATCCACCCCCTTGTGCAGTTGAACGCCAGTTTGCTAATCTGTCGGCTGCGTCTTTAAATCTGGTGTGGGTCAAGACGAGGTAATCCACGCCATTTAGTGGGTTCCGTAATTCACTGGGTAGGACAGTTTCAATCTGCACAGGTTTACGAAGGGCGGTATCAGATATTGCTATAAATTCAGTTGTCCGAGTATCTGGAATTTGGAAAGTCGCGGTATATGTGTGATTTGGTACACCTCTGAGATCCCCGTTATTCAATGCTCTAAGGCGTGCACGCATGACATCATCAGTAACATAGCGGGAAATATTTACACCTTGAAGTTTTGCTGTAAGCGTGTTCCCATCTGTTTCAAAAACCGACACTTGCGGGTTAAGAAAAGCGTCAATGCGAAATTGGTGTATAACACCTTTCTTTTCATCCTCTTGACTTGCTTTGACGGGAGTGCCAAAACGGAGTTGGTCGTTCATTGCCAAAAAGAGGCGGGTATAGTCAACCCAAAATCGGTTGAGGTATATGTGATATGGGTAACGTGTTGTGTCCTCTTCATAATTCGTATCAACCCGTGTTAGAGAGAGAACATTTTCCTCGCCTTTTGCAGCATCTCTTAGGTTATTCCAAACGCGTAGATTTTTTGAGAGGGTTATTTGTTCTTGGCTGTCCCACTTTGCGAGATCAATTCGCACGCCATTTACAGATGCCAAAATTTCATGAGGAACAGGTGTGCCGCCCTGTAGGACAAGTTGTATTTTCGGAGGATCAAAACTTTTTGCAACATCATGGATAGGAAATTCCAGCCGCAATTCTCCAATATCGCTTGCATTTTTGATACCATCCCAGTACCAAAAATCCAAAGCATCAAACCATTTATGCTTATCCCCATTTGAAACGGTGTTTGGGTGAACGAACTCAAGGTTATTGGAGAGGTGGTCCTCCTCAAAGATGACGCGTGACCGGAAGGTCGGCACTTGAATTGCTGTTGGATCACTTGGACTTGCTTCAATTTGTGGGACGCGTGCTGGATGTTGTGCTTCGGTAGCCACACTTAACCAATAGATATTCCATAATGTATACGCATTCTTTGGAAATGGACTTTCGGGATCAGTAGAACTGTGTGCAAGAAATACAATCGTATCTTCTGGATCAAATCGTCCGTCTATTGCACCACTAACGTAGATAGGTATTTCCTCATTCGCGTGTGTTAGACGAAGTTTGCTCGAGTCAGTCCCTATAAGGTCAATACCCCAATCTGTCTTAAGAGATGCAGCGGTAATCTGATATACACCAGTTTCACCAATATAGATTTTGTAACGAGTCTGAGCCGTATTGTCGGTCATTCCTGGTGCAGCAGGTGCTGCAGCAAGTGTACCCGCGTTGCGACGAAACATGGCTGCCCTCTCCATGTCAACATTGAACACTTTGTGGTAGTCTGCATAATTAAGAATATGTTGGGCAAAGGACTGTTCGTAGGGGTCTGCATTCGATGGTGCAGGATTGAAGGCAATCCCTGTTTCACGAGGCGGCAACTGCGTTTTAAATGGAATGGTGACTGTAATACTGTTATAAGATCGAAGTTCACGCGTTGTGTTATTATACTGGACCGGATACAAAGCCAAACTGACGACGCGCTGAGAACGGATGTAGCCGTCCATCTCTATACGAGCATGAACTTCCGGATATAGTCTGCTACCGAATATAGGATTGACCTTATTGTTATTTTGGTGATTCCTCATGCCACTACCAGATTGTATTGGTCCGTCATCAACAGTAACGTTTTCTATGCTGACCGGTATTTCTTCTTGATATGGCAGAAACCTGATGCCATTATGGGTTTGCGAAGCCCCCGTATTGATAGTAACTTCAGCGTTATTTAGTTGGGCATCGGCAGGAATAGCCAAAAGAACGCGTGTTGCAGGTAGTCTCGGAAAACCGGGTTCTCGGATCCAACCACATTCCGCATATTTCACTGTGTGATATACACCGGCTGTATTTTCAGAATGTTTATCTGGTTTAACTTCTGTAATCTGGAGTGGTGGGGGTTTAAAATTTACAGTAATTCCATCTGATGAGGTCACTTGTTTCAGAATACGCGTGTTGAATTCTGAATTATCAGCAACTGCAACAAAACTAAAGACAAACAGAACTGATACTATAATGAACCATCCAGCACACAGAGGGTGTACTGACAATGATCGTCTATTCCTATTTTCAATTGAAAGCATTATTATTAACCTAAAAAATCTATAACGTATTTCTTACTATGATATGGTATTGAGTTATGCTGGATTTCTTTTTAGTTGCATACTGATGCGCTTTTCTTCAATATATGTGTGGTGTATTTTAGATTACAATATACTTCTCATATCCAATTTGCAGCTATATTTTTAAAATAATCTTACCAAAATTTCGATTCGCTTCCATATACTCATGTGCTTGCCGTGCTTCCGCTATTGGATAAACAGAGTCAATTATAGCTCGGAGTTTGGCTGACTTTAATTCTGGTAGCCACCGTTGCTCAAACCTTTGCGTGATAGCAATTTTTTCTTGAAGCGATTGTGGACGCATTACGGATCCGATAACCTGCAGCCGCTTGCGCATCACCATTCCTAAGTCTATTTCTGTAGTCGAACCGTCCATCAACCCCACTTGCAATAAACGTCCTTTCGTTTTGAGAATCTGCAAGTTTCGTTGCAGATATGGTGCGCCAATAAAGTCTAACACGACATCAACACCTTCACCGTCTGTCAACCGCTCAATTTCAGCAACAAAATCAGATTGCTTATAATTAATGCCTCCTATAGCACCAAGTGACTTACAGCTCGCAATTTTGTCGTCTGTGCCTGCGGTAACAAACACCCGTGCACCAACGTGAGTTGCTATCTGGATTCCTGCAGTGCCAACACCACTTCCACCAGCATGTATCAGAATTGTTTCACCGGCAGCCAGCCTCCCTAATGTGAAGATGTTCTCATTTGCGGTGAAAAACACCTCTGGCACAGCAGCGGCTTCTTCAAAACTCCATTTGTTAGGTATAACCATCGCCATCCGGTAATCAATCACAGCTTGTTCAGCATATCCGCCACCCCCGACGAGTCCAAAAACTCTATCACCTTCATTAAATCCGTTCACTTCTGTTCCCATTCTTGATACTATCCCGGCAATTTCTAATCCGAGTATTTCAGACTCACCTTGCGGCGGCGGATACCCTCCGCGCCGCTGAATTAGGTCTGCTCGATTTAGTGCTGTTGCCCGAACATTGACTAATAACTGGGTGTCGGTAGGTTGTGGAGGAGGGACGTCACCTAATTGTAGGACTTCTGGTCCACCATCACTGGTTCTTGTAACTGCCTTCATTTTTATAAATCCTCTTTAAACAATCAGAATTTTATCATATATAATACAGTTCTGCCAATTTACTTTTTGTTGCATCTACAACTTTTCGTGTTAATAAACGTCTAAAACTATATTCTGACAGTAAAAGTTCTTTCTTAGGAGTATATAATGCCAAAAACCACTCAAAAAACTCCATTGCAGCGTCAATTCAATCCTGTGAAAGCGAAATTGGTGTATATGGATGAATGTTTTGAACAATTGCAGAGCGGACTTCCCACTAACAAAGATGAATATATTAGATCAGGCAGGTTGACACATTCCTATGTGAAAAGTTGTTTTCTGATGATTGTTCAACGCGCAGTAGACATAAACAATGCAATCATAGAATTTAGCGGAAAAACACCTCCATACCAAAAATTCCAAGGTTTCCGTGCTGTTCAAGAAAGCGGAGCTATTAATCAGAAAACGTTAAAATTCTTTGAACACGCTTTGGATTGTTATCAGAAAATTGCCAACCCTTATGAAGGACTTCCAGCTCACGAACTTTATGATGTATCTTCGCAACTACTACAACACGGCAAAGCCTATACACGTCAGATTAGCGATTTTTTCAAAGATTCTACTTCAACATCAGTTTAACCACAATGAAACCGTCAATCATTTGTGTCCAAATATTTTTGAATTACCTATCTTGCAAGGTATAGGAGTCTCGCGTTATCTATTTGGTATTATACCTTCAGAATTTGCTACAAAAACAAGGTGGGTAGAAGCTACAACTAACTTCCACCCACCTTACGACATCGTAATTATGTTGAGGTAAATCTAGTTAAACTTAACCTCTCCGCCAGTGCCTATGAGCTTAACCTCCGGTGTCAGCAATATCTTTTCTTCAGGTTCTTTTTTTAGTCCGGTTGGATAAAGCAAATATGTAATACGAAGTGGCAAATGATTTCCTAAATCAGCGAGCATCTCAATATCCTCTTTGAAAATGATTTGTCCACTCGCCTGTGTTTGGTAAGCATACCAGTATTTAAGATATGAGGTGACCTTATTGTTATAGAGAACTTCACCTGTTGCCACATCAATTGCTTTAATCCGTATTTTGCCAATTGCAGATTGACGAGTACGGATAAATGTTGCTGTACCTGATATTCCAGTTTGCCTGCCTTGTTTCATGAGATGTTCATTATAATCTTTACGTGCGATTGTAGGGTTTTCAACCATGCCAGTAATAATGATATTTGCATTAAGGGCTTCCCCGACTTTTGCTGCTAATGCGGGGTCTGCATAGATGTCATTCAGTGTTAATCCTAATTCATTAATTTTATCTGCTACCGGCTGAACTTTTTTCGAATGGTCAGAAACCCATTCATTGTCTTTCATAATTAGTCTTAAACGGTCTGCTAAATTAATATAAACTCTTTTACCAAGTTGCTGGGCATTTTCCTCTTCAGCAAGGAACCTGGTGATCACAATTCGTTTTGCGCCACTAAAAGATGGAGGGGTGTCAATGTTAATCTCTCCATCTCCAAAACAACCAGCAAATGAAATGAGGAGAATAAATATAAAAAGAAAACTGAAAAAACGCATATTAGTGATATGCCTCCTTGTATAAACTTTTTTCAAACCTATTTTTAACTTGCTTCAGTCAAGGTTTGCAGGTGAGTCGGTCTCAGAACGTATGTATGTTGTGCATTTTATGTGAAGGGCAAAATATATGTTCTTTTCGCAAGTTCTTGCACTCTTATACTTCATTATTCTGTCTCTAAGAGAGTCTCCGATATTCCAATCAATAAAAGAATGAGTTCAGCACACAACCCGCCTATTTCAAAAGTTTAGCATAATTTGTCGAAAAAAGTCAAGTGACAAATTATTTGTTTTTTAGCAATAACCCTGTAGTTTGAGGTAATTGGTAACTGTAAGTATAGATGTGTTTGGAAACATGAGACAAAAATAAAAAAGACCCTATGTGGTATCTATAAACAATAACCACATAGGGACTTTTCACTGTAAATAACTTACTATGAACTATTATGCAATTGCCAAGGCACGTACCTCTCCGAATTCGTGCGATAACTTTGCCCAAGTACCTCCATTGTCGTCACTTAGGAAAAGTTGTCCACTCACACTACATGCTATCAGCAATCCATCTACACTTGGATTGTGACCGAAGCACCAAATAGTGCTGTTTGAGGTTATACCTATATCTGAACGATTCCAACGTATTGCATCCGCATCTGATGCTGCATCCGCATCTCTCATATAGAAGATACCACCTTGGTCTCCAGGAGGACCGTTACCTGCTCCAATAAATACTTTGGCGTTATCTCCGTTCAAATAGAACGCTGCACGGCAATAGGGCCATGGAAAATGATCACGAACCTTCAAGGGGGTCCAATTGTGCATATCTGTGGTGATACAGACATCGTTATTTGTAGCAGCAACAAGCGTTTTCTGCTCACCCGGTACCACCGTCAATCCATGTATATCCTGACTGCTCAAGCCTTCACTTCGGTTTGACCATGTTTTTCCACCATCGGTGCTAAGCCGCATCCCGTCAATTTCAATCCCTGCATAGACAGTATCATGGTCTTCTGGGTCAATAATGATAGTCGTGACTCGTGGAATAATAGGAATGCCTTCACATTCTTGAGCGAGTTCAGCGTTAAGTTTTGTCCATGTCTCACCCGCATCTGTTGTTTTGAAAAAGGCAGACGGACAAGTGCCTGCAAAGAGAGTATCAGGTGAAGTTGGATGAATAGCGAGGGACCAAACTTCGCGAGTGTCCATTTCACTCGGCAGATGCTTCCAATTATTACCACCATCAGTGGTTTTGACAACACCTTTTTCAGTGCCAGCATAGAGTATGTTAGAATCTGTTGGATGGACAACGATTGCACGAATATCAGCCTCTGGAAATATACCGTTGCTGACGCGATTCCAAGTCTTGCCAACATCAGTACTCCGCCAAATACTTTGTCCAATTGTTCCTGCATATAGTGTGTTTGCCATATATACCTCCTTGTTTATAGTCATCGGTAGGACAATAAGTTTGTTACATCTTTTAAATCAAATGTAATTTCCTGAGGAAGTTTTGTAGGAGCATCCCGGTATGCTAAAAGGCATTCATACTGTTGATTTCCCTGTCGCGACCGGGAGGTCGCTCCCACAGAAGAAAGAGATTTTCTATAGACAATAATGTTGAAGTCCATAATAAAACAATAAAACCTTCAATACAATCTAATCTTCAAGAACTCCTTCGTCAACAATAGTATCCCCTCGGGTAATGCTCCATGTCACTTTTGTTGTTATAATCTCAGGTTTGAGATGAAAAGCATAACGATAGACTACTTGGTTATTGTTTCGGATATACACCATCGGTTTTGTATCATGAAGAGTGCGATTCTGGTAAGTTAAGGTTACTGTTAGTGAATGTGCAACTGTTGCTTCGCTTGGTACAGCGACAATTTCCCAGTAATTTGGATGAACCGGATTGGGAAGGACGTGTGTTGTATATGTCCCGAGGATTCCTTCATCCGCATCATAATTATAGTTTATAGATTGCTGAGAAAAACTCTGATTTTCAACTTGCAAACTTGGCATAAACATTAAACGTTGAACGGAAGTTCCAAATGTAGGAATATCTAATGAGGTGGACCCATCTGTAGTCTTCAGGGGTAATGATTCCACAAGTACCTCTCCTGTATTATATAGATATGCGACCTTTATGTCTACGTTTGTGTTCCGTTGTGTTGTAAAACTTAAGGTAAGACCTTCCTGTCCTGCCTTGTTAACCTTATATTCAATCGCATGTGAAGCGAAATTGGCAAGTTGTCTATTTTTTCCCGAAGCGGGATATGTGTCATGCGTAAATAACGGTTTTATCACTGGAATAGTTGTATGATACCGAAAAGGTGTCTTAACATTTCCAAGCAGGTTCCACGTGCTAAGATAGTTTGCTACTTTCCAGTCTGAATAGATGTTTGAGAATTTGTTTGACATTCCGCGTGCTGCCAACGTATGTGTAATCCCATCAAATCCATCTAACCGATTTTTTATAATTGCAGCAACTGTTGCTGTTCCACCGTAATGGTCATGTAAATACTGGATAAAAAGAAATGCTGCTCCGTAGTGTGCCAGTAAGTGTGTCTGATTCATCTGGGACCAATCAGTTAGTGAAATGTTTGGTGTGTTTTGAAAAGCCTGAATATGCTGGTAAAGGTTATACCCGCATTGGGATGCTGCGTAATCAGCACATCCTTCATCTATCCATATTTCTTCGTTTGGGGAATGCTTCCAATGAATAAGATGTTGTAGTTCATGAGCGATAACAGCCTCAATTTCAGCAGAATTCGCACGATGAAATTTGGAATTTAAATATAAAATATCAGCTTCGTTGCTTCGTATTGGTCCGAGAGTAGGATGGTGAAGGATGCCTCTTTGTTGATCAATTGGCATGAAATAACCTGCTGTTATGGTGCGGTTCTCTATTTCTCGGATATCCAAGAAAAGCAAAATTACCTTTTGGTTTCCATCAACGTCTGGAGGGGTGGATAAGTCATCCGTTAAGATGTCATATATCCCGCGGCGCGGGTCTGCTGGTGTAGTAGTATCAAAGGCTCTCTGAATAGTTTGTACAGTGAGTGGTGTGACGGTTTCTCGCCATTCTGAATCTTCAACGAAGATATAGCAGTGAGGACCGCTTGCTCGTAGGGTTGCATTGATTGTATACTGCTGTTTACTTGTAAAGTCTATAGCAAAGAATGAACGTTTGAATCCGATTTGTAGGGCAGGAGCCGCTGGATGTATAGGTGCGGTTGGAACTTCCAATATAGGTTGATGTCCTATTTCCATTTTCAGGTGGGGTGTACCGCAACGGAACGCTTCACTGTCCTGTGTAAAGAGGATAAGCGTTAGGAAGAAAAACGTGAAAATGGTAAATCGCATTTTTTATCGTTATCGGACTGACTACATAAAACTATTGCTTGAGACGTTCCAATATTTCAGTATTATCAGGTGCTATTGATTGTGCTTGCTGCCAAACACGGCGTGCTTTTTCTGGTGCGCCATTTTTGATATATGCATCTCCAAGATGCATCAGGATTTCGACATTATCAGGCATATATTGATTAGCACTTTCTAACGTATCCACAGATTCATCAAATCGTCCCTGTTTAAAGTAAACCCACCCCAGGCTGTCAAGAAATGCTCCGTTTTCCGGTGATTGTTTGAGTGCGCGATTAATTAATGACTCTGCTTCATCAAGATTTGTCCCTTGTTCAGCAAAGAGGTACCCGAGTGCGTTGAGTGCGTATTTGTGCGTAGGATGTAGTGTAAGTGTTTTCCGCAGATATGTTTCCGCCATATCGAATTCTCCTAACGTTTGATAAACAGAAGCAATACCGTACATAGCTTCAACATGGTCTGGATCGTCCATAAGCAATTGTGCAAAAGTCTGTTGTGCTTTCTCCAGTTTTTCAAAAATGATATAGACGTTGGCAAGTGCAAACTGGGCATCAGTAACAAGTTCTTGGTAATTGTTGCGCTGTGCTGCATTCTCGGATTTGTTGATTACCTCTTTTGATAACATAATCGCCCGTTCAAGATGTGTTTCTGCGTTCTGAATCAGCGTTGATAAACCTGTCACATCACTTGACGTGGTGTCATCTATCTTCTCAATTGTTTGTTGGGCAAGTTCTTGATATACCAAACCGAGACCTAAGTTGCCTCTGATGTCGTTAGGAACTAAGCCAAGAAGTTGTTGATACGATTGTTGTGCGTCAGTTAATTTATCAGTAGTGAAGTAGAGATGTCCCAGTGCTCTAAGTGCTTCCAGATCATCTGGTTTTATTTTAACCAACTGTTGATATATGTCAATTGCTGCTTGTGGTTGCTTTAAATTGAGGTAAAGGCGTCCCAATCTGTTAAGTACTTCCAGATCATCAGATTTTATTTTAACCACACGTTGATATGCATCAGCGGCTTCTTGCAACCGTCCCATATTATTGTAAATATTGCCAAGTCGTCTATGAAAAAACGCTTCAAAAGGTAGGATTCGAGTTAATGCTTTGTAGGATATTTCTGCAGTTGCGTATTCATCAAGTCTGTATGCCAAATCTGCCAGCATGTAATGAGCATTTAAATGGTCTGGGTCTAATTCAATTACCTTTTTCAATGTCGTAAACAATTCTCTGAAATCTTTTGCATCGCCTGAATGGGTAGCGCGGTCTTTAAGAATTTGTGCCAGTTGCCATGTTGCAGGTATGTGAGAAGGGTTAAGTTCGAGTGCCCTGCGTGTATCATCTTCAGCACCGTTAATATCCTGCATTTCCCTAAGAAGATGCCCCCGTTTATACAAGATAAATGCTGAATCTGGAGTCAGTTCTACTAATGCATCGTATAATTGTCTTGCCTTACTCAGGTTTACCTTAACCGTTCTCAGATCGTTATTATATGTTAAATATACTGCATGCATTAGCTGCATGTATATCTGCTTTGCTTTCTCAGATGTTTCTGATAATGGGACATTCTCTGGCATTTCAATTGAAGTATTATCTTGTGCTTCTGCTACCACCTTTACAGAGCAAATAAAAAAAACGCTCAATAGAATCATAACTATCAATAACTTATTTTTCATCTTCCTCTCCTTTTACCTTCCAAAATAATAAGTAGTGCGATATATTGCAGTTTAACACACTACTCCTCAGAATTCGTTTCTGATATTTTAGCAACGTCCACCAATGTTTCGTCATCCTGTAACGACATGAGTCTCACTCCTTGCGTTGTACGTCCTATCACACGAATGTCGTTAACAGCCATGCGCGTAATATAACCTGTAGAACTAATGAGAACGAGTTCATCAGAATCGGCAACTAATTTTGCTGAAACGACCGCCCCATTACGTGTTGAGCGTTTAATAGCAGTCAACCCCACGCCTCCACGTCTCTGTGACCGATACGCAGAGAGTCCAGTTCGTTTTCCGTATCCGTTTTCTGTGACAATAAGTAGCGAATCGTTTTCATCAGCGGAACAAACCATATCCACCACAAAGTCCTCCTCAGCGAGTCGTATGCCGCGTACTCCGCGCGTTGGTCTTCCCATGCTCCGTACATCCGTTTCGTTGAAACGTATAGAATTCCCATTATGGTTAACAAGGGTAACATTGTATGTTCCATCTGTGAGCTGCGCGCCAATTAATAGATCATCAGTATCCAACTTAATCGCTATGATTCCAGTTGAGAGGGTATTACGAAATTCCCAAAGTGAGGTTTTCTTCACAATACCTTGTTTTGTTGCCATGAGAATATAGAAATCTTCATTAAACTCTCTGATAGGTAAAAATGCAGTTATGGTTTCCGAGTCACTCAGTTGTAACATATTCACAGCTGCTCTACCAGCTGCTTGGCGTGAGCCTTCAGGTATTTCAAAAACTTTTAGAACATAGCACTTGCCCAAACTTGTAAAGAAAAGGAGGGATTGATGAGCGGTTGCTATAATAACTTGCTCAAGGAAGTCACCATCTTTCGGGTTACCACCTTTGATGCCAACACCACCTCTATTTTGTGTGCGATAGGTATCCATCGGAATACGTTTGAGGTATCCTGAATGTGTAAGCGTAACAACCATCTCCTCATCCGCTATGAGATCTTCCATCTCGAAACTCTTCATCTCCGAAACGATCTCAGTCCTGCGGTCATCCCCATGCTCCTCTTTTAACCCTTCCAATTCCGTTCTGATGATGTCGGTGACAAGTTCCTCACTATCAAGTATAGCTCGGAGTTCAGCAATCCGTTCAACCACTTCACCGTATTCTTGGTTGATACGTTCGCGTTCTAATCCAGTTAACTGGCGTAAGGTCATTGACAACACTTCACTTGTTTGTTCATCAGTCAATTCAAACTGTTCCTTGAGTTGTTGTATTGCCTCTTGTGGAGTATTGGCTGTTTGCACGATGTCAATCACTTCCTCTATATTCTCCAGGGCAATACGGTATCCCTCTAAAATATGTGCACGCCGTTCATTTCGCGCCAAATCATATTGAGTACGCCGCCTGATTACTTCTCGACGGTGCATAAGGTAGTAGCGCAAAATCTCAGGTAGTGTTAATATTTTAGGTATTCCATCCACAAGACAGAGAATATTTGCAGAAAAATAATGCTGCATCTTTGTATGTTTGTAGAGCTGATTTAAGATAACTTGTGGCACTTCTCCCCGTTTAAGTTCAATTACAACACGAATTTCCTCATCGGATTCGTCTCTGATATCCGAAATGCCAGTAATCGTATTACTATTTACTTGATCAACCATCTGTCGAAGCAGCAGATTTTTCTTAATCTGATAGGGAATTTCAGTAACAACAATCTGTTCACGGTCTCCGCGCGATTTTTCGTGAGTTATCGGTTCAATTTCCACTTTTGCCCGCATCGTCATACTCCCTTTACCAGTAGTATACATATCTTTGATCCCTGTTTTCCCAACGATAATTCCAGAAGTTGGAAAATCTGGACCGGGGAGAAATTCCATTAGTTCCTCAACTGTCGCATCAGGAAAATCAAGCACGTGCAGCAGCGTATCCACGACCTCGTTGAGGTTATGCGGTGGTATCTTTGTTGAATAGCCTATACCGATACCGTCTGTGCCGTTTACAAGCAGGTTCGGAAGTAGACCTGGCAGGACGGTAGGTTCTTCTAATGATTCTTTATAATTCGGTTGAAAATCAACAGTATTCTTATCAATATCCCGTAAGAGTGTTTCAGCAATCTTTGAAAGTCGACACTCCGTGTAACGCATTGCCCCTGCAGGGTCATCATCAATAGATCCAAAGTTGCCCTGTCCATCAATTAAAGGGTAGCGGGTACTGAAATCTTGAGCGAGACCTACGAGCGTGCCGTAAATCGGTCCATCGCCGTGCGGATGAAAATTCTTCATTACCTCGCCAACAACAGCAGCACATTTATCATAGGGACGACTACTCGTGAGATTTATCTCTCCCATAGCATAGATGATTCGGCGTGCACTCGGTTTCAAACCATCCCTTACATCAGGGATTGCCCTATTGGTATTTACGCTCATCGCGTAGGTGAGGTATGATGTTTGCAGTTCTGTTTCGATTGCTCGTCTGATAATGTTTTCTTCTTGCATGTTACTTTCTTATATTGGTTGATGGAGTAAGTCAACTGTTGACTACTCCCTATGAGTGATGTGTCAGTTACAAGTTTCGTACTTTTAACTAACCTATGAACTTCCCTATATACAATTATGACCCATAAACGTCAAGTTCAACTTGTGCCCCATAACGTTCTATAAATGCGCGGCGAGGTTCGACAGACTCGCCCATCAGTAATGTGAACATCCGTTCAGCTTGGACAGCATCCTCAAGAGTCACCTGTAACAGCACACGTGCATCTATTTGCATTGTTGTCTCTTTTAGTTGCTTCGTATTCATTTCGGCTAGTCCTTTGAAGCGCGTTAAAGTCGTACCATTGTTTGCATTCGATGAAAGGAGCGAAAGAAGTTCTCTCACAGAATTAGCAGTGTGCTGATCGTCCGACTTATTGGACACATTAAAAAGTTCTGTATCCTCTGATGTATTCTCATGAAAATCTTCAGGTTGAATCCCAAGATCTTTAACGCACTGAATGTGAGGGGCAAGTTCACTATGAATTACTGCGTTAGATCTTCCTTGAAGTTGCGATATAAAAACAACAGGTGTTTCTGATAAAGTGTTTTCAGCATCATCTTTATTTGAATCATTATCTGATTCCTCATCAACGCCGAATTGAAGTTCACTTTGTGCCGGATTTTCTATGTCTGATTCAAGGAAATTTCTGATGGTATCTTCCTCTGTTTCAGGTGTGTCGTTGACATCCGTTTCGGATATATGTTGCTCTTCAATAGGTTCCCATAGATATGTTATCAATTCTTGACGTGTTCTATCCCCGCGTAGCCCCATTTCAGACAGACATTTTTCAATAGTGGATAAAGCCTTAACACAAGCAATCGCCTCCTCTTCCGTATAGGGATTTTCGCGTCTCTTATTCGTTATCTCTTGGGAACTTGCAGCTGATTCCAGTAGATATTCCTCTAAAGCCTCTTCATCTTGAAGATATCGCGATTGGCGTCCCCTACGAATTTGAAACAGTGGAGGTTGTGCTATGTAGAGATGTCCTTCATGAATTAACTGCGGCATTTGCCGGAAGAAGAAAGTCAGCAGTAATGACCGGATGTGTGCGCCATCTACATCAGCATCCGCCATAATAATTACTTTACCATACCGCAATTTTTCCAATTCAAAATCATCTGAACCAATCCCAGTCCCAAGAGCAGTAACAATGTCAACGATCTGTGCATTTTTCAAAATTTTGTCCAGCCGTGCCTTATCAACATTGATACCTTTACCTTTTAAAGGAAGGACGGCTTGAAAATTTCGGTCACGTCCCTGTTTGGCAGGACCACCGGCAGAATCTCCCTCAACGAGAAATATCTCTGTTTTTTCCGCATCACGTTCGGAGCAATCTGCGAGTTTTCCGGGCATTGATGCTGAGTCTAATACTCCTTTTCGACGAATAATATCGCGAGCATTACGTGCTGCTTCCCTCGCTTGTGCTGCCTGAACGCTCTTGCTAATTATACGTTTTGCAAGTGCGGGTTGTTCCTCTAAGTATAGCTTAAGTTGTTGGTTCACAATACTCATCACGATACCTTCTACTTCAGTATTTCCGAGTTTAGATTTTGTTTGCCCCTCAAACTGAGGTTCAGGAACTTTGACACTAATAACTGCCATAATTCCTTCTCGGATATCCTCACCCGTGAGTGAAATTTTTACGTTTTTCAATAAATCGTTATCTTTACTATAGTTATTGAAGGTACGCGTTAAAGCACTTTTGAATCCACTTTCATGAAAACCGCCCTCTGTTGTCCGAATATTATTCGCATACGAGAATATATCTTCTTTTGAGTAACCAGTATTATATTGGATTGCAATTTCTACCTTAACATCATCTACCTTACCTTCTAAGTAAATCGGCGTATTGTGTAGAACCTCTTTATTTTCGTTTTGGAATTGGACAAAAGAAGCGATGCCACCCTCATAGTGATATACGGTTTCCTCTTGATTATCTTCCACTTCTGTTTCGGTTTCTACTGCTCTTAGGTCTTTGAATCGGATACGAATTCCTCGGTTGAGAAATGCCAATTCACGTAGCCTTCCCTTTAAAGTTTCAGCTTGAAATTCAAGCGTGTCAAAAATCTCATGGTCTGGCATGAACGTTGTTTCTGTCCCACCGTTTTTTGTCTTTCCAATAACCTCTACATCTTTGGTCGGCATCCCCCGTTTATACTGCTGTTCGTAAAGTTTACCATCCTGCGAAACCTGTACTCGAAGCCATTCCGAAAGTGCGTTTACACATGAAGCTCCTACACCATGCAGACCGCCTGCGGTTTGATAACCGACTTCCGCACGTCCTTTAAATTTACCACCCGCATGAAGCGTCGTCATTACAATTTGAAGCGCGGAAACACCAGTTTCATGTTCCCCAACAGGAATGCCACGTCCATCATCCGAAACAGTAACACTTCCATCAGCATTCAATGTTATTCTGATCTCTGATCCGTATCCAGCACCGAACTCATCAATAGAGTTGTCAACAAGCTCCATTACAAGATGATGTAAGCCTGCAGTTCCAGTACTTCCAACATACATACCAGGACGCAAGCGAACAGCTTCCAACCCTTCTAATATTTCAATAGAAGATGCATTGTAGTCATTAGCCATTATATATAAATCCTCATTTTAAGTTATTCGGTAAATGGTCAGCAAAACACTACCATAACCATTCTTGATCGTTTATAGATTATTAGACGTTGCTAATTTGGGTAAAAGTTCTCTGTAGCTTGGATTAGGTATCAGTTTTACCAATCGTAAGGATAATAGATGAAACAAAGGTTGGGTGAATAACGCGGGAAGATCATTTCGTTTTTTCATTCGCACATCTTTCTGACAAATTATGTTGTTGTCATTGAATTAAAAGATATAAAAACTAATTTAATAATTTATTACGATTCGTAACAATATTTAGCGGTCTGTTATAGCAATTCAAAATCTTTTAACAACAGTTTTAACATCAAATCTGAAGTGAATTAAACTCTGTCAATGCTATCTACAAAAATAGGTTTATTCTATATCTAATTATAGCATATTTTCTTTTTTTACGCAACCTATTTTATATCTATTTTGTGAAAAAAACACAACCTTTTGTATGTTGAATCGATATTTGTCATTCTGTAGTCTCTGTATCACCACACAGTGTTAAAAAAAGTGTTTGTAACGCATCTCGTAACTCTAAATCCCTTACTCCGGAAACAGCTGCTTCAATCTGTTCCATCATCTCAGGTGAAACAGATTTAGCACTCTTACGCATGTCGTGCGTCGGTTCTTGACTTGATTCAGGTTTAGTTCCATCTTCACCGTTTCTTTCCGTAGCAATTTTCGGGTTAAAATGAAACCTAATATCAATTACCTTGTTATGTTGAACAGATCGTCGTGCGCGTAAATTCAACTCTTCAAGTTTTTTTTTAAGTCCTGATAATATTTCAGGTTTCATTGCCGACAGTTCATTAGCATACATTTGATGTGCTACGTCTACCTTTAACACACCATCAAATAATGAAACAGGAACACAGTGTACAGCTATTTCCTTACCAACAACCGACTCCCATACACCAAAAACACTTCTTTCAAAAAGTTTATCAGACCACCCATGCTCACGCACCATAGTGTCTACAACGCTTCGAAATCTAATTGTCCCGCGCCGCGACTTTGAGCGTAGCCTTTTTACAGTCAATTTTTTAACATATTTGCTTTCAGTATTCTTATGTTTCATTTCAATAAAACCTTGGTAGATTTATAGTCATATAGAAATATATACTATATGTAACGTTTAATTATCATTAATGATTACACCTTCCTCGACTATTAATAGATGTACATCTGTTAATTCGTCCCCCATAACATCCTTATCAGTTGCCGTAATCACCGTCTGAGCAGCAACAACTTGGAGATACGCTAATAAGTATTCGCGTCTTTTCACATCTAATTCAGATAGAACATCATCAAGTAGAAAAAGTGGAGCAACACCCGTATCCTCACGAATAAACTCTAATTCCGCAAGTTTTAATGCGAGTGCTATAGTTCTACACTGTCCTTGGGAGGCATAAGTTCGCGCTGTTTCATGCAAGTGTGTTTCGTTTCCGTTCAGCGTTTCCAAATCCAACGTAAAGTCATCCCGATGAGGTCCGACAAGCGTTACCCCACGACGCAGTTCATCTCCGCGCGCGCGTGCTAAAGCCTCACCGAAACTATCCGATAGATATGTAATATCGGATAGTTCTATGCTTGCGATATCAAGTCCTGGTGTATAATGCAATAAAAGCCGTTCTCTTCCTCCCGTTAATGAGAGATGTGTGTTCTCTACAACACTGCTTAGTTTTGCTAACGCAGTATGTCGTGCGCCAATCAACGCAACCCCAGATTCAAGCAGAAGTCCGTCCCAAACCGATATTTCGTTAATTGGTCCCTTTCCTATACTTATTCGCTTCAACAAAGCATTACGATGCTGTAATATATCACGATAACGTTGAAGTTCTTCCAGATATTCCCGATTCAGTTGTGATAAAAGGAGATCAAGCCATCGCCTGCGGAATGTAGGTGATCCTTTGACAATTTCCAGAGATTCTGGGGAAAATACAACTACTTTGAACTTGCCTATCCAGTCAGACCTTTTTCGTTGTAACACACCATCAGTTTTTAATCGGAAAGCACCTTGACGAGGCTTAACTGCATCAAGTCGTACAGGCAATCCAGGGCTTTTATCACTACGAAAATAACCGGTAAGAGCAAATCCTTCAGATGTATGACGAATTAATTCAATAGTAGAATTAGCGCGGTGTGATTCACCGGTACAAAGAAAATAAAGCGATTCAAGGAGATTGGTTTTCCCCATTGCATTCTTTCCAACAATCAACGTTACTGGTGAATGAAATGTTATGTCACACTCCTTATAATTTCGAAAATTTCGAAGACATAAACGTTCTAAATACATCTGAACATTACCATTTCTTTTTACCTAACAATCAAACATAATAATTTCCAATTTTTATATTCACTATAATAATTATACGATTTTTTTTTAATGGTTTTCCGAATACTCTAATTATATTATTAAGTACAATTTAAAATTTAATAGTACGTAGTAGTAGTAGTAGGGGATGATAATATGTTAATAACTGCTCTGAATTCTGTCTGGGATTGGTTTTGTAGTTGATAATAACTTGATAATAAATTTAGACTTATTATCAAGTTATTAACATGACTCATTTTCAAGAAAAGTTATTAACAAGTTATTAGCAAGAATTGGAATATATTATCAAGTTATTATCAAGTTATTATCATTAATTGATAATAACTCATAGAAATCGTATGACGGTAAGGTTTTTCCGACTGTTCTTTAAGTCAATTCAGCAGTTAAAATCTGTATAATCTTTTTTGTTTCATCGTCCTCAAGTTGTTTTTCAATTTGTTCACAAGCATACGTAATGGTTCTATGGTTTTGTCTATTGAAAACTTCAGCAATATCAATCAGAGAAAGTTGCGTCAGTTCTCTGCAAAGATACATTGCAATTTGACGAGGGTAAACGAGTCCTTTTGTCCGTTTTGCTGATGTTAGATCGTTGCTTTGCAGTTGAAAATGATCCGCAACAATTTTTTGTATTGTTTCAGCTGTAACAATTCTATTCCGTGAATTACTTCTGGTAAGGGTAGCCGTATCGTTTAATACGCTACGGGCAAGGTCAATAGTTAACTTTTCATCAAGTAGGGATGCTCGTGCTTTCAGACTTACCAATGTCCCTTCCAATTCTCGGATGTTTGCTGTAACTATTTCTGCTATGTAGTGCAGTACTTCGTCCGGAATATTATCGAAGCCTTGCTCTTCACATTTTCGCTTTAGAATCATAAGACGAAGTTCAAAATTCGGTTTATCTATTTCCGCGACCATGCCCCATTCAAAACGTGAACTGAGTCTTTCTTCAAGATTCTCAAGCATACTTGGTGACCGATCACTTGTCATTACAATCTGGTTTGAGTTCAGATATAAATCATTAAAAGTATTAAAGAATTCCTCTTGCGTCCCTTCTTTACGTTGTAAAAATTGAATGTCATCAATTAGCAGAAGGTCTGCTTTGCGATATTTTGAGCGAAACCCATGGGCGGAAGTCCGGTTCATGATGGAATCAATATATTCATTCATAAACGTTTCAGAGGTAACATAAAGAACTTTCCGTTTTGGACTTACATCTTGGACACAATTTCCGATAGCATGAAGTAGATGTGTTTTCCCGAGTCCCACACCACCGTATATAAAAAGAGGATTGTATTCTCCACCTAAATCCTGAGACGCAGCGTAAGCAGTCGCATGACATATTCGATTGCTCTGACCAACACAAAAATTGTCAAAAACATAATTCGGATTCAAGCCAGTTGTTACTGGAATAATATCTTCAGTTTCAAGTTCAGTTTTTTCAGATTCAGGAATTATGGCAAGAGTGGTGTCTACGGAAATAACTAACTCACAACCGGGACTTATTATACCTGCTAATAACTGGTTGATGTCACTGAGAAATCTATTTTCAATTTCGTCTCGTGTATAATCGGAAGGAACAGCAATGTAAAAAGTTTCCTCGTCAAGTGTCTGAGGGGAGACTTGATGTAGATAAATATCGTTGTTGGCTGTTTCACCAAGCGTTTCAAGTATTTCTAACCAGAGGGAATCAGAGGTGTATTGCATACGAATGTTCCTACCAACTAAGATGGCAAATTGCATTATTCATGTTATTAAAATGTTATAAATTTCATACAAAAATATCAATGATATGGACGTGAATTATAACATTTTTTATATTAAAATTACAAGTTAAATTATTAAGAAGTTTAAACTGAAATTGTCTTCGCATTTTGTTAACAATTTATTGGCTTCAACTAAAGAATATAGACAGTGAAACTGAAAATAAAACCAAAATAATAGTATAAAATGCCTAAATCTTAGTCTAAATAAAATAACAACTTCAATGCCTTAATAACGTTAATCAGCACTAAAAAATATCCAAGTTCAATGATTCTATTTTAGTGAAGTGAGATTAAAGAAAAGGTAGCGTAGCCACACACATCTAGGCAATAAGGTAAGAAAACTTTTCAATAAATTTGATGAGAGTTTAGTTGTAATCACTGTCTGAACTGACGGCAGCTAACGAATTATTAAGAAACAATTAAATGTCAAAATCTCATTGCAATGGTGAATATTCAGTTGGTTCAAGAATTTTATTACTCACTACATTAACTAAAGGTCCACCTACTTCAGTTAATCGCTTCGCTGCCTGCCATTCAGGGTCAGAAATGAATGCATCCCATGCTCGTTGATAATGTCCCATATCTTCAAATGCAAGCAGGTAAACCAATTCTGTTGTTGTTGATTCACCGATAGCTGTTTCCCAAAAACCGATGACTTTCATATTATACTTTTTAAACAAAGGCAGCGTTATATTAGCGAATCGATCATTGAGATTTTTCATTTTTCCCGGCACGACCTGATACGTCCGCAATTCGTAAATCACATATTTCTCCTTAAGGATGGCATACGTTGTATGCCGTTAAAGAATTCCATATTTGTCGTATACTTCCCTCAGTGTTGCTCCTTCTCGGAGTGCGTCTCGGGTTTGGTTTTCACCCTGCACCTTTTCCAAAGCAGCTTCTATCACCTTCTTTTCAATATCCTGCGGGATAATAACAACACCATCTGCATCACCGAACACGATATCACCAGGATTTACCGTGACCCCGCCGATTTCTATCGGAACATTATATGCTACCACCTCTCCGCGTCCGTTGGAATCTACGGGAGATAATCCTGTCGTAAATACTGGAAATTGCATCCTCACAATTTTACGAATATCACGGATGAACCCATCAATAACTGCACCGCGTGCACCACGCGCTTGTGCTGCTGTTGAAAGAAGTTCACCCCAGAAGCAAATACGCGTACTACCGTTCGTTGAGCAGATAATGACATCGTTTTGTTTTAGACTGTCCACCGCCGCAATTTCCTGTTGATACGGTTCGTCTGGTATTTCATAGACATCAAGGCACAGCACCGGCATTGCACGTCCGACAACAACTGTTTCCGGCAGCAACGGTCTGATGGTGTGTCGTAGTGCCTGCTTCCGAAACCCTGCTGCATCCAGCGCGTCCGAAATCACTGCAGCATATAACTGTTCTTCCATCATATCAAATAGTTCTGTATCGTTTTCCCACTCTATTTTTTCTTCGGTTTCCATGGTGATTTCCCTGAGTTTACAATACTCAATAATTTTGATAGCCGACTTCTTGAAGACGTGCAGCTTTTTCTGCAACACCATCGCTCATTTTTGTTTTATAAGCTTGCAGTTTTGCTTCCAATTCGGGATATTGAAGGGCAAGAATTTGCACTGCGTATATCCCAGCATTTCTTGCACCTCCGGATCCAATTGCCATCGTTCCTACAGGAATACCGGGAGGCATTTGTACCGTTGCATAAAGCGCATCAACACCATTGAGCGGTCCACCATCAACCGGCACACCGATCACCGGCAGTGTTGTGTGTGCAGCGATAACACCCGCAAGATGCGCTGCGCGTCCTGCCCCTGCGATGATTACCTGACCGCCTGCTGCTTTGATCTTTTCTGTCCATGCCAACGTTCTTTCCGGTGAACGGTGTGCTGAAGAGATTGTAATCTCAAACGGCACTTCAAAATCCTCTAAAACTTTCGCGGCTTCAGCCATTTTTTCTAAATCTGAATCACTCCCCATCACAATACCGACAAGGGGTGTTTTTTGTTCTGTAAGAGTCATGTTTGTTATTTACCTCAAATATAGTTAATCAAGGTCAAACGCAGTGATAGCTTTTGACGGGTTGGTTGAAATCACATACCAACTTATTACCTAAAACTCTTTCATTATGGATAAATTATATGTGAATTTCTTTCAATGATAAGGGGTTCTGGACCGCCTGACGGGAACTGCCCTGCCCACTCGTTTGGATCATAATCTCGTGTTACAAAACATGCACGATGCACCGGCACTGCATGTTTCAAACCGATGCGTGTCGCCATTTTTACACATCCATCATAGAATGGGAATTCACCCTCGGTCGGATGGTTTGTCAAGAAACCAATATCTGGTTCGTGCGCTGCTACTGCTGAAATAAGGTTATCATGCTCAGCAAAGTTATTTATTGGATCACCGCTAAAGTAAAGTCTTACACCATTGCTGGCAACGACATATCCTAAATGTGTAACATCAGGAGGGGAAATATCAACAGACGGATCACCAGTAGGCGGTTTTGCAAAAACAGCATGCACAGTTATACCGTTTAGTTCTGCTGATTCACCTGCATTAATCTCTGAAACGTTGTCTTTATTAACATCTGTTTCTGATGAAATTTGACGTGTGCTTTCTTCCGGACCGATAAATAGCGTAGCATTTGATGTGTCCCAAATTCTCCGTATGGATTCTGGACACGTATGGTCGCCGTGAGCGTGTGTCAATAATACAAAATCTGTAGGAAGTTCCGCCTCATCCAAGGGAGGTTCAGTGTGAATAAAACGGTCGGGAGGACGATTCCGTGGGAAATAAGGGTCAATTTGCAGTATTGTGCCATCCGAATCTTTCAGCGCAAAACTACTCTGTTCAAACCAGTGAACAGCGACTGTCCCATCCGGGACTTTCAAGTTAACAAGTGGATGCATGTTAATTCCTATGATGAAAGCAGTTAAGAAAGGTTCAGAAGCGAATTAAGAGCGAACCCTTCGTTTTGGTAGCAATAAACAAGTTATGTTGTTAAGAGTGTAAAAAAAAAGTCAATTTTTGTCAAATTGTTTCTCAAATACATTCCGGGTTGAGATGTATAAAAGTCTCGCTCACTTTTGTCTAAAATGTTGACAAGACATCGATTTTCTTATATTATAACAATCCGCTGCACCTGTCCGATTGTGAAATATGTTCACTTACTTTTCTCTATAGAAAAAACTTGCATAGGAGGATTGTTTTTAATGAATTTATCTAAAAAAGATGGGCATTGTGTCAAGACAGCAACCATCCATCCCGATAACATGGTGTTGATACCTACTGGCAAGTTTGAGATGGGAAGCATTGATACTGAGTCTTTTTACGAGCAACATGTGCATACGGTGCATGTTGACGCGTTCTATATGGACACGCATGCTGTGACGAATCGTGAATTTCAGCAGTTCTTGATTGAAAATTCCAGTTGGCAGAAAGATCGGATACAGGACGAGTTGCACGATGGTGACTACTTGTTTAGTTGGGATGGTAACAACTATCCAACAGGGCAGGCGAACCATCCTGTTACTTGGGTGAGTTGGTATAGTGTGATGGCGTATGCTATGTGGGTAGGAAAGCGTTTACCGACAGAGGCAGAATGGGAATATGCTGCGCGCGGAGGACTATCAGGTAAAAAGTATCCGTGGGGTGATGTGCTATCTACTGTGAAAGCTAATTATGACAGAAATGTTGGAGATACGACAGTAGTTGGTAAGTATCCTGCGAATGGGTATGGGTTGTATGACATGTCTGGAAATGTTTGGGAGTGGTGTCTGGATCTTTATGATGACGATTTCTACTTCGCATCACCTCGCAAGAATCCACGTTCAGGGACGAATGAACCAGAATTCATAATAAACAATTTCATGGACCTTAAAACTGAGCGCGTATTACGCGGTGGTGGTTGGAGCACTTCACCACAAGACATCTGTGTTTTTCATCGTTTTCTGCTCTCACCAAGGAATACAATCTATGATTGCGGTTTCCGTTGCGTACAGTAACACCTCAGAAGAAGTAATTCCTTTATTTCTTCTTTTTTTTATAATAAAAATAAACTCCTACGACACCGGCAATCGCACCGATTGCATCAGAAATAAAATCTGCGAGCGTGGCGAATCTTCCGGGCACATACATTTGATGCAGTTCATCACTTGCACCGTAGAGAATTGAGATGAGAGCTGCTACTGTCCATATCCATCCTACGGGTAACCATTTCGGTGGTGCGTTCAAAAACGCTATCGTTAGTAACACACTGAGGATGCCGTATTCTACGAAATGGTATAGTTTATCAATTGACAACCACTCAAATTTCGGCATCGGGACTGGAGGCTGTTGCATAGACGATATGGCATAAATAAGTGCCATATAGAGAATAGGTGGTGTCCAATATTTAAGATAGCGCATCAAGTATCGCATCCACATCGTAGACACAACCACCCCATGTGCCACCACCGACAGATTGTAACGCTGCCCATAGACGCGTATCGTCAGGCAAATCCTTGTCTGATGATAAGTCGGGGCGCGGTTGTCGTTGTGCTAACACTCGTTCACCCGCTGCGGCACCGAAATGCTCATTACCATATCCAACCAGATCAATACTCCCTACCAGTTGCCGGGTGTCAATCTCAATCTGAATTATGTCGCCATCAAGCACTTTTCCAATCGGTCCGTCTGCAAGTGCTTCTGGACCGACATGTCCGATGCAGGCACCGGTTGATACACCAGAAAATCGTGCGTCCGTTATTAGAGCAATCTGTTTTCCAAACGATAGATGTTTGAGTGCCGCAGTGAGTTGGTATACCTCCTCCATTCCGGTTCCTTGTGGACCACGACAACACAACACCATGATGTCACCAGGATTAATGTTCGTTTCTCCTTGTCCTTTAAGCGTCTGAATCGCATCCGATTCACGAACAAAAACCCTTGCTGGTCCCGTCAATCGATAAACACCGTCAGCATCAACAACACTGGGATCAATGGCTGTGCTTTTGATAACAGAACCTTCAGGGGCAAGATTACCACGTGGAAACGTAACAGTACTTGTCAATCCAGCGGATTTTGCAGCATCTGGATCCAAAATTACTTCATCTGGTGCGACGTTATCAAGTTCTTCCAGCAATTCCCGCACGCGTTTTCGTCTTTCTGATGTTTCCCACCAATCAAGGTTGCTACCGAGCGATTTGCCTGTTGCTGTAATTACATCTTCGTTGAGAAGACCACCCAATTTGCGTAAATGGAGCATTACTTCAGGCACACCGCCAGCGAGGAAAACACGAACTGTTGGGTGTCCTACCGGACCGTTTGGCAATACATCTACAAGGCGAGGAACGCGCTGATTGATTTCTGTCCAATCATCTACTGTAGGACGTTGTAACCCCGCAGCATGCGCAATCGCAGGAATATGTAACAGTAAGTTAGTTGACCCACCAAACGCTGCATGTACTACCATAGCATTCTGAATCGCTTCCGGTGTAACGATGTCGTTCATCGTCAATCCATTCGCTGCTAAATTTACAACAGCCCGCGCAGAACGCAATCCCATGTCGGACCAGATGTTCTGTCCGGATGGTGCTAACGCTGAATGTGTTAAACTCATACCCAAAGCTTCACCAACGACCTGTGATGTCGCTGCAGTTCCAAGGAATTGACATCCACCACCGGGAGTCGCACAAGCACGGCATCCCATGTCCGCTGCATCTTGCAGACTAATCTCACCATGAGCGAAACGTGCTCCAATTGTCTGGATTTTACCCGCATCCTCTCCTGTTGTCGGTGGTAACGTCACACCTCCCGGTACAAGCACTGCTGGCAATTCTCGCATTGAGGCGAGTGCCATCATCATCGCTGGTAAACCTTTATCGCACGTAGCAACACCAACCACCCCCTTTCGCGTCGGTAGAGAACGAATAAGACGACGGAAAATCTGCGCAGCATCATTGCGGTATGCAAGACTATCCATCATGCCGACGGTGCCTTGTGTTCGTCCATCACACGGGTCGGAACAATAGCCAGCAAAAGGAATCGCTGCAAGTTCTTTAAGCTCATGTGCAACCGCCTGCATCAAAAGTCCCACTTCCCAATGACCGGTATGATATCCAAGGGCAATTGGACTGCCATCAGGTGCCCGGATACCTCCTTGCGTGCTGAGAATAAGGAATTCCTCTCGTCGTAGTTCTGTCGGTGCCCACCCCATTGCCGTGTTGTGACTCAAGCCGAAGATATCGCCACTCGGTTTATTAAGAAGCATCTCTGCCGTAAGTGGTAAACTACCTTCGGGACCAGCAGCATGCGTCTGGATGTCGTAAATATCACTATCATCTGCATCTAAGATGTCATTATACTTTATTGGTTTCGCCATATTACCTTCCTCTTAATGAGTCCTTTTATTCAAAAAGTTCTGACACTGCACACGAAAATCCTTCAACAACATCTTCACCTGACAACGTATCTTCACAGTTTAGCAGCGTAAAATCCGTTTCAGAACGATAGACCATGACCGTCTTCATAAGTGGTTCAATAACCCATACAAGACGCGTCCCAGCTTCCAGATAGGCTAACACTTTATCTATAACATCATACTGTTTATCTGATGGGGAAACAATCTCAATAGCCAGATCAGGAGCATCAGGGAACCCTTTAAATTTTTCATCAGACAAACGTTCTTCAGAAACAAAAGCAATATCTGGTTTCACCACCCGGTCACCCAATTGAAATGTCGTTTCAAGAGAATACAAACGTCCCAGTTGATTTTCACGAACATGTATGCCCAAAGGTATGATCAGATTGATACCTATCTCACCATGAACAATTGCAGCAGCAGCCATCGGCACTAACTCTCCTTTTACGTACTCATAACCCTCTAAATCGTTTTCAAGAAATTCGTCCATTGTCAACGTGTCTTGAGGTGGTATTTCTTGCATAGATTCCGGGTTCACCTGTGTATTAGGCATCAAGCACCTCCAATATGTAAGTAATTAGGACCGCTGGCAACTAAAAACTATTCCGATAGAAGTTTTATTACCTCAATCCTACCTGCTTTAACCTTGGTTTCATCCACTTTCATCTGTAAAAGTCCAATCACAAATTCTGTCAAACCCCAGTCGATTTGAGCAACATCAATAGGTGTTAAACCATCAGACTTTCGGACATTAATATCAGCCCCTTTTTCAATAAGTAGTTTCACTGTTTCAACGCGACCAAGAAAAGCAGCACTATGCAACGCTGTTGAACCGTCTCTATGTCGATTATGGATATTGGCTCCTCTCTCAAGAAGCAACTTCACTGCTGCCGTTTGTCCGTTTATTGCTGCCCATCCTAATGGATCTATTCCAAATTGCGGATCAAGCGTACTCAAATCGGAACCATTATCCAAAGCTGCTTTGATAGCTGAAAGATTACCATCTATCGCCGCCTTCCACAAGTTCTGTGATTTTGGAGCATTTTTCGCATGTTGGGAAAGAAGTCTGACCACTTTAGCTCTACCCGCTTTAACTTCTGCTTCATTTACCTCAATCTGGATTGATTTCAATATCCCTTCTGTGAATTCCCAGTCGAGGGTTGCGTTGTCAATAGCACTACCCCCGCTATTATTTCGGACATTGACATCTACACCGTGTTCCAAGAGCAATTCAACCACATCAGCACGTCCAAGAAATGCTGCGGTGTGTAATGCTGTATTACCATCACGATTCCGGGTATTGATATCAGCACCCTTCTCCAACAGATACGTGATTATTTCTGTGTGTCCCATCAGTGCAGCTGTAAGTAACATCGGATTCCCAGACTGCGGATTCTTGGCATTCACATCCATTCCTTCAGTTATTGCCTTTTTTACCATTTTGAGGTCACCGATGAAAGCGGCTTCCCATACGTCATTCGCGACTCCCTGTCGTTGTGATGGAGGATTGACATTGAGCATCTTGGCAATTTTTTCTCTACCCGCTTCAACATCCTTCTGTTTTAATTTAATATCAAACATTCCGGTCATGAATCTAACCATTCCCCAAGGCGCATATAAACCACTTGCAGGTGTATCGCCACCACGGTTCTTTGCATTAACATCAGCACCTTCTTTGATTAGGAGTTCGGCAAGTTCAACACGTCCTAAAAATACAGCAATATGTAAAGGAGTACCACCATCTTCCTGCCGCACGTTAACATCCGCCCCGAGTTGCAGAAGCAATTCCGCAGCCTCTTTCTTTCCCATCAAAGTTGCCCATGACAAAGGCGATAACTGGGTCTGTTCAGAAAGTTCATTGATATCCGCTCCTTCTGCAAGATAACGCTTAATGCCATCAAGATCGCCTAACCGAGCAGCACCCCACAAATTGTCTTTTGGTAACTCAAAAAACCTATTTTTAAATCCATCAGGTCCCATAACAAATGGAGGATTAGGTCTCTTTTTCCAAATCGGCATTTCGTCAGCAATCTCAGATAAAATTTCACTTTTCCGGACACGTATGAAGTGACGAGTCTCATCTAATTTTTCCTCAAATGAGATGGTTTTCTCTTTACCCCGCCTTTCTTTTTCATGTATGAAACGTTGCGCCTGTATCATGTGCGGTTCAATCATGGCAGAAATCCTGTCTACTTCGGCAAGTAGTTTAATTTCATTCCAGTGATTTTCGAGGATGTCTATCAATGTTTTCCTATAACGTTCTCTGCCTTCTTCAAGTTGATAGAGTTTGTGAGCAATTAATCCTTGTGTTTTAACCGATATAGGTTTGCGTGAATCTCTCTGAAAGTCAAGCATACTAAACTTTGTGAATAGCGAATCCGCTCCCCAAGGCAAGAAATGGAACTTATCTGTCTCCGGATTGAGATAGATAAAAAAGTTATTGTTATTACCAGAATACCCATCCCAGAAACCGAGTAACCCTTCAATCGCCCAGAATCGATAAAAACTGTCTAAATCAACATGTTCTCCAATTGCTTGTTCAGTCACATCATTCTTTGCAAGGACATCAATCAACGCTAATATCCTTTCTCGACCGCGTTCATCATCACCTCTTTTATGTTCAAAACTATTCTCCCATGCTTTGTGAAAATCAACGACTGTCCCTTCATATAATGGACCTTTATTATTACCGAAAGTCCGTTTGAGCAACGGTGGACGCATAGTTTCGACATGAGAATATATACCAAGATTTTTACCGTTTACGGTTACTTGGGCATATGCACACCGAGGTGCCGGTGAACCGATTGAGTTAAAAAGCTCATACCCCAAAAATTGGCTAACCTGAGTCACATCCTGTTGATTATTATTGAGTGTAAGGTTGTTTAACCCTTCAATCTCACCTTTTTTGTCAATATGATTCAACTTGATTTTAAGCGATGGTCGTATATGATTTTGAGAGCCGATGAATCCTTTCTTGCGAATCCCAACCTTCGGAAACACAACGCCATCTATACTCACACTCGCTTCAACATAAGTATATGGATGGTCTATCGGTGCAAATTGCCGAGATTCGTTTAGTGCCTCAACGAAATTCCGAGATTGAAACCGAATCTTGTTCCAATCTTTCTCCGAAACTGTAATTTGTATATCTAAAACCCTATCCGTTGGATAAATATCGTCCAACGTCAGTTCCTTCGTGTTACCACTCTGAACAGCAACATTCAAACAGAGAATCGTTACCGTATATAATATCCATCTTGACATAATGTTCTCCTATTAAGTAAATATTCTTATTCACTTAGTTTAACACATTTTAAGTTTTTATGCTTATATATTTTGAGGAGGGGAGTGTAATTAATACCGTTTTAAAAAATAAGATGTCATTTGCTGAGGAATACGTTTAAGAGCGACCTCCCAGTCGCTCCTACAGAAGATAGATTATCAATCAACAATAATGGTTGAAGCCGATAATGTAACAATAAATATTAAGAAGTAGGTATAACTTCAATATGAAACCATTTTAACTTGATTTTGAATTCAAATTCAAGTATCATTTAAAGAGGAGAATTTATTCCCATCCGTTTTTCTGGTTTTCAAAACTATAGTTAAGATACGATGAATGGCAAGCGCGTTTAACGCAGATTGTTGAAGCGTGTAAAATAGTTGTCGTATTGTTACGGAGAATGTTCAAATGAAACAGAGAAGAATGAAAATATTCGCTGCCAGTATTATTTTGCTTAGCGGTTTTGCGTTTTTAGTGTTGTCTATGACGAAAAAAGAAAGTATGCCGGAATTGACCCCCTCAAAACTTCTCGCAAATGCTAATACTATGTCAAATCAAAATGTTCAACTTGTCGGTGCTATTTCAGAAGGGAGTTCTACGTGGGATGCGGCTAAATTTAAGCTAACCTTTGCCGTGCGCGAACTTGAAGGAGAAGGTACTGAGAAAGTCAATGTGATATATAACCGTCTCAAACCCGACAACTTCATAGATGGTGGTAACGTTTTTGTAGAGGGAAAATACGACGCACAGCAGAATTTGATTGTCGCTACTAAGTTAACGACGAAATGTGCTTCCAAATACGAAGGTGCGGAAAGTGCCAAAACTACCGATAGTTCTTAACTAATGTTGCTATACCGTACAACGGTCAGAAATTAGAGGATCAATATGTTCATTGAGAACCTTGTGGTAGGCATACAAAGTGTTGCAGCTGAACTTGGTCAAGCAGCGATATTCCTTTCCGTATTCACTGCGATATGGGCAATTGTTATACCTTTCGTTGGACTACGCACGAGAAACCCTAACATTGTTAAGAGCGGTAGGCGCGGTGTTATTGCTACTTTTGGTCTAATAAGTGTTGCTACCAGCGCGCTGGTCTTTGGATTTGTGACTGATGATTTCTCAATGATGTATGTCGTTGAGGTATCCAGTGCTGCCCAACCCCTTCTCTATAAGTTCACGGCTCTCTGGGGACGCATGTCCGGTTCCTTACTTTTCTGGCTTTGGTTGCTTACTCTTGCTGGTGCTATCGTTGTTTGGCAGAACAGAAAAGCGACTGATACCCTTGCGGATTATGCACTAATTCCTATTTCAATTGTCCAACTTTTCTTTATTCTCCTTGTCACTGGTTTAGTTGAAGGAGTTTACAACCCACTTGATCGATTTCCCAATGGGCACGTAGCAGCTGACGGTCAAGGGATGAACCCACTTCTCCAGACCCCCAGCATGGCGTTTCATCCTCCCACATTATATATAGGTTGGATTAGTTTAACAGTACCATTTGCATTTGCTGTTGGTGCGCTGGCATCGGGCAGAATCGGAAACGATTGGGTGCTCCGTTCCCGAAGATGGATGCTGTTTTCATGGATCGTTTTGACTGTGGGAATCACCCTTGGGGGGCATTGGGCATATCAGGAACTCGGTTGGGGTGGATATTGGGCATGGGATCCGGTAGAAAACGCCTCTTTTATGCCGTGGTTGCTCGGTACCGCTTATCTACATTCTGTGATGATTCAAGAAAAGCGGAATATGCTCAAACTGTGGAACATACTCCTAATTACCTTAGCCTTCCAATTTACACTATTAGGCACATTTATTACTCGAAGTGGTATAATTTCTTCCGTACATGCATTCGCACAATCAGACATTGGTGGGTATTTTTTAAGTTTTATCCTTGCTTCAACCGCTGGGGTGATTGCACTTGTAGTATACCGCTGGCAACGGCTCAAAAGTGCTAACCGTCTTGAATCTCTCTTATCCAGAGAAAGTGCGTTTGTTCTGAACAATTGGCTCCTTGTAGGATTGACCTTGATTATCCTGTGGGGTACGTTATGGCCTATAATTTCCGAAGCGATTCAAGGTGAAAAGGCATCTGTTCCCGAAGAATTTTTCAACAAAGTGGTTATTATCCCTGGATTACTACTCCTCTTTTTAACGGGTGCCGGTCCTATTATTTCGTGGAAAAAAATCACACCGAACAACTTCAAACGTATGTTTGTATCCCCACTCCTTATCGGTTTGATAGGAGCAGTTGCGGCATGGATGTTTCTTGCATACAGAGCACACGCTGCTGTTGAATTCCCTCTGGCTTTTTTGACTACTACTGCTGCACCTATTATTAGTGTTGCTGTTGAAGTTACTACCAAGGCTGCTGCAGATGCAGTTGTGTCTACTGCTTATGTTGTTGAAACTGCGGGTGCAAATATATTAACACAAGCTTGGCGATTCTTTACATTCAGCAAACCCTTTAGCTCCCAATCAATCCCAATTTATTCGGTGCTATGTACATTTGCCAGCGTGTTTGTGGTTATTGCGATCTTTAGCGAATTTTACCGTGGGGCTAAGCTCCGTGCCAAACGTCAGGAGAGTTCCTTCCTTAACGGCTTGTGGCTTCTTGTTCAGCGAAACAAACGCCGATACGGGGGTTATATAATACATATAGGTATCGTAATTGTCTACATAGGGATAATGGGTTCCAAGGGTTATTTTCTTCTTGAATCAGATAGTCTAAACCTTGGTGACTCAATGAAGGTAGGATCCTATCAACTGACATTAGAAAACGCACTTCAGAAAGAACACGATAATTTTAATCGGTCAGAACTTGCATTTAAGGTTGAAAAGGATGGAAAACAGGTGACCACGATGAGACCTGCGCGACATTATTATTTTACAGCTGGACAAGGTGATCAGGATACGATTGAATCAGCTATACATCCTATCGGTCTAGATAATCTGTATGTCGCCCTCGGTCCTTTACCAGCAAAGATTGATAATAAGACTGATGTCAACGTTTCGGTCTACCACAATCCATTGATTAGGGTTGTTTGGATCGGTGTTGCTGTGATGGTATTGGGTGGACTTATCGCGATAGCTCAGAAATCTGTGCATCCAGCGAATACCTCTAATGCATAGGTACAGTCAATGATAACCCGAATCTTACATTATCTTGAAACACCTGTAATTAGTGCTTTTATGCTTATTTACATGTTTTTATCTGCTTTCACTGCTATTGCACAAGTTCAGACAGAGGATAAGGCAACTGTAAATAGTGGGGAATTTGAATCCCAAATGCATGAATTGGAGACGACACTTTATTGTCATTGTGGGTGTGAACGTATGACTTATGAAATCTGTCAATGTGGAACCGCACAACATGAAAAAAAGGGATTTCGAGACGCTCTAATGAAAGGTAAAACCGTGGAGGAAATTCGAATAGAATATCTTGAAAAATATGGAGCAAGGTATTCTGCTATCATGCCTGCGGAAGGCATCAATCTTCTTGCTTATCTTATGCCTGCGGTTATACTGATAATTATTGGTGGTGTGGTTTATGTTATACTACAAAGATTTCGCAGAAATGAGTCGACTTTGACACAATCCCCTGAACAGGTTTCTGACGAACTTCAGCAACAGATTGAATTAGAACTTGAAAAATACAAGGAACAAAATTAGAGGTAGTTATGTTTTCTTATCTCCTTTTGTGGTCAGTTATTTTGGGCATCGTTGTTTTGGTATATATCGCATACCCCCTATTTCAAAGTATGGGGTCTTTTACAGATATTGATCCTGCAGAAGCACGTATGCAAACCCTTGCTCTGGAACGTGAACAGAGTTATTCTGCCTTAGCTGACCTTGATGAAGATTATGAAACAGGAAAACTTTCAGATGCGGATTACAAGGAATTACGGGCTGCACTGTTGCAAGAAACGGCTCGCATTGTTAGTCAATTAGAAGCCAATGCTAAGACAGATGTAGAAGCCGAAATAGAAAAGTTCAAACAACAAAAAAACAAATAATGAAGATACACATTCACCCATATATAACTACAGAAAGACACCACACTTCAAAACGTCCTAAAAACGTTAAGTATCTCGTTAATCTGTTGATAGTAGCACTCACATTTCTTTTATTACTTCCCGCAACACATTCTCAAAACCAAGGTGGTATTATTCATGGTGCACTGATTGATGGAAAGTTGAACGAACCTATTGCTAACCATCCTGTAACCCTCAATATACACAAAGCAGGGAATGTTACACAACAGGAAACGACAACAGATGAAAACGGACATTATCATTTTGAAAAACTACCTATTGAATTTGAGACCCACTATTCAATCACGACAACCTATGATGAAACGGAATACGAAGAAAAGGATTTGGTGTTATCTTCATTTGTGCCAGACATTGTTGTTGACATCAATGTCGGTGGGTTAACAGACGATCCAGGGCAGATCCGAATAAAAACATATAGCATTGCTCTCGGTTTTGCATCCGATGACGATATAGCAAAAGGTATACTGTCCATTATTGAAGTATTTGTTGTTGAAAATACAAGCACCTTACCTTTCCAGATGACACAAAACGACGAAACAGTTAGTCTCTATTTTTCTCTACCAAAGGGACATGAGCAATTCAAACCGCTTTCCCCCGAAAACCTAAAACTGGATTCTAACGCTGACCATGCAATACTTACAGAACCGATAAAACCCGGTGAACTGGAAGGCGGATTTATATACACTTTCCACGCTGATGGACGAGACATACAGCTTTCTCGACCAATGCATTTTCATACTGACCACATTACAATTCTTGTTCCCGAAGGCATCAACATTGCACCACGGTCTAAACTATTTAAGAAGGTGGGACGCACACAATTTCATGGAGTCGTTTATACAAAATACGAATCAACACCTGAAAGTGGATTCCCAATAGGAAAAACACCGGACCTAAGATTAGCTGTTTCAAATCAACAGTTGACTGGACAACAAAGCAGAACGGTAAGTTCAAACATCGGACAGATAATTTTTATAGCAATTGCTGCTGCCCTTGCAGGTGGATTCCTTGTCGCGGCGATTTTTACTCTTCGCGGAACACGCCGGGCAGCTACTGAATCCGATGCTTCGCAATCATCGCCAACGGACGAGGGTTGGCTGCGTAAACTCACCGATGATGACCTTGTACATGCACGTTCTACACGTCTTGAATTCATAACACTCCTTGATACGTTGCAGGAAAATAAGGATATATCCGAACGGGTCTATACCAGATTACGTAACGAACAGACAGAACGTCTTACTGAAATCCTTGACCAGTGCAAAGAACGAGGAATAGATAACTAACGGCAGATTTTACTGTATGTAAGGATTTGATTGAATGAGTGATGAACAACATATCGCAGACTTGATTGAAGATTTAGAGGATTTTGATGACGATTTGCGCGATGCTGCGAAAAAAGAATTGGTTACAATCGGTGAACCCGCTATACCACAACTGATTGAGGCACTTGCTCATAATCTCTCGGATGTCGCGGATGAAGCTGGGGATGTTTTGGCAGCGATTGGAGAACCGGTTATTCCTGTTCTTATGGATGAAATTGTGCTTGCCCCGAAACATCAAGCACTTGCGATCATCAGCACCCTTACTCGTATAGGTGAATCAGCAATACCGGCATTACTTGAAGCATTAAATAACAAACTAAATGAAGAACTCCGAGAATATGCTGTTCGGGCATTCGGTGGAATGGGGACGACTGCAGTCAGCGCGATACCTGCACTTATTGAAGCCTTGAGCGATCGCGAGGACGAAGTGCGAACTTATTCTGCCTATGCACTATCTAAAATGGGTGAATCAGCAGTAGAAGCCGTACCAGCACTCATCAAAGCACTTGAAGACGAATCTGATCGTGTGAAGCACCATGTCGCTTTTGCATTAGAACAAATCGGGACACCGGAAGCTCTAAGAGCATTGAATGGACGTTAATCTATCGAAGAGCACAAGTCATATAAGGTTTACACGATTACAAGATGGTTTTTTGAACATTATGACCGATGTGTTGTCTGTAAATTAACTTGAAAACGATATGTAAATATTGTATAATTAGAAAAAGAAGAACATTAGGATTGTTTATAAAGGAAATTTTACGAACTTCGTTAAGAACACGCGAATTAATAACATAATATTAATAAAGCAAGCAAATTGTCTACAATTTGAAAGGAGCCAAAATGGCAAAGTACGATTTTGTAGTTGCTGTAGGAGGGGCACCTGGACAAGGTATAGAAACGCTTGGTAAGAGTCTGGGTCAAATTTGTGCCCGATATGGGTTATACGTTTACACTTACAGTGCCTATCAATCCCTCATCCGTGGCGGCCATACCTTCCTTACCATCAGAATAAGTTCTGAACCGGTTGCCAACCATGGCGACGAAATTGACCTAATTATCGCCCTTGATAAAAACAGTATAGAAAAACACCTTCCCAACGTCAGACCCGGTGGTGCATTCATCTATAACAGTGACGATGTTAAACAAGCACCAGAACGAGATGATATCCAGTTGTGTCCTATCCCCTACAAAAAGTTCTCCAGCGGAATTGAAGATAGAAAGTTACAGAGAACATGTCTTAATACGTGTTTGCTTAGTGTTGCTTTGAACCTTGTAGGTGCGGATTTAAATTTACTTAAGGATATAATCATCGGTGCGCTTCTCAAACGCAAAGGACAGGAAGTTGTGGATGCGAACTTTAGTGTTGCAGATGCTGGCTTTGATCATGCTGCTGAAAACTTCACGAAATTTGATACTGCGTTTGAGAAACAGGAACCCGCACTCGCTTTCGTTGATGGAAATTCAGCCATGGCAATGGGCGGCGCAGCTGCTGGTGTTAAGTTCTATGCCGCATATCCGATGAGTCCTTCAACTGGTGTACTACATTGGATGGCGGCGAATGCCCGAAATCTGAATATTATGGTGCGCCAATGTGAAGATGAAATCAGTGTTATCAATATGGTTATCGGTGCTGCCCACGCAGGATGTCGGGCAATGTGTGCGACTTCCGGTGGTGGATTTGCGCTCATGTCAGAAGCAATCGGTAGTGCTGCCATGATGGAAATTCCAATTGTTGTCATTAACGTGCAGCGCGGAGGACCTTCTACCGGTTTGCCCACGAAAACTGAACAAGGCGACTTATGGCAACTCCTCGGGGCAAGTCAAGGAGATTTCCCGAAGATTATTGTCGCACCTACCAGTATCATGGACGGTTTTGATACGATACCTGAGCTTTTCAACCTCGTTGATAAGTACCAATGTCCCGGTATGGTTCTGTCAGATCTCACACTTTCAATGGGATTTGCGACGTTTGATCCCGATACAATTAACTGGCAACCAGAAATTGACCGTGGTGAAATGATAACTGAACTCGGACCAATGGAAGAGGAATATCTACGTTACCAGATTACAGATAGCGGTATTTCACCCCGTGCTATACCTGGTGTTCCAGGTCACGTACATGTTGTTGCTACTGATGACCACGATGAAGACGGCGGTTTAATTAGTGATGAATATACGAACCCACACAAACGTCGCGATATTATGGAAAAACGGCAACGGAAGATGGAAGGTATTGTTAAACATCTACCACCACCGACATTTGAAGGACCTGAAGATGCGGACGTAACGCTTATTGGATGGGGTTCCACACACGGTGTCATTAGTGAAGCAGTCCAAATGCTAAATGATGATGGTATTGTAACAAACCACATACATTTCAAATGGCTCTACCCAATTGACGAAGATGTTGTGAATGAAGTTCTGGCAAATTCGGGACGCTCTATAATTGTTGAGTGTAACTACACAGGTCAATTTGCACGGTTCTTGCGAGGTGAAACCGGCTTTAATGCAGACGGACATATCCGCAAGTATGATGGAGAACCGTTTATGCCACACCATATCGCTGATGGTGCTCGTGAACTACTCATCGGTAAAACTGAGCTTTATGTTCCTTATCAAGAAATAGTTGTCTAAAAGGAGGAAGAATCAGATGGCAAAAAAAGAAAGACCTATTAAAGGTGCTCCTACAGCGAAAGATTACCGAAGTGTCAATCCCGATTGGTGTCCAGGTTGTGGTGATTTCGGTGTGCTGGCTGCACTACAAACTGCCTATGCTGAACTTGGTCGTGGTAGTCATGATCACCTTACTGTTAGCGGTATTGGGTGTTCCTCTAATCTCCCCGGCTTTGTCCGTACTTACGGTATGCATACCCTGCATGGACGTTCACTTGCTGTAGCAACGGGTGCTAAAATGGCTAACCATGAGTTAAATGTCGTCGTAACAGGCGGTGATGGGGATGGATACGGTATTGGTGGCAACCACTTCATTCATACCATGAGAAAAAATGTTGATCTTCTCTATATTGTGATGAACAACGAGACGTATGGGTTGACTGTTGGTCAAGCATCACCTACCACTGTGGTCGGTGAAACATCTAAAAGCACACCATTCGGTAATATAGAAACACCGCTCAATCCGGTCGCAATGGCAATCGTCGCAGGTGCTACTTATGTCGCCAGAGCATATAGTTCTGAAAGAAAGCAACTCACAGAATTGATGATTAACGGCATGCACCACAAAGGATTTGCATTCATTGATGTTATCAGTCCTTGTATAACTTGGAAAGGTGATGAAATTTTTGATTATTGGAAGGAACGAGTCAACTTCCTTGAAAATCATGATACGAGCGACAAAGCAGCGGCACTTGAACAAGCAGTCAAAACAGGACATGATACTCAACTCGGTTTGTTCTATCACGATACAAGTAGTCAGTCATTGGATCAGATGGAACCTGTTCTGGAAGCCGGTCCTATGGCACATCAATCCCTCGGTATTACACCTGAACAGGGATCTGCAATTATCAAACGCATGATGTAAAACAGAACTATAAGGGCAGGTATAACACCTGCCCTTTCTTTTTGTATCACGAAGGTCCAACAATATCATAAATTACACCTACACATTATGCGTCTTTCTGCATCCCAAATCACGAAGCATTTCGGATACCGTGCGGTGGTAAAAAAAGCAAACCTCACAATTAACCCTGGTGAAGTAGTTGCGGTTTTCGGTCCTAACGGTGCTGGTAAAACGACATTCATCAAAATACTTGCCACGCTCCTCCGACCAACATCTGGAAAACTTGAAATCGAAGGTGCAGACGCAATCGCGGACTACGCAAAAGTGCGAAACATGTTAGGGGTTATCATACATGAGCATTTGGCGTACCCAACGTTAACCCCATTTGAAAATCTAAAGTTTTTCGGTCAGATGTATGGGGTTGAAAATTTAGAAACCCGTTGTCAGACGCTTCTTGATGAAGTCGGTTTACAGCATTTTGTGCACGAACCGCTTCATATCTTTTCACGCGGTATGACGCAGCGTTTTATGATAGCAAGAGCTCTCCTCCATAATCCAACAATTCTGTTACTTGATGAACCTTTCTCTGGACTTGATGCTTCCGCAAAGCAATTTGTTCTGGATCGTATTGCACAAGAGCAACAAAACGGTAAAAGCATACTCATTACAACACACAACACCGAATTAGGTTATCTTGTAGGGACAAGATTTCTCTTCATGATAAACGGTGAATTAGAAGAGATTGCACAGCAAGACGAGATTTCTGAAAATACGTTAGTACAGATGTACGAGGAAAGGTTGACAGCCGTAGCTTGAAAGCGATCATAGATAGTTCTTTCAAATTGAGATAAACATGAAGGCATTCCGTCAGATTGCCGCGTTGATTCGCAAGGACCTTGCACTCCAATTCCGTTCAAAAGAGACGTTGGCATTAATTTTTGTTTTTAGCGTCCTCGTTGTCCTCATTTTTGCTTTTGCGTTCGGACCGAATTTTCCCCCTGAAAAAAGTGAACGCGGAAAATTAACCGCAAGTGTTCTCTGGACAGCATTTGTTTTTGCTGGGATTATCACCTTGAATCGTTCATTCGTAATTGAACGGACACACGGAGCATTGCACGGTATACGCCTCACTGGTGTTGATGCGAGTCATATTTACCTTTCCAAGGTTGTCAGCAATGTCATTTTCCTATTTCTATTGGAAATAGTGATTACTCCTATCGCACTCCAATTTTTCGATCTATTTGATGGGGTGACGATAGGTATCGTTCTAAAACTGTACGGTGTGCTTAGTATTGGTACACTCGGTTTTTGTGCTGTCGGTGTGCTGTTAGCGTGTATGTCAACAAGCACAGATGGTGGCGAAAGTCTACTTTCTGTCATACTTCTGCCACTTGTGATTCCTATTATTATGGGTGGCACTAAATGCACAGTCTCTATTTTGGTAACAGGTGGGTTGGAAGAAGGTTTCTGGTTGAATATGTTGGTAGGTTCAAGCCTTATCTATTTGGCATCGGCGTATTTGCTTGCTGATGCTGTGATTGAAGAATAGTCTTTAGGAAACTGAATTAAGTGCAATATGATTACATCATGAAAAGTCAATACATTATATAACGATACGCTTCAAAAGGAGAAGCAACTTGTCAGAAATAATTTATATACACGGAAGAGAAATACTGGATTCACGAGGTAACCCTACGGTTGAAGTAGACGTTAATTTAGCATCAGGCGCGTTTGGACGCGCTGCTGTCCCGTCAGGTGCATCTACAGGTGAACATGAAGCGGTTGAGCTTCGCGATAAAGATTCAGATCGCTATTTAGGCAAAGGTGTTCAGAAGGCAGTTGAAAATGTAAATACTGTCATTACAGGGGAACTTGCTGGAGTGGATGTATTTGCGCAAAATGAGATTGATGCTATCATGTGTGAACTGGATGGTACAGATAACAAAAGCAATCTCGGTGCAAACGCAATTTTAGGTGTTTCTCTTGCTGCGGCAAAGGCTGCTGCAGACGAACTCGGTCAACCCCTCTTTCGTTATATCGGTGGAACAAATGCAAAAGAACTTCCGTTGCCGATGATGAATATCTTAAACGGTGGTTCGCATGCCGATAATAACGTTGATATTCAAGAATTTATGGTGATGCCTGCAGGGGCAAACAGCTTCTCCGAAGCACTCCGTATGGGTGCTGAGATTTTTCACAGTCTAAAGGCTGTCCTGCAAGAACGAAATTGTAACACGGCAGTTGGTGATGAAGGCGGTTTTGCGCCAGATTTGGGTTCAAATGAAGAAGCCATCTTGGTAATTATTGAAGCCATTGAACGCGCTAAATATGTTCCTGGTGAAGATATTTTATTAGCGTTGGATGCAGCCTCAAGCGAATTCTACAATAGAGACACTGGCACTTACGAATTGAAGGCAGAGGCACAACCGACTAAATCACCAGAAGAGATGGTTGGCTTTTACACGGAACTCTGTGAAAAATATCCTATCGTCTCCATAGAAGACGGCATGGACGAAAACGACTGGGATGGTTGGAAGCATCTAACCGACGCAATTGGTGATAAGGTGCAACTTGTTGGAGACGATCTTTTTGTAACCAATACTACTCGACTACAGCAAGGAATTGATGGACAGATTGGGAATTCTATTCTGATTAAGGTCAATCAGATAGGAACATTGACAGAAACACTTGATGCCATTGAACTCGCGCGTCGTTTCAACTATACGGCTGTTGTCTCACATCGGTCAGGTGAAACAGAAGATACCACAATTTCTGACCTTGTTGTTGCGACCAACGCTGGACAAATAAAAACCGGTTCACTTTCACGGACAGATCGTGTTTGTAAATATAACCAACTCCTTCGTATTGAAGAAGAACTTGGTGATAGTGCTATTTTTTCTGGTAAGAAAGTTTTCTATAATTTAGCAGATTTTCGGTAAATACCTGTTTTTAATGGGACAGTGTTTGTGCTGTCCCAGCAAACTTTATTGAAGGTAGTTTATGCGTATCTTTCGCGTTATCTTATTTATTGTTGCTACAGCTTTGCTCATCATCAGCGTGAAGCAATTTATGAACGGTTATAAGGCTTGGCAAGAAGCACAGCAAGTCGCAGAAAGTTATCAAAAGGAACTTCAAAGACTTGAAATTGACCGTGATAGACTCAAGAAGCGTGTTGAGCTACTAAAAAATGACCCCTTAACCAAGGAACGTCTTGTCAGAAAAAAATTGGGTTACGTCAAACCTGGCGAGGTTATGTTCAAAATAGTCAAACCAGAATGACCTCAATGGACGTAAATTCAAAAGTTGATCCAGCCCATAATTATTCATAATAAAACTGGCACTGAATAAATGACAGTAGAAATAATATGATCATCCTATCCTTGCTTGTTTGATGGGTGTGTAAATATTTTTGCATCACCTAAACCAGTTTTCATGCTGGACAGGATTATTTTCTCGATTCTGACAAAAAACCAAAAAACTGAAACATACATGAAACATACATGAAACATATTGTTCCGACCCCCACGTTCCCCTTCCAACCTCCCAAACCACGTGTTATAATACTATCACTATGAAAAACGCAACCACATCCAAATCCAACATAACCGTATTCGTAGGTCGGAGCGAGCAAAGCGACCTCCGACATCTTACATTCTGTAGAAGCGACCTCCGACAAATAGCCAAAAACAAAAGATACAGTTTTTCAAGTTTTTTAAGACACATTAACTCGGTGAAAATAACCCATAAACTCAGGCAGGTACTACCACCAGACCACAACACAGTAAAGATACAGTTATGTAAAAAAAGGCACAAAACTGTATCTTTTTTAAACGGAGGAAAATAACGCGATTCGTAGGTCGGAGCGAGCAAAGCGACCTCCGACATCTTACATTCTGTAGAAGCAACCTCCGACAGAATATTATACTATTTCTAATATAATGGCTCTTCTTGTAGCACAAACTGTTAGTTTGTCTCCTACAGCACTACTATCCTAACAACCGAAAATGAGACTATTATGAATAGAAATGGTATAAAAAAATAGACAAAAAATAGACAAAAATCAAGCAGAACAAAGGTTACCGTTTTTCTTTTTTTTTACATTCAAAAAAACCGATGAAAACAACCCATAAACCCAGACAGGAACTAAAACCAGTGAAAAATACCAAAAGTTACCGTTATGCAGAAATTAGACACAAAACGGTAACCTTTTTATACGGAAGAAAAATCCAATGAAAATACAAGACAAACAATTCACAGTCAATATGATGTCCGAAGTCTTGTGCATGGTGTTTCCATTCCTGTCTTTAGGCAAAAAGCTTTACACACCTTTGTTTGATAAACCCTTTGCAAAATAGTTGAATATCAGATATAATTAAAAATAACATAATATGCAGTGTCGGAAGCATGAAACCTTTCATATCCTACCAAGAGGAATCGTGTCCATATCTCACCCATGAATACGAGGCGCGCTACTACTGCCATAAATTATAGGTAATTCTATGCACGCAGAAAATAATTATCGAAATCCTTTTCCAAAACTAATTGCTATATGTGGTCTCCTTCTGCTTTTCATTATTGCCGTAAATGTATTGCGTGTTTTTGAAGATAATACTCCGCAGGAATCTACTCAGATTGATGTGAAGGAGGCACGTTCCAAATCTAATATGGTCCAGGCAATGGAGACACGTCCGAAATTTGTTAGAAAAAAAGACAGTCTTGACGCGAGACGATGGCCTGATGGATTCCATCTCTACCGGTATTTTTCGACTGGAAATGCTGCCGTTTACGTAGCAGAAATGGATCGTGATGCAGGTAACCTCGGATTTGGTGTGGGACTTGCAAACTCACAAATAATTGGTCGTGAAACTGTCACGGGTGTTACGAGAAGACTTAATAAAAAAGGAATACAGTCTCTGGCAGGTGTTAATGGCAGCTTTGGCATTCGTAGTGATGGATATGGACGTGGTGGTATGCTTTTCAACCTTCACATACAAGACGGTGAACTTGTTAGCATTCCTAAATTGCTTGATAGATGGGGTTATTCTCCACCTTCACCGTGGGGTGAAACCAGTTTTGGGGTTACACCTGATGGTGAATTTCTATTGGAAGCAGTACACCTAAACGGAAAATTACGCATCGGTGAAGAAACTCTTGAGATAGATGCAATCAACCAAATCTGTGATTCGTTGTGTCCTGTAGTGCTTTATACCCCCCGTTTTGGAAGGACAACTTTAACACGCCGATGCTACGAATTCACTCTCAAGAAACTTGCACTTCCACTTACCGGGAAATACACAAGCCGTTTTGTCGTAACTGCAGTTAATTCACGTGGTAACAGCATTATCCCGTCTGATGGAGTTGTTCTCGCTATTGAGCCACGCATAGGATACAAATGGTTTAGAAAAATTCCCAGATCTGCAACAGGTGAATTAGAGATTGCACTCACACCAGAAAAATGGCAGACAGTTCAAGCAGGAATTGGTGGGAATCTACGGTTATTACGAAACGGAGAGATTGAACCTCAGTTGATTGATTTTGCGCGTGCCAGAGGTGCTAATGCCTACGGACACCGCAACGGTGCTGATCGACATCCACGAAGTGCTTTGGGTTTCAATGATGATAAACTCTTTCTAATTGTTGTTGATGGTAGACGACCCGGTCACAGTGTGGGAATGACCCTCTATGATATGGCTTCTTTTTTTAGGGACATCGGCATCAAAAATGCCATGAACTTTGATGGTGGCAGTTCCTCAGCATTGTGGGCATTAGGCGATATTGTAAATAGACCAGCACACGATTATGAACGTCCCATTTTCAACGTGGCACTGATTCGCAAAAAATGAAAAATCATCAGATAAAACCACGATATGTCCTCCTAACCTTCCTGTTGTTATTCGCATGTTCAAATAGGAATACACCTCCAGCAGTCACTGAAGATTTTATATATAATTACTATAAACTCGCGAACCAAGAAGCAGCACTCCAGTTAACCTCCGGTCTTGCCACAGAAAAATTAGAAGCAGAAATTACACGACTACAAGAGGTGCGAACTCAAAACGATCCTAAACCTGAAATACCGAAAATGGAATATAAGCAAATCGGAAAAGAGACTGCAAGTGAAATTGAAAATGTGACACACGTATTATTCAACTATCAATTGACAATAAAGAATCGTGTAGGCACAACAACCCATATCCGAAATGTCGTTATTACTACTGAAAACATTGATGGTAAATGGAAGGTTATCAATTTTGATGAGTATTAACATTTGTGCTTGTTTGAGGTGAGAGAAGTAACTCAATCCAAACTTATGGAGATATTGGATGAAAACCGGTAAGGTTGCTATCTTTACACAAGCACACACCCCGTTAGAGTTCCGTGAATACCCTATTCCATCTGTAACAGCCGAAGACATGTTAGTGCGGATCCGAATGGCAAATATTTGTGGATCTGATTTGCATTTTTGGCGAGGACACGGTCCCAAAATCGCAAGCGGTATTCCACAAGTGCTCGGTCACGAAATGATCGGAACGATTGAAGCGATGGGACGAAATGTGCAGGTTGACAGTATCGGTCAACCATTAACTGAAGGGGATCGGATCGTCTATTCCTATTTCAAGCCGTGCCAACGTTGTTGGGTGTGTCTCAATGGGAAACCGGGTTGTCCGAACCGATACCGAGATTGGCTCGGTGTGTCCAGTGAACATCCCCCACATTTCCACGGTGCGTACGGTGAATACTACTATATGAAGCCGGGACACTGGGTTTTTAAAGTGCCTGATGAACTGCAGGATACACTTGTATCTCCGATCAATTGCGCGCTATCTGAAGTTATCTATGGACTCAATCAGATCGGTATCACGCTTGGTGATACGGTAGTTATCCAAGGCGTAGGTGGACTTGGACTATATGCGACTGCGGTGGCAAGGGAGATGGGAGCAGGGAAAATAATTGTGCTTGATAAGCTGCTGGCACGTCTTGTGCTTGCAAAAGAATTTGGTGCAGATTATACGCTCAACGTAGATGAACTTGAAATGAAGGAACGGGTTGATTTCGTCCTTGATCATACGAGTGGTATCGGTGCCGATCTTGTTGCAGAATTTGTGGGTTCTCCGCGTGTCTTGGCAGAGGGTATTGAAATGCTTCGGTGGGGTGGACGTTATCTCTGGATAGGCAACATCAACTTGGGATTTCCAACTAAAATTGACCCTGGCAACATCGTCCGGTGTAGCAAAACTATACGAGGTGTTATCGTTTATGAACCGTGGGTAATTCCGCGGGCACTTGATTTTCTTAGTCGCACACGCGATAAATACCCGTTCCACAAAATCATCTCTGATACCTTCCCGTTTGAAGATATTAACGACGCTTTCTCTTACGCTGATGAAGGTTCTGCAATCCGAGTCGGTTTGGAATTTGCCAACACCAAATATTGAAATGCCTTCTTCACTCTACATCCACATCCCATTTTGTGCAACGAAGTGCTACTATTGTGCCTTCAATACCGATTCTTTCCACAAGGAACAAGCGAAAGTATACTTAGACGCACTCAGTACTGAGATGGGACTTTACGTCCCGCAAACCGCTCCTCTAAAAACAATCTTCATCGGTGGTGGCACCCCTTCAATCCTTTCTGCTAACGCCTTAGATCAATTATTTACTGACATACAGAAACATTTTCAGATATGTCCTAATGCTGAAATCACTGTGGAATGCAATCCGGGTACTGTTGATAGTGAAAAGCTCTGTGTGATGCGAAATGCTGGGGTTAACCGACTTAATTTCGGTTTGCAAGCAATGCAGAATGAAACGTTGCTGCAATTGGGGAGAATCCACACCGTTGAGGAATTCCTTCACAGTTACCGTTTGGTACGTGAACAAGGTTTTGACAACATCAATATTGATCTGATTTTTGCACTTCCGGAGCAAACGATGGATGCATGGCAGTACACCTTAAGGGAGACAATTTCGCTTGAACCTGAACATATCTCAGCATACAATCTCGTCATGGAAGAGTCAACACCGTTTTATGAGTGGTGGAAAGCTGGTGAACTCGTTCTCCCTTCTGATGACACTGAAGCAGATATGTTTCAATGGACTATTGAAACACTCACTTCACACGGATATACGCACTATGAAATCTGTAATTTCACCAAACCGAATCGAGAAGTGAAACATAGTCTTGTATATTGGAATAATCAAGAATATATCGGTTTAGGGGTTGGTGCGTGTGGCTATGTTGATGGTATCCGTTATACGAACATCCGAGGTATCCCGTCATATATTGAAGCACTCAGCAAACATAACAAGCCGATTTCAAAGACAGAATGCTTAACAGGATATGCTGAAAAAGCGGAGACTCTCATGCTTGCTCTCCGTAAACGAGAAGGTATCTGTTTATCAGATTATGAGCAACGTTTCGGTGAGAGATTTGAAGTAGCCTTTGAAGATACTATCAAAAAGTGGATGGATTACGGGTTATTAGAACGAAACGAGACACATCTTCATTTTACCCAACGTGGACTGTTCTTGGCAAATGAGGTCTTTGTGGATTTGATGTGAAGGGTCTTGCGATCTTTGTCTGAACCAGGATTTTCAGGATTGAGATGGATTTGTTTGGCAGAATTACGGATTATGCCAATTTCATAGATTATGGTACATATAAATGGTTGATTTTTCTTGACTAACTCTGTCAACCTGTTATCATATTCTACCACACCTATATTTTACGACACTATTATTGAATTGCAATATTAAGGGAGGTTATGTATATGGAATTACGTTTTACTGAATCCAAGATACAATACTGGGCTGACCGAAATGAACCTTGGGGAAAGATTGCTGAACTCGAAACTGAATTCTTGGCATTCAGACCTAAAGTTCGAAAAAGATCATACCTTAAGAAAGATGAATTGCAAAAAATAGCATATTGGAAATCACCAAGGACTTCTGGATACATTCAATATAACGATGCAGATTACATCAGAGATATTACATACTGTGCATTTACTGCTACAAATGAGAGGGCAAGAATCCGAGTTCTAAGTTGTTTAGATGGAGTTGGATTGCCAACTGCTTCTGCAATTCTCCACCTATTTCACAAAGATGAATATCCAATATATGATTTTCGTGCTTTATGGTCTATCGGGGAACAAAATGACGATTATTCATTTTCATTCTGGTGGGACTATGTGGAATTTTGCAGAGATGTTGCTAACCGAAACAAAGTAGATATGCGAACTTTGGATAAAGCTCTCTGGCAGTATTCTAAGGAAAACCAATAGACATAAACGTGTTCAATACACTATAAAACTTGATGGTTAAATCGCAGTAGCAACATCACTTTCCTTCATATTTAGGGTTCACCCATTTTAGCATATCTGTTGTGTACTCAGGTTCGTCTTTACCGTATGCTCGTGCAAGCATCTGCATAGAGAGATCCTGCCAAGTATCACGTTCCTCCATCTCTTGTTCTAATTCATACTTCTCAATTAGTGCCTCAACTACTTCCATTAATGAAACCAACGGGTGATTTTCACTTTTACCGATGAGAGTTTTTAACTCGTCCCGTAGCGTAGTAAGTTGATGATAATCGGTCTCCGTACGTGGTACGAATACAATAGAAGCGAGTGCAGGCCATTTATCTTGAGCAGTTTGTATTTCAATACCCATGCTAACTCCTTTTAGTACCCTAAAATTGTCCAATCTCAATACTCTTATTATGGCACATTTCTGATGAAATCTCAGTTCTTTTTAATTTTAGAGTATAATAAAATTGTCTGTATCACGGATGAGATGGATTCCGTAAATTACGTGGATTATGGATTGTAGAGGAATTGTCTAAACAGATCAATGCTGAAAATACAAGTGTGCGAATTGGGTTTCTTTCGCACAACTCCAACTTACAGAACTGAATTGTCTTCAATACAAATCAAGTCATTGCATAAATTTGGGGGTCCGGTAAATTATTCGTAAATTCAGTGATCTTGTTCAACAATGGAGCAAGTGCTTTGGGTGAAATAATCTGCCATCAATTATTGTATGAGAAGTCTTCAAAAGGATTTAGAATAACTGATATAAATCTTGTATTGTAATATCTATTGTAACATGGTTTGATGGTATGTCAAGAAAAGTCGTCTATTCCAAACGCGTAATCTGTGTATTCTGTGGAATCCATAATTCAGATTAACACACTTGACACAACACTTATTTTTTGCGAAAATACCTCCATGCCACGCAAAAACAAGATTCTCAATATAGGCGATACTGCTCCCTTATTTTCATTGCCATCACATCGACGACAGACTGTGTCACTTGCGTCTTATCGCGACAAACAACAAGTGATTTTGACATTCTTTAGAGGCACTTGGTGACCAAATAGCCGCCGTCAGTTGGCTGCAGTACAAGAACATGTTAACGATTACGCTAATTATAACACTATCCCTTTAGCGATTGCAGGACAGTGGCCCCGAGAACTACGAGGTTTTGCTGAACGGAACGGAATTATGTTTCCGTTATTGGTTGATAAAGATCGGAGTGTTATCAAGAGTTATGGCGTATATCATTGGTTGAGTTTTGAAGCATACAATATTGCCAGACCATCGACCTTTATCATTGATAAACAAGGTATTGTTCGGTATATGTATATCGGCACTCACCAGTTCGATTTGGTTGATCAGACTGAAGTAATTGAATGCTTGAAGGCAGTTGACATCGGTAAAAATGATTTTGAATTGCAGTAAATTTGTGGTATACTTATATGTAAGCATTGTAGGTGATACATTGCAATGAACAAGACGCACATAGCGTTTATGAACCACGCGTTAAATTTGGCAGAACGGGGAAAGGGACGCACCAGTCCGAATCCACTTGTCGGCGCGGTGATTGTTAATGCAGGAAAGATTGTAGGTGAAGGTTATCATCAGAAAGCAGGTGAACCACACGCAGAGGTTCACGCATTGCGCACAGCAGGAGAGGAAGCAAAAGGTGCTACACTTTATGTTAACCTTGAGCCGTGTTGTCATTGGGGGCGAACACCACCATGCACAGAATCACTCATACAGGCTGGAATAACACACGTTTACGTTGCACATAATGACCCGAATCCGATGGTGTCGGGGAAAGGCATTGCACAGTTAGAAGAGGTAGGTATAACGGTTAACGTAGGAATATGTGAAGAAGAAGCAGTTAAACTTAATGAGATTTATATTAAATATATGAAAACTAGATATCCGTTTGTTATATTGAAAACGGCGATGAGTCTTGATGGGAAAATCGCAACGTCTATAGGAGAATCTCGATGGATTACATCCGAAGCATCAAGACAAAAAGCACACGAGTTACGCGATGAAGTAGACGCTATTCTTGTTGGGATCGGGACCATTTTTACCGATAATCCCGCATTAACGACAAGATTGCCGAACAAAACGGGAAAAGACGCAACGCGTATTATTTTAGATTCACACGGACGAACACCTACATCAGCAAAGGTCTTTAATCCAGAGAGTGATGCGGATGTCATTATTGCTGTTACACCGCAAGCATTTGCCAATAATGTCGCTCTTTTGAAAATAGCGGGGGCAGAAGTTATAGTTATACCTGCTAATGAAGGACAGGTCTGTTTTAAGACCTTGATGGAAACATTAGGAGCGCGCGGCATAACAAGTGTATTGGTAGAAGGTGGTGGAAGAGTCAATTCAAGTGTGCTTGCATCTGGTATTGTAGATAAGGTGGTGTGTTTTGTAGCACCCAAATTTATCGGAGGGAAAGAAGCACCAGGTGTATTTGGTGGTAAAGGGATTACAAGTTTGGCTGACGCACCTGAATTGGATCGATATACAATCACCCAACTCGACCGTGATCTGTTGATTGAGGGATATTTCGATAATAATGTTCACAGGAATAATTGAAGAAATCGGAACAATTGCCGAAGTACATCCGAAATCCAGCGGTGTAACTGCTAAAATCAAGGCAGAAACGGTGTTGGAAGATATCAAAATAGGTGATAGCATTGCGGTTGATGGTCCATGTCTGACAGTACGGGATCTTGATCAAGATGGATTCGTCGCCGATATTAGTGAAGAGACTTGCCGCAGAACTACCTTACGTTCATGTAAAGTTGGGACGCGTGTCAATCTGGAACGTTCCTTACGATTGGGTGATCGTCTTGGTGGACATTTGGTGTTAGGTCATATAGATGAGATCGCCGTTATCAGTGGATGGAAACAGGAAGGTACTTCCTCGTTGATGCAAGTAACTGTAAGTCCGAAAGTGAAACCTTATATTGCATATAAAGGCTCTATTGCGGTTGATGGTGTGAGTTTAACCATTGCAAACGTGTTTGATAATAAATTTGAGGTCGCACTTATTCCGCATACCTTAGAAGTTACGACCTTTGGGGAAAAACATAAAGGTGATATCGTGAATATTGAGGTGGATGTGATGGCACGTTATATTGAAACGCTCATGCAAAACCAGATGCCACCATCGCAGACACTTGATTTAGAATTCTTACAAAAACATGGATACGGATAAAGAACGGAAGTGAAGCATAAATCATGAAATTTAGCACTATTCCTGACGCATTATCCGCTATAAAAACTGGTGAGATGATTATCGTTGTTGACGAACCTGACCGTGAAAACGAGGGGGATCTCATCATGGCAGCGGAAAAGGTGACAGCAGAATCCATCAATTTTATGGCAAAACACGGGCGCGGATTGATTTGTTTACCCACTTGTACGGAACGGCTTGTTGAACTTCAACTTAATCCGATGGTCGTTGACAACACCGCCCAAATGCAAACTGCATTTACCGTGACAATTGATGCCAAAGAGGTCACCACCGGGATATCTGCCCAAGAACGCGCTTATACCATTCAGAAATTTGTTGATAAAGACGCTGTCCCATCTGATTTCGTAAGACCCGGACATATCTTTCCATTGGAAGCAAAGCCGGGTGGTGTACTTCGTCGTGCAGGACATACAGAGGCAACGGTGGATTTAGCACGGCTTGCTGGATTATATCCTGCCGGTGTTCTGTGTGAAGTTCTCAACGATGATGGCACTATGGCGCGAGTTCCTGAGTTATTTGAATTCGCACAACATCACAATCTCAAAATCATAACTATCTCTGATCTTATCGCATATCGCAGAAGAACTGAAACCTTGATTAAGCAGGTTTCAACTGCATCCATCCCAACCATTCATGGTGAGTTCAAACTCCACGCTTATGAAAGTAACGTTGATGGGGAATCGACATCAGATGAACCTACTGATACCCATGTTGCGTTAACCAAAGGGCAAATTGCCAATGGTGGTCCTCTATTAGTACGTGTGCATTCGCAGTGCTTGACAGGAGATGTATTTGGTTCACTACGTTGTGATTGTGGGGAACAACTCCAAATTGCGCTGCAAAACATTGAAAAAGAGGGGCGAGGTGTTTTACTGTATATGCGCCAAGAAGGTAGAGGCATGGGTCTCAAAAACAAAATTCGCGCGTATCATCTCCAAGATAATGAAGGATTGGATACCGTTGAAGCGAACGAACGTCTCGGATTTCCACCAGATTTACGCGATTACGGTATCGGTGCACAGATCCTTGTTGATTTAGGTGTGGAAAAAATGCGCCTTATGACGAACAATCCACACAAAGTCAAAGGGTTATCAGGTTATGGTTTGGAGATTGTTGAACAAATTCCTTTGCAAACAACACCCAATCCGTTTAACCAACGTTATCTGCAAACGAAGCGGACGAAACTTGGACACCTCCTCTAAACCACGCAAGCAAATCTCCCGTTAGGAAATAATCATTATGCCAAACATATACGAAGGTAACCTCAATAGTACCGATCTCAAATTCGGTATTATTGTAAGTCGGTTTAACAGTTTCATCACAACAAAACTTTTGGATGGTGCACTTGATGCCATTAAACGCCACGGTGGAGACTTAGATGAAGTAGATGTTGTATGGGTGCCCGGTGCTTTTGAAACGCCAAGTATTGCGAAACAACTTGCTGAAATTGAACGATATGATGCGCTTATCTGTATCGGGGCAGTTATTCGTGGTGCTACACCCCACTTTGATTACGTTGCGGGTGAAAGTACTAAAGGTATAGCGCAAGTTTCACTGCAAACCGGCATTCCGATTATCAATGGAATTATTACCACGGATACGATTGAGCAAGCGATTGAGCGAGCAGGAACGAAAGCCGGAAATAAAGGTGCTGAAGCAGCGGTGACCGCAATTGAGATGGCGGACCTTCGTAAACAACTTCATACGCTTGATTCTTGATAGATACCAAATTTATTGAAGAAGAAATACACTCTATACATAAATGATTGCAATTATAGACTACAAAGCAGGTAACCTTACAAGTGTTGCGCGTGCTTTAGATCACCTCGGTTATGAGAACGAGATTACTGATGATGTCAATACTATTCTTGATGCAGAACGCGTGATATTCCCTGGAGTCGGTGCCGCAAAAGCAACCATGGATAATCTGCAGATCGGCTCCCTTGACGGTGTTCTCATCAAATTTTACGAGTCTGGCAAACCGATGTTAGGCATCTGTATCGGTATCCAAATTCTTTTTGAACACAGTGAGGAAGAAAATACCGTCTGTCTCGGGCTGCTTCCCGGAAACGTGAAAAAGTATCCTGTGGACAATGGTCTCAAAGTGCCTCAGATTGGATGGAACGAAGTCCGGCAAGTTCAGCAACATAAAATCTTTGAAGGTGTCCCTAATCCCGCACATTTCTATTTCGTCAACTCCTATTACCCCGTTCCAAAACTGTCGGATACTATTATCGGGAAAACGACTTATGGTATTGAGTTCTGTAGCGCAATTGCACATAACAATCTCATCGCGACACAATTTCATTTGGAGAAGAGTGGTCGCGTTGGATTAAAAATGTTAGAGAATTTCTTAAAATTGTCCGAAAGTTAAAGCGTTTTTCGGGAACACTCATCATTTCAAGCGGCGTATAGGCATTCTTATGAGGACTCTATTTTTAGCACTCGGTGTGCTATGTGCCAATATTATTATATATGTATCGGGTGCTTCTCAGTACTATTTTACCGTTGCACACCTTTACTATGGTGTGTTGTTATTAGCCGCTATTTACGATAGTGCGCGAAACCAGAATTTACTTATTGGATTGACAACAGCTGCCAATTGGGTGTATGCTTTGCAACACCCAAAACAGATAGAGAGTTTTGCGGTAGCGTTCCTCTATCCAATTATAGCGGCTATTTTTGTTAGAACGATTCGTCAATTGCGGATCCAGCGTTTGAATCGTGTTAAAGAGATTGATAAGGTCAGCAGCGAAAAGACGACCTTAGAAAAACGGGTGCGCGACTTAATTATCGTTTCTGAGGTAAGCCAAGCAGCAAACGCTGCGCTCGAACTTGAAGAACTCTTTCATCGTATTATTGAAATCCTCTCTGAACGGCTTGGGATCTATCGTGGCACCTTAAATCTATATGAAAATGGACAAGTGGTGAAAACAGTTAATGCAGTATTAGGATTAACAGCAGCAGAACAGAAACGGGGTACTGATCACCAGATAGAGGAAATTGAGAAAGAAGTTTTAGCAGATGGCAAAGCAAAGGGAGTTCCGCAGTATCGTATTCCTCGTCCTTCGGTTAAACTTTTTTCACCTGAACGTGTTGAATCCAAAGATAATATCGCATTTTGGGTGATACCTATCTTTGTAGAGGAACGTGTCATTGGTACATTGATTATTGACAAGGCAAAGGATGAACTTTCCGCTGCTGAAGACGAACAGGTGTTAACAATCATTGCGTCAATCATCGCACAACGTGTTAGAATTAAGCAGACAATTGACGCATTGGTTCAATCAGAACGTTTGGCAGCACTCGGTAAATTAGTGACGACAATTGCACACGAAGTCCGAAATCCACTCGGTAGCATCCGATTGGCAACGCAACTTCTCAGTGAACCTACAGACCGATTCGCACCACTGCCCAAAGATGAACAAGCAGAAATTGACGAGTATACCACAATTATAATCAAAGAAGTAGATCGGCTTAACCGATCTATTGAGCAGTTACTCGCCTTCGGCAAACCGGCAATAGCGGATTCAGAACTCTGCAAAATTGAAAAATTACTTGATAACTGTCTTGCCACATATCAACCGGAATTAGATAGACATAATATTGATGTCATCCGAGATTACACTGAGTGTCCATCTGTGAACATCAATCCTGATGGTATAACACAAGTTGTTTTCAACCTATTTTCTAACGCGATTGAAGCGATGGAAACAGGTGGAACGTTAACTATAAAGACATATACAGAAAAAGAATCAGGATCCGTGAACATTCGTATACAAGACACAGGTCCCGGTATTGCTCCAAACGAGTTGTCACATCTCTTTGATGCTTTCTACACAACAAAACAGAAGGGGACAGGTCTTGGACTTTACATTAGTCAAAAAATCTTGGCATTACATGAGGGCAGTGTAGAAGTTGATACTAATCTATCAACTGGTACCGCTTTTACTATATCGCTTCCCAGCGCGATTTAGTTTCGACGCTCGCAGCAATATATGTCAATGATAATTAACCAAAAGGTAAGCAAAAAATATGTCCTATTCAGTCTTAATTGCCGATGATGATCACAGTCTACGTTCGGTTTTAGGTGCTGCCCTTAATAAGGCGGGATATGACACAGTCAAAGCACGAAATGGGAAAGAGACTATTGATTGCGTTCAGCACAATGAATTTGATGTTATTTTGCTTGATATCTTCTTAGGTGATGCGGATGGATTGGAACTCATAGAATCTATCCAAGAACTGAATCCATCATCAGCAATTATTATCATCACAGGACACGGAACAACACAAACTGCGATTGAAGCGGCAAAACGTCAGGCATATAGTTACTTGACGAAACCTGTTGACCGGACTGAATTGCTTGATCTGGTAGGTCGTGCAGCATCTGCTGCAAGCATTACAAAAGAGGAAACAGAAATTGGTGTTGCACAAACTGCTCAATCCATCGATGGACAGGTTAGAATGGTGGGACAATGTCCTGCAATGCAGATTGTATATCAGATAATTGGACGTGCTGCTGTTAGTGACGAAACCGTGCTCATTATGGGAGAAAGTGGTACTGGAAAAGAATTGGTTGCGGATTTGATTCATCAAAATAGTCCGCGCAGTGACAATCCGTTTGTCGTAGTGGATTGTAGTGCAATACCATCAAGCCTTATAGAAAGCACGCTCTTTGGACATGTAAAAGGGGCGTTTACAGATGCACATACTGACAGGAAGGGCAAGTTTGAACAGGCGGATACTGGAACTATTTTTCTTGATGAAGTCGGAGAATTGCCTATTGAAGTGCAGATGAAATTGTTACGTGTGCTTCAGGAACGGGAAATAGAACCGGTAGGTAGTAATAAAACAAATCCTGTGAATGTAAGGATTATTGCTGCAACAAACCGACAACTTGATACGGCAATTGCTCAAAAAACATTTCGAGATGATCTCTACTACCGTTTGAATGTCATCCCGATTTCGCTACCACCTCTCAAGGAACGTAAAGAGGATATTCCAGTACTAATTGACCTATTTACAAGTCAATTTGCTCAAGAATATCAGCTGCCTAAAATAGGAATTTCTTCTGATACGATACAAAAACTGACTGAGTATGAGTGGCCCGGAAATGTACGTGAACTTGAGAACGCGATTAAACGTGCTCTTGTGATGTGTGCTGGACAAATGTTACTCACAGAACATTTTTCAGAGATTTTCGACAGACCTTTTTCGGATAACACGATAGATAACCAAAACTTAGATCAACAGGTATACACGCTTCTTCAAGGGCAGGTCGCAGAATATCTGGAATCAGGAACGGATGCTGGACAATTATATGCTGAGATTCGTTCTATTTTTGAAAAGCCTCTCTTTGAAATTGTCCTCAAACACACAGAGGGTAACCGCAGCAAAGCATCAGAGATTTTGGGGATCAATCGAAATACTCTTCACACTAAGTTAAATGAATACAATATTAAATAATAGTTTTCAGATTTTATGAATTAAATGAAATTGAGATAATACTAATGGATATAGGAAAAGTTATTGGAACCGTTGTAGCGACACGAAAGGATCCGAGTTTGGAAGGCACGCGACTTCTTATTGTGCAACCCTTGGATGAAACACATACCCCAATTTCTGAACCTCTGGTCGCAGTTGATACCTTACAGGATGCGGGGGTAGGCGAAATGGTCTACATGGTCACTGGGGGTGATGCTGTAGGTGTGGTGCCAGGTAGGCGGATGCCAGTGGATGTAGCGATCGTTGGTCTTGTCGATTCTGTCTCTTTGCTTGAAAAATCGGGTAAAATGAAACCCTGACACATTTAGAATAAGGTTTTTATGTACTTAGCGAAAGTTATTGGTAAAGTCGTTTCAGTTCTTAAACATCCAGCGTATGAAAATAGAACATTATTGCTTGTTCAACCATTAAGTGTCCGATCAGAACTTGTTCGTACGCCAACGATTGCAGTTGATTATGTTGGGGCAGGTGAAGGTGATACGGTAATTGTAGGTGCAGGTCCTGGTGTTGCACAAGAGGTGTTTGGCATAGAGAACGCACCTATCCGTGAGCTCATTATGGGTATTGTTGACCATTTTGATGTGGAATTTCTGGAGGAAACGGAATGAGGTATTTTACAAGTATCTGTATACTTTTTATCTGTCTAAGTATCGGTGGCTGTAGGTTGGCTCAGGTATTATCAACGCAGTATAGCGAGAATATTGCAAGTGTCAATTACGGTACAGAAGCAAACCATCCTGGTTTGAACGATGGTAACCTTGAGACTATAGCAACTCTTCCTGCAACAAATGAACGTCACTTTATCATTAGATTTTCTGATGTCCAACCGGTACGCAAAATCATCGTACACAACGGTAACTTATTTCGATTTAAGATGGATTATCTAAATCCTGAAACCGATGTATGGGAGACCTTCGACTCCGTAATTCAGCGGCGTGAACTTGATGGCAAACGTGCGCAATCTATGTTCGTCTTTGACAGATTGAACTTTCACACACAGATGATCCGGATAACTGTGACGAGGACTGTAGACGATATTGTTGTGAATAAACTTAAAAAAGAACCGGGAGACAAAGTAGTTGACCAACGCACATCTTTTGGGGACCAATACCTTCCACATTATAGGGTGATACGACCTTCAATTGCTCAAATTCGAGAAATTGAGGTATATCATCTGACTAAAAATAAGTAATATAATTCCAGTTCTTCAAGTTCCCTTTTTATTATGACTTTCAATATGAAACACATTACTTTATTAACAGTCTTTTTGCTCTTTGTACTAATATTGTCATTCTCTGCTGTTATTTCATCAGAAGCAATGCCTATCAGTGAAATAACACCCAGCAGTGGTAAAATTGAGTTGATAAGTGCTACCCAACAAGGGATCCTGTTACAACTCACTATTCCGAAATCAGTTTTTGAGATCAATACACTTGAACGTAATGGAAAACATTTCCAGACTCTTTCGTTCCGCGGTTGCCGTTTCACGAGTGGATCAGACTTTCCCCGCTTACCAATACAAACTGCTTTGTTAGGGGTTCCACCCGACGTAAGTTTTACGGTGCGCATCGTTGAGAGCAGCGACTTTAGCACGTATAAACTACAACACACCCTTGGAGATAAAAGGGTGATTTTAGGGCAACACTATCCTGATGGAACGGTGTTGACATCAGAATCAAGGACTAATTCAGTTTATACAACCAATCGCTTTTTTCCACAGAATCTTGCTAAGATAGGAGAAACGGGATGGATTAGAGAGAACCGTGTGCTTCCTATTCAACTGTATCCTGTTCAATATAACCCTGTGAGCGGTGTTGTCAAACTCTACCATCAGCTTGTAGTTGAGGTGCAATTCAGCGGGTTACGTAACGCACCATCTGCTGTTCCGGGATTTTCTCAATCAGAATCTTCTGTATATGAAGAGATGTTTGGAAACCTACTAATCAATCCACAAACCGCTAAACAGTGGCGTGCTTCCAGTCTTAACGCTATTCCAAGAGGAGATTCTTCCAGAGATGGAACAGTCGGAGAAATCTCACCTTTCTCTGTGCCGAGTGCCCCTGCCATCACTACTCCACGATACAGAATCTATATCCTTAATTCAGGGATGTACCGCATAACTGCAAGTGATTTAGCAGCAGCTGGTGTTGATATAACAACCATCAGACCGTCTACACTGGCACTATCAAATAAAGAAAAGCAGATACCGATTTATGTCCGGAACGCGGGTAACGGACAGACAATAGATGACACTTCTGGATTTGATGTAGATGGGGAAATTATCTTTTATGCACAACGTCATAGTGGTGAAAAAACATATTTTGACCCGTATACCGATCAGAATGTGTATTGGCTATCATGGAATGCTGGACCTGGACTCAGAATGGAAACGACATTAATTTCAACAGAAATACCTGAACCAACTTTTGATACATCAGGTTTTCCAACAGATGGGTCAACTCTTTATCAACCAAGGAATTTTCTAACCCGTGTTCATGTTGAAAGGGATAATCAGTTTCGTCGATTTAAAAACTTTGGTTTGGAAACAGGGAGTGAGTTTGATGTGTTTGGGGACGGCATCCTTGAACGTGATTTCGGTATCAGTGCCTTACCTGATTTACCAGATGACAGTTGGTTTTGGGTACAGACAAGTGCAACAGAAATAAGCGACTTTTCGTTTACGATCACTGGTGTGGCTGGAACTGGTCAAAAAGCCACAATGCGCGTCGCATTACACGGCAGATCAGAAGGTTCACATTTTACAGAAATGTGGTTGAATAAGGACATCGTCCTTGGAAGACCTCGGTGGACTGGAGATACGGAATATCAGTTTGTGAACCAAGAAATTTCACAATCAGCACTCAAAAATGGTAGAAATATATTGAGTGCTGTTAGTCCTGAAGACCATGTGTTGGATCTGGTCCTGATGAACTGGTTTGAAATTGATTATTGGCGAACATTCGAGGCTAACTCAAATATATTACCTTTTTCAATTACCTTACTGCCTGATGATGTGACCGGTGAAATAAATCCAAATTTTAGGGTTACCCTCAAAAACTTTACCGATCCTAATATAGAAATATATGGCGTTGATGGCACACGTTATGTCGGCTTAGCTCCAAAAGAAGATGGGGATAATCCGGGGATTTACGAAGTCGTTTTTCAATCCACACGGATTGGAGGCGTGCCACAGTACCATCTTGGTGAATCGCTTAACCTTGACACATCTATCCAGTATATTGCACTGACTCGCGGCAAATACCGAAAGCCTCAAAAAATCATCAAGGATACACCCTCTGATTTACGCGGTCAACACAACGGCGCGGATTATATCATCATTACAGATTCAGAATTCATGCGAGATGTGGAGTTACTTGCTAACTTCCGTAGTAGACAAGGGTTGCGGACAATTGTGGTGGATGTCCAAAATATATATGATGAATTCAACTACGGAATTATCAATCCCTATGCGATCCGAGATTTTCTTAAGTATGCTTACGAAAACTGGCAACCACCTGCTCCTACTTACGTGTTGTTAGTCGGGGACGCAAGTCCAATAGATAAGACCAGTTTCGTACCTACGATTCAGGTGCAAATCCCTGGGTACGGTTCTTCTTCAAGTGACCACCAGTTTGTCACCTTTCGTGGTGACGACTCTTTCCCAGACATGCTTATTGGAAGGGTGCCTGTTACAAATAGTGTTGATGCGCGAATATTCGTTGAACGTGCTATAAACTATGAAAGTATAGATAAAGTAGGTCCTTGGCATAAGCGTATATTAATGCTTGCAGGTTCAACAGAGGATTTTCATGCACAAACTGATATACTTGTTGAAGAGAGTAGACTTACTGAAAAATACGAAACTAAATTAATCTACGCACCTACTACAGTTGATGATGAATTGCCCTTAGGTGAAGGTACAACTCCCGTCGGACGTCAAGTGATTGATGGGTTCAACGATGGTGCGAGTATTGTTAATTACGTTGGTCATGGTGCTGGTGGTAGATGGGCATCCAGCCGTATGATGGACTTAGAGGATCCACACAAGAACTTAATCAACATCTCACAACTACCTTTTGTAATTAGTATGACCTGTTTTACCGGTGAATTTGACAGCAAAACAGGTTGTCTTGCAGAAGAATTTCTCCGTTCTGAAAGTGGTGGTGCAATCGGAGTTATCGGTGGTACAAGTGTAGGGTTATTATGGGAAGATCATGTTCTCAATAAAGAGATATTCAAGGTGATTTTTAGTGATAAAACACCGCATCTTGGTGCTATACTTGCAGAGGCAAAGATGCAGTTTTTATTCAATCTGCCAGGGTACCTTGATCTGGCAGAAGTGTTTACCCTTTTCGGTGATCCTGCGACACGATTAAGATTACCACATACACAGATGCAGCTGCAGGTGGAAACAGATAAAGTTTTACATAGGGATGTTTTCGATGCAGGCACTTTATTATCTGTTTCTGGCACAATACCCAACCCAAATTTTAGTGGAGATGTAGAGATAACAGTTCTGCCAAATCCAACAGATAGAGAAGGTAAGAGGAATCGGGCAACTTTTGATTCGTCCTTGACAGATCCTCGTAGAATGGATGTTACGCCACGCGTGGAAACTGTGCCAGTAATGAACGGACAGTTCAAAGCACAATTTCAAATTCCATATAACAGTGCTTTCGAATCTTGGAATCTTAGGACTTATGCTTGGAATGCTGAAGAAGATGCAATAGGATACACGGCTTATACGACGTTAAATCAGTATATAAATAATGTCCGACTTGAACCATTTCCTGTTCTCCCCGATCAACCTGTCCATGTTTATGTTGATGTAGTCAATGTAAGTTCGATTGAAGACATAACGTTATATTGGAGTCCGTATCTAATAGAATCTCGGCGCGATGAGGCTGACCCATTACCGTTGGTGCTACACGAAGGAACAACCTATAGAACTGAACAACCTATTCCCGCACATTCATCTGGCGAATTGATCGATTATTACTTACTCGTCAAGACTAAGGAGGGACGTATACTTCAAACAGAGGTTGTTACCTATACAGTGGGAGAAGCAGCAGACCTCACTGTTATAGAAAACACTATAAGTTGGGAAACGGATGCCCCTTACCACCTTTCTGCGCATATCAAAAATCTTGGTGCCATCAATGCTAAAAATATACCTGTTCGCTTTTTCCAAATGCCAGCAACTGATGACTCGGAAACACAAGAGGTAACGCTGGAGATGCTTCAGAATGCAACACCTATCGGAGAAGTCCGAATACTTCCAGAGATTCCACCACAAGGGTATGTTGTAGCCAGTGTGCCGTGGCAACCTGAACCCGGTACATATCTTGTCACGGTATTTGCGGATATGCCTACAGAACGACAACCGGAAGGAATTATTCCTGAACGGAGAGAGAGTAATAACAGCGCATCACGGGTCTTTGTAAATAACCGTGTTTTCATCTCAACCGAAAATATTGACAAGCCGATAGAGAGTTTGGATGGTATGTTTCGTATTACGATTCCACCGAGAAGTCTCAATACACAAAATGCGATGACATTTGAAACGGAACCGTTGACGATAAATAATCAACCTGATATTGATCATGTTCCTATAGGTGACGAAGATGGCTATCCTACCGCCTACCGTCTCGAATTCAGCAAACCAACGGAATTGATTGGAACAGCGACGTTTGTGAAAAGCGTAAGTGATGACCTATATATCTATATGTTGGATGATGAAACAGGAAACTGGATTCGGATTGGGAAGCAGATAGATGACGGTGAGACTATCTCAGCCGAGGTTAAACTGCCGGGGACATTCGCTTTACTGTCTCATACTGATTCTCAACCGCCCTCCGTGGAAGTAAATGTTGAAGATCAAGGGTTCATTGATGGTGATTATATTTCCGAAACACCTATTATCACAGGAAAAATAGAGGATGCAAACGGTATTGACCCCCGCCCAGAAAGCATCATTCTTACTAAGAATGGCAATCATGTTCCACAAGATGAGTATACAATATCCGCTTCTCCAGCCAGTAGCAACATTATTCTTATAACTTATTCTCCTACAGATGCATTGGAAGCCGGTGAATACAGAATTAGATTACAGGCACAAGATGCTAACGGAAATGTGGAGGATTCGACGTTAACAGCAAAAGTCGCTGGTGGATTTGAGATAAAAAACATTGCTAACTTTCCTAATCCATTCCGTCCTGGACAAGGTGCTGGAAAGGGGACGGACTTTGCCTACTATCTCACGGGAGGGGCAGATAAAGTGAGTCTCAAGATTTATACCCTCACCGGTAAGCTTATTACGACTATTGATACGCTTGATGCGTCAATTTCTTACAACGAATACCACTTTGATGGTTTAGATGCCGACGGTGATCCTCTTGCTAATGGTGTTTATATCTATAAATTTACTGCCACTAAAGGTGATGATCGTGCACAAAAAGTGGGTAAGATAGTTGTACTGAAGTAGGGTTATGTCTCCCGTCCAAACACTAACACATCATAATGCTGTCCAAGATGCGAAAAATGATTTTTAAACCTCCCTTCACAGGCAAATCCTGCCGTTTCTAATATCCGCCCTTTCTGCTCTGCGCTGCTATCAACGTAACACTGAACTTTCAACTCAGGAAACTTCAAGGATTCAAGTAACTCGGGAACAGAATCTATAAAGTTAGGATGAAAAAAGAGATCAAGGAGTGCTATATTATCTCGCCACCGACTATCTCTACATACCGTTGCCCAACCCACAATTGTACTGTCCTCGGTAACCAACAGTTTGGCATCATCAAAAACATCGTCCGTTTCCAAAGAGTGTTTAAAAGTCAGAAACCCTCCTTCAAAATTCGTGGGTCCATATACATTCCATATCAGGCTGCGTAACGTGTCTGATCCAACGATGCCAGATAACGCTGTCAACTTTGGCCAATCGTGCCATTCTACAGGTTTTGTGTATGCGGTGGTGGGTGCGAAGTAGGTTTCCTCAAAATCGTTATTTTCATAATACTTCATAAACCCCGATTCTGGTATAACACTTTCAAATCCGAAATTGTGGTAGATATGATATGGGTGCCCGTCGTAGCCTGTTCCAAGGTAAAGTGCGCGTCCGTTTCTTTGTCTAAAATCATCCATCTGATATTCCATTGTCCCTTTACACGCACCTTTTCTACGCTGATCCGGCAATGTAAAGACATGTCCTAAAATACCGATACCTTCATGTTCAACCGTCATGATGTTTGTGATTATCTGTCCCTCAATTTTTCCAACATAGAAACGGGTTTCCAATTCATCTAATGTTTCTGTAACGCACCGTTCAATATGCCACTTGAAGTTACCTGGTTTATGTCCGAGAAATTTCTTTATCTCTTCCGCATACGATTCATCAGGCACACTAAGCATACCAACTTCCATGCTTTCCCCGGTTTTCAGTTTTATTTCATCCAGTTTTACGTACATTTTTACCTCAATACCCTACCTTAGAACAATTCAATTCTCCAGTAGTTGTTATTTTCTGATTATATCTCTCCGCTGTTGGAGCGATTTCACTGTTACGACTGTTCAACAATGCGTGGTATCCTTTTTTCTGAAAATAGGGTGTCACGGTAAACACGGATGTACACGTTTACCATCTTTTCTATGTGTATAAAATGTGACCTTTTGCACGTCACTGTGACGTTTTGAATCCAGTCAGGACAAGGAAAGTGACGCGAATTTAGCGTTTTTTTTTTGCCCCTTTTTTGTTTGTTTTGATCATTCTAATTTATGCAAATTGTTACACATGCAGCAAGAAACGTAGAAGGCGATATGTATCTATATTCTAAACATGTGTTAATTATATAGTATTCTTTTGTGTGTGTCAAATTAAAAAGTGGAATTTTGTATTGGATATATATTGTTTTTAGGTTTATATCTGATATGATATTCTACACAGTTCCCATAAATCAACGCTGTGAATGCCCTATTGGCATTCAGTGGGTGTCAATTTAAGGGAATCAATCTTGTCTAAACCAGGATTTTCAGGATTAGTTTCTTCATAGATAAATGTTTATTTATAGTGAACTTTAGAATTAACGGGACATTTTGAGATGTCCGAGGGAACTCCTATTCCCGATTATCAGTGAGTTTCATCGCGATTCGGAGATCGCTCCTACAGAATGTAAGATGTCATAGGTCGCTGTGTTCACTCCGACCTACGAAGACTAATCTCTACCATAGTTTGCGTATAATGGGGCACAATCTAACAGATTGTGCTACAAAAACCATACTAAAACCTCTCACATTCTGTAGAGCGATCTCCGAATCGCGACAGAACTTAGGAACAGCGGGGAATCGGAGTTCCCTCCTACAGTTCAGGAATGTAGCGTTAATTCTAATCTCTACCATAGAATTACCCTGTGCATATCAATCATAAAAACTTATGCAATGACATAATATATAGCCTAAGCAATCTTGTAAATCTTGGTTCTGACAGACAGAAAACCCTACAAATCATACATCAAATCGTGTAAAAACCGATTCATTCTCTTATGTTGACACCTATGGGTTTGCAAAGTAATACCCAACCTACAACACATAAACGTTTGTGTTAAATTCATCAGAAAACCAAAAACTAAATATGCCTATTCTTACCTTAAAAAAGTTGACAAATATTTTGTTATATCATATACTTAAAAAAATTGGGTGTCAATAACAGACATCAATTTGAAAACATAGGAATCTGCTTTTTTATTTAAACGGAGTTGAAATGGAAATAGAACAGACACTGATTCTGGTGAAACCAGATGGTATTCAACGCGGACTTATCGGAGAGATCATTTCCCGCTATGAACGAAAAGGACTTAAACTTATTGGACTGAAATTGTTGCAATTCTCACGCGTTAAAGCGGAGGAACTTTACGCTATACATAAAGGGCAACCATTTTATGATAGGCTCATTGAATTCATGATCTCAGCACCTATAGTTGCATTTGTTGTTGAAGGTGCGAACGCTATTCAATTAGCACGAATCATCAACGGCGCGACGGATCCTGTTGAATCCGAACCGGGGAGTATTCGTGGAGATTATTCAACTAATATTACACGTAATCTTGTACACGCCTCGGATTGTCCTGAAAACGCCAAATATGAAATACCCATTCTGTTTTCACCAGAAGAACTCTGTTAATACTGATGAATTTTACATAATAACAATTAGTATTTGTTAACATTTTAAGTATCAAACATCATTATATATCCATCTCAATGAGATGAATATAAGGAAGTTGATTATAACCTTAAACTATAGCACATGTTGACAAAACTTGGCTCCCGTAAAGCGTTAATCAGGGAACTTGTATTCGTCAAACTTTGATTTACAGATCAGTTAATATAGGAGGTTAATAATGAAAAGAGTTAATATGTTGAGAACATCTAATGGAGGCATTAGGAATTTTATCTTCATTATGATGATACTGTTTGTTGGTATCGCGTTCAGTGTGTATGCTGCAAAAGAGGACTGCACAAATCTTGACGGTGATGGTGCTAAACCTCTTAAAGAAGTTGCAGAAGAAGACGCTGGTGTTCAAAATGATTACGATGAAGTTGTTGAAGAAGATGATCGTAAAGGAGTTGTCTACCTTGCTTTGATTGGTGGCAGCCAACCAAAGGCAAATGCATGTGGACTTACTCCGAGTAATGACGCAGGTGCGTGGACAGGTTGGGGTGGACCTTTAAACTTTGACAATGCTACCATCGGTGAAGGAGCTGCAACCCGAAACCATATTGTGATCGGTGGCACTTATTTCGAACGTGGTTTAGGAGCGCATGCAATTGGTACTTTTGTATATGATTTATCCGGAGATAAATACCTCAAATTTGAGGCGTATGTCGGCATGTCCGATGAAAAAGACCCAGGTGATTGTGGTCATGGTGGTAGTAGTGATTTCACATTTACTATTGACGGAAATCAAGCCTTCAAATCCGAGACGCTTAAAGGTACGGATGGTGGAGAAAATGTTGAAGCTGTCAAAGTTGAATTTGATATCCCCTCAAACGCCAAAGAACTCACAATTGTGATGGGTGATGGTGGTGATGGAAATGGCTGCGACCATTCTGCAATTGGAGATGCTAAACTTCTTACCGCACAAGCACTTGCGGTTGAACCTGCTAACAAACTCCCAACAATTTGGGGAAGCTTGAAAGCAAGGTATTAAGATTATAGACAGTTATTCATAACAGTTTGTGTTTTTTTACCTAAACCTATACATTAGTCTTATCTAATCCTGCTTCAGTCAAATCGCAATGTGTCCTGGCTGAAGCAGGATTTTTTATTGCTATATGTTCTATCCTCCGAATTCTAAACAATACTTGAAAACGATTGAAATCCAACACCTGTTATGGTAAAATAACCTAAGTTGCCACCTATGTAGCACAATCTGTTAGATTGTGCTTGTAAGTGCGCAAACTAACAGTTTGCGCTACGAAATATCTGTGAATAATGAACTATTCTTGATTAAAAACAGTATCTACTTGTCTAAAATCTTGTCCGTAGCAACTTAGGTTAAAATAACTGAAAAACACCAATTTATTTTAAGGAGTTCTCAAATGCCCCAACCCGCTCACAATCTGTTTAACACGCGCCAATCCCTTGAAAGCAAAGGGGTTGAGTGCAGTTACTATTCTCTTCCCGCTTTAGATGAAGTAGGTGAGGGTTCAATTAGAGCCTTGCCTGTTAGTATTCGCATTCTACTTGAATCGTTATTACGAAATTATGATGGACATCAAATTACTGAACAGGATGTTGTCAACTTAGCGAATTGGGATGCACATTCCCCGAAAGCGGCTGAAATTCCGTTCAAACCTGCCCGTGTGGTTGCGCAAGATTTTACCGGTGTACCACTTGTTGTTGATATTGCTGCGATGCGCACTGCCGTTGCAGAACTCGGTGGGGATGCTGAAATGATTGAACCACTCGTACCTGTTGACTTGGTAATTGACCATTCCATTCAAGTTGATGCTTACGGGACAGAGAACGCTTTTCAGTTTAACACCCGCAGAGAGTTTGAACGCAACAAGGAACGTTACGAATTTTTGAAATGGGGACAACAGGCGTTTGATAAGTTCAATATTATTCCCCCATCAATTGGTATTGTGCACCAAGTGAATTTGGAATACCTTGCACAAGTTGTGATGACAGAAGAGGGGGTTGCTTATCCTGATACAGTGGTCGGTACAGATTCGCATACGACCATGATTAATGGACTCGGTATTGTTGGTTGGGGTGTTGGTGGCATTGAAGCGGAAGCTGCGATGTTGGGGCAACCAGTATATATCCTAACTCCGGAAGTACTTGGCGTTTATATGAAAGGCGAACTCCGTGAAGGTGTCACTGCAACAGACCTTGTCCTGACTGTTACACAACGGCTCAGGGAGGCAGCGGTTGTTGGTAAATTCGTTGAATTTTTCGGTGAGGGTGTAGAAGCACTGTCGTTACCTGACAGAGCAACCCTCTCTAACATGTGTCCTGAATATGGGGCAACGATCGGATTTTTCCCGCCTGATACTGAAACGATGAATTATCTCCGTCTTACTGGACGCGATGAAGTGCATGTTAACTTGGTAGAAGCGTATCTAAAAGCACAAGGGTTGTTCGGCATTCCGAGACTTGGAGATGTTGAATACTCTGATGTGTTGGAAATTGATCTAAACGATATTGAGCCAAGTATCGCAGGACCGAAACGTCCTCAAGACCGGATTGCTTTATCGGATGTCAAAGAGACTTTCAATGAACTCCTTACGCGTCCTGTGGCAGAAGATGGTTTTGGTGTAACGGTAGACGAAAACGGTGGTGATATTACCCACGGGTCTGTCGTCATTTCAGCGATTACAAGTTGCACAAATACAAGTAATCCATCTGTGATGATTGGTGCGGGACTACTTGCTAAGAAGGCAGTTGAGAAAGGCTTGCGAGTACCCGACTATGTTAAAACAAGTTTAGCACCAGGGTCACGAGTTGTAACAGAATATCTGCGGAACACAGGTCTATTGCCTTATTTGGAAAAGTTGGGATATAACGTGGTGGGTTATGGATGCACGACCTGCATTGGTAACAGCGGTCCCCTCAATAAGGTCGTTCAGGAGGCAATTGATGCAAAAAATCTTGTGACTGCAAGTGTCCTAAGTGGAAATAGGAATTTTGAAGCCCGTGTACATCCAGAAATAAAAGCCAATTTTCTCATGTCGCCGCCACTTGTGGTTGCCTACGGACTTGCTGGACGGATTGATATCGATCTTGCTACAGAACCTATCGGACATAATGATGTTGGTGAAGCAGTCTACCTACGGGATATATGGCCCACACGCAAAGAAATTGCTGATATGATCAGTGCTTCTGTTGACCGTAGAACATTTAAGGAGATGTACGAAGCTATTGGGAATCAAGCACCCGAATGGGAAGAACTTGCTGGTGCGACAGGAGTGCTTTATCCGTGGAATGTAAGGAGTACTTATATTCAGCACCCGCCTTTCTTTGAGGAATTTTCACGTGAACCCGCGCCGATTTCTGATATTACGGATGCACGAGTTCTTGGTATCTTTGGCGATTCTGTTACTACAGACCATATCTCTCCAGCAGGTGCAATAGCAGCAGCGAGTCCCGCGGGCAGCTATCTACAGGAACGTGGTGTTGAAACGCGAGATTTCAATACCTACGGTGCAAGGCGCGGTAACGACCGTGTAATGAGCCGTGGTACATTTGCTAACCGACGCGTCCGAAACTTGATGACACCTGATGTTGAAGGAGGATGGACGCTTCAGTATCCAGAAGGTACGCAGACGTCTATCTACGAAGCAGCACTTACCTACAGTGAAAATGGTATACCCACCGTTATTTTCGCAGGACAAGATTATGGTATGGGAAGTTCACGGGATTGGGCAGCGAAGGGACCGAAACTGCTGGGAGTCAAAGCCGTTGTCGTAGAAAGTTATGAGCGGATACACCGTAGCAATCTTATCGGCATGGGTATACTTCCGCTACAGTTTATGGATGGAGAAAATGCACAGACGCTCAACCTTGATGGTAGTGAGATTATTAGCATTACAGGTTTTGCTGATGACCTTCAACCGGGACAGACAGCAACGATGAAGATTTCCCGAACAAACGGTGAGACACTGACAACTAAATTGCTAATCAGAATTGATTCTCCTGTAGAGGTAGAATACTACAAAAATGGTGGTATTCTGGATTATGTGATACGGAATTTTTTGTCTGTATAACTAAAATTACCATCGCAAACTTGTGGCATATTCTTGACATCTGCCTGTAGGATATGTTACTATTTGCTTAAATGCAGTTCACTTTTAGCAATATAACAAGATTTCATATAATAAAAGGCGGTGAGTTTAAATGGCACGTAAAAGAACCACAACTGTTAAGGTCGGACGCGATGCGAAAACAGGTAAATTTATGACTGTTTCAGAAGCTAAACGACGCAAAAAGACAGCAGTAGTTGAAACAATTAAGCGAAAGACTAAATAAGCAAATTGTCATTAAGAATTATATTTTTTCTAAACATAGATAAAATCATTAAGAAAAGACCTTTCTGTAGCGTGAAAAACCAATAAACATGACCAAATGTTACCAGACATCAAACGAACAATTATGTGACATAAGAAATCTAATTTGTAAGATAGAAGAAAAATCTGTAACCGGCGACTATATCTACCGTGGTGAACCAGAACATCATGAAGAGCCACCATACTACGGGAAAATCTGTTCAAGTCTTTTTCGTCAATACGCCCGAATTGAAGCAGACGAATTTAACATAGAAGAAGTCCAGAAAGAAATACTTGCAGAAGCTGAAGTATATAGTCATGAAACGGACGATCATATTGAGATTTTAACACAACTCCAACATTTCGGCGGTAAAACGAATCTGATTGACTTTACCACTGACTACCTCATTGCTCTTTTCTTTACATGTGATAGCTCAAATTCTCTATCTAAAGATGGTAGACTGATTCTTTTGCGAAAAACTGATGAGCGGGAAAAGCAGATTTTGTCACCTCGTAATCCACGAAATCGTGTTATTGCTCAGAAAAGCGTGTTTCTTCGGCATCCCCGTGGTTTTCTTAGTTCCGATGACGTAGAGATAATCACAATTCCCGCTTCTCTCAAACAACCATTGTTAGTCCACTTAGAAAAGTACCACGGCATCACGACAGAAACTGTATATAACGATCTCCATGGTTTTATCACAAACCAGAGTTTCCATGAAGAAGCCTACGCTGAATTTCATAGAGGTCTCAGTTATTATATTAAAGGGGATGAAGCGGAGAATCCAGAAGAAAAACAAGATGCTTATGAAAAAGCAGTATTCCATTATACTGAAGCTTTGAAGTTGAAACCAGATATTTCAGAAGGATACAACAACAGGGGTAATGCTTACCGAGATAAAGGTGAAATTGACAAAGCAATTCAAGACTATGACAAAGCAATAGAATCTGATCCTCAGGATGCTGTACCATATAATAATCGCGGTGTTGCTTATCTAAATAAAGGTGAAATTGACAATGCTATAGGTGATTTTAGCAAAGCACTTGAATATGACTCTGAGGATGTTAATGCTCTCAACAATCTTGGTGTTGCATACTTTGAAAAGGACGAGATTGACAATGCTATCAAAGAATATTCCGCCGCAATAGAACTATCCCCTGAGTATGCTGATGCCTATCGTAATCGTGGTATTGCATGGTTGTACCAAAAAGAATGGGAAAAAGCGAAAGAGGACCTTACTATTGCGATGGAATTGGATGTGGATATTGTATCCTTATTTTATCGCACTTACGATAGCATTGCTGATTTTGAGCAGAAAAACGAAATTGACTTACCCAAAGAAATTGAAGCAATACTGACATCAAAAGAATAGCATTATTATTATGGCAGAACGTGAGAAATAAAACACAAGGATTACCATCCATAAAATAAACCAAAACATAAGAAATTATGAAGAAGATCAAATGCAATCTTTAAAGCAACTAATACTACCAATTACATTAATCCTTTTCTCTCTCACTGTTGGATGTGATCCGGAGTTCAAGAATCCATGCACTGGGTCTTGGATTTCAAGGTGTGCCGCGAATACAGAGATACTTATTATAGGACCTTATAGAACAGAGTGTCCAAGTTTTTCTGGGGCAGATTGCTATCTTGAATTCAATGAGGAAAATCAGCGATGGTTTTTTTTCTATGATGGCATAAAAGGATTTGACTTTGAACCGGGATATATCTATAGGTTGAAAGTCAGTCTTCATGAGTATGCAGTAGAATACGCAGATGCGGGAAAGTATGAGTATCGACTCATAGAGGTATTAAACAAGGAGGAGGTATCGGTTGATGAGAAGCCTCCGAGAAACCCACCGTCAGAATGGATAAATCCTTAGAAGTATCATTTATCTTCCATGAATCGCTCGCAAATCTAATCGCGCATCTACATCATCCGACACAGCGTTTGTCCAATCCACATCGTCAGTGCTTTGCAGACTCATCAATGCGACATTTACCATCGGGTTTGATAAAGAGTAGTTCAATAGAAAACTATCAACGTCAACTTCTGCCATCTCATTAGGAAAGCAATGTTTCATAAGATTTTGAAAGACGTTGCTTGTTGTGGAACGCATCAGCACTATTCCAATGTCTTGTGCCACAGCATCAGGGATAACTCCTTTCCTACCGAAAGTGTCACAGGTGCTTTGATACATTAGGTTGTAATGGATTTGCATCATATCAAGCTGCCCTGTTGCAATGAGTTGTTCTGCCCCACCAGAGGGTCCATCTGCTGAAAAACCAATATATCGAACCTTACCTTCTTCCTTCAGTTTGAGATATGTCTCTAACCCGCCACCGTTCAATATCTGTTCCGTTTCTTTTTCATAAAACCAGCCACCATGGAATTGTAGCACATCAATATAGTCAGTGCCGAGTCGTTGTAGGCTCCCTTCCAAATCTGTTGCGATGCCATCTGGGTCAAATGCTTCTGTCTTTGTCGCAACGATGCATCCGTCTCGTCGACCTGCTATTGCTTTTCCTATAATTGTTTCGCTATAACCGCCTCCGTAGTTAGGGGCAGTGTCAATGAAGTTCACACCGCAATCTATAGCGTAATGGATCATATTGACAAGTGCTTTTTCATCATGTTCAGGTCGAACCCTACCACCGCCGTAACCGATTTCAGAAACACGGAGTCCGGTTTTACCAAGTGTGCGATACTGCATAATACTTTAATCTCCTTTGTAACAGAGGTTTTCCGATGCCTATATTAACACAGGTCTCTGATAAAATGCAAGAAATTCTACACATAAAAGCCTATGAAGCAGCCGTTAACAGTGGTTTCATTCTCAACCCAACTTACAAGGCACTGTATAACATAACTTTACACAATTATGTTGGTAAATTCACTTGACAAACGGGTTATTATGTGTTAGAATTGAATTGGTCAATTATCTAAGAATGGTGGGATGGCTGAGTGGACGAAGGCGGCGGTCTTGAAAACCGTTGTGGCGCAAGTCACCGTGGGTTCGAATCCTACTCCCACCGCCATATATGGAGAGGTGCAGGAGTGGTTGAACTGGACTGCCTGCTAAGCAGTTATGGCGTAAGCCATCGTGGGTTCGAATCCCACCCTCTCCGTTTTTGAACTTATAACGACTAATATGATTGTAGTGAGTTGCGTTTATAAGTTGGTTTGGATGGAGTGAAACTCAACAATATCATACTTTCCTTCCCAAGATTTTGACAAAATATGCGCCTGTAGCTCAGTGGATTAGAGCATCTGACTACGGATCAGAAGGCCGGGGGTTCGAATCCTCTCAGGCGCTTTTTTGACTCTTAAGGCATACGTTATAGGCGTTCAAGAGTCGTTAAATGAAAGCAGCATCAAAGACTGTTCCTGTTATGCAAATATTTGATAGTGATATCTTGTGGATGGAGCAGGCACTTGATTTGGCAAGGCAGGCGAGTGATAAAGGTGAAGTTCCTGTCGGTGCGATAATTGTTAAAGACAATGCTTGTATAGCGGCTGCCCATAACCATCGTGAACTTTCAGGAAACCCAATCGCACACGCTGAAATGCTTGCGATACAGGAAGCAGCGGAAAAAGTAGGCAATTGGCGGCTGATTGATACCACATTATATGTAACTTTGGAACCGTGTCCGATGTGTGCTGGGGCAATAGTCTTGTCGCGTATTCCAAAGGTTGTTTATGCTGCCACAGATCCGAGAGCAGGGGCAGCTGGAACGCTTTACAATATCATCCAAGATGAACGATTGAATCACCAAGTTGAGTTGGTAAGTGGTATTTGTGCTGAAGAGAGCAGTACGTTGTTGAAATCGTTTTTTAAGAACTGCCGTTAAAAAAATTAGGTAGATTCTTCGAAAGACTATAGGGAGAGATGCAGGAGCGGTTGAACTGGACAGTCTCGAAAACTGTTGTGGCGCAAGTCACCGTGGGTTCGAATCCCACTCTCTCCGCCATAATATGATTGCTATCTGAAGGTATGTGTATCTATAAGACTTAATATTATGTTTCTGTTACATCGGGGCAGTAGCTCAGTTGGGAGAGCGCATCCCTCGCACGGATGAGGTCACGGGTTCAAATCCCGTCTGCTCCATTTTTATTATACTTTCCGGAGAGATGCAGGAGTTGGTTGAACTGGCATGACTGGAAATCATGTGTGCTGTTTTGCAGTACCGTGGGTTCGAATCCCACTCTCTCCGCCATATTTTGGAGCAATGCTGGCTATTGGATACTAACAGTGTGTTCTAAGGTCAGCATGTTCGCATCCGATAAGAATATAACGCCTTGGCTATGCTAGGTGGGGAGGTAGCGGTGCCCTGTATCTGCAATCCGCTATAGCAGAACTGAATTCCCAGTATGAGGTCTGTTTTTGTGGGGACTGTCCCAAGTACGAAGCGTTGATAGTCGGGTCTTGAGCAACGGGAACTTGTTGAACCCCGTCAGGTCTGGAAGGAAGCAGCGGCAGATAAGGTTTCTCGTGTGACGCAAGGTAGCCTGGTTTGAGCTAACGACTTGGGCAACGCCCGGAAAGGCTTGTCGAGTTTGGGTGCATAGCCATTTATCATATTATAACCGTTATTTACTACACGCAGTTATGAACAAGGTTGTATATTCACCTATCTAAGGTTTCAAACATGTCTTATGAAGTTTTTGCCCAGAAATGGCGACCTCAATTCTTCCGAGATGTTGTTGGACAGACGCATGTGACCGCTACATTACAGAATCAAATCCGGTCCGAGCGTCTTGGTCATGCATACCTGTTTTGGGGACCAAGAGGCACTGGAAAAACGACAGTAGCACGTCTTTTTGCTAAAGCGGTCAACTGTTTGAATTCCACACAAGAAACCGACTTAGGTATAGTCAAGACTGGAGAACCTTGTAATGAATGTGATGCTTGCCGCGAAATTACGCAAGGTTCATCTTTTGATGTCATAGAAATGGATGCCGCTTCCAACCGTGGTATTGACACGATCCGTGATCTTCGCGAGAATGTAAAGCTTTCCCCCGCAGCCTATAAATACAAAATCTATATCATTGATGAAGTTCACATGCTCACGTCGGAAGGGTTCAACGCCTTACTCAAAACCTTAGAAGAACCGCCAGCACATGTCATTTTTATCATGGCAACGACAGAACATTCCCAAATCCCAAAAACTATCGTTTCTCGTTGTCAAGATTTCGATTTTCGATATCTCATTTCTGAACAGATTACTTCCCGACTACAACTTATTGCAGATGATGAAGGGATTTCGACGGATAGTGAAGTGCTTTCGCTCATTGCCCGACAATCCGAAGGGTGCCTTCGTGATGCGGAAAATCTACTTGAGCGTTTGGTTTCATCTGCTGGTAAAGAATTGACGCTGGATAACGTTGAGGAAACACTCGGTCTCAGTTCAAGCAATCTTCTTCACGAACTTACAGAGGCAATAGCAGGACAGAATCTTGGTGGTGGACTTGCCGCATTAAACCAGTTATCCATACAAGGGATGGATTTAGCACAATGTCTTCACCAGATGATCGCTTATTTTCGTGACTTGCGGTTACTTGCCATTGATAATAACCTTGAAGAACTCATTCAGAGTCCAAAATCTGAACTGACGGAACTAAAGGAGAAAGCAGAACAATTTTCAGTAGAGAGGTTGTCTCGGATTATCAAGATACTGATGCATACCAATCGCGAAATAAAAGAATATGGTTATGCACAATTACATCTTGAGAGTGCATTAATGCAAATTAACTCAATCAAAGAGACAATACAGCTTGACGAAATTGTCAACAAACTGATTGCAATAGAACAGAAGATTGGTAGTTCTGATATGGATTCAGGAACTACACTTCCTATTATCCCTAACACTAAACCGAATGAATTGATTTCTGAGGTAGAGAGTTCCGTGCGTTCAAAGCAAGAATCGGAATCTTCATCTCAAATGTTTCTTCAATCTGACACTGATAGAAGTGCCTCGGATGCAGAAACAGATAAGACTCAGCAAACAACCCCTCGGAGTTTAGATGAGTTACCCAATATATGGGCAGAAGTGATGGAACAACTTAAGGAAACATCGCCTCAGTTAGCCTATGGTACATTAAAAGGGGCGAATCCTGTTCAAGAAGGTGAAGATCGTATTAAAATTGTATGTGCACATGATGCGAGTCAATCATTTGTTGATGATGATGCGAAGCAGAAGATTATCGATAGATTATCTGAGGTAATCGGAAAACCTGTTCAGATTGAACTTGTTAGAGCAGAAGCAGATGTACAAACAGATGAAACCACTGGAGAGACTGAGAAAGAAGTCAAAACGACACCTATGATGCGTAAACTTCAAGCCGAAGAAGACGACCAAATTCAACCCGTGCTTGACTTATTTGACGCGAGAATTTTAGACATACAAATTTAGCCTGTATGCCGCTAAATACCTATTTATATTTAAGGAGATACTTCCAATTCTCTTTTGAGAGTTGGCACTTTTTACTATTATGAAGATGAATGATTTGATGAAACAGGCACAGCAGATGCAAAAACGCATGCTCGAAATTCGAGAGGAACTTGCTAACCAGACGATAGAGGCGACCGTTGGTGGCGGGATGGTTACAGCAGTTGTCAATGGACAACAAGAGCTTGTCTCACTCCGTATTACACCAGAAGTCGTTGATCCAGATGATACCGAGATGCTTGAAGATTTAGTCGTTGCTGCTGTGAATGAAGCATTGCAACAATCCCAAGAATTGATGTCTGATGAGATGAGCAAACTCACTGGCGGTCTCAAGATTCCAGGGCTTCCGTAATAGCGCAAATAGACACTGATTTGCTCTTATTTCTTTCCGATTATTCAACCTAAACAGTAGGCAAAACATGCAGGGCTATCCACTACCGTTGGAGCGGCTAATATTGCAACTCCAAAAACTCCCAACGGTCGGTCCCAAAACAGCACAACGTTTAGCGTTTTTTATGCTAACATTACCGGACCTGGAGACCAACCAAATAGCGGAAGCAATTTTAGAAGTTAAAAAAAACTTGTCAGATTGCAAGATATGTGGTACTATCACTGACATAAATCCGTGTCAGATATGTTCAAATCCAAGACGTGACCAGCAGATAATTTGTGTTGTAGAACAACCCGATGATCTATGGGCGATTGAACGTACTGAAAGTCATAAAGGACTGTATCATGTTCTCGGAGGTGTTTTGTCACCATTAGATGGGGTCGGTCCGGATTCACTGCGAATTGATACTCTTTTTAACCGAGTCCATGATAATGTTGTCAAAGAGGTAATCCTCGCCACCAACTGGGATACAGAAGGACAGGCTACTGCACTTTACCTCACACAGCAACTTGAACAGTTTCAGGTAACTGTATCGCGAATTGCCTACGGTATTCCTGTTGGAGGAGATTTAGAATACATTGATGAAGTAACCCTCGCCAAAGCTTTGGAAGGCAGACGGGCAGTGTAAGCATATCTTATAGAAAACTTAACATAATCGGAAGTCAGATGAGATAGATTGAAAGAATTCATTTATTTTCATAGCTGATTTCCATATTTACTTTTATAATGATTAATCAGTTGACGATGAAAATCATACAATTTAGTGCTCTCGTAATAATTTTGTGTTGCGGTGTATTCACCTTGACGTGTGCGGAACCAGCGAATCCACCTGCACAGAATGCCCCTTTGACATTTGACAGTAACCGAGCCTTCGATATTTTAAAGAAGCAGTGCGAGTTCGGTCCGCGTCCACCCGGTTCAGAAGCCCATAAGAAAACACGTGATTATCTTTTCTCGGAACTCAAGAAATATACAGACGTTGTTACCCTTCAACCTTACACATCTGAAGTAGATACGATTGACGATCCACCCCAACGTAAAACGCTCCACATGAACAATATTATCGCAGAATTCGGAAGTGGACATAGTGAAACACTCCTCCTTGCGGCACATTGGGATACTCGTCCGTGTGCTGATCAAGACCCGGATATTGATAGTCAACGTGAGCCAATTCTCGGTGCGAATGACGGAGCATCAGGTGTAGCAGTATTACTTGAAATTGCACGCATATTAAAACAGACACCGCCGCCAAGGCGGCTTATCATTATTTTATTTGATGGTGAAGATTACGGGAAAACAACCGATCAAATGTTCCTCGGATCTCGATACTTTGCCAAGAATATGGGAAAGTGGAGACCTGACTACGGCATTCTATTGGATATGATCGGTGATAAGAATTTGGAAATACCGAAAGAACAATTCTCCTTGGCAGCAAACCCGGTATTTATGGAAAGAATTTGGAAACGTGCAGAGAAACTCGGTTTGGTCCCATTTCAAGATAGAGTTGGTCCTGCAGTGATGGATGACCATGTGCCGTTAATCAGAGCAGGTGTTCCAATGGTCAATTTAATTGATTTTGACTATCCGCACTGGCACACGCTTGAAGATACGGTGGACAAATGTAGTCCAAAGAGTTTAGAGATTGTCGGAAGACTGGTCGTGAGTATTATTTATGAAGGATTGTAGCATTTGAAAATGGACATAACTTTTCAGGAGTGTGTCCGAGGTGGAAGAAATTCAGGATATAATATGAATACCTATCACAAACATTACGATGTCATTGTAGTTGGAGCAGGTCATGCAGGATGTGAAGCAGCACTCGCTGCTGCACGTATGGGATGCGAAACACTCATCGTAACGATCAATTTGGATACTATTGCGAAAATGTCTTGCAATCCTGCCATAGGTGGACTTGCCAAAGGACATCTGGTCAAAGAGATAGATGCGCTTGGTGGTGAGATGGCAAAGAACATTGACAAAACCGGTATCCAATTTCGCCGCTTGAATACAAAAAAAGGACCGGCAGTTAGATCCAGTCGCGCGCAGGCGGATAAGAAAGCATACCAAGATGAGATGAAACGGGTACTGGAAAGGCAAGAACACCTTGATATCAAACAAGTATTGGTGGAAGAATTACTCGTTGAAAATGGACAGTGTGTTGGGATCAAGAGCCAAACACAGACCGCATACTATGGGGAAACTGTTATTCTGACTACTGGCACATTCTTGAGGGGTTTAATTCATATCGGGGATGTGTCGTATAGTGCTGGTAGGGCAGGCGAATCTTCTGCTGAGAAACTCTCTGAGAGTTTTTTGAACCTCGGTTTTGAAATAGGAAGGCTCAAAACAGGCACACCACCCAGAGTCAATGCACACACCATCGACGTTGACCAGATGGAGATTCAACCTGGGGATGAAGATCCGCTACCGTTTTCCTTCTCTACCGAACGAATTACCCAACCACAAGTACCGTGCTACCTTACTTACACAAATGAAAAAACACATGATGTAATCCGAGAGAATCTTCACCGTTCTGCGATGTACAGTGGTCGCATTGTGGGCATTGGTCCTCGCTATTGTCCGTCAATTGAGGATAAAGTCGTTCGTTTTGCAGAAAAAACGGAACACCAAGTATTTGTTGAACCTGAAGGATTAGATACTGATGAAATTTATCTCAATGGCATCTCAGCAAGTTTACCTGAAGATGTTCAGGTGAATATGGTGCATAGTATAAAAGGGTTAGAAGATGCTGAGATTATGCGTTTTGGATACGCTGTTGAATACGATTTTGCGCCTGCCACCCAACTCGAACCAACGCTTGAAACCAAAAAGGTTCCTGGACTCTATTTTGCTGGACAACTCAACGGCACTACTGGTTATGAGGAAGCCGCCGCACAAGGACTCATGGCAGGAATCAATGCGGCATTGAAGGTAAAATGTGAAGAACCGCTCATCCTTGATAGATCACAAGCATACATAGCAGTTCTTATTGACGATTTAGTAACATTGGATATTCGAGAACCTTACCGTATGTTCACATCACGTGCAGAATATCGGTTGGCGTTACGAGAGGATAACGCTGACCTACGGCTCACAGAAATCGGACGGAAGATAGGACTCATCGATGATGATATATATACCCGATTCCAAGAGAAGGCATCTTCTATACAGACAGAACTAAAGAGATTGGATGAAACGCGTTTGACACCAAACACAGCAACCCTTAAACGGTTAGCCGACATCGCACAAACTGGTGAATTGAAACAACCTACATTATTAGCAGACCTGCTCAAACGTCCTGAACTCTGTTATGAACACATAGCAAATCTGGCACCACCTGACACGGAATTGCCTGAGACAGTTAAAGAACAGGTCGAAATACAGATTAAATACGACGGTTATATCCAGAGACAGCAACGACAAATACAACAGTTCAAAAGATTGGAGAATCTCCGTATCCCTGATACGTTCAACTATGTAGATGTGCATGGACTGAAGACAGAAGCGCGTGAGAAACTTGAAAAAATACGTCCAGCGTCTGTAGGACAAGCATCAAGACTCCCTGGCGTTTCACCCGCAGACATCTCAATATTGATGGTCATGCTGCATCAACAGAACCAATAGTTTGGCATAGGGAAGTACTTGAGACACTGATTAGAATGGTCATTACCAACATTTAGCATGGAAATGCAATTTCGTCATCAACTTGAAGAGGTGTTTAACCGTTACGGGTTTCCACTAACAACTGAGCAGATTGAACAATTAACCAGGTATCGTACAGAATTGAAGAGGTGGAATGCACGTGTTAATCTAACAGCTGTTCATGATGATAATGAGGTTATTTACAAACATTTTCTCGATTCTGTGAGTGTACTCGAACATTTTGCTATTGCAGAAGGTCAAACAGTTATTGACGTTGGAACAGGTGCTGGTTTTCCGGGTGTCGTATTAAAAATATATGTTCCCAATATTTGCCTAACACTTGTTGAGGCATCACATAAAAAGGTAGCGTTTCTTAAATTTTTAATTTCGCAGTTGAGGTTGGATTTATCAATTCAGGTTTTTGCGGAACGTGCTGAACATTTTGCTAAAACCGATGAATTTGTAAATGCTTATGATTGGGTATTGACGCGGTACGTTGCTTCACTGGAGAAGTCTGCAACATATTGTTTGCCTTTGTTAAATAGTACAGGCAGATGGTTAGCTTATAAATCCGGTGAAACAGATGCTGAGATTAGCCAAAGCAAGGAAGTAATGTATAAACTTGGGGCAGTGATTGAAGGCGTGTGCACAAGTCGTATAGCACAACTTAATCGTTCCTATGTTGTTGTGAGACGTGTTAATGGACAGAATTAAACCCTTATAATTTGATTGTTGTGAGTAGATGTGCTTCTGTGATGACTTATATCAAATTAAGCCGATTTGTAGCGCGAGGTGTATGTGCATCGGAATGCTAACTTTATCAAAGAAATACTTATCAAGTTAATTCGGTCCTATTTTGTTATGCAATAGCAATTCAATGGGAAGGAGTTTTATGGAATGTTTGATATTACAACGGACGCTCAAAATACTGCAGTTGTCCATGTTCAAGGGAAGATTATCGGCAGTACAGTTGCGCAGTTGCAGGAAGAAATAGAACGGCAACTGCAAAATGGAAATAACAAATTGATTATTGATCTAAAGAATGTACCGCTCCTTGACAGTACTGCCCTCGGTGTCATAATTTTGGCATTCCAAGTATTGCAAAGATCGGGTGGAAAATTGGTACTACTAAGTCCGCAGAAAGCAGTTAGTAGTGTATTGGAAGTGACGCGTCTGACGTCAATTTTAGAGGTGTACGAGACTGAAGAAGCCGCTCGAAACGCATTTTTATAGTAGATTTGGATAAAGCTGCTGAGCATAGTGGATAATTTATCCCTATAGGAGAACAGGGATGAAAGACAGACAACCCGCTTTACATTCTTGGTTCAAAATGGGGCTGCGTAGTCAACAAGTTGTTCTGTTTTTGCTTGTTTCGCTTACGCCGTTATTAGTTGTCTCACTCACTATCAAGGTATTGGGGGGAAACGCTTTGAGAAGCAGTGTTGGTGAGGGGTTGGCTTTACTGGCACGGGAGAAACTCTCACGAGCAGATCGTGCTATATCACATAGGATTGCAAACATCAGAAAGGAACTACCAAATCTTACCACTGAGGTTATTAGGTCAAACGGTGCTATTGGTGACTCGGATGTCCTTATGGATGTTCAAGCAAACTTAGAGGATAGTATTCGATTGATAGAGACCTATGCTGGCGGTGTTAGGAGAGGAAGATTTAGACATAGACAGCAAAATATACATGAGGTAACTATTACAAATGCCGAAGGATTTGTCCTCCGATCAACCAATCCAGCACTTGACTACAATGAAGACAAAATATCTCCTTCACAAGTTAAGGGTGAAATATGGCATACACAAGCTTTCAATAATGGGTATGGTTCTTATTTTGTTGAAGATGTCCAGTATGATGCAACACGGAATCTACATTTTCTATCAGTAGCATTGCCAATCCGTAAGTCAATCTCAAATTCGTTTTCAGACGCAAACCGTTCAGTGCCAACACAAGAAATAAGACGAAACCGCAGGGGAACGCCAAGATCCTCTTCAAACTCTGTCCAGAATGTTGTTGGTGTACTCAGGATTGTTATCCTATTACCTGAACTAAACAATGTTGTTGAATCACTACAAGATATGGAGAAAGCACACACTATATTGACTTCGCAGGCTGGAAAGATTATTGCTGTTACAGAGGGAAGCGGATATCAAATAGGTGATAGACTTCTGTCAGAACATGCCACCGCAGAGGCGATTATCCAATCGAAGCGTGAGGATGGGGACACCTATGGGTATGAGGCAGAAGGTGAGACGGATCGTTTCCATGAATCTCGTGTTTATGGATGGGCAAGGACTAAACTGTCAAGAGGACAACCGTGGAAAAAAGACCAAAATTTCAGCCACTGGTTTATATTCGTTTCATATCCAAGTTCCGAAGCGTTTGCGGGGGTTACTAAGTTGAATCAGTATGTTTTTTGGGTCACTATCATATCTTGTATTATTGTTGTACCGATTGCTTATGCTGTGGCACAGCAGATTTCCCAACCAGTGATGCAGTTAGCACAAGCCGCAAAACGTATTGGGCAAGAAGCGAGTGAAGTTATCCAAGAAGATTCCGATCAAGTTCGCAAACAAATTACCAATATGCAGTGGTACCAAAGCGATGAAGCAGAACTAATCTCTGTTACCAGTAAGAATGAAGTCGGCATACTCGCACAAGAATTCAATGACATGCACCGCAATCTGAAAATAGCGGTTGAGAAACTTATCAGTGCCGAAGAGCAGATGACAACTATTGTTGATTGCCTCAGTGAAGGTCTTATTGTTGTTGATATACACGACCATATATTATACTTTAACCCTGCAGCCAAGCATTTGCTCAACTTTAGTGACACAACAGAGTTTCCAGACCGATTCAGTGAATTGTTGGAAGTCACTAATCTCAGTATTTTGGCAAATACACAAGGTATGGATGCGCGGGCAACGGTGGAAATCAATTTAGATAAAGATAAAGACAATCGTATTCTTCGTGTTGTAGCAAGTCATTTTTTCTCAATTAGTACACCAACCAATGGTGATACAGTGTCTGATGAAAATACGGATTTGGCAGGAACGGTCTATGTTTTTGACGATATTACGCGTGAACATGAAATTGACAAGATGAAATCAGATTTCGTTGCCCTTGTTTCGCATGAATTGCGAACCCCGTTGACTTCAATCAAGGGGTTTGTATCACTGGTACTTGACGGGAAGACGGGACCACTTAACCAAGATCAACAACAGAGTTTGACTCGCGCACATCGTCAGTCGAAGAGACTTGAAGCGATGATAAATGATTTGCTTGATATATCCCGTATTGAAGCCGGACGCATTGTGATGAAACTTGAACCTGTCAAGCTTGCTGAAATTGTTCAACAACGTCTTGAGGAAATCAAACCGCAGGCAGACGAAAAAGCACTCAAATTAGGTTTGAGTGTTGAACCTAATTTACCCGATCTAACCGGGGATGAAGAACATCTCGGACAGATTCTCACTAATCTGATAGGAAATGCTGTAAAATTCACACCATCAAACGGCGAAGTCACCGTAAAATTGTCTCGCAAGGAATGTCCGCTTGAAGATACTAATATTGAGGTAGAAGAAAACGACGGTATTCATGTTGAAGTTATAGACACGGGACCAGGAATTCCTGTGCAAGAGCGTGAAAACGTCTTTGACAAGTTCCAGCAACTTAGTAATATTCAAACAAGGGAACAAGGCGGGACAGGTTTAGGACTTTCAATCGCACGAGGTTTCGTTGAAGCACACAAAGGGAAAATATGGGTTGGTGCAGGTGAAAATGATAAAGGTTGCAACTTTCAATTCTGGATTCCGTTTTTATCTTAAAGGAATTTCTGTATTTAGAAAGAATAGGTCTCAGTATGACCTAATTAAATAAACTGAATTAAGGCTAAATTATGTCCGAAACTATTTATGTGTCTGAACCTATATCATCAACAGAAACAATTTTAGTCATTGATGACGACACAGATATCCTTGCACTGCTTGAAATGAGTTTGGTTTCAGATGGGTTCAAGGTAATTACTGCAAGTAATGGTGTAATTGGACTTGAAAATGCCAAAGCAGCACAACCGGACCTTATTTTACTTGATGTCATGATGCCACAGATGGATGGTTTAGAAGTTATAAAACGGTTGAAAGATGATGATGAAACGCGTGCTATTCCGGTCCTATGGTTAACTGCGAAGACACAGACTGAAGACAAGTTACGCGGTTTGGAAACTGGTGGAGACGATTATATAACAAAACCTTTTGATTTAAGAGAGGTAACTGCACGGATTAACGCAGTTTTGGGACGAACTCGTCCCGTAAAATACATCAATCCGTTAATCAATGCAATGGGAGACAGTTTCACTGAGGAAGGTGTGGCTGAACTCGGATCACATCTCCAAGCGGCTGCTGAAATACAACTCAAATTACTGCCAGAAAAGCCACCGAATTTTCCTGAATTTGACTTTGCAACCATGTTCCGTAGTTCTACCTCTGTGTCGGGTGATTTTTATGATTTTATACCACTTACCGATACACGCATCGCTATTGTGTTGGGGGATGTGAAAGGACATGGAATTCCCGCTGCACTTTTGATGGTCATGATACAAACAGCTTCACGACTGCTAAGTAATGAGTCAGATTGTCCAGGCACAGTTCTAAAACGCATTAATACATTACTTTTTCACAACACAGACCTTGAACAATTTGCTACGATGGTATACGGCATATTGGAATTAGACACTGGTAGGTTTACCTATGCTAACGGTGGACACTGTCCACCAATTCATTTCATCACAGGCACAGGAGATGGTGAACAACACAAAAATAGTGATCTTCGGGTTGAGTTACTCGAGACTGGTGGTATGTTGATAGGTGCGTTTGATATAGCTACTTTTTCTTATGATACCTGTCAATTATCTAAAGGGGATGTGCTTTTACTTTATACAGATGGTGTGACCGAAACTGAGGGGCGAGAACAAAATGATTTCTACGGTGAAGAACGTTTGATCGAATGCTTCTCAAAAAATCTAACGCTGACCGCTCAATCACTTTGTGATGTCCTGAAAAACGACTTGTTGGAATATAGTGGCACCACACAACTTAAGGATGACCGCGCTGTAGTTGTAATAAAGCACACTAATGCGAATACAACTCCAACATAATAGTCAATTATATCGAATGCCGAACGAGTTCTCAACGACGATTGCTTGATTTGGTAGAATCCATATAACAGGTTTAGCACGAAAGTTTTGCATTCGCAAGGAAGGAGCCAAACACGTGGCAGAAAATAAGCAATTGCGAATTTTCCTTTCTCTCCCAAGCACAATGCAGTTGATTTATCTACTTGATACTGTTATCAGTGATCTTTTGAGAGAGATGAAATTTAATGAAGAAGCACAAGAACATGTTAACTTGGCTGTCATTGAAGCAGGGACAAACGCAATCAAGCACGGCAATAAAGAAGACACAGATAAGACTGCAACATTTGAGTTTCTTATTGACGATGATAGACTGACGATTACTATTACAGATGAAGGACCTGGATTTGAACGCGAAGAGGTTGCAAATCCGCTTGAACCGGAAAATCTGCTGAAAAGTAGTGGACGAGGTCTTTTTCTGATGGAAGCCTGCATGGATGAGGTAGTATACGAGGCTGGAGGCACCATCGTTAAGATGGTTAAATATAAATAAAGGATGTATTTGGAGACCTCCAAAAGTCAAATTGCTGCTGTAATTCTAAACATAGAATCCAGTACAAGTGGGTAATCTAACTGAGTCCGACGTGTACTCGGCTTTGTTGTGTCGTGCTGCGAAAAGTGAACATCTAAGAGGAAGGAGTTTTTATGCAAATTAACCTAAGGCATAAAGGGAGTGTGATTATTTTAGATATTGAAGGTAACCTCGTCGGTCCTAATACAATTGAATTGAAAAAAATCATTGACGACCAAATCCGAACATCAGGAGATGAACCAGTGTTCATGATTTTAAATTTGGAACGTGTCCAAATGATGGATAGTTCAGGGTTAGGTGTAATTGTGGCTGCTTATGCCTCTATCAGACGGAATAATGGTAGAGTAGTGCTACTCAATATCGGTGGGAACATCAGAAGTCTTATTGTTATGGCAAAACTCGTGACAATATTTGACCGATACGATACAGAAGCAGAAGCGATAGCAAGTTTTCTATAACGTCTGTAGGCATTAAACGATTCAGTTAGGTTGATGCATAATGGAATTAAAAACCGAAACAGCACGAAATGCTGAAATCACTGAAGATAACATCAGTTTGTGGCATAAATGCTCACACTGTGGTGAAGTGTCTTTCCGAGGAGAATTAGAACGGAATGGATTTATCTGTCCGAAATGTAAGGAATTATTTGCTTTGTCAATTGAGAATCGGATTAAACTTCTTATCGGTGACGATTCACATTCTGATATTACAGAACCGCTTCCAGATGAAACAAATAGTGAAAATGCGATTACAATTGATGTGATTGGTGTTGAGGAAAACATTGATGAGTTTCCTGTAAGTCTGTTTATCCTGCATCCTGATGCCGCATTGCAACCAAGACATTTGACGGAGTTTGCTGAAGCAATCACATGTGCATTGGAGAGAACTATTCCACTAATATCTGTATTTACTGCGAGTCCGATTGAAACGCAATGCTCCTATTCTGAAATCTTACCGTTGTATTTACAGTTGGAGCAGTTAGCACAAGTTCCTCTTCCACACCTAACTATCCTAACGGAAACCGATGTTGATCAACTAACGTCACATCTACCACTTGGCGAAATCGTAATCGCAGAGAGTGCATCGCACATGGATAGTATGTCCCGTCCAAATCCGCAACCAGCCTTACATGCCCCTGAAGAACAACTCCTACCTGAGGACAATCGTGAACTAACTCCGGACATTAGTGTGGACTGCTATATCCCACGTGCGGAGTTGCACACTGTGTTGGTGCGGTTAATCAAGTTTTTTGCTACTTCCCCGAAAGATGATTGAACATAACTACTAATAACAGCAATAAGTTCAACCTCCTACAAAAAACTAAGACAATTAAGTCTGCGGAAATATCTGATGATGCAAACAGAACCTATTTTCAACGACAATTTGAAAAATGAATTTACCACTCGTTTTGGTTCTTCACCAGAATTCATAGTATCTGCCCCAGGAAGGGTCAACCTTATTGGTGAACATACAGACTACAATGACGGTTTTGTGTTTCCTGTTGCGATTGATAAATACCTTCATATCGCCGCCAGTCCTCGTTCTGGTCGTCAAGTCCACTTGTATGCCTTAGATATGAATGAAGAAGCAATCTTCAGTTTAGATGCACCTGATGAGTCGGATACACCTGCTTGGTGTAAATATCTAAAGGGTGTTGCGCACCTGCTACAAGAAATGGTATTAAGCAATATCGGACAGACTCTACAAGGAATGTCTGCTGTCATTACTGGAAATGTTCCTATCGGAGCAGGACTAAGTTCCTCTGCTGCGCTTGAAGTCGCCTCCGCACTTGCTTTTTTGGGAGTGTGTGGACTTGAGATATCTAACACAGGGGTAGAAACAAAAGCCGATATTACTCTGATTGAATTGCCTCCAACAGAATTAGCAGCGTTATGCCAGCGTGCAGAAAACGAATTTGTAGGTGTAAACTGTGGTATAATGGATCCAACAATATCATTATTGGGTAAAACAGACCACGCATTATTTTTAGATTGTCGTACGCTCGGTTACGAACAGGTCCCGCTTAATTTAACAGATATTCTGCTCGTGATTTGTAATACTAATGTCAAACGCGAACTTGCTTCCTCCGAATATAATAAGCGTAGGACGGAATGTGAAAGAGGTGTTGAAATCATGCAGCAATGGATGCCTTCTATTACCTCGCTACGAGATGTGTCCTTGGAAGATTTCAAAAAATATGAAGCAGAATTGCCTCAGATAACACAAAAAAGGTGTAGGTATGTTATTGAGGAGAACACACGTGTACAAAGTGCAGTATCTGCTCTTATAGCGAAGGACATTAGTACTTTTGGCACACTCATGAATGAATCACATACAGGTTTACGCGATGCTTATGAAGTGAGTTGTGATGAGTTAAATGTGCTAACAGATATCGCACAGAATATTGATGGTGTCATCGGTGCAAGGATGACGGGAGCAGGTTTTGGAGGATGTACGGTCAATTTAGTCTATAGTGACGTTGTTGAGACCTTTCAGAACCGAATAATGAAAGAGTATACGCAACGCACAGGTATTGAACCCGATATCTATGTATGTAACGTCGGTGACGGTGCACGAATTAATTGGCATACCGAAAGTTAGGAGGCTATTGGCAGTCAGTGATTTGGGTTTAGCATTGTGTTCCAAAAACAGAATACCGACAGCCACTAATATGAAATACAGTATCGGAATTGATCTTGGTGGAACAAATATTAAAGGTGGATTGTTGACGACAGATGGTAAACTTTCGTGTCGTACAGTCGTTTCTACTCATGTTAATGATGGAGCAAAAGCAATAGCTGCACGTATTGCGCAGACGATTCAACAGGTTATTACGGAAGTAGATAAAGTAACACATCAAAACGGGGACTCCAAAAAGGAAATTATTGGCATCGGCTTAGGATCACCCGGTCTCATAGTAGCTGGTAGCGGTATTATCCACTTTTCACCGAACTTCCCAGGTTGGACCGATATTCCGCTTCTGGATTATGTATCCTACGAACTTGGTGATTTAGGCATACCTCTCTATATTGACAACGATGTGAATGTAATGGTGTTGGGAGAACTACACCACGGTGCTGGCATCGGATATGAAAATATAGTTGGACTCACCATCGGTACAGGTGTTGGTGGTGGTGTCGTCATCAACAGAAAGGTTTACCACGGGAGTTGGAATACAGCAGGTGAATTGGGACACACAGTTGTTCAACCCAATGGTCGTAAATGTGGGTGTGGTAATCAAGGTTGTCTTGAGGCTTATGCTGGTGCAAGGCATATCGTCGAACGAACACAGCAGCAAATTATAGAAGGACGGAAAACCTGTTTGAATCCTGAAGGGTTGACTCCGAAGCAAATTGCTGAAGCAGCTGCTGTGGGAGATGAACTTGCACAAGATATTTTTGCCGAGACTGGAAAATATATTGGTATAGCGTTGACATCAATAGCACATATTCTAAACCCTCAAATAGCGATCATCGGCGGTGGGATTGCCGCAGCAGGAGAAGACCTACTCTTTCAACATATTCGTGAAGAATTCAAGAGACGAACTATGGATATTCCTGGAGAAATGGAAATTGTTCCAGCAAAATTAGGGAACGAAGCGGGGCTCGTTGGCGCAGCTATGTTACCGTATTAGTTGATGGTTAAAGAAGGAGGACATACGTTTAAATGATGCATTTCTGTGAGACTACTGATATAAGATATAATACATATTTGTTTTGGAGGCGTACATTTCAACTATCTGTTATGGTCGTTCTGTCCGTATCCTTGTTTGGATGTGCAAAGATGGGGAATTTTGCTGCTGACATCTTCCGACCTGAAAGGATTGTTCCTGTTTTCGACCCGGATGCAACAATTACACTACAGACAGGCACCGTTATTTATGTAGAGAATGGGATAGTAGCAATGGCAGTTCCACTACATGATGTAAAAAACGTTGTTGGATTTGGAATCCTTATTTACAACAAAACAGATCACTGGATCACTCTAAATAGACAAGATTGTCAAATGCTTGATCAATCGAAGAATATGATAAAACAGATAGACAAATCGCAGCATTCGTTTTATTTTAAAAGGAATTTTAGACCGAAATTACCACCTGAATTCGCAGCAGATGTTTTCCGATATGACAAGACTATACGAGTACAAGGAGACCATGCTATTCTACCAACAGAAGATTTGTTGAAAACGAACATTATGCCAAAAAACAGTTCGAAATTCTTTATCTATTTTCCAAAAAGCAGCGCAAAATCTACGAATTTGCGGGTTATTGTCCCCAAAGTTACGAGCGAATTCAATGGTCAGCAAACAACGTTTGTTTTCAAATTTAGAGTGCAGCGGGATTAATAACAAATTAATCCGAAATAGAAAAGGTTCAGCTTTAAGAACCTCAATCCTTTTGTTTATTTCTATCAAAACCGAATCAAAAAAGTTACTTTACTGCGGAACTATATTCTTATGTGTCGCCCTCCTCGGTTTTATGAGTTGTACTGTTCCGGTACCGGATGGTGTAGGTAATCCACGACCTACGATAACTCCTAATGTAGATATTGTCCCTTCAATAAGAGCGCGCGAAATTCCTCCAATATTAGGTGTCCGTTATATTAAAACTCTCGGTAGAACTGGACAAGGTGCAGGTGAATTTCTTATGCCTATGGGTTTGGTTATTGATGCTTATGGACAGTTGTACGTGGCAGATGCTGGGAACAACCGAGTCCAAGTGATTGACACAAACGGGAATTTCGTCTCGGAATTTGGAAGTTACGGGTGGCGTGAGGGTGAATTTGACTATCCTAATGATGTGGCACTCAGCTTAGACACCATCTATGTTGCAGACACAGGGAACAACCGAGTTCAGTACTGTAATCTGATAAATCGGATATTTTATCCAATCACACCTATTTCCGAAGATTTACAATTTGAAAGTCCTGAAGGTGTATCGATAGGCAGGAACGGGGAAGTGTATGTGGTTGATACCTTCAATCACCGTTGGGTTCAATTTAGTAGGAACCTTGTGCCGGGACTCGCAATGGGACGGTTCGGTAGTGGTCGAGAGCAGTTTTGGAATCCCACTGATCTTGTTGTTAACCCGCATGGAAATGTTTACGTAGTGGATACGGGTAATCATCGTATTGTGAGTTACGATTTCAGTGGAAATCCCACCCGTTCGTGGGGTGAAGAGGGTAGGGAACTTGGACAATTCCGAGAACCGAAAAGGCTTGCCATAGACACATGGAGCTATCTATATGTCACAGATAGCGGTAATAGAAGAATTCAGGTTTTCACCTCAGAAGGACGTGCTGTAATTGAATTCACTGTGAAGACATTATTGAATCCTTGTGGTATCGCTGTTTCACAGAAAGGACAGGTCTTTGTCAGTGACACGAATGCTGGGGACATTAAAGTTTTTCAGGTGATATTCAAGAAGAATTCTACATCAGATACAAAAGAAGCAGAATAAGAAAAACAGAATTGAAGGGACAAAGAGCGGAAAGTTAGAAGAATGGTACGACATACAAAAATCCTGCTTTCCATGCTTCTGTTTCTTTTTTGTTTTCATTTGGTATGTTGTTTGAACCGGTCAGACGCGCAAACGGAACCACAAAAACAGAACCCTCCCCTAAATTTATCCATTTTTTCCGTTATTGATAAGACAGAGAGTTTTCAATTGAAGGCAAACGAATCGGAATGGGTGGCTAAATACACACCTATTTTCGCTAATAGCGAACAGATAATGGACAATAGAGGACAGAAACTCGTCAGTGGTAAAGATTACCAGATTGATTACGCAACGGGGAAAATTATCTTTAATAAATCTGTTTTGCCAGAAAAAGACGTAAAATGGACAATAACTTATCGCGTAATCCCTTTCAATATCCTAAAGATATATAAGCGAGACCTATTCGGATCATCCGTTGATGATCAGACAGATGCAATGTCAAAAAATGGTGTCCCTCCTGATGTAGAAAGACCTCAGACATCTGTTTCAAGAATTCCTGATTCAACTTCACCTTCACAGTTAGAATATTCGGGTAGCCGTACGTTTGGTATTTCGGTTGGCAGTGGTCGCTCATTATCGCAAAACCAGGAATTCCGTATCAATGTCAGAGGAAACGTCTCAGAAAACATAGAAGTGTTGGCAATGCTCTCAGACCAAGATTTGCCTATTCAACCGGAGGGAATGACCGAGGATATTCAGGACATCAATCAGAAACTCATCCGTATCATGCATCCGAACGTCACAGGCACTTTAGGTGACTTCAATGCGACCTTAGGTCCATCTGAATTTATCTTTTTTCCACGTGCATTAGAAGGTGTCAAGGTTGATGGTGATTTTGAGTGGGGTAGATTCCATATCATTCCGAGTGCGCTCCCAAAGGGACAGTCCACCAGCAAGGTGATTCGTGGACAGGAGGGACGTAGTGAATATCGGCTTGATGTGAATAATCAGTTTGTTATTGTCAAGGCAGGTAGTGAGCTCGTTTGGTTGAACGGTGAGAAGATGCGGCGCGGTGAAAACAACGATTATATTATCCGTGAATACGGTGATCCAATTATTGAGTTTAACAGCAAGCATCTGATAACAAGCAACGATGTAATCCGCGTTGATTTTGAATATATTCCGGAAGACCGATCCTATCAACAGAATCTTTATGGGATAAACTCGGTTTTGAAGTTACCTGGGGACTGGTTGTCACTCGGTGCTTCCTACGCTGTAGAATCGGATTTAGATGACCCCGAACAAGCTTTAGTCCTGCTTGATGACGAGGACCTGGATGCTCTCCGATTAAATATGCTGGATCCAGATGGAGATGGAAGAATTCTTGTTCCTCCGCAAAAACACACGGTGTGGGGTCTGGAAAGTCGTCTGAATCTTACTGAACAGACGTGGGTTGATGGGGAACTTGCTTTTAGCGCGATTGATAAGAATACCTATTCTACCGTAGACAGAAAAGAGGTTAGTCAAGCTTGGAAACTTATCGGTAACACAGGATTGGACATTCCAACATGGAATAACAAGCTGCGTCCTAAACTGATAGGAAATTTTGATGTGCGTGCGATGGACGCGAATTTTCTACCTGTTGGTGCTTCACGGGGTAATCGAAATCGTGGTAGGTATGACACACAGTATGCGACAGAAGGATTTGAGGATGCGCTTCTGTTTGATACGACCTCTTTTTCACAAGCATCCGATGAACAAACTGTAAATCTTGATTTCAAGTTATTGCCATATCAGTGGTTACAATTTGGTGTGGGTGGCGGTAGAACGATTGAGGTTGCGGTGGACGGACCAACAACACATCGCAATAATTACAATTGGGGGGCAAATTTCACACCGCGGATAAACAGAGGCAGAGGTGTCCAACTTACCTCTCCACAAGCACAAGATCTGTTTCGACCTTCCTCACAGTACCAAGTTGGAGATATACGCAGAAAGAATCCTGCAGAAAGTGATCTTTCACAAAATACGATGGCAGGTAAAACGTCATTTCTACAAAGGTTGCCGAATCTCCGTTGGAATGACTATCGGAGTACGTCTCTTATAGAACCAGACGAGGACACATCAGAAAGCAAAGAAAACTTTCGAAAGTCGCGCCAAGAGGGGAGTATTTCTTACTTGTTGTCTCCATTTGAATTTGTCGGTACTCTTAATCGTTTCTCTTCGATTGATAATTTCACGGCTTCTCGCAACCGCAGACGGGATCGGACTTCTGGACGTGTTAATTTGGTTGATTTCAAGTGGGTTTCCGTCAACACAAGCTACGAATTGGAACAGTCTTTTGCAAAAGAACCATTGTTGGCACTGGATGGTGAGGCATTAGGGATTTCTGACTGGATGCGTGCTACTACAGCGCGGACGTGGAAAGTAGGTCTCTTTTCACAGCAGGGGACCTGGGTAAATATAAGGAGCAACCTTGCACGTCGAATGGTAAAAGCGCATTCAGAACTCGGTGCCGATACAACAACGCAGTTAGCAGATACTACCCTTAATTTCTCTCCCCTCAACCGGGCAATTAACGTTGAAGTTACCTACGAATTGGATAAAAAACTGACAACACAACGTAGAGAGATTTATACTGATATTCACCCACTTACAGGACATAGAATCCAACCCGGTGAAGGATTTTACGTGAGGTTAGATGACTTGCGTTATGTGGAAGATGCCACGGAAGGCACGTATATAAAAATATACCAGAATGTTGGAGACAAACCGACAACAGCGGTTGATGCTTCCTTCCGTCTCCGACTTCAACCTCGTCAGTTTTTTGCCCGTCGTTCCCGAAGCCAACGAAATTTGGGTAGAACAGGATTTTCCAATCGATTATCCGGTACCACAACTCCTCCTACTGAAAGTCAAAAACCTGAAAATGAAAGTAGAAAGCCATTTACATGGTTTTTAAATGCAATCAGTTCCGAATCGCGCTTGTGGCTGACAGAGGAACAGGAAGCGGAAGATACCATTTCTCTATATCTACTCCAAAGTATTCAAGGTTCAGATACGTTATTTGGACGAGTGAAGCACATTCATCGGGTTGCATTCTCTCCATCACCGCTGTTCAGTTTTGAAGTCAATCTGGAGACGGGACGGTCGCTCAATCGTCGGATTAATACGCAGGAACGACATCGAAATCATAGGGCGTGGGAGACATCTTTTTCAGTAAATCCCACCCAACGTTTTTCTTTCGGTGCCAACTGGGAGCAACGTAGAGAAACTGAGAAATATAGTCAATTGAATATCTTTGATGATGTAGATGGGGTTTCCAACCCCGATTTGCATCCACCTACGCCGATTTCTGACCTTCGCCAATTTGAGCAGGTAACAGAATTGAAACTGCGGTATGAAATCAGTCGCGCGCTACGATGGGACGGTACAAGTGGATATAAACGCACCACCGACATAGAACATCTTGATGATGAAGACGATGCAAAGACCCGTACCTTCTCCTTTAAAAATCGTATCACATATGGTATATTTGACAAAGGAGGAATGGAAGTTTACCATACCCTCAGATATGGTAAAAGCGATGGTGGTATCCCTTATGCACAGTACTATTTTTATGAAGGGATTAGTCATGAGATTTTTGCCGAAGCAGATTATAAGTTACGCAAATTTACCGATCTCATATTTCGACTGAATTACCGTTTGCTTTCAACAAAGCAGCGCAAACCTGAACACCGTTTAGAAATGACTGTTAGCGCGGAGTTATAAGTAAGCAGATACATTAGTTATCAAGATTGTAATGAAAAACCTTATTGTTTTTTGTACCAACGAATAATGTGTTTCTATCAACAGCAAGAGAAGTTACACTATCAGGTATGTCTGACACAAACTGTTCCCAAGTGCCACTTTCTATGCGATGGATTCCAGTATCTTTGGTAACACCATAAAGGGTAGTGCCATCAACAGCTAAATGCTCCATGATGAGATTATTTCCATTTGCATCAGTAATAGTCCGCCAACTTCTTCCGTCATCGGTTGTAATGATACCTCTGTCTGTTGATACAAAAACAGTGGTTTCAGCAACGATGATATTGTTGAAAGTTTTTACTTGAAACGGCAGACCTTGTGTTAAATCAGTCCAACTGTTTCCTCTATCATACGATACGACAAGATGTCCGTCCCGTTTTCCGACGTATACGGTGTTCCCTGAGACTGCAAGTTTTAGGTTTTTCCTTGCGATGTCCTTAGTCAACTCAACAGTTTCTTCGAGTCCTGTATCGTGCCATTTTATATCTCTCTGTTTCCATCTAAAGAGTTTGAAGTTATACTCCATATAGAATGTCTCACCACTTACCGCAAACGGTCCACTAAATCCCAAATCGAAAAGGTGGCTTGTCGTTGAACGAAAGAAGTTTTTGTTCTCATGCTGAACTTCCAATTGTTCCAACTGTTTGAAGAACTGCGCTGCACCAAAAGTGTTTTCTTCCACACTTTTTTTATACTCAATAGGCACAGGTTCTTGTCTTGGATACAAATAGTGCATTTTCAAGATACTACTATCAGGAATAGGTGCATCTTGAACCTGCACGAGTTTATTACTATCTGTAGATATGTTGTATAGGTTAATTTTATAACCACCAGATTCTACGCCTTTTGCATAGATTACATTTTCAGATTTTACTATCTGAGAGATGCTCGGTTGTCCTTTTTCATGACGTTCAGTTTCTGGTATTTCCATCTGAATAATTTTCCATGATCTCCCTTTGTCTGTTGTTTTCGCAATCTCTCCTCTCCCATATCCCAATGCACCATTAAGTCTGGCGTAGATAACCGTATCCGTGTTTTGTCTTTTATCATTTCCATTGAAAGTAATAATGGTTTCTATTGGACTTGATTCCTTCGCTTGAGGGATTTTTACTAAGTCCCAAGATTGACCTTTATCAATTGAACGATGGAGCCCGTCCTCACTATTGATATAAAGATCCTTTTCATTTAATGCCACAGCACGACACTGAGAAATTTCAGAAGTAGAAGTTCCAAGTTCCTGTGGTGACATCCATGTTTCACCTCTATCCGTAGAGCGAAGCGTAACATCTGCAATGACCAGAAGGGTTTCCTCAATAGCAATCAAAGCGATGTTGGGTGCAAAATCATCTCTGTTCCAAGCGTTTGTCGGTGTAATATCTTTCCATGATTCTCCGATGTCAGTTGATCGGAATATCCACCAACCAGGTTCTTGTCCTGCGAAAACGTGATGAGCTCTCTCCAAATTAAATTCAGCTGCAAAATATAGATACTTATTAGTAGCGGTAACTGAAAAAATTCTGTCAATATTTTCTTCAGGTAATGCTATCTGTTCCCAGTTGTTGTCATTTAACTTAAAGAGACCTTTATCCGCTCCTGCAATCAACGTGTTTTGGTTTTTTACAAAAAAATGGATATTTCCCATTGATTCGGTATTCATTTTTTCCCATGTTTTACCTTTATCCTCAGATCGAAAAACCCCTGTTACAAAAGCAATATGAAATGCATCATCCATTAATATTAATCCTCTCGGTCCATATTCTTCCTGCCATGAATGGACTAAATCCCAAGTCTTGCCATCATCTTTTGACGCAAATAACTGGTTAGATGATAGGATATAGAGCGTATTATTCCACTTTGTAATGGGTGGATTCGGTACCCACCGAGTATCAAGTGAAGATAGGTCAATGAGATGTTGCCACTCTTTTTTATCGGCAGGTAATTTGTGTAGACCAAAATCAAAATCAAGAGCGTAGAGTTCTCCCTCGGTTGTAACATGTATACTCTCCACTGGACTCCCTTTTATGGGTTCTGATTGAATCCACTGTTGTTTGGGAATAGAAAGGTCTTCTCCTTCGACCTCTGCAGCCGCTAATAAGATTTCATCCACTTGCTGACCATTGTTATCGGACTTACCAAATACATTTTCATTTCCAAACTGATTTCGCACATCCGATTTTGGCTCTATATTCAAGACAATAGGGGTATCTACAAGTTCAACGGTTGTTTCAGCCTGTGCATCTAAACTATATGATTTCTGGAAATGCAACAAGTGTTGACTGCCTAATCCAAGTAGCAATAGAATAAAAACGGCACTTGTAGCAGCGATAACCCACGGTACTAAAGGTTTGCCTCCTGTAGGTGTATTCGGTTTCAGTCGTGCGATTTCACGCATGATGTCGTCAGTAAGGTTCGGTGTAATTTGAAAGTGTTCAAGAGCTTCTCTAATCATCGTTTCCTCCTTCTTTAATCGTTGTTGTGCTCTACGGAGACGACTCCGAATTGTATTTGCCGATACACCTAAAAACGCACCGATCTCTGCGCTGGACATTTCACTAAAATAATGTAACGTGATGACCGTGCGTTCGCTCTCTGGTAGTTTTTCGAGCAATTTTTTAACGGCATCGCGCTGCGCTTCTGCTGCTGTTTGTTCTTTTTCTGTGATTACATATTGTGAATATGTTGATTTCGTGAAAGGTGAGGTGCTTATGTCTTCCAGTGGTAGCGTCCAAACGCGTTTTTTACGCAACCATGTGCTACAATTGTTTGCTGCAATCACATAAAGCCAGCTTGCGAAACTTTGCGGTTTCTTTAGTTTTGCTAATCCTCGGTATACTTGTAGGAATGTATCCTGTGTAATTTCCTCGGCAATGTGGAAGTCTCCGATTTTACGCCACACAAGCGCATGAACCGGTTTTTGATACTTTTCTACGAGTTCAGTGAAAGCAGTATCATCTCCGTTGAGAGTGCGGTTAATGAGTTCAATATCAGCGGTTTTCATGAATTGCCTCCGATCAATGACCTATAGTGACGCATGTTAGGAGGAAAACTGGTGCATAATTCTGAAAAAAGAAATAGTTATCAGGGATATATAGTTTTAGTTTAGGAATTATCAGTTATTGTATATTACTAAGAGTTTACGTCATAGATCGGATAGGACGAAGTAAAATCCAAAATGATTGTCTGAATCACAGAAGGCACAGAGGACACTGAATACACAGAAGGGACTTTGGTATATTCAGGTTGTTCCACGGGATTCGCGTTTCTATCTGAATCACAAAGGCACAGCGCACACAGAAACCCACTAATTAAGAGGTGCAATGAATTGTGATTAAAGGCTCTGTTAACATATCTGATTCTCGGATTAATTGTATAATTAACTGTGAAATACACCGAGGACACGGAACTTTTACTACGAATACTGTCAATAGGATATAGTGTTTTGTATACATAATTGTCTCATCTGTTTATAAAAACTCAATGTGATACTAATTATAACACAATAAATAACATGTGTCAAGTTAAATTTTACTTTAGTAATGTAGAATTATTTCTAAACTTTACCATAAACGAAAAAGCAGGGATAGAGATAGGCAGGGAAGAATTAATTGCTGGTATGACGAAAGCATATAAATATCAAACATTTTCAGGATTAGTGGGATGTATTAACCCTGAAATGTTGTTCAGAAATAATAATTCGGCTTATTTTGGTTGAGTTACTATAGGTTTAATTTCCCATAATAGCAACGTTCCATCTCTGCTTCCACTCGCGAGGGTTCTACCGTCCGGACTGAATGACACGCTTGTAACCCAACTGGTATGCACCTCTGAAATTTGTTGAACTATATCTATTTGTGTATCCCATAGGTGGACGGTACTATCTTTACTCCCACTTGCGATTGTTTTTCCATCGGGATTAAATGCAACGCTCATAATCCAATCTGTATGTTCTACAGTGTTGAGGAGTTCTCCTGTCTGTGTATCCCACAGATTGATGAGACCGTCATGACTGCCACTTACGATTGTATTACCATCTGGATTGAATGCCACACTAGAGACAACATTTGTGTGTCTTGAGAAAGTTCTAAGGAGTTCTCCTGTCAGCACATCCCACAGACGGACAGTACTATCCTTACTGCCACTTGCGATTGTATTACCATCTGGACTGAACGCAACGCTCATAACCCAGTCCGTATGTCCTGAGAAAGTATTGAGAAGTTCACCAGTTTGTACATCATACAGATGGATAGTCTTATCCCAACTGGTACTTGCCAGCATAGTACCGTCTGGACTATATGCCACGCCCGTGACAATATTCTTATGATCACCAAACGTTTTCTGTAACGTCCCTGCCTTTATGTCCCACAGACGAATTGCATGAGATTCGTCTCCGCTTGCGAGCGTTTTCCATCCGGACTAAATGCCACTCCAGTGATTGAAGCCATATCTTGGGTATTGAGAATATGACGAAGTTTTCCTGTCTGTGCATCCCATAAACGGATGGTGTTATCTTCTATCGCATTTACCAGTGTTTTTCCATCCGGACTAAATGCCACATACGTGATATCGACCACATGTCCTGTGAGCGTTTTTTGATGTTTTCCTGTCTGAACATCCCAAAAACGGATAGTAGAATCGAAACTTCCACTTACGAGTGTTTTGCTATCTGGACTGAACGCTACGTCCAATGCCCAGTGCGTATGCCCTATGAGGATTCGGTGTCGTTCACCTGTTTGTACATTCCAAAGATGGATGAGTCCGTTATTCATAGCACTTGCGAGCATTTTTCCATCTTGACTAAAGGCAAATTCATTAACATAGTCCATTTGTTCTAATGGTAAGGTGTGAAGGAGTGTCGTCGTCTTCACATCCCATAAGCGAATGGGACCTTCAAAAACCCAACTTGCCAATGTTTTTCCATCCGCACTGAACGCCATTTTATAAATATCCTGCGGATGGTCAAGGTTGCGGGTTTTTCGGATTTCACCTGACTGAGTATCCCAGAGACGGATGGTGTTATCCTTACTCGCGCTTGCGATCGTTTTTCCATCTGGACTAAATGTCACGCTCATAACCTTGTCTGTATGTCCTATAAGCGTTTTTTGGGGTGTGTCCGTCTGGATATTCCAGAGACGGATGGTGTTATCCTTACTCCCGCTTACCAATGTTTTTCCATCCGCACTGAACACTAAACCCGTGGTGCTATTCATGCCTTGTGTTATTGTCCGAAGATGTGTGCCAGTGCGCGCATCCCACAGACGGATAGAACTCTTACTCTCACTTGCAAGTGTTCTTCCGTCTTGACTGAACGTCACGTTCAAAACCCTATTTGTATGTCCTGTTAGCAGGTTAAGTGCTTTTCCAGTGTGTGCGTCATAGATCCATATCCCAATTGAACTTGCTACAGCCAGACGCGTGCCATCTGAGGAATACGCGATGTCATTTGCCCTGCCTTTACCGATGCGAGTTTTTGCACCTTTGGGTAGGTGCTTTTGCAGCAAATCTTGAGAAACGTGATCAGAGACTTGTTCTACAGTCTGATCGTTTTTACTCGGTATAAAGGTGCTGCCAAGTTGTATCTGGAAATTCGGTTTGGTTTCAAGTTCACCTACCGTATGCAAGCGGTTGACACCAAAATCATCTATAGATGTATCAGGGGATATATCTAAACGCAGCAACTTACTCACATCAGTATTTAGCTGACACTGTTTCGTGAGAAGAACGTTTTTGAATAGGACATTTCCTCCATCCTGTTTTTTCAAAGATACTTTTGGAACAATAGATCTCTCAATCCTCTTAGGGAACCAGACATCTGGTAGGTATTCGTGATACTCAATTTTTCGAGTTCTGATATAGGTTACACCTGCTTTGAAGGGATTCCATTCTCTGGTATCCTTTTCAACATATTCTTCTTCCGATTTAACAAGGCGGAAACCTTTGTCATGTGAAATCCAGAGTTTCAGGTGACGTGGTGGAATTTTGCGATCTCCAATGTTCCAAGCAGCTTTTGTTAAACGAATAACAGTTGTTTTTTCACCGCCTTCCAATACATCTATTCCCAGGATTTCAGTTTCACATTTTTCAAGCAAGTGCCAAAGGGGTTCCGATAGATAAGTATTGTCTGATCCGTCGCGTGGAAAGGTCAACCACCATCTCGGATCCGCGTCATGCATGCTAATTGCCCAATATGATCGAACAGCATATCCAACATTGTGTTTATATACCTCCGCCACTGTTTCTCCCACGAACAAGACAAAGTAGGTTTTATCTTTTTCTATGATCCTGAAACTATTAGGTAGCTCACCATTGACGATGCGGACGTCGTCAGCAAGTTCTATGCCTACCTGCTTTAATGCATGTTTTATTCTCTCGTGAATTGCCATCTCTTTGTTCGGTGCAATCTCAACCTTGAAGAGAAGATTATGTGGTCCTGGTGAAGTTACCTCCCAATGCTGTTTTCCATCCCAAAACTCAATAGGACGAAAACCTTCCGAATCCACTCGGACTTTCTCGCCATCAAATGTCAATTTATATTCATCTATCTTAATCTTCGGTTCTATATTGCGTTCGATGCTCAAATTACCGAATGGAGGTGGTTTTCCACTAATCTCATAATTTCTATGGCGTTCAATGATAAAATCACCAGTTATGGAGGTTACAACATTATCGTATTGCTTCATCTTTGCGATGATTGTATCTAAGTCAAGCGATGCGGTGTCTTCGGTTTGTTGACCTGCGCCATTGTTTTTGTCTGAAGCATTGGGACTTCCGATTTGTGATCGTACATCCGGTTTTGCATTAATATTCTGTGCAATCGGTGTATCTACAAGTTCAACGGTTGTCTCAGCTTGTGCATCTAAACTATATGATTTCTGGAAATGCACTAATTGTTGACTGCCTAATCCAAGCAGCAATCCAATCAAAATTGCACTTGATGCAGTAACTGCCCACGGCACCAAAGGTTTGCCTCCTGTAGGTGCAGTTGGTTTGAGTCGTTTAACTTCCCTCATGATGTTCTCAGTAAGTTGTGGTGTGATTTGGTAATTCTGTAATGCTTCTCTTATCATGGGTTCCTCCTTCTTTAAAAGTTGGCGCGCACGGTATAAACGACTCTTAATTGCACTTACCGATACACCTAAAAATCTGCTGATCTCCTCATAAGTCATTCCTCCGAGGTAATAGAGCGTGATGACAGTGCGGTCACTCTCTTGTAACTTCGCAAGCAACTTTTTGACGATTTCGCGCTTTGCTTCTGCCGTTGACCGTTCGTTTTTTGAACTAACATAGGTGGAATAGGTAGCTTTCTCCAATTCTGCGCTATTGAAGTTATCCAACGATTGTGTCCGTAATTGTTTCTTACTAAGCCACGTCTTGCAGTGGTTCGTTGCTATCACATAGAGCCAACTTGCAAAGGACTGTGATTCCTTCAATTTTGGCAGATTCTGATATGCCCTCAGGAATGTTTCTTGTGTGATATCCTCAGCGATGTGGAAATCTTGTGTTTTCCGCCATGCGAGTGCGTGCACAGACTTCTGATATTTTCGGACGAGTTCGGAAAACGCAGTATCATCGCCATCAAGGACACGTTGAATGAGTTCAACATCAACATTTTTCATCGGATACCTCTGCCAAAGGAAGTTATTTATTTCAGATTGACATATAGTGACTCGACTTGATGTAAAAAAGTTGCATGTTTTTCAAAAGAAAAAGGGGAAGAGAGGATAATGTTCAAGTATTATATCATTATCCTCTCTCTTTTTACATACATATAAGTTTTAAGTTGTCAGAGATTACAACATTTAGTGTGGAGTATAAAAGGAGGGAGTGGGATGCATACGGTGTCACCAACATAAGGTATTTTATTCTTCAAGATTATAGTGAAGCATGCCGCGGTTTTCTGTTCCTACGTATAGGGTGTTTCCGTCAACAGCAAGTGAGGTAACGTGTTCAGGTATATCTGAAATGATCTGTTTGAAAGTAGCATTTTCCAAACGATATATGCCAGTATCTTTTGTAATACCGTAAAGCGTTGTGTCATCATCAGCCAAGTGTTCCATGATAAGGTTGGTTCCATTTGCATCGGTGACGGTACTCCAATTTTTCCCATCGTCTGATGTAATGATACCTGCGTCAGTTGCTACGCATACGGTGGATCCCGCAACGACTATATCTTTGTAAGTTTTTACTTGAAACGGCAGACCCGGTGTGAGATCAACCCAGTTATTTCCCTTATTGAAGGATACGACAAGGCGTCCATCCCGTTTTCCGACGTAGACGGTGTCTCCTGATATGGCAAGTTTGAGATCTTTCCATGCTATTTCCCAAGACAACTCAGCAGTTTCTTCTTGTCCGATGGCTTGCCATTCTTTATCACCCGGTTCCCGTCGAAAGAGCTTAAAGTTGCACTCCATGTAGAATGTATCACCACTGACTGAAAATGGACCTTGTAATCCTCGCTCCATAAACGAATTTACACCCGGTTGGGGTTCTGCTACCAATTTCTTAAAGAACTGTGCTGCACCAGCATATTTTTCTTGTAACTTTTCTGCAAGTGGATTATTTCGCAATTCAAATTGGAGATATGATGCACCTGATTTAAAAAATGGTCTGTCATGTATTGGTAGAAGCGTGATACTATTGGCTGATACACGATATAGCCGTAAGTCTTGATGTTGGTAGAAATCTCCACTTTTTGCGTAGATAACACCTCCAGATTTGACAATATGGGTGATTTTTGGGTACTCTATTCTATCAGACTCAGTCATAGGTACTTCAATTTGAACATTTGTCCAGGACTTTCCACCATCGGTAGTTTTTACTATCTCGTTTCCGCTTCTTCCATAAAGTGTATGAAGTGTGTTTGTCTTATTATCGGTTTTTTCCAATGCTATTATTTGATGGATTCCACCTACATTTTGAGTAATATTTACTTTATTCCAGGACGTACCACCATCAGTGGTACGTTGGAGACCGTCCATGCTCTGAATATAAAAGATATCCTTGTTACCTGCAGCAGCGGTTTTCCAAGTATTCATTTGAGGTGTGGTTTTCGCTAATTGTGGAGGCATCCATGTATTTCCACTATCGGTAGAACGGACCATACCTCGTTCCATAACTAAGAGTGTATCACCTGCAGCAATAAGTTTGATATATGGACAGAGACCATTCACGGGCCAAGCGTTTGTTGGCGTTATATCTTCCCATGAATTTCCGAGGTCATTCGAGCGTAATATCCACCAACCACGCGCGAGTCCATTAGCGACTTTATTAGGATGTACCACGTCGAAACTAACCATTACCGCAACATATAATATTTCTTGTGTTGCAGCAATTGATCGAACCTCTCCAATTATTGGGTCTGGGAACTTTATAGGTTCCCAACTGTCAGCATTAAGACGGTGAAATCCGGTGTCCGTTACTGCAAACAAGGTGTTTTGTATATTGGTAACAGAAAAAACATGTGCCTGATCATATATTGATTCCCATGTCTTACCTGCGTCCTCAGAACGAAAAATACCCTGTTCAAATGCAGCATAAAACACTTGATCTGTTAAGAACAAGCCACTTGGATCATATCTGTTTTGCCAAGAGTAGACCAAATCCCACGTCTTACCATCATCTTTTATAGCAAAAAGTTTGCCGGAAGTTAAAATGTAAAGGGTATTATTCCACTTCACGAGCGGTGAACTCGGATGATACGCAACCCCTAATGAATCAACATTAAAAATGTTTTTCCAAGAATTTCCATCTGCTTCCAATTTGTATATTTGTCTATTAGCAGCAAAAGTGTATATTTCTTCTGACGGTGTTGCATGTAAACTATATATATGACTGCCTTTGATAGGTTCAGCCTGAATCCACTGCTGTTTTGGCACAGAAATGTTCTCTCCTTCGGCTTGTGCAGAAGCCAATAATATCTCATCGGGTTTCTGACCATTATTATCACTCTTACCAAGTGGATTTGTATTGCCAAGTTGATTTTGGACATCTACTTTTACTTCAAGATTTAGCACGTTAGGTGCATCAACGAGTTCAACCGTTGTCTCAGCTTGTGCATCTAAAGAATAAGGTTTCTGGAAATGCACTAATTGTTGACTTCCTAATCCGAGTAGTAATACAATCAACAGAGCACTTGAAGTGGCGATAGCCCACGGCACCAAAGGTTTGCCTCCTGTAGGTGCAGCCGGTTTTAGTCGTGCGATTTCACGCATAATGTTTTCAGTGAGATGTGGTGTGATTTGGTAATACTCTAATGCTTCTCTTATCATGGGTTCCTCCTTTTGTAGGTGCTTGCGTGCGCGGTAGAGTCGGTTCTTAATTGCACTTACTGATACACCTAAAAACCTACTTATCTCTTCATACGTCATTCCCCCGAGGTAGTATAGCGTGACGACAGTGCGGTCACTCTCCTGTAACTTCGCAAGCAGTTTTTTGACCACTTCGCGTTTCGCCTCTACTGATGTCCGTTCGTTTTCCTCAACTACATAACTGGAATAGGTTGCTTTTTCCAATTCTGCACTATCTGTAACTTCCAACGACTGTGTTAGCATACGCTTTTTCTTACGAAGCCACGTATTGCATCGATTCACCACTATCACATAGAGCCAACTGGCAAAAGACTGTGGTTCCTTCAGTGTTGTTAGTTCCTGATATGCCTTTAGAAATGTTTCCTGTGTGATATCCTCAGCGATGTGGAAATCTTGAATCTTACGCCATGCAAGTGCGTGCACAGACTTCCGGTATTTTCGGACGAGTTCTGAGAATGCAGTATCATCGCCATCACGGACACGTTGGATGAGTTCTACATCGGCATTTTTCATCGGATACCTCTGACATGGGGAGTTCATCATTTCATATCTATATGTAATGACGCATTTGGGAGAGAAAAAGTCTCATAATTCTGAATGTTTTGGAGTAAACTTAGATGGAGAAGGTTGGTTCATGAAATACAAGGATATGTTCAGTTTAAAATCGGGTATTGTTTTGTAGAAGGGCATCATTTTTGCGATCCTTCGGGTGCGGATATCACATAAGCAAAGTTTTTACCGATTGCAATACTTATCGGATGACTTGCCTGAAGTGGTGTGGTAGATAACCAATTATCTCTTTGCCCTTCTATAGAAAGGCTGAAAATAGAGAAGAATCCTTTAGCGTTAACTATGTAAAGCATATTCTCCAGAATTTGAAAATCCGTGACAGATCCCATCAATCGTTTGGTGTTAACCTTTATTTTTTTGTCTGATGAATCTTGGTCGATTTGCAGCATTTTTCCAGAATTGACAGTATACCTATTCGTTGGTTTTCCGCGAGCGAGTGTCTTTTGTCCTGTCGCGTTGAGATGGTTGAGATAGCTGTAATCCGCTTTAAAGTAACCCAAACTTTGACTATGACTAAGATTATTCATTTTTTTTGCCGCAGAAATCAATAAATCACATGTTGGATCTTTCAAGCTTTCCATGACAAGAAAATTTGACGATGCGCGGACTTTCTCTCCTCTGCTGCTGTGGAGTTGTAATAAACCACGTTTAGATAAGAGCGTTTCCGAAAGAACATCAGGGATAGTGGGTGTAGTCGGGAGCTTAATCTGTTTTACTTTAGGAACTTCGACATCCGGACTAAGCAACCACCAACGGTTCATTAGTTTCTCGGATATGACTGGGAGAGCATATCCGGTATGTAGCGAATAAATGTGTAGGGAGTCATTTTCTCCTACAGCATACAAATGCTCGTCACGAATATCAATGTCTATGATTGCTTTTCGATCAGATAGGTAATTGGTAGATTGAAGTGTTGGCTGGGATGGTTTTGAAACATTAACGATATGAAACTTTTTAGGACTTGCTACAACGAGAAGATTTCCAGATGAAAGCACTTTTCCGATTTTATCTTTAAAAGTAAGGGTTGTCAGATAAGATGGAAACTGTGGTATGGAAATATCAATGACGTGAAGATGCTTTTCGGTTGTGACATACGCGTGCTTTCCTGCGAAAACAACGGTATTGTTTGGATTGACGCGATACGGTAATCGGATAGAAGCAGCGAGTGTTGGGTATTCTAAATCCTCTATCTCTATTACAGTGAAGATACTACCATCTGTTTTGGCAGGAGTCGGTTTAGGTTTTTGAGGTGGCTCAAGTGCGTTTTTTGGGTTCTGTTCAATTGTGCTTAGACCACACCCAATGTAAAAAAACGCAGGGAGTATCAACGTTAGAAATATAATAATCAGTTTTGTAAATTGTTTTGTCATTGCTGTCTCCTATTTTGTTATAATTTCAACCTTGTAAAGATTAGCGGGTGTGTATAGGTCGAGCGGAGCGAAATGAAACCCATATGTGTCAATTTAAGAAAATTTGCTGGACTCTTTCTTGTAGGAGCGACCTCCTGGTCGCGATAAAGGTGCATATATCGCGACCGGGAGGTCGCTCCTACAGAATGTGAGATGTCGGAGGTCGCTTTGCTCGCTCCGACCTACGAAGAACTTAAATTGACACCTGTGGGTAGAGAGAAGCGAACCTATACCTGTTATTTTGCCGTTACATTGTTCATCTGTATGTGCTATAAATTGTGACGTTTTGCACGTCACCTGTGACTTAAAGAATTCAGTCAGGACAAGGAATGTGACGCGAATTTCACGTTTTTTTATTGCTGCTTTTTCGGTTGTGTACTGCTCAATCCTATCTTCATAATTTGTTATACATGGCAACAATAGCTACAGATTATATGGTATGCGATGCCAATAAAAGACTTTTGTGTCACAGCAACCACACACTACAAACCATGTTTATTTTAGATTATTCCTCCTTTTTGTATATCTAACTTGTGTCGTTGGTACACACTTACATTCTAAACACTTGTTAATTATAGAGTATCTTTTTGTGTGTGTCAAATTAAAAAGTGAAATGTTTTATTGGATATATGTTGGTATTTTATAGGTATTATATTGTGTTTGTCTGAATCATGTTTACCAAATCAAGAATCAGAAATATTTTCTTAAGTTGCTACCTACAAAATCTTAGACATGCGGATACTGTTTTAATCAAAAAGGGGTATTATTCTCGAAAATATTGTAGCACAAACTGTTCGTTTGCGTCTATTCGGACACAATCTAACAGATTGTGCTACATTATGTAGCAAATTGAGTTAATATACAAAAACTGATAATTCTTAACACTAAATCTGCCTATACATATTTGCAAAACAACATATCCTTAAGTAAAATTATTGTATCTCAATTTTGTATGTTTTGCTATAATACCCGAAATTGCAGGAAGTACTTGCAAATAATGGCTTATACTGATCCATAATAGCAAGGAGGCTTGTTATGTTTGGAAAGAAAAAGAAAACAGCACTGATCCCAACGATTAGTTCTGCGGTTTCAGGTCCTCTGGGTGTATTACATCTACCCAGATTCTGGTCTAAGGTATTGATGGATGCAAAGGGTGTCCTTCACGCAGATTATCCGGCATGTGGAGCTGGGTATGATCAGATGGTGTTGGACGGTCTTGGACTTGATAAGGATACAACGCTTGCATATATCCGAGATAACTCCCCTACCTATCCTCAATTTGAGGCATGGGTTTTGGAACAGAAAGGTGGTAGTCTTGATGCTGATGCCGTCGCTGAATTGAATGCTGCTATTGAGGGGTATCATCACGATGATGATACACGCACAAGTATTCTTGGTGCAAGTGGTATTGATGACGATGGCTCGATTTTAAATGCTGTCAACCTTAACAATCTTGATGATTGGTATGAATTTCATGCAAGTTTAGACTAATGTTATAAATGTAATGGCATTTTCATGTAAGTACGGATGTTGATTACATGAAAATGCCTTTTTTGTTGTCTACTTATCTGCTACTGACGTTAGTTCGACTGCGCTGCCCTTTTCGGATGATTCAAGTCCAGCGAGTAAAATTTCAGTAACATGCCGTGCTGTATAGACATTGGAGAGTGGTGGTTGTGTTCCTGCACGGATATGTTCTGCGAAATGTGCATGCATCCCGCTTGGTGCAGCGTCGCTACAGTCAATCGCTTGGGTTTCAACAGGGGCATGTTCACGTGTGTAGGAGGTGGGTGTGTACTGTGTGAGTGCTGCGCCATCTTTTCCGGGCATTGTGAACTTACCAGCAGTACCGTGTATGCTCGATTCACCTGTTCGTGCGGGGTCACACCAGCTTGTTTCTGCTGTCACAATTCCTCCCGATTCCATCTCAAGCACAAGTGTTGCGACATCTTCTAACTCTGTCGGTTTGTCAAAGGTGGATACGAAACCTGTCACACGTTTGAAAGTTCCGAGCATTGCAACGAGCCCTGAGACAGCATAGACTCCCATATCAAAGAGTGCGCCGACACTTGCTTGTTTTGCGTCAAAGAACCACAAGTCGTCATCAGTTTCACCAAATATGTCTTTGATTTCGGCATAGTATATCTCTGGGCCGCCGTGACTACTTCGCATTCTCGCACCTGATACGCGTCCAATGGCATTCTCAGCGATGAGTTGACGGACTTTGTATATACCTGAATGGAAATGTGGTAGGCACATGACTGTTTTGCCACTTGCTTCTGCAGCATCAACGAATTGATTTGCTTCATCCATTTCACCGCAAAGCGGTTTTTGCATCAATACATGTTTGCCTGCTTCCAATGCTTTTACTCCCCATGGCACATGTAGCGGATGTGGTGTTCCGGCAAGGATAGCATCAAGTGTATCGTCTGCAATGATGGCATCGTAGTCTTGAGTCCAGCGTGGAATTTCAAATTCTTGGCATTGATGTTTTAGTCGGTGTTCACGTCTGCCACCGATAACACTGATTTCAAAATCTTCGCCTTTTTTTATATCAGGGAGATGCATTCGGCAGACAATACCGCCAGCACCAATAACTCCGAGTTTTAGTTTATCCATAGTTTTCCTAATTCCTTTTAGTTGTTGATCGGTGTCAATACGACGTTGCGATATGCAACCGGACCGTGATCACCTTGTAGCAGCAAAGGTCCTGTTTTTCCTTCGTCTTCTAACATTGCCCCACGAGTGACTCCTGCGACTTCAACGTTTTCGTGAACTATTTGTCCATTCCAGACGACTTTGACGAAGGTGGCATTTGCAGTTTTGTTGTTGTTTGCATCAAATTTTGGGGCGCGGAAGGTAATATCATAGGTTTGCCATTCACCCGGCGGTTTGCTGGCATTGACACGGGGAGGCACACCATCAACAGGTTTGTTGTCAATCCAACGACAATAGACCCCTCCACATGTGCCATAGTTAAGTTCTGTTGCACCCCAACTGTCCAATATCTGTATCTCATATCTACCCATCACATATACACCAGAGTTTGAACCTTGTGGAACCATAAATTCCACGTGTAGTTCACAATCACCGTGCTCATATTCTGTGTAGAGGTCGGCTGTTCGTCCTGTGGGACCGTTGTAGAATATTCCTTCACCAGGGGTTGCTGTTAGTAGCTTATTATCTTCTGAATTGAGTGCGATTCCCCCGATAGCAGACCATGCATGTTCGGATGCACCGCCTCTGGCGTGCCAATCATCAAGGTTTTTACCATTAAATAGGGCAACTTGTGCCATAAGTATCCTCCATACGTATATTATAGGTTACTTCAAGTCATTTATTCAGAGTCATTCAGTTTCGTTAATTCGTAGGTATTGTTGTAAATTCGCGACCAGGAAATCAACGGTATGAATACCATTTAGGCATTCCCCGGGTCGCTCCTACAGAAAAGTGAAAGATTTTGAAAATCATATTTTTTGGATATCTGAATGGTTCTGATTTACACAAACTTTTCATTGACAAATTTTGAAAAATGATATACTCTTAAACGAAAATCAACATTATATCTGTTAAAGAAAATATCAGTATGCAGAAAATAATTCAAGGACATTGTTAGATTTATGAAACAAGCATTCTTATTATTTGTTTTGTCCTTATTGATGGGTGTACTCGTCGTTTTGGGAATTGCGGCACTTCAAGCGGATACTACAAAGGCTGAGAACAGTACACCGCAGGCTGAGAACAGTACACCGCAGAATGGGAAGACACCCTTTGCTGAAGGATGCGACAAGTGTCACGGAGACAAAACCGCCTATAAAGAATGGACGCAGGCTGGACATTCACATGCGCTTGTGAATCTTCTTGAGGGTAAGTATGAAGTGCGGACATCCTGTCTGAGTTGTCACTCATCGGGATATGAAATTTTCGCTGAATACGGCATACCTGATCACCCGTATAACGAGAAAACGGCAGTAAATGCGGTTGCTTGTTCTTCTTGTCATTCCCATTCCAGCAAAGAGGAACATTTATTAGTACTTCCAGCTAAAAAACTATGTGTTACCTGCCATAAAATGGACTGCGGGTGTGCGGGTGCAGGAGTTATTCACCAATCACAAACGGAGATGTTTTTGGGTCGCGAAGGTGCGGGTGTAAAACGTATGCCATCGCCGCATGTGCGTGCTATGAAAAAGCGGTGTGTTCACTGTCACATGGCAAAGGTCGAGAAAAAAGACGAGAAGGAAGTTGAGACAAAACATGGTGGTCACACTTTCAAGGCAGATTTCTCGGGTTGCAGCAGTGCTGGGTGCCATGATAGTGCTGACAACGATATGACGAAGAAACTCCCTATGTATCGTGCTGAAATTGATGCAATGATGAAGGAAGTCAAAAGCATTCTTGACAATACTGCAGACAAGACTTCACAAGCCTATATTGACGCGAAGTTAAACTACGACATGGTGAAAGGAGATAGCGGTTACGGGCTGCACAATATACCTTATGCGCGTGCTTTGTTAGAACACAGCCTTTCTCTAAAACCGCAGTTAATCAGTACGGAATAGTGTTAACTTTATTTACTGCCATTTAGTGCTGATTTCAACGGGACATCTTGATCTTTCGGAATATAATAACTCAATGGATCGTCAACAATCCCGATTAATTGCTTCTGAATTGGATTACATTTATCGACTAATTCATCAGGCATCATGATATAGTCCATCGGTTTGACCCACCGGTATGCATAACCCATAAAGATAGTTTTACGCGGCATACCGGACCAGTTATGTCCGATTCCGTGATATGTTCGTTGTTCAAAGAGAAATGCGTCTCCAGCATTGACGTTCATAGAAATAGCCCCACGTGCCCAACCAGTTTCTGGATCTCGTGCGGGCATGCCGGTTAATCGGTTGCTACCAGGTACTAAGACTGTTGCCCCGGATGCAGGATCAGATTGGTCGCTGATGGCATAGGCGATTTTCAGCAAAATCCGCGGATGTGGTTCTTGCATTTCGCGATATGACGTTCCACCATCACGATGAAGTCCAATCTTGGTCTTAACATCATCGGGTGGTTCCTCTTTTGAAGGAAGCACAATCAAATGTGAGGTAATCATTTGGATGTTCCAATTCAACACACCACATGCGAGTGGGAAAGTTTTGTGCCAATCCAGAAGTTGTAGAAATGCCTCATGATGCGTTATGCAATTACGCAGATTGAGTTTGCCGCCACCTTCCAGATTTCCTGCTTCTTTTTCCTTGTCATATACCTCATCAACAGCAGCGTCAATTTCAGCCACGACATCTGGAGGTAAAGCGTTATTAATTAAGAGATAACCGTTGTTTTCAACAAACTGTTTGTCATCAGGTGCAAGTACAGCTGCGTTAGATAAATCATTCATCGTTTCCATTTGTTCACCTTTTCAAGTAAATTTATCGCTCCTACTTTAAGACATTTTGATAGATTGTAAAGTTAAGTATACATAGAATAATGGAAAATCACAAGGGAAATTAGACCACGCAATCTGGAACAATACATTACACGGAAGTCGGATTCAGAATTGAGACCTACTACCTCACATCAAGTTTTACAACCATCAGGGAGTAGTCAAGAGACTGCTCATTATGAACCAACAGGACAGAAGACACACCGCTTTGGTGTTACATGGCGTGCTATTCTCATTGGAACAGCACTGACTATACCCAACGTCTATTGGATATTGGATTCAGCGGGACAAGGGTATCCGACTACGATTTCGCTCTATTTCAATGTCATTTTCTGCATCTTTATCTTTACGGGTGCGAATTTGGTATTGACGAGGTTTGTGCCGCGAGTCGCGTTCCAGCAAGGTGAATTGCTGACTATATACGTCATGCTTGCCATTGCTTCCTCTTTAGCGGGGCATGATGTTCTTCGGGTTTTAATCCCGATGATTCCGTATGCATTCTGGTATGCTACTCCAGAAAACGATTGGGTAGATTTGTTTCATCGCTATGTTCCAGATTGGATGGCGGTAAAAGATAAGACGTTTCTTACAGAATATTACCGAGGCGAAGCCAGTTTATATCATTGGGAAGTCATTGAAGGATGGCTAACGACCACCCTAGCTTGGGGTGGTTTTTTATGTGCACTTGTGTTCGTGATGGTTTTTATCAATACGCTTGTGCGCAAGCAGTGGACAGAACATGAGAAGCTGAGTTATCCGATTATTCAACTCCCACTTGAATTGACAAGTGTTGGTAAAACGAACCTACTGACGAATAAGATGATGTGGCTTGGATTTGGGATTGCAGGTGCGATAGATATTCTCAATGGACTGCACTATCTTTTTCCGAATGTGCCGAGTCTGGGAGGTCGTCTGTATGATTTGCGACCATTCTTTACACAGAAACCGTGGAGCGCGGTTGGCTGGACACCCGTTGCTGTGTTTCCGTTTGCTGTTGGAATGGCGTTTTTTATTCCATTGGATCTGTCGTTTTCTTGTTGGTTCTTCTATCTGTTTTGGAAGGTTGAACGGGTGTTTGGAGATGCGTTGGGAATTAGAGGTATGCCGAATTTTCCGTTCACTGATGAGCAATCGTTTGGTGCATATATAGGTTTATTTGTCATTGCTGTGATTGCTACACGAAAACATTTGGCACAAGTGGCACGGAAAATAATAAGACCGGATGAAGGTAACGATTCTGATGAACCGATGTCTTATCGGTGGATGGTAGTCTGTCTTATAGCGAGTTTGATGTTTATCGGGATTTTTTGTAACCTTGCGGGAATGTCTGTGTGGGCAATTCTGGTTTTCTTTGGAATTTACTATGCTATTTCTACCGCTGTAACCCGTATGCGTGCGGAACTTGGTTCACCTGTGCATGATCTGCATTTTATCGGTCCAGATGAGATGATGCCGCGTATCTTTGGCACACGTTTACTTGGACCGCAAAACCTGACGATGCTTGCGTACCTTTTTTCTTTCAATCGTGCTTATCGTGGACATCCGATGCCGCATATTCTGGAAGGTTTTAAACTTGCAGAACGCACCCGTATGTCTAACCGAAGACTCCTCATCGCAATGTGTATTGCTATTGTTGTTGGAACATTTGGTTCGTTTTGGGCATTTTATCATATCTCATATATTGAAGGTGCGCGCGATTGGTTTGCGGGTAGACCGTTCAACCGACTTCAAGGTTGGCTCACCTCACCGAGAGTACCGGATATCCCTGCGATTGTTGCGATGTGTGTAGGATTTCTGATAACGGGTTTTTTAATGATTATGCGGATACGACTGTTTTGGTGGCCCTTCCATCCTGCTGGTTTTGCTATTTCAAGTAGTTGGTCAATGAATGTGTTTTGGTTCTCTATCTTTGTGAGTTCTGTTATCAAGTGGATTATATTGAAACAAGGTGGTATGAACCTACATCGCAAACTTATTCCGTTCTTTCTTGGGTTGATTCTGGGGGAGTTTATTGTTGGTGGTGTATGGAGTCTGATTGGGATAACGTTGAATATGCCTATGTATCGGTTTTTGTTTTAGAGTGTTGTTTGTATATTCACAGGATATATTTGAAACGCTATTTCGGATAAAACTTCGTTACAATTGAATGTTTCTAAAATGTCATACTTTAGAGTTTTTAGAGTCAATCGCTATTTTGTCAATTTATGCATAAAGCAAAGAACCTTTTCCACTACTGGGTTATCGGCTTTATTATGAGTATAATGGTCGGGATTGACTCTAAAACTTTTAGAGTTGTGTTATGGGTTGGTTAGTTACTTTCTTTTGAGAATCACTATAACAAAAATAAGGTTGTGAATTGGTTTTGGAAACCCTTCAATACATGCGATTCGAGACAAATCTATGGTTCTGAATCGGTTTTCTTCATCTTGACTGGGCAGCCTAAATATGCTATAATGATAATAGCAACATATCAAAAGACTATTGGATGAGATTCAACTCACACCCAACAAACACCTAATAGGAGATGAAAATCCATGAAAATTCTCGATTTAGTCTTCACAGTCTATAACATTGTTGGCACTGGATTTTCTATTGCTGGTGGTATTAACCCCGCCATTAAAAAATACTACAAAACTACTACAGAAGAACTTTTCAAACAGTCTTTTGAAAGAGTAGTTAAGCAATATGCTTCTAACTTCGCGGATCTTACTGACCCAATAACGGTTAAAGTGTGTCACCATACATTTGACAACGTTATTGCTTCACTAAAAGATGTTGATGAAGTCCAATTCACACAATTAAATGAAAGTGAAAAAATCACAAGAATCACAACGCTTTTTCGTAAATGTATTATCGTTCCCGACCATCAATTGCCCGATATGGATATTGAACGAAGAATTCGTCCTATTATTGAAAGGGTGATTATTGATTTTTATTCACAACTTCCACTCAATCAGGGAGCATTCAATAAAATTGTCCTTGAATATATTCAAAACAACATAAAGAATCAAGATGATGCCTACACGATGTTAACTGAATTGTCAAGTAAAATTGACTATGTGCGAAATGAAGTGACACAACGTCTTTCTGAGGATATCCAAGCCATCAAGGATGACACTGAAAAAATTAAGGATGATAATAAGGAGCTTAAGCAAAAAGCGGGAGTGATCTTAGATAGCGTTAATGATCTTAAATCCCAATTCAATGTCAATATCTCGGATTTAATAAAAACTGAAGTGGCAAAAGAACATCATACAAGAATAAACGATGTCCAAAAATTACTTAAGAGTCATCAACCTACAAATGCTTTTGAGTTATTAAAGGATCTGAAAAAACGAACATGGAAAGATGCTTCGGATGATCTAAAGTTTGGCATTCTAACAAATATGGCCGCGGCTCAATTTTCACTGAATAACGAAGAAGAAGCTGCAGAATTGCTTCATGAAGCATTTAAATATGATTCTGAAAACGAAAAAGCACTTTCTAACCGTGCTTTAGCATATCTTATACAAGAAGAAACAGAAAAAGCTGCTGATTACGCAAAACAGACATTGAAGATGAATCATAAAAATACTGATGCCTACGTAATCCTTGTTGAAATTTCTAAGGGAAAAACACTTGATGAAGTAATTGCTAAAGTCCCTAAAGATTTGCTCCATTCCCCACAAATTGCTTACACGATCAGCAAATTAGCAAAACAAGGTGGTAATTTTGAAGCAGCGAAAAGATGGGGTGAAATTACTGTGTCACAGGACCATGGAAACGCTCCTGACTTCAAAGCTGCTTTCGCAGCAATCTTGATTAAGCAAGTATTAGAAGATAATCTTGCAGTGGGGACCAGTCAACTTTATGAGTCACAAAAGCAACAATTACAACGTGCAATAGGATTTCTTACAGAGGCATGGAATTGCGTTTCCAAAACAGAATTAAAGGATTATAGAGCAGATTGGATCATTAACAGAGGAATAGCACATTTTCACCTTGGCGAGTTGACAAAAGCAAAAGAAGACCTTGATACTGCCTTAGAAATTGAAGACTCAAATCCAAGTTTGATAAAAAAACGTGCGATTTTAGCTTTTGAGTGTGGAGATATAGTAGAAGCTATTGGATTTATGGAATCGATCCAATCCACGCAGGAAGTACTTGAAGCACCCATTATACTTGCAACTTATCTCTTCGCGGATGAACGATTAGATGAGTCTATTACAATACTTAATGATTTTTTACAGACAGATTTATCTCCAGAACTTCAAGAAAAAGCGAGACGTTTACTCATTGATGTTTATATTACTGATAAACGTTTTGATGATGCGTTAGAAATTTCGATAGCAATGCGCGAGTCAACTCCAAAGAGCATACCAAATCTTGTTGATGCTGCTCGCATATTTAGCGCGAAAGAAAAACACGATGACGCAATTGCTCTACTCAAAGAAGCATACAACTATGTTCAGAATGGTGCAGAATTTCTTGATATTCTATTATTGGCTCACCAACTCTACATCCATGAACAATTTAAAGAAGCTGCAACACTATATGAAAGGCTTGCCAACACCAGCCAGAACTCTCCAGTGACACAATGTTTAGTACAAAGTTACTATTATTCTGGTGAAATGGCGAAGGCACTTAAGATATGTCAGAATCTGCGTGAGAAATATGGACCTCTTGAAAATATATCCGTGATGGAGGTCGTGATTTATGAAGAAATAGGTGATATGAACCAAGCCGAAACGGTTTGTAAGGAATATTTGAAGAAATTTCCAACTGATTACGATATGCAAATCCGTCTCGGAATGGTTCTTCTTCGCTCTAATAAAGAGACTGACGTTGATAATGTATTAGAAGATTTTTCTGAAATCAAAGACTTTTCATACTTAAATGAGCTTTCTTTACAAGGATGCTTTGAATTAGCACTATTACATCAAATAAGATTACAACAGGAAGAAGCACTAAAGATTATGTACGAAGTACGTAGAACGCATTATGATAATCCCGATGCTCACATTTTATATGTCAAGATTTTTCTTTCAGTTGAAAAGGAAATTCCTGAAGTGCTAAAACCTACTCAAGTTGAAAAGGATACAGCAGTCAAAATCAACATTTCTGACGATGATTTTTTGTATATCTTTGAAGAACGTGAAGATGCAGATATCAAATACTATGAATTTGATATGAATGATCCATTTGCACGACAACTCATTGGTAAAAACAAGAATGACGCGGTAAGTCTCGGTGAAAAAATGTCCGGTCCAAAAACTGGAAAGATCGTTGATATCAAGAGTAAATACGTTCATGCCTATCAAGAAACCTTAAGAGAGTACCCTCATTTGTTTCCTTTAGACCAGGACATGGATAATATAAAAATAGACAATTCAGATGATATTGACGATAAAGAGAGATTTGAACAAATGTTCAAAATGATTGATCAGAGACAAGATAAGATAAATAAAATTGAAGAACTATATAAGGAAAAAGACCTTACAATCGGTACTTTTACAAGATTAGTTGGTAGTAATAGTTTAGATACTTGGGGTACTCTCATGGGTAACCGTGACTTAGGGATTAGGTGTAGTATTGGTGACTTTGACGAAAGAAAAAGGGTCCTTAACCTACTTGATCAATCTAACCCTAAACTTGCTTTAGACATTATATCACTTATGACTCTGCACTGTCTGGACGCTGCGGATATCATCGTCAATACATTTGGAAAACTATACATCACCCAATCGACTATCGATGAAATACAGAGTGTTATCATCGAAAGAGAGGGAATGTGGTCAAAACGCGAGAGGATGGTAGTTGAAAAAAAAGGAAATCAGCATATAAGACAAATTATCAAACCTGAAGAAATTAAGCAGGGAATAGAATATTTAAAAGACATTGTTAATTGGATTAGAGAGAACTGTGAAGTTGGTCAAGCCACTGTTGGGATAAAAATGAACCAATTGCGCAGGAGAGAACTCAATGACATGCTACAACAGCATTTCCTTGACACTGTCCTTCTTGCAAGCCAGCCAGAGCACCTACTTTTCTCGGATGATGGACGACTCAGACATTATGCGAAAACAACTTTCAATAACGACGCAGGAACAAACTTTCAAATTGAAGGTGTGTGGACACAAGTTTTATTGGAACATTGTGTAAAGCAAGATCACCTTGATAAAGTTGACTACGATGAGATGACGATAAAACTTGTTTGTTCACACTACTATCACACGCAATTTGATGCAGATTTGTTAATGGAAGTGGCTAAACGTTCAAATTGGAAGCTATCTGAGCCTTACAATAGTTTTGTGATTGCCTTAGGCAGAGAACGTATGCCTATAAATTATGCAATAGATGTGAGTGTTGATTTTCTCTTTACTCTTTGGGAGGAATCAATATCTTTCAGACAAAAAGAATTTTTGACGTTAGGCATATTAGCTGGACTTACTTGTGGACGAAATGAAAGTAATGTTTTGAATCAATTGGCAAAACAGATTCAAGCAAGATATATAATCTATACACCATCTAAAAATTATATTCTTAGGCGAATTAATGAATTTGAACAGATCTTTCCGCTTGAAAGTAACTTGGCATTTTTAGAGGAAGATGATATTCGTGTCAAGGGAACACGTGTTGGTATAGAAACCGTCCTATACGAATATATTTACAATAGTAAACCCCCAGAAATCATTGCTGATAGCTACTATACACTCACATTGGAACAAGTCTATGCCACGATCCTGTATTATCTTCAAAATCAAGAAAAAGTTGGTGCATATTTGGATGATTATCTAAAATATTGTAAAACGGCCCGTGAGGAATACGAGAAAGACCCACCACCCGGTGTTGTTCGATTGCGTGAACTTATAGCAGAAACGGAAGCATATTCTGATATACCCGATCCCACCAATCCAAAAAACGACACAGCAAGTACAACCCAATCCCCAACCAATAATGAACGGGGATAAAGATGCGTCGGTTTCTCATAGACGAAAATATTACTCCTGAATACCGTACACAATTGCTAAGGCATGAGCCATCACTGACGGTCTTGGTTATAGGTGATGAAGGTGCCCCAGCGAGAAGCACGTCAGACACAGATATCTTAGAGTGGTGTGAACAGAACCAATTTAACTTGATAACAAACAATCGAGAAAGTATGCCTCAACATCTCTCTGATCATCAAAAAAAAGGAGGTCATGTTCCTGCTATTTTTACGATTAATCTAGCAGTACCAATGGGAAAGATTATTGAAGAATTGCTTATCATCGCTGGTGCATCTCACGCCGATGAATATATGGATCAGATTGTGTTCATTCCTATCTAAATGAGAACTCAAGATCTTGACATACTCCTAATCAGCGTAAATCTAAGATGAAAATACAAAACTTTACACACCCGTCACTACTCCCAAAATTTGACAATTCGGACGTTTTATGTTATAATTAGTAAAGTGAGAAGTCCAAATTTAAATGGAGAAATATCTTGCCGACTCCTGAGAGTCAATGTCTTAGCCCCACGGAAAAACAGATCAACATAGCACCATCGGTTATGTGTGCAGACCTTTGTAATTTAGAGACAGAAATTCGTGAGTTAGAAGAATCAGGGATAAGTCTACTTCATTTTGACTTGATGGATGCGCACTTCGTGCCAAACATGCCTATTGGATTGGCACTCATTGAACAATTACGTAATAAAACAGAATGCGCTTTTGACATTCACCTGATGGTGGAGAATAACGATTTTTTTGTGTCGGCAGTTGCGGATATTGGTGTTGAACAGATTGCTGTTCATGTTGAATCTGCTACGCACCTGGATAGAACTTTATCGGTAATTCAAGGACATGGTATAAAAGCGGGTGTTGCTTTGAACCCAGCGACCCCGCTTTCCGCGATAGAATATGTTATTGATCGTCTTGATTTCGTGTTGATTATGACGGTGAATCCGGGGTTTGCTGGTCAGAAATTAGTGCCAGCGACTCTTCGGAAGATTTCGGATTGTCGTGCATTTTTGAAGGAACGTGACGTGAACATGCCGATTGAAGTTGATGGTAACGTTAGTTTTGAAAATATACCTAAGATGGTGGCAGCAGGAGCGGATATTTTAGTAGGTGGCAGCAGTAGCGTATTCAACAAAGCGGGTTCCCGTATTGATAATATCCAAAAGATTCATCAGTCCATTTCGCTTGGACTTGCAGAAAGAGGAGCGTGATGGATAACGGTTTGATGGAGGCACTTGTGCTGCACGGTGTTGGAGATTTACGGTTAGCACAGATACCTATCCCGACCGTTTCTGAGGGACAAGTCCGAGTTCGAATCGGTTTCTGTGGAGTTTGTGGTTCTGACATCCCAAGGATTTTTACGAAAGGTACTTATAGTTTTCCTACAGTCTGCGGACACGAATTTGCTGGAACAATAGTAGAATGTGGAAAAAGAGTTGATGATTTTAGACCGGGAGATAATGTTGTTGTATTTCCGTTGATATGGTGTGGAAAGTGTGCGGCGTGTGAGAATGGAAAGTACGTCCAATGCAACGACTATGACTATCTCGGTTCACGTAGCGATGGTGCGTATGCAGAATATGTTGTTGCACCTACAGAGAATATCATACGTGTACCAGATGGAGTGACTTTGGAAGAAGCGGCGCAGACAGAACCCGCTGCAGTTGCACTCCATGCAATTCGACGTGTAAAAGATACCCTTATCGGTAAAACGGTTGCTATTTTCGGTGCTGGTCCGATTGGGTTGATGGTGGCACAGTGGGCAAGAATAATTGGGGCAGCACAAGTGTTGCTGTTTGACATTGTTCCTGAAAAACTAAAATTAGCACAACGTTTAGGATTTGAATGCGTCTTTAACAGTGCAATAGAAGATCCTGTTGAAGTAACGAATACACAAACTGATGGAAATGGTGCACATGTCTGTATTGAGGCAGCGGGGGTTCCAGAAACCTACCTTTATGCGTTAGGGAGTGTTCGACGTGGTGGTAGTGTTGTTTTACTTGGAAATCCTGTTGCTGATGTAACGCTTCCTGCATCTCTTATCTCCCAATTGATGCGGCGTGAAGTGAGTCTTTTGGGAACATGGAATTCTGATTATAGTGTATCTGGTAACGACGATGATTGGCGTATGGTGCTGCAAGCCATGGCTTCTGACAAACTGGACCTTTTTCCGTTGATTACACACAAGGTTCCATTGGTAGATGGTGTTGATGTTCTAAACATGATGAAGGCAAAAAGCGAATTTTATGCGAAGGTACTTATTCATCCTTAAATAACAGGAAGGGTTTCGCACCCATAGATAACAAGGGAAAATATGATAGCGGCTATACTTGAAAGCCTTGAAAATTTCAATATAAAAGATGTTCCAGAACCGGAAATTGACAACGACTCTGCCTTGATGCGGATTGAGTCTGTGAGTATATGTGGTTCTGATGTGCGGATATTTCATCATGGCAATCCTCGTGTTGAACCACCGACAATTATTGGTCATGAAAATTCGGGTGTGATAGTCAAGGTCGGCAAAAATGTAAAGCGCGTTAAGGAAGGTGACCGCGTTTCAATTGGTGCAGATGTTCCGTGTGGACAATGTCATTGGTGTCGGAACGGTTATGGTAACAACTGTCATATTAATTATGCCATTGGATATCAAATTCCCGGTGCTTTTGCACAATACATGAAACTACCCCGCTTGGTTTTGGAAGAAGGACCTGTTACGCCATTTGGTGAAAGCCTTAGTTTTGATGAAGCTGCCCTTGCAGAACCGCTTGCATGTGCTATCAATGGACTTGAATTGGTTAATATGTCCCTTGGAAAGAGTGTTGTGATTATTGGTTTGGGACCGATTGGTTGTATGATGATTGACCTTGCCCGGGTCATGGGTGCGACTAAAGTCATCGGTGTTCAACGTAGCAAACTACGTATGGAGATTGCCAAGTTCTACGAAGCGGATGTTTATATTGCCTCTGAAGAGGAAGATGTCGTGGAACGTTGCCTTGAAGAGACGGACGGTGAGGGAGCGGATATCGTAGTTACAACTTGTGGTTCTGTTGAAGCGCATGAACAGGGAGTAGAAATGGTCGCACACCGCGGCTATGTCAATCTGTTCGGTGGCTTACCGAAGACTATGCGTCCGATGAGTGTTCTCTCCAACACTATCCATTATAAAGAGTGTTTTGTTACAGGTTCGCATGGATGCGTTCCGCGTCATCACGAATTGGCTGTCAAGCTTCTTGAAAAAGGTTTAGTTCGTGTCCAACCGTTAATTACCCATCATTTCCCACTTGTTGAAATTGAGCAAGCCTTTGAGGCTATGGAATCCCGTAAGGGAATGAAAATAATGATACATCCTCATGCTGCATCTTCGTAAGATGTGCAGCTTGGGTTTTATATACATCTTACAAATTATATCAGTTGCTGCGGTTTTCAAACGCACAGGAAGTGTTGAGAATCCCGCCTAACAAATACTTTACTTTTAATAGAATAAACCTTTAATTTAGGTAATTCTAAGTTTACAAGGTTAAAGTTGAATACATAATGAGTGATTTTACTAAATATATTCGACATATACCGAATTTCCCGAAACCAGGTGTTTCATTTAGGGATATTTCTCCACTTTTAGGTAATGGTTTAGCGTTTAATGCTGCGATTGAAGTATTCGTGAACCGTTTTAGGTCAGAATTGATAGACGTAATTGTAGGGATAGATGCCCGTGGTTTTATTTTGGGTGCTGCCCTTGCACAACGGTTAGGTTTAGGTTTTGTTCCTATTCGTAAAAGTGGTAAGCTGCCTTTTGATTGTTATGAAGTGACATACAATCTTGAATACGGCACCGATACGCTTGCTATCCATCAGGATGCGTTCCCGATAGGGAGTCGTGTCCTTATTTGCGATGATGTTTTGGCGACAGGTGGAACGTTATCTGCCGCGTTAGAACTGGTAAAAAAACTGGGTGGCGATATAGTCGGCATTGCTCTCTTGATGGAACTTACGGAATTTGAAGGTCGGGGAAAAATAACAGATCATCCAATCTTTTCTCTCATTGAATTTTAGCAAATATGGAATATAGTTTCCAATTTTGCCAATCAACATTCAGGTGATAGATTAGGTTTGGTAGGTGTTTTTATCGGTAGACGCGCCTGTAGCTCAGGGGATAGAGCAGGGGCTTCCTAAGCCTCGTGTCGGGGGTTCGATTCCTCCCAGGCGCACCTAATATACATAAAATTAAATGTCATTGGTGGAAATCTTAATAGGCATTCCTATGCTATTCTATGAGTCGCCTGCAAGCGCGCGATTGATAGATGAATTACGGATGAAGATATACCACCTTACAATTATTAACTTTATGCCAACACTATTGACAGATAGTGTTGGCATAATAGGCATACATTAGGAATAGAAGTAATACCATTTCTATAAAAGACATAATAGATTAGAAATGATATAATTTGCCTAATGCTTACATCCGTAGAAATAGTTTTAGAGAATAGGAGCATTTGATGTACAGATTTAATATCTGGAAGATTGTTTTAATCATTGGCGTTTTACTGTTATCAGTATTATACCTTATTCCAACGCCAGAAAGCCTCTACCTTCCGTTGTACGGTAACCTTCCCTTGTGGATACAGAAATCACTTCCTCCCATTGAAGTTACCGAAGATAAAACATTTAAGGTAAACTTATCAGAAGTAGATTATCCGGAAGGTGAAAACTTCCAAGAGGCGATTACTGAACTCCAAGATGTTTTCAGAGTCCATTTAGAAAAACTGGGGTTATTTGAGACTGTTGACTACGAGTTTGATACGACTGAAGACAAAGACTTCTTCGTCAGACTTGTTTCTGATAAGGCATTAGAAAATCCTACTACGACCATGGATAATTTGCATCTATATGGGAGTATTCCAACGTCATTGAGACCGATTCTACCTGCTAATAGATTGAAATTAGGTTTAGACTTGAAGGGTGGGGTTCATCTTGTTCTTGAAGTTGATCTTGAGAAGTCGAAAAGCGAGTTACTCAAGGCACGGGCATATTCTATTCCAGAGATGCTTAGGACAGAGCAGGTTTTGTGTCGTCAAGTTGAACAGGTGAGTGGGGAAGATGCTCTGAATGTGCTCATTGAAATCCCCTCCCGATTACGAACCGAGCAAGATCAGAAAAAGGAATATGTTGATAAGGCTGTAGGTCTTTTAAACGACATAGAATTTTTTGAAGATGCAGAGGTTGTCACCGAAAAAGACACGCAATCAACCTATCGATTGCATTTGAGTGATCGAGGCATGCAAGAATACAGTGATCAGGCAATTGAACAGGTATTGATTGTGTTACGAAATCGCGTTGATGCTTTTGGGGTTGCCGAACCATCTATCCGTCAGGAAGCAAATCGTCCCCGTATTATCATTGAATTGCCGGGAGCGAAGGATTCCTCTGGACCACTTCGAATTGTTGAGACTATGGGTCGGTTAGAATTCAAGATGGTCAAGAAGTCCCCTACAGGCGGAAATTTATGGTCTGGTTCAGCAAATACGCCACCTCCTGAAAATCTGCCTGAGGACGCAGAAATACGGTATCACCATGAAACCGGTGATTGGTTTGTTTTGGAAAGTCCAGTTCTGTTAACAGGTCATAACATTGAGGATTCTAAACCGACATCTGGCAGCACAGGATTTGACATCGTTGTCCTTATAGAGTTTGATAGAGAAGGTAGCACGAAATTTGCTAAAATCACTGGTGACCATATAGGTGAACATTTGGCAATTCTTCTTGATGATAAGATTCAGTCTGCCCCGGTAATCAATACTCAGATTAGAGGTAGTGCGATAATTGAAGGGAATTTTAATTTTCAAGAAGCGAAATATCTTTCAAATATATTGAATGCGGGTGCTTTTCCTGTTGGTGTTAAAGTTGGTGAAGCCCGTGCTGTTGGACCTACCTTGGGTCAAGAGTCAATTGATAATGGTGTAAAAGCTGCACTCATTGGACTTCTTGGTGTCCTTGTCTTTATGATATTATATTATCGTTTGTCTGGTATTGTAGCGATTGTTGCCCTCGTCTTTAATATGATTATTATTCTTAGTGCCTTAGCAGGTTTTGGTGCGGCATTGACACTACCGGGTATTGCTGGACTTGTGCTTACTATAGGTATGTCTGTTGATGCAAATGTGCTAATATTTGAGCGAATTCGCGAGGAATTGCGTACGGGGAAAACTGTCTGGTCAGCGATTACGAGTGGCTATCAGCGTGCATTTGTGACCATTTTAGATGCTAACCTTACGACGTTCTTTACGGCTCTTGTGCTCTATCACTTCGGTACAGGTCCGATAAAAGGGTTTGCGATAACGCTTGGTATAGGTATTCTTGCGAGTATGTTCACAGCAATTATTGTCACACGAGAGATTTATGGATTGGTTATTGGAAATCGTGATGTAAAAGAATTGAGCATCTAACGCGATGCCGTGTCTAAATTCATTAATTACCTATAGGATAAGATTTACTTTTCTAATGGGTATCACGAATATGGAGAGGATATAGAAATTGCAACTATTAAGAGACGCAAATTTTGATTTTATAAATAAACATCGTACTGGATTTTTATTTTCTGCAGTAGTAATCTGTATCGGTATAGTTTTTCTAATTTATCACGGTGGACCGAATTTCGGAATTGATTTTCGTGGTGGTGTTAAGGTTGAAGCGATATTCAATAGAGCGGTTACAGAAGCCGAGTTGAAAACCAAGTTGTCTGATTTTGGCTATGAGGATGCTAAAATACAGCTTGAGCCAAATGAAAACAAGGCTTTCATCTCTATGGGACATCGTGAAGAATTTCAGGAACAATATATAAATATACCTATCCTGACAGACCCTGGAGATGCGACTGCGACAAGTCTTCAGGTCAGCAGCACAGTGGATAAAGTACATCTGTTGAAAGCCGAAGAGACAGTTGAGTTAATTGATGGAGATAACAAACGGCGGAACGAGATTAGTTCAGTTGAGACTATTGCTGATGGTGCAACGAGAGAATTGACTTTTGCCCAAGAAATCGGTATAGATTTGTCAGAAAGTGCTACGATTCAATTACAAGCAAGTGTTGGGAACATCCTAACAGAAGCTTTACAAGAAGGTGGTGACGGTTGGCAGGCTGACCCTGCAGGTGTAAATGTTGTTGAAGTTGGACCGAGTGTCGGACGTACGCTCAAATGGTCTGCCCTTTGGTCTGTTCTTTCATCAATTGCTATTTTGCTGCTTTATATCTCTTGGCGGTTTGAATTCCGTTTTGCTATTGGTGCTATTGCAGCACTTGTTCACGATGTGCTTATCACATTGGGTATTTTCGCTGTTCTGACAAAGGAAATTAATCTACCGACTGTGGCTGCATTTCTTACGATTATTGGATATTCTCTGAATGACACAATCGTTGTATTTGACCGAATTCGAGAAAACGGTTTATCTATGCGTGGCACAGAATATGTTGATGTGCTAAACCGGAGTATCAATCAATCACTCAGTCGAACCTTTATCACATCCATAACAACCCTGTTTGTTGTTGTAGTCATTTTTGTTCTGTCAAGTTCAGGTGAGGAGATTAACACATTCGCTTTAGCCCTTATTGTCGGTGTGTTAATAGGAACCTATTCCTCAATCTTTATCGCAAGTCCAATTCTCTACATCTGGAATCTGAAACAACAGAAAGCGTAACCTAATGCAAATACTGATTTTTAATTCTTACACAACGGGTCAGAAACAAAAATTGAAAAATCCTCTTAGTGCTGAAGATTGCAGTTCATCTGACCGCCTTAAGTCGAGAATAAAAGAATTATGTGGTTTCAATGATGAGGGGTGGCATGACAATAGTAGAGACTACCGGTTACCCGCTGGTGAAATGTTTACCGGTCCTTTGTATGTTCAACTAAAGGAAGGTTTGAAGCAAATTCGGGAACACAAAGACTATGGTAAGACAATCGTTGACCTATATTTTCCGTGGTATCATTGCCGAGTGGATGGAAAGATGAGTCCTGTGAATGAAAAGGATATTATTGTTCCTTTTGATACTGCCCCGCTTCACGAACTTGATGTTTTAGAATTTGATGATAGTGAGGTGCCTGAACGGACGGTAGATTTGCTTGAAAGTTATGACCTTGTATTTTCGTTGTTGAGACCTGACGATATTGAGTCATTGCAACGCGTTTTTGAAGTTGAACGAAGTGTACCGTTGATTTTTTTGCTACCAAAAAGTCAGAGAAAGGCAGTGAATGAGGATCTATCGAATGTACACGTTGTTGAGACCGGAAGAGATTTGCAGAAAAAACTCCGCACCTCCAATTATGCACTGAAGGGTGTTGTGATGAGGAGATTGTGTGAAGCTGCGTGTCGTGATGGTTTTCAGGTGTTTGAGGAAGTGAAAAGGGATCCGCAGCGGTTGCTTGAGATAGTACTACAATAACCCAAGTTGTTACCTACAAGATTTTAGACAGTCTAGCACCGTTGTTAATTGGTAATAATCCATATTTCGCAAGTATTCGTAGCGTAAACTGTCAGTTTGCACATCCATATGCACAATCTAACAGATTGTGCTACATTATGTAGCAACTTAGGTTTCAATTGAGTTGACTGAACCGATATCGGGGGTTTTCGAGGATAAAATGAAACTCCAAACACCTCTTACCAATCCTAATATATTTCCTATTATTGGTGAATCTGAACCGATGCGGAAGGTTTGGCATCAAGTCGAACAGGTTGCACCAACGGATGCGACTGTTCTCATCACTGGAGAAACAGGGGTAGGAAAAGAGGTGGTAGTACAGGAAATTCACAAAAGAAGTTCCCGTAAAGATAGACTCTTCAAAGCCGTCAATTGCGGTGTGTTTTACCAAGACCTTCTTCAGAGTGAACTCTTTGGACATGAAAAGGGTGCTTTTACCGGTGCTACGAGTCAACGTCGTGGTGTTTTTGAACTTGCTGATGGTGGAACACTTTTCCTTGATGAAATAGGTGAGATGTCTCCCGAAGTGCAGGTGAAGTTTCTGCGTGTGTTAGAGACTCAAGAATTCGTCCGACTCGGTGGCGAAAAAAGCGTTAAAGTTGATGTCCGCATAATCGCTGCAACAAATGTAAATCTTGAAACATTTGTAAAAGATAAGAAGTTTAGACAAGACCTTTATTACAGACTGAATCTATTCCATATCCAGATTCCTCCCCTACGTGACAGGCGCGAAGATATCCCCCTTTTTGTTGATGCTTTTATATCTGAATTAAGTGCGAAACATAATAAAACTATCACTGGTATAACACCTGAAGCACTCACCTCTTTAATAAATGCTGATTGGCAAGGTAATATCCGTCAACTCAAAAATGCGGTTGAATCTGCTATTATCGTCGCTGCATCAGAAGAACTTGAACTCAAAGATTTTCCCACTGAATCAGAAGTCGGACATGCTAGGTTGCCTGTTCACATTCTTGATGAACCGGGAACTGCTATGCAGGTTCTAAATCCAGATTCCGGGGCAATTGCGTCGGAAAATGTAGCCATATATAAGACTATTCTTGGACTTATTCTCTCAGCGGTTCGTCTGCTTGAACCGAACACTACTCATAACAGTGAGATGCCATCGTTAATTCCAGATGAGGATAACAGTTGGCTACAGATAAGAGATACAGAAGACACGACAGTAGTTCTACAGAAAACACTTGAGGTGTTAACAACCATAGCGAAGGCACTGGAGAAACGTCCGCAAGACGAAGTTATACAGATAGGCACTCCATTAGGACAGCGAGATGGTGCCAGGTTGAATGATGAATATCTACCTGTACTTGATGATGAAGATGCCATCGGTAAGGTTGGAATGACGATGACACAAATCGAGAGGGAAGCAATCGAAAAAACGCTTGCTGAAACAGGTGGGAATAAGACTGAAGCTGCGAGGATTCTGGATATCGGAGTGCGGACACTGCACAGAAGGTTAGATGATTACAAACAGGAAGCGGACAAGGCAAATGATATATAGCGTTGTGATGAATTATGCTATACGAAAATATCTTTCACTTGACATTGAAATCCTTCTATAACATTCCCACCATCAAGGATATCTTCCCCACTTAGAACGACAATATCCTCAGGAGACCGGTACACTTCAACTGTTTCTCGTCTCGGATTTATAATCCATACCAATGCACACCCTGCATTTAACCATTCATCCACTTTTTCCTCCACTTCAGTGTAAGTATCACTTGGAGATATTACTTCAACGGCAAGATCGGGAGCACCTTCCCAAAATCCTTTAGGAATTCCCTTTTCGTCAATTACTCCTTGTGAAACAAATGCAGCATCTGGTGCACGTACAGTATCTGGATTTTGCGATATTTTAAATCCTGTTTTAGCTCCACATACGTATCCTAATTTATGTTTTTTAACGTGTACGTTAAGAAGACTCCCAATTTCAGCAGTTCTTATCCCATGTTCAAATCCGGTTGACGGCATTCTACGTATTACTCCTTTCACCAATTCATACCGATAACCATCATCCGCTTGTTTTAAAAGATCTTCAGCAGTCAAGAATGTTAGTTGTGCGGATGGTATTGCTGATCTGTTTTTGTTATTTTGTCTGTTTTCCATTTTGTGTCGCTCATTCAATTTTATGTGAGTTCAACAATCTCAAGAACTCTTTGAAGTCTTGATGTAGCTGGATCGTAGCCATAGTTTATTTGTCGCATCAATTCGAGTGCTGCTAATCGTTCTTGTGGTGTTTTGGATAGCCAATATTCCTTGTCATTTGATTTCTCTGTGAGCGTTGTAACAGAGAATGCAGTTTTGTCCATTCTATTTTGGTTCATATACTGTAGAGTGGAAGTATGTTTTTTATTCATAATTATACAAAATACTTATGATTATGAAACAAAGATTCAACTATCTGCTGGTGGTTCTACTTTTTCCAAGAGTTGTGAGATGATGTCAAGGCTGGATATTCCATCTGCTTCAGCATTAAAGTTGGTCAAGATTCTGTGTCGTAAGACCGGTTTTGCGACTGCTTTGATGTCGTCATAACTGACATGGTAGCGTCCGTGCATTATTGCGCGTGCTTTTGCTCCTAAGACCAGATATTGTGATGCTCGAGGACCTGCACCCCAATTGACCCAATCCTTGATAAAATCGGGGGCATCGGGATGTGATGGTCGTGTGTTAAAGCTTAGTTCAACAGCGTAATCTACCATTGCCTCTGCGATGGGTACTTTACGCACAATCTGCTGTAACCGGAGCACTTCCTCACCTGTGAGAACCGGTGTTATCTCAGGTTCATAAGCGGAGGTAGTAGTCATCACAATCTCTTTTTCCTCAGATTTCTCAGGATAATCTATGTAAATATTGAACATAAAGCGGTCAAGTTGTGCTTCAGGCAGTGGGTATGTGCCTTCCTGTTCAATTGGGTTCTGAGTTGCTAATACAAAAAACGGTAATTCCAATGCGTAAGTGTTTCCGCCTGCAGTTACTTTATACTCCTGCATTGCTTGTAAAAGAGCTGCCTGTGTTTTCGGTGGTGTTCTGTTAATCTCATCTGCAAGTACAATGTTTGCAAAAACGGGTCCCTTTATAAAACGGAATGCACGTGTTCCAGTGTTTATTTCTTCTTCAATAATATCTGTCCCGATAATATCTGAGGGCATCAGATCTGGTGTGAATTGAATACGGTTGAATGGTAACTTGAGAATTTTGGCAAACGTGTTGATAAGTAGTGTTTTCGCCAACCCTGGTACACCTACGAGGAGACAGTGTCCTTGAGAGAAAAGCGCGATGAGAAGTTGATCAATGACATCACTTTGACCGATAATCCGTTTTTTGAGTTCAGTCAGTATGTTTTCACGAGCAGATTTTAAGAACTCTGCGGCTTCTAAATCGGTTTCAATGTGGGTGGTTTCCATTTTATTCCTTCCTAATATATTGGGTGTTTTCAATTGCAGAGATATGTTGTAACAGAAACGGCACATGCTGTGTGCTGACAATGCTACAGTAAGCAGTTGTGTTATTAATCTCGATGGATTATTCGGGTTTCCACATCTGAAGACCGTCAAAATCAAAGTTGAAATCAATTATACGTGTCCCTGCTTCATCAAGTTTCTGTCGGACGTTATGTTCGCGTGTCGGTTGGCAGTAGAAGAGAAGACAACCTCCTCCACCTGCCCCACAGGCTTTCCCTCCGATTGCTCCGTGTTCTTTGGCAATATTAAATAGTTTGTCAATCTGTTCATTTGTTACAGATGAATGTAGTTTTTTCTGGTTTTTCCAGTTTTCAGTCAAGAGCTCACCAAAATCAGATAAACGTCCACGTATCAGGGCAGTTTTAGTAGATTCTGCAATTGCTTTAAGTTTTTCTATTGCCTTTCTTACCCCAGGTTCACCGTTTTTATATGCTTGTGTGACATTCTGATGGATATTTCCAGAAAGTCGGGATTGACCTGTATAACATAGAACAAGATTTTTCTCTAATTCATAGCGGATATGGGGTGGAAGTTCTATAGGTGATGTTCTTACCTCTTCCCCCTGAAATTCCATTAAACTAATGCCACCGATGGCACTCGCGTAATGGTCCTGTTTTCCTCCGAGAATCCCGAGTTCATGACGTTCAATACTACTTGCAAGTTCTGCATATTGATATGGAAGATATGTTATGTCCTTAATCGCCCCGAGGACACCGATGAGTGCAACCCCCATTGCTGCAGAAGTGCCAAGACCACTTCCCGGTGGTGCATTTGATTGTGTTATCAGATCAAAACTTCCGATTTGGATTGACATTTGACGGACGGCTGCTTTAACGAGATCAATATTTCCATCATATTCAAGTTGTCGGACATCTTCAGCCTCAACAAAGGTATCAAAATCTGCTGAATAGATACGGATCCTTTTCTCCAAAACCCGTTTTAGTTCCACTGGATCTTTGAAATTCGATTGGCTTTCACAAACAAGCGATGCATAGGCATATCGGTTAATTGCTCCGTTGACAACGAGCCCTTTGGATTTTTCTGTAAAGAGGGCTACATCACTCCAACCACCTGCAAAGTCAATACGCACAGGTGCTCTTGTCCTGATTAACATCAACATTCTCCTGAAATTGACTAATGGCTATTTAAATGTTCTTGCTCCAAAGTGCCACCGCATATACAGTACTAAACAATGGAGACGCATAACACCTATAATAACATAGTGTTAGTGTATTTACCAATTATTTTTTCTGGAGAATTCAATTGATGCTGAAGCAATATGCTGTTTATTTAGTGATTAGATTTTGAAAAATGTTGGAAAAAAGATAATGTTAATGCAAAAGAAAAAGTCGTAGAATACCTCATCGGTATCGAGGGGTATCTACGACTTTTCCAAATGTAAGTCAAACGACTAAGTTTAGGAGACAGCGTCTCTAAGCTTTTTACCAGCTTTGAATGCCGGAACGTTCTTCTTAGGTATCTTGATAGTTTCACCGGTTTGTGGATTGCGACCGTCCCGTGCAGAACGGGTTCTGACTTCAAACGTTCCAAAACCGATTAAGCCAATCGAATTACCTTTTTTTAACGCATCTTGAACGGTTGACGTAAACGCTTCAACAGCAGCACCAGCGTCTTTCTTGGTGAGGCCTGTTTTGTCAACGACGCTGCTGATGATGTCATCTTTCATCAATTTCTTTGCCATGATTTAACTTCCTTTTAATATAATTATTCAGTCGAGCAAAACTCACACGCGATAATCTGGAATGACATATAATAAGCGTTAGTCGTTTTCGCTTCAGACTGAAAGTAAAATAAGATAGAAACTATTCAGTATGCAAATTGACTGACACGTAGATGTGTCATAAATAACTTAACACGATGTAGTTTCTGTATATAATAATACCACATTTTTCAAGCGTTGTCAAGGTGCGACTGAATTTCTAAGAACGTTTAACATTACAGTTTTCCGCGTAAAAAGATGGCGGAATCCTATCTGCTGCTACATTTAACGTTATTTTATGGAATTGGTTACTTGCTTAGTTGGTCTAAACATAGTGGGTATCAATATAAAAGTATAATTGAGGTAAATTTTTTCCGCTCAATTATTGTTAATAAACCGATAATTATAACGAGTTAGTTCCAAATCCGTTACATCCTGCATAGTATACGCGCAATCTATGTTGATTTGAAAATGGATGGTATCGTTCTACATGCTCGTATAGCAAAACAGGTTTGCTTAAGTCTCAAATATGTGGTAATATTAAACAACACATAGAAAGGTTAATTTTGAGGTAAAAAGAAATGCATGAGAGTTATCGTGTTGCGATTGTCGGTGCAACAGGGGCAGTCGGTAACACTATGTTGGAGCTTTTAGAAGAACGATCTTTTCCTGTTGGTAGCCTGAAACTGTTGGCATCTCACAGGTCAGCAGGAGAAATCTTGACATTCAAGGGCGCGCACATAGTTATAGAGGAATTGACACACGACTCATTTGAGGATGTTGATCTTGTTTTTTCATCAGCGGGTGGATCAGTTAGCCGCGAATTCGTTCCTACTGCGGTTGAAAAAGGGGCGTTAGTTATTGATAACACAAGTGCTTTCCGAATGGACGCTGATACTCCTTTGGTTGTGCCCGAAGTCAATATGGCTGCTGCCCTTGAGCATAATGGTCTGATTGCAAATCCGAATTGTTCTACTATCCAAATGATGGTTGCCCTTAAACCGATTTACGATGCTGTCGGTATCAAGAGAATTGTTGTCTCTACTTATCAAAGTGTTTCTGGGAAAAGCGGACGTGCAGTGAACGAATTGATTTTACAGACAACAGAGGCATTGGAAGGTAAACCCATCACACTTGATCGGTTCCCACATCAAATGGCATTTAACGTCGCTTTTGATTGGCCTTTTACTGAAACTGGCGATAACGAAGAAGAATTGAAGATGGTTAATGAAACTCATAAAATACTTGATGATGATACTATAGGAGTTTCAGCAACGACTGTTCGTGTTCCAGTGTTCTTTGCACATTCTGAATCGATTAATCTTGAGACTCACGAAAAACTTACCCTCGCAGAAGCCCGTAAATGTCTTGCAGATGCCCCGGGTGTGGAATTAATTGATGATCCAGACAATTACAAGTATCCCATGGCTGTAGATGTTGCGGGGCAAGATGATGTATATGTTGGACGTCTCCGAGAAGACACATCAATCGAAAACGGGTTGAATTTGTGGGTTGTTGCTGATAATCTCCGAAAAGGTGCAGCGTTGAACGCAATTCAGATTGCTGAACAACTCTTGTTATAAAATCATCTTGTCGGTTGTCCTTATCCTAAGATGGAACTAAACAGAGAGACCATCCCCCAATATTTACACGAACGTCAGATTGATATAGGTTTTTTTGACTTGGATGCAGAGTTGATTTCTGAGGAAATCGGAGATGGTAACCTGAATTTTGTCTATCGTGTTTATGATGCGGCACGTCCGACGCGTTCCGTTGTGCTGAAGCAAGCACCACCCTATATTAAGATATTAGGTCCCGACTATCCATTGCCTTCTGATCGCTTGACTTATGAATCCCGTTCACTTGAGATTTACAATCAGTTTGCAAGTCAGGCAGTCCCAACGCAATACTATTTTGATGGTGAATCGGCAGTAATCGTGATGGAGGATCTTCGTAACTACAGTCTTTTGCGGGATGACTTAATCGCGGGACATGTTAATCAGACAATTCCTGAATTGATCGGTAAATTTATGGGGAGTGTGCATAGCCAAACATATTCTAACAATCTTGACAATGTAGCTGTAGATAAGTATAAAGAAGACTTTGCAAACACTGTAATGCAATCAATAACTGCAGATTATGTGTTCACTTTTCCATTTACAGACCATGAAACTAACTTTTTTACCGATGGTTTAGAAGCTGCGGTTAATCAATTAAAAACTGACCATCACTTCCTGCAAGAGGTAGATGCGTTAAGGCGTATTTTTCTTACGGTACAGCGCGGTTTAACACATGGGGATCTCCATACTGGCAGCGTTATGGTAAGTGGCAAAGCGGGGAAGGTCATAGATTCAGAGTTCGCATTTTACGGACCCGTAGGATTTGACGTTGGTCTGTTCTGGGCAAATTACCTATTATCTTATTATTCGCATATAGACAATTCCAAAGTTCAATCGGAACTCATTACTGCTATTATACGGACATGGGAAACATATATAGAGCAATTTATGATGGAACAGACACTGAAGATTCGCACCCTACAGTGTATCTTCCACGAAGCTGTTGGTTTTACAGGTTTGGAAATGTTAAGACGAATCGTGGGTGCAGCGCATGTTAAAGATATTGAACAAATTGAGGATGTCAAGCAAAAATTGCGTGTAGAAACTGCTATACTGGAATTTGGCAGAACAATCGTAAAGGAACGGCATAACATCACTACTGTTCATGAGATGGTAGAATTCTTGTAGAATGATATTTTGTTGAGAGAAATGATCACAATAATGTATAACAACAGAGAATTATGAGAGACTATTACGAAATACTTGGTGTCAAACGAAACGCCACTTCAGAAGAAATAAAAAAAGCCTATCGCAAATTAGCAGTCAAATACCACCCCGACAAAAATCCTGACGACAAAGTTGCTGAGGAGAAATTCAAAGAGGCATCCAACGCATATTCAGTGCTATCTGACCCAGAAAAGCGTAAAGTTTATAATGTTCGTGGACATGCTGGTGTTCACGGTATGGGGTTTGAAGGATATACAAATGTGGAGGATATTTTCGTAAACCTCAACGACATTTTTGGACGTGCAGCTTATGGCGGGTTTGGCGATGCTTTCGGTGATGTTTTTGGATCGCAACGTCGGACTACTCGTTCCTATCGTGGTCGTGACCATCGTATCAGTCTTTCAATCCTCTTTGCTGATTCGGTTCTTGGAGCACAGAAAGAGATCACCGTACAAGGAAAAAACATAAATCTAAAAATACCTCCGGGTATTAAAGACGGTCAGACACTACGTGTTCGTGGACATGGAGAATCTATTGGTGCGGGTACATCAGGTGACTTGTTAGTTCAAATATCAGTTCAGTCACATCCAACTATATCCAGAGATGGACTTGACTTGGTAACTGATGTGAAGGTTCCGATGACGACAGCAGCATTAGGTGGTACAGCTCGAGTAGAAACACTTACAGGAAACGTAGATCTCAAAATACCATCGGGAGCGCAACCTGGACAGCAGTTACGTATTCGTGGACAAGGGATAGTAGACCCGTCTGGACGAAATGGGGATTTACGGGTTCGCATTACTGTGGAGATTCCGAAGTCATTGACGCGTAAACAGAAAGATTTACTGAAACAACTTGCGAAGACCTTATGAAAAAATGTAGTTAATGGACTTACTTGTTTTACCTTATATTAAGAGAAGGAGAATTAATGATTTCACTATCAAAACGGAGTCAAAACGTAACACCGTCATCAACCTTAGCCATCACAGCGAAAATCAACGCAATGATTGCTGATGGCGTAGATGTCGTCAAATTCGGTGCAGGTGAACCGGATTTTGATACACCCGACTATATCAAAGCCGCCGCAATAGATGCCCTTGATGCAGGGTTCACAAAATATACGCCTGTCCCCGGTATTCCTGAACTTCGGGAAGCAATTGTGGATAAATTCAAGAACGACAACGGCTTGAATTATACCACTTCCCAAGTCATTGTATCCTGTGGTGCAAAACATACCCTGTATAACATCATGCAAGCGATCTGCGACCCAGGAGACGAAGTCATATTTGCGGCTCCGTATTGGGTGAGTTATCCACAACAGATTAAGTTAGCAGGTGCTGTTCCAAGTGTGATTGAGACCACTGCTGAGCAAAACTTCTGTATGCAACCTGAACAGGTGGAAGCCGCGATAACACCAAAAACAAAAGCGATTCTGATTAACAGTCCAAGTAACCCCACTGGGACCACTTATGATGTGGAAACACTCAAGCAGATTGCAGCACTCGCAGTTAAACATCAGGTGTATCTCATCTCAGATGAAATTTATGAGGCATTACTTTACGACGGAGCAACACATCAGAGTCCCGCGTCATTCAACGAGGAGACCAAAGCGATTACTTTTGTTGTGAACGGTGTCTCTAAAGCCTACTCTATGACAGGATGGCGTATCGGATATACTGCAGGTCCCGAAGACGTGATTTCAGCGATGTCCCGCATTCAATCACACAGCACCTCAAATCCGACCTCAATTGCACAGAAAGGTGCTGTTGCCGCACTTAACGAACCCCAAGATGCCGTTGAAGAGATGCGGAAAGCATTTGAAGAACGTCGTGATGTTATCTGTCAACGTTTTGATGAAATTGACGGCGTGAGTTATGTTAAACCGCAAGGCGCGTTCTACATCTTCCCCGATTTTTCCGCACACTACGGCAGGACAATTGATGGTAATAAGATTGAAGGATCAATGGACATAACCGATTATTTCCTTGGTTCCGCAGGTGTCGGCGTTGTGCCGGGTGATGGATTCGGTGCGGATAATAATTTGCGGCTCTCCTTCGCTACTTCATTGACGGAGATAAATCGTGGGTTGGATCGGATTAAAAAGGCGTTGGAATAGAGTTTTGTTTTTCTTAGCCATGAGGTAATTATCAAAAATAAGGAGATATTATCGTGACACAACCTAATGTTGTTTTTGTTATCACTGATGACCAAGGCTATGGTGATTTAGGGTGTACCGGAAATCCTGTCATCAATACCCCTAACTTAGATGCACTTGCAGGAGAAAGCGTCCAACTGCGTAACCTCCATGTCGGTCCCACGTGTTCACCGACGCGCGCAGGCATCATGACCGGTAGATACTGCAATTCAACAGGTGTGTGGCATACTATCGGTGGCAGGTCACTTCTACGGAGTGATGAGGTCACGATGGCAGATATCTTCAGACGCAACGGCTATAAAACTGGTATGTTTGGGAAATGGCATCTTGGCGATAACTATCCGTTCCGTCCACACGACCGTGGTTTTGAAGAATCACTCTATCACGGTGGCGGTGGTATCAGTCAAACACCCGACTATTGGGGAAATGACTATTTTGACGATACCTATTTTAGCAATGGATCGGAACAACCATTTGAAGGTTATTGTACCGATGTCTGGTTTCAAGAGGGAATGAAGTTTATTGAGCGGAATCGAGAACGTCCATTTTTATGTTATATCCCTACGAATGCCCCGCATGGTCCTTTCCGCGTTCCCGAAGCCTATAGTGAGGTATATCGCAGAAAAGGGGAACCAGAATCGCGCTCTTGTTTCTATGGTATGATAACCAACATTGACGACAACATGGCACGATTGCGACATCACCTTAAAGTGCTCGGACTTGAGGAAAACACTATCCTTATTTTTATGACAGATAACGGTTCTGCGAATGGATGTGATTTAGATGGACAGCAGTATGTCAAGTCAGGATATAATGCTGGTATGCGCGGTAAAAAAGGTTCACCTTATGAAGGTGGACATCGAGTTCCTCTCTTTATGCATTGGCCCAATGGTGGTTTTTCAGATAAGAAAGAGGTAGATGAACTCACTGCTAACATTGATCTGCTTCCGACACTAATAGACCTTTGTGATTTAGAGGTATCGGATCCATCCCGATTCCATGGAAAAAGTATTACTCCGTTATTACATGATAAGTTGGTAGAATGGGAAGACCGTGTGGTTGTAACCGATTCGCAACGTGTGGAAAATCCTGTAAAGTGGCGACAGAGTGCTACTATGTCACAAAGATGGCGACTCATCAATGGCACAGAACTTTACGACATACAAGAAGACCCCGAACAACGTAATGACATAGCTGCTGACCATCCGGATGTCGTCGCTGAACTTCGTGAACATTATGAAGCATGGTGGACGTTGGTATCCGAACGGTTTGATGAAGATTGTCCGATTGTAGTTGGCACGCAAAACGAACAACTTGCCTGTATAACGACACATGATTGGCACGGTAGCGGTAATGCTTGGAATCAGGGATCGATTCGGAACGGGATGGAATGCAATGGGTATTGGGCAATTGAGATACCGGAAGATGGCGAATATAGTTTTGAGTTGCGTCGATGGCCTCGTGAGGAAAACAAGGCAATTACAGAAGGTATACCCGGTGAGAAAATTGACCTTTACAACGGTGGACGTGCCTTAGATTTGAAAACAGCACAAATTCGCATTGGTGATGAGACGGAAACACAATCAATTAAACCCGATGCATTAGGTGTTACCTTTACCTTCAATCTAAAAGCAGGACAGACTCGTATGCATACTGAGTTCTCTGATGAAACTGGAGAATTGTCGCTTGGTGCGTATTATGTCTATGTGAAACGAGTGGTTTAAGGTGCAGTTTGGGATCTGAAACGTTATATTTGTTGAATCCTATATCCTCACAGATCAAGGAGCATTTTATGATGAAAACATTACGCGTTTTTACAATCTTAACAAGTGCTTTTATTTTATTGATAAGTTGTGCAACACATACACCTACAGAAAAAGAATCGTTTTCATCAAATGAATCTTCAAGTCGTCGAGGTATGCATTCATGGAAGGGACAGCACATTTCGGAAGTTATCAAGAAATGGGGACCGCCCCACAAAGTTGTTGATCAGAATTCCGGTGGAGAAATATATACATGGAAGTTTAATGCAGCTACAACAACATTTCCTGATGGACATTTACGAGGTAGAAAAGGGACGATACAACCAATCATCAACCTATATACCTATAAAGACGGTATAGTATATCACTGGACTTCTGACGCAGGATCCCGAGTAGACAGACCTCGATAATGAACAATATTCTCAACTGCCGACACCGTTCAATTAACTATGTAATTATACAGACAAATGCTACCATATATTTTACTGCTGCTTCAGTTTGCCCCAAACTGTTGACAGTTTGTCTGAAGGTTCCACAGCATAAGCGGTATGGTAAATTCCATTTTCCATAATACCTTGGATTTCATCTTTAGATAAGGCATCGTTGAATAGACCAACCTCATCCATAATACAAGCTGATTGAAACCCAGCACCTTGGTCTGTTCCAAGCCATGCTGTCTGGTTTTGATCTTGAAGTTGAAATTTTGGCACAGCTTGTGCGACTTTTTCCTCTCCGTCGACATATATTTTTACCATGTTCCCATCGTAGGTGTTGGCGACATGGTACCATGTTCCTGCCTTGACGACTAAACCACTGGAAACGTTCCAACTATTACTCCAGCTACGAAGTGTATTCGGTATTTCTTTATATGGCACGTACCGGTTGTTGCTCTGATCCCATAGAGAGAAATAATTTTGCTGTGCTGCAATATCAGTGAACTGAATCCATAGGATAAAACTTACTTTATCAATCATGACAGCTTTGCCGAACGGAATAGTTACTGTACCACCCCTTTTTATTTCAAGTGCGTCATCAACTTTCCCATTAACCCAACCTGAATTAGATATATTTCCGTCATAACCATTTTCCGATGAGTCTGTAGCGGTATTACCTTCACCTTCATCAAGCAACCATATACCAATTATCTTCTCAGGGTCAATCTTAGCATTGCTAACACTCACGAAAATACCGAATGTCAACAAAATGCATAGTGTTGTTAATATAACAGTTAACTTTATATACATGTGTATCTCCTATTTTAAAAAATATAGAAGTTATTATATATAGCATTTGAATCCTTTGCAAGTAAATTGAATGTTTCTCCCTTAGAAAACATATCTCTTGGTGTTATAGGGTTATTTATAGTAAACTTTTGAATTAATGGGACATTTTGATATGTAGGAGGGAACTCCGATTCCCGACTATCAGTGAGTTTTGTTGAGATTCGGATATCGCTCCTACATGGACTTTATATTATTATTTTTAATGTTAACTATAGTTTGTGCCGTTCAGCCCCAGCGGGGCGACAGGTGTCCAACGGACTTGTCAGAATCCCAGAATCCCAGAATCCCAGAATCCCAGAATGCACAGAAAACACAGACAAATCCCTCTTCCTTCAGCGTCTTCAGCGTCCTCTGCGCCTTCAGTGATTCAGACAATCCCACAATTCTGACAATACCCCTCTACCTTCAGTGTCTTCAGCGTCCTCTGTGCCTTCAGTGATTCAGACAAATCCCCTCTTCTCTTATCCTGCTAATCCTTTCATCCTGAAAATCCTGGTTCAGACATTCCCCTCTTCCTTCAGCGTCCTCTGTGCCTTCAGCGATTCAGACAATCCCGCAATTCTGACAACTAAAAACTAAAAAATAAACTAAAAACCGAAACATACATGAAACATACATGAAACATATTGTTCCGCCCCCAATTCCCCCTTCCAACCTCCCAAACCACGTGTTATACTACTACCACTATGATAAAACAAACCAACAAACCCAACATCACCGTATTCGTAGGTCGGAGCGAGCAAAGCGACCTCCGACATCTTTATCTCTTCGTAGGTTGGAGTGAGCAAAGCGACCTCCGACAAATAGCCAAAAATGGTTACCAAAATTATTTTTTTTTCAACCACAAAAAACCGATAAAAACAACCCACAAATCCAGACGACAACTAACATTAGACCAATTCTACCAAAAGTTACCGTTATGTCAAAATAAGTTACCATACGGTAACCTTTTAAGGAGGAATATTCCGATGAAATTCAATGACATACACAAACAATTCGCCGTCAAATCCCTCGCAAAAATGATGACACGATCAGAAATCCAAGGTAGGTCAAGATAAAAAAAGACCAAAAAGGAGCAAATTAAAAAAAAGCGAAATTCGCGTCACATTCCTTATCCTGACTGGATGCAAAACGTCACAGTGACGTGCAATAAGTCACAATTTATAGCACATTCTGATGAACAATGTAACGCTAAATTAACAGATATAGATTTCGCTTCTCTCTATCCGACCTAACAAGAGATTGTATTGAATTGTGAAAAATATATCCGAAAAAACTGAAAACTAAATAACCCTGCTTGGTGTTATCATATATCTTGTTTTAAATGTGCATTCAGCATATAATAACGGGGTATTCTGTATGCAATTCTAACGCGCAAGCGTGGAATTAGGAATTATATTACTAAAGGAGAAATGTATGTACAAATGTGCAATATTAGGTTGTCGTGGACGGGCGCGTGCACATGCTCGTGCTTACGAAGATGTTAAAGGTGGTAAACTTGCTGCTATCTGTGACATGAAGGAAGACCTGCTGGAAGGTTTCGGAGAAGAATTCAATATTGATACCCGATATACTGACTTTGACGAAATGCTGTCTAAAGAGAAGCCGGATCTCTTACACATTGTGACAGCACCTGTTTTACGTGGTTCAAATGAACGTATTCGTTATCCGCTGTTGAATCAGGCTTCTGAACACGGTGTCCCTGCGGTCATTATAGAGAAACCGATCGCTGTTGAAAGTGAAGACTGGCGGCAAATCTATGAACTTTCTAAACGCACTAAGACAAAGATTGTTATCAATACACAACTAAACTTCCATCCAAAGAATCTCGAATTGAAACGTGATGTAGCGGAAGGAAAAATAGGTGCGATTAAGTTTATTGATGCAAGCGCACGTAACCCACCCGTAGACCAAGCACCACACGTACTTCAGTTGGTATCCTCCTACATTGATAATTCGCAACCTGTAAAGGTTATGGGACAAATAGCCGGTGCCGGTAATTTGGATGGAGCACAACCTTCTCCTGCGAATGCTAACGGGAGAGTAACTTATGAAAATGGGGTGCAAGCCTCTGTAGCCTTCGGTCCTGAGATGGCACCGAGTGTGAATCCGGGAACTGGCAATAATCAACATAAACGTGTCTGTGTATTTGGTGAAACAGGTTTTGTACACTGGCGTTTTCAGAGTTGGGAACGTTATACACCAGAAGGTGGTTATGAGGGTGGCAACCTCAGTTATGGTGCGCAAAATGCTGTCGCACAAACTAATTTGACTGAAGCTGTGTTTGATTGGCTTGACGATGAAAGTAAGGTACATCCTACGCATCTCTCTCAATCACTTGCGGAATTCAATCTGCTCCTTGGAATATACTATAGCGGTTTGAGTAATACTGTGATTGAATTACCCTTTGACCCACCTGATGGTATGATGGACATGTTTCGAGAACAATTAACATAGTTGACATACACCGTATATACTATACGAAAAGATGTAGTTGTGAGTCTTATGTTGAAGGAACAATACTCGTGAATGACATTATCTACATGGACAACCATGCAACAACACCAATTGCACCTGAAGTTTTAGATGCGATGCTGCCGTATTTAACGAATCACTTCGGCAATGCATCCAGCACACATCCGTTCGGTGTTTATGCAAAAGATGGAGTGGATAAAGCACGTCATCAGGTGGCAAACCTTCTCGGTTGTTCCCCAGAGGAAATTATCTTTACAAGTGGTGCTACGGAATCTGATAATCTTGCTATTATGGGTGCTGCTTATGCTTATAAGGATAAAGGTAACCATATCATCACAAGCACAGTAGAACATCATGCTGTGCTTGATGCATGCCACGCCTTAGATAAAAAGGGATTTGAGACTACATATCTCTCTGTAGATAAATACGGTATGGTAAGTCCTGATGATGTAGAAGCTGCCATTACACCAAAAACCATATTGATGAGTTTTATGTATGCTAATAACGAAGTTGGAACAATCAATCCGATACAGGACATTGCCAAAATTGCTTCAAAACACGGTGTGCTGTTCCATTCTGATGCGGTGCAAGGTATCGGTAAGCTTGAGTCTAAAATGGAGGTGTTAGGGCTTGATATGGCTTCAATTACTGCTCATAAGATTTACGGACCGAAAGGTATCGGTGCACTCTACATAAAGGATGGAATTCAGCTTGATCCTTTGTTTTATGGTGGTGGTCAAGAGAAAAGTGTTCGTCCAGGTACACTGAATGTGTCAGGGATTGTCGGTTTAGGTGCAGCATGTGAGTCGTGTCAGACAGCAATGGAATTGAAAACGGAGGAAAAAGTCGTTGGACCTTTGCGCGATACACTCTACCAAAAATTAGCATCCGAACTAACAGATATTCATCTCAACGGTCATCCAGAAAATCGTTTATTAGGAAACTTAAATCTCTGTTTTGCGGGGGTGCAAAGCCACGCGCTTTTGGCAGGACTCAAAAGCGTTGCTGTATCAACAGGTTCAGCGTGTGACTCGGAATCTGTCACCGCATCACACGTATTAGTCGCGATGGGGATTCCAAATGAATTGGCAGTGACAGCAGTCCGTTTCGGTTTGGGACGATACAATACCGATGGAGAGGTTGATACCGTCGCTAATGAAGTGATACAAACGGTTAATCGGTTGCGCGTCTTAGCAGAAGAATAAGATGACATCAGGATTGATTAGGGTTTCCTTACGCTGAATTACGTGCTGTAAAAGTTGAGTGGATACATACCGAATCATTGGAACTTACCTATTGTAGAGTAGACAGAAATGATTGAAATAGCGTCATTAGAACGCTACCTCCAGAAACCACACCCTTATTTTTTCACTATCTGTTTTCTCTTACTAACAAGTCCTGTTTTAGGACAAACAGAATATCCGTTTGAAACTGCGCGTCCACATTATGTAGGTGCACGCGCATTGGCGTTGGGAAACGCTTTTACTGCTGTTGCTGACGATGCTACTGCAGGTTTTTGGAATCCTGCAGGTCTGATACAGTGGCAGGGGGTCAAACTCTTCGGAGTAACGAAATTTCATGATAGGCATTATTATAGGTTCGACCCGAAGGGTATCGGTTTTAGTTGGCGTGGTAACAGTTTTTATTGGGGTAACAAGATCGCTATTGATGTGAAAAGCGGTGTTCCCGACTATAATTACTATAGTTTCGCGCGCCAACTCGGTGCCTATTTTGCTGCAGGATTAAGCCTAAAATTCAAACGACGACACCCTTCCGATTATTACCAGTTCTTTGGTTATCATACCTCTTACGACATCGGACTACTCTTTAAACCGCGTCCTGAACTCAAATTCGGATGTCTGTTGCAGAATCTTGAAGGACGCGATATTCAGTGGGTAACACTCGGCACTTCTTACCGATACAATTCGTATCAATTATCCGCAGACATCGCGCTTTCTACCGAAGATTTTGAACGGGAGTTTTACTTCGGTGTCGAATGGACACCAACATCGCTTTTTTCCCTACGAGTCGGTAGTTCAAACGGTGATCTCACTGGCGGTGTTGGTCTGCGGATAATTGATGTGTATCTTAGTTATGCCCGAATATATGAAAGACGTTTTAGGTCGGATTTTATCTCAGCTGAAATACACTTTTGAATGTTTCAACTCAAGTAGACATAGTAAATGACATTATTCAGCCTTTTCCCAATCTAATGCCTCAGAATTCCATTCAAATTGCTGTAATGGACCAAATTTTAAGTTGACTGTCAAACTCTTCGGGGTTGGCGAACTGTCAAATAAGTTGAAATCACGGACGACTACAAAGGTGTGCTGTCCATCGGTAATAGTCTTGCATGCTGAGACGAAATCATCAAGATTCCGAATTTGCATCCCATTTATATTTAGGATAACCACCTTTGAATTGCCGTTTCGTTCCTGCACACCGACCCGTGAGAAACTGCTACCAGCTGCTGCGTGCGGAAGATAGACACCGTCTGCTTCAAGGTAGAGTAGTCTACGTAATTGTGGCGTTATGTCGTGGAATACAGCACCCCCAAATCGCACGAATCGCTGAACTTTCTTTTTCTCTAAATCTTCTACCGGCACCTGCAAGGTAAGGTTTTCCCCATTTCGATAGATGTCCAGTGTCACCTCTTTGCCGACGTTTTGATTCAATATAGCATCAAAGGTATATAAATCATCTCGGATGAGTTCATCGTTGATACGATAGATGATATCCGAAGCGCGAAGAAAGGACTCACCAGTTGTTCTTGGCACAAGGGATTCAACTTGAATGACCTTTGGTGTGCCTGCTTTGGATGGACCGATCTCTTTTCGTAGAGCATCAGGAAAGTTAAAGTGTTTTATGGCTTCTCCAATAGATACGAGTTCCAGATCAACACCGATTTCACCCCGTTGTATCGGCATTTCGTTCTGAATTAACTCCAGTGCATCAATGAGATAATCAATAGGTAGTTCAAAACTGGATGTATCTGTTCCGCGGGCATGGATAGCGATTACCTCGCCAGTGGTGTTCCACACAGGGCTTCCACTTGATCCGCCTGTTCGGTCAAACGTGGTATGAATGTAACTGGAATGTCTATTTCCTTTGTTAACATTTAGGTTAGCAATCCTTCCAAATTTGATAGAATATTCCTCTTTCTCGTTGTTGCCAATCAGTAATAATTCATCACCGAGAGAAAGTTCACTCCATATTCCAAGTTCAACGGCTTGCAGTTCAAATTCTACTTCTGCCGGATCAATCTTATAGAATCCGAAATCGTGGGTAGGATCATAGTACAGAATATGTGCTTCGGTGAAACTTCCATCGTGAAAATTGATTTTGATATTCGCTGGACTGGTACCAGTCACATGTTGGTTTGTAGCGATGATTCCACGTTCTGCATCAACAACAAAGCCTGTGGCAAAACTCGTCCCTTTCGTTTCTGTTTCAAAGACGACTTCAGAGGCTGTTTCAATATTTACTACCATCGGTTTGAATGCTGCAATTTGTTCTGTCCAATCGTGCTGTGCGTCAACAGATGTTGTAATAAGTGTAAAGGTCAATAAATAAATGCATGTTCTGAAAATAACTTGCTTCATGATGCTCCTTCATAAGTTTGTGTAAACAGGATGAATTCGTAGGTCAATATAGTAATATAGTAATATAGTAATATTAACATGTAAAAACGAAGAGTGTCAATTCCATTTGCGTCTGAGAAGAACACGTGCTTGAGGAATCATTCGAGTCATGATTATTCGTTAGACTGGATAAGTGATAGTGTAGACGCAACACCTTTGATATGGTATATTATGGTGTAGACACGTAAGCAATCATTGAACTTATATGACACCCCAAAGACAAGGGATGTGAAAACAAAGACCTTCTATAGAAAAGGACACTTATAATGGCAATACATCATTTTGAACCGACTGTCTACCATACTGCAATAGGCGCACATGAACCGGTGCTTCATATCAAGAGTAGTGATACTGTTTTTACGACAACAGTTGATAATGCTGGGTATGATGCTACTGATACACAGGTAACACCGGGCGGTAATCCACAAACAGGACCGTTCTACATTGATACAGCAGAACCTGGAGATACACTTGTTGTACGCTTTGACAAACTACTACCGAATCGTAAAATCGGGAGAACTGCGACGGTTGTTGCGCCAAATGTGCTTGATCCTCATTACGTTGCGTCCGAAATGCTGGAAGCGGATCGTGCTGAATGGCATGTGGATGTGGAAGCATGGACAGCAACCTTGATTTCACCCGAGACACAGTTAGGCAATCTTACACTTCCGCTTGAACCAATGGTGGGTTGCTTCGGTGTTGCTCCACCTCGGGGACAGGCTATCTCTACAGCGACATCCTCAACACACGGTGGTAATATGGACTATCGTGGGTTTAAGGAGGGAGTTACCGTTTATTTACCTGTTTTCGTCTCTGGCGCACTTTTTCATCTCGGTGATGGTCATGCTGTTCAAGGTGATGGTGAAATTGTTGGTACTGGCATTGAAATATCTTTTGATGTGCAGTTCACTGTTGAGGTGATAAAAGAAAAATCTATCAATTTGCCCCGCGCTGAAAACGAGGAATATATCCTCACCGCGGGAAATGCGCGTCCGTTGGATCAGGCTGTGCAGCATGCCACTACAGAACTCCTTCGGTGGCTTGGAGAACTCGGATTAGAGAAACGCGCTGCGCATATCCTATTAGGTCAAACAGTTGAATACGATATGGGAAATGTGTTTGACCCTGCATATACGATGGTGTGTAAGATAAAGAAGTCTATATTGCGAGATATTGGTATATGGGATACAGATTAGGATCTGTTCATGTCTAATTCCGACATAGACCTTAGGTTCAGTAGAGGTGTCATCACGCCACCGGATGCGGGTAGGACAACCCCAGTGTCATAAAGTCGCATTGCCGCAACAGTCGCATGTGCTACATCTTCAGGTGTTCCGGGTCGCACCATGAATATATAGCCTTTATCCGCCGCCTCTTCATAATCTGGTATGCGGACACGCGACAGATCCGTATTAATCACACCTGCAGCAATACCATTGACCTTAATTCCGTGCATTGCTAACCTACCAGCGTAAGCCCGCATGCTCATCTCTAATCCTGCTTTTGAAATACAGTAGGCGGTTCGGTTGTCGGATGCCATTGAATCAGAAATAGACAGGGTATAGATGATGCATCCGCGTATTTCGTGCTCTACCATATAATTTGCGACGCGTTGTGTAAGAAAATGAGGTGCTTTTAGGTTTGTGTTTATCAGCAGATCAAACTGGTCTGGTGTCTCCTCAAGAATGTCGGCAATACGGGTGATGCCTGCATTGTTAATAAGGATATTTACTTTCCCGAATGCATCGTGTGCGGTGTCAAGCAGTTTGGCGTGTGTTTCTAAGTCACTGATGTCTGCTTGAATGATTACCGCTTTTCTATCGAATGATTCTACTTCAAGTTTCACGGCTTCGGCTGCATCACGATTCTGGTTATAGTTGATGAGTACGTCCGCACCTTGACGTGCTAGTTCAATAGCGATTGCGCGTCCGATTCCACGACTGGAACCTGTTACGATTGCAGCACAATCTTCAAATGTAGCGTCTGTTGCAAAAAATCCGAGGTCTGTGTCTGCTGCCATGTTATTTACTCCTTTATATCTTCCTTACTATGTGTGAGTGAATCGGTGAAAGTTTTTAGGTCATGAGATATTTTTTCAAACAATTCGTCTATTGTTTCTGCATGCACTAATGTGTTTTCATACACCAATTCTTTTCCATAAATATTATTTACTTTGTGTCGGAAATTTAAAAGTTTTTCTAATTGTAGTGCTGTATTATCTGAAATCACAGGTGGTCTTTCAGGACGTTGTCTTGTCATCTGTTCAAGTAGGTTTTTGTGCCATCTACTACGTGGTAGGGACCCATCTACCTCATTGGCAATACGCTCAAAAATCCGTTCTATTCCACTATAGATATTTGCAAGATCGGTTGCGATTGTATTTTCAATGAATTCTGCTACATCAACGTGAACCACTTTTAGTTTCTCCAACCCTCGTTGGATTCTTGCGAGTGTATCCTCTATCTTCACAAGTTCATCATTGATCCGTTGTGTGAGTTTTTTTCTGTTCATTTCGTATATTTCTGTTTCCTTTATAGGAAAGACATTTCGCTGTTTGTGTTGGTATATTGTTTTCCATATTGTGGGATGTTCCTCTTTTTTTATAGGGATCGCTTGCTGTTGGACTCTTTCGCGGAAAGATCCTTTCATCATATCAATATTAATCAGGTCTATTTTAAATCCCGTATTCATGTCCAATACTTTGTCGTACGCCTTTGTATGTGTATCATCCGAAATGCCCCACACTGCAATATCAATATCGGACGACTTTGTGAAACCAATAGGTTCCGTAAGTGATCCGAAGACAGCAACTTTTGTAGCACCCAACTCATCATAAAGAAATGTTGCTATCTCATACACTACCTGCCATGCGTGTTCTAATAATGCCTCATCAATTTTCCTGCTTTTCCACCGTCGTTCCAACTGTTTTCTGCAGGACGCGAGTTGTTCAGGAGAAATCTGATCTATTTTTGACATTGCTATACTCCCTGCAATTCCAATGTTTCACTCAAATGGCATGCGACTTTGACACCGGTTGTAATTTCGCGAAGTTCAGGGGTTTCCTCTTTACAGATATCGGTTGCGTAACGGCACCGTGGATGAAAATAACAACCTGTTGGTGGTTGAGATGGGTCGGGTACATCTCCCTCAAGACGAATTAGTTCGCGCTTGCGTTGTTCCTTCGGATCCGGTAGTGGCACAGCAGATATTAACGCCTCTGTATACGGGTGTTTAGGGGATTGATAGAGTGTCTCGGAATCGCTTATCTCCACAATTTTACCGAGATACATCACTGCTACACGGTCACTGATATGCCTAACAACGCTCAAATCATGTGCGATAAAGATATAGGAGAGTTGGAACTTTTCACGCAACTCTGCAAGTAGATTTAGTATTTGTGCTTGTACTGAGACATCAAGTGCTGACACAGGTTCATCAGCAACAATCAATTCTGGATTGAGTGCTAATGCCCGGGCAATGCCGATCCGTTGCCTCTGTCCACCACTAAATGCATGTGGATAACGCCGCATATCCTGCGATTTCAAACCGACTGATTCCAATAGTTCAACAATCCGGTCTTGAAGTTCATTTTTTTGGACGGTGCGATTAACGCGTAACGGTTCCCCAACGATATTTGCTACTGTCATCCTCGGATTAAGAGAGGACTGTGGATCTTGAAATATCATTTGGATACGTCGACGAAATGGACGCATCTGTTTATTCGTCAATTTTGCCAAATTGATCTGTTCATCGCCAAAAGTGAAATTACCACTCGTAGGAGTGATCAATCTGAGGAGACACCTGCTTGCAGTTGTTTTTCCACATCCGCTTTCACCGACTAATCCGAGGGTTTCCCCGCGTTCTACATCAAAACTTAATCCATCTACCGCCTTTACATGTCCGATAGTGCGTCTGAGGATGCCTTGTCGTATTGGAAAGTATTTTCGTAGGTCTTTCACCTCAAGCAATTTCGGCATCGGTTTTTTCCTCACAAAGCCAACATCTCACTGCATGGCACCCGTTTTCTGTTTGCATATTCTGAGTGTCATCAATAATGTTGAGTTCTGGCATCTGTTCGCACACAGACATCTGTTCTGCACATCTCGGTTGAAAAGAGCATCCGATAGGAAGTGCCAACGGATGTGGTACTGTACCGGAGATAGATGGTAGTGTTATATCCTGACTTCCTTTCAGATTTGGGATAGAGTTGAGTAAGCCGCGAGTGTAAGGGTGTAGAGGATTATAGAAGATGTCATCAACAGTCCCAGTTTCAACAACTCGTCCGGCATACATAACAACTACTTCATCTGCCATGTCAGCGATAATCCCTAAGTCGTGTGTAATTAGCATAATTGCCATTCCAAATTCCGTTTGCAGATCCTGCATTAGGGTAAGCACTTGTGCTTGGATTGTGACATCAAGTGCAGTAGTTGGTTCATCTGCAATAAGGAGTGTGGGTGCGCAACAAAGTGCCATGGCAATCATCACACGTTGACGCATCCCTCCGGATAGTTGATGTGGATATTCATCAACTCTTTGTTCTGGTGCGGGGATACCAACGCGTGAAAGCATTTCAATAGCGCGTTCGCGTGCCCATTTTGGTGTCTTTTGCATCACTATACGGTCTAAAAGTGAACGTTTTCCCTCTTGGTGTAATACAATTGCCTCAGCGATCTGGTCTCCGACGGTATATACAGGATTTAACGAAGTCATCGGTTCTTGGAAGATAATAGCGATTTCATTTCCCCGTATCTTACGCATCAACTCGCTTCTTGGAGATGCTTGAGCTATATCTAAAGGTTCATCCGTTTCCTCGCGGTAAAACATTATTGCACCTGCTGCGATCCTGCCGGGAGTTGGAACAAGTTGGAGTAGTGAAAGTCCGGTAACACTTTTTCCACATCCGCTTTCTCCGACAATACCAACGGTTTTACCGCGTTGAATTGAAAAACTGACATCGTTTACGGCATGGACAATTCCACCATCCGTAGGAAATACTGTTTTTAAGTTAGAGACTTCAAGTAGGTTTTGTGTCAATTCGTTATCCGATCCTATTGTGTTTATCTTGTGAAGATATGTATATATTTTATAGCAAAATGCCTTTGAAATCAACAACAATGGTTGAATCCGGTAATGGGACAATAATTATTAAAATTGCTATAACTTACAATAACACCACATGTCAGATAAAAAAGTGCGAATACCACTAACACTCGTGCTCTAAAGCAAGCATTAGAAAAAGAAAAGAGGCACAACAAATTGTGCCTCTTACTTATCAATTACTCTATATATGAACTTTCTGATTAATGTCCTTCCCCCTTACAGATCTGTTTTGATGTCACTCCAAAATAGCGTGAGTTTTATGTCTGCTATGTTTGAAAGATGCACATCAATAGCCTCTGTTCCACGATTAATTGGAAGCGAATTCCACATCTTTGATGTCTGAATACCAACGAATTGGTCTTCATGACTTACAAGGTCGTTGCTTAGATCTTGTGCGGTTTGTTTTTCATCAGTTTTTGCAGTTCCGTACTTCACGGATGCCAATTGCGATGGGGAAATACGTACATATTCGAGCCGTGTCTCTTCAAACGCTGTAAAACCGAAATCTTGTGGTTGTTCATCGGAAAAGAAAGCAAATTTCACCAAAAAGATTGATGCAGCTATGTAGCAAAGTAGTGCGACACCATTCACATACTTTGGAGAGAGGTCCAATTTGCATTTCCCGAATAGCCATGAAATGGGGTGTGCGAAAAATGCAGTTTGTCTCTGTTTATGCACTTTCCGAATCTTATTTTGAATATTACCGAGTAATTCAGCAGGGGGTTCAGGTGGTTCAAGACTCCCTAACACTGAGGCGGTCTGCCACAACCCTTCATATTCAATTTGGCATTCATGACAACCACGCAGATGTTGCAAGAATTTACGGCGGTCTGCACCTTTCAATGTGGAGTCTTGAGTGTGTAAAACCAAGTTTTCACGAGTCTGTTTACAATTCATATAACAATCCTCGCTTTCATAAAAAAAGAAATTGTTAACGGAATAACTGTAATTTCTCAAAGGTAGTATTTTTCTAACTTCACTTTTAGATTTTGCGTTGCCTTATTTAACCTTGATGCGACAGTTCCAAGAGAGCAGTTAAGGATTTCAGCGATTTCCTTATATTTGAGATGTTGCATATAAAATAACGTGATAACCTCACGTTGCTTCGGAGGTAGACGGTCAATTGCTGCTTGAACGACTTGACTCTGTTCAGTCTTAATTGCCAACCGATCAGGAACTTCGCGTTCCTCAGTCATACCACACGCTGCTGTATTATCGGTGTAAGCATCCAGCATTCTGTTACGAGATTTAGCTTTTCGGATATACTGATTGCAAGTATTGAGACCGACTTTATACAACCACGTTCCAAATTGCGATTGGAAACGAAACGTTTTTATTGACTTATATGCCTCTAAGAACGTTTCTTGGGTTGCATCTTCAGCGTCTTCGGCATTACCAAGCATGCGGTAAGCAAGTCCATATATTTTTGTATGGTGACGATTGACCAATTCGTTGAATGCCTCAACATCACCCTCTACTGTTTTGTGCACATAAACATCATCTGGAATCATATAAGTTCACCTTGCGCAGATGTTACTACATATTTTGTAGTATTGGATATAATATTTCTTCATTTTTTTACAAATTATTTATTATTTGGAGTTTAAACAGGTTCACATGTTTCACAGACCAAAGCGAAACGTTTCGTGCCATCAGTATCAATCTCAGTCTCGTAATCATAACTGACCGGTACATTTGATGTTCCACACCAGTCACATCGTCCGGAAAAGGTATGGGTTTTCTTGGCTAAGCGTGCTTGTCTTTCTTCCTCTAATTTTAGGGTTGCCTTGATAAGGTCAAGTGCCCGTTGGCGTAAAGTCGGATCTGTTTCTGTCTTGACAATCTTCTGAAGGAGTGGTTGAAGTCTTGGGTCATTCGGATTACCGCCATCGTCAAGTGTGTGCCATGCAGCACGTCGGACACGCAGCTCGGGGTCAACCAATCCCTTGTATAATGCTACCCACACAGCATCAATTCGTTTCCGCACATGACAGGGACAGAGGTTTTCCATTGCTTGTGCTCTGTCTTCAGGGTTATCGGAGTAGGCGAGTGAGAGATAGTATTCTATACCGTCACCGCGCAATCTGTCTTCGCGTCGGCGGTGTGCTTTCCTTTGGTATTTGTTCATTCCGGCAACTTTTTTCGCCATCTACCTTCTCCGTGAATAGAATTATAACACACGTTTTGCTGTGTTTCAAGTTTTAATTATCGGTGCAAGTCAATATGTTCTACAGTTATCGCATATTGAACCTATATGACAATTATTACACCTTCCTTTGCCTGTTACGTTGTGCTTTTTACTTTAACGTGGTATAATTCTCTTAGACACCAAAATGCACATCCATTATAGAACATCACATAATCAACTTGTAAAAATATAGAATCTGTGGTGCCTTAATGAATGTAATCACACATCACATATTGTATGGAGGAATATCAATGACAACAAGACTTCAACAAGCTTTTTCAGAAGTATCCAAACTCTCTCCAAAGGAACAAGATGCACTGGCAAATTGGTTACTTGCTGAACTCCGTTCTGAAAAAATATGGGATAGATTATTTGATAATTCTCAAGGTGAATTATCTGAACTTGCCTCTGAAGCACTTGCGGAACATCATAGTGGTCAAACACAGGAACTCAATCCAGACCAATAATGAGTCTACCCTTGGTTCATTAGTTCCTCAATTGCATCAATTTCCTTGGGAACGGAATCAGTTAGGACTTCAACACCAGACTCTGTAACAAGGATATCGTCTTCAATACGGATACCAATGCCGAGATATTCAGGTGGGACCTTTTTCGTGCCTTCTGCGATATATAGTCCCGGTTCAATTGTCATTACCATACCGGGTTCAAATGTTTTGTACTCACCCTCTGCGTCTCGAACACAATTCACATCGTGCACATCTAAACCAAGCATGTGACCGATACGATACATATAAAACTGCTTATACTTGTCCTTTTTGATTAATTTCTTCGTTTTACCCTTTAGTAGACCCAAGCTAAGCATCCCCTCTGTCAACAACTCAATAGATTTTTGATGCGGTTCGTCAATAGAGACACCCGGACGGATAGTGTCAATAATGGCATAATGTGCATCCAAGACGAGCTGATAGACCTTTCTTTGCGTTTCAGTAAAAGTGCCGTTGACAGGAAATGTTCGGGTTACATCTCCGCAATAACGTTGATAATCTGCACCAGCATCAATGAGAACGAGTGTATTATCTTTTATCTGACAGTTGTTAGTTGTATAATGGAGTGTTGTAGCGTTTCCTCCACTTGCGACAATAGTTGGAAAAGCCGTACCGTTAGCACCGTTACTACGGAAGGTCGCATCTACAATACCCTCCAATTCGTACTCATACATACCTGGCTGTGCGGCAACCATTGCTGCGACGTGTCCGTCAACAGTGATATTTGCTGCTTGCCTTATACGATCCAATTCTGTTTCATTTTTTATGAGTCGCATTTCACTGAGGATCGGACTGGGATCAACGAGGGTATTAATACCCTTACCAGAGCGAATACGTGATCGAACTCCCTGTTTAAAACGGGTAAGTATTTCAGCATCAACATGTGGATTAGAACCAAGCGTGTAATATAAACGATCAGCGTCTTGTAGATATTTTTCTATCTTTTTATCGAACTTGTTTATTGAATATGCCTTGTCTGCACCGTATTGTGCACAAGCATCTTTAACACCGACCCGTTTTCCGTTCCAGATTTCTGCTTTTTCGTCTTTTGGAAGCACAAACAGGATAAACTGATGTTTCGGATGGTCTGGTGCGATAACACAAATTGACTCCGGTTCTTCAAAACCTGTAAGGTAGTAAAAATTTGGGTCGGGATTATAAATATGTTCTGTGTCGTGGTTCCGCATTGCAGCGGGGGCATTTGCAAAAATTGCAACACTACCAGAATCCATCTGTTCTATAAAGTTTTCGCGATTATTTTTATGCATACATTTTTCCTAATTGCAATTACGACTCACATAATAAGACTCTGTTTGCCAGTTTTTAACTTAATCGACTACTGACAACTGCGATTAAAGATAACTAACTGGAGTCCCTATTTTCCCGATAATACCACCACTTGCTACCATTGGGTAGATAGGATGTGACCAAAATATACCTTCTTCAGGGGAACGAATAACTTCAGTTATATGTCCGAATACATCACGAATTTCAGCAATTGGTTGGCGTGGCTCAAGTCGTTCAGACAAATTCGCATTGTAGTAGATAAATCCACCTTTGTTGCTAATAATTGGAATAAACTTGTTTACAACGATCTGTTGTTCAGGAATATCAGGTGTGCCCTCAATAAATTGATACTGTTTCAGGACGTTTAGTATACCCTGCACACCTTTGCTGATGCTGTTTGTATCCCATCCGTACGTTCCACCGAGTTCAGGGTCAATTGTCGGTATTCCAATGTCTGGTGCAGCTTGTGCAAGTTGCCCCTTCGGTCCTTTTTGGTCAAGGATATAACCTATACCGAATACCCGTGCTAAAGCAAGACAGGCACTGTGGCATTTATGTTTCTTCCCAACACGCACACGCACTTCATCAATCATCGGTTGAACACCACCCTGATGCAGGTCAATGCAATAATCAGCGTTTCTGACTGCTTTTTCAAACAACTGATATGCGATACGTTCGCTTGATGTGCCATCGGATCGTCCGGGAAAACAACGATTCATCTTAACGTTGTCAACGGGACTATATGCCTGTTTTGCATGGAATGCATGAACGTTGACAATTGGTACTACTATGAGTTGACCCGTTAACTTTTCAGGTACAATCTGGTTTAATATTTCATGAATAACAGCGATACCGTTTAGTTCATTTCCATCGCTTATTGCTTGTATATAAAGGGTTTTTCCCGGTTGTTTTCCATTGATTAGGACAATAGGCACACGAATTTGCGTGCCATCCGGTAGCATGCCAACAGATAAATGTCCTTCGACCTGTGTGCCGGGTTCGGCAACTACAGAACCGACGACCAGTTTGTGTGAGTTCGTATTGTTCATTGGGTTAAGTATAGGTGTCCCTTGATCCGACAGATTTCGTTCCTCTTAATATAGCAGAATTTGCTATTGATATCAAGATGAAAATCGCGCTTATACAAAGTTGACTTATCAAAATTGACATATTCCTATAGACATGGTAAAATGCAATTAAAGTAAAACAGAAATAAACAAATAATTTGTTAATTTTGTAATTAGAACTTTTCTATTTCCGATCTGTCAATTTATGGCTACATTTTATAAAGGTGCTGGCGTTGGAACACATTGGCATGCCAATGACTCCCGGAAAACGGGTTTTTCAGCGAGGGCACCAGAAACTACACCAACAACCGAAACTTTAATTGATCATATTTCAAAAAGCACAGCAAACAGTCCTTATATTTCGTTAACTCGATCTTATGCAGTGGCGTGGCATTATGCAGTATTTAGTAGTAAGAGAGAACCGACTACAGATATCCCTGCTTATATTTATGAAATAGAAATTGATGATTCATTACCACATGGACTTAATTTATTTGATCCAGTCAAAGAGGTTGTGCATATTTTGCCACAACCTTTGAAAGGGATTGTAGACTTAGAATATATGGAAAATCTACTAAATAGTCAAACCCCTCAACCATCTAACCAAGAAAGTGGTCTTTCGTCTCAAGTTGAACTTCAGTTAATAGCACTTACATTTGCACAACGTGATGCAGAAATGTTAGTTCGGGGTTACATACCTCCGTTTTGTATAAAACACCGTTTTGAAGTAGAGTTCTCTCTATTAGATTTGCCTCAGTCATAGGAGAAACTATTATGAATATGTATGATCTTCTTAACATTGACTTGAAAAAGGTGCGGACCAATGATTTCATTAAGTTTCTTAGGTTAGAAATGCCTATAAGGAATGGTTTTGGCACTGTTCGCTTTGGAAGGGTTCGGTATGCTTTAAATGGCGATCAGCATAAACAAGAAAACGGTCTACCAATTGATCTAGGGAAAGGAATATTTCTGGCTACACTTGAAGATGACGAACTTGGCGAAATTACTCGAGAAGAACTTGAAAAAACTTTGCAACAGGCGGCAATAGAGATAGTTCAAACCGTTCGGAAGGAATTAGACCCACCTGCTATTCTCAAAAGTATATTGAAGGATTACGCTTATCTGAAGTACGATGAAAAAAGTTCTGAACCTCCAAATCTGTTACGGTGCAGTGTTGACAAACCAGATAGTCAACGTCAAGTAAAAGACATTTTTGAAATCGCCCGTAGATTAAGTGCTGCCACCGGGGTAGATTATAAGTTAGGATCGTATGGAGGTTCTTCAAGTGAAGGTGATAATTTAGATGAAGTATGGACAAGATTCTCTTTAAGAAACTTCAATTTTGAAGAGAAATGCAATGACAATTGAGTGATATTCTGGTTATGCGATGCATCTGTATTACGATTCTGGTAATCTTTTTTTGCTCTTTGAGCAGTCTTGTTACTGCCGATTTAACACTTGCCGCTGAAAAAACACTCAACACCATAAAATGGGTTGAAATACCTGCGGGAGAATTCCTAATGGGATCTACACCCAAGGAAGCAGAAACTGCATTCAACGATGCAAAGTTGCGAAGTTCACTGCTGGAAAAACACGCTTTTGATGCTGAAGTGCCACAGCATACTGTCCATCTCTCCGCCTACCAAATTTCACGATACGAAATCACTAATGCACAATACCGCGCTTTTATTGAGGCAACAAATCGTCCTGTACCACGAGGAAACAACGGTGAAGAGACATTGAAGGATAATAACTACAATGCCGATACACAACCTGTCGTAGGCGTAACTTGGTTTGATGCACAAGCCTTTGCTGAGTGGATCGGTGCAAGTTTGCCGACAGAGGCACAGTGGGAACGGGCAGCTCGTGGTACAGAAGGACGAAAATATCCGTGGGGGAACGATCCTCCCAAAGTACGACAGCATGCTAATTTCGCACGCCGCTATAACAAACCTACACCTGTTGGTCAATTTCAAGAAGGGGATTCTCCTAACGGTATTGTTGATCTTGCTGGGAACGTATGGGAATGGTGTCTTGATGAATATGATTCATCCTTTTACCAACGGAACGGTAAGGATGTTAAGCAAGATCCGTTGAACCTTCGTTTCCGCGATATATTACGTGCGCGCGTTATTCGTGGTGGTGCGTGGGATACCGGTAGTACATTCCTACGGTCGGCTTTAAGGTCTATGTTTTATCCCCTGGATTCCACACACAATATCGGGTTTCGGGTGGTACGTCCACGTCCACAAATCAAGAAACAGTACTAATAGGTATTATAACCTTTCAGTCCAATTGACTCCCACTGTTTTTCATGTTACAATGCAAATTATGAAGATCATTGAAGAAAAAGAAGCGTGGATTCACACACATTTTATCGTAGATAGTTATTTCATAACAGAACAGGAACGTAGACAGATTTCAATCAATGTTGAACCAGAGTTAATACAACTCGGTATACAGTATGGACTGACCTACAATATAGCACCGTCGAAACATCGTGCAATCATCGTTTTAGAATGTATTCCGTTTGACCATGTTAAGATGACAATAAAAGGCTTCATCAATGAAGTTATCAAGGATTTTCCTGTTCGGCATCCAGAACAGAGGAATGTGGTCACCAATATCACTGTCACCGATACAGAGGTTAACGAACCGAGGCATTCTGATCCCATCTCATAAGTTTGCTTAAGGAGAACATTAATGCGGACATTGTTTACGAGCCTTTGCTGTTTCTGCTTTATACTGCTGGTCACAGTTGTTGATGCTAAAATTGTATTTAGATCAATTGCTGGGGGTTTTACGGGACTGTATGTCATGGAAGATGATGGCAGCAACATAAAACTACTGATTGGTAAATCAGTTCCCGGAAATCCACGTTGGTCACCAGATGGAAGACAGATTGTATTTGGTGATTACAATTTTGATATCAAAGTTGGTCCACGAGGTAGTTACATTGCGATTATGAACGCTGATGGCACAAATATCAGGCAGCTTACAAAAACCGATAACGGAACTGCGATTTATCCATCATTTTCACCTGATGGTAAGCAGGTGCTATTCTCAAGGCATCATATCAAACGTAGCATAAGTACGTTAGACTTAGAAAGTGGTGAAATTAAGGAAATTGCTCCGGTGAGTGCAGGTTCATCAAATTGGTCACCTGATGGTAGACATATTGTCTATTCAACACATCCATTTGGAGGTGCTACTGGTGCAAATCTTTGGATAATGGATGCGGATGGAAAAAATGCCCGACAACTTTTGCCAGATCCAGAGGATGGACAGCGGATTATACGGACAAGACCCAGATGGTCACCTGATGGTAAACAGATACTGTATGAGCAATCTGAATATGAAGTACAGCAAGTAGGTAAGATTAAAGTTGAGATCCATCTGGCTCACAGATATATGATATGTGATCGGGACGGTGAAAATATCGTTGAGTTAGATGTTCCAAAGAATTGGAAACCTATGGGTGTTGACTGGATGGATGATGGTGAATCCGTTGTTATATCCATGCGAGAAATTGAGCTAAACAAACTTAATTTTGTGGAATTACTTGAATACCATATCTATAAATATCATCTCACCACAAAAAACCTAACCGAATTGACAAATCCAGCCGTGGATGGATATGAAGTAGATTGGATTAAAGGTGATGCGTTATCTGTCTCTCCTAAAGGAAAGAAGCAAACACGATGGGGAGAAATCAAGAAGGTTTCATCAGTTTTTGCGAATTAATAGCCATATCAATACCCAAGTCCTGGACCGGTTAATATTTGTGTTCCTAAAGTGCCATCCGTAATGTTGAAAATTTCTGGATATTCTTCTCTCCAACCGTCATTTGCCCTTGGACAGAATTGCCGTGCATTTCCCTCAATAGCCGTTACCCCGCGTATACGTGCGGCGAGTCCTGCGGAATGTAAGAACGATGCACCTGGACATGTCAGATCTTGAACAGCGAGAAACATCCCGTATTCTTGGGCAGCGGCTCCCATCAGTAATGCTTGTGATTGCCCTTTACATGCTTTAAGAGCAACCCCTGAATACCCTTGTTCGCGCGCTAATAACAAGGTTTCAAAGTCGGTGAGTGATTCGTCAATCACTACAGGTTTTATCTCAGCAGCTTTGTGCATTTTGTTTTCAGGATGTGCTTTAAGATCCCTATCTGTAGGTTGCTCAATATAAGCAAGCCGTTCAAAAGCGTGTCCATCCCCTTCCTGTATCCGATTGAGAAATTCCAATAGGTATTCCACATCTTGACATGTTTCGTTGAAATCCGCGGAATAGTGCCAAGTATTAATACCCCGTGTTGCCTGTGTTTCCGCAGTGATATGGTCAATAGCGAGGACGCGGGCAACGTCCCACTCCAAATCGTCTCCATTCAGTTTGATCTTTAAGTGGGTTAATCCATCTGCGACAATCCATTCTGGTAAGGTTTCAGGTAATCCATCGTCGAGTCGTTCTGTAATATCTTCATCCGTAAGTGGATCTAATGCACCGACAAGGTGATAGATAGGCATGTTGGGTTGGGGATGTCGTGTCGTATATTGATCCAGGTATTTACCTGCAAAATCACTATCCAGAAAATGCGATAGATCTGTTTGAATATAGTCTGCGTCTAATCCGTTGTAACTATTGATACCGTTTGCTTTTCCAAACCCATCATGAATGGCAGCGTCAATTGGACTTGTCGTAACAACAGTGCAAAGCATCGGTATCGGTGATTTGAGCTGCATCTCCTGAGACAACTCGTCTGCAATTTGTAAAAAAATGGGTTCAAGCACATCAGATAGTTCAAGCGGGTGTGCACAGAGCGTGCATTCTCGTGTTTTCTCAACGGCTAATTTTGCGAGATTTTTCATCGCAGCGAGACTCTGGTCAAACGGAACGTAACGGGGTGGAAATGCCCAAACATTGCCAAGTGGTGTAGAGCCAATTCCTTCTGCTTCTTTTCCATCATGCGTTTGGACACGCATCCATACGTTAAAGAGCACGCAATGATCAGTCGGCACACCACCGAACTTGAGTGGTGTCCGATATTGATGTTCTTCAAAATCAAATTGAACATCAAGTATACGGATGTCTGTTGGTTTTGGCATATTTTCCCTTTGTTTAATTATTTTGTGTGTTTTAGCTTAAATTGTTACATATTTGCTTCAATTGAGAAGTGCTATTATCTTCAAAACAACAATTTTCTGCTGATTCTTAAGTTGTCTTTTACGAACCCAAATCAATGTGAATACGCGTCTGATATTCGGCAGTGTTATACCAATTCTAATATTTATTATCCCATTACTGGATTTAACCATTGTTATTGATTGGAAATCTTTCTTCTGTAGGAGCGACCCGGGGAATGCCTAAATGGCATTCATACCGTTGATTTGGGTGAATGCCTAAATTGCATTCATACCCGGGGAACGCCAACAGGCGTTCATACCGTTGATTTCTTGATTTGCCGGTCGCGACCAGGAGGTCGCTCCTACAAGTAGTCCTCAGCAAATGGCACTTTATTTATTAGAAATGGTATTAGTATCTTTCCTACAACAGTGTTAGCAAAACAGGTGTCAAGTTAGGTTAAAATATTGAATGATAGTTGATGTTTGGCACTAAAAGGAATAGCGAGGTACAGATACCTCGCTCTAAAGTAATTAATGAAATCGTTTGTATTCTATACTATAGCCATCTGTGTTAAATTAATGATATTTCAAATGGTAGATGCGGGTTTAGAACCGCATCTACCAGTATCTGAGGAATGTCGTAATCAACCTTGTTTAAATAAAACACTTTAGGAGATTACTATTATATCCCTATGTGGTCGTTAATTTCCTTCTGATAGCCTTCCAATTCACAATTCTCTATTTCAGAAATTGTTACTGGACGTCCCCAATATCCGGATTCATAGACAGCCATACAGATTGCTTCGGATTTCATCCCTTCAACTGCATCCACTTCGGGTTTTCCTCCGTTGCGGATTGCATCTGCGAAGTATTTCAATTCAATAGCAACCGTATCACCCATTCCAGCTGGGAAGTAGTATTCCTTCTCGTCATCGCTGAGGCTATCCATGAATTCCTTTTCCAAATCGCCATTTGCTATTGCCTCACCGCCGCGTGGCACTAAACCTCTACCCCAATCAAGGGCACCTTCACTGCCGTAAACAGTATGTTGACCGAAGCCGTGTCCAGGGGCAGACCCAACCCAGGTCCATTGAGCCGTAACGCCTTGTTCAAACTTAATGGTAGCGATCATAGCGTCTTCCACATCAACCGAATAACCACCTTCACGTTCACCCACGTTGTCATAGCGGTAAGGTTCGTAGGCTTTGTTGATGGCATAAACTTCTTCTGCTTCCATACCGAGAATATAGCGCATTAGGTCGGTGAAATGCACACCGCCATCCAATGCCCAACCACCACCAGCATCCATCTTGAAGTTACGCCAACCCCATTTTCCTAATGCCTCGCCAACCTCAACCCAGAAGAACATTCGTGGTTCACCGATGCGTCCTTGTGCTATTGCCCAGCTCCGTGTTCGTTGTATCCGTGCCAAGCGATAGTTTTCTGCTACGGATATGATTCTATCGTTGCGTTCGGCTGCTTCCATCATGAGTTTGCATGCACGCATTGTAATTCCAAAAGGTTTCTCTATGATAACATGTTTTCCTGCTTCCAATGCTGGTACCGCAAGGACATGATGGGCACTATGTAGTGCACAGATATCAACAGCCTCTAAATCGGGATGTTTGGCAAGCATTTCGTCAAGGTCTGTATAGACGGCAGGTTTTGTACCACCTTGGAATTCGTGCGCCTGATTTGCGCGCGCCTCTGCTCTACCCTTATCTATATCACACGCAGCGACTATATCATAATCTCTCAACTCTTTGGACCACATCTCACGATAACCGTTCATGTGGGCACCGGACATACCCCCACATCCGACTAAACCCATTTTAATTCCTTCTGCCATGTATACCTCCTTCGGTACTTATACTTACGTTTAGGATGGTATCCATCCACACTTACCTAAAACATTGTAATTCTAAGTGGAATTGTATAGAATAAGTTAATAGATGTCAACTTTTTTCTTAAAGTATACCAGTTTCTTCTGTTTTTGGTTTTCTTGTGTGGCATATCACATGCGTAAATATTCTGAAAATATTGTAGATCAGGTTTCGTTCCTCAACACCATAACTGTCAATTTAAGGTCTTCGTAGGTCGGAGTGAGCGCAGCGACGTCCGACACTTTCCTCCGAGATTCTGACAAAACGTATCCACCCCTCAATTACATTCCCTATTCAAAACCCTCTTATCCTGCAAATCCTATAATCTTGTAAATCCTGGTTCAGACAATGAACAGATTTAATATCTTACAAATACAAGATACTACCGACTATATTTTTTATTTTCATACGGTATTCCCAAAGACCCGTGCTACAATGGTAATGATGGAATGTTGGCACAAAATGTTACATGTCCTCGCGATAGTTTTCCTTGAATATTAAGGGATATTAAGATAAAGTAATTCAAGAACATCAGATAAATCACAAGAGAATTTTTTACAATGATTGGAGTGATGATGTATAGCAAATTACCACGCAAAGAGAGAAGTTACATTTGAAAAGTATAGGAATTATCCCAGCTCGATACGCTTCAAGCCGTTTTGAAGGGAAAGCGTTGGCAGATATTCTGGGAAAGCCGATGGTGCAGCATGTATATGAGCGGGCAAGCAAAGCAAAAATGCTCAGTCAAGTGATTGTTGCCACGGATGATAGACGAATCTATGATGCTGTTCAAGATTTTGGCGGGAACGTTCAGATGACAGGTGAGTGTGCTACAGGAACAGACAGAGTTGCTGTCGTCGCGAAACAACTGACATGTGATGTGGTTGTTGACATTCAAGGTGATGAACCGTTGCTTGAACCGGAACAGATAGATCTGATGCTTAGACCGTTTGTTAATAGACCTTCTGTGCAAGTTTGCACCTTGAAAGAGCGGATATTTACAATTGAAGATTATCTTGACAGGAACATCGTTAAAGTTGTTACTAATTTTGACGGGGATGCGTTGTACTTCTCAAGAGGTCCTATACCCAGCACACCGATTAATAAACAACATAATTTTGTTGAAGAAACGCTGGTATATAGACATATTGGACTATATGCATTCCGAAAAGAACAACTCTTCGCCTTCACATCTTGGGAACGTACCCCTTATGAGATTGCTGAAGGCTTAGAGCAGTTACGTTTTTTGGAACATGGTATTCCCATCCATGTCGTTGAAACCGACACCCCCCTTATTGGCGTAGATGTGCCTGAAGACTTGGAACGGGTAAAACAGATTTTTAAAAAGAGAGGCATTGAAAGCAAATGACAAAATATATCTTTGTAACAGGAGGCGTCATCTCAGGAATAGGCAAAGGAATCACAACCGCATCTCTGGGTAGATTACTCATCAACCGTGGTTTCAAAGTGAATGTGGTAAAAATTGATCCTTATCTTAATGTTGATGCGGGAGTGATGAACCCTTTTCAACACGGTGAGGTATTTGTAACACACGACGGTGCTGAGACTGATTTAGACGTTGGTAATTATGAACGTTTCTTCGGGGTTGACCTAAATCAACAGTCAAACTTTACGACAGGTTCTGTTTATAATGAAGTGATTCAAAAAGAACGGCGCGGGGATTACCTCGGTCAGACGGTTCAACTCATTCCACATATTACAGATGAAATAAAACGACGTATCTACCAGATTGGCAAGGATACAGATGTGGATGTCGTCATCACCGAAATTGGTGGTACCGTTGGTGATTTTGAAATGCTGCCCTTTATTGAAGCTATCAGACAAATGGCGATGGAGGTAGGACGGGGGGATTCATTGTTTCTCCACGTTTCACTCATTTACACTTTACCCAACGGTGAAAGCAAGAGTAAACCTACCCAACACAGTATCAGGAAACTCCAAGAATTTGGTATTCACCCCGATTTATTATTATGCCGTACAAGTCAACACCTTAATGATAGTGTTCGTAGGAAAATTTCACTCCTCTGCGGTATCAGTGAGGAATTTATCCTGGAGGGTTTGGATACAAAATGCGTTGATGAAATACCTCTGAATTTTGAACAACAAGGCATGGGACATCTTGTTTCAAAAAAATTAGGTCTTGAACGACGCGCAACGATGGATGCAGAGTGGATTGCGATGGTGGACAAACTAAAAAATCCTAAACACACCACTAACATTGCAATTGTGGGGAAATATACAACTGGAAGCGATGCATATATCAGCGTTCAAGAGGCTATAAAACATGGCGGTATAGCCAATGAGGCAGATGTTCATATTGAATGGGTAGAAGCTGAATCGTTGACAGATTATCCGAATATTGATAAATCGTTTGAGAATATTGATGGCATTTTGGTTCCTGGTGGATTCGGTGATCGCGGTATTGAAGGCATGATATTAGCAGCAAAATACGCCCGCGAAAATCGTATTCCTTACTTTGGATTGTGCCTCGGTATGCAGTGTCTTGTAATTGAATTTGCTCGACACATGGCGAACCTAAAAAATGCTAATAGCACTGAAGTTGATGAAAAAACCCCGTATCCTGTCATTGATTTGATGTTAGAACAACGCGCAATAGCAGACAAAGGCGCAACGATGAGACTTGGACATTATCCATGCGTTCTCAAGGAAAATACCAAGAGTTATGCTGCATATCAACAACCCATAATTTTAGAACGACACCGACATCGTTATGAGTTGAATAACGATTTCCGTTCACAATTAACTGAAGCAGGACTTGCTTTTAGTGGTGTATCACCTGATGGAAGCCTTGTTGAAATAGCTGAGGTGATTGATCATCCTTGGATGGTTGGTTCGCAATTCCATCCTGAATTTCAATCCAAACCTCTTACACCACACCCGTTATTTCGAGAATTTATCGCAGCAGTACTGCGTTATCAACAAGAAAAAACTGAATCGGGAGAGGGATCATGAACAGCAAAGCTACGGTTCTCTCCGGTGCATGGTATGGAGATAACGAACTGACGCTGAATTTTCCTACTGGTTGGGAAGTGGAGATGCTGAACCAACAGGATGCACCTACACTTTCCGATTCACAAATTGAACTGGCATTCGCAGAACCGATTGGTACTCCCCGTATTGCTGAACTTGCTAAAGGAAAAAAGAGTGCTGCCATCATTGTTGACGACCTAAGCCGTCCAACTCCTTCCTATAAAGTTATTCCACATCTATTGCGTGAACTTACCACAGCTGGTGTCCCCAAATCAGAGATACGATTTGTTGTTGGTGTTGGGGCACACCGTCCCATTACCAAGGAAGAGATGGCAAAGAAGGTTGGAGCAGACATAGCAGCAGAATATGAAGTAACTAATCATAACTTCCTAAGCGCGGATCTTCGCGCATTAGGAAAACTTGAGAACGGCACACCTGTGTATATCAATCGAGTTGTAGCAGATTCAGATTTCAAAATATGCCTTGGTGGTATTTATCCACATAGTTCCGTAGGTTTCAGCGGTGGTGCGAAGCTTATTGTTCCCGGTACGGCAGGTTTCTCCACGATGTATTATTTCCATACCTTTCCTCAAGGTCGTGGTCCTGCTGTGATTGAAGGACAGAGTGATGAACCTGATCGACGCGATACTATTGAGTTGGCAGCGGGGTTGCTTGGACTTGATGCTATCGTAAATGTCGTACTAAATAGCCGTCGTGAAATTGCTGGATTGTTCGTGGGTGACTTTATAAAGGCACACCGTAAAGGTGCACATTTTGCAAATGAGACTTACAGAACGGAAATATCGGAGACAACTCGTACCGAGAGTGATTTGGTCGTGATTAACTGCTATCCACTTGATGCCGATGCAATTCAACTTGATAAGGCACTTGCCGCATTTTCCTATTTTGAAAACGCGTATACGATTGCACTTTACCCGGCAACTGACGGCTCCTGTTTTCACGGACTTTTTGACCGACTTGATTACAAACGCTATATGCAGCAGAAAGTAGATAGGTTACCTTCAATACCAACACCTGAACCAAAACTTGGGAGACAATCTCAACTTCATGTTTGGTCTGAACATTTTGATAGAGATGACTTTTACAAAGAATATCCTTCATCTTTGCTTTTCCGTGACTTACAACAACTGATTAAACTAATGACAGAGAAACTTCCTGCCCATGCTAAAGTGGCAATTTTACCCGTGGCAGGCATTCAAGTTTTAACACCACAGGTGTCAACTTAAGGACAATTCTATACCTTCAGCGCGTCTGAAAAATATACGTAGGTCGGAGCGAGCTTGCGACCTCCGACACGTATGATTGCATTGAGGTTCCGATGTCGGAGGTTGCTTTGCTCGCTCCGACCTACAAGAGACTCCAACACTAAATTGACGTTAACAGATTTTCAAGTATTAACATCTGCTTAAACAGCATTAAGGTGATAACTGAGACGTTCTGTAAAAGGAAAAGAAATTATGAACAACACTGCAACAGTCCATTCACGTGCTTGGTATGGAGATGAACCCCTCACACTGAATTTTCCGAAAGGTTGGGAAGTGGAAATTCTTGGACCGAAAGATGCACCTGCCCTCTCTGACAAACAAATTGAACGTGCCATTGCTGAACCGATTGGTACTCCCCGTATTGCGGAACTCGCAAAAGGAAAAAAGAGTGCTGCCATTGTCGTTGATGACCTAAGCCGACCCACCCCTGCAGCCAAAGTCATTCCGTTTCTGCTGCGTGAACTCACCGAAGCAGGTGTACCAAAGTCAGAAATCCGTTTTGTTGTTGGCGGAGGATCACACCGACCTGTCACAGAGGAAGAAATTGCGAAAAAAGTTGGTGATGACATCGCTACCGAATATGAGGTCACAAGCCACGACTTTATGAGTGGTGACCTACGTGGTTATGGAAGCCTTGACAATGGAATGCCGATTTATATCAATAAGGTTGTTGCTGATGCGGATTTCAAAGTATGTTTGGGAGGTATCTATCCGCACGGTGCGGTTGGGTTTGGAGGTGGCGCGAAGTTGATTGTTCCCGGAATTTCTGGGTTTGCCACAATGTTCTATTTCCACACCTTTTCACCGAGTCGTGGACATGCTGTCATTGAAAAGAAGGGGAGTACTCCTGACCATCGCGATTTTGCGGAGGAGGTCGCTGCTGTCATCGGTCTTGATGTTATCGCTAATACCGTTCTTAATACCCGACGAGAGATTTGTGGTCTGTTTGTTGGAGACTATGTTCAGGCACATCGCACCGGGGCACATTTTGCATTGGAAACTTATGGAACAGAGATACCGTCGCAGTCCCGTAAGGAGACGGATCTGGTCGTCCTAAATTGTTATCCGCTTGATAGTGATCCTATTCAAACTGGAAAAGCGTTGTGGGCATCAAGTCACTTCGAAAAAGCGTATAAGATGGTGCTTAACCCCGCGTGTGATGGTATCTGCTATCATGGGTTATTCGATCAAATAGATTACTCTCGTTTTCTTGAACAGAGAGCAGAAAGAATCCCGCCAGAACTACCAGAACCTAAACTCGGAAATCTCGATCAGATACACGTTTGGTCAGAACATTTTTTAGTAGATGACTTTTACAAAAAGCATTCCAACGGTATTCTCTTCCGAGATCTTGAACAGCTGATTCAACTATTTACCGAGAAACTACCTGCAAATGCAAAAGTTGCAGTCTTCCCTTCCGCGGGTATTCAGGTATTGGCACAGGAAGAGTAGCAGAGCATCCTATGGCATCTTCTATCAGAAACAGTTTACAGCGCATCAATACTTTTCTCGGCAAAACTGAAACGGGTTTATTATGTCTGATTGTTGCTATGATGATTGGACTTGCGGTGCTTGAAATTGTTTTACGATATGTCTTTAAAACGAGTTTTATGTGGAAACACAGGATGCTTCAGAACTTGACCCTCTGGCTGTGTTTTCTTGGTGCAGCACTCGCGTCTTCCGAAAGACGACATATTAGTATTGATGTACTCACCAGAATTTTACCAACCAACGTCACACGTTACAGTATCTATATTATTGATGTATTGAGTCTGTCAGTCGTAAGTATTTTAGCCTATTTCGGCTTTGTATTTCTGATTGAAGAACAACAGAGTACTGTTACACTGATAGGCAATATACCGTTATGGTGGGCAAAGACCATTATTCCGTTTGGGTTTGTTCTCATTGGAATTCACTTGATACTTCAGATATGTATCAATTTAACAGGAAGTGAAGATACGGATGAGGAAGCCGAAGGAGAAGCAAACTAATGGGATTATTAATCGGCATTGTCTTAGTAGGTTTTGCCCTTTTAGGTGGTTCACTCTTTATCTTACTCGGTGGAGCATCAATTATCGGATATGCCACTGCAGGTCTACCACTTACATCAATCCTAATAGACTTTAATAGTATTATTAAAAATACCACAATACCGATTATCCCGCTCTTTACTCTTGCGGGATATATTATTGCAGAAGGTAATGCACCCCAACGGTTAGTTGCGTTTGCGCGGGCAAGTGTTGGCTGGTTACCGGGTGGAATTGCTGTCGTTGTCCTCACTACATGTGCTTTCTTTACCACCTTTACCGGTGCATCCGGTGTAACCATAATCGCACTCGGTGGTTTGGTCTATCCTATTCTACGGCAAACCTATAATGAGAATTTTTCACTCGGTCTGATAACAGCATCTGGCAGTATTGGACTTCTTTTCCCTCCAAGCATTCCACTAATACTCTATGCTATTGTTGCGAATGTGCCAATAGCCGCGATGTTCTTTGCTGGGATTATTCCGGGGATACTCATTCTTGTTATTCTTGGTTCCTACTGCAGTGGTTGGAGTCTCTTCAAACATGCAGAAACGACACCGTTTAGTTTGCCTGATTTTGCACGCACATTTTGGGAAGCAAAATGGGAACTGTTGTTGCCGGTTCTCGTATTAGGCGGGATCTTCAAAGGTATTAGTCTGGATGAAGTCGCAGCACTGACAGTAATTTATGTCTGTATTGTAGAAATATGCATCCACCGTTCCATTTCCATAAAAACACTACCGCGTCTTGTCAAAGAGAGCATGCTCCTTGTAGGAGCAATACTTATCATCCTTGGCATTGCTTTAGGATTAACGGGGTATCTCAATAATCTTGAAGTTCCTATTATTGTCCTTGATTGGATTCAATCCATAACAGAAAACAAAATCATAACACTTATCGGTCTCAATATTTTTCTCCTGATCGTTGGATGTATGATGGACATATTTTCCGCTATCGTCATTGTTGTTCCTTTACTCCTGCCGATTGCTGACCAACTTGGGATTGACAAAACGCATCTTGGGATTATCGTACTAACCAATCTTGAAATCGGTTATCTTACACCACCTGTAGGTATGAACCTGTTTATATCAAGTATAAAGTTTGATAAATCTGTGGTGCTACTTTACAGGTCTGTACTGCTGTTTATCGCTTTGTTACTGATTGCACTGATACTTGTAACCTATATCCCGGACCTAAGTTTATGGCTCCCGCGCGTGCTTGGTAAAATAACTGTACCGTTGTTATGACCTATTAATCACATCAACACACCAAAATCCCTTCCGCATAATCCGAGATTCAGACAAATATTATACCATTTCTAACATATTAATTTACCACTACATTGTTTATCCGTATGTGCTAAAAATTGTGACTTTTTGCACGTCACTGTGACGTTTTGCATCCAGTCAGGATAAGGAATGTGACGCGAATTTCGCTTTTTTTTTGCTCCTTTTTTCTGAACCAGGATTTTCAAGATTTCGTGTTTGCGACTATTTATCCCATATCAACAGATACAGGGTTTCCTCTTGAAAAGGAACTTCAAAATACCAAACTTATCATCCTGTAAATCCTATAATCTTGTAAATCCTGGTTCAGACAATTCCGAAAACCCCATAAAACCTATTGGATATCTATTGTTCCACTCCCTTGATTAATTTCACTTCCCATACCACCATCCGTTAAACTATAACATCATAACCTCGTAGGTCGGAGCGAGCATAGCGACCTCCGACATGTATGATTTCATTGCACTTTTTATATTCTGTAGGAGCGACCTACGGACTGCAAAGCATATATATTCTGAAAGAACAACAGGAGCATAATCATGACAACCGAAACAACCCAAAACCAGATTAATCCCAAATTTGAGCCAATGTTAGAACAAATGGGTAACTTACTCACCCATCTGTTGAACGCACAAAATGAGATATGGAACCATGTAAAGGAAGGTGTTATACCTGCTAAGGAAGCCAACAATCTGACCCCATGCATAACCAACACCATGAAAATCATTAACCAATGTAATACGTTCATGAGGCGTTACAACATTGAAACCCAAGGATACGACTCCAGTGTCCGCATGGCAGGCAAGAATTCAAAGAAGCAACAACAATCAGAACAAACCGACCAACCAGAAGACCAAAAACCGCAGGAACTCAACCATCTGAATTCAGTAACCAAAGAATACCAAGAGGCACTCCCACCACCCAAAAAAGAGGAAAATGTAGAAAGTATGGAAACTGAGGAGAATGCTGAAGCTAAGGATATTGATGATAAAAAGGAAAATGCTGAGGAACAAAAAACATCAGCAGAAAATGAACCGAAGAAGGTGCAAACCAAACCAGCACCCGGCATCATCACCCCATCCAAGACCAGACTACCCATCATCACATACAACCCAAACGGATTCCAACCTTACGGACAGATGCGTGACCTCTTCAAATCCCACGAACCTATCAAAATGGCAAGCGGCACTTACGATGCAGGTAAAACCTATAGCTGCGTCGCATACATGGACATGTTAGCACGGCAATATCCCGGTGCGAGACTAACCTTTATCCACCGTTATCTGAATAGAGTTTATAGAAATATCATACCAACCTACGAAAAGTATCTCGGTTTTAAACCCTCAACCTACAAATCCCAAAATCCCACACCCATCATAAAATACGGTGGGGAGTTACCCGAATTCTTTGAATACTGGAACGGATCCCGTATCTACATCAACGGTTTAGACAAAATAGAGAACATGCTATCCGACTTCTATGATGGTGCATTCGTTAACCAAGCAGAATTAGTAGAATTTGACTCGTGGGATCATTTGAGAGCAAGAGTTTCAGAACGTGCAGGCACAGCACCCATCGCATTCCTACTCGGTGATTGCAACCCAAGCACACCGAATCACTGGATTCGACGGCAAACCCAAGCAGGAAAACTACAGTTCTTTGAGATGACTTTCCGTGACAATCCTGAAATCTACAATCAACAGACAGGTGAAATAACCGAAGAAGGTAAGCGACGAGTAGATAGACTACAAGATTTGGAAGGACTACGGTATAAACGAGGTTACGAAGGTCTATGGGTATCAGGAGAAGGTTTAGTTTTCGAGGAATTTCAACCCGATATCCATATCGTTGACAACTTTGATATTCCTAAAGAATGGCCCCGTTATCTCAGCATTGATTGGGGATACCGCAACCCGTCAAGTTGTATCTGGTGGACTCTCACTAAAGACGAACGAATCTATGCATACAAAGAGATATACAAAACCAAACTCACACAACCCGACTTTATCAAGATGATAGAGGATAATCAAGATGAGGATAGACATGTCGCTTATGCTGCAGTAGATAGTGCGGATCAAGATGCGGTGGAACAACTAAAAAATGCAGGTTACCGCGTTCAAGAACCAAAAAAGTCTCGTGCAAAACAGATAGATGTAGTCAAAGAGAGACTAAAAGTTGACGAAACAGGTAAACCCTCAATCTTCTTCTTTCGTAACAGACTTGTGCATCCACCCGATCCAGAACTGAAAGAGGCATACCGTCCCATTGAAGTCACCGATGAATTCCTGACGTGTGAATACTTAGAAAACACGGACGGCACAGACAAAGACGACGAAGCAATCACGCGAGACCATCACGGCATAGACAGCACAGCCTATTTCATCTTAAGTCTACAACGTCCACGGACTGTCGGTAGTGGTAAATTCATCGGTGGTGCTGTCACCATGGGCAAAAGTTTCTAACATAATCCCTATCTCGTAGGTCGGAGCGAGCGAAGCGACCTCCGACATGTGTGTTTAAATGCCCTTTTTTCTTAACCAAAATCAAGGAAAACACAATCCTATGAAAACAACATTGAAACACAAAGTTGTCTCTTATCCTGAAAATCCTATAATCCTGAAAATCCTGGTTCAGAAAAAAACATCGATACACAAAAAGACTTCTTATCCTGGAAATCCTGGTTCAGAAAAAATGCGAAATTCGCGTCACATTCCTTGTTCTGACTGGATTCTGCACGTCACACTGACGTGCAGGAAAGTCACATAAATAATATGTTTACCAAGCTTCAGCGGGGCAACAGGTGTATAGCAAATAGCAGATTTTCACCCTATTGCCAAAAACTTTACACACCCGTAGATAGTAAATAATTTACATCTCTATAAGATATATGCTATAATTGATACAGTTTCAATAATAGAGAGGAGAACAAATTTATGAAACAGGTTCATTGGTTAAAAAAGGTTCACATATCAGCAGTAGTAAGCATGATATGTCTATTTGCAATTGGTTTTATATTTATTGGATGTGCAGATACAAACACGACAGAGGAATTTAAGGTTGCGATGCTGCTACCAGCATCAAAAACTGACGCAGGTTGGAATGCCTTAGCTTATGAAGGACTTCTTGCTATTGAAAAAGAGCTGGGTGCCAAAATTATGGATGTTGAAAGCCGAACTTCTGCTGACCAGGAACAACACTTCCGTTATTACGCAGAAAAAGGATACGATCTCATCTTTGGACACGGCTACGAGTTTCAAGGTCCAGCTAAAGCAGTTGCCTCAGATTTCCCCAACACTATTTTTATCACATCTTCGGGTGGCACCACAACTGACAATATCTCACCGGCTAACTTCCGAGTAGAGCAACCCGCATACCTTTTAGGTATAATCGCAGGTATGATGACAAAGAACAACAAGCTCGGTGCCCTCGGTGGTGTTGAAATACCATCAGTAAAAAGCACTTTTATTGCCTTTGAAGCCGGTGCAAAAAGTGTTAATCCCGATGTGGAAGTCAGACAGGTATGGGTAGGCAATTGGGAAGATGCTGTTAAAGGGAAAGAACTTTCATTAGCACTTATTAATGAAGGTGTTGACTTTATCTTTCCGAATGCAGACGCAGCAGGACTTGGTGCTTTTCACGCTGCCGAAAACGCTCAAGCTGAAGGAAATATGGTATACACATTTGGGGCAAATAAAGATAAGAGTGAGATTTCCGAAACTACTGTGCTCGCAAATGCAGTGATTACACCTAAAGCATTTGTAAAGATCGCCAAACTGGTTAAGGAAGGAAAATTCAAACCAAAGATCTATACTTTCAACATGCTGACAGACCAAGCAATCACACTCGTATATAACCCAAAATTGAAGGATAAGATCCCACAAGAGGTGCTTGATAAGGTTGAAGAGGAAAAATCCAAAATCTTATCTGGTGAACTTGAGGTGCCGCAAATTGATTTCACCGAAGAGAATTAATTCTGATACACCGATCTGCACATTTTGTGCTTCTTGTTAGATGGAAATGTTGACATGTCAAATCTAATGCAAATTGATGGTATTGAAGTCACCTTTACTGAAGGTGAAACTGTGCTTGAAGTGGCACAAAGACATGAAAAAGAAATTCCAACGCTCTGTTATGATCCGCGGTTGGAACCATTTGGAGGATGTCGATTGTGTATCGTTGCAGTAGAAGGGGCACGTAATCCAGTTGCATCTTGCACTACGAAAGCCGCATCTGGGATGGTTGTTGAAACAACAACCGATGAAATAGAAGTGTATCGGAAGAGTCTACTTGAGATGGTGGTGAGTGAGAACCGTGAGATAGATGTCCACCCGTTAAGTGGTTATGCTTCTGGTGAACTCGCCAATCTTTGTAACAAGTACGAAATCCATGACACAGAAATTACAGGTGCGAAATCTGGCACAAGCAAGGAAGATGATAATCCGTTTATTCTAAGGGATTACGAACTCTGTATCTCCTGTTATCGGTGCGTACGTGTCTGTGCCGAACAGGAAGGTGACCATGCCATCAATGTGATGAATCGCGGTTTCCATACACAGATTACGACAGAATTTGATGGTCTTCTAAAAGATTCTGCCTGTACTTTCTGTGGACAATGTATCCAGACCTGTCCTACAGGTGCACTTGCCGACAAGAAAGCACTTCGTGCTGTTGATAAAGTCGCTGATACCCCGCTGAACAAAACACGGACTATCTGTCCATATTGCGGGGTCGGTTGTTCTGTTGATATGCTAACGAATGAGGATACAATAGTCGGTATTCACCCGGCAATGGACGGACCTGCCAATCAAGGCGCGCTCTGTGTCAAAGGACAATTTGCTTATGACTTTGTGCAGCATCCCGACCGATTGAAAACACCACTAATTCGTGGAAATGATGGTGAGTTCCATGAAACCACATGGGATATTGCACTTGATAAAGCTGCAGATGGGTTCAAAAAAGTCCTTTCTGAGCATGGGAGATATAGCATCTACGGTATCGCTTCTGGACGTGCACCGAGTGAAGCTGCGTATCTCATGCAGAAGTTCATACGTGCAGGATTTGGGACTAATTATATAGACAATTGCAGCCGTGCCTGACACGCACCAACCGTTGCCGGTCTGGCAGCGACAATCGGACGCGGGGCAATGTCTAACCCTCTCGTTGATATGGAAAAACCGGATGTAATTTTCTGTATCGGCACGAATATGACAGAATGTCATCCTGTTGCAGCGACTGGGTTAAAAAAAGCAATCGCACGTGGTGCCAAACTCATTGTGGCGGACCCGAGAAGAATCGGATTAGCGGAAATGTCTCATCTTTATTTACCACTACGTGTCGGGTCAGACACCGCGCTACTCCTTGGAATGGCACACGTCATCGCTCGCGAAGGTTTGATTGATGAGGAATTCATCGAAAATCGCACGACTGGGTTTGACGAATTTTTTGAACACATCAGTCAATGGACTCCGGAATGGGCAGAAACGATCACAGGTGTACCAGCTAAAGACATTGAAACTGCAGCGATGTGGTATGGTGATACAAACAAAGCAGCCATCTACTACACACTTGGAATTACGGAACATATCTGCGGTGTGGAAAATGTCCAGAGTTTATGCAATCTGGCGTTAATGACAGGTAACATTGGACGCGAGGGCACAGGAATTAACCCGATGCGCGGGCAAAACAACATTCAAGGTGCAGGAGATAGTGGCGCGCTACCAAACAACTATCCCGGTTTTCAATCTGTTACTGATCCGATAAATCAGGAGAAGTTCAAGACGGAATACGGCAAGACAATCGACCTTGAGAAGGGCATAACAAAAGTTACTGCTTTAGAACTCTGTGGTGATAGCATTCATGCAATGTTGATTGATGGTGAAAATACGCTGTTATCCGATCCAGACCGTGAGCATTGCGAACATGCACTACGTTCTTTGGAACATCTCGTTGTCATTGATATTTTTCTGACTGAAACCGCAGCACTTGCTGATGTTGTGTTGCCTGCGTCAGCCTGGGGTGAGACTGATGGGGTATGTGCAAATACAGAACGACGTGTTCAACGCATGCGTGCAGCCGTTCCACCTCCGGGATATGCTAAACCTGATTGGTGGATTATCTCTGAAATTGCCAAACGTATAGGTATTAATGGTTTTAATTATGAATCACCTAAACCTATTTTCAATGAACTCTGTCGGCTTTCACCGATATATGCTGGTTTAGATTGGGATCGTATAGAGAACGGTGTCACAGACGAATTAAATAATCAATGGCCCGTCCCACACAAAGGTCATCCTGGCACTCCTCGATTACACGAGGAAACTTTTGTTAATGGCAGAGGTGTTTTTTCTAACGTGCATTACCGAGACCCTGCAGAGACAATTAGTGATGATTTTCCTGTGTGGTTAACGACTGGGAGACGTTTGCAATCCTATCATACCCGGACACAAACAGGGAGAGCACAAGGCATTGATTATCTATTGTCCGAAGAATCGCTTGAAGTGAATCCTGCCGACCTTGAAAAATGGAAATTGTCAGATGGTGAATGGTGTAAGATGAGTAGTGCACGCGGGAGCATTAACATTAAAGTCAAAGCAACAAATCGTTCACCGCGCGGCACAGTTTTTGCCAGTTTCAGCTTTGCTGATGTTCCCGTAAATCTATTAACCGGTTCAGGATACGATCCTATCACACATACTGCTGAATTGAAGGTGTGTCCTGTAAAATTAGAACCACTCTAAGGAGAATATCTAATGGAATGGAAAACAAGTTGGTTAGAAAATATTGATGATGAAGATGCTCTAAAGAAACAGCTACAATCTGAGGGATTTAACGCCTATCAATGGTCAGGTCGTCCTGGTGGTGAATACCTTGATTACATCCACACACAAGACGAGGTGCTCTGCGTTTTATCTGGCACTGCGGAAGTAAAAGTTGATGAAGAAACCGACACCATTAAACGTGGTGACCGAATCGATGTTCCAGCGAATACCTACCATTCATTAACTGTAACAAGTCCCGAACCCCTCGTCGTATTGACTGGAATGCGCAATTCATAATAGCATTCTATTGTCAGTTTTCAGCAATCAGAATAGACCTAATCTCTTATTACGTTCACAAAAATCCACATTCTAAAGAAATGTTTACTGTAAACTGAATAGAAAGGAATTATATGAATATTACTGTTGAAACTGGTGATTTTCGCCAAAAAGAAACTGATGCTGTCCTTATCCCTATACTTGAAGATGATTTACATAATGAATTACTCCTTGCTGCTGATGCATCTTTAGATGGAAGTATTCAAGCGTTTTTGAACCTTGGTGACTTCAAAGGAAAACCGAAGACTACAAGTGTCCTTTATACAAACGGTGCATTACCCACACCTCGGATTATATTAGTCGGTCTCGGTATGTACAATGAACTCAATGCAGAGAAGGTTCGTCAAATTGCCGGACACACAGCAAGACATTTACGCGATATGGGACTCAAATCAGTCACGGTTCCCATTCCACCCGAAACACAGGATGATTGGACACAGGCAGCCGTTGAAGCCAGTCTGCTCTCACTCTATGAATTCAAACAACACAAAACTCAAAGCGATGAAGATAGTGAAAATAATAAATCACTTGACTCTATGACATTTCTGGTCGGAAGCGAAGCAGAGAAGTCGTTAATAGAACCCATCGTTGAACGAGGACAAACCGTAGCAAAAGGCACCATCCTTGCCCGCGATCTCAGCAATCAACCCGGAAACCACCTTACTCCAACACAACTCGCAGATAAAGCCGAGGAAGTAGCGGAAACAGTAGGACTCGACTGTACAGTTTTTGACAAACCGACACTTGAAGAAAAAGGCTTTCGTACACTCTTAGCGGTGGCACAAGGTAGTGCAGAAGATCCGAGATTTATCATTCTGGAATACACACCTGAAGGAGAAGGACACGATACCGTTGCCCTGGTCGGAAAGGGAATAACTTTTGATACCGGTGGAATTTCACTGAAATCTGGAAAAGGTATGGACGAGATGAAACATGACATGTCTGGTGCTGCAGCTGTATTAGGGGCAATGCAGGTGATCGGACAACTCAAACCGAATGTACGTGTCATCGGAATAATTGCGACTACGGAAAACATGCCGGGTTCAACCGCAATAAAACCCGGAGATGTTATCACATCTTACGGTGGGAAAACTATTGAGATTATGAATACGGATGCCGAGGGGAGACTAATATTGGCTGATGCACTCGGATGGACTGCACAATATGAACCGAATGGTGTTATAGATTTAGCTACGCTTACAGGTGCTGTGATTACCTGTCTTGGTCATATCGCCGCTGGGGCAATGGGTACCGATGATGCTCTCATGGAAAAGCTAAAGAAAGCTGCTGATAAAACACATGAACGTGTATGGGAATTACCGCTTTGGGATGATTATGATGAAGGTGTCAAAAGCAAAGTTGCAGATGTACAGAACATTGGTGATGGCACTGCTGGAACACTTGCAGGAGCTGCATTTCTGAAGAAATTCGCCGAAGGGTACCCGTGGGTACATCTTGATATCGCAGGTACTGCCTGGGGAATGAAAGGATCTTCATATATTCCAGATGGAGCATCTGGATACGGTGTGCGGTTGTTAGTCCAATTAGTTGAGGATTGGTAAGGATTGCTATTAATCCATGGTTCATTATTAGAGTCAACGCCAAATGTTTATATGGACATTTGGCGTTATTTTCTATGAAAAAACATTCAACGTCAAAACTATGCACCTCATAGATACGAGAATTCTATCCGACACGTTGTTTTCCCACTCAAATAGCACAGACCATCTTACTTCACCTAAATTCCGACTCAACCAAATTGTAAATATTCTGTCAAAAAACAACGCACATAATAGCCGTCCTTTGTAGCACTGACATAGTATCGCTTTAGAAAATTGTCATTTCTCACGAAGAAAGATATAAACGAGAATGCCCAAGAAAGTAAATCATCAACGACGAAACTTTGGATTTGCCCTCCTTCAAGGCACATTCATGCGAATTAACCTCGCATTCGTAGATGTATCCACCGTTCTTACTGCTTTTATTTATAAATTAACCCAATCAGGCATCTTGGTAGGTTTGACGGGATCTATGATGACAGCAGGTTGGATGTGGCCCCAGTTGTTGGTGTCAAATCTGCTGGAACATCGACGACGAAAAATGCCGTATTACGCACTCGGTATGAGTGTTCGTGTGTTGGCATGGTTAGCAATCTCATATTATACTATAAAAATAGGTTCGGAAAGTCCTATCTTACTGGCAGGATGCTTTTTAGGCTTTTACTTTCTGTCCTCCTCTGCTATGGGTGTTTCAACGCTCCCCTACATGGACATCGTCTCTAAATCTATTGCTCCGAATCGACGCGCTCGCTTTTTTAGTCTACGACAAATGTTTGGTGGATTCTTCGGAATCTGGGTTGGCTTTTTAGTACGTGCTATGCTTGGTAAGGAAGAGGAATTTACTGGTGTTCTGGGTTGGATTACACAATTATTCAAAACGCTTAGCATATATCTCATCAGTACCATCGGTCTGTCTGATACTGATCTTGGATTTCCATCAAATTATGCATTTCTCTTTATCTGTTCAGTTATTGCTGCGTTCCTCTCTTTTATTAGTTTCTTAGGGATACGCGAACCTATTCATCCCGTCAATGCCAAACGCCAACCTATGTGGGAACACCTAAAGCAGGGACCACATTTTTTGCGTACAGACAAGAATTACCGACGGTTCATCTTCTTCCGTATCGGAACACATTTTGCAAGCATGGCATCTCCTTTTTATGTGCCGTATGCTCTGGAAGTACTAACGGTTTCGGAGGCTGACATAGGTTTTTTCATCGTTTGCTCTGCCCTGAGTGGGGTCATCTCAAATGCAATGTGGGGTTATATCGGTGAGAAATATGGCGTGCGATGGTTGTTAATTATCAGTGTCGGTCTCATGTCATTTCCACCTATCATAGCGTTTTCGTCAGCGTCGTTACCATCTTCCTTACACGTCCCCGCCTATTTGTTAATTTTTACTATTGGAGGCATATTGGCGAACGGTGTGATGGTAGGATTCATGTCATATATGCTCAACATCGCACCTCCGCGAAGTAGACCGAGTTATATCGGTTTTATGAATACGCTACTCCTACCAGCGAGTTTTGCGCCAGTTATAGGAGGACTGCTTGAGAAACTTATAGGGTATCGGTGGCTTTTTGTTATCTGTTTTGGAATCTGTCTTATTGCCTTCCGCATCGCTACCGGACTACAGGAAATCATGTATGAGGATGAGTTTGAAGAGGATGTTGAGGCATAGGGTGTTGTGCTTGCAATTCCATTGAAATCTTTTGCTGAACATGGTATTATTTTGGGACAAGGTTGTAGTTGTAAGTGAAATGAACAAACTGAAAAGGGATTAAGTAACATGGAACAGCGGTTTGAAAAATGGAATAATTGGCTTGATAATATTGATAACGATGTTTGTCTTCTCAGCAGTAATCGGTCTATCTTCCGAGAAATCCAGAAAATAGTTGATAACAACCCACAGATTCAGACACCCAATCTATTTTATTCCTTTCTGGGGGACACCTATGTTGCTTTTACAGTAATGACAGTACGTCGGCAAATTAAGTCTCATAAAGATAGTATTTCATTTGCTGGACTGTTACAAGAAATAATAGACACTCCCTGCGTTCTTTCGCGAGAGCGTTTCGTAGATTTGTACCCGTCATCTATGAAAGGGCATGCCAATTCTGATTTTGCACAATTTGCGGGTGATTGTAAAGACCATGTTGACCCTGATTTGGTTAAACAAGATCTAAAACAACTAAAATTTTTGGGAAAAAATCTTGAAATTTTCGCGGACAAACGGATAGCACACCAGGATAGACGGAAAATAAAACATGTGCCAACTTTTAATGACTTAGATGTTTGTATAAATTATCTGGAGGAACTAACAAAAAAGTACTTGTTATTATTTAGGGGTGTAGCAAGATCTCCTCTTGTTACAAACTTAGATGATTGGCATGAGATTTTTCGAGAACCTTGGATACTTCCAGATAATACGTCAGTCGCTGATCTAACTGCGTGGTGGAATGCTGAAGGTGACAAGGAGTGGGATGAATGGTCTCCGTGAAACCCGCAGATGTCGTGATTGCCGATTTTCCGGGTGTCACTGGAGTTAAAAGACGTCCAGCAGTGGTTCTTTCAACAATAGATTATCATTCATTCCACAGAGACGTAATCCTTGGTGCAATTACCACAAATTTGGCTGCGTCTACAACGCCGACAGATCATCTAATAGTGGATTGGACAATAGCAGGGTTAAGACGACCAAGTGCATTTAGGACTTTCCTTGTTACATTACCACAAAGAGAACTGATAGCTATCATTGGACACCTATCAGATTCAGACCGCGTAGCTGTGGAAGAATGTGTACGGAAATCTATTTCAATATGAATAATTAAAGATACAAATTGATGCTAAGATTTGATTATTTTTCTTTCAAGTTTGTATTTCTAAGTGAAATCATTCCCATTTTTTGTAATTTTTCATCCTATCTGAACTTTACCAATCATCTAACTACTCTTTCTGTATTCACAATGAAACGATAATTTTAAAACACCATGCCTGCAAATCAACCCAACATCCTCATCATTATGTCTGATGAACATGCACCTATGTTTAGTGGACCGTATGGACACCCTCTCGTACAAACGCCATACATGGACAGACTCGCTGAAGATGGTGTCACCTTCACGAATGCCTACTGCAATTCCCCGCTCTGTATGCCGTCACGAATGTCGTTTATGACAGGACGATATATCCATAAAATTGGCGCGTGGGACAACGCAGCACCTTTACGTCCTGATGCTGTCACATGGGCACACCTTCTACGCGATGCAGGGTACGATGTTGTTCTTTCAGGTAAACAACATTTCGGTGGTATGGATCAGTTGCACGGTTTCCGAGCACAGTTTGCACGAGACCTCCATGCTGAACGAAAGCACGGACTTACGGATTGGGAGAATGGCACGCCTCCAGCAACACGTCCATGGCAGGGGCTTGAAAATGCCCGTCCCGGAACAACGGAAGAAATTGAGGTAGATGACCTTGCTGAAACTGAAGCCTTGAAATATCTCCAAGAACCAGCAAGACAAGAGCAACCGTGGGCACTCAACGTCTCTTTCATTGCACCACATTTTCCGCTTGTTGTGCCGCAAAGGTTTTGGGATCTCTACCCTTTGGAAGAAATTGATATGCCCAATATACCAGATGGACACCTCGAAAATCAGCACCCGGTTTACCAGCGAATGCGTCGTATGTTCGGATGCGTTGATTTTCCAGATGAGTTAGTCCGCCGCGCCCGTGCTGGCTATTATGGATTGATTACCTATCTTGATGAGAAGATTGGAAGATTGATACAAACCCTTGAGGAAACTGGACAATTGGAAAATACCGTTGTCATCTATACCAGTGACCACGGTGAGATGAACGGTGAACACGGCATGTGGCGTAAATCAAACTTCTATGAAGCATCTGCTCGTGTACCGCTTCAGATAATGTTCCCCGAACATCTATCCGCAGGGAAACGTATTGATGAAATCGTCTCTCTTGTTGACCTAACAGCTACGCTTGTTGATATCACAGGCACACAATCCACAACTCAACTTGATGGAGATAGTCTAATTCCGTTGATACAAGGTACTGCTTCCGATTGGAAAGATTTCGCATTCTCCGAATACCTTGCACACGGTGTTAAACGTCCGATGGCGATGTTACGTAAAGGCAGATATAAATACAACTATAGCCTCGGTGATCTGCCTGAACTTTACGATATAGATGAAGATCCCGGTGAATTTCGTAATCTTGCCAATCAACCTAAATATCAGGAAGTCTGTAACGAAATGCAAGCACAACTATTAGCTGAATGGGATCCTGTTGAGATTGAAAAGCAGGTGCGAGAGAGTCAGAAGGCACGTATCCTCATTGATCACGTTACTAAAGGACAATGGCGAAATGCAGTATAATACAAACACCATATAGTAGAAGGAATAAACATGGCTTCATCAAACAAGAAACCTAACCTTGTATATGTCTTTGCTGATCAACTCCGCTATCAAGCATGCGGTTATGCAGGGGATACACGTGCACGGACACCAAACATTGATCGACTTGCAACAGAAGGTGCGAATTTCTGCAATGCAGTCTCTGGTAGTCCGATGTGTGCACCGTATCGGGCATCTCTATTCACTGGAAAATATGCAAGTAGCACAGGTATGGCAATCAACGAACTCCGAATGAATCCTAACCACGACTGCTTCGGACATGTTTTGCATAGGAATGGTTACCAGACAAGTTATATCGGCAAGTGGCATCTATGGGCAAACCAGTTGGGAAGACATCACGACTCTCAGAATTCGTATATTCCACCGGGACCGCATCGCCTTGGCTTTGATGGAGAATGGTCTGCATATAACTTTCATCACACCTATTTTGACACATACTATCACAAGGACAGTCCGGAAAAGATCACAATTCTGGGTTATGAACCGGATGGACAGACAGATTTGGCAATCGAATACCTACAACGCGCATCAAATGAAGACGATCCCTTTGCCCTATTCCTCTCAATTGGCACACCTCATGATCCGTGGACACAGAACAACGTTCCAAGTGAATATTATGAGATGTTTCGAGATGTTGACTTTCCTTTACCACCGAACTACAAAGAAGAAAATGATCCTTATGGCGATTCGTGGGCAATGATGTCTGCAGACAACCGTGCAAAACTTCCCGAGTGGATGCGTGTCTATTATGCAATGACGACTAATTTGGATTGGAATATCGGCAGACTGCTAAACGAAATTAACGAACTCGGAATGCGAGACGACACCATCTTCGTGTTTACCTCAGACCATGGTGAGATGTTTGGGGCACAGGGACGTAAAGCGAAAAACATCTTTTATGAGGAAGCAGTTCGTATTCCGTTTCTTGTCCGTTGGTCTAATAAAATTTCGGGTGAACATGTCGCTGATGCTTGTTTAAATACACCTGATATTATGCCTACACTGTTGTCAATGATGGATTTACCAATTCCTGAAGATGTTGAGGGATCAGATCTCAGTCCAGCAGCGTTCGCTCGATCTTTTGATGGACCAGATGCTGCATTTATGCAAGGTATGGGATGCACTGCAAAATGGGAAGATGGGTATGAGTGGCGTGCACTAAGAACAAAACAGCATACTTATGCCGTTCACCGTCCAGATGGCTGCGAGATACTATTTGATAATGAAGCGGATCCCTTCCAAACCCGTAATTTAGTGGGTGATCCTGAATCACTAACACTACGTGACAATTTCCGAGAGATGTTAAAACAACGTATGAATGCTCTTAACGATACTTTTGAGGCATGCACATGGTATCGTGATAATTGGACAGAGGATCGCATCATTCTTAGGACAGCAACGTTAAGGTAGTTTTTCCAGCATCAAACCTGCTATTGGTTGCTGTGTTCTTCTTAGGATAGATAATTTCTAATACCACATCGCCTTATTCACAACATTCTGCAGCGGTTCACCTTCAGCGAATCGGCGTGCATTTTCAAAAAACACCTCAAAATGCCGTTCCGAGATATTCTCTGCATCCTTGACAGCAATGTGTGGAGTTAACAACACATTCGGCATTTTCCACAACGGACTTTCGGCAGGTAGTGGTTCAACTTCAAATACATCTAACCCACATCCCGCAATAACACCTTGCTCAAGTGCCTCAACAAGGTCAGTGAGAATCGTGGTTTTACCACGACCGATGTTTATGAAGTAAGCAGTTTTTTTCATCAACGCGAATAGGTTCTTATTCCACATCCCTTCCGTTTCAGGTGTATGTGGTATAGTCACTATTACAAAGTCGGCAAGTGGAAGGAGTGTGTCTAATTCCGTAGGTTCATGCATTTCCACAAAAGGCACATCATATTCCCATCTTGCATCAACACCGACAACCTTCATGCCGAATTCTGCACAAAGTCGTGCAGTCTCATGTCCGATACCTCCTACACCGACAATCAACGCAGTTGCTTGTGCAAGGTCAATATATCCACTCTTGCGCGCATTGTTATCCCAATTTGACATACGTTGGGCATCCATATAGTACGGTAATCCGCGAGCAAGTGCAAGCACGAACATCAGAATATGTTGGGCAATGTGGTCATTGTAAATACCACGCGGGTTACAGACGACAACTGGATGTTCAATCAATGCGGGGTAATAGAAGCCGACAGCTGGACCTGCTGCAGGACTCTGTAGCCATCGGAGATTTTTTGCTAACGGTAATTGTTCAGGAGACACCCACCCGTAGACAGCATCTGCATCACGCAGATGTGTTTTAACCTCTTCGTCTGTCTTTGGTAAGATAACGGTATATGTAGATAAATTGTTCTGAATGTGTTCTGCCCACGTTTGAGATTCCGTATTTTGCGGTGGCATCATAATGAGTTTTGGCACGGAATTTATTCCTTTCAAGTCTTCTCAACAATATATTTTCATCATATCACGGCATCACAGTAATTGCAAGAGATGTACAAAATAGTATGAATTCTCACTGATATTTGATATAATACAGACATTCGCTCATAATAGAATATACTGCCTGTCTTGATCTGGGAAAAATATCATGGCTACACTCAAAGTAGACTTTGACAAAGGCACCCTCATCCTACAAAACGTACCAGAGGAAATAGAATCACAGTTACCAGATATCCGCTGGGATGAACGCACGCTTACTTTCCGAGCACCTGCCTACCGTTATCGTCATATAGTCTCACAGCTGCGTGCCCACGATATACCTTACGAAGATACAGCACGACAATTCACAGTCAAGAACTTTACCAACCCAAAAACAATTTCACCATACCCATACCAATCTGAAGCTATTGACGCCTGGCACGCAAACGGTAAGCGCGGAGTTGTAAGCCTTCCGACAGGTGCGGGTAAAACCTTCATCGCAATTTTGCTTATTGCGGAGACACAACGTCCTACACTTGTGCATGTGCCGACAATAGATTTAATGCACCAATGGTCCGATGTGCTGAAAGAACATTTTGGACAGGAGGTCGGACTTTATGGGGGTGGTCAGCATGAATTGCATGATCTTACTGTAACAACATATCAATCTGCTGTCATGCATGCACCGCACTACGGAAATCGATTTGGATTTGCCATATTCGACGAGTGCCACCATTTACCGGGAGATCAATATCAATATGCAGCAATAAGCAGCATTGCCCCTTTTCGCTTAGGATTGACAGCAACACCTGAACGGGTTGATGGAAAGGAGAGTAGACTTTATGCACTTGTAGGGGACTGTTGTTATGAAGCAAAGGTGCAGGAACTTTCTGGGAAAACGCTTTCACCGTATCGCGTAGTGACTATTGCAGTTGATATGAAAGACACGGAGCGGGTACAGTATGACGGAGCACGTCGTACTTACCTAAACTTTCTCAAGCAAGCAAGGATAAACATGGGGTCACCGAAAGGTTGGCAAGCATTCTTGTGGAAATCCTCACAATCCGAAACAGGACGCGCCGCTTTTAAGGCATATCTCACACAGAAACGACTCAGTTTCGCGTCTACCACAAAGCAGGAGTGGGTGTGGAAATTAATACAGCGGCATCGTGGTGACCGTATCATTATCTTCACACAGGATAATGACACTGCATACCAGTTGGGGAAGCATTTCATTTTGCCTGTTCTAACGCATCAGACTAAACCAAAAGAACGTAACTCCTTTCTGAACGGTTTTCGAGATGGCACTTATTCCATCATTGTTACCTCCAAAGTGTTGAATGAGGGTGTAGATGTGCCAGAGGCGAATGTGGCTATCATCGTATCGGGGAGTGGCAGTGTGCGAGAACATGTGCAGCGGTTAGGACGTATCCTACGCAAAAGGGACGGTAAACAGGCTGTGCTTTACGAACTTATCTCTAAACGCACCAGTGAACAGTTTGTCAATAAACGCAGAAGGCAACACCATGCATACCAAACAAGATAATATCCATAGTTTCTGTGTAATGAATCATTATGCTTACAAAAGACTTACTCATATATAAAATAAAGAACGGGCAAATATTTCCACAATTTGTTAATCCCACCGATAGCAAATTATTGCAAATCGCAGCACAATTAATCTCTGTTTTTGAATCATCTTCAGATAAGTCCCGTTCAACTTTATTAGAGGAAAGTAAACATATTATTGATAGTACATCGGGGACACAAATAGTCAAGCGTGGATTTGAAAAACTCCTGTTGGATAGAACAGAGTTTGACACCGCTCCTAACGAAAAACTTATTGCGTTTCGGCAAAAGTTATTCACGGAAACGAGTCAACTGCTATCACAAGAACAGTTTCCAGAATTTGAGAACTATCACAAGAAAGTTTTAGAAATAGTGGAAAACGATTGGCATCCAGAGGAGGGGCAGATAGGTGATAGACTTTATGCTGATCTTCCGAGTTGCCAACCAATTTTATCATTCAAAACACTTTCCCCTGAACATCTGCTTCACCGATACAACACAGCACAGGTGCAAGGGGTACTTCTTCATAGTAACACGCTTACATTAAAACTCACCGATTCTATGACAGCCGAACTTCGCCAGTTGTTCAAATATCTTAGGTTTAACCAACTCCTATCTACTATTCAGAAAGTAAAATCTGAGAATGACGACCTGTTTCAGATTAGCGTTGATGGTCCACTTAACCTATTTTATAAAACGAAGCGTTACGGTATGAATTTAGCGAATTTCTTCATCGCTGTATTGCATCAACCCAAGTGGGAACTCACTGCGGATATTCAGTTTCGTAACAAAAGCAGTTGGCGGTTATGTCTTGATGAATCGTGTGGGATAAAACCGATTTCTCAACAATTCCTTGCTTACATTCCTGATGACATTCAACTCTTTCAGGAAATGCTCCTCAACAAAACCGATGCATGGCAGATTAATCCGGGAAGTCAGTTCTTACCTCTACCCGGAGATTATTATTGTTTTCCAGACTATCAATTGATTCATACCAGTGGTATAGAAGTAGCGATTGAATTATTCCATCCTTGGCATCAAGGACATCTTCTTGCCCGTCTCAACACACTTGCAGAACATACTGATACACCTCTTATCCTCGGTGTTTCTAAGGAATTGGAGAAAAAACCGATAATTGCAGATGCATTAGATGAATCTGCGTATTTTTCGCAATTCGGTTTCACGTTCCGAGATGTTCCAACGATGGGTGCCTTACTCCCGATTTTGAATTCACTTGTTGATATCCCCTCTTAAATACAGAACAAATTCAATCTTGATTACCCTTTGTAGATTCTGGTACAATAGAGTCAAGCGATACTGGCAACAAGGAAATGATTATGAGATGTTTTGAGACACGAGGACCTGTATATCCAAAAAAAAACTATGTAGTTTCGCGCACTGAAGAGACCGCTGATTTCATCAACCGTATCAAAATGGGAAGATATATCGTCCTATTTGCTCCGCGGCAGACAGGTAAAACTACATTTTTCAAATCTGCACTTAATACGCTGATATTGGAAGATCCGAACTACTTCCCAATTCAGTTGAATTTTGACACGTATGCCGACCTTTCTATGTCAGATTTCTACGAAAGTCTATATGAAGACCTTCGCCAAGAGATAGAGAATCTTTTTCATCTACGGGATAGTACCCCTTCCGATGCATTAGCAATATTTTTAGACGACACTGAAATCACAAATGCTTTCTCCATGAGAAGGTTTTTTAGTAAATTCAGCGGTTTTCTGAATAACCTGAAAGTTATTATCATCATAGACGAGTTTGATGGCATTCCTCAAGATGCTGTCAGTGGGTTTCTTAACGCACTCCGTCATGTCTACCTCTCCGAACATCTCCAATGTCCATATAGTGTTGGAATTGTTGGTGTTAAGAATATCGCGCAGCTAAACTATGACCGATCTATATCTCCATTTAATATCCAAGATGATTTTAATTTACCCAACTTCACACTTGAACAGGTACAAGAACTCCTGGCGCAGTATACAGAAGAGACTGGACAAGGTTTTGAACCGGAAGTCATTAAAAAGCTTCATAAACAGACTGGTGGGCAGCCTTTCCTTGTTAATCGGTTTGGACAGATTCTCACTGAGGAACTTGGCATATCTAAAACAGAGACAATTGGCACGGAACATTTTCTAACAGCACATGCACAAATACTTCAAGAGCGGAATACAAACATAACACATTTGCTGACCAATATCCGCAGAAATCCGCATTATAAAAGAACTCTCATGAAGATCTCCTCTTATGATCGTGGTATGAAATTCAATCTGGATAATGAAGCTATCAATGAACTCGCCACTTATGGAGTCATTGCCAAAGGGGAAGACAATTTATGTGAAATTGTTAATCCAATTTATAAACATCGTATTATACAGGCGTTTGAACCATTGATCAACGGACTTGAAAATGATTACTTTTCTGAAGATACTGACTTTGAAGATTATCTCACGTCTGAAGGACACATTGACTTGGAACGTCTCCTTGACAATTTTCGTGATTTTATCGCACGTGTTGGTTTTAGAATACTTCAAGTGCCAGACACTCCTCAAGAGTTTGTTGGTCAGGACCTGCTTTATACATACCTTGACCAATTCGTTAGCATTGTTCGTGGTGCTATGTACCTTGAAGTGCAAACCGGACGCGGTAGAATTGATTTGGTCATCTTCCACAACGGACGAAAATATGTCGTTGAAACAAAGATATGGGAAGGTGAAAGAAGATTTGAGTCTGGCAAAAAACAACTGATAACATATCTGAAATTAGAACAAGCGATAGAAGGATATTACGTTGTCTTTGACCATCGTGAAACCCCTACCTCACATACGGAAACGGAAACAGAAGAAGGTATTACAATTCGTAGTTACATAATACCTGTCGTGCAAGAACGTCCTTCATCCGTAACATCTAAAAAATAATTTCAAATTGACATGCGTATTGTCTGAACCAGGATTTTCAGGATTATAGGATTTTCAGGATTGGTGTTTATCACGTCCTATACACCTGTCGCCCCGCTGGGCTCCCATAAAGCATTGCAAACAGATAACATGAATGTAAGAGGCACAAAAAATTGCGTGATTACAAACGCTCCGACTTAAAGAAATGTTCAACATTCGGATTTTCATGCCAAAAACTTAACATACCCTCGTTTAACTGCATTGTTGACATAATTTCTATTTTCAACTAAACTTATGATTAACAGATTGGTTTGTTTCTCATATATGAACTCCCTTGCTTTCTATCGGAGGTAATTATGTCAAAAATTCTCGTGTTATCCGGTGAAAACCATCGCTTTAATGCAAGTGCAAGTGTCATTCACGGTTTTCTTGATGAAGATGCAGAAATTTCAGCGACGTTAACTGATGATAAAGATATCTTAGCGTCCAAAGAGTTAGATAACTACGATGTGTGTGTCTTTGGTACAGGTTTTACTCGTTCAGAACGTCAGGAAGACGGCACATCCAAACGTGTACCAGATTTGACCGCTGCTCAAGAAGACGGTCTGTTTCAGTATGTGGAGGGTGGTAAAGGGTTAGTCGGTATTCACGGTACTGCATGGTGGATAGGTGGACGCGCCGTTGACTTGATTGGTGGTCACGCGAATTGGCATCCACCGGGTTCAACGTTTACTGTGCATATTGAAGACACAGAACACCCTACAACACAAGGTATTTCCGATTTTGATGTTGAAGATGAAATATACGTCTCAGCACACGACCCGCACATTCATGTATTAGCTACTGCAGAATGGTTCGGTAAAGCACATCCGATGGCTTGGGTTAAGACTTACGGTTCGGGTAAGGTGTTTTATACTACTTTGGGACACGGACCGGGTACTTTTGAACGTTTAGGTATGCAGAAGTTCCTTACAAATGCAGTCAGATGGGCAGCGACATCTTAAATTAGAAGATGCACACTTTAAAGGTCAAATCCATAGAAACAGAAATTGTTCCTGTCAACCACCGTGGAAATTGGCTGTTCGTGAAGTTACACGCTGAAGATGGTACAATCGGCATTGGTGAGGCTTCTCACGGTAGAGACGACGAAGGTGTGAAACACCTGATAGATACTCTAAAATCCAAACTTATTGGGTGGAATGTGTTTGATCTGGAAAAGTTTCGCAGTCGTTTCTTCCGCGATAGTGAAGGACACACCTATCATACTGCCTTCAGTGGCATTGAACAGGCGATGTGGGACTTGGCAGGGAAGGCGTTAAATATCCCGATTTATCAGCTATTGGGTGGCAAGTGTCGAAATCGGATTCGTCTTTATGCGAATATAAACCGTGCGACGGTAGATCGGAGTCCACAAGGTTTTGCAAAGAATGCTGAGCTGGCAGTTGCTGAAGGATTTACCGCTATAAAATGTGCACCATTTGATGGTGTTTCTGTTTCGAATATTTCGGAAAACACCCTGACACCTTCTATCCGTGATGGTATTGATCGGATTCGTGCTATTCGAACAGCGATTGGATCTGATATTGATCTATTAGTGGATTGTCACAGTCGATTTAATCCTGGACTAATTATCCAAACTTCAAAAGCATTGGATGATCTGAATTTGTTTTGGATTGAAGATCCTGTGCCGTTGAATGACCTTGACGCGGTTGCACATGTAAGTCAGTCAACTTCAATGCCGATTGCAACAGGGGAACGTTTACGCACTCTAACTGAATTCGATAGGCTTCTAAAATATGGACGTGTTGACTATATTTTACCAGATGTTAAACATGTAGGCGGGTTGTTAGGATTGAAGAAGATAGCAACCCTCACTGAAACAACAAATGTAAAAGTAACACCTCATAATCCGAGTGGTCCTGTTGCAACAGCGTCGAGTGTGCAATGTATGGCAAGTGTTCCGAATTTTGGTATCCTTGAGTTCGCTTGGGGTGAAGTAGATTGGCGAAGCACACTCATTGATCCACCTGAAACAATTCTTGACGGTTTTATTGAACTTTCTACACGGTCAGGATTAGGTATATCGCTCAAATCCTTGCAATAAAGAACAACTTTAGGAGACAGATTCAAATGAAACTATTAACATTTCTAAATCTCATTCTAATAGTATGTTTGTTTGGATGTCTTGCAAGCCAACAAACTGCAACACAACCTATCCAAACAGACACATCGTCTACAGATGGAGATGCATCAAGCACCCTCGCGATGATTGAACTTTCATCACCGAAAACAACCTATTCTGCTCAAGACCCAATTCCGGTTGAACTTACCACCACAAACGGTAAGTATGATCTGCTTGTCCCCATTTCCAGTGTTACAATGCAAAGGGCATTCAGGCAGCTTACAGTTACAGATAGCAATGGTCAGGTTGTTATGATCAAAAAACCGATTCCGCTTAGTAACACTATGAAAACACTCTATAAGGCAGGAAAATCTATTCGGTGTGTTCAAGGGTTGGATATGAGGGCAGGAACAGCGCATACATCTCAATTGGAAAACCTGCAGACACATTATAGACTTGAACCAGGCAGTTATACAGTCCAAGTAAAGCTTGAATTAGAGGTATACCGTGAGTTCATGCAAGATCAGCATCCCGAAATAATTGAATTACAACGTGAGATCTTTAGTATTCAGAATAGCAAGAACCCACAGTTTACACCGGAGGTTAAGAAAGAGGCGATTGGTTATACCCAAGACCAAATAGACTTAATTAAAGAAAAATATATTGATAAATTGCAGAACATTTATTTGCCATTAAATGCACGACGAGGTAAAGCTTTACTTGAATCTAATACCATTTCTCTTACTATACAATAGAGGGGAACATGAAGACATTAATGGTTTTCGGTGCGCTACTTCTCATTTTTAGTAGTTGTATCAGCCAAACAACACAGAGCACTCAGAATCCTGAAAACACTCCAAATATACAAAAGGAACGTGAGGATTTACTTGAGTCTTACGGAGAGATTCGACGGGATCAGGACAAACAGACGCATGAATATGCAGTGCGAGATCAGTTGATTGGAAAATGGCAACTTGTCAGTCTCACATTTGAGGAGGGTGATATACCGGAACCAAAGTTAGCAATTAAGGTGTCACTTGCTGCGACTGCACGTCAGAACCTGATTCTTGAATTTTTCAATGAATATGCTCGTTACGGATTTCGCGGGAATAGTCGTGGTATAGAGGTAGGAGGAGATTATGACATCAGAAGTTTTCTCTATGGAGAAAATCTGTATCCTATAATATCCTTTACACGTCGCCAAGGTGAAAATATTGACCGTTTCTTATTGGGTGAAGCAGCGAAACGTGATGAAAGCGATGTTCCTTTTTCAAGAGATTTAATCCCAGGTATCCATGTCTCATTTTCTAAAGGTGAGTCTGGTATTGATGATATGTTGTATTTGACGCGTTACGGTAGGATGGAGTTACACCCAGAAGGTTGGGGAATGACAGGTAAAATTCGCTGTGCTTTTCGAAAAATTAAATAGTTGATGTTAACACTTACTTTTAGAGGAACGTATAATGAAATTAATACGCTTGATTTTATTTTGTAGTATTGGTCTGATTCTGCTATGTCCAGTATTCGCAAACGCACCTGTCAAGGCAAAAATTGCGTTTGTGTCAAACGGCACGAGAATTGAAATAATGAACCCAGATGGGAGTGCCCGCGAAAACTTAATTAGAGATACGCGTGGAATAAACCAATTGGCTTGGTCACGTTCGGGAGAACGCATACTCTTTGGATCACGTAACTCCGAGGGAATTCATGACATATTTATAATCAACGCGGATGGAACTAACAAGAGACCGTTTTTTACAACCCAGAATTATAAGCGTCAACCGACGTGGGCACCAGATGGGAAACAGATTGCATATATGGCATACTCAAGGATATGGCAGAGTTGGAGTATTCATGTTGCAACAACAGATGAAAAGTTAATCACACCCGTAATTCCTGTTCACATGCACGGTGGAGAACCTGCTTGGTCTCCAGATGGGACAGAAATAGCCTACGTTCAAGCAGAACCCGATAAAAAAGAAATATACATATATAATCTTGAAACCCAGACACAACGGAAACTGGTAACAAAAAATCCTCCGTGGATGACTAACCCTACTTGGTCACCTGATAGCAAAAAAATAGCATTCAATTGGTCAAGAATAGGACCTCAAAAAGGTATTTATACTGTGAATCGTGATGGAACTGAACTGAAGCAGGTTGTTGAAATTGAATCAACGAGGATTAAGTCGTTAACATGGTCACCAAATGGGGATGAACTTTTATATTCTCACCCGGTAGAGCAAGATATTCATTTGTTTAAAGTCAATTTAAGGACGCAGGAAATTCAGCAGCTTACACATAATGAAGGCAAGAATTACGATGCGGTTTGGTATGATCCATCACCATTCTCAGTATCGCTTTCAGATTCGTTGGTAACAACTTGGGGAAGAATAAAAAGTCCAAAATGAAAACTTAGTTCTAATAAGTTCTTATAGAACATTTACTTGTTATGGTAAATTAATGAAATAATTATACATTACTTGTAGGAGCGATCTTTGATTTGCGACAAGTATGTAATCGGGAATCGGAGTTCCCTCCTACAAGTATGTAATCGGGAATCGGAGTTCCCTCCTACAAGTGATTAATGTCCAATTAATTCCAAGTTCTTCCATAATATGTATGATAGTATTAATGTAACTTGTATTAAGTATTTTAAAGTGGTTTATTTGGATGCCAGAGATGTTCTTCTTTCACTCCTAAGTCTTCCAAAATTGGCACAAGCAGCGATAGTTCTTCCAACTGCTTTGTGTTATGTGCATCACTCCCGATGAGTAATTTTACATCCCTTTCCATACAAAGTTGATAGAATTCAGTAAGATGTAATTGATTATAACGCACCATCTTTGGACTGATTTCTACACCCAGTCCGCGTTGAGATATAAGATCAAGTTGGTAAATCAACCGTTTCTGTTCGATGTTGCGCATCATTTCCTGTCCAAAAGCACTAAGTTCCTCTTTGGAAAATTGAAAGACATTAGGTGAAAGAAGGAATGGATGGACGATTGCATCTGTGATCGGGCATGCCACCGCTGCTTCAAACATATAAATTTCGTGGAGTGCTACACGTCGTGGGTCTCGGAAGTTTCTTGGTTGTGCGACACCACGCAAGTGGTAATGATTTGGAGCCATCAGGACATAATCAAAATATGAAGCCAAACGAATAGCTATTGAGGTAGACTGATATTCTAACATCTGTGACTCTACACCAAAATGCACTTCAATTGAAGGTTTAGCAGCCTTTATTGCTTGCTGTGCGGTTTGGATGGTTTTTATTTTGGATTGATAACTGTAGTCGTGATCGGTTATTCCGATTGATTCAATCCCGCGTATCTGTTGAAGTTGGATAATTTTTTCAATATTGAACTCGTTGTCCGCACATCCAGAAAGTTGTGTATGGATATGGTAGTCACAACTATACATTTCGTACTCCTTCAAACTTTTCATTCCTAATAAATTATTGCAAACTTTTATATATATTGCAACAAAAATTTGTAAAACCAAAGGACTGTAAACAATACTCTCTGAAGAAAAACTGAAACTTTTATGATAACGGAAACACGTGAGTCATCTTTTTTTTCCTTGCAAATTGCGTTAATGTTAAGATATAATTGAGGTATAAAACACGATGCTAACAAGACTGACAGAAACTTCGTTCCTGTAACGAGGATAAGATAAATGCTGTTTAATTTTGCAAATGTTCTGATTTTCTTAGTTGTTGGATGCTTATTTGTCGTCCTCAATTTAACTGTTTCTCGATTACTCCATACAAAACTGTTTTCAGGAGAAAAATACATTCCCTATGAATGCGGGGAAGACCCAATTGGCGATACACGAATCAAATTCAATACCCGTTTCTATGTTATCGCGCTTATATTCCTGATCTTTGATGTAGAAGTGGTGTTCCTTCTTCCGTGGGCAGTAGTTTTCCGTAGTTTTGGTCTTTTTGCATTTTTGGAAATGCTTGTCTTTATCGCTATCTTGTTAGTCGGTCTTGCGTATGTTTGGGCAAAAGGTGATCTTGAGTGGATCCGTTCTACACAGTTAGAGGTACAATCCATCCAGAGGGAGGAAGGTTATGATAATTGATGACAAATTAGACAAGAATCTCATTGTTACCTCAGTTGATGCAGTTGCGAACTGGGCGCGTTCCTCCGCACTATGGCCAATGACCTTTGGACTTGCTTGCTGTGCCATAGAGTTTATGGCGGCTGCAGCATCTAACTATGATTTGGACAGGTTCGGTGCAGGTGTTCCACGCGCGACACCAAGACAATCTGATTTGATGGTGATCTCAGGAACAGTGACTCTCAAGATGGCAACCCGTATCAAAAGACTATATGAGCAGATGCCGGAACCGAAGTATGTTATATCAATGGGCAGCTGTGCGACCAGCGGCGGACCTTACTGGCAGCATGGATACCACGTTCTCAAAGGAGTTGATAGGATAATTCCTGTTGACGTTTATGTTCCGGGATGTCCTCCACGACCAGAGGCACTCATTGAAGGCTTGCTGAAATTACAAGAAAAAATTAAAACCCAAACAGTGGCAAAACGCACCAATGTCCCGTTCCTCAAAAGACTCTTTACTAAATCAGAATGGTACGAACACGAGAAAACCGAAAAGGCTGAAGGATCTGATGAAGCAGAAACACCTGCATCTGAAGAGAATCCTTCTGAAATAACGGTGTAAATTAATAAATTTCAATTGGAGTAGGAACTTCGTGAAACCGGAAGAAATATATGAGACTTTAGTCAACAAGTTTGGCGAAACCGTCCAAGGTTTTGACACTGAACTTGTAGGAGATCCAAGTATTCTGATTGCACCTTCAGCAATCGCTGACGTGTGCCAATATCTCGTTGAAACCGACACTTTGAGGTTTGATTCTTTAATGTGTCTTAGCGGAGTCGATCTTGGAGTAAAAGAAGAAGTATTCTCTATTGTCTACCATCTCCACTCTATAAGTCATCGACACAATGTTGTTTTGAAGGCATCTGTTCCGAAAACTGACGCATACCTTCCGACCGTATCGCATATTTGGAAAACAGCAGATTGGCACGAACGTGAGACTTATGATCTCTACGGAATTTTGTTTGAAGGTCACACCGACCTACGTCGTATTTTACTACCGGATGATTGGGAAGGGTATCCACTACGAAAAGATTATCAGGAACCCGATTTCTATCGTGGGATGCGCGTTCCGTACTAAAAAATAAGAGATACAATTAAGCCAGATAATCCACACTATGGAAAGTACTCAACAAACAGAATCAAAAATCATTGAACTTAAACCCTTCACTGATGAAATGATAGTCAATATGGGACCACAGCACCCAAGCACACATGGGGTGTTAAGGTTAGAATTGAGATTAGACGGTGAGATCGTGCGGGAAGCGATTCCACATATTGGCTATCTACACCGTTGTTTTGAAAAACACTCCGAAAACCTCTCTTACCCCCAAATCATTCCTTTTACGGATCGGATGGATTATGTTGCGGCGATGAATCAGAATTGGGGGTTTTGTCTTGCCGTTGAAAAACTTATGGCAGCAGATGAAACCAAAGAATTTGCTGTGCCAGAACGTGCAGAATATTTGCGAGTGTTAATCTGCGAATTGAATCGTATTGCGAGTCATCTGCTATCTTTCGGCACCTACGGTATGGATATTGGGGCGTTCACACCTTTTCTCTATGCCTTTCGCGACCGCGAACGGCTTCTCTTACTATTTGAGAAGATTTGTGGTGCGCGCCTTACCTATAACTATATACGGATCGGTGGTGTCTCGGAAATCATACCGCTTGAACCCGGTTCCATTGCTGAACAGAATTATTTAGACGAAATAGAAGGTTTTCTGGACTACTTTGAACCGAAGATTGACGAATTTAACGATCTATTGACAGCAAACAGTATTTTCTCTGAACGGACTATGCGAGTTGCTGTGATGCCAGCAGAAATGGCAATCAGTTACGGTGCTACCGGTCCGAACCTTCGCGGTTCAGGGATAGATTGGGATTTACGGCGAGACGAGCCTTATTCTATCTACGATAGATTTGATTTTGATGTGCCTGTTGCTAAGGACATTCCAGAGTTAGGTGCTGTTGTAGGGGACTGCTGGAGTCGGTACAAGATACGTATGGACGAGATGAAGGAATCTGTTAAGATAGTACGGCAGATTTTAGCTGAAGGTCTTCCAGACGGTCCTGTCATGGCAGATCTCAAAGCTGTGCGACCACCGAAAGGTGAAATCTATTTCCGTAGTGAAGCACCGCGTGGAGAACTTGGATTTTATATTGTAAGTGATGGCACACCGAAACCTGTGCGTGTCAAAGGTCGTTCTCCTTGCTTTAGTGCGTTAAGTGCATTACAAGAACTGAGTCGTGGCTTGATGGTAGCAGATATTATTGCGATTATCGGAAGTATTGATATTGTGATGGGTGAAGTTGATCGGTAACCATCATTGATGGTTCATGTAAGTAGTTGTTAGGAGATTTGATGCCAGAAATATTTTCTGAGAGTTTCTTACCGATAATAAACTTGCAAGACAGTTCCAATTGGGCAACAGATTTCGTGCAGGATGTGATAATTCCGAGACTGCCAGAAGCGGCTGCTGCACATTTTCCTATGGAATTAGGGACGGTTCTTGTCATGTTAGCCTTTGCTGGTATATTTGTTGCAGCTGTGCCATTACTTCCATTGGTATTAGTTTTGGCAGAACGGAAAGTTGCAGCACGTTTTCAGAATAGAACCGGTCCGATGCGTGTGGGACCTTGGGGAACACTTCAAACTTTAGCCGACGGTGTGAAACTCATTTTCAAAGAGGATTATATTCCCCCGCAAGGCGATAAAGTTCTTTTCATGCTTGCCCCGTATGTGATATTCGCTTGTTCCTTTGCAGTTTTCGCAGCAATTCCATTCGGTCAAGATATTTTGGTCAGTGACTTTAATATCGGGATATTTTATATCATGGCGATCTCGTCTGTGATTGTCATGGGTGTAATTATGGCAGGTTGGTCTTCAAACAGTAAATGGTCATTGTTAGGTTCGTTGCGTTCTGCTGCACAAATTGTCAGTTATGAAATTCCTCTCGGACTCTCAATTCTAACTGTTGTCATGCTCGTTGAAAGCTTAAGCATGAGCGAGATTGTGGACAAGCAATCAGGCGGTATTTTTACTTGGCTTATATTCCGGTCACCTTTTACTTTCATTGCATTCTTTATCTTCTTTATATCTTCTATTGCTGAGGTGAACCGAACACCATTTGATCTACCAGAGGCAGAGTCTGAGATTGTTGCAGGATTCCACACCGAATATAGTGGGATGCGTTTTGCCCTCTTCTTTATTGCCGAATATGCAAATATGTTTGCGGTGAGTGCAATTGGCGTGACGCTCTTCCTCGGTGGATGGCAAGGTGTTTTGCCCGGTTTTGATTTTCTCGGAGGTTTTCCTGGATTTGTGATCAAAACATTGGCACTTGTTTTCCTGATGATGTGGATACGATGGACACTACCACGTTTACGTGTAGATCAACTCATGAATCTGTGCTGGAAATACTTTATTCCGATTTCATTCTTTAACATTTTAGGCACAGGTATATGGGGATTAATTTTTGAGAATGATGATGTGTGGAGTATCGGCATCAGTTGTGCGATTATTTATGTTGGTCTAATCAGTGCGTATGCGGTTGCTGGAAAGACTCTTGCGCGAAAGCCAGAACCACAGGTGAGTTCGGCTTAAACAGAGCAGTGTGTTGAAATTGTTTGTGTGATACTTTAGGATCAGTCATCACGGAGGTAAACAATGAATGTTGTTATGGGAATTTTGCGAAGTTCGAAACAGGAAAAAAATCGCTTGGTTGGTAAAACAGATACCTATCATCGGTATAATTCTACTTATAGCTTTGGACGAATTGCTTGCTAACAGTGTCAGTGAACGTTGGCTGCCAGCTTTAGGATTTGTTTTAGGAGCGGGTCTTGTATGCTTTGGTTACTTTAATGTGTTTCCGTTTTTTAATAAAATAAAAACTATGGATGTAACGAGTACGGAAAAAATCGCATGGATCTCAGGGATTACGTTGGCAATTTTCGGAGGTGCGGTCATAAATCTGAACAATTCAATTGCAGCGATTTTTTACATTCAGTGGTTGCGGTCATTTATGGTTGCTACTATTATTGGTTGTGGCTTTCTATGTATCGCTTATTGGATCATGACACTATTCGGTGAACTCTTCAAAAGTGACCGTATATGGAAAATTTGTGGCATCGTAATCCACTGTCTGTTGCTTGCCAGTGTGGTTGTTAAATACACGTTTTAGTAGTATCTACCATACCGTGGGAAAACTATGGATTCTATAAAGGAACATTCGTAATGGATAAATACATACGCAACATATACAAAGGTGTTTATACCGTCCTCGTTGGGATGCGAGTGACGATTCGGCAATTTTTTGAACCGAACGTAACGCACCAATATCCTTATGAACACGATTTTGAGAAGAAGCAGAACGTTAGAGAAATACCGAAAGGTTATCGTGGACAACTCTACAATCGGATTGAGGATTGCATCGGATGCAAAAAGTGTGAATTGATTTGTCCAGTGGATTGTATCACGATTACAGGTGACAAACTTCCAAAAGGTGAACAACTTTGGGATAGTATGAATGTCGTTCATCTTAAGGATGGACGTGAAATTATCGGTCTCATTGAAGGTGAAGACAAAAAGTTAAATCTGGACGAGGAACTCAACGTCACAAATATTACCTCACGGCAAGGACCACAGGAAGTCATTGATCGACTTGAGCAATCTGGAGATGAGAGTAGAACCCAAACCTTTTCTGGAGAGGAAGTATCACGTGTCGTTACGCGAAACCCAGTCGTTTTCTATCTTGACCAGTTTGATATTGATATGTCTATTTGTATGTATTGTGGACTTTGTACGGAGGTATGTCCGACAGAGTGCCTTACTATGAAGGACACACTTGAAGGTATTGAGTATTCAAGTTTTGACCGCAATGACCTAATTTTCGAGTTTGACAAACAGGAGATGTACGAAAAAGACGAGACGGATACAGCAGAAGCAGCAGATTAGAGTAACACTATTTCAAGGTTTGTAAGGATAAGTTATTAGATGGAATTTACGCTGAAAACATTTATTTTTTACGGTTTTGCGCTGATTACAATCGCGTCTGCACTTGCGGTGGTAACAGTTCGGAACATTGTGCATGCTGCTTTCGCACTGATGGTTACACTCTTCGGTGTCGCCGGACTTTATGTATTTCTACAAGCCGATTTCCTTGCAGCAACACAGGTGATTGTATACGTCGGAGGAATTCTGGTGCTCATCCTCTTCGGTGTTATGATGACAAGCGGACGGTTAGAGATGCGTATCCACATTGAACGAGGTCAACTTCTATTAGGTGGTGGTATTTCCCTTGCACTGCTGATGCTACTTTTGACGGTCATAGCGAATACACCCATCTGGAAGAATCTTACAGATGATGGGTCTCCACTCACACCGACAACAAAACGTATTGGTGAACTTATTTTGAATGAAAAGTTTTTGTTACCTTTTGAGGTGGTCTCAGTACTACTGTTAGTAGCACTGATTGGTGCTGCCCTTATTTCTCGTAAGGAGGTACGGGATTAATTCTTACTGTCTATAGGTTATTTTAATGAGTTTACAACACTATTTGGTAATCAGTTCAATTCTATTTTCTCTCGGCATTTTCGCTGTTCTAACTCGAAAGAATGCTATTAGCATTCTTATGGGTATTGAACTTATTCTCAATTCCTGCAATCTGAACTTTGTAGCATTTTCTCGGTTTGTTACACCAGCTGAATCCATTGTCGGTTCGGAAGTTTTCCGTTTTGACGGTCAAATAATCGCTATCTTTGGTATTGTACTTGCTGCAGCCGAAGCGGCTGTGTTTCTTGCAATTATTCTCGCTATCTACCGTGAGTTCGGTAGTATACGTCCCGACGAAGTTGATACCTTGAAAGGTTAAAAGTAAAGAAAAAATATGATTGTTCCCTTAATTAGTATCATCTTACTTGCTCCACTTGCAGCCTTTGCAATATTTGCATTATTAGGTTTAGCAAAACGGAATTTCCCGCGACAAGACTATCTGTCAACCGTTGCGATGCTTGCCGCACTCGGTTGTTCTCTGCTTCTCATACAGGAAGTAGTTTCAGATCCTAAACCCATTACTGTAGAATGGCTTTCACTTGGTAGTGTCACCTTTTCAATGGGATTCTACCTTGATAGTGTCACGGTGATAATGCTGATTGTTGTTACACTGGTGAGTAGCCTTGTCCATATCTTCTCTATTGGCTACATGCATGGGGACCCACGGTATTCCCGATTTTTCGCTTTTCTCTCACTTTTCTCATTTTCCATGCTGTTCCTGGTCGTCTCGGATAACCTACTCGGTATTTATATCGGATGGGAACTTGTCGGTCTTTGTTCCTATCTGCTGATCGGTTTCTGGTTTGAAAAGGATTCTGCTGCGAATGCTTGTAAGAAGGCTTTTCTGACAACACGTGTCGGTGATATAGGTATGTTCATCGGAATGATGATGTTGTTTGCAGAATTCGGAACACTATCTCTCTATGGAGATAGCGGAATCTTTGAGGAAGTGACAACATTAGAGTCAGGACAAATTGCATGGCTTTCAGTTGCGGGTATTCTCATTTTCTGTGGTGCTGTCGGTAAATCTGCTCAGGTACCGTTACATACATGGCTACCTGACGCGATGGAAGGTCCTACGCCTGTCAGTGCGTTAATTCACGCAGCTACAATGGTTGCTGCAGGTGTGTATCTCGTAGCTCGGATGTTCCCGATATTGACACCAACTTCGTCTCTGGTAATTGCTTACGTTGGAGGTATTACTGCACTTGTTGCAGCGACTATTGCTATTGTCCGATTTGATATTAAGCGGGTGTTGGCATATTCTACGGTGAGTCAGTTGGGATATATGATGCTGGCAATTGGTGCTGGCAGTTATGTTGCAGGACTTTTTCACCTGACCACGCACGCATTTTTTAAAGCGTTGTTGTTTCTCGGTTCTGGTAGCGTTATCCATGCCTTCCATGCAATGCATGCACACCATGATGATGAACATGCTGAAAGTGATGAACATGATGACCACAGTTTAGTTCACGAACATGGTTCTGAAATTCCACCTGACCAAGATATGCGGAACATGGGTGGTCTCCGAAAAAAGATGCCATTGACTTTCATCACGATGCTCATCGCTACGTTGTCTATATCTGGTGTACCATTTGTCTTTTCAGGCTTCTGGAGTAAAGATGCGATTTTAGGGGGTGTGCTTGGACAAGCAATGGCATCAAACTCACCGCATTACTATATTCTATTCGGTATGGCACTGATTGCTGCAGGTATCACTGCGTTTTACATGTTCCGTCTGATATTTATGACCTTCTTCGGTGAACCGCGCAATCAAGAAATGCATGACATGGCACACGAATCCCCATGGGTGATGACGGTGCCTCTCATAGTGTTAGCAGCCTTGAGTTTTCCTGCTGTGAATATCCTTTGGTTCAACGAAAATTATATTGAACCACCTCCACAACATCATATTCATTCTCCGCAACGTGTCTATGTTTCACCCGATAGTAAGACAGCAGATGCAAATAGTGGTATATCTCTTTTCGGAATATCTGAGGCTGAAGCAGCTGAAGATGAAAGCGGACACGATGCTGAACATGCAAGTGATGGACATCATGGACACGGTCCTGCACATACGATTGCGATGGTACTTTCAATCTGTGTTGCAGGTTTAGGCATACTGCTATCTTGGCTGTTTTACCATAAACGAAGATTCTCTGCCGAAGCCGTTGCAACAACTTTCCGTCCTGCCTATAACTTATTTTGGAACAAATACTACTTTGACGAATTTTACGACGGTGTGTTAGTCGCACTTACGGTATGGAAGTCTCGGCTATTTGCGGGATTTGATTTATCTGTTGTTGATGGGATTGTCAACGGTGTTGGTACGGTAACACGTGATGTTTTGGCAGCCTTTATTGGCTTTTTTGATAACCGTGTTGTTGATGGTCTCGTCAACCGCGTAGCAGCGGTTACGTGGTCAGCCGGCGGTAGAATTCGTAGAATCCAGACAGGAGCAATACAGACCTATCTCTTTGTCGTTATTGGTGGGATAGTGTTGATAATATTGATATTTAGACTTTTCTAAATGTTTATTGCATATTAGTGTGAGAGTACAGAACTCAAACAACATAACAATTTTGCCCATAGTGCAAATTCAGTGAGGAAGAATACATAAAATGTTATTGTCGCTAATGATATTTGTCCCGTTGCTGGGGATGATCGTTGTTTTACTATTACCACGAGAGTCGGATGAACTGATAAAACGCGTTACACTTGGTTTTACGCTTATTCCGCTGATAATTGCAGCATACTTATTCATTAACTACGAACGATCAATTTTTGGAATACAGTACCCGCATGGACCTGTTGATTGGATTACAGCATTCAATATCAAATACTACATTGGTATTGACGGCTTAAGTGTAACCCTAATACTTCTCACCGCACTTTTGGGACCAATTTGTGTTCTTGCCTCTTGGCGTAACATTGAAAAAGGTCTTAAGGCATATATGGCACTGTTCCTGTTGCTTGAGACAGGCATGCTTGGTTTCTTCGCATCTTTGGATCTGTTCCTGTTCTTTGTTTTCTTTGAGTTGACACTTCTACCGATGTATTTCCTGATTGGTGTATGGGGTGGACCTCGCCGCGAATATGCTGCAATAAAATTCTTTCTTTATACCTTATTTGGCAGTGTGCTGATGTTGGTTGCAATGATTGCAGTATACCTCAACAGCAATGTGATTAACGGTGTAGCAGAAGGTGTCCGAACCTTTGACATTCTGACTCTTATTTCGCTGGCTGCCACACCAGGACACGCACTTGCAGATCCAGGATTCCAAATGTGGGTATTTCTTGGATTCTTTATTGGTTTTGCTGTTAAAGTACCGATTTTCCCCTTCCATACATGGCTTCCTGATGCACACGTTGAAGCACCCACTGCGATTAGTGTTATTCTTGCGGGTGTTCTCCTAAAGATGGGGACTTATGGAATAGTGCGTGTAAATATGGCGATGTTCCCAGAAGGTCTGGCTATATTTACGAATGGCGTTGGTATCGTGGGGAACAGTTTAGCATTACTCGGTTTCATTAACATTGTCTACGGTTCATTATGTGCATTAGCGCAAACCGATTTTAAGAAGTTAGTCGCATATTCAAGTATCGGACACATGGGGTTTGTTATCTTAGGTCTTGCTGCAGGAAATTCCGAAGGAATCAACGGTGCTATACTTCAGATGTTCAATCACGGAGTCATCAGTGCAATGCTCTTCCTGCTTGTTGGTGTTCTCTATGACCGTGCACACCATCGTGAGATTAACGGTTTTGGAGGTATAGCAACAAAAATGCCTGTCTACACAGGTATCACTACCCTTGCGTTTATGGCATCTTTAGGCTTACCCGGATTGAGTGGATTTGTTGGTGAAGCATTATCTCTGCTTGGTGCTTTCCAAGAATTCGAACTAATAACCATCCTCTCTACCATAGGTATTGTGGTAGGGGCAGCATACTTCCTCTGGACACTCCAAAGGGTTTTCTTAGGACAACTTAACCCCAAATACGAAGACCTACCAGAAATCAATAAACGTGAAATCCTGACTTTGGTACCACTTGGGATTCTCACCATAGTCCTCGGTATATGGCCCAACTTTGCGCTTGATATGTTTAGCGAATCTGTTACCAATCTCGTTAACGTATTAGAGGCAATATAGGAGAACGGTGTGGAGTCCTTAAAAAATATAGAAAGTCTTGCCTATTTCAGTCCAGAGATACTTCTTGTTGTCTTCGCTGCTGTTGTCATTATCACCGATCTTATTATAAAAAATCGGGAAAGTGAAATAGTCGCGTATATATCGCTTGTAGGACTTGGATGTTCCTTAGTTGCTATCCTCATCACGAATTCTTTCATCAGCAATAATGAGCCGATTTCTCTATTTTTTGGGATGATTCGTCTTGATGGATTCGCCGTATTCTTCAAAATACTTCTGCTTTTAGCAACTGCTGCAACGATTCTATTCTCACTCCGTTCCGAAGAACTTGACATAAAATTAAAAGGTGAATACTATGCTCTATTGCTTGCCGTCACCTTTGGTATGTTTCTCATGGCATCGTCAACAAACTTGTTGATGATATTCATTGCTTTAGAAACAGTTAGTCTTACCTCCTATATTCTCGCTGGGTTCTTGACACATAGCCCGCGCTCAAGTGAGGCGGCATTCAAATACATTACTTATGGTGCGGTTGCATCCGGAACGATGTTATTTGGATTGTCGATGCTATTCGGAATGGCGGGAACAGGAGACCTGATGCAAATTAGTGCCCAGATCGCTGCAGTGCTTGCTTCTGGTGGTGTATCTACACTCAGCGTGTTAATTGCAATAACATTCATTCTGGCAGGTATAGGCTATAAAATAGCATCTGTCCCATTCCATATGTGGTCTCCCGATGTGTACGAAGGCGCACCTATTCCGATAACAGCGTTCCTCTCTGTTGCATCAAAAGCAGCTGGGTTCGCGCTATTTCTTAGGTTTTTCCATGTAGGATTTGGCAAACCTGAAATCCTGCAATCTATTGATTGGGTATTTATATTAGCGATTGTTTCAGCACTCACAATGACTGTAGGAAACCTTGCAGCTCTCCCCCAACGAAATGTCAAACGTCTATTAGCATATTCAAGTATAGCACACGGTGGTTACCTATTGATGGGTGCTGTTCTACTCACACCTGAAGGACTTGGTGCTATCTTCTTCTATCTGATCGTCTATCTATTCATGAACTTAGGAGCATTCTATGTTGTTGTTCTCATTGCCAATGAGGCAGGTACTGAGATGATTGATGGATACCGAGGACTTGCTTCCCGCGCACCGTTGGTTGCTGGTGCTATGGCAATTTTCCTGTTTTCCCTTACTGGGATTCCCCCATTAGCGGGTTTCTTTGGAAAATGGTTCTTGTTTTATGCTGTCATAGGTGAGGGATTGTATTGGTTGGCATTAATAGGTTTACTTAATAGTGTCGTTTCCCTTTACTACTACGCCCGTATTGTAAAAGCGATGTATTTTGAAACCGCTGAAGATACAAATGGTCTCTCCTTTTCCAAAGGCACATTTGCCCTGTTAAGTGTCTTTGCTGTTCCTACAATATTCATTGGACTTCTCAACTTTTTTTATACCATCTCAGACAAAATCACACTTCAATAACATTTCAGGACTTACACAATTTTCACGATTTTACCAATAATTATGACAGGATTAGTGTAATTTCCATAAGAATTGTGGCTTTTTCCGTGCTTACAAAGCGCAGAATCAACGTCTGTGTGTAAGTCCTAAACATATAAATAATTGGACTACAATCGGAAACGGTTGACAAGCTGCATAGATTAGTATATACTTAACATTAAGTCAATGCCCGGTCGTCTAATGGTAGGACGCATGGCTCTGGACCATGTAGTGAAGGTTCGAGTCCTTCCCGGGCAGTTATTTTGCTGTAAAATAAACTACATGTACATTGTCTTGTTGTAGAGAGGAGAATAATGGAACGGGTAGATACCTCGCCTGATGAGTATATAGCCAGCCAAGAACCAGAAACACGCGCAGTTTTAGACGAACTTCACACGCTAATCAAAACTGGCTTACCAGATAGTGATTGCTGTATGTGGGAAGGTGTATTCTGGGGTGGCAGCGAACAACGTATCATTGGCTATGGTAATTTTTCTTATGTTCGGTCTGATAAGAAGAAAGTTGAATGGTTTCTGGTGGGGTTGACTCGGCAGAAGAATTACTTTAGCGTCTATATCAACGCAGTTGAAGGGAGACGTTATCTGGCTGAGATATACAAGCCGAAACTGGGAAAAGTCAAGACCGGGAAAAGTTCTATCAGTTTTCGTAACTTGGAGGATATTAATGTTGATGTGTTACGTGAAATGATTGAACATGCGGATAAATTGACAACAGAAAGCGAAGCATAAAGTAACACCTACAAAAATCTTACCCGTTTAATATATCAATATGCCGCTATCGTCTAGGGGTCAGGACGGATGGTTCTCAGCCATCAAACCGGGGTTCGATTCCCCGTAGCGGTATTCTTCGTTAGTAAAGCGGGAATCAACCCGCCTTTTGTTTTAACGCGTGAACCCATCTTAAATTTCATCCATCACTGGAGAATGCACACATGCCTGATGATTCCAAACACACCAACCGTTTAATACAAGAAACAAGTCCGTATCTACTTCAACATGCCCACAATCCTGTTGACTGGTATCCGTGGGGTGAAGAAGCATTGGAACTCGCCAAACGTGAACAGAAACCAATTCTGCTGAGTATTGGTTATTCTGCATGCCACTGGTGCCACGTTATGGAACGGGAATCCTTTGAAAATGAGGAAATCGCTGCAATCATGAACGAACTGTTCGTGAACATCAAGGTTGACAGAGAGGAACGTCCAGATTTAGATGAGATATATATGAACGCTGTGCAAGCCATGACTCGTCAAGGTGGATGGCCTATGACTGTTTTCCTTACACCCGATCTGAAGCCATTTTATGGCGGTACATATTATCCACCCGAAGATAGATATGGAAGACCAGGATTTCCTAAGGTGATGCATGCGGTTGCAGAAGCATTCAACGAAAAAAACGAACAGGTGTTGGAACAAGCGGATCAAATTACGACGCAACTGAGTCAGATGAGCAATCTTGTTGATCCACACGAGCATGAACTTACTGAAGAACTGATGTCAAAAGCGTGTCAACATTACCGTTCCCAATTTGATTCACAATACGGTGGATTTGGGAATGCCCCCAAATTTCCGCCCAGCATGGGACTTCCTTTCTTACTGCGTTATTGGCATCACAGTGGCAATGCAAATGCATTAGAGATGGTAGAAACCACCTTGCAAAGAATGGCGCGCGGTGGAATATATGACCAACTCGGTGGTGGATTTCACCGATATTCTACAGATGAACGTTGGCTTGTTCCACATTTTGAGAAGATGCTATATGACAATGCACAACTTGTTGTTGCTTATTTTGAGGCATACCAAGCCACACAAAACACTTTTTATTCCGACGTAGGCACGGAAACATTAGATTATGTCCTGCGCGAGATGTACGACGCAGAAAATGGAGGTTTCTATTCTACACAAGATGCGGATAGTGAAGGCGTGGAAGGCAAGTTTTTTGTCTGGGAAACTTACGATGTGGAAGACATTGTCGGTGAAAAGAATGCAGAGATTTTCTGTGAGTATTACGACATTACTCCACGTGGAAATTTTGAGGGTGAAAACATTCTGCATGTGCAAACACCACCGGACATTTTTGCGCGGAAACTTGGTATGGATATTGATGAATTAGAAGCACTTCTTGCAGATGGACGGCAAAAACTGTTTGAGGAGAGAGAAAAACGTATAAAACCTGGTTTAGATGACAAAATCCTAACCAGTTGGAACGGTATCATGATCCGAGGCATGGCAATGGGATACCAGTTGACTGGGAAACCTGAATACCTTACTGCCTGTGAAAAATCTGCTGAGTTTGTTTTAACGACACTTTCTCAGGATAATGGTCTTTTATTGCGAACCTACCGTGCCGGTAAAAGCCATCTCAATGCGTATCTTGAGGATTATTCCTATTTCATCGCTGGTTTAATCGCTTTGTATGAAGCGAGTTTTGAACCGAGATGGCTTACTGAAGCAGAACGTCTTACACATCTTATGATAGACCAGTTTGGTGATGAAGAAGGTAATGGTTTCTTCTTCACGGGCAAAGCACACGAGACGCTGATCGTCCAATCTAAATCTGCTTACGACGGTGCTACACCCTCTGGTGCATCCATGGCAATTCACAGTCTATTACGACTCTCCAAACATCTTGACAACTCAGGATTCTATGACAAAGCGGTGGAGACGTTGAAACTCTATTTCCATCAAATGGATGTGATGCCTTCAGGTTCGGGACAACTGCTTTGTGAGTTGGCATTTTTGTTGTCAACTCCAAAAGAGATTGCTATAATTGGTGAGAAAGAAGATACAAAAACCGAGGGAATGCTAAGTGCGTTACACAGGATGTATCTACCCAACAAAATTGTCGCCTTTACTGATTCCACTGAAGGCACTACATTACCGCTTCTTGCAAATAAATCGCAAATTGATAAAAGCACAACGGCTTATATATGTGAGGATTATGTCTGTCAAACTCCTACAACGGATGTTGATACGTTTTTGGAGATGCTTCAATCAGAATGAGCTGCTATAGCCATTTAGATAATATACACTTTTATGACTTGTAACATATATTGGGTAATATCTGGATAAATTACACACGGAGGAAAGAAGTGAAACTAATGATTGCCAAGCGATTGTTTTTCGTGTTTCTTATATGTTCTATATTAGGGTGCAGTGAAACGGAGGAACGAGAACCTGTAATCCCAGAAGTTAACTTAGAATTTGTGGGGTACATAGAGGTTGGAAAAGCAGAATTTATGCTGACTGTGAAGCCTCTTATCAAGGAAATACCAGTTTTGATAAAATTTGACACCGATGGGAAGGAGTCGTTTCACATTTGGCAAATTATGAGAAGGGGACCTCTGTCACAGAATTTTACAGTGCTGATGGATACATCTGTGGAATGGGATGTGTCAATTTTACCCATTACGGATGGGATTACAAAGGAATATTCGTTAGTTGATTCTGGCATCTCGTCCGAGGATGAGTTAAGTGAATATGTGTTAGGCGCATCCACAACAATTACAACCCCATCGTTTGTTCTGTCAGTTGATCCTGATACTGAGGTAATCCCTGAAGGCATGGTGCTAATTCCTGAAGGAGATTTTAGCATGGGATATGATAAAGGAACTGACCATGAAAAGCCGGTTCATACGGTCTATATTGATGCTTTCTATATTGATATTCACGAAGTAACCAGAGGAGAATATAGTCAGTTTGTTAGAGCAACAGGTCACAGTTCGTTACCTGATTGGGTTATCGAGCGTTCTCCAACGGACGATTATCCTGTGATAGGTGTAGGTTGGCACGACGCCATAGCATACGCGAAATGGGCAGGTAAACGTCTACCTACTGAAGCAGAATGGGAAAAAGCAGCGCGTGGTGGATTGAGTGGACATATATACCCTTGGGGAAACGAACCGCCTGATGGCACACAGTGTAATTATGCGGATAAGAATACTGTTGACTTAGTATGGAATTTTGATGGTGTGGATAAGCGTATTTCTTGGGCGGATGAAGATGTGGATGATGGATATAGATTTAACTCACCTGTGGGAAGTTTCCTCCCTAATCCTTATGGTCTATACGATATGGCAGGTAACGTGTGGGAGTGGTGTCTTGATGAATACGATCCAGATTTCTATGAGAATTCTCCGCTTGAGAATCCAATTGCAGGAAAAGATATAATAGATACGATAGAAAATTCAAGAACCATAATCACACACCGCGTAACTCGAGGCGGTTCCCACGCGTCCGGGACCGATGAATTACGGGTTTCTCAACGCAATGCCACTTATCCTGTGAAAGAATATACTAATGTCGGTTTCCGGTGTGTGAAACCTGTAAAAGCTGAATTAAAGAAATTGGGTCAGTGATTTGTTTATCTTCTGCTTATAATAACCTTAGACATCTGTCTGTCAGGTCAATCTGATAACATCCTTTTTTACGATTTCTTTGGTGTGATTAATGTCTGCTTGTGCAATTAATTCCTGCGTTTCAGGTGCTAAGCGATCTCTTAGTTCTGCTGGCATACGACTTTCACCTTTGTGTTGTGGTCTATAGCGCAATACAAGAAAACAACGTTTCCTGTCCTTTGGTTTCCAAGGCAGTGCCCCGTGCGTCAAGAGTTCAGAGATTATCACAACATCACCGGCTTTTGGTGTAATGTTTTCAATGCCTTGTGGTATTTGGTTAACATCATCAATTGTGCCGTTATTGAAGATGTGCTGGGGACGGTCGTATTCGGCTTTGTGTGAACCGGGAACCACCAACAATCCACCATCACCCGGGTGTACATCTGTCAAATACGGAAAAACGACGAAATCATCACAATAGATTTTACCGTTTCGGTTCTCAAAACAGTTGCTGTCTCGTCCATAATCTTCCCTTGCACAATGCAGGTGTAATGCTTCCTCAGACTCCGACATCCCATCACGGTCTGCAATCATCGTCCCACGAAATAGTTGTGGCTTGTTGTCAGTCAGTTCCTTGATGATGGACCAGGTGGCTGGATGCATCGTAAGTGCTTCCAAAGCCCTTGAGAATGCCAAACCGTTTGGAAGGTGTTTGCCACTGGAATCAAAACCAGATGGAAGTTCATCGGGGGACGCGTTAATATAACTATCAGCTGCTTCCTGCGCTGCTTTCAATTCTTCACCAGTAATTACATTCTTTAGGTGTAAGTATCCAGTAACATCAAAAAGATAACGTTGTTCAGGTGTCATCATTGACTTAATCCTTTTTTACACATCGAAATCCTATGCTTGTAACAGCAAAAATGGGAATGTCTCTTGACCGATGCGAAACCCGTAAATAATCTGACGGGTAATACCATGTTCCTCCACGAAAAACCCGTGAATTTTTGACTGATTTATAATTTGAGAGAATTCTCTTTATACTGTCCCCTGCAATTGGATTTCGACTTGGTGAATTTTCATAGAAATCGGATTGATAAGCGTCAAGACACCATTCACGAACATTGCCTACCATATCACACAAACCGTATCCATTCGGTGTATAACTTCCAACAGGTGTTGTGCGAATTGTAGCAATTCGTCCATCCCAGTTGTTGCCGTAGTTTGCATTGTATTTATTTATTGAATTACCCCACGGATATTTTTTACCTATTAACCCACCACGTGCAGCTTTTTCCCATTCCGCTTCTGTCGGCAGTCGTTTCTCTGCCCATTGTGCATACGCCATTGCAGCATACCAACTTACTGCGACAACAGGATGGTTGGTTTTCGACATTGCGAAACAACTATCGTCATCCCAAAGTTTTAAGTAGTTTCCATCATGGTAATTTTTTGGGATTCTGTCCTTTCGCCATTTTGGGTTTTCATCAATGAATGCTTTGTATTCGGCATTTGTGACGGGGTGCCTATCCATCAAAAAATCGTCAATATAGACGGCATGTGTTGGCACTTCGTCTGTATCTCCATCGTTACTTCCCATGATAAATTCACCAGCGGGAATCAGTACCATCTCGCTGCCATTATTATCATAAACGACATCGTAATTAACAGTTTGATTTAAATTAGATGGTTGATTTTGGTTGTAAAGTTCCCGTTTCGTATTATCACATAATACCTCATAAGTCTCTGTTATCTCTTGAAATTTTGCTGCAGAAGCCTTATTGTCCGTGCTTTTATCAGGATGATATTTTAGTGCAAGTTGTCTGTATGCTCTCTTTATTTCATGAGTAGATGCATCGGAGGATACATTCAATATGGTGTAATAATTGCGTTTTGGCATTGTGTATTGTAGGGAATAATCTTGATCATAACCAACCTATTTATCTACTGAATGCCTAAAGCAGATTTTAGACATACATCTATCTGTTTCATAGCGATTTGGGAAAGTCTACCGATAACCCTCAGGATATGGTTTTGGTTGTATGTGATTAATTTGTCACATTGAACGACTGAATCATGACGAAGTCCTGATAGTTCTCCGTCGGTTGTTGAAAGTGTAATGTAATACTGCGTATTTGCCCCGACCCTTCGATGACTACTACTTGTAATACCAGCGAGAATTGTAGCATTAAGCCGTTGATTCCAAGAATCTGCTTGTACAACAAGTGCTGGACGTGTCTTGTATTCAGTGTGGTTACTATATGGAAAATCCACAAGTACAATTTCACCGCGTTATACTTCCATTTTCTCTCCGCGGATCAAGTTCATTGTAAACGTCCATTTCCGGATCATCCCAACCAATACTAAGACCCAATTCTACAAGTATAGCTTTCTTTTCATCTTCAGATATAGGACTGTCATCGTATTGTATTACCTGCATCTGCGCGTATGTTTCTGCAGGTAACACAACATATTCTGCATTTGTTTCCGGGTCCACAAGGCGTACAAAATTGTCCTTAGAATTCTTCACTGCTTGCCGAAGTTCTTCAGAAAGTACAATCATCATTATTATCTCCTATATAATCCTAAAATTCCGGGAATTTCAGCCAATGTAGTTATTTCATATTCGGGTTGAATATCTGTGTTGTTGCTTACCCCTTGGCGGTTAAGCCAAACAGATGGTACCCCGACATTTTTTGCCCCTGCTACATCGTTCTCAAGCGAATCGCCTACATGCAGCAGCTGTGAGAATTCACAACCTGCTTGCTGGGTAGTTATCTCAAATATTTTGGGATTAGGTTTTTCGACCTGTACATCTTGGGAGAAAATGACAAATTCAAAACGGTCTTGAAGTCCACATCGTTCAGGATAGGTGTTACCATTTGAAAGTAAGCCTAACTTGAAATGCGGTGCTAAAACGTCAAAGGTCGGTATAACATCTGGATACAACTCTATATCTTCAAAACGGTGTTTCAGATATATCGTATTTAGGTGTTCGGCGAGGTCTTTATCTGGGTATCCGACATATTCAAGCGTTCGTTCAAACGCGCCTTTTCTTATCTCTTCAAGGTTCCAGATTTTTCCTTTTACCTCTTGTGCATATTGTTCTCGAATCCAAACCATCAGTTCAATTGTTAACTCTAATGCCCGTTGCGTGGGAACTTGCTTTTGCAGCTCAGTTAACGTCTGTTTAAGGGAATGTCGCATAACCTTAGAAAATCCCATAAGGTCATGTCACCATCAAAAGAGATAACGGTAATATTCAAGGAATTCTCCTCCAACGACTAAGAAGTAGGTACACCGATTGATGCGTGTATCTGCGCGAACTTCCACGAACCATCAAGCAATTCCAATACACCTGTCATTCGCATAACGAATTCTTCTGCGGTGCCTTTCCACTTGAGTTTCCAGACCTGACGTGTGTAGAACCATGCGATATTTTCGCGTTCTTGCACATCAAGGTTAATGAAGGAGATGCTAAAATCCTCAGTACTTGCGACATGATTTCTGTAATAAGCAGGAATATTTTCTGTGCCTTCAATGACTTCGTCTGCGTCTGTACCGATCTTTACATAGTGCGCAGTAGGAAGCATCATTGCAATAAGGGTTTCAGCATCCTTTGCAACAAGTGCATCAAAATACGCTTTTACAGTATCATGCGCATTCGGCATCGTGGATTCCGGTGAGTGCATCCCATAAGGCACTACTCATCTGCTCACATGCTTGGACTACAGTTTTTTGAGAATCTGATGGTAACGTACCGATTCGGTCCAGTAGTTTTTCAGCCTCGTGTTCATTGTGAGAATGCGTCACAAAATAGGGTTCCACTTTATCTGGAAGTTGATAGAATTCCTTCAAACCAGCCAATTTGGATTTTGCAGTTTCTGGCTGTTGTGCCTCAAAAGCATAAAGTGCTCCTAATGCTGTTTCGTCGTTTGAAAAGAGTTTGTCTGCGGTATCTATAAGCATTTTCACTTGGGGTATCTGTGCATCAGAAATCTTTGTGTTAAGACCATCAGCAAAATCTTCCCACATTTCAATGTGTTCTGTTTCCTCTTCTACTGTCTCATCATCGTTAAGTGTTTCCCATCCGTTTGGGAGTGTTGAGATAAAGGCACCATATTCCCGCGCATAACACTTTAATGCCTCAACTGGTAGTTCTCCAGTACTCCATGCTTGGTAAAACGGATGTTCAAGTAAATTGAAATTGGAAATTTTACTATCTAATGCTTGTTTGATGTCCATCACTATTGCACTCCATTGTTATTTTGTTCTTAGGTTGCTTGTCAACTCACAATGTTAGTCTTGTAAGTTATTCATAAAAACTGTTTTGTAAGTATAGCACATCTATGTGGTGTTGTCAAGAATTCAGTATTAACCGGCAGGTTTATTTCGTTTTCGATTTTTTCGGATATATTTTTCACAATTCAATATAATCTCTTATAGACCGGGTAGAGAAAAACGAACCTATATCTGTTATTTTACTCTTACATTGTTTATCAGTATGTGTTTAAAATTGTGACCTTTTGCGCGTCACATGTGACTTAAAGAATTCAGTCAGGATAAGGCATGTGACGCGAATTTTCATTTTTTTTTTTTGCTCCTTTTTGGTCTTTGCTTGTCTCGACCAACCTTCGTAATTTATCAGACATGAAACTATGAAACTTAGAAAACTTGGTTTGCAAAACCCATATACAGTTATACAGACTGGTTGATGCATAATCTGTAGATCGGTGAAATAAAAATTACCTACGACACGTATAGTTTCATTATGTTTTCCATGTCGGAGGTCGCTCCGCTCGCTCCGACCTACGAATCTGGTTATGTTGGGTTTGTATGTGAGTATTGTGGTTTTCATAGTGATAGTATTATAACGCAGGGAGGTGGAGATTAGAATGGGTTGTGGATTTATTGAACAATATATATCCAATATGTTTTATGTGGGTTTTCTGTGATTCAGTTTGATTAATCTACAATGTATGTCTGAGATCGCTGTGCTCGCTCCTACAATAAGGAACAGACATTAATGCACATAAACATATCGTACGTAAAACCTGTTTTCCATTTCAATTAAAATAGAATCCTGCTACAATCATTATATTAGTTAAACATTGTCTACGAGAGAGGAATCCCATGACTGAAGAACAGAAATTTATATTTGACTTAAAAGGGTATCTCTTAATACCCGAGGTGTTGTCAACCTCAGAAGTTGCTGAACTTAAAGCTCAGGTTGATACCATTCGAACTAATGCAGAAGCGTTACCGCCACATGAACGTCAGTTTCCTGGTGGTGCGTCCTCAATGTTAATAGACCATCCTGCTATCATGGCTGTCCTCAAGGAAATATTAGGTGAAGTTCGGATGGAATCAAGTTGGTTCACCTACCGTTCTATGGGGAATGGTGGACCGCAGCCGCATGGTGGCGTACGAAATGTTAACCCGAATTTTAGTTATCAGTGTACAAATGGTAAGATATACTCAGCCTTGACGCGAGTTGTGTTTGAGTTAAACGAAGTTAAGGCAGGTGAAGGTGGCACTCTTTTCCTACCCGGAAGCCACAAATCGAACTTCCAAATTCCAGAGTCCCTTCGAACAACAGAATCCCCACTTTTTGAGACATATAGTTGCCCGCCCGGTTCTGCGATTATATTCACTGAAAATCTTTGCCATTCTGGTGATACGTGGAAGAATCCGGATCGTCCGCGTATTGCTGTCTTTAATTGCTATAATTTTGTTGGGTGTCAATTTCATAAACCGACCGTGCCAAAACATATAATTGATGGGTTACCTTCTGAAAAACAAGCATTTTTCCGGAATGTATGGGTTTGGCATCAGGGAGGAGTAGATAATGGTAAAAACCTCCGATACGATGGTTAATGATGCTGAAAATAGGTACACATGAAAAACAGGATTGAGATATCTTCTGCGGTGCTTATTCGCACTGCTAGAGCGGATGCGCGTAGAGATGTCTCAAAGTGGCGTTGGAGGACGTTGGGGATAGGTCTTTGTATTGCATCCGTTATAAATATCGTCCTCCTCGGTATCGCGATTCTTTTTGTGTATCTGAAAATACCTACAATTGACCTATCTTCACCAGAGAGAGTAAACGTCTACTCACAACATCCTGCTCTCTATACCAAGTATTACCGAAAAACATTGAAAACGTTACGAACCCTGAATATCTTTTGTGGGTGGATAATTGGAATAATCATAATTCTCTTTTTAAGTCTACTTTAGGAGGAGTAAATTTAACTGTATGACAGAAAAAGAAACACCGTATCAGGATATTAAGGGACAACTCATTCTGCGCGATCACCTCGCGGCTGATAGGACAATACTTGCCAATGAGAGAACCTTCCTTGCCTATATTCGTACTGCATTGACACTGTTCGTCGCAGGATTATCCTTTATACATTTTAATATTGTAAGCGATCCAATTGCTGATGGTGCCATTGGTGGGTTTTTTATATTTATCGGTACTATAACTTTTTTTCTTGGACTTTATAGATATAATAAGATGAAGACTCTCATTCGTGAAATTAAACAGAAAGAATTAGCAGAAGGAATTGGTCATGAAAATTAGTGAAGTTGTTGTAACTGGACAAAACGAGGTAGAATTACAAGTAAGTGAATTTGATGATTCAATTCAGTCTCCTCATGAGATATTGATAGACACAGAATATACGTTCATCAGCAGTGGGACAGAACTTGCCAACTATACAGGTAGAGAACCGAAGGTTTTTCAGAAAGGTTCTTGGTGTGCATATCCTTGGCGTTCTGGCTATGCTAATGTTGGAATTGTGCGCGACGTAGGTGCAAATGTTACCCGTGTTGCACCAGGTGACCGTGTCTTTACTTATGGACGGCATGCTTCAACTATTCGGTATTCACAGGATAGACTCATTACTCCAGTTAGAGATTCAATTGATGCGGGAGTTGTGGCAGCCTCACGTATGGCAGGTGTTGCGATGACATCAATCATTGTCTCAGAGATTGGAACTAACTCGCGTGTCATCGTGTTTGGATTAGGGTTGGTTGGGAATCTTGCCTCACAGATGTTTCAAATACATGGGTGTCGTGTTATCGGTGTTGACCCCGTGAAGGAAAGACGCGAATTAGCGGAACGTTGTGGAATAGCACAAACTGTTGGGGGTGATGCAAATGAAGTGCAAGCTCAACTTCAAGACTTTACTAATGGAGAACTCGGTCATATCACTGTAGATGCTGTTGGACATAGTAGTGTTGTTATGCAGGCACTCCGTGCGACCGCTAATCATGGACAACTTGTTATCCTCGGTTCTCCGCGTGTTTCTGTTCACGGTGATTTAACAGAACTTCTTTCCGATACACATTTACGATGGATAACAATTCGCGGTGCATTAGAATGGTGTGTGCCGATGTATCCGGATACAGGTAACCGCGTATCACAGTTCAGCAAGCAACAGACCATTTTTGATTGGATAGCCCGTGGTGAATTGGATGTTGAATCGTTAGTTTCACATCGTCTGAAACCTGAATTGATAAAGCAAGCCTATGATGGACTTCTGAATGAACCTGATGTTTATACAGGCGTTGTTTTGGATTGGACTGGTTAGCAGATTAGCAATCTGGAGAGTTTCTGGTGTTGATGTTTCTTATGAATGCCTATTGGAATTTCCCGGGATAAGATAAGAGGGTTTTGGTGGGTTGTATGTTTTGTCTGAATCGCTGAAGGCACAGAGGACGCAGAAGACGCGAAGGTAGAGGGATTTTCTGTGTTTTCTGTGGGTTCTGTGCATTCTGGGATTCAGACAAGTCCGTTGGACACCTGTCGCCCCGCTGGGCTTGGGAGGGTGTTGACTAACGTTTGCTATACACCTTTCGCCTCTCCGAGGCTATCGTAAATGCCTCCCAGCCCCAGAGGTGTGGAAAGTGTATAGAACACGCATCTCATAAAGAAGCAAAGCACCAGCGGTGCGAAAGGTGTATAGCAACATTCGGGTATCCAATACCTTTCAACCAAAGACATGATCTTATTTGACATCTGAATGCTGTTAGGAAATCGCTTACCGGACCTAATGAAAATTGAAATTACCGATTTAATAACTTAATCTTCATTAGGCGTTCCCCCAAATCAACGCCAAATGCGCCAAATCAACGGTATGAATGCCATTAAGGCATTTCCCGTGTGGATTCTACAGAATGTAAGATGTCGGAGGTCGCTGTGCTCGCTCCGACCTACAATAAATAAGCGATGTGCTCTCATCAATTTCAACCTTTGTGCGAAGAGTATTTATACCCCATTCTCTTGAATAAACAATGTGCCAAATACAGTGAATTGAAATTTTCTTGAAATTCGCGTTAATTTATGATATAATTATGTCACAATATAAGTGAAATTATCTCATATAAGCAACTTTAGGCACGGCAAATTTATATCCGTCGTGCTTTGTTACTATTATGAGGATTTATTAATTTTTTACACTTAAATGCTAAAAGAAAAAGGAGGTGAGATAGTTTGGCAATTGATGCAGAAAAGAAGCAGGAATTGATCCAAAAGCACCAAATACATGATCGAGACACCGGTTCGCCAGAGGCACAAGTCGCGGTATTAAATGCGCGGATACAGGAATTGACGGAACATTTTCAAACGCATAAAAAAGATCATCACTCGCGCTATGGACTTTTTCGGTTGGTAGGAAAACAACGCCGTTTGTTAAAGTATCTTTATAAAAAAGATTTACCTCGGTATTATCGTTTAATTAATGAACTTGGTATTCGCGACACGATCGGTGTACAAAGAAGTTAAATATACCACCGTAAGCATTTTGTGTATGAGGAGGAAATTGAGTGAAAGTAGAAATGCAACTCGGAAGCGAAAATTTATCAATAGAATTGGGGAAAGTTGCTAAACAGGCAGATGGTGCCGTTTGGGTGCAATATGGTGGAACAGTTGTCTTAGTGACTGTGGTAGCAGATTATAGAGAGAATGATTTAGATTTTTTCCCTTTGACTGTAGATTACAGAGAAAGATCGTATGCTGGTGGTCGTATCCCAACTGTGTATGGTAGGCGTGAACCCCGTCCTGGTTCGTCAGAGCAGCTCGTAGCTCGTTTGATTGACCACTGTATACGTCCATTATTCCCGAAAGAATTTAAGGCTGAAGTACAGGTTTTATGTACTGTCTTGTCATCAGATGGTATTCATCCTGCAGATGTTCCTGCGTTAATCGGTACATCTGCTGCGCTGTCAGTATCTGATATACCGTTTAATGGACCTGTTGCGGCAGTTACCATGGGAAAGATAGATGGAAAATTGATTGTCAATCCCACTTACGAGGAATTACATGCTTCGGAGATAGAACTATTTGTAAGCGGTACATCAACAGCCGTGATGTCAGTTGAAGGAGGAGGACATGAAACTCCAGAAGACGAAGTTATTGACACAATTATAGCGGCACACGAAGAAATAAAAGAAATAATAAAACTCCAAGAGGGAATTGTCGCTGTCTGTAGTCAGACAAAACGTGAGTATGAATCAAAAGCTGTGGAGGATACATTAAACACCCGTATTAGAGACCTTGCCACTGCTCGTATACGTGAATCAATAGGTATGGCAGACAAACAGCTCCGTGAAGATTACCTTGAACAGATTCAAACAGATATTCTCTCTGAAATCCAAGAGGATACCCCCGAAGAAATAGACCTAAGTGCGGAAAAAGAGGCGCGTTCAATCTTGAGCGATATAGAAAAAGAGGAGATGCGTCAGGCAATCCTTGTTGAAGGCAAACGCGTTGATGGACGCGGAGTTACTGATATTCGTTCTATTTCTGGAGAAGTAGCGTTGTTACCTCGGACCCACGGTTCTGCCCTTTTCACACGTGGACAGACTCAGGCACTCTGTGTTACAACTCTTGGTACTTCAGGTGATGAGGATGTGCAGCGTGGTTTGGATGGAGAAATCCGTCGTGGTTTCTTTTTACACTACAACTTCCCTCCGTATAGCACAGGTGAAGTCAAACGTATGATGGGACCTGGTCGTAGAGAAATTGGACACGGTGCGCTTGCTCAAAAAGCACTTGAGCCGGTTATTCCGACTAAAGATGAATTTAATTATACTGTTCGTATTGTATCCGAGATATTGGAGTCGAATGCGTCGTCATCAATGGCAACCGTTTGTGGTGCGACCTTAGCACTTTTGGATGCAGGTGTTCCGTTAAAACGTCCTGTTGCTGGTATCGGAGTTGGTCTGATTAAAGAGGGTGAACGTGAGGTTATTTTGACAGACATGCTCGGAACTGAGGATTTTCTGGGGGATATGGATTTTAAGGTTGCTGGTACCACAGAAGGAATTACTGCGGTACAGATGGATATTAAAATCGACGGTGTCACCCCTGAACTGATGCGTCGTGCTATTCATCAGGCGCGAGAAGCTCGTATTGCTGTGATAGAGCAAATGAACGCAGTTATGAGTACCCCGCGTGCGGAGTTGTCACCTTACGCACCTCGTATTTTCTCTCTGAAAATAGCACCACAGAAGATTAAAGATCTGATTGGTCCTCGTGGTAAAACCGTGCAAGGTATCCAAGAAGAAACAAACACTACGATAAACATTGATGATGATGGCACAGTTGAAATTGCGTCAACCAGTGCGGATGATGTGAAACGTGCTGAGGAGAAAATCCGCGAAGTCACTGCCATGCCTGAAATCGGCAAAGAGTATACTGGGAAAGTTGTCAGGACAGCATCGTTCGGTGCGTTTGTAGAAATTCTCCCCGGTAAAGATGGACTTGTCCATATCTCGCAGATGGGAGACGGTTATGTCCGTAGAGCCGAGGATGTGATGCAAGTGGGTGATGAGGTAACTGTTCGTATTCTAACGATTGATGAACAAGGTAGAGTTGACTTATCGTTGATTGCTGCGAAAGGCGTTCCACTGGCAGAACTTGATACCTCTTCTGACCCGGATGAGGGTGGAGGATCACCTGAACCACGCGACCAAAATCGGTCAAATTACCGTGAGAATCGTCCTTACCGTGATTCACGTGATAATCGTGACAGTAGGGATAGACGTAACAACCGATATGACAATCGTGATAACTCACGTGATTCCAGAAATCGTCGGTCACCTCGTATTCCAAAAGGTAGGTTTTAAGAAAACACTCATAACCAAGAACCCTTAATAATCTCCTATTAAATCTACGCGGAATGTGCTTATTGCATTCCGCGTATCACTGAAAAATATCTCGTTCCTTTCAATTACAATATGTAAAATATTCTCCATTTTACACAATAGGTGAGCCTATGAGAACTCGTAACCCCCGTGTAAAGCGACAGATCCAGCAAGCGAAAGGGGATTTGCTCGCCCAGAAATGGATGACCAATCTATTGGCGTTCATATTAATTGTACTAATCGTTGCATTTGTTGTACTCTCAATTCCTTCCGTAAAAAACGAGATTGTAGATTTTGTTCGTGTCTTACGTTTTGGTAAAGAAAAAGAACCTGAACGTCCACAAATTAATCATTACAATCCTTTCAATTTGTTTCAATTTACATTAAAAGGAAATTTGTATGCGTACCAAATGGAAACACAATAATAGACATTCTTTTCATCCTCGTCCAATCCTTCGACTACTATACTGGAATAAGGGTAAATGTAGCCTTTCTTATCACAACTTTGCTATTCTGTCATTGTTGTGTTTTAGTTTTGTAGTATTTTTCAGTGTTTTCGTCGGATGTGGTTATGTTTCTACCTCATCGTATCTTGAACATATCAAGACTATTAACATTCCACCTATTGAAATTCAGGATGCAGATTTTGCTTACGATGACGTTTCACAACGCCCTTTTGACGAGGTTATCCATGAGAAATTAACCCGACATTTCAATCGTAAATGGAACGACGGTAATGATTGTGAATTGACAATAAAGATTAATGATTACCATATAAAAGAACACGGGTTTGGTCCAAGTGGTAATGTTGAAATGTTACGGATGAGTCTACAAGTTGAATATCAATTTCTTGATAAGGTGAGGAACAATCTCATAGAAAGAAGAGATAACCATGTGCAGATTCATGACTTCTATGTAGTAGATAACCGAGGAGAACCTCCTGAAACAGTCGATCAAGCAAAAAATTTGATAATAGATGAACTCATTGAGGATCTTTACAATCAACTTGCAGAACAGTGGTAAAGATGAAACACACCGGCGTAATCTGTATTTGTTCTATATTGATTATGTTTCTTCTGTCTTGTCAGGAAGAACGTGGCAATTTTACATTGGTAAATCAAGAAAATGTGTATATTTTCGGTGTTTGGAAAGCACCGACAACGAAAAGTGCAAATGAAGCATTATCTGCTATTTCTGCTAATGTTCAGGACAAGGTTACAGCACAGATTAAGGAAAATGGAAAAGAGGAAGTGGTATATAAAATGCTTCCTACCTTGACAACTGCAGCACCAGAAACACTTTTACCGCAAGATGGGGAAATAACAGATTGGGTGCGTGCTCAGAAACCTACAACTTACACCCCCGAAACGCTTTACAAAGATCGAATTTTGCTCTCAGAAGATGACCGTGATATTTACTACAATTACGGATTTAAAAGAAAAACAGAAGTGGAATATCAGAGTTCAAAATTTGAATCGATCCCGTATATCTTACTTGAGATATTTGATATGGGAACACCTGAAAACGCATTCGGCATTTTTAGCGTCTACAGTTATCCACAACCGAAATTTGAATGGGTCGGCTGTAAAGCAATCATATCAGGGAAATACCTCTGGTTCTGGAAAGGGAAGTACTTCATACAGATAGAGGGATATGCGATCGCGACTGGTATTCGTAAGGCAATGGTGGCACTTGCAGAAGCGACTGCTAAGCGGATACTGGATCCTCCGCAAAAAATACCGTTTCTTGAAATTCTACCTAATCAGTACATCCGTGGAAGTGAAAAGTATTTTAAGACAAATTGGGCATTACGACAGGTAAATAAATCTTTACCTAATCCCTTTCCACAATTGACAGATGACACTGTAGGAATTTCCGCCCAATACAACATTCGCTCTAACAATCCCACACACCCTTATAACATCTTTGTTATCCGTTTCCCTGATGTTTCTACAGCCCAATCAGCATATTCAATGTATCGTGATACATTGAAGGGAGAAAATTTGCATTTTGTAACTGATACTGAAAATGGGGCAATTCAAATTAACGAGCAATATTCTGAACCGTAGGATTGAGATTTACATTTCTGCCCTTACATTACTGACTGGTGTCCGCACATAAATGAATGAGAAGTAGCAGTATTTAGGGTGTTAATCATAGGAGGTATCTTATGCGTGGAGATTTTGAAGCATATCTCAATGATGAATTTCGAGACGAATCTGGTAAGTTGGATCTGAACGCACTGCTTGTATTAGAAGATGAGGCATCTATGGATGTTGCGGTCATCATGCCGACTCCTCAACCGAATCCTCGTAACGCCGAACTTGCTGATGTTATTGAGGGTAACCAGCGTGCGCTTGGATGTGCTCTTGTGCATCCGACTGAACCTGACCCGATACCGCAAGTCAAATTTACGGCGGAGGAATGGGGAATGCGCGGAATTAAACTGATGCCAGCGATTCACAATTACAATGTTGATGATCCAATCGTCCGTCCTGTCGTTGAGGCTGCGCGTGACTTGGGATTGATTATCTCAATTCATTCTGGACCGAATAACTGCCACCCGAATCGCATTGGGATCGTAGCAAGTTGGGTGCCAGAAACACCTATTATTATGGACCACATGGGGTTTCCAGATGATTTAGATGATGCAATCTCTGTAGCAAAAGCGAACAGGAACGTCTTTCTTGGAACAACTATTTTACGTTTTCATCGTCGTTGGGGAGATGATCCTGACACGGTTGTACCTACGGAGGTAAAGACAGCAGTTGATACCCTCGGACCGGAACAGATAGTCTTTGGTTCTAATCTACCGGAATATAGACCGATACAGGTTATCAATGCTTTAAGACGTTTGGAACTCGGTGATGATGCGGAAGCGTTGATTTTTGGTGATAATCTTGCACGCATCTATGGATTAGAATGATGAAAAGAACACAACTATACGAAATTCATAAATCACTCAATGCTAAATTCACTGAATTCGGTGGGTGGGAGATGCCACTGCAATATAGCAGTATTGTTAAAGAACATCTTGCAGTTCGTGCAACTGCTGGCTTGTTTGACTTATCGCACATGGGAGAAATAGACGTTTGTGGACAAGGTGCGAATGAATTGGTGCAAAAACTCTGCACAAATGATGTCAGTCGTTTAACTGATGGACAGGTTCTGTATACGCTTTTATGTAATGAAACCGGTGGAATAGTTGATGACATTCTGGTCTATCGGCATGCTGATAGTGATTATACGTTGGTTGTCAATGCTGCCAACATTGAAAAAGATCTGGCGTGGATAAAGAAACAAAATGACACAGGCACAGAAATAACTGACGACAGTAATAATACAACGTTGATCGCACTTCAAGGTCCACAATCAATAGATATACTGAATCCATTTGTTCCAGAATTTGATGTTTCTGAAATATCGTTTTTTCGGTTTGTTGTCGGCAAGGTAGCAGGAATACCTACTGCGATTTCACGAACCGGATATACCGGTGAAATCGGATTTGAGTTATATGTTCATGCAAACAACTCGGAAGAATTGTGGAATTCTCTGTTTCCTGCTGTGATGGAGGCAGAAGGATTACCGGTAGGACTTGGTGCGCGCGACACCTTGAGACTGGAGGCTGGATTACGGTTATATGGAATGGATATGGATGAGAATGCTACACCTTTTGAAGCCGGTCTTAGTCGGTTTGTCAAGTTGGATAAGGGTGATTTTATCGGTAAAGATGTTCTCTTTGCACAAAAAGAAAAAGGTGATTTGAAACGAAAGTTAGTAGGTTTTCAGATGCTTGACCGTGCTGTAGCACGGTGTGGATATGAAGTCTATCAAAAAGGTAACCGTATCGGTAAAGTGACGAGTGGTGCACCATCTCCGAGTCTGAAATGTAATATCGGTTTTGCGTCCATATCTAAAAATACGAAGAAAACAATCGAAATTGACATTCGAGGAAAACTGCACCCTGCGAAAATCGTGAAGGTTCCTTTTATTTAGAGATAGAAGAAATCTTCGAACTATAATATATTGTAATTTATTCACGTTGAGATTTATATATGATTCCAGAAAATTTAAGATACATGGAAAGCCATGAATGGGTTAGGCAAGAAGATGATATTGCCACCATTGGCATCACAGATTATGCCCAATCCGAGATTCAAGATATTGTCTTCGTTGAGTTGCCAGATGTAGGTACGGAATTAACACATAAAACAGAATTAGGTGTAATAGAATCTGTCAAAGCAGCATTCGACCTATATTCACCTGTTAGTGGTGAAGTAATTGAGGTAAACGAGACTCTTCTTGATGCACCTGAGCAGGTGAATGAATCACCTTATGAAGATGGGTGGTTTCTCAAAATCAGGATGACGGATCCGAGTGAACTTGACTCGTTGTTTGATGCGGATAGTTATCAAGCATATATTGAGGCGGAGCATGTCTGATAAAGATAACCAAATTTACTCCTTTGCTGATCGGCATATTGGTCCTCGTCCTGAAGACATTAAGCAAATGTTGGAAACACTCGGTTATACTTCAATGGCAGATTTCATTGAAGATGTTGTGCCAGCAGATATTCGTCTATCATCGCCTCTCAGTTTAGATTTTGGCGGGGAAAACACATCCTCACAAGGTCTCTCAGAATACGAGGCACTTGATGCCATAAAGAAACTTGCTTCTCAAAACAAAGTCTACCGTTCTTATATCGGCATGGGATATTATAACTGTTTCGTTCCACCCGTCATTCAAAGAAACATCCTTGAAAACCCTGGTTGGTATACCCAATACACTCCCTATCAAGCTGAGATTTCACAAGGTCGGTTAGAGGCATTGCTTAATTTCCAAACAATGATTATTGATTTAACAGGATTACCTGTTGCAAATGCCTCCCTTCTTGATGAGGCAACGGCAGCAGCTGAAGCAATGGGAATGTGTTATGCAAATGTGCCTGAGGAGATCAGCCGTATCTTTTTTGTCTCAGAAACCTGCCATCCACAAACAATCGCAGTTCTCCAAACCCGTGCAGAACCTCTCGGCATTGAGTTGCGAATCGGTGACCATCGCGATGTTATTTTTGACGTGCCGATATTAGGTGCAATCGTCCAATATCCTGCCACAGATGGTAAGATTTACGATTACCATCATTTTGCTGAACAGGTGCATGGGGCAGGTGGATTATTCGTCACCGCAACAGACCTACTGGCACTAACGTTATTGAAACCGCCTGGAGAATTTGGTGCGGATATAGCCATCGGTAACTCTCAGAGGTTTGGTGTGCCACTCGGTTATGGTGGACCTCACGCCGCTTTTCTCTCCACGATTGATGAACTCAAACGTAGTATTCCTGGACGGATTGCCGGTGTCTCTCACGACGCTTACGGTGAACCTGCAATACGATTAGCACTCCAAACACGTGAACAACACATTCGTCGTGAAAAAGCTACGAGCAATATCTGTACTGCACAAGTGCTTCTTGCCATAATGGCAGGGATGTATGCAGTATATCATGGTCCTAAAGGACTGAAACGGATTGCAGAGCATGTCCATACACAGACCTGCGTACTACGCGAAGAACTTGAAAGTCTTGGTTATGATACAGGGGACGCACCCTGTTTTGATACCTTGTCGGTTGTTATTCCGTCAGACGAAGTGGAACATTTGATTACCTCTGCAGAGAAAAAACAGATTAATCTCCGCGTTATTGATACAACACATATCGGTATATCACTTGATGAAACTACTACCTCTTCCGATGTTGAAGACATAATACAACTATTTAATGAAAATACGAAAGGTAATCCTAATACTAAAACAGCAAAAATACCTGTAGAATTACAGCGAAAATCTGTATTCCTTACACACCCCGTCTTTAATAGTTATCACTCTGAAACAGAGATGCTTCGGTATATCAATAGGCTCCAAAGCAAAGATTTGTCTCTTGTAAATGCGATGATACCACTTGGTTCTTGTACGATGAAACTCAATGCTACAACGGAAATGGTACCAGTTACATGGCAAGAATTCGGTGGATTACACCCATTTGTTCCAAGTGGACAAGCGCGAGGGTACCGTATCTTATTTGAACAGTTGGAGTCGTGGTTAGCCGAGATTACCGGTTATAGTGCTATTTCGCTTCAACCGAATGCTGGCTCACAGGGAGAATATGCGGGGTTGTTAGTCATTAGAAAATATCACCACACTCGTAACGAAGCACATCGTAATGTTTGTTTAATTCCGACATCAGCCCATGGTACGAATCCCGCCAGTGCTGTCATGGCAGGTATGAAAGTCGTCGCTGTTGAATGTGACTCTGAAGGTAATATTGATCTCACTGATCTCAAAGAAAAAGCAGATGCACATCAAGAAACACTTGCTGCGGCAATGGTGACCTATCCTTCGACACACGGTGTGTTTGAAGAGCAGATTCGTGAAATATGTAATATAGTTCATGAACATGGTGGACAAGTGTATATGGATGGAGCTAATTTGAATGCGCTTGTTGGTTTAAGTCATCCAGCAGACCTTGGAGCGGATGTATGTCATCTCAATTTACATAAAACATTCTGTATACCACACGGTGGTGGTGGTCCCGGGATGGGACCAATAGGTGTCAGACAACATCTGATCGATTTTCTACCCAACCATCCGATTGTCAAAGTCGGAGGAGATGATGGGATCGGTCCTGTTTCGGCTGCACCGTGGGGAAGTCCAGGTATTTTACCTATCTCTTGGGCTTACATTGCAATGATGGGATCAGAAGGATTAAAAACAGCAACAGAAGTTGCCATCCTCAACGCGAATTATATTGCGAAACAATTGGAACCTTATTATCCTGTACTTTATACAGGAAAAAAGGGTTTGGTGGCACATGAATGTATTATTGATCTACGCAACTTCAAGAAAACTACTGGTGTGGATGTGACAGATGTCGCTAAACGTTTGATGGATTACGGTTTTCACGCGCCTACAGTTTCTTGGCCAGTTCTTGGAACAATGATGATTGAACCGACCGAGAGCGAATCCAGACCAGAATTAGATCGTTTCTGTGCCGCACTTATCTCTATACGGGAAGAGATCGCTGAGATTGAAAATGGCACTGCAGACAGGGATGACAACCTTCTGAAAAATGCGCCGCATACTGTTGAAGTCGTAACACAAACTGATTGGAACCATGTTTATTCACGTGAAAAAGCCGTATTCCCAAAGCCGTGGGTCCGTGAAACAAAATTTTGGCCTCCAGTGGCACGAATCAATGAAGTACATGGGGACAGAAACTTACTGTGTAGTTGTCCATCGTTGACAGAATATAAATAACCGTTTAATAAAAACTGACAACCAAGAAAAACAGATAAAAAAATGAAAGCAATTATCATAGGTGCAGGTGAAGTTGGATTTCATACTGCTAAATTGTTAACAGTAGACAATAACGACGTAGTCTTAATTGACGAATCCGAAGAAGCTTGCCAACGTGTAAACGAACAGTTGGATTTACAAACTTTGTGTGGTCCAGGGGCATCACCTGTTTTGTTACAAGATGCAGGAATTAGTGAAGCAGGGTTAATAATCGCTGTCACCAATAGCGATGAGATTAATATGCTTGCATGTCAAATTGCAGAACGTAATGATGTTGAAACCAAAATCGCTCGTGTTTCTAACCCAGACTACTTTTCTGAGGAAAGCGGTCTCACGCCACAAGACTTTGGCATTGATCTCCTTGTGAACCCAGAACATTTGTGTGTTGAGGAATTCATACGTCTTTTAAAAACACCTGAAGCTCGAGAAGTCGTTGATTTTGAAGAGGGTAGAATACAACTTGCTGCCTTTCGAATAAAACAGGGCAATCCCTTTATCGGAAAATCTCTTTCTGATTTGGATAAGAAAGGTGTTCTCTCTAATATCCGATTTGCAGCGATCAATAGGCGTGGGGAGAAAAACGTTATCATTCCACGAGGAAATGATGTCCTCAAACAGGGAGATGACGTATTTGTAATTGGTAGCGCGTTAGCTATAGAACAATTGTTTCGTCTGTTTGGTATCATTTTCAATACGCACCTTGATCGTGTAATAATCGTAGGTGCGAGTGCGATCGGTATTGAATTAGCACGTACCCTTGAAGGTAATGGCACGGATGTGAAACTAATTGAGTCGGATGAAAAATTGGCAGAACTTGCCTCGGCATCTCTAAAACGGACAACTGTTCTTGAAGGAAATTTTCTCCAATTTCAATTGTTAGAAGAGGCAGGAATAGAAAATGTGAACGGATTTGTATCAGTAACAGGTGATGATGAAAACGATATTATGGCATGTATGACCGCTAAGGAGCACGGGGCACAACGTGCTCTTGCTTTAATTCAGCAACCGCGTTATCTTCCATTGTTAGCGCGTATTCCTCGCTTAGACGGTGCGGTTAGTAGACACTTGACTGTTGTAAGTAATTTGCTTCGTTTAATACGTCGTGGGAATATTGTCTCTGTTGCATCACTGCATGAAATTGACGCTGAAGTCATTGAAATCGTCACAGGTGTGAACGCGAAAATTGCACATAAAGAACTCGGATCATTGAAAACAAAATTCCCTGACAACGCTTTTATTGGTGCAATCCTCAGGCGCGATAACCTTATTATTCCACACGGGGAAACCGTCATTCAACCTGCTGACCGCGTTATAGTCTTCAGCATGCCTGAAGCGATACCAGTCGTAGAAGATATGTTTGCAGCACGGAGAGCGTAGCAGCAATCAGTTATCAGTAAAGGTGTTAAGACCTGCCAACACCTTCCAATTGCCTCTCGGTTTCCTAAAACCCAAAACGTATACCATCTATTATGAGTAGAAAACTCATTTTCCACATCCTCGGTAACTTATTAATCTGTCTCGCAGGTTCAATGCTTTTACCGTTGGGTATTGCCACCTACTTTTATTTCAAGCCAGATGCATCGGAATCCGATCTCTCCGCATTTGTTTACGCAACCATCATTACCCTATGTATCGGTTTAATTCTCCGCTTCACCATGAAACCTACAGTACAGGATCTCGGACTACGTGAAGGCTTCGCCATTGTCACATTAGGTTGGGTGGTTGTTGCGCTTTTCGGTTCATTTCCGTATCTTTTCTCGGATGTTTTTGCTGCAGATGGTCGAGCCCCTTTGGAAGAATTTTCGTTCTGCTATTTCGAATCTATGTCAGGTTTCTCAACGACTGGTGCGACTGTGCTTACAGAGATAGAACATCTATCGCATGCAATGCTGTTTTGGCGCAGTTTCAGTCACTGGCTTGGAGGCATGGGAATTGTTGTGCTTGCTGTTGCAATCCTTCCCATGTTGGGAGTTGGTGGCATGCAGCTGTTTCGTGCGGAAGCACCTGGACCACAAACAGAACGTCTCACACCTCGCATCGCACAAACTGCAAAATTACTATGGGGAGTATATATCCTACTATCAGTTCTTGAAACGTTGCTACTCTGGCTTGGTGACATGTCCCTTTTTGATGCGCTGTGTATCACATTCGGGACGATGGCAACCGGTGGATTTTCAACGAAAAATGGTAGTATCGCGCATTACGATAGTGTCTATATTGAAGTAGTGATTATTGTTTTTATGTTCCTTGCTGGTACCAATTTTGCCTTGCATTATCGTGCCCTCCGCGGTGATGTCCTAAGTTACTTTAAAGACACAGAATTTCGATTTTATTGTATCGTGCTTCTTTCAAGCATTGTTCTCATCTCTTGGAACACTGCTACATTCAACGTTGACGGACAAGTTCCCTATGATTCTGTGGGAAATTCCATTCGATATGCATCATTTCAAGTAATGTCTATAACCTCAACAACAGGTTATGGTACAGCAGATTTTGAGATGTGGCCCGCGTTATCACAGTTTATATTGGTGACGCTGATGTTTTATGGTGGGTGTGCTGGTTCAACAGGTGGAGGGATGAAGCAGCTTCGCTTCCTACTCCTTATTAAACAAAGTGGTGCTGAAATAAAACGGCTTATCTTTCCACACGCTTTGCTCCCTGTTCGCGTTAATGACAGAGTGGTTCCTTCCGAAGTGCTCACACACGTCCTCGGTTTTTTCTTCTTTTTTATTGGTATTTTTGCTATTGTTACCTGCATCATGGCTACTTTGGGATTAGATTTAATCAGTGCTGCGGGATGCACAATCGCCACGATGGGTAATATCGGTCCTGGACTTGGAAGTGTAGGTCCCGTGGATAATTATGCACATATCGCCACAGCAGGTAAATTTATCCTGACTTTCTGCATGTTACTTGGACGGTTGGAAATATATACTGTCCTTATTCTATTTTCACCGAATTTTTGGAAAAAATAATATGAATACAGACAAACTCCGTAGGGAATATCAATCACACGTCGAATTAATTGAAGAGAGTGTTGCCAAAGATCCGTTTGAACAATTTGAAAAATGGTTTAACGATGCTACAGAAGCGGAAATTGACCTACCGGATGCAATGACGCTTGCCACCGCGACTCCTAACGGCATTCCTTCTGCTCGTATGGTCGTCCTCAGGGGTTTTGATAGGAATGGATTCTGTTTCTATACAGATTATGACAGTCAAAAAGGGAAAGAATTGGCTGAGAATCCGCAAGCTTCACTTGTTTTCTACTGGCGAGAACTGGATCGACAGGTGAGATGTAACGGTACAGTTGAAAAGATGACTCCCGCTGAATCGGACGCATATTTTGCCAGTCGTCCAAATGATAGTAAACTTGCAGTGTGGACAGAACGTCAAAGCATCGTTATTTCAGGACGAGAGCATTTGGAGGATAACTTTGAGAAAGCGAAATTGGCTTATGGAGATAAAGATATTCCTCGTCCTCCACATTGGGGTGGATATAGACTTAGACCGAACATGTTTGAGTTTTGGCAGGGATGTCCAAGCCGTCTACATGATAGAATTCGTTATACTTTAAATGACAATAGTGAATGGGAAATGTCACGATTTTCCCCATAACAAGTAAATGATTAAAAGTCCATATCTTCAACAATATTATCAATGATTTCTGAAAAAAGTGTAATTTTTAATTAAAAAAACTTGACACTTTTCTCTGAATATGTAAAATTATATGCACGTTTAACATAATCTTCTTGTATTTTGAACGCATAATATATAAATCAGTGTAATTATATTGGCAACGTCAGAGAACCTTTTGGTATCATTTCTGTCTGTTGTCGGAGGCTTAATAGATTAGATCAAATGTTATTAGATTATCTTCCGATAGTGTTTTTAGGGGTATTTGCAGTGCTATTTGCGGCTGTGAATCTCTCCCTTACCCACCTTCTTGGACCTAAAAAACCCACACGTGTTAAACTTTCTGTCTACGAATCTGGTGTGCAACCAGTTGGTGATGCCCGACAAAGGTTCACCATCCGGTTTGACCTTATTGCTATGCTTTTTATCATCTTTGATATTGAGGTAGTGTTTCTCTACCCATGGGCAGTGGTCTTTAAGAAGTTCTCTGAAACAAATGGAACGTTTATTTTAGTTGAGATGCTGGTGTTTATCGGTATTCTCCTTCTGGGCTACATCTATGCTTGGAAAAAAGGAGGCTTAACATGGGATTAGACTTTGGGTCAAGCACCGAACAAACTGATGGTAATATCATCACAACGACTATTGACAAAGTAGTTAATTGGGGACGAAAGAATTCATTGTGGCCCATGCCGTTTGGGACCGCGTGCTGTGCTATAGAGATGATGGCAACCTTGGCATCCAAATTTGACTTGTCTCGATTTGGGTCCGAAGCAATTCGGTTCTCTCCACGCCAATCAGATCTGCTGATTGTTTCAGGACGGATTTCAATCAAAATGATGCCAGTATTGAAACGAATTTATGATCAGATGCCAGAACCGAAATGGGTCATTTCGATGGGGGCATGTGCATCATGTGGTGGTGTTTTTGATACCTATACCTTAATTCAAGGTGTGGACCAATTTCTACCGGTTGATGTGTATATTCCAGGATGTCCACCTCGACCAGAAGATTTGATTGATGCGGTTATGCAGGTGCAAAGGCAAATCACAAAAGGGGAACTACCTAAAGGTTCTGAGGTTGCACACAATGAATGATGAAATAGAAGTTACGGAAGAAGCACAACCACTTGTCCTTCAGAAACTACAAGACAAATTTGCTGATGCACTCTTAGCGAGTTCTGTAATCCGTAATGGTGTTTCCGTTGTTGTCAACAAAGATAACAGTTACGCGCTTCTGGAATATCTAAAAACAGACCTTGCGTATTCGTATCTTGTGGACGTTACAGCAGTTGACAATTCTAAGTTAGAATCGGAATTGATGCAATATGACTATGCCAGATTCATGGTCGTTTATCAACTATACACTTTTGAAGGTGAAACTTCGCGAATCAGAGTCAAAGTACCGGTGCATGAAAAAGATTTGAAGGTTCCCACAGTGACACTATTGTGGAAGGGTGCTAACTGGTTGGAACGTGAAACCTACGACATGTTTGGGATTGAATTTGAAGGACATCCCGATTTGTGTCGCATTCTAATGCCAGACGATTTTGAGGGACACCCGCTACGTAAGGATTATCCGTTGCGTGGACGTGGTGAGCGCGAAAGTTTCAACTTTGAAAAGCAGAATGCCTAACACAACTGTAAAGCGCGAACTACAGAGTTTTATCAGATAAATGAAACACAGAATCTTGGGAACCATTAAAATGTCGTGTTTGGTTATTGGTACAGTCTATGTCTTTTGGTGGTTCGTTTTCCTCTGCGCTGATCTTGTACGGTGGATGTATCAATATTTTAATTCCCATCCACAATAAATATAAATGCAACGAATGGTATTGAGGATATTTAGGTTAGGATTATGGGTGTAATTATTTTGACTTTTTTCGCTTGTGTTTGGATAGGTGGGGTATGTTGGGTTTTAGGGTTTTTTCAGAATAAATTTCAACAGTTCTACAATAAATATCAACGATTCAAAACCGAAAAAGAGTAAGTCAATTCAAAAAGGAGTTTTCTATGCAAGGTGGGATGGAACGCACAACAGGCGAGAAGATGGTTCTCAACTTCGGTCCGCAACACCCTGCCACGCACGGTACCCTTCGTATCGTTTTAGAACTTGACGGAGAATCCGTTGTAAAGGCAACACCTCACGCTGGATATTTGCACACAGGATTTGAAAAACTGGGTGAACATTTAGATTATAACCAGTTTATCGTTGTGACAGATCGGATGAATTACCTGTCTCCGTTGTCTAACAATTTCGGATATGTGCTTGCAGTGGAACAATTACTCGGTATTGAAGTGCCAGAACGTTGCCAGTATATCCGTGTTTTGATGGCAGAATTTTCTCGGTTGGCTGACCATCTGCTGTGGCTTGGAACGGCAGCACTTGATTTAGGAGCATTTTCGGTATTCCTCTATAGTTTTAGAGAACGTGAGAAACTTTACAGCATTTTTGAAAAGACAACGGGTGCGCGATTGACGACGAGTTATACCCGCGTAGGTGGTGTTTTCCGTGACCTATATGATGGGTTTGAAACTGATGCTCGTGATTTTATCACCAATTTCCCGAAGGCGTTGAAAGAAACACATACCTTGCTAACCCGAAATAGAATTTGGATGGATAGAACAAAAGGGGTTGGTGCAATTTCCTCGGACGATGCAATTAATTACGGGTTAACTGGTCCCTGTCTGCGCGCAACTGGTGTTGCACACGATCTTCGTAAGGCTGAGCCGTATTCGTCTTACGAGAAATTCGACTTTGAAGTGCCTATAGGTACAAACGGTGATGCGTATGATCGGTATCTGGTACGCATGGAGGAGATGATACAAAGTTGTAGTATAATCCGGCAAGCACTGGATAACTTACCCGATGGTCCGTTTAGTCTTGAAGACAACAAAGTCATGATGCCCGATAAGTCGGATGCCTACGGTCATATTGAAGGATTAATCCACCACTTTAAAATTGTGATGGATGGACACGGGGTGCAGCCACCAAAAGGGGAAGATTATTGTGCAACCGAGTCACCAAATGGAGAATTAGGATTCTATATTGTAAGTGATGGTAGCGGTACTGGATACCGTATCCGGATTCGTCCACCAAGTTTCTTTCATTTCCAAGCACTGCCGCATATGTTAGAAGGCGGTATGGTTTCGGATACTGTGGCTGTTTTAGGCAGTTTGAATGTGATTGCTGGAGAGTTGGATAGGTAACCTGAAGAATATCTATCTTCAAAATCCGAAGGCGACAGATAACTATGTACCTTGGAAGCGTTATCCTTTTTGTCAAAGACATGAAATCTGTCATTGCATTTTATAGAGATGTTGTTGAATTAACACCTGACGAAGACCAGCCATTTTCTGAACATCGGTTTTTTCGTTTTGATACTGGGGAATGTAAGCTTTGTCTACATAGTGCCAGCAAACCGAACGAAGGAAGACAAAAACTTGTTTTTCATGTTGAAAGTGTGAATGCTGTCCATCAGGAGTTGAAATCAAAGGGATTACGGTTGAGACCGTTAGAAAATGAAGACGGGTTAGCGTGTTTTGACATAAGAGACCCGGAGAAAAACCGAATTCAGTTTTGGGGAAAATATTGATTATTTCGACTTTCAGTAACAGAAACATTAATACAGAACATTTTGATTAACGTCCCGACTTTTTACCGTGTTGATAGTCATTAAAGGAAAAGATAGATGTCAGATGAAATTATACAAATCGAAACACCATTTCAGTTCAACGAAGAAAACAAACGGGAATTTGACGAACTGATTGGTCGGTATCCTGTTAAAGAAGCAGCGATGCTGCCAACGCTCCACCTTGCACAAAGACAGGCAGGTTTTATTAGTCCTGCTGTCATGAAGTATGTCGCGGAACTGTTAGAACTTTCCGTGATGAAGGTAAAAGACGTGGTAACTTTCTATCCGATGTTCTTTGAAGAACCTGTTGGGAAATATGTGATCCGTATTTGTCACACGTTACCTTGTGCACTACGTGATTGTAAGGTGGTTTTGGAACACCTCAAGGAAAAACTCGGTACCGACGTGGCATCGGAAACGAATCTTGCAAAAGGAACAACTGATGATGGTAAGTTCACCTTGATGAAAGTAGAGTGTCTTGCTTCCTGCGATGTCGCCCCCGTTATCATGGTGAATGACGATTTATATAAAAATTTGACTCCTGAAAAAGTTGATGAATTATTAGAAAATTTGTAGAAGGAAAATATGGTTCAAGAAAGACGGATACTCTACGAACACTTGGATGTACCCGATATAAACACTTTTGAAGTCTTTAAACAACATGACGGTTATGCCCGTTTTGAGAAAGCGATTGCCGAATATCAACCTGAAGAAATTGCTGATATGGTGAAGGAAGCAGGATTGAAAGGTAGAGGCGGTGCCGGTTTTTCAACTGGGGAAAAATGGAGTTTTGTCCCAAGAGATATTGAGCCGCGTTACTTATGTTGCAACGCTGACGAGAGTGAACCGGGGACATTCAGTAATCGTTATGTATTAGAGAAAAATCCACATCTGTTAATTGAAGGTATCCTCATCTGTTGTTACGCGATGGGAATTGAGACCACCTATGTCTATATTCGTGGTGAATTCACACTCGGTAAAAAGATGTTAGATGCCGCTATTAAAGAGGCTTACGAACAGGGGTACCTTGGAGAAAATGTTCGTGACACAGGACTAAACATTAACATCTATACGCATCCGGGTGCTGGTGCTTATATCTGTGGTGAAGAGACAGGATTGATTGAATCGCTTGAGGGTAAACGTGGACAACCCCGCAATAAACCTCCCTTCCCCGCAGTTCAAGGTGTGTTCATGAAACCTACCGTTGTGCAGAATGTGGAAACCTTGTGTAATCTCCCTTTCATTGTAGGTAACGGTGTAGAATGGTACACGCAGATGGGACCGACTTATGGTGATGCTCGGTTTGACCCTCCAAAACCTGATCCGAATACTGGCACGAAACTCTACTGTATCAGTGGTGATGTTAACGAACCGGGTGTGTATGAATTGGATCTCGGTTTAACGTGTACGGAACTCATTGAGGTAGCAGGTGGTTTACGTGGTGAAGAGGTGAAAGCAGTAATACCTGGCGGTAGTTCCGCACCTATATTGACGCATTACGAATTAGACACACGACTTGATTTTACATCACTCACACTTGCAAAATCGATGTTAGGTTCTGGTGGTATCATTGTCATGAACGAAACCCGAAATATCGTTGATTGTTTGCTCAATATCATGAAATTTTACGCGCATGAATCGTGCGGACAGTGCACACCGTGTCGATGGGGTACACCGTGGGTGCGCGATATTGTACAACGGATTGCTGATGGAGAAGGTAGACAAGCCACTATCACACGACCAAAATTCGGTGTTACTGAAAGCGGCAGATGGGGTGATACAGGCGAAACAGAAGAAATCTACGAAGACCTTGACCTGTTGGAAAGTGTTGCGAATAATATTGCGAATGTGGATACGATGACTTGGAATACTATTTGTGTATTTGGTATTGCTGTCTCTTGGCCCGCTGTGAGTTATATGCGGAAGTTTAGACCTGAATTTGAGGCGACTATACGAGAAGGTGAACTTATCACGTTACCTGTGGCTGAAGCGACAGTACCACCAGAAGAAAATTACGCATATCAACAAAGAATTATCCCGAAAGAGATGGCTGACCTTGAATAGAGACACTACGGAATAATAAACCTTGGAGTAATATTTATGGCATTTATTAAACTAAATGACCTTGAAATAGAGGTTGAAGATGGAACGAATGTAGTTGAGGCTGCGCGGGATCATGATATTGAGGTGCCTCACTATTGTTACCATCCTGGATTGAGTCGTCCCGCAAACTGTAGGATGTGTCTCGTTGAACCTTACGGTCCGATACCAGGGGCACCTCCAGGCACAATTGGTCCAGCCCGACAATTAGCGACTGGTTGTACACTTACTGTTCGATCCGCACCACCTGAAAGAAAATTAGAAGAGAAATTTGACGCTATCATCCGAACAGATAGTCAACGTGTCATAAAGGCGCGAGAGGATATCCTTGAATTTCTTTTGGTGCATCATCCCCTTGATTGTCCGGTCTGCGACCAAGCAGGCGAGTGTGATTTGCAGGACTTCAGTTACCGACATGGACATGACAAAAGTCGTTATCTGGAAGTCAAAAACGTGCCACCAAAGAAGGACTTAGGTCCAGATGTTTTGCTCTATTCGACACGTTGTATCGTCTGCACACGGTGTATCCGATTCTGTGATGAGGTATCCGGTAGCGGAGAACTTGGATTGATTAATCGCGGTTCTCACGATGAGATTGACATTCCTCGAAGTCACGAAGGAATTCCTATTCAGTTGCTTGATAATAAACTTGCAGGTAATGTCGTTGATATCTGTCCTGTTGGTGCGCTCATTAGCAAAGATTTCTTATTCAAATCTCGTCCGTGGTTTATGGAAAAGGCAAACAGTGTCTGTTCAGGATGTAGTGTCGGCTGTAACGTTACGGTTGAGTATAAAGCAGATGGCGTATACCGCATCAAACCCCGCTTCCATGAAGATATTAACCAACACTGGATGTGTGATGATGGTCGTCTCGGTTACCACTATGTCAATAGCGATGACCGTCTACAACTCCCACTAAAACGGGTTGAGGAAGAACTTGTTACGACACAGTGGGCAGATGCTCTGACGCTAATTTCCGATGGTATATCGCAAGTTGAGGCTGCGGATATTGTAGTTATCGGTTCTGCACAGGGAACAAATGAGGATAACTACGTTTTACAACAGTTTGCACACGACGTACTAAACACAACCCAATTGGGACTGTTTGGACAGCTACAGGGTGAAGAGCATAAATTCCCACAATTCACCATTGAAGCAGACAAGAACCCGAACACTGCAGGTGCGCGAACAATACTCGGTTCTGCAAACGGAAATGTTGTTTTAGAAGGGGACACACTTTGGGAAAAGGTCGCGAGTGCAAAGGTTGTTTATCTCGTTAGTGGGTGTCCAGAACGACCGCTCCAAGATGCTGAAAAAGACGCATTAGAAAAGGTCGATTTCCTCATCGTGCAAGATGTCTTACCATCAGAGGTTACACAGTTAGCTGATGTAGTACTACCGGGTACAACTTTCGCAGAAAAAGACGGCACATTCACTAATTCAACAGGATGGGTGCAACGGATTCGCAAGACGATTGATCCGCCTGGCGAAGCACAAGTTGATTGGGAAATTACACAGCAGCTTGCTAAACGGCTTGGTGGAGAAATTGACTACCACTTTGCAGGTGAGATTGCGATCGCGATTTCAGAAAATGTGGAGGGTTACGGTGACGCAACACACAAAAATATTGGAGATGCAGGAATTAAGTTAGCTTAACCTACAGCTTCAAGGAGAAATAATGGAAATAGATTTAGTAGAACAAATTATTATTCCCGTCATAAAAGTCCTATTCATTGCCCATCTGCTGGTTATCGGTGTGATGGCGATGATTTGGTCTGAACGCCGAGTGAGCGGATGGATGCAAGATCGGCTTGGACCGAATCGCGTTGGACCCCAAGGACTACTCCAACCTATCGCAGATGGAATTAAGTTCCTGTTCAAGGAAGACCTAATCCCAAATCACGTGGATAAGCCCCTTTACGTACTTGCCCCCGCTATGCTCTTAGTTCCAGCAATGATTACAATTGCAGTAGTACCGTTCGGAGATTCAATCGCAATAGCGGGAATTGATATACCACTTCAGATTGCAGACTTAAATATCGGTATTTTGTATATCCTTGCAATTACTTCGCTCGGTGTGTATGGAGTCGTTATCGGTGCATGGGCATCAAATAATAAATACTCACTGTTAGGCGGTTTACGTTCATCCGCACAGATGATAAGTTACGAATTAACACTCGGTTTGGCAATTATTGGTATTTTGATGCTTTCCTCGTCGCTTAGTCTTCGTACAATTGCAATTGAACAAGGCTCGTATCCGTGGAAATGGAACTTTCTCATACACTTTCCAGCATTTCTTGCGTTTACGACGGCAATGTTTGCTGAAACAAACCGATTACCGTTTGACCTTGCCGAAGCGGAGCAGGAACTTGTCGCTGGGTACCACACTGAGTATAGCAGCATGAAATTCGCTATATTCTTTATGGCGGAATATATGAACATGATTGTCGGTTCGGCAGTGGTTGTAACACTTTTCTTAGGTGGTTGGCATTTCTTCGGATTGGAAAGTATAGGTGGTCCCTTCTGGAGCGGCATAATCTCGTTTGCTATCTTCTTTATCAAAACAGGTGTTTTCCTGTTCATTTTCATCTGGGTTCGCTGGACACTCCCACGATTCCGTTATGATCAACTAATGAATTTCGGTTGGAAATTCTTGCTGCCCGTTACATTAACGTCTATCGTAGTAACCGGTACCTTATATGTAACAACAAATGGTAATCTTATATGGATTGGTATTGGCAACGTAATTTCAGCGTTTATCGTCGTAGCAATTGTAGCAGGGATGCTTGCCATGGACAATAACAGTAAATCTGCAGTGCAAAGTGCACCCACCGCAGCACCGCTTCGCGGCTTAGACGCGGTAGAATAGGAGATATGCAAATGAATGCAGAAATGATCTTATTTTTTATATTCGGAGCAGTTTCACTCATAGGTGCAATATCTGTTATCTCGTTTCGGCATCCGATTTATAGTGCGCTATCTCTTATTGTTACCTTCTTCTCACAAGCGGGGTTGTTCGTACTCTTAGGTGCACACTTCGTCGCTGCTGTTCAGGTGATAGTGTATGCTGGGGCAATTATGGTGCTATTTCTGTTTGTGATTATGTTACTGAATCTTGGTACACTCTCTGCAAAAGGAGTTCTCACTGGGAAACTAAAAGGTATAGCGATAGTTTTGGCAATCCTCTTTGCTGCGGAAGGCATCTATATCGCTGTGAATGCACTCAAAGGGGATACGGCTGTTGCATCAGCACAAGCAGCTACAGAACCGATTACTACAGAATATATTGGCGAACTTTTATTCAGCAAATATTTGTTACCGTTTGAAGTCACTTCACTTATTTTATTGGCAGCATTGATTGGTGTTATTGTCTTGGTAAAACGCGAAAACACAACTGAAAACTAACAGCAATTCCGATAGAACGTAAAATATACTTAGAATAAAGGATTTTGAATGTCATTAGAATATTATCTCATCTTAAGCGCACTCCTATTTACTATAGGCGTAATCGGAGTTCTCGTTCGTAGGAACGCTATTATCATCTTTATGTGTATTGAGTTGATGCTAAATGCAGCGAACCTTGCTTTTGTAGCAATTAGTCGTAACCTCGGAACTGCAGAAGGTCAATTGTTCGTCTTTTTTGTCATGGCTGTCGCTGCTGCCGAAGTCGCAATTGGATTAGCAATTATTGTAAGTGTTTTCAAGCATCGCGAAACAATTAATGTGGATGAAGTAAATTCGCTAAAAGGATAAAGTATGTCAGAAAAACTAATTATTGTCCTGTTAATTTCACCACTTGTTGGGTTTCTGATTAACGGATTGTTTGGCAAATGGTTAAAAGGTAACGAGAAACTAAGTGGTGGTATTGGCGCGCTTGCAGTGCTTGTATCTTTGATTTTTTCCATTATCGCCTTTATCAGTGTCAAAAACGGAAATCCACTTGAGGGAGATGCGGGACACTTATATAGTTGGATTGTGGGTGGGGATTTTGCAGTCAACATCGGTTTCCACGTTGATGCCTTGACAACTGTGATGCTGTTGGTTATCACAGGCGTTGGTTTTCTTATCCATGTATATTCCATAGGATACATGCATGGGGATGAAGGATATACCCGGTATTTTGCATATCTAAACCTATTCGTCTTCGCAATGCTTATTCTTGTTCTCGGCAACAACTACCTGATGATGTTTGTTGGATGGGAAGGTGTCGGACTTTGTTCTTATCTGTTGATAGGGTTCTGGTATGAGAAGCAGACTGCTACGGATGCAGGTAAAAAGGCGTTTATTGTCAACAGAATCGGCGATTTCGGTTTCTTGCTTGGAATGTTCACACTATTCGCAGCCTTTGGTAGTCTTGATTTTGTATCCATATTTGATAAAGCAGAAGCTGGTACTATTGATATAGTTTTTGGAGAAACTACTAAAGCCACCCTCATGGTTGCAACTTTACTTCTCTTTGTTGGTGCAATAGGAAAATCTGCACAGCTTCCTCTATATGTCTGGCTACCGGACGCTATGGAAGGTCCAACCCCAGTCAGTGCATTAATACATGCTGCTACAATGGTCACCGCAGGTGTCTATATGATAGCACGTTCTGGTATTTTGTATAATCTTGCAGGGACAGGATGGGTTGTCGCTTGGATTGGCGTGTTAACCGCTCTGTTCGCAGCAATTATTGCCCTCAAACAGAACGACATTAAACGTATACTTGCATATTCAACTGTGAGCCAACTCGGATATATGTTTGTCGGTGTTGGTGTCGGTGCGTATGCGTCCGGTATTTTCCATTTGGTAACACACGCATTCTTTAAAGGACTGATGTTCCTGACTGCTGGAAGTGTTATGCACGCAATGGCAAATGAATTAGACATACGGAAAATGGGTGGTTTACGGAAAAAACTACCAATAACACATGTCACATTTCTGGTTGGTGCTTTGGCAATTGCAGGTGCACCATTCCTAAGTGGGTTCTGGAGTAAAGACGAGATTCTACATAGTGCGTGGGGTAGTTTTCCATTTATATATATTATCGGATTGATCACAGCATTCCTGACAGCATTCTATATGTTCCGTCTTATATTTGTGACTTTTTATGGACAATCTCGTGTTGAACCTGAAGTTGAATCACATCTCCATGAATCACCAGCAGTGATGTGGCTTCCGTTAGTAATCCTTGCTGTTCCCTCTGCCTTGATCGGTCTGTTGTTAGGTGTCGGAGGACACCATAGTTGGTTCCACCACTTTACGGAAAATGTTTTCCCGAAAGCACATGAAACGTCAGGCAATGTTTATCTGTTTATGGCAATTTCATCGGTAGTCGGTATAGCAGGGATAGCGTATGCATGGAAACGATACAAAAACCGTGTGCCTTCTGCAGAACCTACAAACACATTACAGCAAGTTGTTGCAAACAAGTTCTATGTTGATGAAGTCTACAATACTTTCATCGTACAGCCGATAAAAGGTGCTTCGCATTTCTTGTTATGGAAACTTTTTGATAGCGGTATTATTGACGGAATTGTCAATGGAGTTGCTGCACTTATACGAGTGATTGGTGGTATGTTACGACGACTGCAAACCGGTATCGTACAGGCATATATTGTATCAATGGTTGTCGGAATCGTGCTGTTCTTGGCTTACTATCTATTTTTTGCTTAGGTGATTGTTAGGACTAACGCAATATGTGGACAAGTTCTAAAGGATTCAATTGCAGAAAATGAGTCAAACACATTTAGGATATAAGGATAGGGTCAACTTAGGTAGTTATTATACGCCACCAAAATTTGTGAAGTTGGCTTGGGAGTTAATTGAACCTTACATAGATTCACAGACAACCGTAGTTGACACTGCATGTGGATATGGAGCCTTTCTAAAAAACAGTATAAAAGATTATGGTCAGTCCCAAACAATAGGATGTGATATAGACGAAGATGCAATAAACATTGCGAGAAAAAACACGGATAAAGTCCAATTCTATCAAAAAAATACTTTACATAACGTTTCAAGGGAAAATTTCGGTATTTCTCAGCAGTCCACAAAATTGATTGTCGTAGGAAACCCACCCTATAACGATAGAACTTCACTTATTCGGAATAAAATAAAGAAAGTTGGATTTGAAGTAGATGAGGATATATCAAGTAGGGATTTGGGAATTTCATTTCTCCGTTCCTATAATAAACTTGAAGCAGACTTTATCTGTGTGTTGCATCCGTTATCTTACTTAATAAAACAAACAAATTTCAGACACTTAAAGGAGTTCACTGCAAATTATAAACTGGTAAATGGCATACTGATTAGTAGTGGAGAATTCCCGGAATCGGCTAAACACACGCCTTTTCCAATTATCATTGCCTTGTATCAGCGTGACACCTTGGGTATGGAATACAGTGATATACGTTCCTTCACATTTAGAACAATAGATGGGAATCCATTTTGTCTGAGTGATTTTGAATATATCACAAATTATATTAACAAATATCCGAGTAAGCAGCATCAACCGATACCTGATGAGTCTCTATTTTTCTGGACAATGCGGGATATTAACGCATTAAAACGGAATCGAACATTTGTTCAAAACTATAGTAGTAACACGATTGTCATTGATAAAACAAAATTGGATTATTATGTTTATGTAGATGTGTTCAAAAGAAATATCCCACGACTTCCATTCTATTTTGGAAATTGTGATGTGCCTATAGATGATAGTCTTTTCAAACAGTATAAACAATGTTTTATTTCTGATTCTATAAGACATCATCCCTATTTAGAAAAGCATTTCCAAACAGAACTGATAAAAAAGGAGCAGGTGGAGACTAAAATAGATATGTATTTCAAGGACCTATTAGGTATACACCATGTTTGATGAAGAAAACAAAAGGATATTTGTAGATATTCCGCTGGCAACACCTACAGGAAAAATAAGAATTAAGTCAAGAAGTATTTTTTCTGAATATGGTGAGCCACATGCATCCAGAAGTAAGCCATTTAACCAAAACAATTATGTTGAGTGGCAAATAGGTTATGATCTGGAAGATAAGAAAAGGCACGAATCAAGTTTACCTGATATATCGTTTAAAGCATATAACGGTAAGAAAAAAGTGTTATATGAGTTATCCGAATATTTGTATTATTTCTATTCTTGGGATATGGTAACTTATTCAGAATTAAAGAGGACTCTTGAATTCTTATCTAATTTGGAAGAAGGAAACTTACTATCTTGTCATCCAGATTGCCAGATTACAAGAACACATCCTATTGAGAAAGAGATCAATAATACTACATTCTTGGGAATGACTTTGAACTATCCGCAACTAATATATAATTTTGGCAAATATGAAATTATTGCAGAGATTACTATAAGAGAAAAACAAAGAGCAGTTGGTATACAACCAATGCTTTACCTATGTTTCCCGATAACAGAGCTTCAGGTCAGTGAAAATCTAATTGGTCGTATAGCTGAGAAAAAAGAATTAGGGGTATTTATTATAGATAAGAGCAATTACAGTATCGTTATTGAGATGGTTAGAATATTCGGGATGCTTAGTCCTTCACATCATAAAGATATCCTTGAGATTCTAAAAGCTATCTCTCTTAAGTCTTAGATTACTTTTTATATTATTTGTTTAAATAGTTATTATCTTGATATGGTATAGTGTTCTTATGGTTTAAATCCTTCCTTTTAAAAATTACTAATGGAGGAAGAATATGAAACACAGGAAATTTCGACCGAGGGATATACTTAACCAAGATGTAGCTGGCATCTGTGGTGTTGCAAGGATGACTGATAAATTCCGAGCTGCACATGCTGGAGAAATCGGGAGTTATAAATATGGTGTTGATTCCAAGCAAGACATAGAAATTCTATCCTTTCTCGGTATCTCAGCAGAGGATTTTCAGGAAACTGCTGTGCGAATTGACAACGATGTCAAACTGGGTGCATGGATATTGGACAATTGTGAAAAGTCTTCTAAGGAAATTTCTGCGTTCAACCGTAAGTTAAAATATAAATGGCAGCGCAAAATGCCTCGGACCAACTATAGGAGACGTCGTCGTCAATTAGCAGGTGATGATTACCCGCCTTTCCCGTGGTGGATTTCATTCAGATGATGGACATTTTGGAAAATCTTCAAGAGATAAGACATTGTTATTTTATGCAACATCTAAATGAAGTTTTGGAATATATAAACATTATCAACAATTAGGTTAGTTAAATCTCACACAGAACATGGAATAAAATACAATCATCCTAAAGTTACGTTATATTAAAGGAGATTTTTTTGTTACTTTCAATCGTTATTTTTTTACCACTGCTTGGTGTGATAGCAATCGCGTTGCTCAGAGGATTAGGAGCGAATGCTGTTAAATGGATCGCACTCGGCATTGGACTTCTCACTTTTGTTATCTCAATTGGTCTTTACACAGGATTTGATGAGGTAATCGTAGGATTCCAAACGAACTCTGATCTTTTCCAGAAACTGGATTGGATACCCGGTATAGGTGCAAGTTACCACATCGGAATTGACGGTATTTCGTTGTGGTTAGTGTTACTCACGACATTCCTAACACCGATATGTATTATCGCCGCATGGAATTCAGTAGAAAAAGGTTTGAGCGGGTTTATGATGTCCCTCCTCGCGTTGGAAACAGGGATGTTGGGTGTTTTCTGCTCTTTAGACCTATTTCTCTTCTTCGTATTCTGGGAGTCGATGTTGATTCCGATGTATTTCCTTATCGGAATATGGGGTGGTGAACGCCGAATTTATGCTACCATAAAGTTCGTCCTATATACAATGGCGGGTAGTGCGCTAATGTTGGTTGGCATTTTAGCATTATACTCTCAAAACAATAGTAGTTTTGACATTACAACATTACAAGGACCATTTCAGCAAGCTAATCTCCTATTCCTTGCATTTTTCATAGCGTTTGCAATTAAAGTTCCTCTATTCCCTTTCCATACTTGGTTACCAGATGCCCACGTTGAAGCACCTACTGTAGGAAGTGTTATCCTTGCAGGTGTCCTACTCAAAATGGGTACTTATGGAATAGTTCGTTTCTGTCTACCCCTCTTTCCAGAAGCAGCAGCACACTACACACCGCTAATAGTTCCATTAGCAGTTATCGGTATAATCTACGGTGCGTTAGTAGCAATGGTGCAACCGGATCTGAAAAAGTTGGTAGCGTATTCCAGTGTGAGTCACCTCGGTTTTGTCGTTTTGGGTCTATTTTCACAAAATGACACCGCCATCCAAGGTAGCGTTCTTCAAATGGTTAATCACGGCTTAAGCACTGGTGCATTGTTCCTGTTGGTTGGAATGATATATGAACGACGACACAGTCGTATGATTGTTGATTTCGGTGGGCTTGCAAAGAAAATGCCTATCTTCGCGACTATCTTCCTGATTGTAACGTTATCGTCCATAGGATTACCCGGACTCAACGGATTTGTCGGGGAATTTATGATTCTACTCGGTAGTTTTGTTGGCGGGGCATTCTCAAAATGGTACGTAGTCTTAGCAACAACAGGTGTGATTTTGGCAGCAGTCTACATGTTATGGATGTTCCAACGCGTTATGTTCGGAATACCGGACGATATAAACGCAAGTCTACCTGACCTAAAACCGCGCGAAATCGCTGTCCTATTACCAATACTTCTGTTTATCTTCTGGATAGGCGTAGGTCCGAATACCTTCTTAAAACCGATGGAAGCGTCTATAAAAGAAGTAGCAACAAAGGTTAAAGTTGTCCCTGAAACTCCAGAAGTTGGACAGGTTAATCGTCAAGCGGATACAGATGACGCTGTTCAGGAAGTCAAAACCGCAACCCTACAGATGATTCAGATGATTGAAGAGGAGGCACTGACGAAGTAGTGAAGTCAAAAATCTCATTTTGTCTAATTCTTTGTATTATTTTAGCACTGACGTTATCGGTTTCAATGGAAACCTTCGCAGCTGATGATGCACACGGCGACGAAGCTGCTCACCATAGTGGTGGTGTAGATGGTGCAAAATTACCACTTTGGAGCATTATACCATTTGTCGGTATTCTTCTATCAATAGCAATATTACCACTCGTGTTTGACTCCCATTTTCTCGTCCACCACGGTGGAAAGATGTCTCTTGCTTGGGCATTAATCTTCGCAATTCCATATCTCATTGCATTCAAAGGGGAAGCATTTTACGATATATTGCACATTTACTTGATAGACTATATCCCGTTTATCGTTTTATTATGGGGACTGTTCACAGTTGCAGGAGGAATACTGGTACGCGGCACGTTACGCGGCACTCCCTTGGTCAATACAACGTTATTGCTAATAGGCACTGTAATCGCCTCTTGGGTGGGAACAACAGGAGCATCAATGCTCCTCATCCGTCCACTGATACGTGCAAATGCCTACCGTAAAAGCAAAGTTCATCTTATCGTCTTCTTCATATTTCTCGTGAGTAACATCGGTGGCTCGTTAACACCTTTAGGGGATCCGCCGCTCTTTTTAGGTTTCTTACACGGTGTGCCTTTCTTCTGGACAACAACCGCACTTCTTCCACACATGTTGTTTATTAGTGCATTGTTGATTGTCCTGTTCTTTATATTGGACACATTTATGTTCAAACGGGAAGGTGGTGTTGTACCAGACGATGGCACAAGTGAACCAATTCGTGTGGATGGACTTTTCAACCTTATTTTTCTACTCGGAATCGTTGGTGCTGTCTTAATGAGCGGTTCGTACAAATGGGGAGAGGTGAATGTCTTCGGTGTGCATGTATACTGGCAAAATATTGCTCGTGATGTCCTAATTGTTGTCATGGGTTTATTGTCACTCAAGTTCACACCTTTCAGTGGAAAATTACGTCAAGAAAACGAATTCTCATGGGAACCGATTGAAGAGGTTGCAAAGGTATTTGCTGGTATCTTTATCACGATTATTCCTGCGTTAGCAATTCTCAAAGCTGGAACAGAAGGAGCACTCAGCGGATTGATTGCTGCTATACAAGAACCGATACACTATTTCTGGATTACAGGTGTTTTATCCAGTTTCCTTGATAACGCCCCAACATACCTTACATTCTTCAACACCGCTCTTGGACAGTTAGGTCTTGAAGAAAAAATAGTGCCGGTTATCTTGTCTACCCCATCTGCACAATTGACAATTGAGAACCACCAAAAATTTGTGGAACTACTTACGGGTATTTCTGTAGGGGCTGTTTTCATGGGGGCAAATACCTACATCGGCAACGCACCGAATTTCATGGTAAAAGCGATCGCTGAACAGAGTGGAATCCGTATGCCGAGTTTCTTTGGATATATGCTCTGGTCAGTGGTTATTTTAGTGCCTCTCTTTGTGATTGTAACGTTCGTGTTTCTCCGATAAGAGAAAACAAAATATACAACAATGTTTACAAAGTTTAATACTACAACCTTATCTTTGCTATTTGGAGTCTAAAACGGAGGTTTTGAATGCCGTCTATACCTGATATTAATTGGTTACAGTTAATGCCACAACTTGTCATCGTTGCAACGTTACTCATTGTCCTTATCTTTGACATGATTGATTCAATCTCAAAAAGGACATTGGGATGGATGACAATCGTTGGTGCGGGAATTGCCTTGTGGTCAACTATTAATTTGCTACAAGTTGGAACAGATCAAACCCAATTCAACGAAATGTTTCGGGTAGATAGTTATTCCCTATTCTTTAATATAATCTTTCTTGTTTCAACGATATTGGTCGCATTGATCTCAATTAGTTATTTAGGAAGTGATGATAAAAAGCAGGGACCCTACTATCTCCTTATCCTACTGGCAACCTTGGGTATGATGCTAATGGCAGCTGGTAATGAGTTGATTATTGTTTTTCTCGGTTTAGAACTCATGTCATTGTCGTTGTATGTGTTAGCAGGTTATTTCCGAGAAAGTCCTGCCTCAAGTGAAGCGGGGATGAAATATCTACTGCTTGGTGCATTTGCAAGTGCATTTTTCCTATATGGAATCGCTTTAGTTTATGGTGCAGCAGGTACAACGAAAATCCCAGAAATTATATCAAAACTTTCCTTAGACAATCAACCAACCCCACTTTCAACTTCGCCTCTATTGTTAGCAGGAATATTTTTACTCATCGTTGGATTCGGATTTAAGGTTGCAATTGTTCCGTTCCACCAATGGGCACCAGATGTTTATGAGGGAGCACCCACTACAATCGCTGCGTTCATTTCAGCTGGACCAAAAGCAGCAGGATTCGCTGCTTTTCTAACAATTTTCGTTGATGCGTTACCAAATCTACCATCACATGCAACTAATGTTATTGTGTTATTGGCAATGCTTACAATGACAGTCGGCAATGTCATTGCTATTACACAAACAAATATAAAACGCATGCTGGCATATTCAAGTATTGCACATGCTGGCTATGTGTTGATAGGTTTAGCAGCTGCCAACCCTGATGGTAAATCAAGTGCCATGCTGTACCTGTTTATTTATTGCGTAATGAATATCGGAGCATTCGGGGCTGTTATCTTAGCAAGAACAGCTGACGGCGAGAACTTAATGATTTCCGATTATGCAGGACTCGGTATCCGCAAACCGTTACTTGCCATGTTTATGACGTTAATGCTCCTGTCTCTCGCTGGTTTTCCCCCAACTGCAGGTTTTGTTGGAAAATTATATGTTTTCAAATCAGCAGTTCAAGCTGGACATTATTGGCTTGTAATTTTTGGCGCGGTAAACACTGCGATTTCAGCGTTCTACTACCTACGCGTTGTCGTAACCATGTATATGCGTGAACCAGAAGAAGAGTTGGAGTTCAAGCCATACCCATCAACCTTAGTCATTGGATTAGTGATCGCAGCAATAGGTATTCTGCTCATCGGTATCCTACCATCTTTATTGCTTGACCAAGCGCAAAACGCTGTTCAAAGTGCTCCATTATAGTCCAGGAATGTCAATCAAGAAATCATATACGCCTTAGTGCCAGTATGTATAGGTTTAGACCTGCAGATCGGTATTAGGGCTTTATTCTTTTCTGCTGTACTTCCACAGATTATCTTATAAACGTGAGTTCGGTATAAGAAAAATGTTGTTCTAATCACTCGGATTAATACTCATACAACCTCGGTATGTGCGGTTTCCTAATCGCACCAATTCACAAAATTGCTGATACCGAACTCACATCAATTTCCCATAAAAGACAAGAAGGTGCAACTTATTTGCAACTCGTTTGTAGTACTATTAACCTCAAGCGCGGAGTAATGACATGACTGAGGACGAATTCCTTGAACTGGTCAGCAAGCACCAAGATAGAATCTATCGGCATGCACTCTATCTACTCAAAAACGGTGAAGACGCAAAAGATATGACACAGGAAACCTTTATCAAAGCATGGCAACATCGGACAAAATTAAGACAAAAAACTGTTTACGCGTGGTTGCTGAAATGCGTGCGAAATCTTTGTTTTAACCAATTAAAACGTAGAAAGTTTCAGGTTCATTTGTCAGAAGATGATGAAGGTGATATGTTTGGAATACTGCTAAAGACACACGAAAATAAGTCAAGTCCATCACCGGAAGAGATTACGATTAATAAGGAAACTAAGCAATTAGTGCATCGCGCAATTGGAGAATTGCCGCCTTCAATGAGATCTATAGTCATCATGCGGGAATTAGAGGAAATGAGTTACAAGGAAATCGCAGCAGTAGTGAAACAACCTGAAAATAGTGTGAAATCAACCGTATTTCGTGCTCGTAAAAAATTACGTGAGATTTTGAACAACATTATGGAGACATAACCGATGACACAAAGTCTATCACACGGTAGCACTTGTGCAAACCTCCAAACACTCTTGGAAGAATATATCGTTGGTGAATTGGATTCTCAGACTGAATCCGCAATTACTTCACATCTCACTACATGTGAAAGGTGTCAACACGAATTGCATTTAGCACAAACGATTAATAAGGTTTTAGGAGACCTGCCAAAGCATACATCGCCTCCTGAAATTCTAAGAGAGGTCACGGCTTATATACGGGCAAACCCCAACAACGAAAGTTGGATACATCGGTTTTTTCAATTTACTACTGTCATGGCGTTTTTACGCACCCCACTGATGCGTGCAAGTGTCGTGGTTACTCTTATTGGAATAATGTTATTCGGTATTCACCAATATCAAAGGTATGTTCAAGTAGAACAAGCAAAAAGCGACTTCCACTATGCCATGGCTAAGATGCAATCTGCCGTGCGTAAAACAAGTCTGGCAGTAAACGATACTTTTACATCTCTCAACGTTGACGAGGCACCACGTCGCGCACTGAAACCAACAGCAAATATCTCATCCGCATTTCATCAGAGTCTTAGCATTTTATATCACTTAACTGACTCAGATAACTCAGAAAACACAGATACAATTACAACCAAAACCAAACAGTCAAAAAGCAATTCAGAAAAACTGAATACCCTAAATCCAGGAGGAAATACTCAATGAAACGATTTACCCTTGCTACACTATTAGTTACTTTCTGCTTTTTTAGCAATGGCATAGCACAAACCGATGCTATTCGTGGCAAAATAGATATGAACATGTCTGATGCCGCAACACCAACGATTGAAGTTAACTTAGACCAATCCTTTTTCGATCTCTTTATCAAATTCACAGTAAACCAACCAGCTTTGTCAGAGTATGCGGAGATGATAGAAGGTGTTTTCATTCGCAGTTATGATAATGAGTCCAGTGACTTAACTAAAATGAAAAGTCGTTACCAAGAAATTCTCAAAACGGAGGACTGGGAGCACGTTGTTAAGGTCAAGGACGAACTCCGCGTCTGCCTACTTTACGCTAAGACACCAGGTGTTGTCAACGGCATTTTCGTATCCTTTACTGATAAACAGAATACTACTTTCGTGAATGTATGTGGTGAGATTGATTTTCAAAAACTTGGCATACTGTTTGGAAAAATTTTGGAATCCAATCCCGAGTTCTTAAAGGACATCAAGATGAATGGAAAGTTTGGAATCAAAAAGTGAACAAGATGCATTCCGCACACATAATAATCTTGTCCAATAAGAAATTATAGAAGGAGAATAATACCATGAAACTGCAAACAACCTTTACACTGTTGTTTACGGTGTTCTGTTTAACAATATGGATTGTGCCGATGCATCAAGTATTAGCACAAGAAAAACAGCCAAAACAACAGACGAAAAAAGGACTCATCCCATTTGACTATTTGGATGAAATGGAAGCACAAGTTGAAGTTAATCTAACAGACAGACTTATTAATTTGGTGACTAAATCTGTCAGATCCAAACCAGAGGTGGCAGGACTAATTGGGATGATTGACGGCATCTATCTCCGCACCTATAATGAATATGGTGAAGCCGAATCTGGTATGATTAAGTATTACAAAAATATACTTAAGGAAAACAAGTGGGAAGTTCTCGTCAGAGTTAAAGAAAAACCTAAAGCCTTTGAAAAAGGCGAATTGGTTGAAATCAGTTTACTCTATGATGAAAATGTTGCTTACGGTATCTTTGTAATCTTCGCTTCTCATGACCCTGATGAGGTAACCCTTATAAACATTGTTGGTGAAATCGCTCCAGACAAGATTACTGAATTGCTTGGTAACTTAAGCAAATTTGGTATGACAGATATTGACCTTGAAGGCACTCTGAAGACAGGTGTTGAACCAAAAGCAAAAAGAGATACCGTCCAAAAAGAGATCCTCGCAGTCAAAACCGAAAAACCACCAGTTATTGATGGGAAACTTGATGATAATTGTTGGAAAACCGCACCCCAAGCCGATGGATTCACACACGAGAACACAGGAAAACCGGTCAAAGACCAAACAATCGTTAAAATTGTCTACACTGACAAAGCGATATATCTTGCGTGGTACATCTACGATTCCGATCTTGAAAAAATCGTAATAAACCCGAAGCAGAATCCTCAACAATTCCTTGATTCGGATTCGGTCTGCTTTAGCATAGACCCATTTCATACGCACCAATCTACGCACCGCACCCTGTTTATGACTAACCCGTCAGGGCAAAAAAAATATGTCCGTACTACGACAGGGAAATCGGGGCAACAAAAACATGTCCGTATTACAACAGGGAATTGGAACAAACATAAATTGAATGACAATTGGAATGTGGCTGTGAAAACCGTTGATGATGGATGGGTCGCAGAGATGGAAATTCCATGGAAAGCATTAGATAACTCGGATATTACTGAGCCGATCCAGATGGGAATTAACTTCAGTAGGAAGCAAAAGAGGACTGGTGAAAATTCTTGGTGGTCAAATATCGGTGTTGAGAAACAATACAAAAACGATGGTAATTGGATTCGGGTTATATCACCCCCATAATCTTCCAGAATGCAAGGGATGATAGATGCATCTGAAAAGGCAGATACCATACTCGTTGGAAATACTCACTGTCAGATAAAACTTGTTGAAGGGTATCCTTTCAACCATTTCGAAAGACCCTTATAATATTACAAGTACTTTACGGTTCCTATCGGATCTAACTACGATAACCCTATCTTAATTAAGATAGGGTTATATTGTTTATAAGACCATTTTCAATAAAATAAAAAAAGATGCAACTTTTTTCAAACTTATTTGTAGTAGGGATAACTTCAATACTCTCGGAGTTACAATATGACAGAAGATATATTCCTTGAGCTTGTTCGCAAATATCAAGATAAAATTTTTCGACATGCCTTTTATCTACTCAAAAACAGTGAAGATGCTAAAGATATGACACAAGAAACCATTATAAGGGCATGGGAACATCGAAATACAATAAGACAAGAAACCGCTCACTCATGGATGCTGAAATGCGTCCAAAATCTCTGCTACAACCAACTAAAACGAAGGAAATTTCAAGTGCACTTATCCAGAAAAATTCAAGGACATTTAGCTGATGAAGAAGGCGATACACTTGAAATGCTATTACATAAACACTCACATCAATCGAATCCATCCCCGGATGAGATTACGATTAAACAAGAACTCAAACAGATAGTACATCAAGCTATCAAAGAATTACCGAAAACTATGCAATCAATAGTAATCATGCGCGAAATAGAAGAAAAGAACTATAAAGAAATCGCAGAGGAAATGGGTCAACCTGAAAACACCGTAAAATCTACCGTATTTCGCGCGCGTAAGAAATTGCGAGAAATATTAAACCGCTTATTGGAGATGCAAATATGAAGCCTACAATTATGATTCTCAGCAGTACACACTTGGATAATCCAGGACTTGACGCATTTAATCTCAAAATGGATGATGTACTCACTCCTAAACGTCAAGGTGAGATTGAATACCTTGTTGAACAACTCAAACCGTTCCGTCCTACTAAGATAGCCGTTGAACAAGACCCTTCACGAAATGCTGAGATTAACAGCAACTTCCAAGATTATCTAAATGGGACATACAAACTCCAACGAAGTGAAGTTGATCAGATCGGTTTTCGGTTAGCAAAACAGGTGGGACTTTCACAAGTATTCTGTGTGGATCATTTTCGAAGGGATGACCCAATGATTCATTTAGATGAAGTTGACGTTAATTTAGTAGATTGTCACAAATTCGCGAAAGAACATAACCAAGAACAATTCTTACCAAATATTGAGGATTATGTTGATACCGACGTGAAAACGCATCAAGGAAAAGACGGTGAAACTTGGATTGAACCAACAAAATATGAATTGTTGATAGATATGTACAGAAAACTTAACCAACCCGAAGGCAGACGTGCCGATCATCAGATATACTTACAAATGTCAAAAATCGGCATAAGCGACCAATATATTGGAGCGAATTGGGTTGGACATCTTTGGTATGCTCGTAATCTAAAAATATATGTTAATCTAACACGCATTACGGAAGCAACAGATGATCGGATACTCCTTATTATCGGTGCTGGACATACCTATTTAATTCAACAGTTTCTTGAGGAATCGGGGGATTATAATGTTGAATGTCCACTAAAATACTTAGATACGGAGGATACAAATTGATGAAACACCAAAAGAAACCGACAATCATGATTCTCGGTACTACGCTCTTGGATAATCCTGGGATGGATGCATTCAATTACAGAATGGATGATGTCCTTGCCCCCAAACGACAACGAGAAATTGAGCAATTAGTGTCACTACTCAAACCATTTCATCCTAACAAAATAGCCATTCAAGCAGACGAAATGTATGATTCTGAGATCAATGCAAACTATCAGGACTATCTAAATGATACATACAAACTCCAACGAAGTGAAGTTGATCAGATCGGCTATCGGTTAGCTAAGCAGATGGAACACCCAAAGATATACTGTGTGGACTATAGTAGAAGAGATGACCCTATCATTCCTTTGGATGAACTTGACATGCGCTTGATAGATGTTGACAAATTCGCAATGGAAAACAATCAAGAACATCTCCTGCCACGATTAGCTGATTTTACTGATCCTGATGTAGAAACCCATGAAGAGGAAGATGGTAGAGTCTGGATTGAACCTAAAAAATACGAACCTCTCCTCAATATGTTCATAAGATGTAATGAACCTGAAGGCAGGTACGCCGACCATCGGGTATACTTACGACTTGCAAAAATCGGTATAGGGGACCAATATCCTGGAGCGAATTGGGTTGGACATCTTTGGTATGCTCGTAATCTAAAAGTCTATGTGAACTTGACGCGGATAACGGAATCTGCAGAGGATCGGATTCTGTTACTCATCGGTGCAGGACTTGTCTACCTGATTAAGCAGTTTTTAGAGGAATCAGGAGATTATATCGTCGAAAGTCCACTAAAATATCTGAAACCGGAGGATGCTAACTGATGAAACCGACAATCATGATTCTTGGCAGCGGACACCTGGCGAATCCAGGAATGGATGCATACAACTTCAAAATGGACGATGTGCTTGCACCCAAACGCCAGCGGGAAATAGAACAATTGGTGTCGCTACTCAAACCATTTTGTCCTACTAAGATTGCGCTTGAGTTGGATCCAAGAAGTTGCGAAGCTGAAAACAAAAACTATCAAGACTATCTCAACGGAACTTATGAACTCAAGCGGTACGAGGGTGATCAAATTGGTTATAGGTTGGCAAAACAGATGGGACATCCAAAGGTATACTGTGTTGATTATTGGCCAGAACAAAACCCATTTCTTCCGGAAGATCTTGACCCAGATTTGATGGATGAGGACAAATTCGCAAGGGAACACAATCAAGAACACTTACTCTCAAGCGTAGAAGACTTTTACGCTGATGCCGATGTGGAATTCCACGAGCAGGAAGATGGCAGAGTTTGGATTGTCCCCACGAAATACGAATCCCTCATTGACATGTATATCCGTGGTAATGAACCTGAAGATAGGCGCGCCAAACATCAAGTATACCTACGGAGCGCACGGATTGGATTGGGAGACCAATATCCAGGAGCCAATTGGCTGTCACATTATTGGTACGATAGGAATCTCAAAATATTTGTGAATCTGACACGGATTACTGAATCTACCGATGATCGAATTCTGCTGATTATAGGTGGAGGTCATGTCTATCTGGTGCAGCAATTCCTTGAAGACTCAGGGGAATACATCGTTGAAAGTCCACTAAAATATTTAGAACCAAAATGAGTTAATTTAATGTGAGTTCGGTATAAGAGATATGGAGTAAATTGTAGTTTGGGTTGAGGTGCGAAACCCAACTACAACAAATATACCAAACTCACGTTAATTAAGAATGTCACGTGTTCATCTGAATAATGCTTTGAGGTCGAACCATAAAGGGTAATTATGATTTCAAATATAGAAGAAACCAAAAATAGCCACGACAAATTCAAAGTTATCGGTGTTGGTTGTGCGGGAGGGAACGTTGTCAAACGTATGGTAGAAACGGGTCTGACAAACATTGAATATTATGTAGTTAATACTGATCAACGAGTAAACAATAAAGTCAACTATGCAACACCAGTGCTGATCGGTTCTAATATCACACAGGGATTTGGTTGCGCGGGATATCCAGTAAGAGGTAGATTAGCTGCTGAAGAGGACTCGGACAAACTTCATCAAATTATGCATGACGCAGATATCGTTCTTGTTATAGCTGGTATGGGTGGTGGTACAGGTACAGGTGCGGTACCTGTGATTGCATCTCTTTCTCGGGAACAAGGGGCTTTTACAGTTGGTATTGTCACTTTACCTTTTAATTTTGAAGGTGAACGGTGTGTTGAAATTGCCGAACTGGGACTGCAGAAACTGCGGGAAAATGCTGATTCTGTTCTTGTCGTGCCTAACCAACGGATTCATGACACGGTTGAAAGCAAATTGACAATTTCCGATGCCTACGGACTCAGTGATGAAATGTTGATCCGATGTGTTGAAACCATCTATGAATTCCATTCCAGCATTAGACGTAAAGACATTGAACTTTAATAATCAGGCGAAAACACTCTTCATTATACTTGCAGCATAAAATATCCTGATGAAAATTAACCTATCATTGCTTTATCTTCATATAGTGAAAGATAATAAACAGTTGACACATTTTCTGTAGGAGCGATCTCCGAATCGCGACCGAACGTCTTGGTAGTCGGGAATCAGAGTTCATTCCTACACCAAAAACTGTCAAAGTAATTCTAATACCATTTCTAACAAATAAAGTGTCATTTGCTGAGGAATACATGTAGGAGGGACCTCCCGGTCGCGACCGGTAAATCAACGGTATGAATGCCTATTGGCATTCCCCGGGTCGCTCCTACAGAAGAAAGATCTCCAATCAACAACAGTTGAATCCGGTAATGGGACAATAATTATTAGAATTGGTATTATATCCACTATAATTTGATAGAGTTAAAACCAATAAACACCAAAGCAAAGAGGATACAAATATAGTATGAAACCACACAAATATTACACAAGAACACTGATTATAACACTAACCATTCTACTATCAACATATATACAAACTGCACAATCTCAAAACACACAAACCGTCCAGAAGGAACTCATCGCAATAAAAACAGAACAACCACCCATCATTGACGGTGTCCTCAACGATGCATGTTGGCAAGACGCACCACAAGCAACCGGTTTTACCGATGAACGCACCGAAAAGCCTGCAAAAAATCAATCTGTTGGGAGACTCGTCTACACAGACAAAGCCATCTATGTCGGACTTCATCTCTACGACGATATACCTGACAAAATCGTAGCACGCCAAACAAAAGATCAGACCCGGTTTCAAGGAGAAGATTGGGTATCTTTTAGTCTCGACACATTCCATACGCATCAATTTTCTGACAGAAGTTTTTTCATTGTAAATCCACTCGGAACGAAATTCGCACATCTCGCCACAGGACGCGCTGAGAAGAGTGAATGGATCGGACTATGGAAAACCGCCGCACTGATTGCGGATGATGGATGGATTGTTGAGATGGAAATTCCATGGCAGATGTTGGATTATCCTGATACAAAAAAACCTATACGCATGGGTATCAACATTGATCGTGGACAACAACGGACAGGAGAGAAATCGTGGTGGTGTAACCTTGGAGTGAACGAATTCCGAGAAAACGATGGACATTGGGTGGATGTATTACCACCACGTCGCAAACGTGAACTGAAGTTGCTCCCGTATCTAATTGGTGGTATCACAGAAGCAGAAACTTCTGAAGAAAATACCTCTGAAGTGCAAAGAGAATACACCACCCGCGCAGGCGGTGATATCCGCTACGAGCTTACCCCACAAATACGTCTCATCGGCACTGCAAACCCAGATTTTGATAATATTGAACAAGCCGTGGAAGGGATAGATTTCTCCTACGGTGAACGCTATGTACCTGACCGACGTCCTTTCTTTGCTGAAGGTGGTAATACCTTCTATCTTGACTCCTTTTTTCATTCACGACGGATTGCTGAGATGGATGGAGGACTTAAACTATTTGGGAAAGTAGCAAAAAACACAACTGTAAGCACCTTAGGCACTTACCATAAAAATAACCAGAACTTCATTTTACGTGTTGCACAAGGTCTAACGGCGACATCCAACATAAATGGAGCATTCTTATCCAACTATCACAGTGACACAGATGCAAACAATGTCGGATACATGTGGAGTAATGTGCGTCACGGTAAGATTGCTACATTTGCACATATCGCACAAGGATGGGAAGGTAATTCTACTGGAAGAAACGGATTTGCCAGAATGGGTTACGAAGGACAATTCGTCCGAACTGCAATCTCCGCATATTTTCTTGATCCGGATTTCGTCAATAGACTCGGCTATCATCCGTTCATAGGTTATCGTGGAGTTGAGTTGACAAGTTACCTCAGTCATGAATGGCGTAGTGGTAATATACGTAAAGCATACCTTTCTGCTGTTGTAGATGCTTCTAATACCTATGAAGGTGAAGTCTTCCGCCGTAACCTTTACTTGGCTACGGGAATTCTTACACATAAAGACTATTTATTGACTGCTCAATGGGTCGGTGGACAATATGAGGAATTCACTGATAGTGTTTTTACTGTTGGTCTCGGCATCAGAGCCACGGATCGTTTTAACAATGTCGGCATCAGTTATGCTGGAGGCAAACGTGCAGGTGAAACAATTCATCGTATTGGTGGAAACCTGAATCTCCGCGCTTACGGCTTCACTGCCGGTCTGTCATCCATAGTCCAATGGCATTTTGAAAGACGTTACCAACAGATCCTAACCCTCACGTATGATTTCACTCCTGCTTTAAGTCTCGGTAGTCGCTTAATATATCAAACAGAGAAGGTAAATGTCTATTTTGCATTACGTCGTTCTGGGTATGCTGGCATGGACTTTTTTATCATTCTCGGGGACCCGAATGCGTTGGAATTCAAACAACGTATAGTGGCAAAAGTGATTAGGGCATTTTAGATATCTCAATATTCATACAACACAATATCCAGAAGAGTGTTTGTGAACTCTCCTGCATCATGGAAGGCGTGATCTTTCTCGCTTGTCGAGATAGGTCGCGCTATAATTTAATGTAAGTTCCGTATTTGTAGCGTAAACTCTTAGTTTGCGCATTATGGAACTCACTTTAATTTATTGCCATGATGCACGTTTTCTTCTTTTACTTTCGTCATTAATTAATAGAAGGATTAACCGATTTCAATAGGGGCATGTCTTGTGAAAAGAGATGACGATGTTCAACTGATTCGCAAAATTTTATCAGGCGATGACGCTGCTTTTAGTATCTTGGTTGAAAAATACCGAAAAAGCGTTCATACCCTTGCATGGAAAAACATACACGATTTTCACTATGCTGAAGAGATTGTGCAAGACACATTCCTGAGAGTATACAAAAAACTTCCGACACTCAAGAATCACAATCAATTTGCAGGGTGGCTTCATACTATCGCAAATCATCTTTGCATTGATTGGATACGAAAGCAAAAATCTATGATACAATCCTTGGAGGACACATGTCTGGAAGAAATCGAGGAATCATCTTATTCCCAACACATGTTGGAACAGCGGGTGATAGAAAAAACGGAATGTTATCATGAACTTGTGCAAGAACTCTTGGATAAATTACCAGAGAATGAGCGAGAGGTTGTTACACTCTATTATCTCAAGGAAATGTCAGCGAAAGAGATTGGTGAATTCATGGGGGTCTCTGTAAATACAATTACAAGTCGACTCCAACGTGCGCGAAAACGTCTACAAACAGATCAAGGTTCTTTGGTTCAAGAATACTTTGGACATATAGAATTACCTGATAATCTGGAGGAGAATATTATGAGTCAATTTGAGCAACTTCGCAACAAGTTCAATTCATACATGGAAAATGTGAGAGCTAACCCAGCGTCAAAAGATGATCTTCTTAAAGAGACATTGGATGAAATTGATGATTCGCTTAAGGGTGAAATTACATCTGAGTTGATGCATCTCGTTGTTGATGATATATACCCGTATATGGGTAGCATCGGTATAGAAAAACGGTTATCTCTACTCCGAAAGTATATGAATGACGTAGCAGATGATACGGAGCGTTACTGGGGGCATCAGAGGATAGTCAAGAGTTTTGCTTTTCTTCGTAGAAATACAGAAGCTATTGAGGAACAGACGCGTCTTTACCGTTGGGCATGCAAGCATTCAGAAAAACATGTTCTGAGGGTTATTTCCGATCTGAATACTGCGGGTTGTTGGAAAGCAGAAGATCGCATTGATGATTGGATAAAACTTTATCATAAGGCATCTGAACGCTTAGAGAACCCTGAAGTAAGCCAGTACACTCGTTGCAATTTTCTGCAATTTGGAGCAGAGATTTTACGTAAGAACGACAAGTCAGATGCTGCACTTCTTGAATTAGAAAAGTTGGAACATGCCAATGGCAAACCCGGTCGGAAGAATTATTTTAGATTCTGGTTGGCAGTAAGAGAGAATAGGCTTTTGTTATATAGCATACAGGAAGATTGGAATCGTTTTGATAAAATTTGGACAGAACTAAACACATACATTGAAGGAGAACTGAAAAAGCTGGATGCGAATTTTCCTGTAAATACCTACGAACTTATTTGGGCAGCACACAATGTTGGTTGTTGTATGGTATGGTCGGAGAAGTATAACGAGGCGAAACGTTTGCTACAATTTGCTGTTGATATGGGAAATTTCAACGAGTACAGTCACTTCATGCTTGCTGTCAGCCTCTGGGCATCTGATAAGGATCGAGAAAAAACCTTACACTATTTGAAGGTTGCTGAGGACAGCTATGTGGCGAGTTCCTACAATTATATGGATAGCTACTACTCCTCTTTCCTGGAAACACCCGAATTTTCTGATGTTAAGGATGATCCAGAGTTTCTGAAAGTTTTTGGCAAGTAATGTATTTTCTGAATCTCTGATTGTTCGAACCCCTTTTTGTCTGAATCACGGATTACACAGATTGCGTGGATTTGGATTATCAGATCCCGTTCCAATACCAGCAGTGTCTACATGCGTATAAAGATGTGTTTTATCAAACTCAGAAATTCGCGCAAACTGCGTAATTCGCGATTCAAATAAATCCGTGTCCCCCGCAATTCATCAACATAATTCTATATTTATCCACATTCTTGCATTTTGTGCAACCATGCAGACTCTATTACCTATCTTTATATTATGAATGACAAACATGTTTTGGAGTTGACGCATGAAAAACGATGACGCACAATTGATTCAACGCATCTTGGCAGGCGACCAGCCTGCGTTCAACACGCTTGTGCGAAAATATCAAAAGTCGGTCCACGCTTATGTATGGCGAAAAATTGACGACTTCCACACTGCTGAAGAAATCACACAAGATATATTCTTGAGAGTTTACGAAAAACTGTGGACTCTGAAGGACCCGAATAAATTTGTGGGATGGCTTTATGTGATAGCGGCACGTCAATGTTTCGCATGGTACGAAAAAAAGCGGATTCCGATGCAATCGTTAGATGCGATGCCAGCAGAGGAATTAGAAGGTCTGGCTTATACAGAATACAACACCAAACAACAGAGAGAATTCGTGAGTGAACGGCAACGCGAAGTTGTCAAAAACCTGCTTCAAAAGTTACCAGTGAGTGAACGCACCACTGTATCGCTTCATTATCTGAATGACATGACATGTGAAGACATCAGTAAGTCTATGGGTGTATCACCGAACACAGTCAAGAGTCGACTCCATCGTGCTCGAAAGCGGTTGCAGCAGGAGGAACACACAATTTTCAATAATTTGGGTGGTCATAAAGGAGATATAATAATGTCAGGAAAAATGCAAGACATTCGTGGTAAGTTTGATACTTATATGAAATATGTGGAATCTTTCCCTCTATCAGATGAAGATATACATAAAAGCGAAGAGGTTCTTATGGAGGTTGATGCAGAGATAGAAGCTGCAATTAAGGATGAGATCACACCCGAGTTGGCGCATCTTGTAGTTGATGATATATATCCGCATTTTGGCAAAATCGGCATGGAAAAACGGATCGCACTACTCCGTAGGTACCAAGATGTTGCCGCAGATGATACTGAACGTTTTTGGGCGAAACACCGAACAGTCCATAGTTTCCCTGCTTTGGAGAGAAACCGAGAAGCAGTTGAAGAACAGATACGTCTTTACCGTTGGGCATGCAAGCACATGTCGGATAAATATGTATTGGAATCCCTTTGTAATTTGACCATTATTGATTGTTGGAAGAAGGAAGGTCGTATTGATGAGTGGGTCCAACTACATGATGAGGCATCCCAACGTTTAGATAATCCTGAAGTGAGTGACTTCTCACGCTGCGATTTTTTGCAAATCGGGTCAGAGGTGTTACGTGCCTATGAGCGGTTTGATGATGCACTTTCCGGATTAGAGAAGTTGGAACATGCTAACAAAGATCAGAGTTGGAAACACTATTTTCGATTCTGGTTGGCTGTGAGAACGAACCGTCTTCGCATATACGGAAAACAGGAAGATTGGGTTCGTTTTGATCCTGTTGTGAAGGATGTCAGGACATTTATTGATGGTGAAGTGGAAAAACAGAAAGCAGGCTATCCGGTAAATGTCGGCAACCTGATATGGGCTGCTCACGATGTAGGGTGCTGTCTTGTGTGGTCAAAAAAGTATGAGGACGCAAAACGTTCCCTACAAATCTCCCTTGAATTGCAAAACAAAAACGATTGGGCATACTTCATGCTTGCTGTAAGTATCTGGGCAACTGAGAAGGATCGCGAGAAGACATTGCATAATTTAAAACTTGCTTCGGATTATATATTAAATTATTGGAATGAAAATAGATATTATCCTGCTTTCCTTGAAACACCTGAATTTTCGGATGTTTGGGATGATCCCGAGTTTCTGAAAGTCCTCGGTAAGTAGTCTATCAACAGTTTATAGTATATTGTAAATCCATAAACAATCACAAATCGGTAGGTGCGGTTTCCAAACCGCACCATTTACCTTATAACAGAGGAAAACAATTGAGTAAAACACAATATTTATACATGATAGCGTTGATAATAACGCTAATATCAAACATACACACAATCGCAGCAGAAAACACACAGACTGTAAAAAAAGAACTCCCCGCAGTCAAAACAGAACAACCACCCGCCATAGACGGTATCCTTGACGATGCCTGTTGGCAAGACGCTCCGAAAGCCGTAGGCTTTACCGACCAACGTACCGAAAAACCAGCCAAGAATCAATCTATTGGTTACGTTGTCTACACTGACGAAGCTATCTACGTCGCAATTCATCTATACGATGATACGCCAGACAAAATTGTTGCGCGCCAAGGAAAAGATCAGACCCGATTCAGTGGAGAGGATTGGGTTTCTTTCAGTCTCGATCCGTTCCACACACACCAATTTTCTGACAGAAACTTCTTTATGGCAAATCCACTGGGAACAAAATATGCACATCTTGCTACTGGACGCGCAGAAAAAAGTGAATGGATCGGTCTCTGGAAAGCTGTCGCCAAAATAGTAGATGATGGATGGATTGTTGAAATGGAAATCCCCTGGCAGATACTGGACTATCCAGAAACGACAGAACCTATTCGGATGGGTATCAACCTCGACAGATTACAACAAAGGACAGGAGAACGTTCATGGTGGTGTAATTTAGGTGTTAACGAATTTCGAGAAAACGATGGACACTGGATTGACGTGCTGCCTCCGAAGCGAAAACTCGACCTAAAATTCTTACCATATCTTATTGGTGGTATCAGTGAAACAGAAATGGATGAAAGAGAGTATACTGCACGTGCAGGTGGTGACCTTCGTTTTGAGGTTACACCACAACTACGACTCATCGGAACAGCAAACCCTGATTTTGATAACATAGAACAAGATGTAGAAGGCATAGACTTCTCTTACAGTGAACGATATGTGGGTGACCGTCGTCCGTTCTTCTCTGAAGGTGGAAATGTCTACAATCTTGGAAACCTTTTCTATTCACGCAGGATAATGGATATGGATGGAGGGATAAAACTCTATGGAAAATTAGCAAAAAACACATCAGTCGGCACTTTAGGCACCTATCATCGCAACAACCAGAACTTTCTTTTACGTGCGAAACAATCCATTACTGCAACTTCTCACATCATCGCGGGTTTTTTATCGCACCATCGTCCTGATTCAGATACAAACAGTGTTGGGCACTTCTCAGGAAAGGTCAGATACGATAAGTTTTCAGCGGAATCAAGTTTTACCCAGAGTTGGGAAGAGGAGTCAGATGGAAGAACAGGGAATGTTAATTTACAATACAGAGGTCCCCTTTTTCAATCAACATTATTTGGGTATTTTGTGGATCCAGATTACGTAAATAATCTCGGCTACCGACCGTTCACAGGTCTACGTGGAGGTGGTGTAGAAGGAATCATTTCAAACGAATGGAGAAAGGGAATAATACGCAGTATCTTCGCTGGGGCAAATTTCATAGCTGCTAACACTTATGAAGGTGAGGTATTTCAGCAAGACTTTTCTGTCTTTTCAAATTTCTTGACACATAGTGATTACAGGATTTCTATTAGCTGGTATGGTGGTCGTTTCCAAGAATTCACTGATAGTCTCTTTAGCATCAGATTAAATGCACGTTCATCGGATCAGTTCAACAATATCGGTTTTAGCTACAATTGGGGTGAAAGAGCAGATGAGCGAATACACCGCATCAGCGGAAATCTGAATCTTCGCGCTTACGGATTCACTGTAGGACTTTCCTCCCGTATTCAATGGCATTTTGAAAGACTATATCAACAGATTCTAACCTTCACGTATGACTTTACTCCTGCCCTAAGTCTTGGCAGTCGTATAATCTGGCAAGCAGATTTCGTTAATTACTATTTGGCATTACGCCGCTCGGGTTATGCGGGCATGGACTTTTTTATCATTCTTGGTGACCCTAATGCTTCAGAATTCAAACAACGTATAGTAGCAAAAGTGATTCGGGCATTTTAAGTCCTTAGTATTTCCACTTCACCAACGGATGCACGGACTATGGAGTGCCGGTTTGAACTCACCACATTTGTAGTTCCTATGGAATACAACGACAATATCTAATCTCATTTCCTATGCAAGCGTAAGATCTCTTCTTGCCTTATCCATTCTTCAAGGAATAGCCAACACTCACCGCGTTTTCCGTTCACGTTTTTCTTTTTTTTTTGCATAACGCACGTTTTCTGATTAAACTTGCGTCATTAAATAATAGAACGTGAGTTCCATAAATAAGTCATAAGTAACTCATCGCTTATATTCTTTAGTTTTAGTAAGGTTTTTGTAGCACAATCTGTTAGATTGTGATCCATTATACGCAAACTAACAGTTGCGCTACAATTATGGAACTCACGTTAATAGAAGTATAAACCGTATTCAATAGGAGAAAGTTTCGTGGAAAGAGCTGACGATGTTGTACTAATTCGCAAAATCTTATCTGGTGACGACGCTGCATTTAGCATCTTGGTCGAAAAATATCAAGAAAGCATTCATGCTCTTGCATGGCGGAAGATTCGAGATTATCACTATGCAGAAGAGATTATGCAAGACACCTTCCTTAAGGCATACAATAAACTTCCCACACTCAAGAATCCTAACCAATTTGCCGGGTGGATCCATGTCATCGCAAAACGACTTTGTATTGATTGGGTACGCAGGCAAAAGCTTGTGATGCAGTCGCTGGAAGGCACACATCCGCAAGAAATTGATGAATCCTCTTATACACAACATCTGACAGAGCAGCGGAAAACAGAAAGAACTGAGTATTGTCATGAACTTGTGGAAAAACTACTGGAAAAACTGACAGAAAATGAACGCAGGGTCGTAACACTCTACTATCTTGATGAAATGTCAACAAAAGAGATTGGCGAATTCATGGGAGTATCGGTTAATACAATTACGAGTCGACTCCAACGCGCTCGAAAACGTCTACAAACAGACCAAGGACTCTTTGGTCATTTACTATCATCAAATAATCTGAAGGAGAACATCATGAGTCAATTAGAAGAAATTCGCAGTAAGTTTAATTCATATATGGAACGTTTAAAATCTGATCCGATATCCAGAGAAGATATACTCAAAGAAGCAGACAGCGAAATTGACGCTGTGCTCAAGGGTGAAATCACATCTGAGTTGGTGCATATTGCGGTTGATGGAATATATCCGTATATGGGTAAACTTGGAATTGAAAAACGAGTATCCCTACTCCGTAAGTATATGAATGACCTAAAAGATGATACAGAACGATACTGGTCGCATAAGTCGTTAGTGAATGGTTGCGCTATTCTTAGAAGAAATCGAGAAGCTATTGAGGAACAGACACTCCTCTACCGTTGGGCATGTCAGCATACAGAAAAGTATGTGTTGAGGATTATTTCCGATCTAAACATTGCCAGATGTTGGAAAGCGGAAAACCGTATTGATAACTGGATTCAACTTTATAATGAGGCATCTGAACGCTTAGAACACCCTGAAGTGAGCGACTACTCACGGTGTGATTTCCTGAAAAAAGGCACCGAAGTGCTACGACACAATGACCGGTTTGATGATGCCCTGCTTGAAATTGAAAAGTTGGAACGGGCTAACCAAAAACAAGATTGGGAACACTACTTCAGATTCTGGTTGGCTGTGAGATCAAACAGACTTCTATTGTACGGAAAACAAGAAGACTGGGATCGTTTCAATCAGGTTTATACTGAAGTAAACACGTATATGGATTTAGAGTTGAAAAAACTGAATGATAACTTTCCCCTAAACACATACGAACTTTTTTGTACTGCTCACAATATCGGGTGTTGTCTGGTATGGTCAAAGAAATATAACGAGGCGAAACGCTTGCTACAAATCGCCATCGATTTGGATAATTGGAATGAACATAGTTATTTCATGCTCGCTGTGAGTATCTGGGCATCTGAGAAAGATCGCGAGAAGACTCTAAATTATCTAAAAATCGCACAGGACAAATTCGTGGTCACTACCCTTAATTATCCGGATTCTTTCTACCCAACATTCCTTGAAACACCTGAATTCTCAGATGTTTGGGATGACCCAGAGTTCCTGAAAGTCCTTGGAAAGTAGTCAATCCCAAAATCAAATCGGTAGGTGCGGTTTCCTAACCGCACCATTTACCCTATAACAGAGGAAAACAATTGATAAAATCCCAAAATATATACACCATAGTTCTGATAGGTTCAACAATATCAGTGTTGGTTATAACTGGGGTGAACAAACCGATGAGCGGATACATCGTATAAATGGAAACCTAAACCTACGTTTATACGGTTTCACTGTAGGACTTTCCTCTAATATCCAATGGCATTTTGACAGGCGTTACCAACAGATCCTAACCCTCACGTATGACTTCACTCCCGCTCTAAGTCTTGGCAGCCGCCTAATTTGGCATATAGATGGCATCAACACTTACTTCGCGTTACGGCGTTCTGGCTATGCTGGCACAGACTTCTTTATCATCCTCGGCGACCCAAACGCTTCAGAATTCAAACAACGTTTAGTTGTAAAAGTAATTCGGGCATTTTAATACAATCAACCCATACCAAAGTGCTTTAGTATGCGATGTGTGGTAATTGTCTGAACCAGGATTATCAGATCAATATTCTTGACAATTTTAGGTAATTCTGATAAAACACATCATAAATACGATTGATTATCCTATTTTTCAACAAATTTTAATAAAATACTTGACAAATTTTGCATCAGAAAGTATACTTAATAATGTGACCTGCAATAAATGCGAAATTATTGTAGGTAAGCAAAAATTAATATACTTGACAAATTTATCTTTTTGTGTTATACTTAAAAAACATTCGGTAAGAGATATAAAATATCCGTGTTTCATATCTTATTTTGTGTTTAGGCGTTGTTGTTTTAATTATACGGAACTTACTGAACACACTGCCCATCGTTCCGAATGAATAATGTACATACGATTAATATTGAAAAGGTTGACACTTTTTTGTAACCCAGTTATACTGGGTGGCGTTATCTTAACGTAGACCAAAATAATACACCGGTTGATATTTTTTGTAACCGATGTCATAATAGGTAACGTTATTAATTTATGCGGTTTGATATAAAACTTGTAGGAGTGATCTCAGGATCATAAATATTATCGGGAACCGGAAATTCCCACCTACAACGCAAAACCGTTCCCACTGGAAGTGGAGGATATGCGCATCGGAAGTGCACATGTCCATACCAAAGGTTAGTAAGAATAGATTTGTCCCTGATCTGTTTTGATATTTTAAATTGTATTATAGGGTGCGATAACGGAATCAAATGCACATATCGCCCCAATAGGTTTTATAACTTTAGTTAGATTTTTTTAGAGGAGAACAAATAGTGAAACTGTCATATACTTTGGCATTTCCTATCACAAGTATAATTGTGATACTCGCCATCGGGTTTGTGTTTAAGAGAACCTGTCTCATCGTGAACCTACATGATGATCCTAACACACCCAACACCCAAAAAGTCCTGATAGCCATTCAAAATTTGAGCTCCCAACAGCAAATTATTTTAGCATCCGTTAACTCTAACACCTTTACAGATGCAAATACAATTTGTTGAACTAATAGAAACTGATCCTTCAGTTTTTCCATTTATTACGTAAGATGTAAGCAGTAACTACATGATACTTATTGCATCTGGTAATGGTATTAAATATGTAGGTGTGATCTCAGAATCGCAAATATAAACGGAAACCGGAAATTTCCTCCTACAATTTGGGACCTATCCAATGAAAACGAGGACATGTGCACCGGAATGTTCATGTCCGATACTCAAATGTTATCCAGAAAAGATTTATCCCTAAATCTTTTCTTGATTTTCATATTATATTGTCGGGTACGATAACGCAATCAAACGCATATATCGTCCCAATAAACTAAATGTTTTAGTTAGATTTTTTTAGAGGAGAATAAATAATGAAACTGTCAAATAGATTGGCATTTCCTATTGCAAGTTTAATATTGATGCTTGCAATCGGACTTGTTTTCGCACCTACCACTGTACTCGCACACCCGCACGATGACGATCCAAACACAAGCGACATCCTACCAAATACGGATGGCCACTTAGAAACCGATCATCCGACAGCAACAATTACATTGGTTGATGCTAAAGATACCACTTCTACTACTTTTACAGATGACACTATAAAGGGAAAATCTGTTAAATTAGTAAAAACTGATGGAACAGATTTTGCTGAATTAAGAGAAACTGATCCCACTGTTGAGCCACCCATTGATCAAGATAGAACCGGTATATTCAGAATCCGTATTGAGTTTGATAAGGATTTGATGGATGTAACGGATGGAGCAGGTGGTGTACTTGCTGATTCCGAGATTTCGCTTATCGTCTTAGGTCAAACTAATCCTAATAGTGATATTGGTAGCAGTTTGTCAGTTGGCACTCCGGCACGTGTGACTGATTCTAAACGCGCATTTGAAGTAGAAATCACTGTGAATGCTGCTCAGTTTGTGGAACTTCCGCTTATTGTATTTGTTACCATAGAAGCTGATGCTGTATCAACTCCTGGAGGGTATGACCTTGATCTTGGTACGCCTATTGAAGCACTTGGGAACTTGGAATCAACACCCGCTGAGGCAAGGTTTGAAGTGGTTGAAGATTTATCTACAGTCCCAGACCCAGGTCCGTCTCCTGTAGATCATCCAGATGGAACATTCGAAATTCCCGGAAATAGTTTCGTTGTTGTAGTTCGGAATGATCATGCATCCCAACCCGGCGCACGAGGGATGCATTTTCGATCAGATGTAGACACAGTTGTGTGGACAGGTATGCCTGATTTGGCGAACCTCTTTGATCTAACAGCTCCCCACGGTGGTGGGGCACTTATTGTAGAAAGTGCAGGTACTGCTGTCGGAACTGTCGGGATCAGTGAGATTATGTGGGCACTTGATGAAAGTTATCTCGGAATTGAAGCCGCTGAGAAAGCATCACAATGGATTGAGCTGCATAATCTCAATGCTGATCCAGTAACAGTTACCATGAAAGTCTTAATGGGTACCGATATAACTGATGCTAATAACGGATTAAGAGGAGATCTCGTAGATCCTAACGTTGATGCGGTGACAAACTTTTTCAACAACCGACCCGGAAACGCAGCGTGGACTGTAAAAGGTTCCAGTGGTGACAGTGTGCAGGCGCGTAACTTTATCTCTATGGCAAGGATACTACCAAACGAAAAGGATGCCTATGCAAATGCAGACGGTGCGCTGTATAGTAACAGAGATGGTAGAGCCTCAGGTAATTGGGAAGCATCTCAAAACACCTATTTAAAGGCACGCACATCCGGGAACATTGAATATGATTACGTTGGCACACCCGGAAGAGTGAACTCCTTTAAACCCTCGACACAAGGCGATATTATACAGCAACGTACAATAAAACCTGCAAGTAATACTATCGTTATTAATGAGGTGGCAAACCGTTCTGGATTGAATGAAAAGTACGAGTGGATTGAACTCCGCAATGCCTCCGAAGATAAAATAAACTTACGGAATTACATGATTTCAATTGTGACAGCAGTAGACAATGATGCCGTACTGATTCAGTTTCCGGCAGATGATAATGCTCAATTAGAAAAAAATGAAGTGTTCCTCATAGTCGCTACCGATCCAGCGGACAACTTTGATCACCCGCTTGCTGTCGGGTACAAAGTGAGTAAAAGCGAATTAGAACAAGAACCAGGTACGCGAAAAAGTCCTGTTCGTTATATGGCTCAAAGTTTTGCACTACCTGACGACGGCAATTTTGTACTGATGGTGCGAGAACCGGACAACGGTGAAGGTCAGAGATCTGGTGTAGATGATAGCAAAGGTGTTGCTGAAACCGGGACTGACGATCTCGACAAAATCGTGGATATTGCTGGATACCACTCGAATTTGATTAAAGATCCATATCCTAATTCAGTTTCAAAAACTGATTTATGGCCACTGTACAAATTTGATGCCCCAAGTTTCGCTCATAATAGGTTTGATAAAGATGTTGTTCTTCTTCGCCAACGTTTGACAACACACAATGATCGTAGTGGTGTTGGTGCCCATGAAAATAAAGATGGTGAAGGTGAAGCCGCATTCCGAAATGTAGGATGGACCGGTATCGGATATAGACGACTTGCTGCTGCTACAAATGCAAACGGTGGTACACCAGGTTATCCTAACAACGCACTGCCGGAATCTGGTAGTGATATCACTGCTGCTGTTTATATCAGTGAAATTATGTATGCTGATAACGCATTCGGTAGCCTGCCACAGTGGATTGAACTTCGTAATCCATCTAAGACCCTTGGTGCAGACTTGCATAACTGGCGTCTTACTATCACTAACCACGATACAACTGATGGTGATACGTCTTACTGGCAAGGTAAAGGTGAAGCAAGTATCCTGCTGAAGAATTTGAAAATTAGACCAAATTCTTCAGTGTTGATTACATCACGCAGAGCAATTCAGAGTGAAGTTTTCATACCTAATTCTGATATCTTCGTCCTGTGGCCAACACACCGAGAAACTTTCGGTATGGTTGATTCTGGCGATGATTTTCTCAATGCCTACGGATTCAATATTACCTTACACGCCAATGGTCACGAAAACGACCTAAGTAAGTGGCAGTTAGTTGACGAAATCGGTAACCTTGCATCTGATGCAAGTGACCGTCGTGGTAATAGAAAACGGTTTGATCCACCAAGTTGGGAATGGCCTCATGCAAATACTGAAGAAGATGATCGTATATCAGTCGCACGCACAAACACCGTTACCGATATCACAGATAATGGATTCACTCGTGTAGTGTCTGATGGGACAACACCCGAAAGTTGGATTCTCTCAAGCATAGACAGCAGAACCTATAGAATCCGCTATGTCTTCTATGGACATAGAGACGATATTAGCACACCAGGTCAAACCCTCAATTCTCCGTTACCGGTTAGCTTATCCTTCTTCCGTCCAACACTGGAAGACGAGAAAGTCATTGTCCATTGGACAACCGAATCCGAACTTGACAACGCTGGATTTAATATTCTCCGTAGCGATACCCGGAACGGTGAGTTCAAACAGGTCAATGAAAAGTTAATTCAAGGTAAAGGCACTACTGGTGAACGTTCAAACTATAAATGGGTAGATACTTCAGCAAAACCTGGTGCTGTTTATTACTACCGAATTGAAGACATATCCTTCAACGGTGAACGCCAAACGCTCATGACCACTAAGTTGAAAGGCTTGATCTCACCCGAGAACAAACTCACAACACGGTGGGGTGAATTGAAATCACAAGATTAACGCAGTGTTATTCTTACTTATTTCACCGAAAGGCAGACGGTGGACTTCGGTCCATTGTCTGCCTATTTCCATTGTTTGATGTTTGAATGTCAATGGATAAACCAATTGCATCCGACCATCAAATATGGTATAATTATAAATTGGAGATATAAGATTGGAAAAAGAGGAGAGAGTTTCAGTACTTAGCATACGGAGGATATGGATTGATCTTGCCCTATCAGTATTCTCGCTTCAAGTGATCCTTTACGCGGTATTGTTGATTCGGCATGAGGTTGCGAAAGGCAACGCACCGATGGAAGCAGCACAAGTCATTGTTGCACAGTTGGCATCTGTTATGGCAGTTGCTACTGGTATCACATTTATTTTATTTCAAGGAGTAGATTTTGTCATGTTTCTAACACAACTTTACAAAGAACGAGTTAATCGCAAAGTTAAAGAAGCGAAGGCTAAAGGCAAAGCCGAAGGCATAGTTGTGGGTAAAGTTGAAGGCATTGTTGAAGAACGCAAATTGTGGATAGAGTGGAATACCCTCCGAATAGAAGCCGAGGAAAAGGGTGAGGAATTCAACGTACCTCCACCAACTGACACGAATTCTTCATTGGAATAGATTTTATCATGTTTCTAACACAACTTTACAAAGAACGGCTGCGCAGAAGAAAAGGGCGTGGAGTTTGATGAAGATCCACCAACCTAATCAATAGTCCATAACCTAAGTTATCAAATAATCAACATCATAAGAGGATATAACCAGATAGATGAAAAAGTTCTTAATCATACTATTAGTATTAACAGCACTTACCCCAAGTGTGTATGCAGAAATCACATATAGCGAACACATCGCACCGATATTACAAAAACATTGTCAATCCTGTCACCGACAAGGAGAAGTTGCCCCCTTTGCACTAACCGAATACCAAGACGCGAAATCTTGGGCAACCGAAATTGCAGAATATACGAAAGCGCAATTGATGCCACCTTGGAAACCCGCAGAAGGATACGGACACTTCAAAAACGAACGTCGTCTTACAGAGAAAGAGATCCAGATGATCACAGATTGGGCAGAAGCTGGTGCTCCGTCAGGAGATCTCTCCAAAACACCTCCGAACCCAACATTTCCCGAAGGGTGGATACTCGGTGAACCTGACCATCTCGTTGAAATGCCTGTTGAATACGAAATTGAACCAGAAGGTGAAGACGAATATCGGCACTTTATTATACCTACAAACTTTGATACCGACATGTATGTTCAGACAGTTGATGTCCAACCGGGTAACCGAAAGACGGTACACCATGTCATCCTCTATCTAGATGTGAAAGGGCAAGCACGTGAACTCGCTGCGAAAGATCCAAAACCGGGTTATGTTACAGAAGGGACAGGTCCAGGAATTGACATCGCAGGAACACTCGGTGGATGGGCACCAGGAATGAGTCCATCCGTTCTACCAGAAGGCATCGGGTATCGGTTGCCGAAAGGTGCTGATATCGTTCTACAGGTGCATTACTACCGCACTGGACACCTTGAACGCGATCAGTCGAAAGTTGGACTCTACTTCAATAAAACAGACAAGACAACACCGTTGCAGATCGGTCAGGCAATCAATACCAAGTTTGTAATTCCACCAGGTGAGGCGAAGTATACTGTCAAAGCATCTCAACAGGTGAAAAAGGATAGTTATCTGTTAGCGACGATGCCGCACATGCATCTGCTCGGACGTGACATGCGGATGATCGCTAAACCCCCTACCGGTAATTCGGTTGATCTTATCTGGATACAGGATTGGGATTTCAACTGGCAAGATATTTATCATTACCGCAAACCGATTTTTCTTCCTGCTGGAACACAAATCTCTCTTGTTGCACACTTTGACAATTCTACCACAAATCCAGCCAATCCACATGACCCTCCTGTTCCTGTTGGTTGGGGAGACAAAACAACGGATGAAATGTGTATTGGGTTCTTGTATTTTGTTGATGCAGCGAAATATAATCCGGTAGAACAATAATCCACAGTGTAAGGTTGACATTGAATTTAATTATATTTTTATGTAAACCTTTTAAGTTCTGTGGTAATATAATATCTTTAGTTTTTTGGGTGGAATATTTATAGCAAAGGAGCGAATATCTCTGTATTGTTCCTACGGAACTAAATAGGAAGTAAGACGCTTTCTATAAACGTTCCATCCATAAAGGCATAACAATTGTCCTATTCCCTCTTCTGACCCACAAAATACACTGCAGATGCCAAAATATGCGAATGCGGATGCAATAATAACAACATATCCAACCAAACCAACGGAAATGTCAACCATCCAACCATAAGCGACACCATCTTAGCAACCAACAAACTCCCAAACGAACAGACAAGTCCTACATACTCTCGAAAAATCCAATGGAGAGCCGTTGTCGGTCCCGCACACGCCCCGCTTTCAATCTCATGAAAGCGAGAAAAGAGTTTCACAAATCCCGTAGTCGTCCACCGTTGATAATCGTGTGGAGATGCATGATAACCTTGTAAAAAGGGTACGGCTGCACACACAAATCCGTTCGGTTTCAGGACACGGTAAATCTCAGCGACAACTTGCAGCGGGTCGCTGACATGCTCCAGCACAGCCTCAGAAATTACTGCATCAAAAACGGAATCTGCAAACGGGAGAGCGTGTCCATCTGCCACAACATCCACCAATGGAGTTGCCTGTATTTCAAGATTAATCACATTCGGTGCTCGACGATGGATTCCGGAGCCTAAATCCATAATTTGTGCATCCGGTCCCAGTTCTCGGATGACACGTTTCACAGACCGGTTCCAACGTGGCGCGGGATAAGGACATCCCATTAGTGGAGCTAAAAATCGATGTTGCCGTAATCGGTTTTTAATCTGTTCAATCATACTCGGTTTTCGGCATTTGGCTTTCAGTCGTCGGTGGATAGATCCTGTTGGAAGGCATTAAACATAATTACCGACTGGCTGACAGCAGATAGGCATAAAAAAACGGGGTCAGACCCCCGACCCCGCCAGCACTACTAATCGTTATGTCTCAGTAAACTTTACATTTGCTTCATCCGCCGCCTTTACCAAATCCCTTACAATTTGCATCGTCAACTGCGATAATTTGCGAGAGAATTCAGCATCAGAAACCCCTCTATATCGCGAGGGTTGCGATGTTCCGAGCCGTTCATTTGCGATTGTCAGTGCACTTGTAACAAGTGGCAATGCGACTTCAAGTAGCTCCGCAGATTCTGGTATTTCAATAACTTCTGGCATTACACTGTCTTGTACGTCCATTTCACCTGCTAATAAGCGTTCTCGATTCTCATTGATTGCCTCAAGTACCTGCTTTGCGGCGTATTGATGAGCACCTCTCTTCGCACCCGGTATCGGATCCTCTGTTTCGTGGACCCTGTCTCCATAATGAACTGTAACTTTCCAACTCGGTGCGTCTGGTGTGCCGTGTTGTGTTTCAGAGAACCGTGGTTGGCTCAATCCACGTTCTTGGCAATATTGAATTAAAAGTCCTTTATAGTTTCCATCAGGCTCCAAAAAACCCTGACCAGGCATAGACACCTCCTGAACCACTTTACCTGTTGTTGTTATCATAGCGTGGACGATATTCCGTCGTTCTCGGCTTGACTTTTCGCTGCCGTTTCAATTCGATTCGACGACGTTTTTCACTCGGTTTTTCATAAAAACTACGTTTCTTAATTTCCGTGACAACACCTGCTTTACCGCACAATTTTTTGAACCTCGCGAGTGCTCTATCAAATGTTTCTCCGGAATCAACAGTAACTTCAACCTGAACCATGTTCACATTCCTCCTATAGGTAAAATATTATATTAGTATATCATATCTAAGGGCAGATGTCAACTTTTTTTGGCAGAGGACGGGGATATAAAGTTTTCGAAATTTCTGATGTAATTTTCACAATTCAATAAAATCACTTAGGAACACGCATCTACAGAATATACTTAAAACTAAATAACCCAATGCAGAGGGATGGAGCCGTTCAATTGTTAGGGAGATGTCTTGTAGAAGGACATTTCCAGAAACCAAAATGCCCACAGTACCATAAGCACCAAGGGCATTTTTATAGTATGTATTGAATTGCTTATTTGCGATTGCCTTTCAACGCACCCCATGTTGTTGTCAACTTTGCTTTCGGATCAACAGCAGTTCCAGCACTCTTAACAGCCTCAAGGGCACTAAACATTGCATTTAGGTCGCCTGCCCCAGTATCTTCATTTCCAGCAAAGTCGAAATCAAGTGTTCCATCATTAACTTCAATACCTTCGTATGTTTTGATGTCAATTTCGTCTCTACCGGGTGTAACATAAAGTGGTTCAACGACCTCGTCTTCAATGATAATATCAAATCCTCGATTGTTTGGGGACCAATGTTCACCGACGAGATAAGTCACATCAAAAACACCGTTGCCGGTTACAAACTGATATTTAACGGTTGCGGGGAATTGTGCCCAACTCACAGCATAGAAAAGTTCAACGTCATAACCAGCTTCTTCCGCCTGTGTTTGCGCGTCAGCAGTCAGATTAGCAACTTCAGCGGTACGTGGAGCCAATTCAATCCATCCACCCCAGGCTTGGTTTTCCTGTTGTGCACCATGCCACACACGACCTTGTGAGTCAGTAAAGTCATCTGCCTTTCCACCTCGAACACGGTATTCCTCTGCATATAGCAGGCAAGGTGTAATCGCTACGGCGAGAAAAATCATTAACGTCAAAATATTCAGTAATTTCATAGTACCTCCATTTATGGTAAAACTTAAGTTGACATACTCCCAAGCCTTGAGGCATGGAATTCTGCTATCGTCAAGGATTGCTTGCCTAAGCAAGTCTTACGTCCTCTCCTTCAATGGACGATGCCCCGCCCATTCATCTATTACAGATTTTCACCTGCTTTAGATGGCAAGATTCTTTTTTGTGAAGTGGTACTGTTTCACTTGAAACAGTTCAATTTTGTCCTTCCTACCAGACACCCCAACACAACAAGAGATGACTTACTTCTCTTGGGGGTCTTTTATGCAATATGTCTACTCGCTCCTTTTGAGAGTTCGCTATAGCGACTTTGGTAACGCATATCGTAGATATGTGCTGCATATCAACCCGCTCACGTGTTCCAGTTCACATTCGACTGGCATGATATAGACGCTCTCCACCCACCTGCATGGTTGACAATGTAGTATCACGCTAATCTTTCGTTGGGCATTTTGTGATACCCCGGACTTGTTAGCCGTTCTACATCCCAAAACTAAAGTATTGAGTTTTGAACGGAACGTTTGATAATTCGCAATAGTTAGTCTTGATGTTGTCCTTTAAGAGCACCCCAAGTTGTGGTTAATTTCTGTTTTGGATCCACTGACAATTGCGATGGAACTACCTCTATTCCGCTGAACATAGCATTAAGATCTCCTTTGCCAGTTTTTGCATTTCCAGCAAATACGAGACTCATTACTTGGTCCTTAACTTCAATTCCTTCATATCGTTTGATGTCAATCTCATCGCGTCCCGGTGTTACATAAAGCGGTTCAACAATCTCATCTTCAATGATGATATCATAACCGCGGTTGTTCGGTGACCAGTGTTCACCAACGAGATAGGTCACATCAAATAAACCTTTACCCGTTTTCAAATCTACCTTGACAACATCCGGAAACTGAGCCCAACTGACAGCATGAAAAATAACTTCATCGTACCCTTCCTCTTTTGCCAATTTTTTTGCAGCATCAGTTAGGTTTGCAACCACTGCTGTACGAGGAAGTTTCTCAATCCAACCGCCCCAGTCTTGTTTCTCTTGCTGTCCAGAGTGCCAAACACGACCTTCGGCATCTTTATAATCAGCACCTACACCTCCAATCACACGAATTTCTTTGGCAGGCATAGCATCTGTAGTTAGTACTGCTATAAATACAGCACATAACAATATTAAAAATCTTCGTTGCATCATTTCCCCCTTGTCTGAAAAATAATGATTATGTGTTGAAATCTAATTATCATTGTTCTGTAATAATTGAACTATTCATAATTTGAGAGTAATCTTACAAAATTCTGCAAAAAAAGTCAACACTATTCTAATCAATAATTTTGCATCAAATATAGTTTACCGATACAAGACTTTACTCCACCTTCTCAGTCACAATCAACCTTTGGTTCGCCTTAATATTCGTGAGTGTCTGTAAAGTACCGCTTGTCCACTGAATAATAACTTTATCGACTTTATTATGCTTTCCAAGACCAAATTCTACTTCTGGACTATTCTGTGAGAGATAACTACTTCCTGCAGTAACTTCGCGAATCTGGTGTATTTCGCCTGTCACCACTTTGATCTGCGCGCCAATCCCATCTCGATTGCTTTCTACACCAACAGTTCGGATATGAAGCCAATTCAGTCGGTTTCCACCATCATTGCGGAGTAATCTTGGTTTCTCACCAGCATTGACAATCAATAAGTCTATATCACCATCTGCATCGTAGTCACCAGCCGCAACACCTCTACCGACACCTGGGGATTCCAACTGTCGCAGTCCTGCTTGTTCAGAGACATCAGTGAAAGTGCCATCTCCGTTATTTCTAAGCAAAACATCTGATTGCCCGTGGTTCTCCCACGAGGCAGGATCAATATGTCCAGCAGCAAAAAACAGGTCTAAATCTGTGTCGTTATCCATATCAAAAAAAACAGTGCCCCAACATGTTTTCCCGAGTCCTGATTCAAACACACCGCTTTGGGCAGAGACATCAGTGAAAGTGCCATCTCCGTTATTTCGGTAGAGTACATTGTTTTCATCAAGCCAGTTTGTAACAAAAAGGTCTAACGAACCGTCGTTGTCATAATCTCCCCATGCGATCCCCATTCCGCTACGAATGTCCCCAGTCCGGCTTCGCGCATCGGGTTGGTTTGTATTTGTAAAAGTCATTTCGCCGTCATTCCGATAAAGTATATTTTGATCCGAATCATTTGCAAGATAGATGTCTAAGTCTCCATCAGAGTCATAGTCTGCTGCTGCGACTCCAAGTGTTAAATGGAACCCTCCATTTACCTTGGAAGCATCAGTGACATCAATGAAACTACCGTCGGCTTTGTTCAAATAGAGGACGTTCGCTTGCCCAAAAAAATCGTAAGGGAAAAAGACCTCATCTCCCTGTGGAACTTTACTATATTCAATATAGTTACCTAAGTAAAGTTCAAGATAACCGTCTACATCAAAGTCACCCCATACTATACCTGAACCAAAACCTGTATGACCAATCCCTCCTGCTCCCGATGTATATAATTTGAAAGTTCCATCTCCTAAGTTCAAATAGAAGACGTTTGCTTTATAGTTTGTAACATATAGATCGGCATCCCCATCATTATCATAATCAGCAAAAGCACACCCCATTCCCCAGCCTGTATCTCCGACACCAGCGATGTCTGTCACATCTGTAAATGTGCCATCACCGTTATTACTGAATAATCTGTTTTTTGGTAAGATCGTGCCCGGTTCGGGTCTAACATCGGAACTGTTTACGAGATAAAGGTCCAGCGTGCCGTTGTTGTCGTAATCTCGCCATGCCGCTCCTGAACCAACTAAAGCTGGCACAACGCGTCGATCTATACCACCTACATGTTTGAAGTGAATACCTGCCTCTTCGGTGACATCTACAAAACGGATTTCAGTAGTGTGACCGTTCCAAGCAAACATTATACATAAGTATATACATATAACGAAAGTATGTGCTGTCTTATTCAACATGCAAACGTCCTTTCTTGATCTTTGTTATTCTTGCTTCCTAATTAATCGTAGCACAATTCAATTTATTTTCAAATTTTAAAACTAAGGTGAATTTTACAATTACTTTAGGCAGTTGTTTTCCGTAGGTTCAAGCGAGCGCAGTGACCTCCGACATTGGAAACCCGATAAAGGGATACTTGTCGGAGGTCGCTACGCTCGCTCCGACCTACAGTCCTAATCTAAGACATTCATGTATGTAATACCATTTCTAATAAATAAAGTGCCATTTGCTGAGGATTACTTGTAGGAGCGGCCTCCTGGTCGCGACCGGTAAATCAACGGTATGAATGCCATTTAGGCATTCACCGGGTCGCTCCTACAGAAATGTGTCTCTTTAATTTCAATGTTTACTATAGTTTTCGGATTTTTCGGATATATTTTTCACAATTCAATATAATCTCTTGTCGGTCGGGTAGAGAGAAGCGAAATCTATATCTGTTAATTTAGCGTTACATTGTTCATCAGTATGTGCTAAAAATTGTGACTTTTTGCACGTCACTGTGACGTTTTGCATCCAGTCAGGATAAGGAATGTGACGCGAATTTCGCTTTTTTTTAAAGCTCCTTTTGCTCTTTTTCTTTTCTTGACCTACCTTCACAATTTGTAAGACATGAAATTTAGAAAACCCATATACAGTCCTTTAGACACAAAAACCAAACATTATACAATAGGTGGATTTGTGTTTATACCTCCTTCTAACGTATCTCAACTCGTGTCACAAATATAATCCTATATTCTAAACATACGTTAATTATATAGTATCTTTTTGTATGTGTCAAATTAAAAAGTGAAATGTTTTATTGGATATATATTGGTATTTTATAGGTATATTAAATTGTGTTTGTCTGAACCAGGATAAGAAATCTCGACCGGGAAATCAAGAAATCAACGGTATGAACGCCTGTAGGCGTTCCCCGGGTATGAATGCCATTTAGGCATTCCCCGGGGTGCTCCTACAGAATATAAGATGTCGGACTTCGCTGTGCTCACTCCGACCTACGAAGACTGGTTCATACAATAAACGGTGAATCCATTAAACATCTATCCATTCCAATTCAAAGTCCTAACTTTAAGTAAACTTCAATAACAAAGAATTCTTAAAACTAAATAACCCTTGCAATGACCTTGACGAACTTGACATCACGTCTGCCATTGTGCTAAAATTCCACAAATGACACCAACGAAACCGTTTCCAGAATTACTATTTGAACGCATGCAATATGATGACTTACAACAAGTAATGGCAATAGAAAATGAAGCTTTCCCCGATCCGTGGCACATTTCGTTTTTTAGGAAATCACTTCATCCACGAAAAAAACATACGCATTTATATGTCACACGACTAAACAACGAAGTGATCGGATATATAGTCTTCTATATCAATTGCGGTGAAGCACATATAATGAATATTGCCGTTAGCTCTGAATATAGACGTCGTGGTGTAGCAAAATATCTACTTGCCTCGGCTTTAGATATCGTCCAGCAGAACGAAGTAAACGAGATATTTCTTGAGGTTGCTGTTAAAAACATAGCAGCCCGAAAACTCTACAAACATTTCGGGTTCGAAGTATACGGTATACGCAAACGATATTATCCGAACGGTGGCGATGCTTATGTCTTGCGAAAAGATGTGCAACATTAATCTACCCAATTAAGTAAAATAGTGACTGACCACTACAATGTGAATGATTTCGTTATCAAAAGAATGGGACTACCAAACACTCCATTAGGAGGATCTTAATCTATGATCTTTGATATAGCACGGAACACTTTTTCCACTACCTCTGATGCAGAGACGCTTTCCCTTTCTATACGCAGGCAGGAACCACGCACTGCCGGAAGAAACGGATGGCGTATTATTGAAGAAGAGTCAAACTGGCTGGCTAATGAAACAGCAATTATTGTCGTTGACATGTGGAATAAACACTGGTCATGGGGTGCAACCGAACGCGTCAACATTATGGCACCGAGAATGAATATCGTTCTGCAGCGCGCAAGGCAACGCGGTGTCCAGATAATCCATGCCCCTTCCGACACAATAGATTTCTACAAAGACCATCCAGCGCGTACCAGCATGTCTGATTATCCGCAGGCTGAACCTCCACCAGAACGCGATATGCCCGATCCACCTCAACCAGTTGATGCGTCCGATGGTGGCTCTGACACAGGGGAGGCTGAAAGCTACAAAGCGTGGCACCGTCAACATCCCGTGATAGAAATAGATGACGCAGATTCCATCAGTGATAACGGACAGGAAGTCTACAATCTGCTTTCGCACAAAGGTATTCAGAACCTTATATTTATGGGAGTTCATACGAACATGTGTGTGCTGGGTCGTTCATTTGCGATTAAGCAGATGGTTAAATGGGGGTTCAATGCCGTTTTAGCACGCGACCTAACGGACGCAATGTATAACCCGTTCAAACCACCTTACGTTAGCCATGAGGAAGGAACGCGGTTAATCATTGAATACATTGAGAAATTCTGGTGTCCCACAATCTTGAGTGGTGACCTAACAACCCCAGAATCAGAATAACGCCAGTCTTTATAAGATACTTTGTATGTTTGGTGTACCCTATTGAATTGTATATCTCAATAATTAGGTCTTTAGAATTACCAATTTCACTTGAAATATCAAAAAAATATGGTATCATAGCAAGAAACTATCAAGACATAGGAACAATATGATACAACAAATAGAAATAACCTTATCCGAATACCCTCGCGGGTTTCATCTCATCACAGATGAAATTGTTAAGTCCATTGAGGAACTACCGGAAACGGGTATCTTACATCTCTTTATTAAGCACACTTCGGCAGGTATAACTATCAATGAAAATGATGATCCGACGGTGCGTGAAGATTTTGCCAACAGTTTCGACCGTCTCGTGAAGGAACGTGAACCTTTCTATAAGCACACTATTGAAGGTGATGACGATATGCCTGCACATATCAAAGCGTCGCTTGTTGGCTTTGCCGTGTCCATCCCAATTACGAACCATAACCTAAATTTAGGTATATGGCAAGGAATCTATCTGTGCGAATTCCGCAATCAGGGTGGCAGACGAAACCTAACAGCGACGCTTTATTCTTAAAGTATTTATCTGTATTGATACTATATTATACCCACGACGATTTTAGTTCATGCACTTTCAAGGATGTGAGTGTTGCTGAACCGCCTTCAGCATAAATTCCAATATCTGCATTTTCCAAGTCTGGTAGGAAATAGGATGTCATAGAGAGTGCACCTGCATTACCAAACGCTTCAATAGAGATACGGTCGACTAAAATCTGTAATTGGATTTTACCATCTTGTGGTGTAAGAGGACCACTTCTTTCAAGGAACGACAACTGCTTTTCAGCCACATCGTATCGGACATCTTGACCACGAATATTGAAGCCAACAGCAGTAGCATCGTTGAGTTCAATCTCTGCACGGATATCAAATAGTTCACCTGTCAATCCTGCGAGCAGGTTTTCTTCAGGATTAAGCGTTACGTTGCTCCAAGCGTGCGTATAGTCGTGGATATTTTCTATTTCAGCAACCGGTTCACGGTACAGACGGATGCCTTCATCTGTTGTCCGAAGCGTCAACACACAAGGGAAACTCATCTGTTGATTAAAAGGCATCTCAGGAGGGTTACTACCGTTCATCCATGCGATTTGAATACGACGACCATCGGAATCCGGTATATCGCTCCAAGTTTGGGCAGCATAAAAGTTTTTACCGTAGTCTGCGCGTTGTGATTCACCGTCTTGGATGAAGTTAGTACCATCAAAATCACCGACATAATATTTACCGCCAGCACCCCAAAACACCCATTTGGTATTCTCAGGGTCGCCATCAATAGGAAGTTCAAAGAGATCTGGACATTCTCCATCTGGTATCTTAATATCAGAGAGTCGTTCCCACTCCTTTAGGTTTGTTGAACTGAAGAAGGTAAAATCATTTCCGTCGAGAAAAAGTGTCATCACCCATTTTTGTGTAGGTTCATGCCAAATCACCTTTGGGTCGCGGTTGCTTGCAACGATGTGTTCAATGACAGGATTACCTTCATATTTTGTCCAACTACGTCCACGGTCATTACTATAAGCGATGCTCTGTGTGAATGGCACTTTCTCCGGAGCGTGGCTGCCAGCAGATGTATAGAACACCACGAGGACTGCCTCGTCTCCTGTTTGGAAACCGGCAGTATTGTTGTAATCCACAACACCGGAACCTGAGAAAATCGTACCGAGTTCATCGGGATGGATAGCATGTGGCAGTTGTTTCCAGTGAACGAGATCGGGACTGACAGCATGCCCCCAAGTCATATTCCCCCAGTTTATGCCGAAAGGGTTGTGTTGAAAGAAGAGGTGATATTCTCCTTTGTAAAAAATCAGTCCATTCGGGTCATTTGTCCAGTTGGTTTTTGGTGTGAAATGGAACTGAGGACGGTATGTTTCCTTGTAAGCCGTTTGAATCATAATCTAATCCTTTTTGTTTGAAGATTATAGAAGAAAGACAACTTGGTTTATTCTTTGAATGTTGTGAATTATACTATTCATAAACATCTATTTTGTCAAGTTGCATTGTTATTTCCATTTTTCAATTACATGATAAATGGATCTTTTTCGTATTTTAGCGTCTGAATCCTCCAATTTATAGAAATTTAGGCAACCGTTTGACCTTTTACCCGCGTCACTATATATCAATTTACGAATGTTTGGATAATTTCTGTTATTATATGTATAGGTTTTACCTATCCAAACTATTATCACTCTAAAATATTGCCATAAATTAAACAAAATTAGGAGATAGAGAATGAAAATATTAAGCATAAGTTTCCTCATTCTTTTAGTGATAGGTGGACAACTTCATGCCGATGACCACACAGTAACAAAAAACGAAATAACACTAAAACTTGATGATTCATTGGAAGTATCAGTTACTGGGAATATTGCCCCAATAGGAGGTGTTGTATCCAAAAACTTCAAAGATTGGGATACCTTGATAAATCTACGAGCTGCAGAACCTGAGAAAAAGTATCCAGCATCAGTTTTCGAATCTTTCCTACCTAACAAACCGGTTTCCATTGGTGAACTTTGGATAGTAAATCAGACAGGTGTACTCACCTTACTTAAGCAACTGCATCCGAATCCAAGTATGTTCTTGCACATCAATGCAGGTGATTCTCTCGGTTTATGGGCATGCCTGCGTGCTTACAATGATAAATACGCAGACATCGTGTTTCGTATCCATGCCGAGTTCGTTCTGAAAGATGGGTGGTTCACACCTTCACAGTTTACCGGACACTTGGTTATTGACCGAATTCATGAGAAAGTTACTTTCTTTGAGATGTACGTTCCTGAAGGCACAGTAAACTTTGATGTTAATAAGAAAATCCATGGAATGCGTATTGCAGGTGCGGGTTATTGCTCGAAAATGGAACTTCGAACAGGAACGAAAGATATCTTGGAGAAAATCCAGTTTACAGAATCCATTACCCAAAAAGCAGCGGAACATGCTTTGATTCTACGTTTCTACAAATCGCAACAAATCAATTGGGTTCATCCGGACCAAGTGTTGGAGATGTCAAAAGCACAGCAGAAGCCGATTCATGCTATCTCCATAGATGGACCGTTAGTTGATGAGTCGTGCTGAGGGAGCGGCAAAAGCCTGAGGGCAGGTGTCCTCTCCGATGAAAAAAATATCGAATTCTTGAACGAACACTTTATCAATACATGGATATCAAATGTTGAATTAGAACGTACACCTAATAAGAAACAATTGATTAGACTCAGGCGTCAACAAGGATTCAGACCTTTTGATAAAACACATCCGTTAGCACAAGCGATCATGAAGGGGTGGAAGAAACATTCACCAGCGGATACTTTGGTGTTATCTCCAGAACTTGAACTGTTAGGTAGACTACCAGTAAATGAACGCGGTGCTCCGTATAACGGCACAAAGGGTTATCATTTATTTCTTAGGGAATCGATAGATGGTAAACTACCTGGATTAAACGAAGACATATTGGAACCTACCAAAACTGATTGGGATACACTCGTTGAATCAGGTGCTATTGTAGACAACGGACTAAACATTGTTCTCACCAATGGGAAACCGGAGCAAGAGGTTCTCAGCGTTTTTCGTGCACAGGAATACACTATCGTAGAGATTGATGTGACTGCTTATAAAGACGGTGGCATGTTGTCAATTGAAGTATGGATTGGGGATGCTGATCTTTCTGGAACGTTTGATCTGTTTGCTTCCTCTGTGGAACTTGTACCTGAAAACGTGCTTGCCTCTGCAAAGAATATTCCTCCGAATGAAAGGAAAACTATCAACTATCGTTTTGACAAGGGACATGTCTTTAAGTTAGGAGCAATTGGGAACTCAAGTGAGAAGACAAAAATCAATGGCTTTATGGCTAATATTTCTGTTAAACCTGTACCCGAAGATAAAGATGAGTAGTCTGTACGTTAGGTGGAGTTATGCGACACCCAACTGTCAACTTAAGGGAATCTTGTCTGAACCAGGATTTTCAGGATTACAAGATTTTCAGGATTGCTTAGGATAATGCTAAGTCAAGGCACATTCCTATTCGCTTGATAGTTCTTGTAGGTCGGAGCGAGCAAAGCGACCTCCGACATCTGACATTCTGTAGGAGCGACCTCCCGGTCGCGACCAGCAAATCAACGGTATGAATGCCGTTTAGGCATTCCCCGGGTCGCTCCTACAAGAAAAAAATCGGGCTTAGAAAGCCCTCTCACAAAAAAAGTCAGCAATTTTCTCTTAAGTTAACATCTATGGGTAGGGTTTACGAATTATTCATTGATATAAAATTACAGAGTATTACAGTTGAAACACCAGATGAAAAACGACGATGTTGAACTAATTCATAAGATCCTTGATGGTAACCAAAATGCCTTTGCGGAATTGGTACGAAAATATCAGAAACCTATTCACGCACTCGCGTGGCGAAAAGTAGGTGATTTCCATATCGCAGAAGAGATTACACAAGATACTTTCCTGATAGTATATCAGAAACTTGCGACTTTGGAAGATCCGCGTTGTTTCTCTGGTTGGCTTTATAGAATCGCCGCACGTCAATGCAATGCTTGGCTAAGAAAAAAACGGATGCAGACAGAATCCCTTGATGATACGGATAAAAAACTGATAGAAAAGATGTCTTATTCTCGTTATATTGCTGAAGAGAAGGAGAAAACATCCGTAGCAGCACAACGCGATATGGTGCATAAATTGCTTGCACGGCTGCAGGAAAGTGAACGTACCGTCATGACACTCCACTATTTCGGAGAAATGACATGTGAAGAAATTAGCCGATTTTTAGGTGTATCGTCAAGTACCGTTAAGAGTCGCCTTCGTCGTGCGAGGATCCGCCTAAAGAGAGCAGAACCCATAATTCGAGAGGCATTAGAAGGTTTCCACATCAGATCAAATCTCATTGATAATATCATGAATGAAATCCCACATATCAAACCCGATTCTCCTACTGGTGGGAAACCGTTTATACCGTGGACAATCGCACTTTCAACCGTCGTGCTCGTTATGGCAATGTTGGGAATAGGCACTCAATTACTATCTCATTTTCAACAACCTTACAACTATGATGCCACATCAGAGATGTCTGTGGAGATTATTGACGCGCCGATCGTTCTGGATATTACCTCAAAACCCAATGTACGAACTCAGCAGGCAAAATCCATGACACCGAGTCAAGGTATCGGATTTGATCTCAACGTAGTGCAAACGGAATATGTTTCCAGATTCCTCTCCGCACAGTCAAAAAACATTGTACTCAATGATAAAGTGACCTCACAGGATATTTTGAGTATATTCCGTACTCCGACAGCAGGCTATCAAGATTATACTGTAGTTGAGATTGATGCGACAGCATTTAGTGCAGGGGGTTTCCTCACAGTTGATATCCGAGTAGGAAGTGCTGAGGCTTTCGGTGCATTTGTCCTGTTTGCAAATGATAGAAAACTACCCATCGGAGATATGCCGAAGACGATACTTGCCGCAGCATCGGGGATTCCACGCGGTAAAATAGGGAGAATCACACATCGTTTTGATAAAGGCACAACCTTCTTGTTAGGAGCAACCGGTAATTCGTTTAGTGGAAAAGGGAAAGCCAATTCTTTTGTTGCAAGCATATCTATAGATACTGAATCAAAAACGAAGAACGAAAATTAGTTTACAACCACTAAATAAGGAAATAAAAATGAAGATAACGAAGTTTGTTTTTTATATATTTCTCATAACCCTTGCTGTCCTTTCAATGAACGTTTCTGCACAAGATTTACCTCAGGGAGCAATAACACAAATCAATATCAGTGATGCACCCGTGAATGCAATCACATATTCTCGATCCGCAAATCAACTTGCTGTGGCAGCTGGGGAAAATATATACATCTATGATGCGACCACTTATAAAGAACTGACAGTACTGGCTGGACATACCGATTCGGTATTAGCACTTGCCTATTCTCCAAATGGTAAACTTCTCGTAAGTGGTGGTTTAGCTAAGACAGTGCGGTTGTGGGAGACAGAGACAGGAAAACTCAGACGTACCCGAGAAGAACACACAGCACCTGTTAATACTGTTGCCTTCTCTCGTAACGGTAAAAAGTTTTGGAGTGGAAGTAGCAAAGACGACACAATTCGATCTTGGTACCCACGTGATGGTGGTCGGATGAGTTCTCAAATTTCCTCAAGGACAGATGTTACATTCATAACAATCGCATCTTCAAATAAGGGAGAAACCGTGGCAAAGGTGTATAATACTATGCCGATTACATGTATTATTGAGATCAGTGGGAATTATTGGCATGTTGTAAGTGAACATACCGATTCGGTTAACGTATTAGTCCTTTACCAAGGTGGGAAAACTTTCGTTACTGGAAGCATGGACAAGACAATCCAGTTATGGCATATAGCAGACAGGGACAAACCTCTTTATACTTTTATAGGACATACAGATGCTATCACCGCTGTGGATTACTCTACAAATGGTAAACTTCTTGCAAGTGGGAGTTCCGATAAAACGGTTCGTTTATGGGATGTTACAACTGGAAAGCATCTGCATACGTTTACAGGACATACGGGTGGTATTGGTGCTGTAACGTTTTTGGGAGATAAGGCATTTGCAGGAACTGCCTTTGCCAAAGATAAAGCCCTTGCGAGTGGATGTTCGGATGGAACAGTAATCATTTGGGATATTAAGAAAGTCATCTTAATTAAATAATTGCCCTGAATTACACTTTTTTATAAGAAATGCACCCGTTTTGTCGCTCCACGCGTCACTATATGTATAAATGAATCGTAATGATAATTCCTTTGTGGAGTCTACCGATGAAAAACGAAGACGCTGAAATGATTCAACGCACCCTTGCAGGGGATAATAACGCCTTCTCTGAATTGGTGAGAAAATATCAGAAACAGGTTCACGCACTTGTTTGGAGAAAAACAGGGGATTTCCATCTCGCCGAAGATATTACGCAAGATACCTTTCTCAAAGCATATCAGCAACTCCATACCCTCAAAGAACCCCACAGGTTTGCAGGATGGCTTTATGTGATTGCAACCCGCCGATGTCTCACGTGGTTCCGTAAAAAACGCTTGCATGCACAAGTATTGGAAAAGATAAATACTCCTAAAACAAATAAAGATGCCTATTCGCACCATGTTGCAGAGGAACAAGCACAAACTACCGACAAGACACAACAAGAAGTCGTCAAGAAACTGCTTGCTACATTACCAGAAAGTGAACGTACTGTCATCACACTATACTACTTTGGTGAAATGACATGCGAAAAGATGAGTGAGTTCTTAGGTGTATCTGCAAACACAATAAAGAGTCGCCTCCGACGCGCACGGAACCGAATGAAACAGGAGGAACCGATGATCCGAGAAGCAATTACAAACTTCAATATATTACCTAACCTAATAGACAACATTATGCAAGAAATCACAGAACTAAAACCTACTACACCTACCGTTAGCAAACCATTGATACCGTGGATGATAGGTGCTGCAAGTACTGTTTTGGTTATGTTGATGCTTGGTATAGGTAGTCAACACCTGTCTCTTTTCCAACAATCCTATAGTTTGGATGCACAGTCCGAAACGACGGTTGAACTTGTTGACGCACCAATTGTTCAGAATGTAGCTGCCATGCCAGATGTGCGAAATCAGTTGGTGGGACGTTCAGATAGAGACAGTAAGAATGATGGAAGCGGAAACGAAGCGAATCAGGTTTTAGGGAATGACGGAGACTACACCCAATGGAATTTACCGAAAGGTGCAAAAACCCGTCTCGGTAAAGGTACCATAAACGGCATTAGTTTTTCACCAGATGGCACTCAAATTGCTGTAGGAAGTGCTACCGGTGTTTGGATTTATGATACTAACACTGGTGCTGAACTCACACTACTGACTGACCACAAAACACCATCAGGGAAGGTGGTATTCTCTCCGGATGGTAAAACATTGGCGAGTGGATTACATGGTGACATTTTGCTGTGGGATATAGAAACAGGAAAACTTATAAAGACTTTTAAAAACAAGGTGGGATACATAATAGACCTAAAAATAATTGACGATGGCAAAACTCTTCTCTGTAAGAATAGCAACGGCTCAGTTCGTTTATGGGATATCTCTACTGATGTAATTAAGGACTTCCTCCCTCCACCACCGCATGGAGCAAGTCCATTACCGAGATACATAAGCGGGTATTTTGCCAAAAAGGAATATGAAATTAAATCAGCGGACTTATACCTTAACAACGTTGACAACAGAGGTATTTTTGCGGTCGGGGAAGCGGATGGTAAAATTCAGTTGGAGGATGCGATAACCGGACGACACTTGAAAACACTTCAAGACCATGAAGAACCTATCTCTCAATTGTTATTTTCACCAGATGGCACTCTTCTTGTTGCAACTGATAAATCTAATACTCCACCCCGTTTATGGGATGTAACCACTGGAAAATTGCTAAAATCCTTAACTCAAAATCCGAGTAAACATCGAGGAATTCTGAGTTTCTCTAAAGATGGTAAAATCTTGGCTTGTCAGTCATGGATTATGGAAATTGATCAGGCATGGGCTAGGGAAATACGGGCTAGGAAAATTGAGTTGTGGGATGTTGCAACTAAAACGCTTCGAACAACACTTACACTTAGTAGAGAGATAGATGGTGCAATTCAGGAATTGGCATTTTCAGCAGACTCTAATAGAGTTGTAGGGACGTATCGTAACGGAAAAATCCGTATTTGGGATGTTAACACCGGCGACGAGTTATTCTCATATAATAAAGGACATACACCTCGACTTGATAAATTGGTGTTATCACCAAATAACAGTCATTTAGCTGCCGTATATGGAGATACAATTACATTGTGGGATACACTTAACTTCACTCAACTTCCCAACCTTATAGATATAGGTCCATACTCCACTTTTGCATTTTCCTTTGATGGTAGCACATTGACCAGTACAAGTGAATTCAGATATGAGAAACTAGTCCGTGATGAGTTTGTCAAGGAGAGTGTCATTGCCACATTAAGTTTTTTGGACACACATACAGGAAAAAAAATATCTGAATATCCAGTAGAATCGCACAAAGGAGAAGAACCAGAAATTTTAGAACAAAGAAATTTTTCAAGTGGCGGCAACAGCATTATAGGCATGACTAATCCAGTTATATTTTCTCAAGATGGTTATATGCTTGCCACTGTTCTAAATACATTAAGAGAAAATGTTACGGATGATTACCGCTTCACCATATTCTTATGGGAAGTATGGGAAGATGAGCGTCGTCGGGTACATACCACCCTCAAAGGACACACAGATAAAATTAATGTATTGGCATTAACCCCTAACGGTGATACTCTTGCAAGCGGAAGTGATGATGGTACAATTCGTCTGTGGGATACAAGTGCTGGAACGCAGATATCAAGTATCCCTTCAAGTAAAACCGATGCATTAGCGTTTTCTATGGATGGTAAAATTCTGGCAAGCGTCAATAATTTTGTTAGCATCCAACTGTGGGATGTTGGGACCGGCAAACAACTTACATCTCTCAATGGACAAAACGAAGTCGTTACCGACTTGAAATTCTCTTCTGATAACAATATTCTTGCAAGTGGAAACCTTAACGGGACGATTCAACTGTGGGATATATCTACTGGCAAACAATTGGGATTACTAAAAGGACATACCTCCCGACGACTTATCAATTTAGTATTTTCGTCTGATGGGAAAACCCTCGTGAGCGGCGGTAGTGATGGAGATATATTCATTTGGAATGTCCCAAACTAACTTGACTACTCTATATTAATCTTAACTTCACACATCCAACCAATACCTATTTTTCCCCCACCAAGTAATCCACGCACATTGACAATCCGTCACAATCTGCTAAAATATAACTACATTCTATCGGATCATCCTTCGGAATTTTTTCAGCATTATGCACCCATTTTGCACCTAACCCACGTCTATTATGTTACAAGAATTAAATAATGGGTGTTAGTCTGTATGTCAACACTCAGAAATTGCGCATATCAGAAGGTGACCTATGAAAAATAACGATGTGGATTTAATTCACCGTATACTTGATGGTGATGATACTGCTTTCTCAACTTTGGTTAGAAACTATCAGAAGCAGGTTCATGCGCTTGCTTGGCGGAAAATCGGTGATTTTCATATTGCTGAGGAGATAACACAGGACACCTTCTTAAAAGCATATCAGAAACTTGCGACACTGAAAAAACCACACCGATTTGCAGGATGGCTTTATGTGATAGCAACACGATGCTGCCATGATTGGCTTCGTAAAAAGCAAATACAGACTGAATCGCTTGACGACTTTGATAAGGAAGTGTTTGAACCTGAAGCGTATTCACGCTATGTCACGGCGCAGAAAACGAAGACAACTGTTGAGACCCAACGTCAAGTCGTCAAAAAACTGCTTGCTACATTACCAGAAAGTGAACGTACTGTCATAACGCTATACTACTTTGGTGAAATGACATGCGAAAAGATGAGCGAGTTCTTAGGTGTATCCGCGAACACGATAAAGAGTAGGCTCCGACGCGCACGGAACCGAATGAAACAGGAGGAACCGATGATCCGAGAAGCAATTACAAACTACAAAATATCACCAAATCTTACCGACAACATCCTACAAGAAATCGCAAAACTAAAACCCGCTGCACCTTCTGTTAGCAAACCATTGATACCGTGGATGATAGGTACTGCAAGTACTGTTTTGGTTATGTTGATGCTTGGTATAGGTAGTCAATACCTTCCTCTTTTCCAACAATCCTATAGTTTGGATGCACAGTCCGAAACAACGGTTGAACTTGTTGACGCACAAATTGTTCAGAATGTAGCTGCCATGCCAGATGTGCGAAATCAGTTGGGGGGACGTTCTGATAAGGACGGTAAAGACGATGGGAATGGAAACGAAGCGAATCAAGTTTTAGGGAATGATGGAGACTATACTCGATGGAATTTACCGATAGGTGCAAAAACCCGTCTCGGTAAAGGCACCATAAACGGCATAAGTTTTTCACCAGATGGCACTCAAATTGCTGTAGGAAGTGCTACTGGTGTTTGGATTTATGATACTAACACCGGTGCTGAACTTTCACACTTTACTGACCATAAGTCACGTTCTGGTAAAGTGGCTTTCTCACCTGATGGTAAAACATTGGCAAGTGGAATGTATGATAAAATCTTGCTGTGGGACATAACTACAGGAAAACTTATGAAAACCTTTAACAGAGAAAAGTCGTCGTTCAAAACACTAACATTTATTGATGATGGCAAAACACTTCTCTGTGAAAGTTATAAAGGCTCAGTAAATTTATGGGATATAAAGACAGGTATAAAAAAAGACTTCCACCCAATATCTTCAAAGGGTTTTAGTGCACTCCTAAGTTCTCTTTTTGGACGTGGTGTTTCAGCTGCAGACCTATATATTGATAACAGTGACGGCAAAAGCATTTTTGCAGTCGGGTATGAAGATGGTAAAATTGGGTTGGAGGATGTGAGTAACGGGAAACGCTTAAAAACGCTTCGAGGTCATAAAGATAGTATCTCACAATTAGTATTTTCACCCGATGGAACACTTCTTGTTTCTGCAGCTTACTTTAAAGACCCGATCAATTTATGGGATGTAACCACTGGAAAATTGCTAAAAACCTTAACAAAAAATCCAAGGTTTTGGGGATTCGTAAAGTTCTCAAATAACGGTAAGACTTTAGCATGCCAGACACGTGACAATGATATTGAGTTATGGGATGTTGCGACCAAAACCTTACGCACAACAATCGGTGAGAAGTTTGAATCTCCAATTCCACATGGCTCAAAAATACATGCATTGGCATTTTCATCAGATTCAAAAAGAATTGCGGGGGCGAATTATAAGGGTGAAATCCAAATTTGGGACGTTGACACCGGTAACGAGTTATCTTCTTTTCACAAAGGACATACATACGGACTTCGCGAATTGACATTTTCGCATAATAGCAGCAACTTGGCAGTAGGACAGGAGAATACAATCCAGTTGTGGGACACTCAAAACTTCACTCAACTCCCTAAGCTTATAAACACAGATGGATATTCCACTTTTGTATTCCCACCTGATGGCAACACAATTATCAGTACAAAAGGTTTTACATATACAAAACAATGGCGTGATGCGCGTATCAAGGAAAGTGTAACTGGCACATTAAGTGTATGGGATATACATTCGGGAGAAAAACTGTCAGAGTTTCCAGTAGAATCACATACAGCGGAGAAACCCTACCCTGCGGGAAAGAATAGAACAGGAATGTCAAGTGGAGGTGTGAATGGAACAGTAATCTTTTCCCAAGATGGTAATATCCTTGCAGCATCTCAAAATTCAAATGATCCTACCAAAGATAACCGGTCTACAATACTCTTATGGGAGGTATGGGAGGATACACGCAGTCAGAAGCACATCATTCTCAAAGGACATAGAAAAAGAATTAACGCATTGGCATTTACTCCAAATGGTCATCGTATAGCAAGTGGTAGTGACGATGGTACAATTCGGCTGTGGGATGCAAGCACTGGAACGCAAATGTTAAGTCTCACCGCAAAAAATACTAATACTTTAGCGTTTTCTATGGATGGCAAAATACTTGCGAGTGTCAACAGTTCCCCGAAAATTCAACTGTGGGACATTTCCACAGGTAAACAACTTACATCTCTTAAAAGCCAGGGCGATAACATAACTACATTGACATTCTCTCCTGATAACAAAACACTTGCAAGTGGTAGCCTTAACGGAGCAATTGAACTATGGGATATTAGTACTGGTAGACAATTAGAATCTCTGAGAGGACATTCCTATAGGATTAGCGAATTGGTGTTTTCATCTGATGGCAAAACACTGGCGAGCGGCGGTAGTGATGGAGATATATTCATTTGGAATGTCCCAAACTAACTTGACTACTCTATATTAATCTTAACTTCACACATCCAACCAATACCTGTTTTTGCACCTACCAAGTAATCCACACACATTAGCAATCCGTTTCAATCTAGTAATAGAACTATATTGGAACGGATCTCCTCAACTTTTTTCTTCATTATGCACCCGTTTTGTACCTAACCCGCGTCATTTATAGTACAGACACAAAGATAAATGTTATCATTTAGGTAAAACACATGAATAGGTGATGTATGATAAACAACGACGTTGAACTTATTCACCGCATCCTTGATGGTGATGATACTGCTTTCTCAGACATTGTAAACAAATATCAGAAGCAGGTTCACGCACTTGTTTGGCGGAAAATCGGTGATTTCCATATTGCCGAAGAGATAACACAAGACACCTTCCTGAAAGCATATCAAAAACTTGCTGACCTAAAGAAACCACATTGCTTTGCAGGATGGCTATATGTCATTGCTACACGGTGCTGCCAAGCGTGGCTTCGCAAAAAACAGATACAGACTGAATCGCTTGATGAATTAGATGATGAAGCACTGGAGCCAGAAGCGTATTCTCAATATGTCACGGCGCAGAAAACGAAGACAACTGTTGAGACCCAACGTCAAGTCGTCAAAAAACTGCTTGCCACATTGCCAGAGAGTGAACGCACCGTCATAACGCTTTACTACTTTGGTGAGATGACGTGTGAAAAGATAAGCGAGTTTTTAGGGGTATCCGCAAACACGATAAAGAGCAGACTTCGTCGCGCACGGAACCGATTGAAACAGGAGGAACCGATGATCCGAGAAGCAATTACCAACTTCAAAATATCACCAAATCTTACCGACAACATCCTGCAAGAAATCGCAAAACTAAAACCTACTGCACCTTCCACCAGCAAACCTTTTGTTCCTTGGATAATAGGGGCATCAAGTGCTGTTCTGGTTATGTTATTGCTTGGTACAGGCAGCCAATACCTTGCACGTTTTCAGTTGCCTTATAGTTTAGAGGCACAATCCGAAACGACGGTTGAACTCGTTGACGCACAAATTGTTCAGAATCTGGAAGTGGAACCGATTGTCCGAAATCAAATGGGAGAACGTTCCGATTTCGGTGGTAGAAATGACAGTGATGGTAGGGATATCAATCAAGTTACCGGTGATCAGGACGATTATACCCGATGGAAATTGCCAGAAGGCGCGAAACGCAGGTTAGGCAAGGGGGTGTTAACTGATATGAAAGTATCTCCAGATGGAACGTACATGGCAATTGCCAGTTCCACAGGTATCTGGCTTTACGACACCAATCAAGAAGGGAAGAGTAACGCAATCGCGCTCCTTACTGACCATAAAGGTAAAGTTAGACAGCTAACATTCTCACCTGATAGCAATATGTTTGCCAGTATCGGAAATGATAAAACAATTCGACTCTGGGAAACCAGTACCGGTAAACACTTGTTCACATTGACCACCCCTAAACCTACTGGTGAATTTCATTCGGTGAAATTCATAAGAGATGGTAAAACCCTTGCCGGACGTTGTTGGGATGACTACAGAGTGTATTTGTGGGATGCTACTACTGGAAAATATTTGGATTCATTCCGTCCGAAGTTACCTATAATTAGACTCGGTCAGGATAGTCATAGGCAGTTTACTACAGACACTTTTTTTGACCCCATCGGTAACATCACGTTTGCTATTGGGAATAAGGATGGCACAATTAGTATCCAAGAAGGGCGTACCGGTATGGAGAAAGTTAGACTTGTTGGACAAACAGATGAAACACAATACTTCAAGGTGAATAGAGAGCATGATTCTCTCAATCCAAGAAAACCAACAGTGAGAAGAACTTTAATCCATCTGGATGATAAACCGACTATCCCAAAACAACTTAAAGCAGACGGAACACCTTATCCTATCCAATATCTATTGTCAGCACCAAACTATTCCAGTTCAACCTATGAAAAACAACCTACGAAATGGATATACGCGTTAGAATTTTCCCCAGATGGCAAAATACTCATCAGCAAGAGTCAGTACCGGATTATAGATGGAACAGGATACAGCAGCAGTGGAGGACCAACTGAAATTTGGGATATTGATACAGGGGAACAAATCGCTTCGCTTGCGCTTAATATTTCGGATGTAATTTTTTCAGGAGATGGAAAAACACTTGCGATTACGGGTAGTGGAGGTGTTTCCGTTTGGGATATTGCTACACGGCAGGAAATTGGAGTGTTTAACGATGCAGTAAAGGTTGTATTTTCGGGTGATGGAAATACACTCTGTATTATTGAACATGATCGCTACAGATTATGGGACACCGTTTCCAGAAGTGAAATAAAATCACTCACGCTTAAAGAAAATCCATTTGAACCTGTTTCAGATAGATTTGAGTTAACTTATGACGGATCGTTGCTGGCTACTACAGATAAGAATGGTGTAGCAAATATCTGGGAAACAAGAAAAAACACAAAAATACGAACGCTTACCACAGGTTTTACAGATTCATTCACTGCCTTAGCATTCGCACACGATGGGAAAACCCTTGTAAGTGGAAATTCTACTGGGAAAATAGAGCTTTGGGACCTTAATACTAATTCCGCACATTTCAATTTTAAAATGAAGGATGCGAAAGATTCTATTGATGAGTTATTGTTTTCCGCAGAAGAAAGCACAATCCTAACTGTTATCAGCAAAAAAGATCTTATGCTATGGGATATTATAGCAAAAAAAGCAGTCCATGGTAACATCATACCAGATGCAAATGGTTGGAGTGGTAGTGCATCAATGAGTGATGGAACATCTATGCGTGTGACAACACTCTCGTTTTCATCAAATGGCAAAAGATTGGCTACAAAAAACTCAGAGAATAAGAAGGTTGATGTTTGGGATATTACTGTCGAAAAAGAACCTAACCATCTCACAGAAATTGAACATAAGTGGGGTCCAGTCGGTCTTTCTCCTGATGGGTTGACACTTGCAAGTGCAAGTCTGTCTGATAACGGTATTGATTTGTGGAACGCAAACAGTGGGGAACTGCTTACCAAACTTGATATACCTAAAAAGGTTTTTGTTAAATTCAACAACATTACTGCCTTGGCATTTTCTCACGATGCGAAAATATTGGCTGGTGGAACCGGTAAGAACGAAATTCATTTGTGGGATTTTGACAATTACAAACACATCGGAATCCTCAAAGCACATAAACATCCTGTCTGTTCATTAGACTTTTCTCCTGACAACACCATCCTCGCAAGTGGAGATACAGGTGGCGGGATTTGTCTGTGGGTATTGCCTGATAGAAAACTCTTATCAACATATAAGTCACCAGCAAAAGGATACATTAGTGATTTGGCATTTTCACCTGATGGGAAAACTCTCGCAAGTACAAGTGGCTCAAGCAATTTTCCTAAAACTCCTGGTGGAACGATATTTCTTTGGGACGTTCCATCAAAATAACTGAAACAATACCAAAGTATGAAGGTCGGAATTAACGGCACGAATAGCAATTGCACAGTTTATACCGACTTCATACTTGACATACCTTCCTGATTTGATACAATAATTTCCTACCATATCTAACCAACACATTAAAAACTTACAGAATTATGCAACCGTTTTCCTCCTAAGTCGCGTCACAAGGTTTGATATAAAAAATGAACCTATCCTTTCTGGAGACACCAGATGAAAAACGATGATATTGAACTGATTCAACAAGTTCTTGCTGGCGATGAAAACGCTTTCGCTGAACTTGTGAAAAAGTATCAAAAACCGGTTCATGCACTTGCATGGCGGAAAATAGGGGATTTCCACGTCGCGGAAGAAATCACTCAAGATACATTTCTGAAAGTGTATCAGAGACTTCACACCTTGAAAGACAGAAATCAGTTTTCTGGGTGGCTCTATGTGATTGCGACGCGCCGATGCTACGCTTGGCTCCGCAAGAAACGGATACGGACACAACCGTTGGAGGACGTAGAGACAACAATGACTCAAAGAGATGTATATTCACGACATGTCGCTGAGCAACGTGCTCAAACCGCTGTTGAAGCACAACGTGATGTTGTCAAGAATTTGCTTGCAAAACTCAAAGAGAGCGAACGTACGGTAATGACACTGTATTATCTCGGTGAAATGACAGTCGAAGAGATTAGCAAGTTCTTAGGGGTGTCTGCGGGGACGATAAAGAGTCGACTACAACGTGCGCGGAATCGTCTACAGAAGGAGGAAACAGTGATTAGAGAAGCACTCGACCATTTCCAAATTTCACCAAACTTAACCGACAATATCCTGCAAGAAGTTTCCCGTCTTAAACCCGCTCCTTCTGGAAGCAAGCCACTTGTGCCATGGGCGATTGCTGCGTCAAGTGTGGTTATGATTCTGTTGATGCTTGGTATAGGTAGTCAATACTTACCGCATTTTCAGCAACCGTATAGTTTGGACGCGCAAGCCGAGATGACGGTTGAACTCGTTGATGCTCCCGTTGTGCAAAATGTAGACGCGGAACGAGATATTCGACGTGAGATTGGACGTGCAAATGCCCTTGGTATAAATGATAATAATGGTCAGAAACCTGATGAGGTAGTATTCGCTGCAGCACAGTCGGAAGGGGAAGACAATTCTGTTCCTAAACAGGAGTGGATTCAGTCTGAACCTATCAAAGGCACTTGGGTAAAAGGTTTACTTGCCACCTCTGATGGACAACTTTACGCTGTTACTGGGAATGTTACTCGTGAACACCTATACAAATTTCAAGACGATAATACTGGATGGCAATACCTTGGCAACATCAATTCTATAGTTAACAATAGGTTATTTAATTTTCCTATGGCAGAACGGGACAATACACTCTATATGCTTCCCTCACATAAACTCTATGCTTCAAAGGACGATGGCAAGACATGGAATTTAGTTCACCAGTTTCCCGATGAATACGATGATCCTTATGAAATACTGCTAACAGAACAAGAGATTTTTATCATATTTGCCAATGGTGCTTTCCGTTCTGAGGATAAAGGCGTGACATGGAAAAATATGATAGATGAACTTCCTAATATTACAGATGAACTTCCTAATATTACAGATGAACTGTCCTCTCCCAATTCTGTCGTAGTGGTCCAGGATAAGGTGTTTGTTCTAGTTGGTGGACTTCTAGTTGGTGGACTCTATCGACGGGACAGTGATAAATGGGAACGTATAGAATTCCCGATACCTGAAGCAAAAGCCTGCTTTTCAATGACAGCAACTAAAGATCGGTTGTATGTTGCAGCAATGAATCCTGAATATCATTCTGATTTAGATCCAAAGGATCAACGAAGTTGGTGGTTATTCCGTTCAACTGACTTGGGAAATTCGTGGGTAAATATAACTCCGCCACATGTATGGAAAGAACGGGTGGGGTGGTCAATGGGTATAAACCTATACGCTGCCGGTGAAACGCTTCTGGTAGTAGAACAAGGAATGATACGTTCTACCGATGGTGGAGATACATGGATGCCGCTACAAAAACCTAGTCAATCTCTCCAGATGTATGCTAATTCCCCGGGTACAGTGTTGAATGAAAGTATTTTCTATTTTGGTAGTCCAAACACTGGACTTCAACGATCCATTGATGGTGGTAAATCATGGGAAGTGATCAATGTTACATCAGACAAAAGCGGAATTAGTAAACTAATAGTGCACAAAGAAAATGGCAAAGGGCAAGATACACTTCCTATTTTATATGGGAGTGTTGGAGATTTGATAAAAACTACTGACAAGGGTAAATCTTGGATAACCATTCCAGTCGATATGCCAATGACGACAAGTTATGAAGATCCTCCGGACTTTACCCAGATAGTTAAATCTGACGGGGTTATCTATGCTAAAGGACATAATTTTGGATATTCTTATTTTGAAAAAGGAGAACCAATGTTATTCCGCCTGTCCACAGACGGTAATACATTAGTCCGAATTAAAAACATGCCGATCTTTGATCCAATTATTGGACGACAATTGAGTAATAGAAAACGTGGGTTGTATGATCGGGAATTTGCTAAACAGTTGCAAGAAAAATCGGCGGGAGCAACAAAGTTCTTTATAATGTTGGCTAAAACAAGGCGCAGTTTGGATCAAGCTAATCTCCGTCGATACGGATTAGAAGGTCCGTTTGCTGTTAGTGGTGACACATTCTATATGGAATATAATTTTAAGCTTTTCCGATGGAAACGCGGTGATACTGAATGGTCCGATACTGGAATAGAAGAAACCGTTGAATTATACTTAAACATATTCAATGAAAACTTAAGCATAGCAAGTAAAAAGCTCAAACTTGCTGTTTCAGGGAACAAAGTTTATGTTGGCAAACGTGATGGACATCTTGTTGGATCGTTTGATGAGGGAAATAATTGGATTGATCTCACGTCGTTTCTACCGTTTTCGGTGAAAGAATTCAAAGATATCGTTATTGTCGGTGATACAGTATTTGTAGCAACAGATGCAGGTGTCGCTGCATCATATCAAAGAAATAATTGGGATACTATCACCGATGCAGAGGGGACGAATCTCAAGATGGATATATTGACTGTTGATGGCACAACGTTATACGGTGTTATCAAAGACACAGGTATCTATCGCTTGGAAAGTCGTCTTTGGAAACAGATCATCTCAGATATACCTGATAAGATAACTTCTCTTGCCGTTGATGGAAATATACTCTATTTAGGCACACGAAATCGCGGCATGCTTCACTACACTCTTGAAGAATAATGTAGCAAAGTCTATAATTATACAATCACGATTGACAATGCGTCTACTATAGATATGGTAGACGCATTTATATTTCGCAACAAGATCAGTATATTTTTTGGGGCTGTGTATTATTCCACCCTTCTGACATCAATCATCCTTTTCCATCAAAATTTGCTTTTTTGCAGAATTTGGCAACCGTTTTTCCCAAAACTTGCGTCACTATGAGTTGATATGTGATTAATCAACTATCACGTTCTGGGGACACCTGATGAAAACCGACGACATTACACTTATTAGACGAATTCTCACTGATGATGAAACCGCATTTGCTGAACTTGTGAAAAAGTATCAAAAACCGGTTCATGCATTGGCTTGGCGAAAAGTTGGGGATTTCCACATCGCAGAGGAGATAACCCAAGATGATTTTCTGAAAGTGTATCAGAGACTTCATACCCTAAAAGAACCGAAACAGTTTTCTGGATGGCTCTATGTAATTACGACTAATCTGTGTGCAACATGGCTTCGAAAGAAACGTATACGGACGCAACCGTTGGAGGACGCAGAAACAATGATGATGCCAAGAGATGCTTATTCACAACATGTCGTAGATGATCGGAATAGCACTGCAATTGAAGAACAACGTGAAGTGATTAAAAAACTACTCGCGAAACTGAAAGAGAGTGAACGTACGGTAATGACACTTCACTACCTCGGTGAAATGACTGTTGAGGAAATTAGTCGATTTTTAGGTGTATCTGGGAGTACTATAAAAAGTCGTCTAAGACGTGCGCGGAATCGCCTACAAAAGGAGGAAACAATGATTAGAGAAGCACTTGAACATTTCCAAATTTCACCAAACTTAACCGACAATATCCTGCAAGAAGTTTCACATCTCAAACCTATATCTTCTGGAAGCAAGCCACTTGTGCCATGGGCAATTGCTGCGTCAAGTGCGATTCTGATTCTGTTGATGCTTGGTATAGGTAGTCAATACTTACCGCATTTTCAGCAACCCTATAGTTTGGACGCGCAAGCCGAGATGACGGTTGAACTCGTTGATGCTCCCGTTGTGCAAAATGTAGACGCGAAACAGGATGTTCGACGTGAAGTTGGACGTGCAGATGCCCTTGGTGTAAGTGATAATAATGGTCAGAAACCTGATGAGGTAGTATTCGCTGCCGTACAGGAAGATGGAGAGGACAAGGCATCCGCACCTAAACTGCAGTGGATTCAGTCTGAACCCTCCAAAGGAAGTCGAGCGTATAGTTTTCATGCTACCCCTGAAGGTGAACTCTATATTCTCGGTGGAAGTGCCCCAAGTATTTACAAATTATCAACCGATGAAAAGGGATGGCAACACCTTTACGACATTATCCAACTGGAAACTTCTTGGAGTGGTAACTCTCCTATCGCAAAGTGGAAAAATACGCTCTATTTTATACCGTCGCATGAACTTTTCGCATCAAAGGATGATGGCAAAACATGGGATTTAGTTCACTCATGGTCGAAAGAAAATGATGCAGTCGATATAATGTTAACGGATGAGGTATTCTACCTTGCATTTAATAACGGAATCTTTCATTCTAAAGATAACGGCAAGACTTGGCAAGATATAAGCGATGGATTAATGGGTAGCATCAACGCTTTAGTCAAAATCCATACCACGTTGTTTGCTGGAACAGACAATGGACTTTATCGATTGAATGAGAACAACTGGCAACGTATGGAGTTTCCTGTTTCAGTCGGAAGAATCCGTTCTGTAGCATCAACCGAACAACATCTTTATGTTGCAGCAGAATTGAGCGATGATTTGTTAGATCCTCGTAAAGTGTCTCGTGGACTGCAGCGTTCATGGTGGATATTCCGTTCAAGCAACATGGGAAATTCATGGGATGATATAACACCTTCAGACGCTTGGACACTAAAAGGGTGGCCACCCTTTGTTAAACTTATTGCTTCTGGTGATACACTGTTAGCCATGGAAAAAGGGATGGTACGCTCTACTGATAATGGTGATACATGGATGCAAGTGCAACCACCTGACACTTCTCCTTCAATGAATGCTGATGTCAACAGAGCAGCAGTGGTAAATGGCAATATATTTTACGTTGGTAGTTACAACGACGAACTACATCGTTCCACTGATAACGGCAAATCATGGAACAAGGTCAATATTGATAGGAAAAGTAGCATAGAAAACTTACTTGCGTTAAACACAACCAGCAAAGAAATAAATACACCTTCAATTCTCTACGCGAGAACAGATAAGAATGTAATTTATACAATTAATGATGGTAAGTCGTGGAACGACGTTCAAGTAAAATCACCTATAAAGAATCCAGACAGAGAATCATTACTACATATAACCCATATAGTTAAATCTGGGAATAATGTCTATGCCAAAGGTGGAGATTCTCTGGGCAGAGGAAAAACACGTCTGTATCGTGTATTGACAGATGATAATATGATTGTACCGATACAAGATATACCTATCTTTGACTCTACGACGTTAAGATATCGGTTACATGAAAACCTCTCTGTTGAACAGATGCAAAAGATTGTTTCTGGCGCGACCCAATTCTTTGAAAAGTTGGCAAATTCAGATCTTCAACTACCATCAGGTTTCTATATGCAATTAGGGTTCCGGACTGGAGCATTTGCAGTCAGTGGAGACATGTTCTATATGGAATACAACTATAAACTGTTTAGATGGAAGAGGGGTGATACTGAATGGCACGATACCGGTCTGGAAGAAACTACTGAATTGACTGCACACACAGCAATGAAACACTTAAAACTCGCGATTTCAGGCAACACCGTCTACGTTGGGAAACGGGATGGACACCTTGTCGTATCGTTTGATAATGGGAATAGTTGGACTGACCTCACGCCCGCGTTACCGTTTCCTGTTAAAATATTTAATGATATTGTGGTTGCCGGGTCCACTGTATATGTAGCAACTGACGCGGGTATTATCACATCAGATGATGGAAGAAATTGGCACACCGTCACTGATACAGAGGGGACAAATCTCATTATGGAACACTTATCTATTGACGGAACAATTCTCTACGGTGTCAACAATAACACAGGTATCTATCGCTTGGAAAGTCGTCTTTGGAAACAGATCATCTCAGATATGCCTGATAAGATAACTTCTCTTGCCGTTGATGGGAATACACTCTATTTAGGCACACGAAATCGCGGCATGCTTCACTACACTCTTGAAGAATAATGTAGGAAAACATTTATAGTAAACTTTTGAATTAATGGGACATTTTGAGTTGTAGGAGAGAACTCCGATTCCCGTCTATCAGTGAGTTTTGTCGCGATTCGGATATCGCTCCTACATGGACTATATATTATTATTTTTAATGTTCACTATAGTTTGTACCGTTCAGCCCCAGCGGGCGAAAGGTGTATAGTAAACGTTGCACATACAAAAGTAAGCCCCAGCGGGGCGACAGGTGTATCCGTTTTTGTCAGAATGCACACAATGCCCGGAAGACTGAAAACCCCTCTTTTCAGTGTTCTTCCGTGTCCTCTGTGCCATCAGTGCTTCAGGCAAATCCCCTCTTATCTTATCCTGCTAATCCTGTAATCCCGGGGAATGCCTAAATGGCATTCATACCGTTGATTTGGTAAATCCTGGTTCAGACATTCCCTCTTCCTTCAGCGTCCTCTGCGTCCTCTGCGCCTTCAGTGATTCAGACAATCCCGCAATTCTGACAAATCCCTCTTATCTTATCCTGCTAATCCTATAATCCTGTAAATCCTGGTTCAGACATTCCCTCTTCCTTCAGTGTCTTCTGCGTCCTCTGCGCCTTCAGCGATTCAGACAATCCCGCAATTCTGACAACTAAAAACCGAAACATACATGAAACATACATGAAACATATTGTTCCGACCCTCACCTTTCCCTTCCAACGCACCCAACCACGTGTTATAATACTACCACTATGATAAAACAAACCAACAACCCCAACATAACCGTATTCGTAGGTCGGAGCGAGCAAAGCGACCTCCGACATCTTACATTCTGTAGAAGCGACCTCCGACAAAAAGCCAAAAAAGTTACCAAAATTATTTTTTTCAACCACAAAAAACCGATAAAAACAACCCGCAAACCCAGACGGAAACTAACATTAGACCAATTCTACCAAAAGTTACCGTTATGTCAAAAAAAGTTACCATACGGTAACCTTTTAAGGAGGAATATTCCGATGAAATTCAATGACATACACAAACAATTCGCCGTCAAATCCTTCGCAAAAATGATGACACGATCAGAAATCCAAGGTAGGTCAAGAGAAGAAAAAGAGTAAAAATAAAAAAAGCGAAATTCGCGTCACATTCCTAATCCTGACTGAATTCTTTAAGTCACAGGTGACGTGCAAAACGTCACAATTTATAGCACATACTGATTGTAAACGTGCAGAATAATGCACCAGTTTTACCCCTAAGTCGCGTCACTGTAGGATGATCGGAGTTAATTCATGAAAAACCGTGATCTTGAGTTGATCCAACGTGTCCTCGCTGGCGATGAGATGGCTTTCACAGACCTTGTAAAAAAATATCAAAAACCGGTTCACGCACTTGTGTGGCGTAAAATCGGGGATTTTCACATCGCCGAAGAGATTACACAGGATACCTTCCTGAAAGCATATCAGAAGTTAGGTACGCTGAAGAAACCTCAACATTTTGCCAGTTGGCTTTATGTGATTGCCACACGTCGTTGTCTTGCGTGGCAACGTAAAAAGCGTTTGCAGATGCAGCCGATGGATGAAACAAGCAGTTCATACTACGAAAAAGCTACATATTCACAACATATCGTTGAAGAAAATGAACGAACAGCAGTGGAAGCACAACGTGAAGTAGTCAAAAGGTTGCTTGCAAAACTACCAGAGAGCGAACGGACTGTAATTACGTTATATTATTTCAGTGAGATGTCAAGTGCAGAGATAGGTGCATTTTTAGGTGTATCAGCAAATACGATTCGGAGTCGCCTCAGGCGCGCACAGCAACGTCTGCAAAAGGAGGAAACAATGATTAGGGAAGCACTTGACCACTTTCAAATTTCCCCACACCTAACAGATAACATTATGCGAGAGGTAGGAAAACTAAATCCTTATATCCCTTCTACCAGCAAGCCACTTGTTCCGTGGATGATAGGTACATTAAGTGGTATTTTGATTGTGTTGATGTTCGGAATAAGCAATCAACACTTAGTACGTTTTCAGCAACCGTATAGCTTAGACGCGCAAGCAGAGATGAGCGTTGAACTTGTTGATGCTCCTGTTGTGCAAAATGTAGACGCGGAACGGCATGTTCGACGTGAGATTGGACGTGCAGATGCCCTTGGTGTAAGTGATAATAATGGTCAGAGACCTGATGAAGTATTATTGGCTGCAGCGGAGGAGGAAGGAGAGAACGAGGCATCCGTACCTAAACAGCAGTGGATTCAATCTAAGCCTCTCACAGGCACTATGATAAAAGGTTTACTGGCAACCACAGATGAAGAACTATATGCTCTCACTGATCAGAGAAACGATCAAAGAAATCTATACAAATTGCAAGATGATAGGGAGGAATGGAAGTATGTTAGTGATATTAGTTCAATAACAGATGTGCCGTATGTTGAAATTCCTATGGCAAAATGGGACAATACACTCTATATGCTTCCCTCACATAAACTCTATGCTTCAAATGATGATGGTAAGACATGGGATTTAGTTCACCAATTTCCCGAAGAATATACCAGTCCAAAGGAATTGCTGCTAATGAAACATGCGTTTTACATCGTTTTTGAACGTGGTGGTGCTTTCCGTTCTGAGGATGAAGGCAAGACGTGGATGAATATAAACGATGAATTTCCCACCGAACCAAATTCTATTGTAGCTGTACAAGACACAGTATTTACTTTAGCAGGTTCTATCTATCGTTGGGACTCGGATAGTTGGAAACGGTTGGCAGAATTCCCAGTACCCGAAGCAAGAAATTGTTATTCAATTACTGCAACCGATAACCAGTTATATGCATTTGTAAAAAATCATAGCTATGATCCTGAAAATTCATCGGAGACACTCCAACGAGGTTGGTGGATATTTCGTTCAACTGACTTGGGGAATTCGTGGAAAGATATAACGCCGACACATGTTTGGAAATCAAGAGCAGGATGGCTCGTTGATATCAGAATCGTTGCTGCCGGTGATACTCTCATGGCAATTGAACAAGGTATGGTCCGTTCTGCCGATGCGGGTGATACATGGATGCCACTACAAGGTTTTTCACCTCCAATGTTTTCCAATTCCCCTGATGCTGTGGTGAGCGACCATGTTTTTTATTTTGGCAGCTGGGACTACGGATTGCAACGTTCAACCGATGGTGGTAAATCGTGGGACGCAGTAAATTTTACTCCGGATAATAGCCGAATTGGTAATATAATTGTGTCTAATAAAGATGATAAAGGGCAAAATACACATCCGATTATTTATGGTAATGTTGGAGAGATGGTAAAAACCACCGATAAAGGTAAGTCTTGGAACGTTATTCCAATTGATGTGCCAATGACATCATATAGAAAAGAACAACCTACAGACATTTCCCAAATAGTTAAATCTGATGGTGTCATCTATGCAAAGGGGAGTTCACTTAGCAGTTCATATAGTTCTGTTCCTGGTAGTGGAGAAACACGGGTATTTCGCGTAGCTACAGATGGCAATAAGTTAGTACCGATTCAAGACATGCCGCTCTTTGATTCAACGAAATTATATGACCTATTGAATCTCGGACATGCTTCAAGAGGATCCGACAAGTACTATACTGAAATGTTACGGAAAAGTTCTACTGGGGCAACACAGTTCTTTAAACAGTTGGCAAAAATGGATATACCACATTCAGAGACATATTATCGGTACGGTGTACAAGGGGCATTTGCAGTTAGCGACAACACATTTTATATGGAATACAACTTTAAGCTCCTCCGATGGGAACCCGGTGATACTGAATGGCACGGCACAGGACAGGAAGAAACCGTGGATTTAACTATGGACATAGCAAAAATATCTCTGAAACTTGCAGTTTCAGGTGATACTGTGTATGTAGGAAAACGGGATGGACATCTTGTTGTATCGTTTGATAAAGGAAATAATTGGTTTGACATTACGCCAGGTCTACCATTTGCTGTTAAGGCTTTCAATGAGATTGTGGTTGCTGGATCCACCGTATATGTAGCAACTGACGCGGGTATTATCACATCAGATGATGGAAGAAATTGGCGCACCGTTACTGATACAGAGGGGACAAATCTCATTATGGAGCACTTATCTATTGACGGAACAACTCTCTATGGTGTCAACAATAACACAGGTATCTATCGCTTGGAAAAAGGTGTTTGGGAACAAGTTCTTTCAGATGCACCTGACAACGTAAATTCCTTTGCTGTTGATGGAAACTCCCTATACGTCGGAACACAAGACCGCGCTATGCTCCATTTCAATCTTGAAGAATAACACCCTTTTTTCTAAGTGGTATTAGATACTGCCCCTTTCCTATCTCTATTCTACCATTCAAACCATCTCACTCTCCCAAACCTTGTCAACTATCTTTCATATATTTCAGTTAAATGCAACACCGTTCAACTGAAATGCAGTAACCTCTGATAAGTTAGAATTGCTCAAATATATAAAAAAGATATAAAAAATGGTATCATAGTATACAACCAATTTCCTCCTTTCTTTATTTTTTCCAAAATTATGCACCAGTATTACCCTTAGTCGCGTCACTATAGACTGATCGGAGGTAATTCATGAAAAACAACGATGTTGAACTCATAGATCGTATTCTTGATGGTGATGAGACAGCTTTCACTGAACTTGTAACAAAATACCAGAGAGCGGTTCACGCGCTTGTGTGGCGTAAAATTGGGGATTTCCACATTGCTGAGGAACTTACGCAAGACACTTTCCTGAAAGCATACAAGAAATTGGAAACGTTGAAGAACCCGCAGCGATTCGCCAGTTGGTTATATGTGATAGCAACGCGTCGATGCATTGCTTGGCTGCGAAAAAAGCGTATATGGATGCAACCGTTGGATGAGACAAACAGTTCAGATGCGGAAAAAACGACATATTCACAACATTTTGTTGAAGAAAAAGAACGGATAGTAGCAGAAACACAGCGTGAAGTCGTGAAGAAGTTGCTTGCTAAACTACCAGAGAGTGACCGCACGGTGATAACATTGTATTACTTCAGTGATATGTCAAGTGCAGAGATAGGTGCATTTTTAGGTGTATCAGCAAATACGATTCGGAGTCGCCTCAGGCGCGCACAGCAACGTCTACAAAAGGAGGAAACAATGATTAGAGAAGCACTTGAACATTTCCAAATTTCCCCACACCTAACAGATAACATTATGCAAGAAATCGCACAACTTAAACCAGCAGTTCCCTCCATTACTAAACCCTTGTTGCCGTGGGTAGCTGCTGTATCAAGTGCCGTTTTGATTATGTTGATGCTCGGTATAGGCAGTCAATACTTCAGGCACTTTCAGCGACTATACAGTTTGGATGCACAGGCAGAGATGAAGATCGAACTTGTTGATACACCAGTTGTGCTAAATCTTGAGGTAGAACCAGATATCCGAAATCAATTTGGAGAGAATTCTGATGGGAACGGTAGCAACAGCTCCGCTGTTCCAAACCTTGATACAAACCAAATTGCAGTTGCACAAGAAGTTGTTGCTGAAGATATTAAAGTTACCAATTCGCAATGGATGCAAGTAAATTCACCAAGTGCAGCCGGTCCAGTATGGAGTTTGTCTACTACCCCTGAAGGTGAAGTATACACTGTCCTTGATTATGCGGGGATATGTAGATTAAGTGCTGATGGAGAATCTTGGCAACTCCTCACTTCAATGGAAGGTAGCGGCTATTCAAGCACTGCACATATAGGGAAGTGGAACAACACCCTCTACTTTACACCAGGTGACGAACTTTTGGTTTCAACGGATGAAGGTAAAACTTGGGAATCAGTTGACTCACCAATCAGTCAAGGACGCGGTTATTATAATTTTGTGTTTACAGACCATGAATTTTATCTTCGTGTTGAACTGGGAGGAGTATACCGGTTTGATGTTGCTGGTAAATCATGGGAAGACATAAGTTTTGATAAGTGGTACGGGGGTCCACGACATTTGGTTGCCATTAATAACACGTTGATTGCAAACAAGGATGGAGGATCGTTTCCAGGATTGTACCGTTTTAACGGAAACACCTGGGAGCACTTGCAACTTCCAAGGGTAATCGGAAAAAGCACTATTAAATCCATAGTGGCGACTGAAAACACGCTTTATATTATGGTGGTGAAACCTAATGAATCTGATGAAAAAACAAAACAACAACGTTCTTGGTGGTTATTCCGATCAACCGACATAGGGAATTCATGGACAGACATCACTCCTACAAATGCTTGGTCTCTCATCAGAACTCCACCCAAAATAACTATAGTCGCTGTAAAAGATACGGTATTAGTCATCGGTGATCATGATGTTTCGGTAGCGCGTACAATTGACAAAGGCAACACATGGATATATAAGAAAAACACCGGTATTTCACGGAAGATTCCGAAATCAGTCACCCAATTTGGCAGCGTAACGCATGCCGTGGCAGTCAACGATAAAACTTTCTACGTAGGTGGAACGAGTGGGATTCACCGTACCATTGATGGTGGTAAATCGTGGCATAGGTTTAATACGGGGTTGGGAAGCCGTGTATATAAAGTGTTCACTGTTCGTAGAACGAATAATAATCAGAAACACATACCTCCAACACTCTATGCGATAACGGAGAACAAGATGGCAGCTGGCGATTTGGTGAAGTCTATAGACGGTGGAAAATCTTGGGAAACGGTTTACATTGCAACACCATTTGTGGAATCCGATAGCAAGGCAACCCATAAAGAGGTTTACCCGCCGCGCATTGTCAAAATGGTAACATCAGGAGGTGTTATTTACGCAAAAGGTGAAACTTACGGTCAGAGTTATAAAACTCTTATGTATCGTATCTCAGATGATGGCAACACGTTAGTCCCAATCAAAGGAATACCTACTTTTGACTCCCAAGTATTATACGATGAGCTTGAAAAACTACAATATGGTTATTGGAATTCTACTATTGAATTTCCACCTGACAAGTCAATCATTCAAAATTTGCAAAAAAAGTATATGGGTTCATCTGAGTTTATGAAAGAAGCAGCAATGGCTCCCGGTTCAGAAATTCTTCAACGAGGACTACAAGGAACGTTTGCTGTCAGCGCAGACACATTCTACATGGAATATAATCACAAACTTTTCAGATGGAGGCGTGGAGAAAAGGAGTGGCATGATATTGGTGTGGAAGCAACTGAGTTAAACAAACATGCAGAAATGAAACTCGCTGTTTCAGATGAAACTGTCTATGTCGGAACACGAGATGGAAAACTCCTCAAATCCATTAATAGTGGAGACACATGGAAAGACATCACACCGCAATCTATTGCTAACTTAAAATCTACAAACTTTAATCCTTTGATTGGAGATATAGTAATTATAGGTTCCACGGTTTATGTTTCAACACACCAAGGTGTGTTGATGTCAAATGATGGCAATAATTGGCATGCTATTACTGATGCAGAAGGAGAACAACTTACTATGGCACATCTTGCCACAAGTGATACAACTCTTTATGGCATGTCAGGATCAAATCGCTTCTATCGTCTGGCAAGTAACAGCAGCAACTGGGAACAAGTTGCCACAGAGATCCAAGGTGCTATAACTTCTTTCACCGTTGAAGGAAATGTGCTATACGTTGGAACAAGCAGACGTGGTGTGCTCCGTTTTGATATTGGCAAATAATAAATACAAGGCTCCTTTCAAATGTTGTTAAATTTGTTATACCAATCTCTATCCTCCAATTACCCATCTTTTTTGGATAATTATGCAACCGTTTTACCCCTAACTTGCGTCATTATAGTTTGATATATGATAAATCAAACTATCGTTTTCTGGAGACACCTAATGAAAAACGACGATGTTGCACTTATCAGACGAATACTCACTGGTGATGAGACTGCATTCGCTGAACTTGTGAAAAAGTATCAAAAACAGGTTCATGTGTTGGCTTGGCGAAAAACTGGGGATTTCCACATCGCTGAAGACCTTACCCAAGATGCCTTCTTGAAAGTGTATCAAAGACTTCACACCCTAAAAGATCCGTACCAGTTTTCAGGATGGCTCTATGTGATTACGACACGCCTGTGTGCCACATGGCTCCGCAAAAATCGGATTCATACCCATCCTCTGGAAAACGTAGACTCGACGATGATACAACGAGATGCTTACTCACAACATATTGCAGAAGAGCGAGAAAACACGGCAGTTGAGACGCAACGCGAAGTAGTCAAAAAGCTGCTCGCGAAATTGAAAGAGAGCGAACGTACGGTGATGACACTCCATTACCTCGGTGAAATGACATGTGAAGAGATTAGCAAATTCTTAGGAGTGTCTACCGGAACAATTAAGAGCCGATTGCAGCGTGCGCGGAACCGTTTACAAAAGGACGGAACAATGATTAGAGAAGCACTTGACAATTTCAAAATTTCACCACACCTAACAGATAACATTATGCAAGAAATCGCACAACTTAAACCAGCAGTTCCCTCCATTACCAAACCCTTGTTGCCGTGGGTAGCTGCTGTATCAAGTGCCGTTTTGATTATGTTGATGCTCGGTATAGGCAGTCAACATTTTTTACATTTCCAAATACCTTATAGTTTGAATGCCCAAGCTGAGACGACCGTTGAACTTGTTGACGCACCATTCGTGCTGAATATTGAAACGGAACCAGATGTACGTCAATTTGGAAATCAAAATGCACTTGGTAAGACCAATAACAACGGTCAGATACCAGACGAGGATTTATTGGCTGCAGCGCAGACAGAAGGAGAAGATATTTCTATTGCTAAACAGCCATGGATTCAGTCTAAACAGATCAGAGGAAGTAAGGTGGAAAGTTTATTTACAACACCAGAGGGTGAATTTTACGCCTTTACTGATAGGAACATCTACAAATTGGAAACCGATGCAGAAGAATGGCGACACGTTTTTGATACTACTTTACTGGACACTAATTATGAGGGTGAGACAGTTATAAAAAAGTTTGACAATACACTCTACCTGATTCTGTCTACAGACCTTTTTGCTTCAAGAGATGATGGCAAAACATGGAATTTAGTCTACTCATGGCAAGAAGGTCTTTGGTTTCCTACAGAATTGGTCCTAACAAAACAAGCTTTTTATATACTTTTTTATTTGGGAAACAATGCCTTACAAACTAACGATCTTTTTCGTTCTGTAGATTCTGGCAAGACATGGAAGGTCATAAATAACAATCAGATAGATAGACACATTCATTCAATTGTCCCTATACAGAACACGTTGTTTGCAAGAACAGAATATGCCCTGTACCGCTTTACCGATGAAAACTGGCAACGTATAGAATTTCCAGTATCTGTTGGAAGGATATCTTCAGTTGCTGTAGCAGAAGAAAAGTTATATGTTATGGCAGCAGCCAGCGATGATGTGTTAGATACGGGTAAAGTATCACAAGGACTTGAACGGGGTTGGTGGATATTTCGATCAACTGACCTTGGTGATTCATGGGATGATATAACACCAACAAACGCTTGGGTTGTAAATGGGTTACCGCCTCGTATCAAACTTATTGCTATTGGTGAAACACTTCTGGCGATGGAACAGGGAATGGTTCGCTCTACCGATAGTGGAAATACATGGCTACCACCACAATTATCAAATCCTACTCCTTCTTTTGATATCAGTCCTGATGTAATCTTTAAGACAGCAGTAAACGAAGGTGCTTTTTATATTAGCGGGAGAAACGGACTGCACCGTTCCATTGATAATGGCAAATCATGGAATAAGGTCAATATCACCGCGGATAAGATTAAAATAGATGCTCTAATCGCGTATAAAGGGAATAAAAAAAGACATAATACACCTCCGACTCTCTATGCAAGATATGAAGGAAGGATTGCAAAGACCTCCGATGAAGGTAAGTCTTGGCATGCTATCCAAATAGAAATGCCGATGACAGACCCCGACAGAGAAAAACCACCAGATATTACACATATAATCAAAGCTGAAGGTGTTCTCTATGCAAAAGGTGGTGGATCATTCACCAGAGGTAAAACACATATATACCGTGTATCTACAGAAGGTAATATCCTTGTGCCGATTCAAGGATTGCCAATCTTCGACTCACTGGATTTATTAGGCAAGTCGGATGAAATAATAAAAAACCAATTTAACGAGTCAGATAAATCGGTTATTGAACAGTTGCAAGAAAAGATTCCTGGTGCAAATCAGTTCTTCAAACAGGTGGCACAATCAGACCGTAAAAATCTGTTTCATCTATTTAGTCACGCCCAACGTAGTCCCTTTGTTGTTAGCGGTGACACATTCTATATGGAAATCAATTACAAACTTTACCGATGGAAACTCGGTGAGACTGAATGGCAAGAGACTGGACAAGAAGAAACCTGCGAATTAACTTTAGAAATAGCAGAAAAAACTCCCAAACTTGCTGTCTCAGGGGACTCTATCTGCTATGGGAAACGTGATGGGAGTCTTGTCATATCGTTTGATAAAGGAAATAACTGGATTGATCTCACTCCTGCACTACCGTTTACAGTTAATGCATTCAAAGATATTGTTTTTATAAAATCAACCGTATATGTCGTAACGGACACAGGTATCATCACATCAGATAATGGGAGAAATTGGCATACTATTACCGATGCTGATGGAACAAATCTCATCATGGAACATTTATCTGCTGACGGGACAACACTTTATGGTATATCCAAAGATACAGGAATCTATCGCTTAGAAACTGGTAAGTGGAAACAGGTTGTGTCAGAGATTCCTAATAATGTAACATCTCTTACTGTTGATGGAAACACCTTATACGTCGGAACACAAGACAGTGGTATGTTTCACTATACTCTTGAACAATAGCACTTTTATCTGGACGGTACATAACGCTGCCTTTCTTACCTCCTCCTCTTTTCCTCCAAAATTTCTCTTTTTTCAGAATTTGGCAACCTTTTTGCCCCTATCTTGCGTCACTATAGTTTGATAAGACTCACCAAACTATCGCTTTTTGGAGGCGCGTGATGAAAAACAACGATGTTGCACTTATTCAAAGAATTCTTTCAGATGATGAATCTGCTTTCGCTGAACTTGTGAAGAAACATCACAAGGCAGTTCATGCACTCGCTTGGAGAAAAGTAGGAGACTTCCACATCGCAGAGGACATCACTCAGGATACCTTCCTGAAAGTGTATCAGAGACTCCACACCCTAAAAGATCCAAACCTATTTTCTGGATGGTTGTATGTGATAACAACACGACTATGCGACACATGGCTACGCAAAAAGCGGATACTGACAGAGCCGTTAGAAGATGTAGAACCAACAATGACACAGAGAGATGCTTATTCCCAACACGTCGTAAAAGATCGGAAAAACGCAGCAGTTGAATCACAACGTGAAGTGGTCAAGAAGCTGCTCGCTAAGTTGAAAGAGAGTGAACGCACGGTGATGACGCTGCATTACCTTGGTGAAATGAAGATAGAAGAGATTAGCAGATTTTTAGGAGTATCAGCAAGCACAATTAAAAGTAGGCTGAGACGTGCGCGGAATCGTTTACAAAAGGAGGAACCCATGATTAGAGAAGCATTAGAGAATTACCAAATCACACCAAATCTCACTGAAAACATTATGCGTGAAATCGCACGACTAAAACCGGCTGCACCTACAGGAGGCAAACCTCTGGTACCGTGGGCAATTGCTGCATCAAGTGCTCTGTTGATTATATTGCTACTTGGACTTGGTAGCCAACATTTACTGCGTTTTCAGCAGCCTTATTCATTAGATGCACAAGCTAAAACGACCGTTGAACTCGTTGATGCACCTATTATGCTAAATCTTGAAGTAAAAGCAGATGTCCAAAATCAACTTGGTAGTTCAAATCCGATTAGTATTAATGAAAATAATGGTCAAAAACCCGATGAGGTGTTATTAGCTGCAGCAGATACAGAAGGAGAGGATACTTCTGCTATAAAACAGCAGTGGATACAGAGAAACGGACCCGAAACAGGTATTTCAATGAGTACTCTTTTTCATACCTCCGATGGGGAAATATATTTTATTCACCCCAGTAACACAATCTTAAAACTACCTGTTGATAGATCTGAATTACAAACCGTCAAAGACGTTAGCGATCTTGTAACTGGATGGGATGATGAAATCCTTCTGACGGAATTAAATGATAGGTTATATAGCGTCCTATCTAATGAACTCTACAGTTCAACAGATGGGGGTAAAACATGGCTTTCAGTAGGAAAATGTCCAGAAGGAAAGGCAACTAAACTGGTAACAATGGACGAAGTGTTTTACCTTGCTCACGAAGAGCATATTTTCCGTTCTACAGACATTGGACAGACGTGGACTGCATTAGACAAAGGATTGACAGGTAGAATAAATACTTTGGATGCAAATCGGAATACTCTATTTGTTTCCACAGACACAGGTTTTTACCGTCTTAGTGCTGATAATTGGCAACGTTTGCAATTTCCTGTGGAGGGAGCCGAGGTTTTCAAATCTTTTGCAGTAACCGAAAAAGACCTATATGTCCATGTAGAAACGGAGTGGAGAACAGGTGATCCCAAGGATCAGACTTGGTGGCTATTCCGCTCAACTGACAATGGTGATTCATGGACAGATATTACACCTACTAATGCATGGCAGATAATTGACAATCACCCTCTACTCACAATCGTGGCAATGGGAAATACGGTTTTACTGATCGGTATACATGATGGTTTTGTTGCAAGGTCAATCGACAACGGAAACACATGGAAACTTGAGGAATACACTGGTATACCTGCTTCATCTTATGCTGTTTCCGATGCAGTAGCAATTAATGAAAGCACATATTTCACCATCGGAAATTCAGGGATTTTGCATTCGGATGATGGAGGAATATCGTGGCAACGTATCAGAGTTAGCGAGAAAAGTAGAATAGATAACATAATCCGACTTAAGACTAATAACATGGGAGACCCATCTGATTCCTTCTACGCTATGATTATAAACGAAGTCTTCCAATCCAATGACAAAGGCAAGTCATGGAAAGTGGTTAATCCAAAAATACAGATCAAGAAACCTACTACTTATCCTATGGCACCTCCGAAATTTACTCGAATCGGGGGATTTGGCGGTATTCTCTATGCGAAACATGGTGGAGAATCTCTTAGTAGTGAAAAAACAGGATTATATCGCATATCTGCAGATGGAGGCACCTTTGTTCCGATACAAGGTATGCCAACCTTGGACTCAAGGAAAATAAAAAATGTGTGGGAACAAAGAATGCAGGGTGCTTCAAATTTGTCAGATGAAGACTTATTTAAGGAATTAAAGGAAACAGGTATAGGTTCGACTGTTTTTTTCAAACAATTAGCACGCGGGGAACCACATAAACAAAATCAACAAATAAAAAACCAATTATATACGGAACAAATTGAACTATTTATGTTCGGTTTACGCGGTGGATTTGCTGTCAGTGGCGACACATTTTACATAGAATACAATTGTAAACTTTTCCGATGGGAACCGGGTGACAAAGAATGGCACGACACAGGTGTGGAAGAAACAACACCTGAACTCGTCTATAGGAAGGCTGCAGAAGCGTTTGAACAAGAAGGTCTGGCACAAGATAAGATTATGGAAATTATTACATCTTGGTTTGGGGGATTTAAACTTGCTGTTTCAGGGGATACTGTTTACGTCGGTAAACGGGATGGTCATCTTCTCGCTTCGTTTGATAGGGGAGATGATTGGATTGATCTCACACCATTTCTACCTTTTCCAGTAAAAGCTTTCAAAGATATCGTATTTGTCGGGGACACAGTGTGTGTTGCAACAGACGTAGGTGTTTTTGTCTCTGATCAGGGAAATAATTGGGGTGCTATCACCGACTCAGATGGGACGAATCTCAATATGGATATACTGGCTGTTGATGGCAACAGGCTATATGGCGTTACTAAAAGAACTGCTGACTACTACGGTGTTACCAATTTCTACCGATTGGAAGAAGGCACTTGGAAACAAATTGCCACAGAGGTGCCAGACCGTGTAAATTCGCTTGTTGTTGATGGTAATACACTATATGTGGCTACAGAAGATCGCGGTATGCTACATTTTACGCTTGAAGAATAATGTTGTCAATTCTATAATTATCTGAGGGTGGTGCATAAATAACGTTCTACCGAGTCTTCTGTAGGAGCGACCTCCCGGTCGCGACCAGGAGGTCGCTCCTACAGAATGTCAGAAGATTATAAAATAAACCGCTTTCTAATGCGTCTACTATATCTAATGTAGACGCATTAGATATAGATTAGTATATTTTGTCAGGACGAGGTAAAATTCATCCTGACATTCCTTTATCCTCCTTTTTTTCCTCTTTTTTCGAATTTTGAGACTTTCTCACATCAACTCGCGTCTTTACGTATTGAAGAGAAATAATGAATTCCCTTTTCCAGAGGTATCTGATGAAAAACGCTGATCTCCATCTCATCCAACGTGTCCTTGATGGTGATGATACTGCATTCTCCGAACTCGTCAGCAAATATCATAAGTCGGTACACGCTCTTGTGTGGCGGAAGGTTGGAGATTTCCACATCGCTGAGGAAATAACACAAGATACATTTCTGAAGGCATATCAGAGATTGTCAACCTTGAGAGAACCACGGTCATTTGCGAGTTGGCTCTATGTCATCGCAGCAAACCGATGCAAAGCATGGCATCGCAAAAAACGATTGCAGACACAATCGTTGGAATACACAAGCAATATAGAATTGGAAGAACTGACCTATTCCAACTATGTCATTGAGGAAAATGAACGGAAGTTGTCAGAAGCTAAACACGAAGTCGTAAAGAAGTTGCTTGCGAAGTTACAGGAGAGTGACCGCACTGTCGTCACGCTATACTACCTCGGGGAAATGACGTATGAAGAAATAAGCAGATTTTTAGGTGTATCGGTAAGTGCGATTAAGAATCGGCTCTACCGTGCGCGCCAGTTATTAAAGAAGGAGGAACCCATGATAAGAGAAGCATTACAGAATTACCAAATCACACCCAATCTCACAGAAAACATTATGCGTGAAATCGCACGACTAAAACCGTCCGTACCTACAGGAGGCAAACCTTTGGTGCCGTGGGTAGTTGCTGCTTCAAGTGCTATTTTGATTGTGTTGCTGCTTGGATTAGGGAGCCAACCGTTGTTGCATTTTCAGCAACCTTATTCATTAGATGCACAAGCTGAAACATCAGTAGAACTTGTTGATACGCCTATTGTGCTAAATCTTGAAGTAAAAGCAGATGTCCAAAATCAACTCGGTAATACAAATGTGTTGGGTATCAATGAGAATAACGGTCAGAAACCCGATGAGGTGTTATTGGCTTCCGCGCAGATAGACGGAAAAGATGTTCCTGTCAAAAAACAGGAGTGGATTCACTCTGGACCTGTCGTCGGAAGTGTTGTAGAAAATTTATTTGCCACTGATGATGAAGAACTCTACACTGTCCTTGATGCACACATATACAAATGGAAAAATGAAAATACTGGATGGCAACAATTGAGTGGGGACATCAGAGATTATCATGATAGACTGGATGAAACTATGCTTATAACTAATGTTCCTATAGCAAAGTGGGACAATACCCTTTATATTGTTTTAAGTAATTTACTATTGGCTTCAAAAGATGATGGTAAGACTTGGGAAATAGTTCATTCATGGCCACCTGATTATTTTGGTCCGCGTAATTTTGTGGTGACTGAACAAGCGTTTTGGATAACTTATCACAAGGGTGTTTACCGTTCTGAGGATAAAGGTAAGACATGGCAGGAGGTAGACGTTGAATTATTTAGAGGTGTCCTCTTCTTTGAAGCAATTCAAAACAAAGTATTTGCTGGATCATACACTGGACTCTATCGCTGGAACAAAGGCAGCTGGGAACGTATAGAATTACCTGTGCCTGAAGCAATGATAGTCACCAAAGCTGCAGCCACTAAAGATCGATTGTATGTAATGGCATCATTAGGTTATGATTTTTATGATGATAAAGCAGTACGTGAGGGACGACAACGGACTTGGTGGATATTCCGATCAGATGATTTGGGAAATTCGTGGAAAGATATTACACCGACAAATGCTTGGAAACTAAAAGCACAGACACCAGACATCCAACTTGTTGCTGCAGGCGAAACAATCATGTTGATGGGACGAGGTATTGTGCGTTCTACCAATGGAGGAGATACTTGGCTGCCACCACAAGCACCTCACACTCTCCCTACAGATATAAAATCTTATTGGCCTTCTGTGGCATTAAACGAGCGAGTATTTTACGTTGTAGCGAGAGGTCTACACCGTTCCACTGACGGTGGTAAAACATGGAACAAGGTAAATATCACTCAAAATAGAAGATGGCATGGAATACGCAACTTAATCTCGTATAAGCAAAACGAAAGAAAACAAAGCATCCAGTCGACTCTCTACGGATTAGCTGGGAGTAGTATAGTAAAAACAACTGACCAGGGTAAGTCTTGGAAGCATATTCAAGTAGAATTACCTATGGACACTTCTGTCCGAGAAGACCAACCATGGATTATGCAAATTACCAAATCTGACGGTGTTATCTATGCCAAAAGTAGTAGCCATTATCCTATCGGAGTATTGCGTTATTATCGCGTATCTGAAGATGTGAAAAAGTTAGTGCCTATTCAAGACATACCTACATTCGATTCAAGGGAATTAAAAGACTATTTGAGTAAGTCTCAAAATCTCTCTATTGAGTCGTTACAGAAAGATTTTTCTGGAGCGAACCTGTTCTTTAAAAGGCTGCTCCAAATACCGCCTAAGGATCAGGAATTATTGATCAATAATGGGCTTGGAGGACCGTTTGCAGTCAGTGGTGATACGTTCTATATGGTGTACAACTTTAAACTCTTCCGATGGGAACCTGGTGATACAGAATGGCAAGACATCAAACAAGAAGTAACTTCACGCGCAAGAGGGAGACATCTCCAACTTGCTGTATCAGGAGATACAGTCTACGTCGGTAAACGGAATGGACATCTTGTCGTATCGTATGATAAAGGAGATAATTGGATTGATCTCACACCAGCACTGCCATTTCCTGTTAGATCCTACAAAAAGATTGTAGCTGCTGGGTCTGCTGTGTATGTGTCAACAGACGCAGGTACCCTTACATCAGACGATGGGAGAAATTGGCAAGTCGTCACTGGGACAAAAGGAACAAACCTTATCATGGAAGAATTGGCTGTTGATGACACAACGCTTTATGGAATCACTAAAGACACAGGCATCTATCGTTTAGAGAGTGATAGTAACACTTGGGAACGGATTATCACAGAGATACCGGAAAGTGCAACCGTCAATCTAACGTCCAGCGGAACTTCTCTCGCTGTTACTGGAAACGCTTTATATTTAGGCACACAATTCAACGGAATGTTTCATTTTAATCTTGAAAAATAATATGCCTTATATTAATAGTGCCGAATGTATCTCATTCTTTCCTTTAATACTCCACCCAAAATGTTGTAATTTCTGACAACTTAGAACTTGCATAAATACAATAAAGGCAAGGATAATGATATAATAATAGAACATTATCCTTGCTTCCTCCTTTTCTTTTGAAAAATCTGAGACTTTTTCACATCAACTCGCGTCACTATAAGTTGATTTGAAAATTAACTTCCATTTTCCAGAGGTATCTGATGAAAAATGCTGATCTCCAACTCATCCAACGTGTTCTTGATGGCGATGATACGGCATTCTCCGAACTCGTCAGCAAATATCATAAGTCCGTACACGCTCTTGCGTGGCGAAAGATTGGAGATTTCCACATCGCTGAGGAAATAACACAAGATACATTTCTGAAAGCATATCAGAGATTGTCAACCTTGAGAGAACCACGGTCATTTACGAGTTGGCTCTATGTCATAGCAGCAAACCAATGCAAAGCATGGCATCGCAAAAAACGATTGCGGACACAATCGTTGGAAAATACAAATAGTGCAGTGTTGGAAAAAGCAACTTATTCCAGTTATGTTAGTGCGGAAAACGAACGGACATCAGTTGAAGCACAACGCGAAGTAGTCAAAAAACTGCTTGCGAAGTTACAGGAGAGTGACCGCACTGTCGTCACGCTATACTACCTCGGAGAAATGACGTATGAAGAAATAAGCAGGTTTTTAGGTGTATCGGTAAGTGCAATTAAGAATCGCCTATACCGTGCACGCCAGTTATTAAAGAAGGAGGAACCCATGATTAGAGAAGCATTACAAAATTACCAAATCACACCCAATCTCACAGAGAATATTATGCGTGAAATCGCACGACTAAAACCGTCCGCACCTACAGGAGGCAAACCCTTAGTGCCGTGGGCAGTTGCGGCTTCAAGTGCTGTTTTGATTGTGTTACTACTTGGCATAGGAAGCCAACAATTAGTGCATTTTCAGCAACCATATAGTTTGGATGCACAAGCTGAAACAACGGTAGAACTTGTTGATACTCCTATTGTGCTAAATCTTGAAGTACAAGCAGATGTCCAAAATCAACTCGGCAATACAAATCCACTTAGTAAGAGTGATAATAACGGTCAGAAACCCGATGAGATATTATTGGCTTCCGCACAAGCGGAAGGAGAAAACGTTTCTGTTCCTAAGCGACAATGGATACAGTCTGGACCTGTAAAAGGAAGTAGTGTAGGTGGTTTAACTGCAACTTCTGACGGTGAACTATTCACCTATTTTTATGGAGAAATCCACAAATTTACCGCTGATGGTGAAGGATGGCAACAAATCTCCAGTGTGGATACACTTGATGCTGATTATGGTAGTTTCGCACCTATGAAAAAATGGAACAATACTCTCTATATGTTCCTGTCCAATCAAAAGCTATTCGCCTCAGAAGATGATGGCAAAACATGGGAATTTCTGTATGCGTTTCCAGTACAGCACAATTTAATACTCTTTGATTTTGTGATAATAGAACAAGCCATTTATATCATTTTTTCCGATTACTCTGTTTTTCGTTCTGATGATAACGGAAAAACATGGAATAATGTGAATAATGAATTTCCCGGACCACCTACCACAGTAGTATCAGTCCAAGACACAATGTTTGCTGGCACAAAGTCTGGCATCTATCGCTGGAACACTGACAGTTGGAAATACTTAAAGTTTCCAGACCGCAACGATATTGAAGTAACATCAATCACAGCAATCAAAGATAGGCTATATGTAGTAGGAATAGGTAATCCTACATGGGGAAATCAACGTAATTGGTGGATATTTAGATCAGCTGACCTCGGTGAATCATGGGAAGATATAACACCTAAAAATGCCTGGTCCCTTGTAGGGAACCCTCCCGATCTCAAGCTTATCGCTGTTGATAAAACACTTCTGTTGATGGAACGAGGGATGGTTCGCTCAGAAGATGGTGGAAATACATGGTTATCCCAACAATCACCGGACACCACACCAGTAATGGATAGATTTAGTCCTGCTGTGGTGATGGATGATAGGATCGTTTACGTTAGTAGTCAGGATGACGGTCTATCGCGTTCTACAGATGCAGGTAAATCATGGGAAGCGGTAAATTTCAAACCAGAAAGTTCGCTACCAATAGATAGTCTAATCGTCATTAAGAAAAACGATAAGACACAAAACACAGCATCTGGTCTTTATGGACGCATAGCAGGAGAGATAGCAAAAACTACAGACAAGGGTAAATCTTGGAAGACCGTCCAAATCGGAACACCCATTGCGTCTATTGGTAGAAGACCACCCTCCTTTAGACAAATAAGTCAATACGATAATATGCTCTATGTAAAAGCAAGAGGTGTTGTTGATAAATCAAAGCAAATAAGTCTATACAACATCTCTGCAGATGGCAGAATAATCCCTGTAGAGGACATACCAACCTTTAACTCAAGGCAGTTGAACGACCTATGGCTTAAAGGTAGAAAAGGGAATTTAGATTTGTCAGAAAAGTCATTTGCTGAACAGTTGAAAGATAATTTTTTGGGAGCAGACCAGTTCTTCAACCTGATAACACAAGGAGATATTCTGAGTGGAGAAAAACCATATCAGAATGATCTTTTTCAGACACAGTACCGACTTATAGATTCGGGTTTATCTGGTGCGTTTGCAGTTAATGGCAAAACGTTTTACTTAGAATATAATTTTAGGCTCTTCCGATGCAAGCAGGGAGATACAACGTGGTATGACACGGGTGTGGAGGAGACAGGTCATCTTATATATATGGATGCTGCAAAGGCTTATGAACGGGAAGGTCTACCAAAGGAAAAAATTGACGATATTCTTAGAACTTGGTCAGGAGGATTCAAACTTGCTGTTTCAGATGACACCGTTTACGTTGGAAAACGGGATGGAAATCTTGTCGTATCGTTTGACACAGGAAATAATTGGCTCAATCTAACACCTGCTCTGCCATTTCCTGTTAGAGCATTTAAAGAGATTTTATTTGTCGGACCCACTGTGTATGTAGCAACAGACGCAGGCGTGGCTACATCAAAGAATGGGAAAAATTGGAACGCAATAACTGATGCAGCAGGGACAATCCTAATTATTGAAAAACTGGCAGTTGATGAAAATGTTCTTTACGGTTCTACCAAAGACACAGGTGTTTATCGCTTAGAAAACGGTAATTGGAAACAATTGATTTCTGATATACCTGAACGTGTGACTTCCCTCGCTGTTGATGGAAACACAGTTTACGTGAGTATGTGGGATCAGGATATGCTTTACTACAATCTTGACGAATAATTACATATAGAATATATTTGTATTACCCAATCAGAATGTCATAATCTTTGTCACCTATTCTCCATATAACCCTGTTACTGTAGTTGATTGTCTTGACATCCGTATAAATATGATGGTATTCTATATTAAGGGTTCAAGATCATAGTTAATGCACATGTGAACTGAGGTATTCCTTATGACACCAGATCTCGCAATAGCATGGCTACTTTTTAGTACGGTACTTATCGGGATAACGCTCGTTTTTGGTATCTTCCGATATCGACGTGGTTTATGGTACCGCAAACTCTCATTGAAAGTCCAAGCATATCTGCTATGGGGAATAGGTGGTGTAGCACTCCTAAGTTGTATTTATCCATTCGCCTACCTTTATACCGAACAACTCTGGTTCGAAAGCGTAAATTATGGAGATATCTTCTGGAAAATCCGAAAGATACGATGGGGCCTCTTCTTCGGATTTTTCTTCTTTGCCTTAGCATTCATGAATGTTAACGCTTTTATTGCAAAACGTCTATGTCCAGAGGCACGTGAGTTTTCACGATGGACTCATGACCGAACAGTTTCATTCCACAGAACCCTCTTCTTTGCTACAATTATTCTCGCCATTCTTCTTGCAGTCCCGATGATGTCCCTACAGGACAGTCTTTTCCGATATTTCGAACGTCCTACTGAGAAAGTTGGTCCTATCCTATTCGGTAAAGACCTTAATTTTTATCTGTTTTCATACTCTTTACACAAATCCGTGAGTCTTTGGGTATTGATTATGTTATTGGTAAGTTGTGGGATTATCGGTATTCTTTATAATTTCTACTACCGTCGTGATGCTCGTTCTATGGGACGAGTCAAAAGATATATAATTTTCCACGGGACAATCTTATGGTTGATGTTACTTGCGACAAACATTTGGAGAATATATGTCAATCTATGGGGAAAGGTATATACTCCTCCTATTTCAAAAAGACTTTCGGAATTTAAAGGTCTGTTTTTTGTGGATTCCGCACTTGCAGGGGCAACACAACTTTACCTTTTAATTCACATCATCATCGGTACTATCCTTATTTTCAACCTTTTCTGGAGAAAACGAATTATATGGTATGCTTTAATCGGCATATGGGCATTCAGTCAACTATCCTTGCTTTATATTTATCCTATAGGTGTAAATTTATGGGTGGTAGAATCACAAGGTGAGTCAATTGAAAAGGAAAGTGCATTTTTGACGCAACACATTCTGGCTACGCGCCGGGCTTTTGATTTAGATGGAATTGAGGAAAAGGAATATAAAAAAGGATTGGCTACTCTTGATACAATCAACCGGAACGAAGAGGTAAAAAATAATATCCAATTCTGGGATCGACGGGTACTGTATAACATTCTTCGTAATGAGGAAATCAAACGGCACCACGATTTTCATCCGTTTACCGATGTAGATAGATACCGTCTCGGTAGTAAAACTACACTGACAGCAGAACAGTCAGAAACTGAATCTTCCAACGATACTATTGTTGATGAAGCACAAGATATTTTGCCAGAATCTACCGAACAATATAGACAGGTAATGATTGCCGCACGAGAGATTGATCCAGATCCAGGACCCAAAGAATGGGGTGAACTCAAATTAAAGTTCACTCACGGCTACGGTGTGTGTGTAGCTCCAGTAAATGAAATTGTTAGCGGTGGTGCCTCACCAGATTTATGGGTGAGAGGTGTACCAATTACACAAAAGGAAGGATTGTCGTTTCCGGAATTTGATGTCACGCAACCAAGAATTTATTACGGAGAAATGACTGACGAATATGTAATCGTTAATACGAAAAAGGCAGAATATAACATTGAAAAGGTAGAAGGAGAAGGGAATGGAAGCAAACCTAACATCCCAGACGAAGGGGATGCGGATACAACGGATATAGATACTGAAAATAAAGAATCAGATACAATTAAAGATGGATACCATTATCAAGGGACAGGCGGTGTTCAATTAGGTGGATGGTTTCGACGTCTATGCTTTGCTGTCCGATTCACCTCTGTAAGAATCTTGAGGCACGCTGCATTAACGGAAGAAAGTCGACTGATGTTCTGGCGTAGAATCGGTACACGGCATAACGAAAAACTTGTTTCTGACCGGATCTCACGGATCGCTCCTTTTCTCGATTATGACCCAGATCCATACATTGTTATTCACGACGGTCAACTGTGGTGGATTGTTGATTTTTATGTGACCAGTAATACATACCCAAATGCACAAACCTATAAAGATGATACCGCACCAATTGAAGATAATGATCTCGAATTATATGCTGAACCGCGTTTCAAGAGATTCAGAAAATTTAATTACATACGTAATTCTGGAGTAGTGGTTGTAAATGCATACAACGGAGATATCAATTTTTATACCGACATCGAAGATGAAGTTATTACGGGAATCTACCGGAAGACTTTCCCGAATCTCTTTAAAAGAATAGATGAAATGCCGGAAGGATTAAGAGAACATAGAAGGTTCCCAGATTACCTCACACGCATACAAGCAAAAATGTATGGAGACTATCATGTTGTAGATTCAGATGATTTCGTGAATAAGACTTTACAATTGAATATACCAAATGAAGCCTATTACTCTGAAACCCCAGATCAAGAGATGATGCCATACTATGTTATGTTGAAGTTGCCTGGAGAAGAAAAGGTAGAATTTGTAAACATGATTCCGTTTACTCCACCACGAAAAGAGAACTTCATGAAAGGATGGTTGATTGCTCGATGCGATCCACCAAACTACGGACAACGTATCGTCTATACCCTGCCAGGACAAATGAATGTTAAAGGACCAAAACATGTAGAAGACGATATTGCAAAAAATTCCGAATTAGCTGAACTCTTCCGTAACTGGAGACCCAACAAAATTATACGCGGGAATCTACACGTCATCCCTATTGAGGAAGGTATATTTTATGTTGAACCTATTTATTTTGAACGGACGAACACAAAGGAAACTGAAGATACCGACCCAACCGATCCTATTTTGCATCTCCCCACATTACAGACAATTGTAGTAAAAGCAGCAGACCACGATATCGCTGCCGATATATCGTTTGAAGCGGCGTTGCAAAAAATGTTTTTCAAACAACAAACAACTACTTCAACAGAAACTGAAAATGGAGAAAAAGAACCCACCCCTTTAGAACATCTTGACGCACTCGCACAAGCCTTAGATGAACTTAGAAAATCACTGCAAGCAGAGCAAAATGGAAATGGACAAAAAGCAGCACCAAAGAACGCAGGTAAAAAGAATAAAAAGAAAACAAATTAAACACGAAAGGTGTTACTAGGCAATAGACCCTAATAACACCTTTCGTGTTTCGTTAATATAATTATCGATTTAACCCGAAAAGTTCCTTCCACTTCTGATTATTTATCCACTTAACAGAAAAGAACAACAAATTCTCCATCAATTTCTTATTTATTTCCACATCCTTCTCCGTATCATTCTTCAAACTCGTAACAATATACATACCTTTCTGAAATGGAAGCGTAAGCAAAGCAGAAGCATCATCTTGTATAGTGGATTTAGCCAGTGAATTCCACTTACCAAGCGGGTCTACCCACATATCATCAAGACGAACCAAAGGAATTTCTTTAGTCTCTGGCGTGGTATTAAGCGTATTTGGTGTATGGAATACACGGCTCCTTCTGCCTTGAGAAGTCGGTAGCAGTTCATCCGTTTCATCATATTCTATACCGGTCAACGGTTCGGGAATCCAACCAGTTCCACGTCTCTGTCTATAATTCGCCTTCACATCCTGTCCCGATACAATAACAACACCACCTTGACTAACGAAATTCTTGATACGGTGTTCAGTATCAATATTAAAGCGGTAACCCGCTTTATATATTTCACCGTTTCCTATCCACAATATATCCATCTTAGCAAGTCGATCATTTCGCAAGTTGTCAACTGATTCATACAGCATATGGTGTTCATTAACATACTCGAAACGCTCAAGGAACGGGTATTCCACATCAGTACCGTTGCCTGTAAGTGCCATCACTTTCATTGGTAAGCGCAAGTCACCATTTGATGGTAAATACTTCCTTAATGGGAGACGCAACCGTTTTTTGATTCGCTTCGGGTACGCAAACTGAGAAAATGCTTCTTTTTGCAGCGGGTTCTCACGAATCTGTTCAACAAGGGCATTTTGTGCAGCCAATTTATTCGCATAATATGGAATCATCCGACGATGAATCGGAACACGGTGACGTAACATATTATCAAAATGCGTATACGCACTCTCTACCTCCCAACGACGACTATAACCTGAATCAATCGTCTTAAGATCAATCCGTTCTTCATTGACGTTGGTTACATAGCCATGCACAAGGTTCATGCCATGAATCGGTCGACCTTTAGTATCCTGAATGGCAATCTCTTCAGATTCACTTCGATCAAGAATGGCATCCGTCAAAGCAGAAATACTGAACATCTCCTGCTGTTGCTTTTCAGCACTTTCTTTAATCGTACACACTTTACGAGGGAAAATTACATCCGCATCTCGAAATGAACGAAAATCAAGCCTTATCTTCTTGAAATTCCTCGGTGTCCGATGTTCAGGAATCGTAACACGTTCAAAAGGACCTACTCTATGTTGTGAAACAGGGTTAAGCCGAATTCTTCTCACACTTAACGGTTCAATATGGAACTTAAATTCAAGGTTTCTCTCCCAATTTGGTGAGCCGTCATGTAACAGAATCTTTCCTACTTGTATAGTATATGCAGTATTATTTTCAAAGACCAAAAAGTATTTGCCTTCATTTTCTATCATTCGGCATCTTAAACCCCGATCATCACGGCGGTTAAAGTTATTGATATTGTGTTTGTATTCGTGGTCATAACCCCATTGGTCTTTATATCCATTATTGTCCTTATCTTTTACATTCAAAAACGACAGGTGGTCTTTATTGTAATCTTTGAGTAGTGCCATATATTCTCCAGAACCCTCTACTCTAATCTTGACACGTGTTCCCACAAGACGCTCAATAATTGTATCATAACTTTCTTCTTTCAAGAATGCTTCCGTAGATGTACTTTCTATCTGTCCTATTGTTGACGACATGGCTCCGGATGTGCCTTGTCCACCAAGGTCTGACGCAGCAGAATCAAAACGTTGTAACTGTTGCTGTAAAGGGTTAGCTGCCCGTTTTATCCCACCCCATAACATATTAATTGCATTTTTGACTGCCTCATTCAGAGCAAAGAACAAATTTCTTACTTTTCTAACCATACGACGGGACATCGGTGGATTAAGTAGGTGGTCACGATCCCACGCACGTTCACGCATTTCCCGTTCATTCATCATATCATGGTAACGGATATAACCTCTAACGCTCGTTTGCAGTTCTTGTCCAGAAAATATATAACTTGGTGCTTGTCCACGTTGACGGGATTCTTCAGAAATAATTTCCATACCTCTATTACCGAAACGCATAGTTCCTTGATAACGAGGTCCCTTTATCATATCAAAGACTATATATTTGTTCATAATTGTTTTAAGTAGTCTATCTTTCTTAAACAAGCCAATGACATAAATAATCCCTTGGAAAACAAACATCAACACTGCAGCAATAACAGGTAGCCTTATCTTTTCCCAAAGACTTTTCGCACCATCCTGAACTTCGTCAACGATATTCTCTTCTTGACCTATTGCTGTGTAAGTTACAAGCATCATCCCTATCATGAGAATCAGTAGAAAAACTTCTCGTTTCTTTAACATGATGCAAACCCTCCAATTAATAGATATCTATCCCATTTTCAGATGCAATTCTGCGTACATTTGCATTTGCCAGTGGAATTTTCTCCAACGGTAGATGTTCTATTAAGCCATATCCATCAGGATGTAGTTCGTTAAACCGCTTTAACGCCACTCCTATCGCCAATTCTCCTTCACCAGGAACTTCTTCATTCAGGTGTAAAACTAATCCGTTTTCAACACGAATATCCTTAATATGTGCCATAGGAGCAACCGGTCCCATCACATCAAATATGTGGTTGAGCCGATCCTCACTCGCGTATACCTGTCTGAGTGTCTGAAAATGATTGACAAAATCCATGACAATCCGTAGCCTATCTGAACCTACTCTCTCAACGATTTCACTACACGTCTCAGGTGAATCCATAATAGAGACAGCGTGCGTTTCCATAACAAGTGTCAACGCTTCACGTTCTGCGTTCTCCGCAATAGGTTTTAACGTCTCAATTAACCTCTCCATCGATTCGGGCAAATAGTTATCCTTGTGAGATGTCCATGCTCCATCTGGATTTAAACTACCAGGACGAAATAGATAGTGATGTGCACCAAGCTCGCGTGCCACCGACATCCCACAATTCACTGCTTCAATCGCTGCCTCTCGGACTGAAGCACTCGGATCAAAAAGACATTCAGAATACGTTATACCAAATTGTACCAAATCAAGATGTGCTTTTTCAAGGAGAAATCGACATCGCGTGATTTCTTCTGGAGAAACAAGGGGAATATTGGAACTTGCGAAATGGTAACTCACCCCTGTAAACTGCAATTTCTGGACCGCATCTATCTCTTCCTGATTTAACGTTCGGAAATCACTACAAATACCAACTACACCAAGTCTCATACTTTCTTTTCTCCATCTAATACCTGCAACAACTCACGCGCTTCAGTCAAATCAACTGTGTCAAATCCTTCCGTAAACCACTTATAGATCGGTTGAAGAAGTGCATACGCATCATCATGTCGGTTCCGTTCAATCATTAGTCTACTTAAACTAACAGACGTCCGAAGTTCCCACGATTTTGCTTCTTGGTGCCGCGCAATAGACAATGCCTTTTCAAAACACTCCTCTGCCTCAGCGTACTTGTCTTGTCTGGAAGTTTCCAACGGCATATCTTTACCCAACATTAACAATAGTTCCCCTTTGAGTCGATTGAGTTCTGCTTCATTCGTTCGTTCTCCGCTCTCAGCAGCTGCTTCAAATGCTTTATCTATTGTCTGAAGTCCTTCTTGCGGTTTTCTACACTGTCCATAAGCATCCGCCAACATGCCAAGATAGACCGGAAGTAATACTCTGGATCGATTTGCCTTCCATTCAGCAATTCCTTCACGTATTAAGGCTAAACCTTCCTCGTGTGGATCATTTGAATTTTGTTGCAGTGTCCAACCTTTCATAATCTTACCTGTTGGTGCCCACACAGAAAAACCGTGTTCCTTGCAAATCTCGCTGAGTTCAGTCGCATACCTGTCAGTTTTCTCTGTCTCGCGGCGTTGTTGGTAAAGCAACGCTCCAAAATGTAAAGAAACCACTTGACTGAATGGATGTGGACGTTCCTCACCCATCTTTTGGGAAGCATCTAATTGTGCTAACGCCTGTTCTGGATAACCTAAACACCATACCAATGGTGCAGCATAAGCACGCAAAGTCATCCCTGGGTCAGCAAGATAGTGAAAAAAGGTATCCACAGGGTGCTGATGTGGATCGTAGCACGCAATTCCTGCTTCAACGTGAGAACGTGCCATCTTCAACTCACCGAGATAATAAAGTGTGGCACCTAATGCACGATGTGCTTCAACTTCCAACACATCATTCGCTTGTTGTTGTGCCATCACAAGACACTGTTCCCCCAATTCACGTGCGGTTTGTAATTTGGCGCGCACCAAATAAGAAAGCCATAAGCCAAACAGAATTGGAAATCGGACAAGCATCCGTTCATTATTCGGCATAGTTTCCAACAATGCTTTGGCGCGTGTATATGTCTTTTCGACTTCAGGCGCGGCATATCCCATCGTCGCAATCAAGGCTGGACCCAACGTAGTTTGAATCACCAATTCGCGCGCAGCACGACCAGGGTTTTCTGGCATCGTTTCTAACAACGTTAACCCTTGTGTCAAGTGGCGAATCCCTTCAACATTTGCTGACCTCTCTACTGCGCGTTGTCCCGCTTGCTGCCAAAATTCAATGGCGCGCTCAGGTAATTCACCCTCCGTGTAGTGATACGCCACAAACTCCGGTTGCGCACGAACAACATGACTAAATGACTGACACACTACAGACGCAATACGACGATGATATGCTTGACGTGTACTCCTTAACAACGCTTGATATGCTGTCTCACGTATCATCGGGTGCTTGAAAGTATAGATCTGTATGTGTTCATGAGTCTGTCGTATCCGTAAGATTTCTGCCTCAACAAGATGCTGTAATTCTTTTTCAAGCCACGTCTTATCGTCTGTCTGATCCGGAAATGAACGAAATACTGCAAATTGGTCGGGGTGTGCCAATAATTCACCCGCTTCCGGTTCTTCAGTCAAACTAACAATGACCTTATGCAGAAGTTCCGCTGTCCATTCTCTACCAAGTGTCGCACCAAGTTGAACGAGTTCTTTCCGAGCACCGAGTCGATCAAGACGCGCTGTCAAAGATGCTTGCAGAGTCGCTGGTATCTCCGTTGATACATCTATATTATCCAAGTCAGATTCAAGTGCCATACGCGTCAACTCTTCTACAAACAAAGGCACACCTTCAGTCTTCGCAGCAATTTGTTTAGATACATCCGAAGGGATTGTCTGTTCACCTGCTACTTCCGAAATCATCTGCGATACCTGTTTACTATTTAACCTTTTCAACGTCATCTCAGTTACCCACGCCAATTCTGGAAGTGTTTTCAGTCTTTCCCTACCGGCAACATAGGTACTACCCTGATTGACCCCCATTTCCGCGCGTGATGTCAAGATAGCAAGGAGGGATGCTTTTTCTACACGAGAAATTAATAAATGTAAGAAATCCAATGTAGATGGGTCAGCCCAATGTAGATCCTCAGCAATAAGCAAAAGCGGCTTTTTTTGAGCAGTTTTCAGAAAAATTTGTACGAGCACCTGTAACGTTCGTCGTCTTCTTTGTGCCGGTTTCAATTCCACTGCTCGGTACGCACCGTCTATCTCTAATAATTCTGCTAATAGAGGTAAAACATTGACAGACATTTCATGGGAATTTAGAAAATGTTCTATTTTATTTAGACGTGTGCTTCCTGTGTCCATCTCTCCAAACTGTAGGAGTTGTTGCTGCAAAAGCGTAAGAATAGGATAAAGTGGACTGTTCTGAGAATCGGGAGAACCACGGCATTCTAAGATTTGTGCCGCTGCATCAGCTGCTTCCTCGGCAATAACAGCAACAATACGAGATTTGCCAATACCCGCTTCACCTTCAATCAATACAACCTGACCCGATGATTCTGTAGCACGTTGCCATCGAGACTTTAAGATCGCTACTTGTCGTGATCTTCCTATTAATGGAGTCACGCTGCTCTGCTGCTGAGGTGTAGTCTGCTCGCGTCTGAAAACCGGGAGGGCACCATCGGGGTGTTCATCAAGTATCTGATAAATCGGCACGGGTTGCGAAATACCTTTCAACTCTATTGTACCCATGTCTTGGTAGGTAAAATATCCTTCTATCAATCTGAGTGTGGTTTCCCCTATGATAATACCGTTGGGAGGTGCAACTTGCTGCATGCGCGCCGCAATATTTGGGGTCTTACCGACTATGTCTATCGCTTCTCCGTGATAACGTTCAAAAGATGATATATCCGCGCTGGACTTGCTGGTCAGCATTCCTACTTCCCATACGACTACCAAGCCAGTATCTATGCTTAAACGCACTTGAATCGCAATACCGAATGTCTCTATCAAGCGGGAATTCAGTTTTTCTAAACCAGCAACAATACCCAGTCCCGCCTGTACAGCACGACGTGTCGCATCTTCATGGGCAATAGGGTATCCAAAGTAGACTAAGATACCATCACCAAAATAACGGGCAATGTGACCATCGTATTCTAAAACGACATCCGCAACAGACGCACGATACGCATCCAACACCTGCCGTAAATCTTCTGGATCTAACTGTTCTGTCAAGGCAGTTGAATCTATCACATCACAGAACAAAACGGTCAACTGCCGTCTTTCTGCCTTGTTGATAGGTGCTGTACTGAGCGACGTGTCCGTTTCATCAAGTGCTTGACCACAATCACCACAATACTTCACTGATGGGTTCATAAAACCACAATCACGACACCTTTTTTGAATTAGGCTCTTCATAAATTTCTATACGACTTTACTGATACTACATTAGACAGATAATGAATTTCCATTTCACACACCGCATTGTAGGGCGGAGTCTCCCTGTCCCGCCATATCCCGTATATGGAGACACGCATCTCGTAGTTGAACTACCAAAACTATATGCACCTATCACGATTATATGGAAATTTGCGATTAATAACCACTCTTAACTTGATGCAAATATTCCGCGAGTTCTTCATCACTCGGTTCACGTTTGTGTGCTTCCTCTAAATAATTTATCGCCTTGTTTATTATACCAATTTTCATATAAAACGAACCAAGATTGCGATATGGAGCAGCGTAGGTAGACTTCAACTCCATTGCTCTAAGGTAATATGTATATGCTTCCAATAGATGATCTTTGGTAGGTCCAAGTAATATATTTAACGTCGTATCTGTGTTACCGTAGTAAAGAAAAACAGCCGCACCTTTTTGCTTTGCCGTTTCTTCCACTGTTTTTGCTATTTCAGATGAACTGGTAATAATACGAAAATAACCTGACTCTACATTTTGGATCGCAACATCAAGTTCTGCAAGTGCGTCTTTGACAGATCCATCTACATTTGTGTCTTTCCAAGAGGGCCAATCCGGTCCAGCATTTTTCAACCCAAGATCGTAATGAACAGCACCGAGATCATTGCAAATCTCCGCGTTCTCAGGTCGTAACTCTAATGCCTCTTCATACAATTGGATAGCTTGACCGTATTCCTGGGCAGTATATGCGTTCTCTGCATCCATCCGAATGGATCGAAAGTCAATGCTCTCCTCATTGCTTTCTAAAACGGTTGGCGTATCCTTCCCACCTAAGAAATGAATCGTAAGAATAAGTACAATCGACAGACAGACGATGATGATTGTGGGTAGCTGCAGTTTCATTTTATGATCTCCATTGACATATTAATGACTTGAATAACTTGTTCTAAAATTTATTATATCAGATTCCGTGATTTCATAATTACCTTAAAAACACTTATCTTCTACGATTGTTTCTATCAAACTCAACATATATATACCTCTCCTCACCATTTCTCTCAAAGAATAGTTGAATGCTTCTTGGCGCACGGATCTCCTCATCCACAATCTTAAATACCTCAAGCGTAGGAATAAAAAAATCATTGATCCGATATATGACATCTCCCTTCTTGAGAGATCCTGATAATCCACTTTCTTTATCCACTCCTGAGATAATCACGCCGCGATGCTTATATTTTCGTGCTTTATCCTTATCAGGTTGCGTAAGAGTAAACCCCCATCTGCGTGGAGAATATTCCCATTCCAAAGCCTTTAACTTCAAAGTGGCTTCTCTCATTTTCCCACGTCGTACATATTTACAGAGGATGGGTTCATTTAACGGGAGTAAGCGAACAACTGCCTTAAAGTCGTTTTTATTCTTTATACGATGCCCTGAGATAATCGAAATAATGTCACCACGTTTAATACCTGCAGCTCCAAAAGGACTCCGCCTTTCCAATTCAGATACCAAAACCCCACGTGAAAAGGTAGATGTTTGAGATGCTTCCCTCCCAAATAGTTTTTCCGCCATCTCCTCAGTTACAGACTGTATTTCCACACCAAGGTAAGGTGGAACAACACATCCGTCCTTAATTATCCTTTCAATAACCTGACGTGCCTTATTAGCAGGAATTGCAAAACCAACGCCTTGTGACCCACCGCTTGTTGAACGAATCACGGTGTTAATACCGATAAGTTCGCCGTGAACGTTTACCAAGGCACCACCGCTGTTTCCAGGGTTAACAGACGCATCTGTCTGAATCAGTGCTTCATAAAAACGGTTGTCTACCGTCAAAGAACGTTGTGTCGCACTAACAATACCTATTGTCACCGTAGGTTGTGCATTACCGACTGAAAGTCCAAATGGATTCCCTATTGCAAGTGACCATTCACCAATAAATAGATTATCCGAATCACCCCACTGAATTTTGGGTAAATTCTCTTCTTTGTCAACTTTCAAAAGGGCAAGGTCTGAAAGAAAATCGTATCCAACTATATCTGCATCAAATTCCCGTCCATCCGCTATGGTTACCCTAATTTTCTCTGCCTGTTCTACAACATGATGGTTCGTAAGGATATGACCCTCTTCACTTATAATTACACCTGACCCGACCTCACGCAAAGAACGTTCGCGAAGGGATCGAGGGACACCAAAAAATAACATTTCGTCAAACAGTGTATACTCTGACACAGTCTTTATCGCACTGATATTTACAACTGCTGGACTTGCCCGTTCAACTGCTGTTACAACCGCTGTACGTCTCGATTGTGTAACAGCACGTTGCAAGTTCTGCTCAGAGTCTACATCTGACAATAGCAAAAAACAGTATAGTGAGAAAATCACACCAATGATCGGAACTAAAATACATCTCCGTCTACAATTAACAATGAGATTCTTAAGCGTAATTCCTATTGTATTATAAAAAGGTTTGTCTTCCATCTTGCTATCCTAACATTTCATATCGCAATAATATCGTTTAAACCTTCAATTTCAAGGAAATTCTATAACCCTCTAACCCAGGATCTGTATCAACAATCTGTTGAACCTCTGCTTTTGACCTGCGTTTTGCTGGAAAACTATCCGTGTTAGCACATCGCAGCGCAATCCTTGCACCGACTGAACTCGCACGACGAAGATTGTCCAACTCAACCTTTTCAAGGGTGTCATAAGCAGTATGTCCAAATCCCCGTCCAGAAGGTGCAGAAGTCGGATCACCCATGTGGCATGAGGGTACCCCTTCAAGGAAAAACGGAAAATGGTCAGAGTAAGAATGCACCTTTTGTCCAACAGGCATATCCGCATGTATCTGTTGCTGTGCTGTGTGAAAGAATGGCTCCAAAGTTTCCCAATGATGCAAAACTATTCCTTTACGACTCTTACCGCCAGCTGCGTCCATATTCAACATAAACTGAATGTTGTCTAATTCCTCAGCATGTGCATCAACATAACGAAATGCACCGGTCAGTCCAATTTCTTCTGTGCCAAAAGCAATAAATCTGACAGTGCGTTTTAGACTATCCGAAGCATAAGTAGATAACACACGTGCTGTCTCTATCACAGACACCATCCCCGAAGCAGGATCATGTGCACCTTGCGAGATATCATGTCCATCGTAGTGACACCCCAATACAACCATCTCATCAGGGAAATCCTTCCCAGGAAGATCAGCAACCACATTCCATGAAGTCCGCGGTTCATTGATATCTGTTGTTTGTAGTCGCATCGTAACTTTTTCGTAACGCTCAAGACATCGTGTCAGAAAATCACCATCTTCCTTACAGACAGAGATACCGGGAATCGGTGCAGGTCTATTGTTTTGCAGGCTACCAGTTTCCGGTCCAACCCCAGGGTGTTCACTAACAAAAATGAACGCGCTCGCACCACCCAATACTGCCCTTTCATACTTCTCCTTACGATGCACCCATCTGCCAAGGTCTATCGGTGAAGAACTTTTTGCCATCACCAGTTTCCCACGGGCATTATCCTCAAGTTCACTGTATTCTGGAGGACTACCATGTCCAACAGACACGAGTTCACCATGAATATCATCTGCAGGACAGTAAGGTAAAGAAATGCAGTGCAATGTCCGTTCAATCGGTTCAGTGATTGTAAGCGTAGCTCCACCTCGCGTCCAACCTGCGTAAGGGTACTCTTCCAATCGGACGTTCTTGAGTCCGTAACGTGTAAATGTATCTGAGATATATTGAGCAGCCTTGAACTCTTCAGGGGTTCCAGCAAAACGGGAACCGAAGTCATCACACAAAACAGTAAGATTGTCCATGACTTCTCTGCTTGTATATATATCACCAACCATTTGCTGGTCTATATTCATGTAAGGGTTATTATTATTCATATTCCTTTATCGTGTTCTATAGTTTTTATACAATTTCTACCATATAATCTCTCTTTTTGTAGTACAAACTGTTAGTTTGTCCTACAGTATTACTATCCTAACAATCAAAAATGAGACAATTATTAATAGAAATGATACTACAATTCTTTCTTAGTTTTTTACTGAAGATATAGTAGAAGGGACATTCATCTCACTATTATCCTGAAAATTGATGAGTGCCTCCAAATCAAAATCCTCAGTAGATGTAGAAACAGAAACTTGGGGTGGCGATAATGTCTTCATCCGCGCATCCGCAATTTTCTTTAACTGCCACGCATTCTTAATCTGAATCCTCCCAAACCGTCTATCAATCACATTATGATGCTTAAAGGTATTTAATAGTGTATCAATTGTTTCCGTAGAACTTCCAATTAATTTTGATATACGTTTTATTGATACACGATGGACGAAAACATTCCCATTTTTATCTGAAACCGATGCAATATTCAGTATAAGTAACGCAAGACGAGAGGATACAGTCCGAAATGCAATGTTACTCAATGCGTTAGCGTGTGTATTGTCAGGAACTGTTGTCCTTTTCAGTATATTACGTGAACTAAGTTGTCCCTTTCGCAACCTGTTCTCATATCCAAAAAAAGATGCATACCGTGTTCCTAAACGAGTTCTACGCCGCATCGGCAACATTAAATGCGGTTTCCGTTTCAGAAAAAATGAAAAATCTCGTATCGTCACAACCCCTATACAAACCTCAGTCAAAGTCTCTGCAAAGGCAATCGGTTCTGCATCCACCTTCCAAAATTCCTCATCATCAGGAACGACACCAAATATTTCTCCCTGTTCCAATACCTCTATTGTCTCTTGATTATCGTCTTTTTCTGATTTATTTGTACTATTTTTCTTCTCACCAGTATCATCATCTGGAAGATTTCTTGTGATTTTAACGCGTCCCTCTCTAATCAGATACACACCTTCTTCGCAGATACGTTCCTCATGTTTTAACTCCTTGAATGTGATAATCTGTGCTAATGCGTAAGTATCTGCTTCAGATAGGTCGTGAAATATATCTAATTGTTTGATGTACCAAAATTGTTCTTTTGTAAAATGTTTCATCGGGACTTGCCAATTCTAAAACATAGCATTCCTGCTTTTCTGTTGGAATTTATTTGGAAGAATATCATCATCTTTCATATTTCTGAGTTTTTCCATCCTCTCCTGAGAAATTTTCACATAATTATCATCTATATCACACCCAGTAAAGTTACGACAATTTTTCAAAGCAGCAATGCCAGTAGTACCCGATCCAATAAACGGATCTACAACAAGATCACCTTGGTTGCTATGCTTAAGCACTAAATCCTCAAATAAGTCTAACGGCTTTTGTGTAGGGTGTTGTCTTTTACCTTTGTGTCGGGGAATTGGATACTCATAAATACCAGAGTCATACTCACTATTGAAAGTAGGTTTGCCTACTTTGACTCCTACAACAGCCATTTCACGACTATTCGACAGATAAGTTGCACGCATATTTAACGGAACAGGATTAGTTTTCTGCCAGATAATCTGACGTAACATCTTAAAACCTGCGGATTCCATTGCGTCTTTCACCTTGCCTATCTTCCAAAGATCATACCACACAATAGCAGTTCCACCACGACGTAAGGATTGGTAAAACACCTTTGCCATCGCTTCGAGATTTATCTCAACATGATCCCAAGCACCGAAGTCCATGCTTACAGCAAACCTCGCTACACCGTTCACGACCTTCGAGAATCCAGTCTTTTTACTAATACAGTATGGAGGGTCTGTCAGGATAAGGTCTACTGATCCAGAAGCCAAAGAGGACATAAAATCCTGAAAATCAGACACCTTAACATTAAAATCTGTAAACATTTTTATCTACCTCTTCTAATACCATTTCTAACACATAATGTCTCTTTTTGTAGCACCATCTTTTAGATTGTGTCCTAAAGAATTACAACCGTAAAAAAACAGTAATATATAGAAAAGGTATTATTCTGGAAATATTAACGTAGGAATCCATATCGAAACAGCGTTATAAGTATCTTGATACCAGCACGAATACTCCCAACAAACGTTCCACTAATCTTTGATGTACCTATACGTTTCCGATAACTAACGGGTACTTCACACACATTCATCCGCAATTTCGCAGCTTTGAGTTGCATCTCTATTGTCCATCCGAAATCCTTATCCTGCATACCCAACGTCTGAAGTTGTTGGTAACGGATAGCACGAAAGGGACCTAAATCAGTATACTGAACCCCGATAAACATTCGCATTAAGAAGGTTGCAAGTTTGTTTCCAAACTGCGCTTGTGGTAGCAAAGCACCTTTTTCACTCGGAACACGTGTGCCGATAACAAACTCCGCCAGACCTTCTCGAATCGGATCCACAAGTAAATGCATCTCCGTAGGGTCATCGCTGTAATCACCATCTAAAAATACGACAATATCAGGTGCATCAACAGCAGCAATTCCAGCCAGACACGCACTTCCATAACCTTTCTGCGGTTCGGTGATGATCCTTGCTCCGTGTTCACGTGCAATCTCCACAGTCCTGTCAGTGCATCCATTGTCAACAACGATAATTTCTTGGACTAACGTCTTCGGTATATCGTTAATGACATTTGCAATCGCATCTTCCTCATTCAAGACTGGGATGATGACAGACACATTCATGGTTTATGTGTTCCAAGGCAGGAATATAGAAGGTGATTTGTCCTTCACACGTAGAAATTATCTGCCAACTGAAGGTTCTTGCACCGTCTCAATTAGCTGTTCTACAACTGTATCAGGATCAATCCCTTCCGCTTCAGCATGGAAATTTGTCAATACACGGTGACGAAGCACTGACGGCGCAACAGATTTCACATCCTCAATCGAAGCATTATAACGACCCTTGAGAATGGCTCTGGCTTTCGCACCCAATATCAGATATTGACCCGCACGAGGACCAGCACCCCATCGCACCCAACGTTGCACAAATTCTGGGACATCTTTCTCTTTAGGTCGGGTGGCACGCGCAAGCTTCACTGCGTATTGTACAACATTATCTGCTGCAGGCACTCTACGCACGATTTGGTGCAACGCAACAATCGCTTCACCAGAAAGCGCAGACTCTAATTCCGGTTCTTCGGCACCCGTCGTTGCTGAAATAATATCTACCTCTTCATCTTCCGCTGGATAATCTATCACAATTTTGAACATAAACCGATCAAGTTGTGCCTCTGGTAACGGATAAGTACCTTCCTGTTCAATCGGATTCTGTGTGGCAAGCACAAAGAAAGGCTCTGTCAACTTATACTGGTTACCACCAGCAGTGACATGATGCTCTTGCATCGCCTCCAAAAGTGCCGCTTGTGTTTTCGGGGGCGTACGGTTAATCTCATCCGCAAGGAGAATATTCGCAAAAATCGGTCCTTGAATAAATCGGATAGATCTGTGTCCTGTAGCACGATCCTCTTCAAGCACATCGGTACCAATTATATCAGCAGGCATCAAATCAGGTGTGAACTGAATTCGACCAAATTGTAAATTGAGAATCTCAGCAAGCGTTTTGATCATCAAGGTTTTTGCCAATCCCGGAACACCTTCAATAAGACAATGTCCGCCTGCAAAGAGTACCATCAACATCTGATTGATAACCTCCTCTTGACCGATAATTACTTTCTTAAGTTGCGACACAATCAACTCTTGGCTTTCCATCAACTCTTCAATGGCTTTGACTTCTTCTGTTGCTGGCATCTATTCACTCCTTTTTACATTAAGATAACCTAAGTTGCTACCTATGTAGCACAATCTGTTAGATTGTGCCTATGGATGCGAACTGACAGTTTGCGCTACGAATACTTGCGAAATATGGATTATTACCATTTAACTTAACAATGGTGTTAGACTGTCTAAAATCTTGTAGGTAGCAGCTTGGGTTAAGATAATACTATATCTAAATTATGACTTCTCATTAAACAAGAACACGTTTGTATTCGCACAATTCATTGTGTCTCTTATATCTTCGTTACTCAGGTTTTCGGGTTAAAATAAAGCGTTTTGTGCTTTGGCTTGAGGCTATACTGACAACATCTCTGAGTGGCTGGAATTTGGTGGCTTCTACTGACGGCATATGAAAAAGAACGGTCTGCTTCATTTCAGCTTTCTTTCCTGACTTCTTGTAATCTATACGGATTTCTGCGACATCCGTTTTAAGTTTGTTCTCCGCAGGAACCATCTTCATGACAAACGGTGCCTCTACATCAACTGTGATATTGTCTTCGTAAGTGAGTGCCTTCCCAATAACAGCAGGATGGTCGCGTTCCTCGTCTCTCAATAACTTAGCATACGGATGACTAACTAAAGGAATCTCCAAGATATATTGATCAGCAATTTCGTATAGGTATTCCTGGCAAGTCCAAGTCAGACTGATTTTTAATTCAGGTTTCAACTCATTAAGTTTTGATATTTCAAAATTTTCTACTTTTGCACGTTCATCTAACTCAAAAACACCACGGAGAAAATGAATTCGTTCCTCGCGATGACTGGTGCCTAATAACTGCGCACGAATTCTTGAATTAAAATCTCCAGATACCAGTAATTCATGCGTCACCTCTACGCTCATGTCCTTTTTTACCTTAACATGTGTCGTAGTTTTCCTAACATTCGCATCGGCTGGAAGGGCAGGACTTTTCTGGAATGCGTAAAGGTGTTGCTTCACTTCTGCACCATCCAATTGCTGAGGCTTTTCGGAGACTACGTTTACCAATTCTACACCTATACCTGTCGTTGTTGACGAATCAGTATTCACAATTAGCGTCCACCGATTTTGGTCACTGGATGGAAAATCACCGAAAGCACACGTGTGCACAGTCGGATCAAGCCATATTAGATCCTTATTCTTACCACCATCTACTGCAAGGATCATGTGGTTAAAATACGCGAGAGACGGAACATCACGAACAATTCTACTCGCCTTGCCAGCAGAAATAAGCACAGGATAAGAGTCAATACCCGCAACGCGTAACATCGTAGAAAGAAGTGTTGATTTGCCTTTACAATCACCCCATTTTTTCTTTAACACCTCGGCAGCAGGATACGGCTTAATTGCCCAAATACCACGCTCATCACCAGCATACTGTATGTTTGTCGCAACGAATTCATACAAACGTTTGATCTTTTCTTTACGGGTGAAAGCACCAGCAAGTAACTCTTTGGTTTTCGCTTCAATCTCCTTCGTAACCCGATCCTGTTCACGAATTAACGTTGCATACCACATCATCAATTGATCCCATGAATCTATTGAGGAAAGGCTAATATTATATGCCAAATCCGACACAGCAGGCATCAATGGTTCTCTACGTAAACCGGGAACATCATTCGTCTCAAATGTATAGGTGCGGGTATAATTGTTTTCGGTTATCGTTGGCTCAATGTGCGGTCCATCAACACGGAATAGCAGCTGCTTTTTCTTCGGAATATGTGCCGTGAGTCTGTAATATTGGACTGGTTCCTCAACTTGGAAAAAAACCTGTCGCCAAAACTCACCCTTCATAACATCCCTCAAATTTTGGGCGGAATAAGCATAGTCGATGATACAACCATCTGTGATCTTTGGCAACTCAAAATGCATCAAACGGGTATTCACAAGCAATCCTGCTTCAACAGCACTCGCAGGAGGAATTCCACGAACAATATCACTCTCATCTAAATCAACACGAGTACCATCTGGCTGATATGTACGGGCATGATGGATCGTAACATCCTCTCCACCACGGGCATACGGTATATTGATTTCACCCAGATGATAGCCATCTTTATTAAATATCTTTACCACTCGTCGAGTAGAATAGACACGTTTTCCATCCTCATCAAGGTCAAACACCTCTGATTCCCACAATATTACAGCACCATCTTCAGGATGGTCAGCAGCTGAGGGAGCGTTTTCAATACGCATCTGGATAGCTTGTTCATCCGCCTCACTAATGAAGTTATACGGAAGGGACGATCTGCCTTTCAACCCAATCTGTTCAACTATCTCTTCAATGTCCTGACTATTATCAATACCGTCTTCAAGTGTCTGTGGAAGCGGCAAAACACCCCTATCTTCCTGCGGATTCTGAGCAGTTGTTTCCTCTATCGGTGGAAGTGGAACGAGACGTTCACCTAAAAATGTTTTATCTGCAAGCGTGCCTTCTCCATTCGCAGCAACGTCTTTACGCGACGCACGTCCATCACCGTTATCATCAAGGTGTGGATGCTCCGACTGAATTGCACCATCCTGTTCATACCATTCATTTACGCGGGTTTGCATCCAAACAAACGCCTCTAACAACGATATGGCACCGTCACTGTTCGTATCGGCAGTCGGATCGGAAAAGACATCTACGAAAAGGTCGCCAAAACCAGCTTGCGAGGCGTAACCTTCACGCGTAGAACTGGACGTGATTATAATTCGTCCAGATCCACTAATACCTTGAACCATCCTTGCACTATATGGAAAACCTAAGACTATCAACTGCTGTTCAGCACGAATGTTGTTGATGCTGTCTGTGTATTCTTGTTGATTAATATCGCGTCCTTTCAAATTGAAGGTTACACCAGATGATGTCCGAGATGCATGTCCAATCATCAACAGGATAAACCTGTCTGTCGGTTCAACAACTTCTGCAAGCACTGCGAATGCCTCTAAAACTCGATCCCGTCTTGCTTCACCAGTGACAAGTCCAGGTGACACACCTTCATCTTCAAAAAAGAAGGTTATCTGTTCAGATGGATACCCATACTGCTGTGTTAGCAATTGATGGAAACGAGAAGTCGCACTCCAAAACTTATCATAGTAGGATTTCTCTCCGCCAACACCACCCAGAATAAGAACATAATCTGCCGCAAAAACTGTTGTAGAAACCGATAGTAAAACAACCAAGACTGCTATAATAATTCGTCGCATTTTTCTTCTCCACTAATGTGTTTGTAGTCGCGCAAGTCATTATCCTCTTAAATTCTCTTGTGTCCTGAAAAACTCTATGGTATCATCTCTTTCCTGCTGACAAATTAAAATCACCACTCGTGCCACCTGTTTTCTTAACCAACTTTACATCCGAAATACACATCTCACGGTCAACGGCTTTACACATATCGTATACCGTCAAACCCGCAACCGACACGGCAGTAAGTGCTTCCATTTCAACACCGGTACGTCCTACGGTTTGCACCTCTGCTTCAATCTCAACTTTATCTTCTACAATTGACACATCGACACGGATAGAGGTGAGATTAAGAGGATGACACAACGGGACAAGTTCACTCGTCTTTTTCGCAGCCATATAACCTGCGAGTCGAGCAACTTCCAAGACATTACCCTTCTTCACCTGTTGTTCCGAGATGAGTTTGAGCGTTTCAGGTTTGGCAGTCACATGTCCTTGTGCAATTGCAGTGCGTAACGTCTCAGGCTTTTCACCGACATCAACCATCCGTGTATCGCCCTTCTCGTCAAAGTGTGTGAGTGTCCCTTTTTCGTCAATATGTGTTATCTTGCTCATAATGTCTATTCTGCTTAATTATACCCATAAGTATCAACTTAACGAACAAATCCTATTACACATTGTAGAACTGGGTTTCCCTACCATTGTAAGGCGGGGTCTTTGTGCCCCGCCATGTCAGAGATACCTAAACAACAGTAATCATAGGTTGGGTTGAGGGACGAAACCCAACATGTAATGCTTGGTGTCCCGCTTGGGCTGGGACACAACCAAAATATAGATTATATTCCCTAAAAGGTTTTCTAACCCTACCGTAACATAATGTCTAATTATTCACTTGTAGGAGGGAACTCCGATTCCCGACTATAACGGCTTTATAGCGATTGGTAGATCACTTTTACAGATGAGGTAGATAATTAGAGAGGGTTTTCTCTCATAATACTTTCATACATTTCACGAAAACGTTCCAGATAATTTCCCTCACCGTGATACGCAGCAACATCTGTAGCAACGGGTTCAATTATTTCACCGCGTTTCAGAACATCAGCACTAAACGTCTCAACATCAAACGCTTCGTTCTTATGGTCACAATACGCTTTTGCTCCTGCCACAGCAGCCCCAAGTGCAGCACCACCCTTTTCTACAGAAGCAACAGGTCTGTTCCATATTCCCGCAACACGCCGCATAATCTGTGGACTGTCTGTCGCGCCCCCAGTTACGTATAGTACATCTTGTGTCTGTTTGGTAAACACCTGAGAATAGACATATACTGCTGCAAGACTTGTCTCAATTACTCCAGAATAATCCTCCGCTAAATTCGGTGCATCGGAGTCATTTGCTCGTATCAGATCAAATGCACCTGAGACAGGAAAAGATTCCGTTTTCGGTTGCCAAAACACCATATATTGACCGGGTGAAACATCTTGTAAAGCCGCTTCCGCAGATTCATATTCCTCTTTAGAAAGTCCGTAGTTATTTCTAACAGCGTCCCACACCATCGCCCCATTTGTGCGGCACCCAAACATAAAAGGTCTACCAATACCATCATACATAGCATTCGCAAAACCTTCAGGGTCAAGTGTATCTCCATCGGTGGACACCATATTAACAAAACTTGTACCCAAACTGAGCAGATCTCCCGCAACGGGAACTTTCGCCTGTGGATTATCACCCGAACCTGCTATGATTGCACATTCTGAATCAAACTCGTATTTTTCCACATAATAGGTAGCAATATTTCCTACAACAGAATCCGGTGGGGCAAGTTCCGGCAATTTAGCCAACAACCCCTCAGATCCTCCAGGAAGGTCATCTGCAGTCGCTGCAACAAGTTCAGCATCCCACACCTTATCCCGATAGTTCATCAGAGACATGCCACACGCATTTCCTGTATCAATCGGAACTAACGGATTCCCCGACAGCACAGCAGGTATAAAACTGCTTATGAGTTGGATTTTTTCTGTCGCAGCATAACTACGTGATGATTGTTCACCAACACGACGAATTACCGCACCCGTAAACCGAAGCGGCGCATCCGAACCAGAACGTTTTATCATCTCCGTTTTGCCACCAACTGCTTCTCGGACATGCTCCGTCTGTGCGACCGTATTCGCACTCATCCATATCGGTGCTTTGTAATACGAGAAAGCACCTCCTAAAAGTGTGTTTAACGCTAACGTACTACTCTCTTCCGTTTGCAAGTTGGAAAATATATGTCCTGCATTTCGGTTCAGATAAACATGTCCATGTTGTTGTCCCGATGTGTTAATGGCAACGATATGCTCTAACGCAACACCCGCCTCACGCATGTCAGCAAACATCGCATCAAGTGAGGCAAGATACATCAACGGAGGCTGTTCTGCTTCGCCTTCAGACTTCGGTGGTAAAATATAATCCTCTCCAATACCAAAGCCGTTAGTCCGCTCATCTGCACGATAGTCAATAGAGTGCTCGAAACACTTCTCTGCTGTATCAATATCAATAACAATCGCAGATAAACTCTGCGTACTTGAGTCCAAACCAAGTGAAAGTCGTGAATTATCATGTGTTTTCATATATTATGTGCCTACTAAACTAAATTCTCCGGATAAGCGCGATTCTCCAATAAGATAAGTGAATGCCAATACTATTTAATTTCCCGGATAAGCACGGTTTTCCAATTCTGCGATAAACTTTTCAGAGGCAATAGCAGCTGCAGCACCCGCACCCGCCGCAGTAATCGCTTGACGGAATACATGATCATGCACATCACCCGCCGCAAAAACACCATCTATATTCGTCCGCTGCATTTCGTCGACAACAATATATCTTTGTTCGTCCATAGTTATGACATCTGTGAATAGCTCTGTGTTCGGAATATGTCCTATAAAAATAAATACACCGTCAATCGGAAATAGTTCAGTTTCATCTGTCTTGACATTCTTGAGTTTAGCACCGGTAACTTTATCGTCATCTCCACAGATTTCCTCAACAACAGTATCCCAAATAAACTTGATTTTATCGTTCTTGAAGGCACGTTCCTGCATAATCTGACTTGCGCGCAGTTGATCACGACGATGTACAACATATACTTCAGAAGCATATTTCGTTAAAAAGATACCTTCTTCAAGTGCCGCATCACCACCACCGACAACAATTAACCGTTGGTCTTGAAAGAAAAACCCATCGCACGTAGCACAATAGGAGACACCGCGACCTCCATATCCCTCTTCTCCAGGAATGTTCAGTGTCCGTGGTGAAGCACCAGTACATATAATCACAGACTTAGCATGATACTCCTTATCGTAAGTATTCACGACAAACGGATGTTTATCAAAGTCAACTGCTGTAACAGTATCAAACTTTACCTCAGTACCAAACCGTTCCGCTTGTTCCTGCATACCTTGTATAAAGACAGACGCTTCACTACCAAAAAATCCAGGGTAATTCTCAAGGTCAAGGGTTAAGGATAACTGTCCACCAAGTGCCTCACCTGTAATAAGAACCGGCTCCAGCATCGCGCGAGATGTGTAGACACCCGCAGCAAAGCCAGCAGTTCCACCACCAATTATCACGATATTTCGATTTTCAATATTGTTTGTATTCATTGTATTTCTATATTTTATTGTTTTGAGTAAATGATTTCGTATACTTGGAAATTAAAGAGAACCCACAGGAGAAAGAGTCAATCTCGGAATCCCGTCAATAACCGAATAGGAATGATCACAATTTTGGCACAGAATATTCTGATCTACCCATCTAACAACACCTTTGCACATCGGACAAACGAGAATCTCCTTCAGGGTTTTGGTCGGACGACTCCTGTTTTTGGCTAAGAACGATTTCGCACGGGATACAATACCTCGCGGAACAGCACTTTTCAACGTTAACAAAAACTCATCGTGGATCTGCTTAGATTCCTTCGGAGTAAGAAGCTCTTCAATTGCTTGTGGGGATTTCAAGTCCAGTGTCTGCTCTTTACAGTCCAATACCTCGTAATCAATCTTATCTTCCCATTCGTATTGAACCAAAAATAGATTGTGATGCGTAACATGAAACTTACGCCAATACTTATCTTGTGCAGCCAACGTGTGGAATAATTGTCCAAATTCTGCTTTTCTATCGTTCTCCTTAAGCACAAGACGACCATTAATCAGATTAACAACCCAATTATGATAGTGCCAGCCGTATATACGTTCCCCGATTTCTGAGGGGGTTTCAATATAACCACGGGACGACACACGCATCATTTCACTTAGCAACAAATCGGCATCTTCTACGTGTTCCAAAACATGTAAACAGATGACATAATCAAACGCACCATCTGCAAATGGTAGATACTGTCCATCCGCTTCTACCATTGGACGATCCGTAACAATCGCACCCCCGCGCTGTTCGTCATCATCTACAAATTTATCGCATAAAACATCCGAACGGACATTCGGATTGTGTCCACTGCCAATCTCTAATACAAAATCGTCCGCATGAATGTTCATTTCTGCACAACCATTGTTATGTAAGGACTAATATATGGAAACATATTTGCTATAATTCTCCCCTTTATACCAAAACCAACAGACTTTTTAACTATGCTAAACCCCTTCATTTTGAAATATTTGACAAGATCAACCGGATTCGCGTAATAAGCACTATCTGCATCTCCACCAATAGCATCTGCTTGTAAATCTGGATCCCTATAAAGAAAATTAGGTGTTTTTGTGAAAAAACGTTTCTTTAAGTAAAGCTTACTGTTCTGCTTAAACTGCTGAAAGGCTTGTCGTTTTGTCTCACCCCAAACAGGTCTGCCGGATCCACCACACATTAAACGAATCCAGTCAAGAAACGGTGTTATAGGTGAACAAAGGTTTGGACCGGATAACACAATTCTACCATCCTGACGAACTACCCGCACCATCTCTGTCAATGCCGATTCTACATCAGGCAAATGTTCTATAAGTTCATTTGAACAGATTACATCAAAAGAATCGTTTTCATACGGAAGTTCTACCACGTCACAGACCTGATAACGTAACTTCGGATTTTCCCAGTTTCGTGCTTCTGCAAGAAAAAGCGGAGAGATGTCTGTACCAACTACGTCATATCCCGCTTGATTAAATTGTCGTGCAGAAATACCATTGCCACATCCAAGATCCAGAATTTTTGAACCTGACGGGGCATAACGGATTACCAAGTCTACGTAATGGCGGAGATACACCTCATCGTGTGCATTCAAGAGTTCCTTGTAGGACTCCGATGTCTCGTAGAACTCGCGCATCCGCTGACGGAGTTGCAATGATGTTTCAGATACTGACGTTCCAAGCATTTTTACCAACTCCAAGGTCTGGTAAATTATATCTTTTTAGGGACAGGATAACAAGAGAAAATGATATGGTATGTGATATGCTAACTTAGCAGACCAATTATGAGCGGAGCGTGTTCCACGGTGCCTCATCAAATACATCAATGAGTTGGTAACCTTCTTCACCTTTGCTCGGACTCAGGGTAACAAATAACTTCGCAGGTTCAGACGAAACATTAAAGGAAGCATGCACAACATCAGCAGCAATGAATACAGAATCACCCGCGTTCAAAATCTGTTTCTTATCTTCAAGCCACTGTTCCACGCTACCCTCTATAACGTAAATCACCTCTTCCTGTTCTGGGTGTTTATGAAAATCATGTCCGTACCCTGGAGACAAACTGACTTCCATTGCAACAATGTCTTCCGCACCTGTCGTTTCGGGACGACTTAACCATCCGATTGTTCCCCAATCTAAATGGTCTCTCTCTACTTTTGAGGACGCTATAAATTTACCTTTCACGTATATTTATCTCCTTCTGAAAGGATGTAGGTGAACCCAACAGAGTTCACCTACAAGAAATACTTGAATAACAACAGATATTCATTACTTTTTGGATTTTATGGTGCCCCACGTCGTCGCTAACTTATCAAGCGGATCAACAGCAGTACCACGCTCAAATCCGAGACCCATCTCTGCTTGAACTTCCTCTTCACTCAGAGCACGGTTCCAGATACGAACCTCATCAATCATTCCAAGAAACCTTCTATTCGCACCTTCACCTGTAGATGCAATATAAACTACTGAGGTGTCTGCGAGTCCCGGTAAAGCACCTTTGCCACCAAATTCACCAATGTTTTCACCATTTAGCCAATATCTGTGGGTATCATTATCAACTTGTCCAACAACATGCACCCACTCATTGAGTGGAATCTCTGTCGCACAGGTACTACCACCACCAGCACTCAAGTGCAAACAGTTACTCGGTGATTCAGTATAGAAACTGTAAGAACGCGGACTATTACCTTTAGCAAGGATCCCCTGCCAACGTTGTTCATTCGGTCCCATGTGCCTTTCAGCATTAATCCATGCCATCACGGTAACAGCATTTTCAACAGTCAGAATCGGGTCATGTGGCACTTCAATCCAATCACTTTCACCGTTAAATTTCAGGGCATTCCCGAACCTGCCATCAACTAACTGCGGATCACCCATAATCTCGCCATCATTCCCATATTGAGAGTGGTCACTTGCAGTGCTACCATTTATTTCATCAAAAGAGAAATAGAGAATAAGCGAATCTTCCAAATCTACTGCTGCATGAGCAAAAGATACTACAAACGCAACAAGAATAAACATTACAAACAATGATCTCATTGTTCAGTTTTCCTCCAATTTTATTTTTACTTCAAGCAAGCTTGAAGTTATATTGTAAAATTAATATGATAATTCACATCACAATTTAATTTCTTATTACTGCTTTCGACTTTTTATCGCTCCCCACGTAGTTGCTACTTTATTGCGCGGGTCAACTGGGAAAAGCTCATCATACCCTTTATTCATCTGTTCGTTGACTTCATCTTCTGTAAGGGCACGATTCCAGATACGCACCTCATCAATTAACCCCAGAAATTCACGACTCCCTTCATGTGTCTTACCAATAAACACGGTCGCTGCATCACCTTTACCGGGTGGAGGGTTTTTGCCACCATATTCACCCACATTCTCACCATTAATCCAATATCGGTGCGTATTACCTTCAACTTGTGCTGCGACATGTTGCCATTCGTTCTCAACAACCTTTCCATCACAAGCACTTCCTGCACCTCCAACACTAAGGTGTAGACACCCTTTTCCTGTTTCAGTATAGAAACTGTAGGAACGTGGGTTGTTGCCCTTTGCCAAGATACCTTGCCACTGAGCACCACCTGGTCCCGCAATCCTCTCAGGATTAATCCATGCCATGACAGTAACATCCTTATCAACTGTAAGAGTGTCATCATGCGGGACTACAATCCAATCTGTCGTTCCGTTAAATTCTAAGGCTTTACCGAACTTACCGTTAACATGTTGGGGATCACCTGCCATTTCACCATTGTTTCCATACTTGGAATGATCAATGGTATTTTTTCCATCAACCGTATCAAAAGACATATAAAGAATCATTGAATCTTCTGGTTCATTCAACGCCTGAGCCAAAGAAACCACAAGCATCATCAGAACTATCATTATACATAAATGTTTCATATTTTATCTCCTTTACTATATACTATCATATTTTTAAGTTTCTACAGACATATCTCTATAAATACTGCAGAAACCTTTTTCAGGACAAGTCAAAATTGACCGTCCAATTCTCACCGTCGCGCCTTCAGATTTCCCCATATTATAGGCAATTTCTCTATTGCGTCAACAGCAAAAAACTCAAAATGACCTTTCTCCATCTGTTCGTTAACCTCTTCTTCAGAAAGAGCTCGATTCCAGATGCGAACTTCGTCAATCATACCAAGAAAATAACGGATATTTCCTCCGCCAGCAGTCCCTATCACCACAGGTGATGTATCAACAGCACCAGGCGGGTCCGGTTTGTTACCTACCTCACCAACCTGCACACCATTTATCCAATAACGGTGAGTCCCTTCATCTATCTGCGCAACTACATGCTGCCACTCGTTTAACTGGATTTCACCTTGGCATACACTACCACCGCCATTCGGTGGACCCACACTGAAATGCATACATTTACTGTTCCTCTCAGTCCACCAACTATACGAACGCGGGTTGTTACCTTTTGCTAAGATACCTTGCCACTGCCCATTATCAGGTCCAGTAATTCTCTCAGGATTAATCCACGCCATCACCGTCACGCTTTTATCAACAGAAAGAATCTCATGGTGCGGGATTTGAACATAACTGTCAACCCCATTAAATTCAAGTGCTTTACCGAACTTACCCTTAACATGTTTCGGACCATTTATCATCTCACCATTATTTCCATACAACGAATGGTCAATCGTCTCTTTACCATCAATCGTATCAAACGACATATAAAGTATTAGCGATTCCTCAGGTTCTTCCACTGCGTAGACAAGAGATATGCTGAACGTCACGAGAATTGATAGAATAAGTATATATTTCATTGTCACTCCATACATTTTGCACGCCACAGACTATTGTTCTAACCTAAGTTACTACCTATGTAACACAATCTGTTAGATTGTGCCTATGGATGCAAAAACTGACAGTTTGTGCTACAAATACTTGCGAAATTAGTAACGGTGTTAGACCGTCTAAAATCTTGGAGATAGCAACTTGAGTTATTCTATTTGCACGCCACAGACTATTGTTGTAACCTAAGTTACTACCTATGTAGCACAATCTGTTAGATTGTGCCTATGGATGCAAAAACTGACAGTTTGCGCTACAAATACTTGCGAAATTAACAACGGTGTTAGACCGTCTAAAATCTTGGAGATAGCAACTTGAGTTATTCTATATTAGATCGCTCAATTGATACTATTTCACTTCCCTCAATTACTAAATACCTCTGATTCACAGAAAGGTTTGTGCCACTATCAATTTGTCCAGAAGGCCACCGTATCTCAAGCGAATCAATCTGTTCCGCCTTTCCAACTCCAAAATGTGCACGCAAATCATGGAACGACAGATAACTCCCACCGCTCTGCACTTCACGATATTGAACATGCTCACCAGTCACAACCTTTATTCTCGCACCAATACCTGAACGGTTACTCTTCTCTCCAACAACACGAATTTGAACCCAATTGTTCCGGTTTCCAACAGCATTTTGAAGCAAATCAGCACTTTGATTGCAGTTAGTAACCAAAATATCAAGGTCACCATCATTGTCGTAATCACCGATAGCAGCACCACGACTAACCTTATTCAAAGCCAATCCACCTGTCTCAGGCATCACATTAGCAAATGTGCCATCTCCCAAATTCCGAAACAACAAATTCCGCTGCGGATACGACACATGCTTCTCAAGCACAGAGATATTATCCATCAAGTGTCCATTCGCAACAAAGACATCTTGATACCCGTCGTTATCATAATCAAAAAACTTGATACCCCAACCAAGATAGCCGTGTGTAATCTCTGCTATCCCCGACGGTATCGTATTATCCACGAAAAAACTACTGTCGTGATTGTGGTAAAGCGTATTCGTTTCCGTCTGGTAGTTGCTAACAGTAATGTCCAACTTACCATCATTGTTATAGTCACCAAAGTCGGTTCCCATACCAGCTTCTTCTTTACCCATATCATTGTAGCAAACACCAGAAATTAATGCAACCTCTAAAAATTTACCTTTTCCTTCGTTTTGAAATAGAAAATTCGGATCTTGGTCATTCGCAACATATATATCCGAATCACCATCACCATCATAATCACCAAACGTTACTCCTAACCCATGCATCGGAAGCATGTCCGGCGGACGATACAAGGCAGAAACATCACTGAACGTGCCATCTCCGTTATTTTTAAAAAAAGTATCATGCACTGCGGGATAGGCATGCGGACCACAATATACATGAACACCGCGCTCCTCACACCGTGTATCCTCTTTCGGGTCATAAGCAGCATAATTCGCAACATACAAATCCAAATCTCCATCGTTATCTACATCCCCGAAAACACAACTTGTTCCCCACTGTAAATTACCAACACCCGCCAATTTGGTTACATCGGTAAAAGTACCATTGCCGTTATTTTCATAAAGTTGATCTTCACCAAAGTTCGTAACATAGAGATCAAGATCACCATCGTTGTCATAATCACCAACGGTAGCACCGACACCGTACGATTCACTGCCTACACCTGCAGACTCAGTGACATCTGTGAAACTCCCATCACCGTTGTTTCGGTAAAGAACATTATGTGGCGTTTTTCCATTAGAATCCTCTATCTGAATAGCACCGTTTATCAGATAGATGTCAAGATCACCATCACCATCATAATCGAAAAAACCACCACCAGATCCAAGAAATTCATTGAATAACCTTAGACCACTTCTGCCATCGGTATGCACAAACTTCACACCAGCAGACTCAGTAACATCAACGAAAATCTGATCCGCTGTAGCAACCGTACTATATTGAAACAATAAAATATTCAGGACGAGAATTGGAAGGAAATAGAGATGGAGATATTCAGGTCTATTCAGGTCTATCTTTCGCATGATATTACAAAAAACTTTATACTTCGGTTGTGCTCACTTCTTCAAACGCTCTAACTTATTCATACCATCCCAAGCGTCTTTATCGTTAGGTTCTATCTTTAGAATGTGTTGATAAACTTCAATCGCTCTTTCAATCTGTCCCTGTTGCGCATAAATCTCTGCCAACCCGTGATACGCCAAGGTCAACTTCGGCATTTTCTGAATCGCCTTCTGTAGATGCAACTCTGCCTTATCATACACTTTCTGAACACTATAAATCCACCCTAATCTCACATGTGCTTCAACTGCATTAGGATTCAATTCCAGCACCTTATTGAAAAGCGGAATTGCTCGCTGAGGTAAATTAATATCCATATACAATCTACCCAGTTTATCATATCCTGTCACAGAAGTAGGATTCAACCGAAGCAATGCTTGATAGGTAGAAATCGCCGCTGAAATATGCTTATGGGCAACATGGATTTCCGCCAATTTTAACCAAAGTGCAACATTCGTCGGGTCCTCTGCCAAAGTGCCTTCAATCGCATAAGTCATATCGTAATATGATTTCATCTGACGGAAAAGTTTCAACTGTTCCGCCGCTGATTCCATATCCCCAAGGAGTCGATACGCCTTAGCAAGGTTATAGTAAGCACTCTGAATATACGGCTTATGTTGAATGGCAGTCTTATAGTGAGATACCGCCTCCTCTGGTTTGTGCTGCATAAGCGCAATTAATCCCAACCATTCATACACTTCAGCAAAATTCGGTTTCAGTTCCAATGTCCGCTGAAACGCTCCAAGTGCCTTGTCAAACTTCGCCTGATGGGTGTAAATATATCCCAGACGGTAATGTGTATCCGCAACCGTAGAACATCTCTCAACCGCTTCAATCGCATGTCCCTCAGCAATATCTAATTGGCTCTGTTTGCAGTAGATTTCTGAAAGTAGAAGGTAGGTAAATCCAAATAAACGCTTGTCTGTAGATATGTTTTGAGAGGATGCAATTCTGAATATGTCTTCGGCAGTTTCTACGGCTAATTTTAACTCATCTTGCAATTTATACACATTCGCCAACTGAAAGAGGACATTAATATCGGTGGGATTTCGCGACAGAATTGATCTAAAGGTATCTGCCGCTTTCGCATAAAGCTTGAGTTTAACGTATTCTACACCTTGTTGAATTTCTGATCCTGTCTCAGATGCACTACTAACAACAGGGGTTAGCAACAATACAACAATGAGAATTAAAACCCAACACTCGTATTTAGTAAGTTTATAACCGTGACGTTTTTGATCCACTCCCATGCGTACGTTCTCAATCTGACTGCACCTGTTTATCAACAACATCCTGAATCCAAGACAACGCTGCCATACTTGACGACCAACCGATGGACGTAACCGCAAGCAGCGCAACCTGCTGTATCTCCTCACGGGAAATACCCTCACGCAGCGCACGACGCGTATGCGAATGCACAGCACCTTCAGACTTCGCACCAATAGCAAGCGCAAGTTTTGTAAGACGCACAGTTTTTGAGTCAAGAGGTCCAGCAGTACCACACGCCTCACCCAAACCCTGATACGCTTTCCAAACATCAGGATATTCTTCTATAATACTCTGAAGAAAATCAGGTAATTTCTCTTTCATCTTTTTTCTAAAACCTAACCAACGTCCTCTTTCCGTGGTGCTTCACTTTCTGTCTGTGCTGTTGTTTCCGTCTCTTCCGGCTGTTCGTCCTTCAATCCAGATTTAAAGTTTGTAACACTCTTACCAAGTCCACGTGCTAACTCAGGTAACTTTTTCGAGCCAAACAAAAGTAACACTATTAATAATATAATTATCAGTTCCCCACCGCCAGGGATGAAACTCATTTTTTCTCTCCTTATTTAATGTTATGAGTGCATTGAGATCTTACACCACCATTTGATTCTATATTTTACCACATTAAACAAAGAATTTCATCTAATTTTCACTTTTCAACCAAAGCATTCAATTATCGTAGATTGTAACTCGGTTGCAACCCACGTCATAAGATGCGTATATTATATTCTGTAAGAGCGACCCGGTGAATGCATAAATGGCATTCATACCCGCCGAATACCATACGCGTATTCGGCGTTGATTTTGGGGAATGCCAATAGGCATTCATACCGTTGATTTCTTGATTTCAAATCCTGGTTCAGACACTCCGTTTCTTATCCTGTAAATCCTATAATCCTGTAAATCCTGGTTCAGACATTCCCCTCTTCCTTCTGTGTTTTCAGCGTCCTCTGTGCAATCTGCGATTCAGACAATATACACTTACAACACAAAAATCCCTCTTATCCTGTAAATCCTATAATCTTGTAAATCCTGGTTCAGACATTCCCCTCTTCCTTCTGTGTTTTCAGCGTCCTCTGTGCAATCTGCGATTCAGACAATATACACTTACAACACAAAAATCCCTTTCTTATCCTGCAAATCCTATAATCCGGGGAATGCCAAAAAGGCATTCATACCGTTGATTTGGTAAATCCTGGTTCAGACAATTCCGAAAACCCCATAAAACCTATTGGATATCTATTGTTCCACTCACTTGATTAATTTCACTTCCTATACCACCATCCGTTAAACTATTACATCATACCCTCGTAGGTCGGAGCGAGTTTGCGACCTCCGACATGTATGATTTCATACCCTCGTAGGTCGGAGCGAGTTTGCGACCTCCGACCCGTATGATTTCATTGCACTTTTTATATTCTGTAGGAGCGACCCGGTGAATGCCTTAATGGCATTCATACCGTTGATTTACCGGTCGCGACCTACGGACATTCTGACAGAACAACAGGAGAATAACCATGACAACCGAAACAACCCAAAACCAGATTAATCCCAAATTTGAACCAATGTTAGAACAAATGGGTAACTTACTCACCCATCTGTTGACCGCACAAAATGAGATATGGAACCATGTAAAGGAAGGTGTTGTGCCTGCTAAGGAAGCCGAAAATCTGACCCCATGCATAAACAACACCATGAAAATCATTAACCAATGTAATACGTTTATGAGGCGTTACAACATTGAAACCCAAGGATACGACTCCAGTGTCCGCATGGCAGGCAAGAATTCAAAGAAGCAACAACAATCAGAACAAACCGACCAACCAGAAGACCAAAAACCGCATGAACTCAACCATCTGAATTCAGTAACCAAAGAGTATCAAAATGCACTTCCACCACCTAAAAAAGAGGAAAATGCTGTAACTGAGGAAACTGCTGAAGAACAAGAAACATCAGCAGAAAATGAACCGAAGAAGGTGCAAACCAAACCAGCACCCGGTATCATAACTTCCTCCAAAACCAGACCACCCATCATCACATACAACCCAAACGGATTCCAACCTTACGGACAGATGCGTGACCTCTTCAAATCCCACGAACCCATCAAAATGGCAAGTGGCACTTACGATGCAGGTAAAACCTATAGCTGCGTCGCATACATGGACATGTTAGCACGGCAATATCCCGGGGCAAGACTAACCTTTATCCACCGTTATCTGAATAGAGTCTACCGAAATATCATACCAACCTACGAAAAGTATCTCGGTTTTAAACCCTCAACCTACAAATCCCAAAATCCCACACCAATCATAAAATACGGTGGGGAGTTACCCGAATTTTTTGAATACTGGAACGGTTCAAGAATTTACATCAACGGTTTAGACAAAATAGAAAACATGCTATCCGATTTCTACGATGGTGCATTCGTCAACCAAGCAGAATTAGTGGAATTTGACTCGTGGGATCATTTGAGAGCAAGAGTTTCAGAACGTGCAGGTACAGCACCCATAGCGTTCTTACTTGGAGATTGCAATCCAAGCACACCGAATCACTGGATTCGACGGCAAACCCAAGCAGGAAAACTGAAGTTCTTTGAGATGACTTTCCGTGATAATCCTGAAATCTACAATCAACAGACAGGTGAAATAACCGAAGAAGGCAAGCGACGAGTAGACAGACTACAAGACTTGGAAGGACTACGGTATAAACGAGGTTACGAAGGTCTGTGGGTATCAGGCGAAGGTTTAGTTTTCGAGGAATTTCAACCCGATATCCATATCGTTGACAACTTTGATATTCCTAAAGAATGGCCCCGTTATCTCAGTATTGATTGGGGATACCGCAACCCGTCAAGTTGTATCTGGTGGACTCTCACTAAAGACGAACGAATCTATGCATACAAAGAGATTTACAAAACCAAACTCACACAACCCGAATTTATCAAGATGATAGAGGATAATCAAGATGAGGATAGACATGTCGCTTATGCTGCAGTAGATAGTGCGGATCAAGATGCAGTGGAGCAACTAAAAAATGCAGGTTACCGCGTTGAACAACCAAAAAAGTCTCGTGCGAAACAGATAGATGTAGTCAAAGAGAGACTAAAAGTTGACGAAACAGGTAAACCCTCAATCTTCTTCTTTCGTAACAGACTTGTGCATCCCCCGGATCAAGAACTGAAAGAGGCATATCGTCCCATTGAAGTGACCGATGAATTTCTCACGTGTGAATACTTAGAAAATACGGACGGTACGGATAAAGACGACGAAGCAATAACGCGCGACCATCACGGCATAGACAGCACAGCCTATTTCATCTTAAGTCTACAACGTCCACGGACTATCGGTAGTGGTAAATTCATCGGTGGTGCCGTCACCATGGGCAAAAGCTTCTAACATAATCCCTATCTCGTAGGTCGGAGCGAGCGAAGCGACCTCCGACATGTGTGTATAAATGCACTTTTTTCTTAACCAAAATCAAGGAGAACACAAATCCCATGAAAACAACACCTCTTTGTAGCACAAACTGTTAGTTTGTGCCTCTTCCATCCGCGTAATCCGCGATTTAGACAAAAGACAGGCTAATCCTATGAAAACAGCATTGAAACACAAAGATGTCTCTTATCCTGCAAATCCTATAATCCCGGGGAATGCCAAAAGGCATTCATACCGTTGATTTGATAATCCTGGTTCAGACAACAACATTGAAACACAAAGTTGTCTCTTATCCTGATAATCCTGGTTCAGAAAAAAGCGGCAAAAAAAAAATGCGAAATTCGCGTCACATTCCTTGTCCTGACTGGATGCAAAACGTCACAGTGACGTGCAGAAAGTCACATAAATAATGTGTTTACCAAGCCCCAGCGGGCGACAAGTGATTCAACACTTTAACTTTCAGCTAACCTACGAACTTTACTATAAGAAAATAGTGTGATATACTACTTGTAAACGATCTAAACACTTGCACAATACAGGAATACATTATGAAATCCCTAATCTATATTATGCTTCCATTGTTCATGTGTGTAGCACTGATAATTGTTCCCCACTCCAATGCTCAAGACTACACAAAACGAAATTTACCTGAAGACGCAAAAGCACGATACGGCAAAGGGCACGTCAACAAAATGGAGTATTCTCCAGATGGAAACCAACTGGCAGTTCATACTTCAATCGGGTTATGGATATACGACGCACATAGCGGAGAAGAACTTCACCTAATCACATCACATGATAATAACATTAGTCCCACACAATACTCACCAGACGGAAAAACAATTGCAGGATTCAGTTGGAATGGATTGCATATATGGAATGCAGCCACAGGTCAACGTATAAAGACACTCACCAAAGACTATGTTAAGTCAGCAGCATATTCACCAGATGGCATCAAAATGGCAAGTGGAAATAATAACGCCTACCTAAATCTTTGGAATATCAACACAGGTGAAAACATAGGTACACTCATCGGACATACGATGACCGTATCAGACGTAATGTTCTCTCCCGATAACACTATATTAGCAAGTGCCAGTTTTGATCAAACGATACGACTGTGGGACGTCGCAACGGGTGAACACATAACAACACTTATCGGACACACAGATCGTGTTGAATCAGTTGCATTTTCCTCCGATGGCTCGACACTTGCCTCCAGAAGCCTTGACAACACAGTACGATTGTGGAATGTGGAAACAGGAGAGTTAAGTGCCACACTCACAGGTCATACTGATAGAATCGTAGGCATGGCTTTTTCTCCTGATAGCACTACTATCGTGACTGCAAGTAATGATGCCACTGTACAACTGTGGGATGTGGAAACAGGGCAGCATAAACAAACACTGTTTGGACATCAATACTATATCCGCTCAGTGGAATATTCACCAGATGGTTCCACTATTGCAAGCGTGGGTTGGGATGGTGTACGTCTATGGGATGCAAATGCTGAGAACGAACAAACTGCACGCATCGGACACATACGAAAGATAATAGCCATAGCATTCTCTCCAGATGGAACGACAATGGTAAATGCAGTTAACGATGGGACGTTACGTCTAATAGATCTTACTAAATGGCAACATATTGATCAATCTGATATAAAAAAGATAGCTGAACCATTCACCACAGGACATAAGCGATGGTGTCATAGTATCAGTTACTCGCCAGATGGCACATTAATCGCTACAGGGAATTGGGATGGAGTCCATTTATGGAATGCCGATACTGGTCAACATATAAAAAGTTATAAAGGACATACTGATTCTGTCCATTCAATTACCTTCTCACCTGACGGTGAAACTATTTTAGGGGGAACTTGGGATGGAAGAATACATCTGTGGAACGTTGAGACGGGTGAATTTTTAGGACTCCGCGCTGATGATGACCACAAACTATCTCCCGTTAATGCGAGAGGAAATGTTACCCGCAGAAGCCATGTCACTTCCGCAATATATTCACCTCACGGGATCTTCATCGCAAGTGCTGTTGATGAAAAAAATGTACGAATATGGGATGTTGCTACAGGTAGACATATTGCCACATTCACTGGACATACCGACCTAATACATTCAATTGCTTATTCACCTGATGGCTCCACTATTGCTAGTGCAAGCAAAGACACAACTGTGCGACTGTGGGATGTCGCAACAGGAACACACATAAAGACACTAAAAGGACATATAGATGCTGTCCATACTGTCGCGTATTCACCAGACGGTACAACCATCGTTTCTGGAACAGGTTATGGTTATGGTTATGGTGGAGACGGTATTCGTTTGTGGGATGCTGTAACTGGAGAACTCATAAATACTCTCAAAAATCATAGGCACAATTTTTCTATTGTATTTTCACCCGATGGTACAACAATGGCTGCTGCAAGCGGAAATAAAGTTTGTCTATGGGAGGCTAACACTGGAATACTGCTAAAGACACTGAGAGGACATAACAGTAATATTGAATCTATTGTATATTCACCCGATGGTACAACTATCGCTTCTGTAGGCATGGATGGCATTATGTTTTTATGGAACGCTACTCTTGACAGTAAATAATACCAATTCTAATATTTATTGTTCCATTACTGGATTCAACCATTGTTATTGATTGGAAATTTTTCTTCTGTAGGAGCGACCTCCCGGTCGCGATCAGGAAATCAACGGTATGAATCATGCAGAATACCAAACGCGTATTCTGCCAAAGGCATTCACCGGGTCGCTCCTACAAGTAGTCCTCAGCAAATGATACTTTATTTTTTAGAAATGGTATTATATAAGCATGATTCATTAGAAAATAACCTGTTCTTTTGCATTAATGGTTGAAATATCACATAATTACGTGTAAAATTAGTAAAATTTCAAAATAGAGGAGCATAGAATAGGATGACACCTGAAGTTGCCTTAGAAAAACGAAATCAGATGCTACGAGATGGCTTCTGCATTGTAGACGATATTTTGACAGACGAATTCTTACAAGAATTGCACGATGAATCCGAACGACTCATCGCTGGACACGTAGAACCTGACGAAATGGTATATCAAGGACAACACGTCAACGTCCGTGGTGATGATAACCCATCCATCAAGAAATTGCTGGAATGGCAACCTTCACGGGACGCACTGGAACAACTCGGTTTTGGAGATTTCGGTGCATCCGGAGGTATAATTATCTTAACCAAAGAGGCAGGCGGACCTCCGCTCTATTGGCATCAGGATTGGATGAGGTGGAATGACCCGCTTAGTTGTACGCCATGGCCACAAACAATTTTCCTTAACTATTATCTTACTGATACGACACCTGAAAACGGGTGCTTAAGGATTATCCCCGGAACACATCACAAACGTATTGATCTGCACGACATACTTGTACCCGCGCATGAACAAGGCGCACGGTTTATTGATGAGGATCACCCACACATGTTCAGTGATCATCCGGATCAAGTGAATGTATGTGCAAAAGCAGGTTCATTAGTAATGGCAGATGCACGGGTTTTACATTCTGCACATCAAAATCATACCGATACAAGACGAACTTTGATCCTCGCATGGCACAGCAGACCCAACACCGTTCCAGACTATTGGGACGATGAAATTCCTGAATTAATCGCCAACCGTGATGCCAACGGTAACTACCGCGGTTCGCGCATCCCAGGATCATTGTTAAAAAGGTAATGGATTGTCTGAACGAATCTAACTTATAATGTGTATAGCAAACACGGACCTGACCAATATAAGCCCCAGCGGGGCGAAAGGTGTATAGCAAACATCGACCTGACCAATATAAGCCCCAGCGGGGCGAAAGGTGTAAAAATACACCGTGACAATTATGAAACATCACACATTACATTACGAAGTCTTGAATGTCTTCCATCCCGGTGAAACTGGACAATACTGGGACATAGATGTGCATGCCACTCCAGAAGAGTTACAAACATTCGCTGAAACAGGTTATCTCATTCGAGATGAACTCTTTCAGGGAGAATCACTGGAGAAGCTAAGACACGCACTTGACAGATTGGAAAAACGAGAATCGGAAGGTAGAGATAACGCTATTGCCTCAAAACGTGGCTGGGGTTTTATTCCGCGCCATCTTATGGATAAAGACGAAGTATTCCTTGAACTCCTGAAATTTCAACCAATTTTATCAATTGTTCGAGCAATGCTGGGACCGCTTGTACACCTACGCGGATTGAGCGCGCGAATCACATATCCAGGTGATGATAGACAACACCAAACACCGTGGCATCAACACATGCGTGTTGTCTCTAACCCGATACCTACGTGGTTTTCACGACCGCACTGTGTTGATTGTTTTATTTATCTTGATGACCTAAACGATGATACGGGTGGTGTGGTTGTTGTCCCCGGTTCTCACGACTGGTTAGACAAAGCAACACCAAGCACCTATGAACCTTTAGATGGAGAAGTTGAACTTCGGGTCAAAGCTGGAGGCGCAGTACTTATCCATGGCAATCTCTGGCACCGAGCACTTCCAACACTCCATTCAAAACGGAGAATGTTAATTCTCGGGTATACACCAACATGGTTACGAAGATCACCCCACGGTGGAGAACCTCCTGAAGATGGTCTAACAAAAGAATACCTAAAAGATGCAGATATGGAAGAACGGATGTTATTAGGGATAGGCGGATATTCATAATCCCACATAACCCATACACGCTATAAGCGCACCTATAATTTGAGGAACAACATAATGAACACAAATATTATATTATTGGTTTTCACGTTGTGTCTTATACTAATAATATTGCCTTTGAGTTCTGATGCAAAGAACTTTGACGCAACGGATCTTGTCATCTACTACAGTTTTGATGCAGACTCGCAGTCTGAAACGGATGTCTTAGATGAATCTGGTAACGAATATCACGGTTTTCTCCACGGAGAAAATCTAAATATCGTGGAAGGAAAAGTGAATGAATGTATTGAATTACCGGGTGCAGCAGCGGAATATATTGCCGTTCGGAACCTACTCTATAATGAAGCAATACCAGAACTTAGCATCTCTGTATGGATTAAAACAGCACAAAGAGGGATAATTGCTTCCTGGGATCGTAGTGAATTCTTCCGTTTTGGCGCGGGAGATGACCAACTCGGAAACACAACCTTCGTCGCTTTTGATATATGTTGTCAACCATTGAGTGATTGGCACGGAGAGATAGAAGTCACTGATGACGTATGGCATCATGTCGTAGTGACCTTCAGTGCTGAAGCAAAGCGAATATATGTTGACGGTGAATTGGATGTGGAAGCAGTCCCATTACAACAAGCTATCGGACCAAAAGAACCGAGATTCGGATTCATCGGAGTCGGTTCTGAAGCACCCGAGTTTGGTGGACAGCCTGGACCCACTACATGGCCCTACAAAGGACTAATAGACGAATTCATTATGTTCCACAGAGCACTTTCTGAAGAGGAAGTGATGCTACTTGCCAATGCTGTAGGAAATCCGTTTGCAGTTGAACCTGTGAACAAACTTAGCATTACATGGGGAGAAATAAAAAATACAAAATAACAAAACCAGAGATAACATACATTAGGGTGTTTAGTCTTCGTAGGTCGGAGCGAGCGAAGCGACCTCCGACATGTTATACCAATTCTAATATTTATTGTCCCATTACTGGATTCAACCATTGTTATTGATTGGAAATCTTTCTTCTGTAGGAGCGACCTCCCGGTCGCGACCAAGAGATCGCTCCTACAAGTAGTCCTCAGCAAATGACACTTTATTTATTAGAAATGGTATTACATTCTGCGGAAGCGACCTCCGATATGTTACATTCTGTAGGAGCGACCTTTTTAAATGTAACAGTAAAACGTAGGTTGGGTTGAGAGACGAAACCCAACTTGAAACGCTACAAGATAAACTTTTAACAATAGGATTCAACTGCAAATACATAAAACTAAAAACTGACTTTACATTCAAATACTATCACACGTAAAATGATTGGTGTAGTTAATTTCAACCTAAGACACTTAGCCAATGCACCAGAAATGGTGTTAATTACTAAGGAGACATAAAATGAAAACCGCACTAAAAATAAAACTATTGACGCTAATACTAATTCTAACAGTACCAGCGTTGACAGTGAAAGCGCGTGGCATAAGTGATGATGAACTGGTGATCTATTATAGTTTTGACGAAGCTTCACTTAAGGGTGATGATATCTTGGATGGATCCGGTAATGAGTATGATGGCTTCATCCATGGCAACAATCTCAAAATCGTGGATGAGGGTAAATTTAACGAATGTATGCAATTTCCTGGTGGAGCAACTGAATATATAGCAGTACGTGATCTCAATTACACCGAAGGCATACCGGCACTCAGCATGGCTGTTTGGGTTAAGACATCAGATAGGGGTATGATAGCGTCTTGGGATCGAAGTGACTACTTCCGCTTTGCAGTAGGAGACGCTGCTATTGAACAATTTGACTTCGTCGCATTTGACATCTGTTGTCCAATAGAAGATTGGCACGGTGATATCAAAGTATCAGATGGCGAATGGCATCATGTCGCTGTTACTTTTGACGGAGATATAAAACGGATCTATGTTGATGGAAGAATAGATGTGGAACAAGCCACAGCAACTAATAATAAAATGATTGGACCGAAAGCGCAACGATACGGATTCATCGGAGTTGGTTCTGAAGCACCAGCATTTAATGGGAACGCAAGTCCTACATGGACATTCAAAGGGTTGATGGATGAATTCCTTATGTTCCACAGAGCACTTTCTAAAGAGGAGGTGGAAAACCTCTATAAATCCAATGGTGATCCGTTTGCAGTCGAACCAGTAAACAAACTGAGCATTACATGGGGGGAAATAAAGAACACTGAATAGAACGGTACACCATGCATAGTAGTAGGCACATGCCGTGTGCCGTATACCAATGGCAAGGAATATGGACTGCAACCAAATTATTCGTTTGCAGCCTCTACTGCCTTTTGTATGCCAGTCCATTCACGCCAAATATCGGTATAACTGTCATAGCCATTTTCTTTAATATCAACATGACGCAGACGGAAAATCACAGCATAACGTATATCAGCAGACGCATTCGGTGCTGCAGAGTGTACTACCTGATGATGTGTCAGCACAACATCGCCAGCTTTACCAACAATTTGTGTAGGTCCTTCCGGGAGATCTGGACGTGGCATACCATTCGCTAAAACCTCGTGACCTTCTTTCTCAAAATAGTCCGCGAAAAAACTGTGTGTTTTAGGCCACACCGTGAAGTTACCGCTATAGGGTTCAGGTACATCTGCCAGATAAACAACTGCTAATGCCGTAAACCCGCGACGATATACACCTTTTTCCATACCGTTTGTGCCATTGCCTAATCCATCAAGATGTCCTCGCGGTTCTTTCGCATCGCGCTGTAACGGCATCGGAAACCGAAGTGCAATCTGTGCGGAATTGGGTACTTGAACGTTACCTTCACCTAACATCGATTCAGCAATGTTTTGGATAGGTGTCTTACTGAAAATATCGACTATCTGCGGATTGTTCCGCAGTTCGTTGCAATAGGATTGTGCCCGAAACTTCTCCAAGTCGGCATCATGCAGACCTACATTACCGATGGAATGATTGATCATTTTCCGAGCAGTATCTATCATCAGTTTCGGCACAACTCCGGGAACCTTGATAAAACCATTTTCATAAAATTCTAACTTCTGTTTTTGTGTAAGCATACTAAGTAACCTCTATCCAATGATTTTAAATGTCAATTTTCCATTTAGACTATGAAATACCTGAAAAGTTTAAGCAAAAACCTTACGAATTCGTTCTACAGCAAGGAGGTGTTATCTCTGCAACCAAAGGTGCAATAGAACCTCTTTTTCAGCAGGTTCAATCACACGGAGCAGTACCCTACCATCAGTGAGAAAATCAATCGCCATAAAACCTGTGTGCTGATGTGCAAATAGTGTATTGTCTCCATGACTTACTTCAGTTGCTTTCTCACTGGAGGCAAGTCCACTTACAAGTAGGTAATCCGTAACATCCCCTTTTAGAACCTGTAAGGAATGTTCATGTCCGGAAGCGTAGATCAACAAAGAGGACTTTTTCGACATAGATAAGGCATCGTTAAGATGTGACACCATATATCTATTGAGCGAACCACTCATATCCTGATCCGATTTCACCATATACCACCGAATCAACGGATACAGAGACCCAACAATTGGAACAGGCACCCACAACCACTCTTTTGCGACTCTGCCCGGAAAGAGGTGTGCCTTCCATTCATAGAAACCGCCATGTATTCCATAGCTTTGCAAAGGATGGTGACCAACTACGAGGACAGGTAATTCGGTATCTAAGAAGTTTTTCAGTTCCTCAATAATTGCTTCCGTTTCTTTTTCAGGTTTTTCATGTTGATGTAGCCACCACTGCGTATCCAATACTATTAACCGCACAACTGGATTAGGCTTAGGGAGTTCTAACATAACCGGTCCCGGAGAACCACCCTTCGGAAGAAATTTTGGCTCATATGTTAGGTTGTCATTGATATATTGCTCTTGAGCGAGAAGCGCACGATATCCTTCTTCTTTGCCATTTGTCCAATCATGGTTTCCGGGGATAAACAAACCGTGTGTATCAGCAGATTTGACGACCTCAAGTTGTGGACCGAGACGGAATGGTGCTTCGTGCTTCTTCTCTTCTGTCATACCATCGGGATACATATTATCTCCCAAAAAAATGATGGTGGTTTTCTCAGGTGCTTTTTCTGCCCATGCTTGTAAGGTTTTTAGCACAGGTTCATCCTGTGTCGGTTGTCCTCCATCACCAAGCAGTAATATGCGGTAGTGGAGTGGGTTTTCTGTTGCAATGTCCTGTTTCTCATTGTCGGAAATGTTGGGATGGTAGTATGGTGAGATGTGGCTGCACCCTATAAACGTCAGCTGCACCACCTGTACAATCAACCCGAGTACAAGAATGCTCCAGAGTAGACGTGAACGGTTATTTAATTTCATCATTATCGAGTCTTTGATTTATATGATCTACGATTTTGTCCAACGGGACATTCTCTTGTTCTCTGGTTGCTAAATCTCGGACAGCAGCGGTGCCAGAAGCCAACTCATCTGATCCGAGGATGACAGCGTAAGGAATGCCTTTTGCGTCTGCATATTTCATCTGTGTGCTTATCTTACCCGGACGGAAATATACCTCAGTTCGTAGACCGCCTTGTCTTAACGTTGTTGCCAGTTTAAGAGATTCTTCCATCAGGTCATCATCAAACACGGTCATTAAAACTTGCGTCACCGTTTTTCCGACAGTGGTAGGAAACATATTGAATTCTTCCATCACGTCAATTATCCGTTCAATACCGAAGCTTGTGCCTGTAGCGGGGAAACTCTGTTTACTAAAACTTCCGATGAGTTCATCATATCTACCGCCACCAGTGATGCTGCCAATCTTCGGTTCTTCAACGACCGTTTCATAGATCGGTCCGGTGTAATATTCCAAGCCACGCACCATAGCCACGTTGACTCTGTAGCATTCTTCAGGAACACCGAGTGTTGTTAGATAACCGATTAATTCTTCCAAGTCAGCAATGCCTTCACTTGCAGTTTCGAAGTCTCCAAGTTGTTGTTTCATTTCATTGAGCACAGTTAGTGCATCACCTTCAACCTGTAGGAGTGCGAGCAACTTTTCAATAACATCTTCCGGTATCTCATTTTCCCGCAATTCTGCTGTGACCCCGTCTAACCCAATTTTATCCAACTTGTCAATAGAACGATAGAGACCGCCAAGTTGTTCGGTAGGTACACCTGCGAACTGACCGATTCCCGTGATTAGTTTTCTATCGTTGATATTGATCTCGAATTGTTTGAAGCCGAGTCGAGACAACACTTGATAGATAAGATTGACATTCTCAGCGTCTGCTAACATGCTATCGCTGCCGACGGTATCCGCATCACACTGAAAGAATTGTCGGTAACGTCCCTTTTGTGGTCGTTCTGCACGCCATACTGGATCAATTTGGTATCGCTTGAACGGTTTTGGAAGCTGAGGATACATCGCAATCACACGGCAAAGTGGAACAGAAAGATCATATCGCATTGAGATGTCTTCTTTTCCACCCGTATGTCCTGCTTGGTAGATAAGTTTTTCAGCATCCGGACCATACTTTCCAGTTAGTACTTCAGACAATTCAAGCGCGGGAGTCTGCAGCGGTTCAAATCCAAATTCTTCAAAGACATCACGTATAACATTTATAACATATTGTCTGCGTATCATCTGTTCCGGTAGGATGTCTCTCATACCGCGCGGGACACGCGGTTTTATAAAGGTTGCCATTATATTTGCTCCTTATATATGACCGGGAAGTGTTTGACTCCGTCGTCTCCGCAAACCTTTTGATAATGTCTTCTTCAGTTCGTCAATCTTTTCACGTTTCCATGGGTCTTTTAGTGACTTCGGGTTTGCAATGAGTGTGGATTCAGATTCACGTAGCACTTCGACTATCTTAAGATAGTTTGCCTTCAGTGTACGTGCTGAACTACAATTGTCAATGATAGCATCTGCTTCTTCAGGCGGTTTTCCTTCTGTTGCACCGAATGATAGCATAAGCGTAATTGGTGACTGGTAAGTGCCGAGTGTGTTTAGACGTTTCCACGGTGTTAAAATTGCTGGTGCAATTCGGTTTTCCGTCATTTCAAGAATATATTTCTCTGCTATGTTGAGATATTCTGTAGAAATACGGATATTTCTATCCGCGAAGTTCACTAAATCTGTGAAGTTATTGATGTCTTTTCGTTCTTCTCGAACTGCCAGTACAATACTAACGAACCCGTAGTCTAAGGGCAAAATTTCCTCAACATTTGCATCTGTCTCTTCAACCCAATCCTGTCCAGTAATACCCAAATCGTAGAAGTCGTCCATACCCACATAGACAGGTATCTCTTGTGGACGTGATATTTTTATTTGGACTTCACTGTCGTTTTGAAATGTTGCACGATATGATCGGTCAGTAGACTTGTATCCGTTGAGTTCGTAACCTGCCCGTTGGAACATTTCAAGTGTCTCAGACTGTATAGTGCCTTTCGGTAGTAGTAGATTCAAATTCCTTTCAGTTTGCATAATTCGTTTTCCTCAATTATAGTATAACAAAGTTCCCATCTACATCCATTATGATTATTCCAGGTCTTTGAGGGTGACTTCCTCCGTGTTACCAGTATTTAGATTGATTCGCTGGATTGATTGATCTTGTATTGTGTTTAGCACATAGTTGTAGTTTGCTTTAACAGCATAGTCCTGTTGTTCTTGGAGATCTCTCCCCATCAAATCTACCTCTACGGTTTTGCCTGAACGTCTTAATGTTTCAGCAAGACGTTGTGCTTCACTGATATTATTGGGTGATGCTACAATAAAGTAATCTTTATTTGGTTGAATGGGTTCATGCTGTGTTTCAGCATAGGTTTCTACGAGCGAATCAAATTGAAAAGCGAATCCTGCACCTGGAAGCGGTGGGCCACCAAAACTTTCTATCAATCTGTCGTATCTTCCACCCCCGCAGATGGGTAAGTTTTTCTCTGACAACTCAATTTGAAAAACAGTGCCTGTATAGAAATCAAATCCGCGTGTAATGCCTAAATTGATTTCAAAATCGGTAATATTGTAGTCTTCCAGACACGCGCAAAGTTTCAGCAATTCTTGACGAACTCCTTGTGCTGTATCACCGACACATGATTCCCATGCTTCCATAACAGTGTCCTTATCACCATTAATCTTTGAAATATCAATACACCGTTGTGCGATCTCTTCTGAGATATTGAAGTATGTGTTCCATCTGGCTATGTATGTCTCAGCGGCAACATTGGGTAACTTATCCCTCCACGCATCGGCATTATTATCAGTGAGTTCCTGAATTGCTGATGTCTCAATCTTATAATCACCTTGGTAGTTTGCCCCTTGCAATCGTCGTAACATATTGAGTTCATCACGAAGCGTATCAATGTCCAAAAGTTTGCTTTCTGTGCTTAGCCGTGAAAGATGGTCGATATCCCATATCACTTCACTATGATCTTGAGGGTCAAGTGAGACCTGTTTAAATATCTCACGGAAGACACCTGTATTCCCGATTTTCAACGTCGTTTGTGAAATGTTGAGTTTTTCGAGTATTCTTACTGGAAGTGCGATTATCTCTGCGTCTGCATGTATTGATGCAGGGCCAATTAGTTCTACACCCGCCTGCCTAAACTCACGTCGGACATCCGGATTATCAGTCTTTGGTTCCTGACGTACACATTGTCCGATGTAGTAGAGTTTATAGGGATAAGGGAGGTGTTTTAGGTCTCCGTTAGCGATGAGTCGGCAGACAGGTGCGGTTAGTTCTGGTCTGAGTGCATAGTCGACTCTGTCTGGACCGACAAAGGTAAACATTTTATGACGTATCTCTTCGCCGGATTGTGCGGATAACAATGCGAAGGATTCAAACATTGGTGTTTGGATCTGTGCATATCCATAACTTTGGAATGTCTCCCGTATGGTATTTTCAACGAAATTTCGTTGAACCATCTGTTCAGGTAGAAAGTCGTTAGTTCCGACGGGTTTCGTAAATTTTTCCATAAGCGTTGCTCCCAAGGAATTTTTGTTTTAGATGTATAAGGCAACAAAAAACCCAGCAAACAATATTCCGTAGTCCCATCGTGCCGATAGTGCGGCGCGGTGGAGAGCGGTTAGTTTACCGGGATTGTCGCAAGTTTGACTTGCTTCATGTCCACTATGATGTATGAATAATCACCTCATCGTTCTAATCCGCCCTACTCAGAATGGATTGAATGATGATGATTGGAGAAAAATAGCATAAGAATATAAAGTATAATAAAGTTCTATGCTGTAATTATACTTGAAGATAATGATAGAAGTCAAATTTATTCTGTTTATTGTCTGAATCACTGAAAGCACAGAGAACGCAGAAAATAGAGAGTGGAATGGTCTGAATCACTGAAAGCATAGAGAACTCTTAAGGGGCAGTTGCCACATTACAATCACTGTCAACTTATACCCTTTCTATTAATAATTGTCTCATTTTTGGTTGTTAGGATAGCAATACTGTAGGATACAAACTAACAGTTTTTGCTACAAAAAGAGACATTATATGTTAGAAATGGTATTAGTATTTCACAGAGGGTGTGTAAAGTTTTTGGCAAAAGGGTGAAAACCTGCTATTGCTATACACCTTTCGCACCGTTGGTGCTTGGGTTTTGATGTAATTCATGTTCTATACACCTGCCACCCCGCTGAGACTTGTTATGTGTGGATATCAACGCTAACTATACACCTTTCGACTCTCCGAGCTATCGTAATTGCATTCCAGCACCCGCTGAATGCCAAACGCGCATTCAGCGTTGATTCCGGTGCTGAAAGTGTATAGAACACGTATCTGAGATATTAGTTCGCACAGGAGCAAACGCCCCTAATACCTGAGTTCTGGTTTTCGGATTAAGTATCAAATCACTGTATGTCACTTTGGAATGACTTGCTCTGTTTGGGAAAGTATAGGGTTAGAATCTTCATAAATGCGCCAAGTGCTACCTGGACCTTTAGAGAGGTTTTCTGCCAGTCCACTTGCTTGTAGGTATCTCAAGGCTGTTCTTATAGGACTTACCTTGGCTGTTGATAGAAGACCACCGTGTGATTCATGATACCGTATGATTACTTTGTCAATTTCACATCTACGAACCGTTTTACCTGAGAATAATATCTGTATAAGTTCTTTTGCAATTTTAGGCTTAAGACGTACGTCTCTGTATCTATATTTTTTATTCATATTTCTTATTCCTTTCAAGTTATATTTCAGAAATTCGCTTTCATTTTATAGGTTAGTCATTAGCAGTTCCAATTGCTAAAGTTTCTTCTTTAATTATTGTATGAAATATACCACGTTTCTCGGTAGCAACATAAATTATATTCCTATTTACTGCTAAAGATATAACTCTATCTGGGACATTATGTGAGATATGTTCCCATTTACCGAGAGGGTCTAATCGATAAATACTTGTATTGTTAGCACCATAAATGATGTATTCGTTTATAGCAAGCCTATCAATGATGATATGTGTTCCCGTATCATCAGTTAATATTTGCCAGTGTTCCCCGGTTTTTGAACTTAAGACTCCTTTATCTGTAGCGACATAAACTGTCGTCCCTGCAAATGTCATATCTTTGATACGGGTAAAATTAGGTAGAATATTTGATGTGACATCTTTCCAACTTTTTCCACCATCAGTTGATTGAAGCAGCTTACCATCCTGTGTCTCTACATAGACGGTTTCTGCCGAAGCTGCAAACTCGAATCCTAAATCAATATTCCAATTGTACTGTTTAGCAGTATCTACCAGTCTTGTTTCTGTGAATTCTAAACTGTTGAGATCTAATTTGAAAAGACTGTTCTTGTATTCTACATAGACTGTTTGTTTATTGGCTTTGGAGTTACTATGCTTTTCTCCAATATCTGAGCGGACTGCTGTTTTCGCTGCTTCAGAATTTGCGAACAGTTCATCGGGATTTATTTTTTGAATCATTGAAAAATCATCTTCACCTGGACGTAAACGGAAAATGTGTATTTCCTCTTCTTGAGGGGTAATTATGTAAAGTGATTTGTCAACGACTACTAATTTAGAATTAACAAGGAGATAAGCTTGTGGTTGTAAACGTCCTGTCAGTTTTGGCGTGAACTTACTATGATCAAGATCAACCAATTTCCACGACGTCCCGTTGGTAGTTGATTCGTAAATACTGCTACCGGTATGCACATAAATACGATTATCAAAGATAATTAACTCTTGGACTTTCGCCCCTACGATTCCATCCATGAATGGATCCCATGATCCTCCACTATCTGATGTGCGTCGAATACCGCGCGGATCCACTGTGTAGTAAGTATTCTCTGCTACGACCAAGCCTAAAGTCCTACTTAGTGGAGGGAAGTTTGTGTCAAATCCAAGGTTTGTCCATGTTTGTCCTCCATCTCTTGATCGGAATACCGGATCACCTAAAATTAAAAGTGTTTTGTCCTTAATTAAAAGCTTTGTACGGTTAACGATCGCTGCATTATTCATGAAAGATTTATCCATAGGTGTTATCTCAGTCCACGTTATACCAGGATTAGTTGAGCGGTATATTTTACGTTGCATTGTGTTCTTTGATTCTGAAAGTTCTTCGCCAAGAAAATTTGAACCAGTTGCTACATAAAGAATATTGTCGGAAACTGCTAAGGAGTGGACAGCGTTGATCGGATCTACCGACAATTGTTTCCAAACTCCTGAATCCAAACGATAAAGACCTTGTGTTGTTCCAATAAATACTGAGTTACCAATAACAGATGCTGCAGTAATGCTTTTATTTTTTAGTCCATTATTCAGAGATATCCAACGGGTTCCAGCATCGTTCGATTGAAAAATGCCTTTACCTCGCAAGACAAGATACATTACAAATCCCGTCTGCGATTGCTGTTCCTGTTTTTTATCTTTTATTATGAAATCTATAGCATCTCCTTTTGGACGAGAACAAAATATTTTCCATGTGTTGCCATCGTCTGTTGATGTTAATATACTATCGATATTGACAAGATAAAGCGTATCTTGGTGTTCAGTTATTGGTATACCATAAGTTCCAGCAGGAACGTTTGAACTGATATTTGTCCAAGATGTTGCGTCTTCTGTTAATTTATAAATACCCGTTGATGTAAGTGAGTAGAGATTATTTTCTGAAGTCGCGAAGATATTATACACGCGAGGACCTGGTGGTCCACTTTTTTGTGTCCAGTCTGAAGTTAACGTTTTCGCAAAATTGTCTCGGATATTCGTATCCGCGTCTGCCTCAGAAACTTGTGAACCAACGCCCTTGTTTTTGGTGTCAATAATATTTCTCCCAACTTTATTTTCCAAAGTTGGGTTTGAAACAATATCCAAGATTATAGACGATTCTGTAATTTCGATTGTAGGTTCAGATGCTACATCAAAATTATATGGTTGTTGAAAGCGCGGGATATATTGATTCACTGCCTCAATTGTTAACAGTAACAAAACGAGAGCTGTCCCGAAAGCAGCCCAAGGCATAATCTGTTTCGGAACCGTCGGTGCAGGTTTTAGGACATCAATCTTCCGCATTATGTTCTCAGTTAGGTCGGTAGATAATTGTAGACTTTTAAGAGTTTGACTGAGCAAGAGTTCCTCTTTTAATTGTAATCGGTTCCGCGCACGTCTAAGCTTACTTTTAACTGTGTTTATTGAGATACCTAAAGTTTCGGATACTTCCTTCGCAGTCATTTCCCCGAGATGATGCAGGATAAAAACCGTTCGTTCACTCTCTGGTAATTTGTCCAGAAGTTTTTTGACAATCTCACGGTAATGTTCAACGGTTTCTGTCTCACGATGCTTTGTTTCGTAATCCATATAATAAACTTCTTCCAATACCTCTTTTGGAGTATTTTGTAGTGACTGTGTATTAAATTTGTTTTTCTTTATCCAATCAATGCAAAGCCTATCTACAATAACATAAAGCCAACCATTAAATTGTTTTGGATTTCTGAGGGAAGATAGTTTTTGATATACTTGAAGAAATGCATCTTGGGTTATTTCTTCAGCAATGTGAAAGTCGCGAATCTTTCTCCAAGCAATCGCGTGAACTTTCTTTTGATATTTCTGTACTAAAGTAGCAAATGCTTCTTTATCACCATCCAAAATCTTATGAATCAGTAATGTATTATCTCCTTCCATCTATCAACTCTCCACTATTGATCATCTCCCCACTATTGATCAACTAAATGTTATTTTAATGTTAAGACTGAAATTTAGGTCAAAAAGGGTGCAAAAAAATAAAAAAGTGCAAAAATGTAATAAGGTATAATCGAAATTAGGTTGAAGAATTGTATTGTAGTAGTTTGATTCACCAATGCTAAAAATAGGCAGGTAACCATCACGTTACTTGCCTATTTAATCGGTCACTTGCCATCAAGACATTGTAGCTTTAGCTTGGTGAGTATGTCAAATATTAAAATGGCACATGTGCATAAGCACTATAATGGAAACCTGGTATAATGTCGCCTCCAACACCATCTTGACCTGAACCGGAATCATCATCATTTACCCCATCTTCTTGACGTGGAGATTGTCCGGTAATATCTCCCCATGCGGAGACAAATGAAATGTCGGGAAAACCGGGAATAGGTCCCTGTCCTTTGGGTGCTTCTTTTCCATTAGATATGGATTCGAATGCAAATGCCCAAAAAGAACGTGACAGCCCTTTCTCACTACCACGGTAACTTGCCGAAACTGTTAAAGTTCCTTGAAATTGAAAGTTATCAGACCATGAATATACTGCACTACTTGATGTGACTACATCTATATTATTATTATTGTCAGTATATGATGATCTATATGCGTCTGCATCAAGAGGACCTTCAACATCTACGCCGCGTTCCCAAGTGCCATCCCAGTTTCCAGCCACAAATTCTCCAGAGTCTTGCATAGCGCGATTAGTACTGACACCGGTAAAACCTATACCTGTTATACCACAAATTAAGACAATTATAAGTGCTCTGTAAAACCTATGTTTCATTGATTTATCTCCTTATTTTTTAGGCTTAGAAATTCGTAGGGGTCAATTCCCCCGTTTTCAACCATGATATCGGATGGAATGTCGCTCTCAACAAGTCGACCTTTCTGTCGTTCTATTCCCCTGAGAACTTGTCCCATGAAAGGGTCACCGCGAATAGCGGATACAACTTTCTCCTCAGTTCCATTTGAAAGCACCCTACGGTCCCATTCAATATAGACCGTACCAGGAATAGTAGGATATACCAAGCCATCCGCCATCATGCCACCGATTGAACGTGTCCCCTGTTTCCAGAGTTTGACAGCAACGCGATGCATTAATTCAGCATCTGCACTCATAAAATCGGGAAAATTCCACAGATCTTGTGCGGGGTAATCAGAGGGTAATTCAGGATATGGACCGAAACCGTGAGGAGAAACAGCTGCGATATCTTTCTTTTCTTCAGCCTGTTGTGTCGAGCTTGGTAAGCTCTCATCAGAAAGAGGACTTGTCTCTACAACTTTGTCGGTTGTTTGGGTTATAGGTTTTACTGCGGGACGTGCTGTGTTTTCCGCAGGGTGTTTGGTTACTTTATTGGTCACGTAATTGGCGGTTGTCTTATAGGCTATTTTCGATTGCTGTAACTGTATTTCTGTCTTAGCTGCTGCTTGTCTGTCTGCTGCCGTATTGTGTTGATACCATAAGACACATGCAACGAATAATACAATCAAAAATCCCACACCACCGAGAATCCATTTATTCGTAAAAAAATCGCGTAACATAGTAGACCTCCAAATGTTAGTTTTTACTTGTAACATCGCTTATAAGACTGAATATTTTGTTGAAAAAGGTGCATAAAATGAAGTCTTAACTATGAAAATAAAACTTATATTGTTATTTTATGCACCCTTTTGAGCTTAAATTTCAGTCTATAAGAACAAAATAGTGAAATGTTGCCCTCTCAATAGTTGTTTTAGAAGGATATTGAAGAGTTCATAAAGACATTATCATCAGGTAACCAGTATCGTTATCTGGAGATAAAACAAATGAGTAAAACACGCGATTGAGGCACGTTACGCATTAGATTATTTTACGCAATCCAAGCCGTAATTTCAGACGGTCAAACATACGCACCTGTGCGCGTATCATACATGCCAACTAGTAGTTTCTATACAACATAACATGGTGCACTTTCTTTGCTTGAAACTGCCGGAGAATAGTGACTAATTTATTATATATCGGGACAACACACTTATCATTGTTAACCTGTAAATTCATTAGGAGGCAATTTTGTTAAGAAATATTTTTGGAAGAAACAATAGTAGAAATAACCCAGATAATTCACATAATGAAGTAACTTTTAATAGACAATTCTACGACCAATTTTGGAATGAATTTCATAATCACTTAATTCAAAATAAAAGTGTACTAGTACCGTTCAGTGAGGCTTACAACTTTAATGGACAAGACAATAGATATACGTATGCTGGTATTCACTTCGGGGAATTTGATAAAGATCCTATTCGGCTTATAGGATGGACGGATGTTAATAATGGAAGAATTGCTGCAAAACTTCGTTTCAAAAACCTGAACCCACTATTTGGTGAATTAAAGGAAGACCAGGAATCTATTCATGCTTTTTTTGGCGGTAATTTGGAATGGGACAGACCACCGTCCAAAAGTGTAGGATTATATAGAAGTTCGGTTGATTTCGGAAACACATCCAATCATGAAGAATTATTTGAGTGGCTACGTGAAAACCTTGAGAAGTTAGAAAGGGTTTTTATGTGGAAACTTACATCATACTATATTGATAACAATTGGACTTAAGAATGCCAATAAAGGACGATTATAAATATGATAAAACTCATATATTTCATTTTATGCACCTTTTTGAGCTTAATATTCAGTCTATAAGGTAGAAGTGTGAAATATATACATCAGTTAAATTAAAATCAAATATTAGGATAGAACAAATGATAAAGACAAATGAAAATGGATGGAACTTGAAACAACACATTGAACAAGAATGTATACAAGGTAGTTACAACAGGTTATATCCTATTATCATTCAAGCATCTAAGAATATTAATAAGGCAGAAACATTTCAAGCAAAAAGAGATGCACTAGATCAATTGCTACAATTAGAAGAACATGCGATTGAACTGGCGCGATACGCACTGGATTATTTTACGCAATCTAAGTCGTAATTTCAGGCGGTCAACCATGCGCACATGTAATACAGCCCGTGTGCGCGTATCACACATGTGAACAATTACAATCTAAATTATAGACAATTGTTTGTACCACATCTGAAGTGCATTTTGATTACATGTCATTCAACAAAGAGGTTAGATATGCCTATTGATGGAAACTATGAATTCACAAATATGAATCTTAGCCGAGAAGAATTTGACAAACTCATCTTCATGGTCAATCCTCGTGAATGGGAAGATCATCCTCACGATCCGAGTCACAAGTTTCTTCTTGGTATATGTTATAACCAACTTAAAGATGTTGTTCAGAAAGTCATAAATGAAAGTGAAAACGTAGCAAAATCTGCTGTAGAGGTGTTTAGAGGACTTAGACACATACGAGTAAAAGGGGGAGATCATCCTTGGTTTGAACGCCATTTGATTCTCGCCGAACGTTTTAATAAAAGTCTTATGACAAAGCTTCGGATTCGGAATAGAACTGAAGGCGGACCAGAACAAGATTCTGGTGGAAATTTCTATATACAGGATGGGATCCATCATGCTCTTGTTTACGCTGTTCGTGTCGAATGTGGCGAAGAAAAATATGATGATGTGGAAGTGCTACATACTTCATCTTGGAATGTTGCAATGGGTATACTTGCATACCATATTTAGTCATCAGATAAGTGACATAATACTGGCAGATTTAATAAAGGGTAACGAACTAAGGTAGAAATCGATAAAAAGATTCCCAATAATATCAAATTCTTTGAGTGAGTTACTCATGGACAACTATATATCAACAAAAACCTACAAATCATGCGCGGTGATATTAACTCAGTGCGCTAATAAAGGAAATAATTATGTTTATAAGAAATGAAGATAAAGAAAAAATAAATCTTGATGATTATAAAGATCCGTATGTTGAGTCTCTAAATGGCAACAAATGGCATATTTGTGTTGACTATAAAGATCAAAACCAAATGCGTATAATTGCAATTTTTGATTCTGTTGAGAAAGCAAATACAGCTCTCATATCTCTAATGCAGGCAAAGGAAAACTCTTATAACATTGGATGGGATGCAATTGAGTATAAAGATAAACTAATGAATCCATTGCCTACTGTCGTCGTGCCATGAATAAACTTCATTCCACCGACAAAACCCAATCCATGCGTATATGTGCTACAGCAGCATATATGCGCATATCGCAATTTTGAACATGTCGGTCATAGACTTTTGACACATTTTAATAAAACATAAGTGATTACGTATTCTAAGAAGTAATACCTACTCAAACTAATTTTATGGAGATATTATGACCCGTATTTTTGATAAACCGATTAATCGTGAACGAACAGTAAACTATTGCATGCACGCATTACTGGTGGTCGCCTGTTGTTTAAGCATGATTTTAGGTAATGCACTATTTCCTAATGATGCTAACGCTTGGAACCGGGGTGACGAAGTCATAGTTCAAGTTCAGAGTGGTAAATTTCTAAATGTTCGGGTAGAGGCAGGAACAAATAATGCTATAGTAGGTAAGGTTCCTAATGGTGCTAAAGGCACAATTCAAAATGGACCCGAATTCCCCGCAGTTGGACTTACATGGTATGAAGTGAGTTGGGAAACACCCATTGAAGTCCGTGGATGGTGTGCAGAATCTTATGATGGATGCGTATACCTCATCACCCCCGAAAGAGCTAAGCAAAAGGATAAACTTGTTGAGAAACTTTTTGATTTAAAGGAGGGAACAGCAGATGCACAGACTAATCATGATTACAATGAATATCGATGTAATCTTAGCTGGAAGGTAGGCGGTAAGTTTGTCTATGATGGTGGACACCCAGGATGGGATGTTCAGACCAAGCAGGAAATAGATCCTCAGAGAAACGCATATTTTTACGCTGTATCCGCAGGAGAACTTATTAAGACGGGTGGTGCTTATAACACTATCGCTATTTATGACTCGGAAAAAGACAAAACGACTTTATATGCACATGCCAGCACTATCCTTGTTTCTGTAGAAAATAATCCAACGATTGAAATTGGTCAGCGTCTGGGGAGACAAGGAGAAACCGGTCCAAATACAACAGGACCGCATGTTCACATTGAAGTCAGAGACGGAAGAACTACATTTCTCGCTACAGGTGCAGATGGATCACAATCAGGAAATCATCCGACCGAGGACCCTATTTCCTATCTTTATGAATCGATATATGATGGGGAAAATGGAGTAACTGACCCGGTGGATACAAATGAGGAAAATGGTGTAACTGACCGAGTGGATACAATTGTTCGGATTGAACCTGATTCAGCGGAATCCCCTGATGTTGAACAAGAGTTAGAATTCATCCTGGAAATTAAAGACGGTGAAGATGTCGCAGGCTATCAAGCAACGATTACGTTTGACAGGACAGCACTGCGTTATGTTAACAGTACAAAAGGCGACTATTTACTTGGTGATCCATTTTTCAAAGATACTATAGACGGAAACTCCATAACGCTTATTGCGACATCTTTTGACGGGGAAAGTGACGGTGACGGCACCCTTGCGACACTCAGGTTTGAAGTCCTTTCAGTGAAAGATTCCACATTAACAATCACGGATGTACTTCTTTCCGATATTGAGGGAAAAAGTTTTATTCCTGATGTTGAACACGCAGAAATTACCGAACCTACAGGACCCAAAGAGGATATAAATGGCGATGGAACTGTAAACATTCAGGATTTAGTGTTGGTCGCGTCAAATTTTGGAAAAACCGGTAAAAATGATGCGGATGTCAACGGCGATGGTGTTGTAAACATACAGGATCTCGTCTTAGTTGCTGCGGGTTTTGGTTCTGGTAATAGTGCGCCCTCGCTGCATCCCAAATTACGAGAAATGCTCACCGCAGCGGACGTGCAACACTGGCTATCTCAAGCGCGCCAACTCACACTTACGGATGCAACATCGCGAAAAGGAATCCTCTTTTTAGAGCAACTTCTCGCCGCGTTAACCCCGAAACAGACACTACTTCTACCCAATTATCCTAATCCGTTTAATCCAGAGACATGGATACCTTACAAGTTAGCAAACCCCAGCCATGTGCAAATTACCATTTACGATACACGTGGTAGTGTTGTGCGCCAATTGGATCTTGGACATCAACCGGTAGGTCTCTATCAGACGCGGAGCCGTGCTGCGTATTGGGATGGAAAAAATGCTATCGGTGAAAATATAGTAAGTGGCGTGTATTTCTATACCCTCCGTGCAGGAGATTTCACTGCTACTCGGAAGATGTTGATACTGAAGTAACCTTTTCCATAACTTGGAATGTGGTTTTCTTCCAAATAACTTTGTGCAAAGGGTTGAGTTCAGGCGAATACATCAGCAATATCAAGCATAACACCGGCTGCTGGAAATACTCGGAACAGGCAATACCTGCGGTAGACCCAGGTGCCTTCATCCGAGCGAGGTTATGACGATACTTGTACATTTTCATCATAAGCAGTGTAAGAATTTTAAAAGCTATTATCAAGATTATGTCTGTTGTCCACATCTACAATTACATTGACAGATGGTTCCGGTTTCTGATAGGATATTGTTATTCAAGCGCGTGTGAAAGTATATCACACGTATTCAATGATTATATCTGCTATATACTTAAGGACATTCATGAAGTTATTGGTCACTGGAGGTGCTGGATTTATCGGCACAAACTTTATCAGATACTGGCTCAAGGAGTATCCTGATGATGTTATAGTTAACCTTGACCGGCTGACGTATGCCGGGAATCTCACTAACTTATCAGATATTGTTTTGGTTTATTCGGATCGGTATGCATTTGCCCATGGCGATATCCTTGATGGTACTTTTGTTTCGGAACTTGTTGAGACACATCAACCGGACGTAATTGTCAATTTTGCGGCGGAATCACACAATAGTCGTGCTATATTGAATCCGAGAGAATTTTTCGCTACAAACGTGATGGGGACACAGGTTTTATTAGATGTTGTCCGTCAATACGAAGTGCCTCGTTTTCACCATATTTCTACGTGTGAGGTATATGGAGAATTGCCTTTAGATTCGGCTGATGCATTTGCTGAAACTGCGCCGTACCGACCGCAAACCCCATATAATGCGTCAAAAGCATCTGCTGACCATCTTGTCAACGCATATTTTCATAGTTTTGGCTTACCGATTACGATTTCCAACTGTTCCAATAATTATGGTCCCTATCAACATCCGGAAAAACTGATTCCGCTTTTTTCAACGAATGCCATTCGAGATTTACCTTTGACACTCTACCGCAGTAGCCACAACCGCAGGGAGTGGTTGCATGTTGATGATCACTGTCGTGCGATTGCTTCTGTTATTCACAACGGGAAGATTGGGGAAACGTATAATGTCGGGAGTGGTATAGAGAAAAGTATTGAAGAGATTAGCGACTTTATTTTGGATGGTCTTGGGAAACCAAAAAGGCTGAAAACGTATGTTCCTGATAGACCTGGACACGATTGTAGGTATCTTTTGGATTCGGGAAAGATTCACCGTGAACTTGGTTGGAAACCGATAATACCTTTTGAAGAGGGTATGCGGCAAACGATTCAGTGGTATGTAGAAAATCAGGATTGGTGGGAGAAAATACAACAGGACGCAGAAACTTCAAGCGTTGAAGAGGACAAATGGGAGAAGTTTTCTCGGTAAAGAGGTAACAGATGAGACTGACAGATGAACAACTTGAAACATGGAGACGTGATGGAATTGTCGTTGTGCCGAATGTTTTTTCTCAAGATGTCGTTTTTGCTGCATTGGAAGCAGTTGAGAAAAATGCTTACGATGGGTTAAGTTACAGTCAATATCGCGCAAAATGGGATAATAAACCGGATGAACTTGAAAAAGCCTATAAAAATAATAATCCTCTGAATCAACTTGCGGGTCCATTTGGTAAGATTTCGCACTTTCCAACGGGTTTAGAGGCTGTGGATACGCTTATTGAGAATGAAAGTTATACGGGAATTGCGAAGCAAATATTAGGGACAGAAGAAATCCGAATAAGTTATGGGCAAATTTTCCTGAGAGAAGGATTAACAGATAAACGTTATAGTGAGCATCCTTGGCAAGGATATCATATTGATAACGGCACGAATTCGGCTATGCCGCCCCATCCTGATTGGCAACGTTACGGCTATATTTTATGCAGCATTATTCTGCATGATATTGATTTGGATGGTGCTCCGATGCTTATCTGTCCCGGTTCACAGGACCAATTGGAAATGATATGGGAGAAGCATCCCGGTAGTGCGGGAGGACTCGGTATTCCAGACCTGCGCGAGTTTAAGGAATTGGGAGAACCTGTTCCGCTTATAGCAAAGGCGGGAAGTGTTGTTTATCGGTCAAGCTATATCGTTCATGCTGCGCAACCGTTTGCGAATCGAAGCAAACAACGAGTATGGATGGGGTATCATTTTCATCGAGCAGATAACGACGATTGGTGTAAAACCACCCGACCTATCCCGCGGTCAAGTCCACATTATATGAAATTTATTACAGATACCACACCCACTGTGAGAGGTGTATTAGGATGGCCCTCTCCGGGTGATCCCTACTACACACCAGAAGCCTTAGACCGTTTGGCACAAGCATATCCAGGAATTGATTTGGAACCTTATCAGAAGAGTGCTTAGGTTATTGTGGACACCATGCCATCACTGTACCGAAACTTGCAAATATACTGTTTTCTCCACTTGTTAGGATACGCGAACCTTGCACAACAATCCGAACATCTCTGCTTGTGATTTTGTAACTGACGGGGGCATCTTTAGCAATCAATGGATTACCGTTTGTGTCCTTCAGTTTATCTAAACGATAATGCACTGACCGATGTGCAGGCACATCAAATTCGCAGGAGACGTTTTCCATATCGGTGTCCTCATAAAGCACTTCTAAAAGACAACTGGTATCAATATCTGCGGTATTAGAAATACAGATAGATTCATGTGAAAAATACCCGCCGCCGTGCTGTTCCCATTCCTGTTCTGATGCTGTTAAACCCGCCATGTATCCGTCTGGAATAATCCAGACATACGCACCATCACCGTCTGAACTATAGGATTTTAAGGCATCTGTGATTGCTTCAGGATTTGCTGTGGCTTCGTCAAGTGAAATTATGAAAAATCGGGAGAATAAATGAATACCTTTTGAAGGATTGTGTTCTTTTAGTTGACCTGTAACATTTAGGCATAATTTGTTTTCATCAACCATAACAAGATGACTTATGTCTTGTGTTTTTAGCCAGTCTCCGAATGTGTCGTTGAGAAGGGTTGTTAAAGTATCAAGATTAGTGATACCAGCCTGTTTGTATTCTCGGATCGTTGCTAATAATATATCAAATGTCATAGATTTCTCCTTAAGAGTTTTGATTTTCTACACCATCCATCGTCCGTCAATACCCAACAGTGCCATTAATACCTGCAATAGTACTACCTCTTCAACAGAACCAACAAACTGACGATGTGTATCAATATAAGTGCCGTAGTCAGCTGCCCATTCACGGAAGTATGTTTCGTATTCCCATCCGTTTGCAGTGTGATGGAAACTGGTACGCTCTGGGTAAGGGAGTTTCTGGTTCAAAAGTTCCTGTAGTTGTTCAGCGGTTGGTAGCCAGAAGTCTTTGGTCGGTTCTGTGTGGGGTTTAAGTGCTTGGATTTCGGGGTGTTGGCACATTTTGATGTATTTTGGAGGGTGATTCATAGATTGATGTTAGTGTCGCAATTGTGGCAAGACCCACTGCTGTATGTGATTAGCGATTGTGTCAATATCGGTTATGGAACCATCTGCGATTTTAAGACCGAGTTCAATAATTGAATTGTCAAGGTCGGATTGAAAAGAACATTCGTTTAATGCTAAAAACAGGATAGCACAAATGCATACCGATGCGTTTATTTCCATCAACAAATAGTGTAACTGACTTTCCTTTATTATTTGGAATTATCCGATGTGGTCCTCCGCAACTACCAGAATGTCTTCAATCGTCAAATATATTATATGTTGCCTAATACTTTCCATGCTTGTTCGTATTTTTCCGGTATCTCATCTGAGGCAACGATTACATTCATATTTAATTTTCTCCCAATCTCAAGATCAGATCTTGCTTTTTCCCACTCTTTGAGGCGTAACCACGATCCACCTCGTTTGTAATATGTTTCCGCATAGTCGGGTTTAAGTTCTATAGCTTGGGTATAGTCTTCAACGGCAAGTTCTATTTCGCTTTTTTGCTATTTTCTACACCGCTATTGAAATACTTTTCAGCAAGTTCCTGATTTTTGTCTGCCATCATTTTCTCCATAAGTGCTTTTTTGAAGGTTATGATACCATGAGAAATGGATATTTTCAATAGGTTTTTAGGGATTTGTCACGGATTAACTGTCTGAATCACAGAAGGCGCGGAGAACACGGGAAACACAGAATGGGACAACGATTTTTTAAGGTTATTTCTAAGGATTAGTGTTTGGGTAAGATAGAGTAATCCTGTGTTTGTTGCTTTTTGACACAATAATCCTTGTCAATCCTTCTGAACTTGAATATAATGACCGATATAACAAATTGACCTTTGCGATTAATTTATGAAACTTAGTTGCCTGCCTGTCTCTTTATACGATGACGTTTTCAGTGGAAAGAACACTGTTGCTGATTGGATTCGATTTGGTGCCGAATTGGGACTTGATGCGGTTGATTTTAGTATCAAGTTCTTCACACAGCGAGATGCAAAAACGGTGAATATCATTCGTACCGCACTGGCAAGTCATAGTATAGAAGCGTGTATGATTGCGTGTTATTCAGACTTTACACATCCTGATGAAACACAACGTAGCCAAGAACTAATGAACCTAAAATCAGATATCGTGTTAGCGAAGGAGTTGGGGGCAAGATTTGTTCGAATTACGGCAGGGCAAAATCATCCGGGTACAGAACGCGAAGATGGTGTGCAGTGGGTTACAGATGGATTTCGGTATGCGCTTGATGAGGCTGTAAAACACGGTATCACGCTTGCCTATGAGAACCATACTAAAGGTGCACCGTGGCAATATTGGGATTTCTCTCAACCCTCAGAGATATTCTTGGAAATCCTTGACGCACTATCGGATACAGAACTTGGTGTATGCTTTGATACAGCAAACCCTCTTGTGTTAAAAGAGGATGTGCTGGCACTTTTAGAAAAGGTAATTGATCGCGTTGTTGTGCTACATGTTTTTGATATGCGCGAGTCAGGTAAATTCGAACCTGTTCGTGTCGGTACAGGTGCCTCTCCAATTCCGCAAATCTTTTCCCGCATGCGACAAGTCAATTACGACGGTTGGCTTAGCATAGAGGAAGCGAGTCGACAAGGACAGAACGGTTTTGAAGAAGCAATCACATATGTGAAGAAAACGTGGCAGCAAGCATCATCCGCGTGATGGTTCGCTCATCTGTTCCTGTGCGTGCCGTGACAACTCTGCGAGATGTCCATCGTTTGCTCTCACCTGTTCAAGGTGTATCTTCCGTTCAGGTGTCGCTGTATTCACCATTTTCTCACCATATTTTCGATCAATCCAGAACCTTGCTGAACCCGCAATATATGCTTGCAATGCCTCTATTTTCTCATCTGGGTATCGTTGGCAAAGATTCATGGTGAACATGCGTCTGCGTGTGCCACCGCCATAAGCAGCATGTTTTGTGTTATGGTTAAACAGCACGAGATCACCGGGTGTTGTTTCAAAGACGACGGCAGGTACATCTTTACCGTGTATTTCCCAGACATCTTGGCTTTTTCCTACCTGTTGGCTCAAACCGTCTGCATAATTATCCCCGAATAGATGGCTTCCGGGAATAACGCGGAGTGCACCTGTATCGCGTGTAAGTGGATCCAGATAGAATGCGATCTTGATGTGCATCGGATCTTCCAAACGATGTCCACCATCTGAATGCCAACCTGTATCCCCAACGTAGAAATTTCCGTCGCTACCCATATAGTTGAAATCGTCTCCGAGTAACGTTTTGGCAATACTTAGGATACGCGGGTCATCAAGCAGTGATGATAACTCCTCACTCTGATCAATGAATGGGACGATACAAGAACGGGCTGTGCCTTCGTGAGGTTTGCCGTTGTGACCTCCACCGCGTTCTGCCCAGACGGTTTCAAATGCATCCTGAATTGCCTCAATTCGGTCTGCCATCAGTTGCGGAAAACTGAGGTAACCGAATGTTTTAAAGAAGTTAATCTCTGAATCGGTCATAGTGAAATCGTGTTGGTTCATTTTGCATACCTCTTTTGGATATTTATGTTCATATCATATCACATTTTCCTTAACTTTACTCTAAAGATGAATCAATGGATTGCTAACCGTTACCTAAAGATTCGGTGCTACCATATTGCCTGGTACAACAAGTGAATCGAATTCTTCTGGCGTTAACACACCTTCTTCAACTGCTACTTCACGTAGGGTAGAACCTTCCCGATGTGCCTTCTGTGCGAGTTTTGCTGCGGCATCGTAACCTATCTTGGGTGTTAGTGCTGTCACTAACATCAACGATGCTTCTAAATAACCTGAAATTGCAGACTCGTTTGCTTTGATACCAACGATGCAATGCTCGCGAAATGCATCGCATGCATCTGCTAATATCCGAATGGATTGCAGGCTGTTGAAAGCAATTACAGGCATAAATACGTTGAGTTCAAAGTTGCCTGCGCTCCCTGCTAAGGATATCGTCGTATCGTTACCTATCACTTGTGCACAAACCATTGTCATTGCTTCACATTGGGTTGGATTGACTTTGCCTGGCATGATGGAACTTCCGGGTTCGTTTTCTGGTAGAATCAACTCACCGATACCGCATCGGGGACCACTTCCTAACAGACGTATATCGTTAGCGATTTTATACAAAGCACAGGCAAGCCGTTTCAATGCCCCACTTGCGGATACAAGTGCATCTCGTCCTCCCATTGCTTCAAACTTATTCGGTGCGCTAACAAAAGGATTTCCGGTGCGTTCCGCAATACGTGATGCTACTGCATCAGCATATTCGGGGTGTGTGTTCAGACCTGTCCCTACTGCTGTTCCTCCAATTGGTAGTTCGTAGAGATGTGCTAACGTGTTCTTAATCGCCTCTTGTGCATGTGCTACCTGATGTGCATACCCACCGAATACTTGTCCTAATGTCAATGGTGTAGCATCCATCAGATGTGTGCGACCTGTTTTTACTATCCCTGAAAATTCGTGTGCTTTTTCCTCTAATGCGTTTTGTAATGCTGCTGCAGCGGGTAATAAACGTTCAACGCACTGCGTTACGACTGCTATGTGTATGGCAGTTGGAAAGACATCATTTGTTGATTGGGATCGGTTCACATGGTCATTCGGGTGGACAGGTGATTTCATACCGAGTCCTTCCCCCGCAAGTTCATTTGCTCGGTTTGCAATGACTTCGTTGATATTCATGTGAGTCTGTGTGCCACTTCCTGTTTGCCATATACGTAGCGGAAATTGGTCGGCGAGTTTTCCATCTGCTACTTCATCTGCAGCACGGCAGATAAGGTCAGCAAGGTCCGACGTAATTCCACCGAGTTTAGCGTTCACTGTCGCTGCTGCGTGTTTAATGATAGCGAGTGCGCGTATGAATGTAGGTGGGAAATGTTCGTCTCCGATGTCAAAGTTGATATATGCGCGCTGTGTCTGTGCACCCCAGTATGCGTTCTCTGGAACTTCTACTTCTCCTAAACTATCTTTTTCTATTCGTGTTTTCATCAAAACCCTCTTTCTCAAACAATAACGTATTTGACTGACTTAGTCGCTTATTCATTTGCCTTGATTCCATCTGTTATGTATATATCGGTTTTAATTTTAACGCAAATATTATCGGGAGTCAAGTAATCAGTGTTTACGGGATGTGTAAAGTTTTGGTACGTGTTTTCTGTCAGAATCTCGGAAATTACAGAGAACACGGAAAGTACCTTTTCAAAATATTCTTGACAATTGGCTTGTATTAAATGTCAAACTTTAGAGTTTTTAGAGTCAATCGTAATTTTTCGGATTTTTGTATTTTGCTACAAATCCTTATCAGAACTGGATTTACGGCTTATATATGACTAAAATAGTCAGGAATGACTCTAAAACTTTTAGAGTTGGATTGTTAGGTTTGAGAAAATCTAAAACAATAATTTATGTGTGTGAATTGAGTTAGGAAAACCCATAGGTGTCAACTTAAGGGAATGAATCCATCTATTATAGGGTTTCTGATGTTGATTTGTCTGAATCCAGATTGTAAGTAGAGGGTTTTCTTCTGTAAGAGTTGTAATGAAATGCGCTTGTACGAACGTATATTTACTTTAAGTTGACACCTATGGGTTTCTAATGTCGGAGGTCGCTTTGCTCGCTCCGACCTACAATACAGTTCCCGTCATGTTTAATTTGTCGAGTAAGGTGGACACGCAGACCCGCACTTACAATGTGGGAAAGTTGATCCAACAATACTTTACATAGCCATTTCAACTATTTTTCTTGCCAAAGCGTCTTAAATATGATATATTTTAAGTAAAGATTTTGGAATTTAATACAAACTTTTAAGGTGCAAGTGGAATTCACATTAGTCAATCCTTATCTGACGCAACAACAAGCATCACCACCAGTACATAGTTACCGATACCAGCAATGGTGTTCCAGAGGTTATCAACAAGGTCTTTACCCAATATCACCTGACAGTGAATTAGGCACATGTATCGGACAGATGGGATGGGTGGGTGCACATGCACATGCACACGACTATCTTTGGGCGTCAGCAGGTAATATGGGGGTGATATTGTCAGAATCGGTGGATGCGAAGTGTCTTATTGACTATGAGGACTCTCCACGTTATGCTCTACCATCAGCAATTGTCGTGAAAGGATTGGCAGGTAGGCATGTGCTTTTGACCAAATCGGGATCTCGGTTAGACATGATAGGCATAGAGCACCCCGCGCTGAATGTCACTGTTATTGAAGTAGAACCGGATGGTACGCACTATAGAATGCGTTATGGTACAATGACACAAAGTGAGATAGATAACGCCACAGATGCAGAAAACGCATCAAGTCGTTGTGTGCCGACCAGTGAGATGTTCCATTATCTACTGATTTTTGAGCAATTAGAAGAACAGGGATTTCAAGCCTTAGTCCACTTACAACCGAAGTTTTTGAACTTAATCTCGCGGACAGAACATGGACACCCAGAACGTTTTTACAACTTTTTGAAAGGATATGAACCGGAGACACCGATAATTTATGATCCTTCTGGTGGGATTGGGTTTGTTCAAGAACGTGTCCCTGGTATACCGGAATTGTCTTATGAGAGTTTACGTCTTTTTGAAAACGGGGCTGATCCGATGCGACATATTCTTTATTGGGTTGGACACGGCACATTTTCTCGAGGCAATGATCTTTTAGACGCATATAAACATGCTGAATATTTTGAAGCAGTTGCCCGCATGGCGTGGGAGGCAAATCAACGGCAAGTTTCTGCGGAAGCGTATAGTGAAGAAATCGTGAACTGTATTCTCCGTGAATTTAACGCTAATCGCACGCAGTCATCGGATGAACCTACAGTTCCGATAGATGTTGATAAAGAGGAAGGGACACCAGAGAATCTATACAATTATCCGTAGTGTATTTACGGTTTTATTGTCTAAGGTGATATATCCTATGTGCAACGAACATGTTTAGATAAGATATTTCTAAATAATAGGATACATAGCGTTACGGACTAAGATTTGCAAAGGAGATAGTTAATGAAAGAACCCCAGCAACAAGTTGTAATTGATGATACACCAGAATCTCAACAGCCTGAACAGCAAAACTTAGAATCGTTTCTTAGAGACAGTATATTTGGAGATGACCTTCGTAATTACAATGAAAAGTTTGACAAACTAACACAAGAGATCGAAATTACACGACAGAGTATCGCTGAAGTTGAAGCAAGATTGTTGAAGGAAATCTCGGATGTTAAAGCACAATACAGTGATATACCGGACGGCATAGTACAACGAGTTGATAATCGTATTGACGAACTAATTAGTCGTAGTGAGAATGACCTTGAGAAGTTATCAATGTTGATCAATGAGTTTGCGACCGATTTTCAGGCAAAGATAGACGAACTACAGACCGAAACGCAGATGCTTCAAAAAACGAAGCAGACAGACCGACAGGCTTTAGCAGATACTTTGATTGCAATTGGATCGCAGCTAAAAAAAGAAGAATGAAAAACACTATATACATCCTCATTTTTGTTTTTATCTTTATTCAGATTAGTATTCTATTACAACCATCTCATGGGGATACTGAAGAGATCACTGTGATTGCGATAGGTGATATAACAGTAGGGAGTAATTTGACACCAACTATTGAAAAACAAGGTGCGGGAGTATTTTTTGAAGGTACAGCCTCTGTTATTCAATCTGCAGATATTGCGACAGCATCACTCAACACGAGTATATCCGAGAGGGGTGAACCAGATCCGAGTCGAGAACTGCGTTTTCGTGCAGTTCCGGATCTTGCCCGTGCCCTTTCAAATGCTGGATTTGATGCGATTTCCTTAGCAACACCGCACATCATGGATTTTGGTTTTGAAGCATTTGAAGATACATTAACCCATTTAGAATGGTATAACGTCAAACCAATAGGCGCAGGAATTTCACCTGCAGCAGCAAATGCTCCTACATGGATAGATGTTAACTCAAAAAAAGTAGCACTGCTGGCGTATTTACGTGGAAATGAATTCAATATGGCATCGTTGAACCTAATAGCTTCAGCTGCCTTTAGTCAAATGACCCGTGCTGTTAAGGAGATTAATGATACTGCAGAGATTGTGATTGTGTGGTTACATTGGGGCAAACAGGAATCGGATACAACAAGGGAACAATCGAGTATTGGTCGGCAACGGATTTTTGCTCAAGCACTTATTGATGCGGGTGCGGATTTGGTTTTATGCCAACAACTCCATACCTTTGGTGGTATCGAACTCTACGAGGGGAAACCAATTATCTATAGTCTTGCAGACTTCATCTACGAAACATATTCGTTACAGTATGCTCGTACAATTATTCCAAAAGTGACATTTGCAGAGGGAGCATTAAAATCTATTGAATTGATACCGATTCTGGTAGATAAACCGGGTGCGTCTTTTCCTCAACCGAGTCTTCTCAAAATAAAAGATACCACAAAGGAGTCTCTTGATATAAAATTGGAAGAAACCGCTATAGAGACATTGAAGGAGTATCAAAAACGTTGCGCTGTACTAAACACAGAGGTTATTATAAAAGGAGAACGCGGCTGGATTAGCATTATCAATACATCTAATTAGAATTTGACGGAGAAAAATATATTTTATATGGAAGATCTGGCGTGAAATTCTTCATATATCTCTTGATGGAATACATTAATATTTATTATTACCTAAAGCATCGAAGCGGCGCGCCAGAACGAATTTTGAAAGGAGATAGAAAGCAATGGAAAATCAAAGCAGTACAGAACTTGAAAACCTTGAAAAAGATGAGGATGCAGAAGAAAATTTGGAGACGGTGGAATTACCTATACTTCCGGTAGATGATCTTGTAATATTTCCTTATATGCCACCAGTTCCCCCGTTTCCACCACATCATGTTGCGCTGTCAGGAAAGATGGTGATGGATGCTGTTGACGACGCGATGCTTAACGGTGAACGCGTTCTCTGTATTTTCCAAACAACATCAGGTCGCAGTCTCGACACCGATCCTCGCGCAGTGAAGGACATGACTCTGGATGAATTACGTCCAATTGGTAGTCTAATTCACATCCTCCGTGCGAAAAAGGATGACGAGGATGTGTTGTTTCTCGCGAATGGTCGTGCTCGTGTAGAGATTGAGGAGATACTTCACACAGAACCTTACCTAAAGGCACGTGTCCGTCTTCTACAAGATGAAGAGGATATTGAAGAAGAAGAGATGGTTAGAGATGACGAGGAAACCGTAGAGGGTGATGAGGATGATTTGGAATTAGAAGCACTCGTACGTAGCACTGATGAAATGTTCCAACGGATTGTGCAACTTTCCTCTCGTTATCAAGAAGAGCATGGATTGATGACGAAAAGTATTGATGAACCTGGACGTTTAGCAGATTATATTGCCGCTGTATTAGACTTAAAACCACAAGAAAAGCAGCAGATCCTTGAGACAATCCCTATTGTTGAACGGCTTAATAAGCTTACTCATATACTCGCTAAGGAGGTGGATCTCCATGAGTTGGAAAGTAAAATTCAATCTAATGCGCAAGCGGTAATTAATAAAGGGCAACGTGAATACTTTCTACGTGAACAACTCAAGGCAATACAGACAGAACTTGGTGAAGCAGATGATTTAGCATCCGATATTGAGGAGATGCGTGCTCAATTAAAAAAAGCAAAGTTACCACAGAAAGCAAAAAAAGCTGCTAACAAAGAACTCAATCGTCTATCCAAAATGCAGTCTTTTTCGCCAGAGTCAACCGTTTCAAGGAATTATTTGGATTGGCTTCTCAATTTACCTTGGGCGGTCAGTACAAAAGATTCAATTGATCTTACAAAAGCGATGGATATTCTTGACGAAGATCACTATAATTTAGTCAAAGTCAAAGAACGTATTGTTGAGCATCTTGCTGTACGTATTCTGAGATCAGAGATGAAGGGACCTATTTTTTGCTTCGTAGGACCCCCGGGAGTTGGGAAAACATCTCTTGGTAAATCAATTGCACGTTCTATTGGCAGGAAATTTGTCCGTCTCTCTTTAGGGGGTATGCATGACGAGGCAGAAATCCGAGGACATCGGCGTACTTATATCGGTTCTATGCCGGGACGTATTGTTAAAGGGATACGTCAAGCAGAATCCAACAATCCTGTCTTTATGCTTGATGAAATAGACAAACTTGGTTCTGATTTTCGTGGAGATCCTGCGGCTGCACTTCTTGAAGTGCTTGATCCTGAACAAAACCATTCATTTACCGATAACTATTTAGATGTTCCATTTGATCTGTCGCAAATTATGTTCATTACCACAGCGAACCAAATTCACTCAATACCTCCACCTCTTCGTGACAGAATGGAAACGATTGAGTTGCCCGGTTATACATCTAATGAGAAAAAACAGATTGCCAAACAGTACCTCCTACCACGTCAACTCTTGGAAAACGGCATTACAAAAAAACAGTTAGGTATCTCCGATGCTGCGATACAAAAAGTCGTTAAGGAATATACTCGAGAAGCGGGTGTCAGGAATCTGGAGCGCGAACTCGGTAAGCTCTGTCGTAAATCAGCGCGCCGTGTAGCAGAAGGGGAAACGGACCGTAACAAGATTGGTGTTAAGGATATACCGAATTACCTCGGTCCTCCCAAGTTTGATTCCGAAATCGCTGGTAGAACTGCTGATATTGGTGTTGCAACAGGGCTTTCTGTTACACCTGCGGGAGGAGAAATTTTATTTATAGAAGCTACTTCCTCAGAAAAACAAGCTGGCAAAGGAGAACTCCTTATCACAGGACAGATAGGGAATGTGATGCATGAATCAGCACAGACTGCATTAACTTATATAAAATCGCAATCGACTTCATTGAAATTTGATGTAGATGCGTTACAAGATGATATTCATATCCATGTTCCCGCAGGAGCAATTCCAAAGGATGGACCTTCTGCCGGCATTACTATCGCTGCTGCGCTTGCTTCTATCGCAACAAAGAAAGGGATTAGCCCAGAAGTCGCAATGACGGGGGAATTGACATTGAGAGGCAGAGTGCTACCCATTGGTGGTGTTAAGGAAAAAATCTTGGCAGCCAAACAAGCAGGGATTAAAAAGATTATTGTCCCACAAGGGAATCAAAAGGATTTTGTTGAAATACCAGAGGATATCCAGGAAGGACTTGCCTTCCATTTCGTTGAAAATATGAACCAAGTCTTTTCAGAGGTATTCGATAAATAGCAGAAAGAATTGTAAACCTAAGACGCTTATAACATTAACCGTGACTGCAGTATCGTATATGGACATACACACCAGAAGATTGTATAACTTCGTTAAAGTTAGTCGACCTGACATCACCAATAATTCCTTGTACAAGGAAGGAGATATGAGATGAAAAGCGTAAGATGGAACAGTATCGTTCCTCTCCTCGTAGTATGTGCTATTGCAGCATTTACATGCATGGTGGTTTCTACGCCATGTTGGGGAGATACAGACAACGAATTACAAAATGATAGTGATACAAACAAAGGTGCACCGCTTTTTCTTAAAGATATCGCACCTATCCTTGACAAAAACGGATGTTCCGCAGGACTATGCCACGGTAAATTCGGTGGACAAGGCGGCTTAAATTTATCATTGCTCACGCTCAACCCAGAAAGTGATTATGAACCGATTGTGCATCACAACCGGGGAAGACGTATCAATCTGCTTGAACCTGAACAGAGTCTACTTTACTTAAAACCGACAGGACAGATTCCGCATGAGGGTGGAATGAGATTTGAGGTTAATTCAGATCAGGCGGAAACCATTTTGGAATGGATCTCAGCAGGTGCTCCATTCTCTCCTGATGAACCGCGTCTGGACAAACTTGAAATTGAACCAAAGGAAAACGTCTTCACTTCGGTTGGTGAAACAAAACAACTAAAAGTCCTTGCACATTTTACGGATGGATCCATTGAAGATGTCACAGAACAAGCGGTTTACGAGTCTAAAGATGAACCTGTGGCTACCGTCACGGAATTTGGACTGGTAACAAGTACCCGCTGGGGTGGAACAGCGATCTTAGCAAGATACTTAGGAGTTGTTTCGTCCTCTTTTATCACTGTCCCAAGAGAAACGGATGGAAAACCCTATCCAGAAACATTAGCAAACAATTTTATTGATGAATTCGTTGCAGCAAAACTCAAAAAATTGAATGTTCGTCCATCCGAACTTACCTCAGATACTGAATTCATACGGAGGGTTTATCTGGATACTGTCGGAAGATTGCCTACTGCTGATCAGGTGAGGGAATTTCTTGCGGATTCAAATCCGGAGAAACGTGCTAATTTAATAGACGCACTCATGGAAGAATTGGATTGGGTTCATTTGCGGACATTAAAGATGGCGGATATGTTGCGTGTGCACCCACGACGGTTAGGAAATGGGGAATTCGGTGACAGAGGTGCCACACTTTTCCATGAATTCATACAAGATTCTGTTAAGGCTAACAAACCTTATGACCAGTTTGTCAATGAAATATTGACTGCTACTGGTAGTACATATCAGTACGGTCCGACTAACTATTATCGGATTGAGCGTCAACCTTCAGGTAGAGCTGAAACGACTGCGCAAGTGTTCCTCGGGATCCGTCTCAGTTGTGCGCGATGCCATAAACATCCTTTTGATGAATGGACAACAGATGATTATTGGAACTTCGCTGCGTTTACCGGTAAAGTCGGGACACGTGGTGGTGGTCTTTACCAAGAACTGGTAATCTACAACAATCCATCAGGTAGAGTTGTTAACCAGTCTGTCCAAGGGAATCGTGGTCAGGTTGCACAACCTACATTTCTCGGTGGATCAACACTGCCAGAAGCTTACAGAGAAGAAGCAATACAGCATCTCGCGGACTGGATGACCTCCGATTCAAACCCATATTTTGCAAAGGCGACTGTCAACCGTTTATGGAGTTACTACTTTGGAAGAGGGATTGTTGATCCTGTTGACGATATGCGCGCCACAACGCCAGCAAGCGTTGAAGGACTCTTAGACGCATTGGCAGAAGAGTTTGTGCGAAGTGGATTTGATACGAAACATATTATCAAGTTAATACTCAACTCCCGGACCTATCAACTTTCAGCTGCACCGAATGAAACGAATGAGTTAGATGATAGGTTTTTCTCTCGCTTTATGCCCCGTCCTTTGATGGCACAGGTGTTGCTTGATGTCTTAAATGATGTTACGGGATCATCGGAGAAATATGGAAGGTACCCGGAAGGTTGGCGTGCAATTGAAGTTCCGCTTCCAGTCAGTTCACGTTTTCTCAACTTATTCGGACGTTCCAATAGGGAATTTTTAGGAAACTTAGACCCCCTACTTGAGCCAACACTCACACAGGCACTTCACATCATTAACTCACCTTATGTCAACGGGAAGTTGAGAAGTGGTAGGACAATCAAACAACTTCTTGAACCGAAGACAGGGGAAAAGATGCAACCGGAAGCATTGGTTGAACAGTTGTATTTAATGACGTTGAGTCGACCTCCGACAGAAGTGGAACTTGGAACGGCTACAACATATCTGGAAGATGAAAAAACGAGACGTGAAGACACAGAAGATTTGCTTTGGGCACTTATCTCGTCTCGTTCCTTCCTTTTCAATAGGTAAGTTGTTTAGAGATTGACCATTTTGGGCAGGTATAGTGATTGGATGTATAAATCCGTTATCACTACTTGCCCAATTTTTTGTACTACCATTTCAATTGGTTATTTGTAGGTTACACAGAGTGTCGTTAAAGAAAATGTGTTTGTAATCCATCATTTATTATAATCCAGACAATCGCGAGTTCACATTAATATCCAATATACATCTTTGTATAGATGCGTTGTCCTGTTATTGTATCCCACATAATAATTTCGCTTTGACCGATACTTGCCACCCTTTTTCCATCAGGACTAAACGTTACACTGGAACTAAATCCCTGTCGGCTAAGTATTTTGGGTTCTCGTGTTGTATTTGCATCCCAAAGATAGATGTGTCCGAAATTGGTGCCTGCAATTGTGTTACCATCCGGACTAAATGCAACCCTGTATAACGAAGCCATTTCTATTCTGACTTTCGGGGTTTGGTTAAACCTGCGGAGTCTTCGTCCTGTGTCCACATCCCACAGAAAGAGAGTACCGTAGAAACCACCAGTTACGATTGTATTGCCATCCGGACTAAAAGCCACGGTGTAGATATGGGGTGTATCGGCTTTGACAATTGGTCGTTGGTCAAGTTCTCGGAGTTTTCGTCCCGTATTCGTTTCCCACAGATAGACACTACCCCAACTTGCAGCTGCAAGTATCTTGCTATCCGGACGAAACGCGACACTGTAAACTGCGCCCCGATGTCCCGAAAGTGTGCGTATGTGTTCACCTGTATTGGCATCCAACAAACGAACAGTTTTATCCTGACTTCCACTTGCCATCCATTTTCCATCAGGACTGTATGCAATGCTGTTAACCGTTGCTTTATGTCCCGACAGAATGCCTGCTTCTCCTAATCGATCGCGCAAACCTATACCTTGGTCAATATCACCAGTATCCCATAACTGTACGGTGCCATCATGATGTCCTGTTGCGAGTATCTTGCTATCCGGACGGAACGCTATGGTGGTAACCCATTTCGGATTTGCAAAGTTCTCAAGAGTCTCTTCACTCTTTGTATCATATAGCATTACCTCACCGAAACCGAAAAAACTGACTGCAGCGAGTATCCTACCATCTGGTGAATATTTGATGTCAGAGCCAAAACTTCCTCTGGGTTGTTTTTCTGCCTTAACGACTTGATGTCCTTTCGGTATTGTCTGTGCGAGCATGATGGGTGTGCTTATGAGTGCTATCCATAGTGTGAGTAATGTCAATGACAATCTATATTGCATGGGTGGGTTCTCCTGTGTGTTGAAGAGTGTTATGTTAATATTTTATCATACAGATAAAAAGGTTGTCAATTTTGTATGGGTGTGTAAAGTTTATGGGATGTGTTTCTGTCAGAATCGCGGAATGCACAGAGAACGTGGAATGCACAGAGAACGTGGAATGCACAGAAAGGTATTATGTTTCTTCAAGGTTGTTTTCTAAGGATTAGCACATGGCAGGATAGAGTAATTTTGTGCCTTCTGTGTTTTTCGCGCCTTCTGTGATTTTGACAGAAACACATGCCACAAACTTTACATACCACTTGATTCATGACAATCTTTACTTAAATTCAAAAAATGTGATATAATAATTTTAAATTATGAATGTAAACTGGAGAAACATGTATGAGTAGCAGTCCAGCATACAACCTGTTAGCTGAGACATTAGAGAAACAGGGAATACAGATTGAGGATGTTAAGGGACACCTCAAGCAACAACATATTGAAACGCCCTCGTGGGGTTATGGTAATTCTGGTACACGATTTGGCGTGTTTGAACAACCTGGTGCAGCGAGAAATGCTGCTGAACGTTTAGAGGATGCAGCTACAGTGCACCAATTCACAGGTGTCGCACCGACTGTCGCACTCCACATTCCGTGGGATAAAACTGATGATTGGGAAGCATTAAAGCAATATGCTGCAGATGTCGGTATAGGTATCGGAGCGATTAACCCTAACGTTTTTCAAGACCAAGTGTATAAACTTGGTAGTGTCTGTAATCCGCAGGCAGAAATACGTCGCATGGCGATCGACCACATGTTAGAGTGTGTTGACATAATGGAAAAAACAGGATCGGATTTACTCAGCTTGTGGTTCGCTGATGGTACTAACTTTCCCGGTCAATCCAATTTCAGACAACGTAAACAGTGGATGACTGAAGCGTTAGGTGAGGTTTATGATGTCCTCCCTGATGACACTCGCATGTTGATTGAATATAAGTTCTTTGAACCGGCATTTTATCACACCGATTTAGCAGATTGGGGGACCGCATACTTGATGGCAACGAAACTTGGTCCGAAGGCACAAGTACTCGTTGATCTCGGACATCACCCACAAGGCACTAATATCGAGTTTATCGTTGCGTACCTAATTGATGAAGGCAAACTTGGTGGATTCCATTTCAACTGCCGAAAATACGCAGATGATGATCTGACGGTAGGATCTATTAACCCACAAGAACTCTTCTTAATCTATACAGAACTTGTAGCTGCAGAACTTGATCCTGATACGGAAACCGATATCGCCTATATGATAGACCAGAGTCATAATTTGAAACCGAAAGTAGAAGCAAGCATACAGTCTGTGTGTAACCTACAAAAAGCCTACGCAAAGGCACTTTTAGTAGACCGAGAAGCGTTGGTTGAAGCACAAGATGCTGAAGACCTTGTTGAAGCAGAAAGTATCCTACAACGTGCGCATGAAACAGATGTGAATCCACTCCTTGAGCAAGTTCGTTTGGAGATGGGGCGAGACCCACACCCACTGACAGCATATAGAAAAAGTGGCTACTACGAGAAGATTAGTAAAGCACGCGTGGGTGGTGAAAGCCAAGGATGGGCATGAGTAAAATACAAATCGGTATTGTAGGTTCAGGAGGTATGGCACGTCGTCATCTTGAGCGATTTTCACCTATAGAAACAGTGGAAGTGGTTGCAATTGCATCCAGAAACGAGAAGACTGGTAACCAACTCGCTGCTGAGTGGACTGCTACATTTATACCCGATTGGAGACATCTGGTAGAACGTGAGGATATTGACGGCATTGTCATCTGTACACATAACGACAGTCACGGTGAAATTGCTATTGGTGCGTTGCAGTCGGATAAGCACGTCTTTGTAGAATATCCGCTTGCGAATGATGTTAGTGAAGGTGAAAAAGTCCTACATCTTGCTAAGAAACATCAGCGTGTTCTACGAGTTTCCCATCCAGAGGTAGTATCCAATACACACACTGCCCTCAAGCATAAGATTACTGAACTGGGTGAATTGCTACTCACCTCCTTTGTGCGCTTGACTCCGGGACGTGGTGCACGTCCGGAAATTCTATTCAATTTACCGGTATCAGGAACACCTGCTCATTTCTTTATTTACCATATATACCCAATAGTTGATTTTTTCGGTGAAACTGCATGGGTAGAGGGTACTGCATGCTACGAAGGATTAACTGAATCCGGACAATATGACCGTTTTGTAAACAGTATCACCGTCGCTTTTGAACGTGGCGGTATTGGACAGTGGAGTTGGGCAGGAGGCATTGCCATCAACAATGCTGAACAGCATGAGCGGTATATTCTCACAGAAGGCACATTGAGCGATGCTGGAAACGGTTGGAAATGTTCTACACCAACGGAAGTAACTGACTTGGCAATTCCAAAAACATCGAAAATCACATTACAAGAATTGTGGTTATCTGAAATTGTAGAATCCGCAGAGAACGAACCATCTTATGTGGATGCTGAAGTAGCCCTCGCTTCAATCCGAATAAGTCTTGCCTCAGCACAATCAATAAACGAAAACAGACGGATAGTATTATGAATATAGAACACTTAAAACAGATTGCAGCAGAAAAAGCTACAGAGGAGATCCGAGAGGGTATGGTCGTCGGATTAGGCACTGGTTCTACCGTCTACTACGCGTTATTGAAAATAGGAATGATGGTACGTGATGGTCTCAATATTATTGGAATCCCTACATCTTCAGGTACTGAGAAAATAGCACAAGAACAAGACATTCCACTTTCAATACTTGCAACACATCCCACAATAGAACTAACAATTGATGGTGCTGATGAGGTAGATGCCCATCTAAATTTGATCAAGGGTGGCGGTGCAGCACTCGTCAGAGAAAAGATTATCGCAAATGCCTCAAAACGAATCGTGATTGTTGTTGATGAAAACAAGGTGTCGCAAGTGCTTGGTACTTCGTTCGCGTTACCTGTGGAAATTGTGAAGTTCGGATGGGAGGCAACAAAACGTGTAGTGGATAAAGTGTGTGGACAATCGGAACTACGCGGTGGAATTCATTATCCGTTGATTACGGATAATGGTAATTATATTTTAGACTGTCACTTTGATGGAATAGATGATCCTGAAAAAATTGAGTTGCAGCTGAATAATATTCCTGGGGTTGTTGAGAACGGGATTTTTGTTAATCGTGCAGATAAAGTTATTATCGGTACAACTAATGGCATAAGATACATGGAGTAGCATCAATGGTTCGACATTTTAGCTTGTTCGGTTTACTCCTTACTGTCCTATTCATGCTATCTGTTCCTGTTGGGAGTGAGATTTTTACGGATAGTGGATTAGTGGATATGCCGACTGGAGAAGTGCTGAAACACGGTATATTCGGAGTAGGTGTATATGCCCCTTTCCAAAATACGACACATTTTAAACGGGATCCTGTTACTTTCCGTGTCAACTTTGGAATGTTTGATAGAATTGAATTGGGTGGATCGCATATATTGCCGCAGGACAATGATGCCTCTCGCTCCTTTTTGGGGCATATAAAAGCACAACTGTTGAATGAATCAGGAAAATTACCGAATGTCGCCATAGGTATTGACAATCTCGGAGACAATGTGATACAAGAGTGGAGTACCTACCAGCCACGATCAGCATATTTCGTGGTGAGTAAAACATTTAATCTTCCACGAATCCATCTGGTATCAGGACATATTGGTGTCGGCAATAATCGTTTTGCGTTTGAGGACAGTCCAATTGGTCTGTTCGTAGGTGTGAGTACGGAGTTTCATCCTGCTTTTGTAAGAGGTGATATTGGATTCAGTGTGGAATTTGATGGTGAAGGTGTGAATACTGGTGCGCGGTATACCGTTGACAGCGGTTTGCAGTTAGCACTCGGTGTTGAGACATTGAATAAACCGGAAGAGATTCGGTATCTCATGTCGATTTCTTGGTCAAATGCTAAAATGATGAAACAGATTGACGGTGCCAAGAGACTTGCCCGACAAGCCGCGAGATTGGCAAGCCAATCAAAAAATGCATCAGCGAAAGAAGAAGAATAGTGAATAAATATGTATCCTTTATCAATCTTTGGTGTCAAAACCCCGTTGCTTTAGCACGGGGATGTAGACACCACAATATAACCTGACTTTTAGCGTGAAACATGGTATCCTTGTAGGACTACTTCAGTGCAGATATTTTTCGTATCTGCACACCACCACAAAT